>Ga0066345_11_pt1 | contig 433077 bp, 508 predicted proteins | sample RifGroA2_FD_59257 | JGI IMG/M metagenome (GOLD analysis project Ga0066345, IMG submission 59257) | Archaeon GW2011_AR5
TATGGCAGGTCACTACTTATTTTTCTTCCGGAAATCAAGCGCGCATGAATTGATGCAGAAGCGGTTGCCTGTCGGGGTTTGCGGTGCATCATCAAAAACATGCCCGAGATGTCCGCCGCATTTTGCGCAAACCACTTCCTTGCGCAATCCATGACTCCTGTCCTCAACAAACTTTACCGCGCCTTTCTTCGCATCGTAGAAGCTCGGCCATCCCGTACCCGAGTCGAATTTCACATCGCTGTCAAACAGGTGCGCGCCGCAACCTGCGCATACGTAGGCGCCCTTCTCCTTGTTGTTCAGAAGCTTTCCTGTGAACGGTGCTTCGGTCCCTTTTTCTCTCAGCACGCGATATTGCTCTTTGGTCAGTTTCTTCTTCCAATCTTCTTCCATGACATTTCACCGCTCATTTTGGACAGACAGCACCTTGCTGCACTTCGGGCAGAGAAAGAAAGTTTTTGTGCCGAGGACTACGTCGTTTGCGTTGCGTATTTCTGCCGAGCAAAACGGGCATATCGGCGCTCTTTTCGGGGGTTCCATAAGATGAAGTACAACAGGGTACTTTTAATTCATTTCTGCTATACTCTTTTGATGGAACTAGTGCCTGTAAAATACGAAAGACATATATTTGTCTGCGTCAACGAACGCGACGGAGACTGCTGCGCAAAACGAAATTCCAGCGAGATACTCATGGCGCTGCGCAACCACGTCAATAGCAAAGGACTCATGCACCGCTACAACGTATCGAAATCAAAATGCCTCGGGCACTGCGCATTCGGACCGACTATAGCAGTCTACCCTGACGGCTTCATATTCAGAAAGGTCACGATGGACGACACGAAAAAGATAATAGAAGAGTTCTTGGTGTAAGCATGACAGCTGTAGAATTCCAGATAATAATGACCGTGGCTCTTGTAGCAATTGTCGCTCTGACGCTTGCCGCGCACAAGGCGGCTTACATAGAAGAGTTCTAAAAGGTTTACAGAAACAGTCCCAAATCACTTGAGGCTCTCAACGACAGAGAAATCGAAGCCCTCTGATATCAGGATTTTTCTTATGCCGTCGCCGAGCTCGGTTTTCGGGAACCACTCTGTCTGCTGGATCTTGCTTATATCCGCTTTGCTCCTCATCACCTCGCCCGGAAATGGGGCGGTAAATTTGATGTCGGGCTTGGCTTTTGTCATCTCGTGCACCATGTCAGCCACTTCGAGCACGGACGTTTCCTTTCCGGTGCCGACATTGTAGACGCCTTCGAGCTGCAAGCCCGTGACAAGCGCATTCACGACGTCGTCGATGTAGATGAAGTCCCTTGTCTGCGTGCCGTGACCGTAGACAGTAACCGGTTCGTACTTTGGTATAAGCCTGCAGAACGTGTTCACCACGCCGTGCCCGTTTGGTCCGTAGACGTTGAACAGGCGCGCAACAAAGCCGCCGCAAAGCTTTTCCGCCTTCAGCTTGCTCTTTCCGTACTGGTTCGTCGGGCGGCATTCGTCCGCTTCGCGGCAGAGCTTTGCTTCGCCGTAGACAGCAGCGGAAGAAGCGAATACCACTTTCGCATCCTGCTCTTTCGCAGCCTCGAAGACAACCTTTGAACCGATGAAATTAGTGTTATAGATCAAATCCTCGTCAACGTTGCGGATTTCCTTGATTGCCGCGAGATGAAAGACAGCACCGTGCCCGCGCATCGCGCGCGCCACGTCATCCGCATCGCGTATGTCGCCCTCGACAATCCTGGCCGCACCAACCGGTTCCTTTTTTGAGGATGAGAAATTGTCGTATATTGTCACTTCATGTCCGTCGGAAAGAAGCCTTGAAACAAGATTCCTGCCGATGAATCCGGCGCCGCCTGTGACGAGAATCCTCATGTTTCTACTAGAACTGGAAATTTTAAATTCTCGCTCAATCACGAGAAGAACTTTAGGACCATGACAACCGCGCCGAAAAGAAGGCTGAGCACAACCACGTGCGACGGCTTGATTTGAAGCCTTTCCTCGACGTCCATGTACCGCATTATGCCGGCGGTGGACTGCGGCATGTACTGCTTTTTCTCTGCCATGATATCACTAAACATGAAACGCTTAAAAAGCTAAACCTTGTTCCTAAGCACATACCAAATGTCCTCAAGCGTGTTCTTCATTGTTCTCCTCTTTCTTCGCATGAGGTACACGAAGTTCTTGACCCCGTCCCATACGCCCACGCCTTTGACATAACGGGGCGATTGTATCGGTATGCTTGTATGCTTCAGCTTGTTTCTGCCGACCTCGAAGACAATCTCCACGGCAATCTCATAGCGTTCCGCCTTCAGGTAAAGCCTGCGCAGCGCGGAGCCGCGAAATGCGCGGAACCCGCTTTCCGTGTCTTTCAGGTGGGTTCCCGACACGAAGTTTGTTATGCCGTTAAGGAAGAAATTACCGACCTTCTTGACAAGCGGATATGACGAGAGATTGCGCGTTCCAAGAACGAAGTCGTAACCGTCGCCGATGAGCGAAATGAATTTTCTTATTTCCTTCGGGTTGTGCTGGCCGTCGGCGTCTATCGTGACTACGATGTCCGCCTTTACCTGAAGCGCCCTGGCAAACCCGGACCTCAGAGCGGCTCCCAACCCGCCGTTCTTCTTGTGCCGGACAACAAGTGCGCCCGCTTTCCTCGCTTCAAACGCAGTTTTGTCCTTTGACGCGTCGTCGACTACCACTACTTTTCCGTACTTCCTGGCTTCGCGGACGACACCGGCCACCGTCTTTTCCTCATTGTATGCCGGAATTATGATTATGACGTTTTTCATTTCATCCACCTTTTTTCCGCATACCGAAGCCCTGATGCCAGTCTGTTTTGACACTTTTCAGCACTAAAGAACAGAGACAAACGTCATGGCATCTTCGATAAATCTCCTTATTCCCTGCGTTTATAGTGAACCAAGTAAGGATTCTGGACATATTACAACTTGGCTCACATATAGTTCACAAGGAAGTAATATATTTTTTGTTCCTTGTAGAACTATAAAAATTCATTTTAATACTTAGAATACATTATTCAAACTGATAGAAATGGCTGGCAGACTGTACGTTTTTGAGGGACTTGACGGGTCCGGCATAACGACGCAGGCAACCCTGCTGCGCAATTATTTTCTGGGCAAGGGCAAGGAAGCATTGCTCACCAAGGAACCTACCGAGGGATTGCTCGGCGGCGTCATCAAGGCAGCGCTTCGCGGAGAATGGAAAACCAATCCCCTCACGCTTCAAATGCTTTTCGCGGCAGACCGCGCGCATCACCTCACTACTGAAATCGAGCCGGCATTAAAACGCAACAAGACTGTAATATGCGACCGTTACATACTTTCCTCGCTCGTCTTTGGCAGCCTCAGCACGTCCATGGACATACTGAAGCAGCTGAACGCGCATTTCCTCAAGCCCTATATGACTATTGTTATCGACACTAACCCGAAAATCTGCCTGGAACGCATGAAGAAAGCCAGGCACCATGTCGAACTGTTTGAGGAGGAGCAGAAACTCATACAGATACGCCACAATTTAATCACACTAAAGAAATATTTTCCCGACACGTATTTCGTTGACGGAAACCAGCCGCCCGCCGACGTGCACGAGGACGTCAAGAAGCTCGTCGGAAAAATCTGAGCACATCCGGTCATTTCTGCTCTGACGCATCTTCCACCTCTTCCTTCTCTATCTGCTCAATCTTCTTCTCATCGTCCCGTTCAAGCTTCTCCTCTTCCTTTATCTCTTCCAGATTCTTCTTCAGTTCCTCGCGCTTTGTCTCGAAATACTCCTCGAAGCGCGGAGTCGTGCTTAATATGCGCGTGCGCGATTTCTTCTCCACTTTTATGAGGCCGCGCTCCTCGAGTTCGTGCACGTAATCATAAGTGCGGTTGCCGATTACCTTGACTATGTCCGACTGCTTTATCGGCTCGTGGTACGCGATGACTGAAAGCACCCTCAGCAAGCCCCGGGACATGTCAGCGTGCGGCGTCAGATTTGAGACATTCGGCATGTACTCGTTCTTGACAACAAGCTTGTAACCCCCGATGTCCGACAGCTTCACCCCGTGCGCCTCGTCATCATAGCGCCTTGACATCTCGGTCAGCAGCCTGTCAAGCTCGTCTTTTCTGCTACGCGTCAATTTCTGCAGCTCCTCTATTGTGAGGGGCCCGGTTGTCGTGAAAAGTATGGCTTCAAGCAGCGCTATTTTTTTCATGTTCAACGGTGCCGGCATTATTGTACAACTCCCTGTTCATGCTTCTCCTCAGGCAGCTTTATCCTTATGAATATCTCCTTGAACATCTCTTCCTGTTCGCAGGTGATCATGTCGCGGGTGGCAAGGTGCAGCAGCGGCAGGAAAGTTTTCACTATTTCCAGCTTCTTCCATGCAGGAACCAGCTGCGAAAAAGTCATTGATTTCTTGCTTACAATCTCCTCGTATATTTCCTTTATTCTCACTTCCACGTCGTCTTCGGGCTCTATAAGCCTCTCAATGGCGCGGCGCATCCGTATTTTCTTGTCTTCCTTCCTCTCCTGAAACTGGAAAGCCTTGTTTAGCGCGGACACAAGCTCGTTCAGCGTAACCTTCCTTGTCGGTTTTCTTGTAATGGGGGGAAGAAGCGTCGGTATGTTCTCTATGTCAAGCGGCTGCGACTGTGTTGTCCTGATTATCTTCTCCTCTTCCTCGTCCAGGAGCAGCTCAGCCTTCATTCTCAGCAATATCGCGGCGACGAGTATGAAACGCGCGGGGATGCGGAAGTCAAACTGCTTCAGGTGTTCCAAGTAAGAGCGGAAAGCGTCTGCAAGCTTTATCAAATCCACCGACAGCGGATCCATACCCTCCTCGGCGACTAACGTCGTCAGCACTTCCTGCCAATCAGAACCTAAAATGATTGTCTGGATGACCTTGTTCTCGTCCACGACGCCGGATTCGTCCGTTATGGACTCCTTGACAGGCTCGGCTGATTCGCCTTCGTCGAAGTCTACTTCCTCTTCTTCTACGACCTCGCCTTTCTTCAGCTTCTCTTCCTTTGATTCTTCTTTTCTAATCTTTTTTGCCACGATTTTTCACCCTGTAAATGAGACGCACCGTATTTTTTGAAAGTTTTCTGATTTTTACCAGGTCTAATACCGCTTCTGCTGCGACTTCAGAAAATAAACTTATGCCATCTCCGAATATGAAAGGCTCCATATCAATTACCATCTCATTAATCAATCCTGACTTGAGGAAAGCGGCATTACATTTGCTTCCGCCTCCTATTACGACGTTTCTGATTTTATTTTTCTTCATTATTCTGAGAGCTTCTTCCGGAGTCTTTGCGAAGAAAACTTTCTTTCCTGATTCATGGCTTTTGCCTGACAACACAACAGCAACAGGAAAACCCAGCTTCTCGAATTCATTTGCTCCATTCATCAAGTCGAATGTCCGCCTGCCTACTATTATGTTTCTTTTTTGCTTGACGAATTTGTAATACTCACTCCAAACTTCCTTCGACCATGGGGCGTCGTCATTCTTCCGCGCTATCATTCCGTTTGCAGTCATCGCCATGTACAAAGTCACTTTCATTTTTTCAGCTCCTCTGGGCTGGCATGTCTATACCGAAGACCTTGCTGATTCCGCCTTCCATGGACACTCCAAAGATTTTGTCCGACTCCGCTATTGTCAAATCGTTATGGGTGATGACTATGAATTGTATTTCCTTTGAATATTTCTTCACAAGGTTCGCTATCTTCTTCGTGTTGGCCTTGTCCAGCGCCGCGTCTATCTCGTCCAGCACGTAGAACGGCGCAGAATAGTGCTGCATCACGGCGAACAGGAACGCCAAAGAAGTGAGTGTTTTTTCCCCGCCTGACATTGCATCAAGATTTATGACCTTCTTCCCGCTCGGGTTGGCTTCTATGAACAACCCGGAGTCTATGTTATTTTCTATTTCCAGCTTGAGAAGCCCGTCGCCTCCTGATAAATCCTTGTAAATGCGCGTGAAATTGCTGCTGATTCCGTTGAACGTTTCCATGAACTTTTCGTAGCGACGCTTCTCCACATCCTGGACAATCCTCATCACGGCGTCTTTTTCCTCAAGCAAGCTATCCAATTTTTTCTTCAGCTCCTCGAACTCGACGTTTATCATCGAGAATTCCTCTATCGCCTTCAGGTTCACAGGTCCTATCTGGTTTATCTCTATTAAGCATCTTCTGACACGCTCCTGCAGCTCCTCTATTGTTTGGTCAAAGAACTTCTCGACGTCCTTGAACTCACTAAACTCGGCAGAAAGATTGTCCATGCTCGCCTCAAGCTTCGCTTTTTCGATTTTCGCGCGCCCGATGACGTTCTGCAAAACCATGCGCTCCTCGTAAACCTCCTTGTGCCGCTTCCTTGCCGCATCCAGGTCTTTCTCTTCCTGGGTTCGCGCCTCGGTGAGTTTCACGACTTCCGCCGACTCCTGCTGCTCCTGGGCGCGAAGCTCCACCAGTTCTTCCTCCAGCCTGCGAATCTCTTCCTCTATGTTTTCGTTCTCTTCTTCCAGCTTCACGGCAGAGCCCGTCTGCTTGCCTTTCTTGTTGTAGAATCCGCCTATCATCACGCCTGAGGCTTCCACAAGATCGCCGTCAAGAGTCACAACGCGAAAATCCCTTATCTTCTTGGCGGTGTCTATGTTGTCTACGACAAGGGTGCTTCCGAGGACGTATTCGAAAGCGGGAAGATATATGCGGCTGAACTTGACGAGATCAATGGCGTAGCCGATTATTTTCCCGTCATACTTCTTCCTTTTCCTGACTTCCATCTTGCTTAGAGGTATGAAACGGGCGCGACCAAGCCGCCGCTCCTTGAGATGTTTTATGCAATAAGCTGCAGTCTCTTCGGTATCAACTACAATGTCGGTTGCATGCCTCCCGATTGCCACGTCCAGCGCAACAGAATATTTCCCGGGCACGTCAACGAGGTCAGAAATAATTCCGTACACGCCAGGGTTTTTCAGCGCAAGTATCTCCTTGACGGCTATGTTGGAAACATGAGTCCTGGTCCTGTCTATCTCCCTTTCGTTGAAGCTTATCCTGTCGCGCTTCCTGAGAATTTCGTTGTTTATTCCGTCAATCTTCCTGAGTATCTCGTAATTCCTTGACTTCTTTATCAATTCATCCCCTTTCTTGATAACTCCTTTCTCCTTCTTTTCCAGGTCATCGTCTATCTTTGCGAGTTCTTTGGACAGATGCTCGAATTTTCCCGAACCTTCCTGAACTTCTTTGTCATACGCCTTCTGATTCTCCGCGACGTCCCTGATCTTCTTTTTCAGAAGCGACGCCTTCGCTTTTCTCAATTCCGCCTCGACCTGCTTGTATTTCTCGGCGCTCTCCTTCTCCTGCTTCAGGCGGGCAACCAGCTTCTGTTTTTCCGCAACAATTATCATGTTCTCGCGGACCCGCATCTCCACCTTCTCCAGTTCGCCTGACGCCTTCGCCTTCTTCTCGTCAAATTCGCTTATGCCGGATATTTCATCAATTATGCCCTTTCTCTCGATTGGGGACATCTCTATTATTTTTGCGACGTCGCCCTGCATTATGATGTTGTAGCCTTCCGTGGAGAGGTTGGCGTAAGCAAGCGTGTCAAGAATCTTCGCGCGCGTTACAGTGCGCCCGTTAAGTTTGTAGATTGATATTCCGCTGCGCGTGACGCGGCGCGTTACCTTCACCTCCTTTTCCTCGCCTGGTACCTTGTTGTCGCTGTTGTCAAGATAAATGGACACCTCGCAGAAGTCGGCGGGCTTCTTGTCTCGCGCGCCGTTGAATATCAGGTTCTGAAGCTTCTGAGCCCTGATCGAGCGCGCGCTCGTTGTGCCCAGAACAAAGAGCAGCCCGTCGATGACGTTGCTCTTCCCGGAACCGTTCGGGCCGCATATAGTATTGAAGCCGGATGGGAAGGGAATCGTAATCCTGTTTGCGAAAGACTTGAACCCCTGCATCGTAATCCTGTCTAATCTTACCATTATTTTTCACCGTTCTTCTTTTTCACTTTTTCGAGCGCCTTGAATATTATATCGTCGTAAGTGTCGCCAAATTCTCCTATCTCCTTTCCGACTTCTTCCAGAAGCAGACGGGTCTTTTTTGAAATCCTTACAGTAGTCCCGTTATTTGACATAGTATATTTTGGTATAATTTTGTATATAAAGGAATATTTTCTTATACGGTTACAGTGCCGCGGAATCCAGTGACTTTGGCATAGACAGCCTGTTTATGAAAGGGACAAGCAAATCGGCGAAGAACAGAGCCCCGACAAGCATGGCCGGCAGCCAGACGACATAAAATAAAGCCGCAAAAATACCGGCAAGAACGCCGAAAACCAGCCTGCCTTTCACATTAACAGGCGACGTAACGGGCTCTGTCAGCATGTAGAACGCGAAGAAGACAAACGCTCCGGACGCTATGTGACTCAATAACTGATTTGTATCGAAAGAAAATATGACTAGCATAATTACAGCATGAACAGCCAGAAAAGGCACTGCCAGATGGAAGCGCCTGAGCTTGAAGACAACAACAAGCCCCAGCAAGCCTGCAAGAACCAGGTTGCCTGTCCCCCACCAGCTCTGGGAGACTGGTAAAATCAAAAGTGCGGCGAAAAGCGCGAAGTTTGCCGGGTTGAAGACGTGCCTGCCCTTTATCCTGATTATATGCTTTGATAGGATTGCAATAGCGGCTACCATGACCAGGAATAATAGGCTGCCCTCAACTACCAGACCCAATATCAACCCTGTGATGAGGGCGCTTTTCGGGAAAGTATGAATGACGTGCTTTGCACGTCTGTCTGCTTGCCTCTTTTCTCTCGCATAACTTATCCCAATGTCCAGAAAAACAGCAGCCAAAACCACCGCCAGCATCGAAGGAATGACGGAAAACCCGAACGTCGACAGGTTGTAAGCGGAAAGCACCAGGAGCGCTATTATCATCAGGTCGTATATCTTCAGAAGACTCCACAATCTCTTCATGCCCATGAATCCAATTGTTTTTCAGGCTTTTAGCTTTAATCAGGAAACTGGTGTATCCTTTTTAAATGTTGTTGCAAAGAAAATCGAATGGACTTCGACGTTATCATCATAGGCTCGGGACCCGCGGGCGCGACGGCTGCAATGTACCTCGGCAGGGCGCTGGGCAAGGATAGAGTTCTCATAGTAGACAAGGCGGGCTTCCCGAGAGACAAGATATGCGGCGACGCGCAGGGAAGAAAGGCCGCAAACATAATGCGCGAGCTTGGCATAGAGGAAGGATACCGCCAGCTGCCCGGACATCCGGTTTACGGGATAAAATTGAGCAGCCCCAACGGCACGGAGGTTGACGTGGACATCACAACAAGGGATAATCCTCCTCCTGGATATTGTCACAGGCGAAAAGTCTTTGATGAATACCTGCATACCTGCGCCGAGAAATGGACAACATTCAAGATAATGACTGTAACTGACATGATAGTTGAAGACGGGTTCGTGAAAGGAGTCAAAGGAAAAGATGCTGATGGGGAGAAAGAATATCGGGCACATCTTGTTCTTGCTGCAGACGGGGCCAACAGCATAGTGGCGCAGAAATTCGGGCTAAACAAGAACCCTCCTGACCATTTCATCGTTGGCACAAGGCAATATTATATGGGCGTAACTGGGCTTACTGACAGAATAGAAATACATCTCGTCAAGAGCCTGCTTCCCGGATACTTCTGGATATTTCCTCTCGAGGATGGTATGGCAAATGTTGGCTTGGGCATGATAGTCAAGGATATGAACGACAAGAAAGTCAACCTCAAGGCTGCGCAATTAAAGGAAATAGCTGAGAACCCGCTGTTCAAGGAGCGCTTCGCAAATGCAACAGCCCTCGAGGACATCAAGGGATGGAACCTGCCCCTCGCGAGCCATCACAGAAAATGCTATGGCAACGGGTTCCTTCTGTTGGGCGACGCGGCCTCGCTCATTGACCCTCTCAGCGGAGAGGGTGTCGGGACGGCGATGATTTCTGCCAAAGTGGCAGCTAATACTGCACTATCTGCATTAAAGACAAATGATTTTAGCGAGAAATTCCTAAAAAGGTATGACGAAGAATTATGGGCAGAGATAGGGACGGAAATAGAAGCCAACTACAGGCTGCAAAAACTTGGGAAAAGGTTCCCGTTCTTGATAGACAAGCTGATAGGAAAGGCAAAGAAGGATGAAAAATTCAGGAAAAGGATAGAAAATATGCTGCCGTACACGGGCGGGCGCCAGGAAATGGCAAAAGACAGCTTCGTTGAGGAGCTGCAGCAAATGGAAGAGTAAGGTTAGTTCTTTATGGATTACAGAAGCGATATTGCTGAGTTTATTCGATGTGCGACGCCAGAGGCTCTGCAGTCCTTTTTTGCAGCTTCGCGCGAAAGAGGTGCAACAGACCGTACACACCTTAGATGGGCCTATTTTCGTTTCTATTTCTATATACTCGGAAGGCAGACAGGGTCAGCGTCGCTGCATGTCAGTCATGACGACGAGCTAGTTTTATGGCGCACGTTTTACCCAAACCAGTCTCATGGGGTTACAAGGAGAGGAGCCGGAACTCTTGCACACACAGAAACACTTCTGAAAGTTGTAGAACAGGAAGGTCTGCCAGTATCCTACAGGATTGTCCATACTTCTGCAAACCCCGGCCGCCGTGCACAGCTTGACAAGATGCGACTCGTTGACGGTGAGCATCTGGAATCTTATATGAGAAAATCTATTGATTACGCAAACAGCAAGGGCTTCAGATTCAGGGAACCTGTTTATAAAGCATAGTTTTCATTTCTCTACTTATGTTGATAGCAAAAGGCGCGGAAGCGACAATAACCAGAGAGAATGAGACGATAATAAAGGAACGGCTCAGGAAAGGCTACAGGCTGCCGGAGCTGGACGAGAAAATCCGAAAGAGAAGGACCGCTCTTGAGGCGCGGCTTCTAAGGGAGGCAAGACGTGTCGGCGTGCTCACTCCACAGGTGCTTGAAGAGGAAAAGACAAGACTGATGCTCGAATTCATAGACGGCATGAAGGTCAAGGATATTCTGGACGCGGGCAATTTCGGCGATATTGCGGCAAAAATCGGGGAAGCAGCCGCAAAACTGCACGGATACGACATAATACACGGCGACCTCACCACCAGCAACATGATAATAAACGAAAAGGGCCTTTGGCTGATAGATTTCGGGCTTGGCTTTGTCTCAAAACGTCCTGAGGATAAAGCGGTTGACCTTTACCTGCTGCACGAGGCGCTGGAATCAACGCATTTCGACGTCATGGAGCAGGCGTGGAAAACAATACTTGCCTCGTACAAGGCGCACTATGGGGACAGCGAGAAAGTTATTAAAGCGTTATTGGATGTAGAAAAGAGAGGAAGATACAAGGAGAGAAGCGGATGAATAACACAATAAGCGTTACTGAACCGGTTGATATAGTCCTGTCGAGCGTCGCCGATTTTTCCATATTTATGGATCATGCTCGAAGACGTTCCGAGCGCCGAATGATAGATGGTGCGACTTATTTGCTTACAGATTTGCGTATGGACGGAGTCAGAATAGGCGACCACTATATTGGAACGGCTATCCTGACTTACTCACAGGGGACTGGACTATAATGGCGCGAATGCATTGAAGAAAACACGGCAAATCGGGCAGCCACAAGCCGGAGAAAAAAAGGCCGGCATGGCTGATGTACGAGCCTGTAGAAATAGAGAAGCTTATAGTCAAAATGGCGAAGGAAGGCAAAACAAATTCACAGATAGGACTTGCGCTTCGCGACCAGTATGGGGTGCCTGATGTCCGCAGCCTGGGCATGCGCGTGTCAAAGGTGGCTGAAAAAGAGGTAAAGAAGGAAGTTCCCGATGACATTTACAACCTGATCAAGAAAGCTGTGCAGCTGCACAAGCACCTTGTCGCGAACCATCATGATGCGAAGGCAATCCACGGCGTTGAGCTTCTCGAGTCGAAGATAAGAAGGCTCGGAAAGTATTACGCCAGAACCGGAAAACTGCCGTCAGACTGGAAGTACAGCCTCGACAAGGCAAGACTTCTTGTGAAGTAAGTCATTTAATTCTTTTCAGTCGTTACTTGTTGTATGCTCAGCAGACCGCAACTTGTAGAATACTATTCCGACGAGCGCATAGCAAAGCTGATTCTGGAAGGCGCTAAAAACCGCGAGGTTGCGGGGGCATTCTGGGACGGCTCCTACGACAAGAGGCCTAACATACTGCAGTACCCGACTGACATAGTCCAGATGGTGAGAAAAGGCGTAACCTCGTTCCACCTCTCCGTAGAACACTGGTCCAACCCAATGGCAATCACAAGCGAGAATTACGAAAAGCTGCGCACGGGATGGGACATGATAATTGACATCGACTCGAAGCTCGGGGTGGACGAGTCGAAGATTGCCGCGAAGCTGATAGTCAAGCTGCTCGGAAAATACGGAATCAGGCAGCCGGGCGTGAAGTTCAGCGGGCGCCGCGGATTCCACATATGCGTTCCGTTCGGGCTTTTCCCGAAGGAGATAGACTACAAGCCCCTGGCAAAGATGTACCCCGACGCGCTTAGAATACTTGCCTCCTTCATCAGGTACAAAATACGCAAGAAGCTGCTTGACGAACTCATAAAGAGCAAAGGAGGAGTCGGGCATCTGGTAGAGGCGCTTGGCGAGGCGCCCGGCAAGCTGAGTCCTTTCCATTTTGTCGAGATCGAGAAAGGATGGGGAAACAGGCACATGTTCCGGGCACCCTACAGCTTCAACGAGAAAACGTGGCTTGTTTCAGTACCCGTGCCTCATATCAACTCGTTCTCACCCAAAGATGCGGAGTTCGGCAATGTTCTGAGTTCAGTAAAATCCGGGGCGCCCGATTTCTTCGGCGCGAAAGGCGATGCGACCGATCTGCTCACGGATGCAATGGACTGGTTTGCAGTCAGGAAGAAGGAGCCTGTTAAAACGGAGAAGAAAATAATAATCCTGGAGAATAAAATACCGGAAGAAATGTTTCCTCCGTGCATAAAGCTTATACTGGACGGACTCGGCGACGGCAAGAAAAGAAGCGTTTACACGCTCACCAATTTCCTCAGGCTCATGAACTGGACGCCCGAAGAAATAGAACGGAAAGTCTTTGAATGGAACACGAAGAACAGCCCGCCCCTGCCTTCCAGCTTCATAATATCCCAATTGAGATGGAGCCAGAGAAACGAGCGGACTCCGAATAACTGCTTTGACGACAGGTACACGTCAATAGGCGTGTGCAGGCCGGACGAAACTTGCAAAAAGATGAATGCGAGGAAGACCAGCAACCCGATAGCGTACCCACTCAGGAAAATGAAGCCGAAAAAACGCACCGCCAAAATGAGAGGATTCTCATGCCTTTGCGGAAAGGAATTCCCGACGGAGCGCTCCCTTGCCTTGCACAAGGGAAAAATGCACTAAACTCCTTTTCTTTGAAAAAGAAAAGGAGTTTCCAGTCAACTCGAGATTGAACAAGTTCAATCTGAGTTCCCAAAAGACTCCGTCTTTTGAGGAAAAGAAACATATTACTATTGACTCACTTGCGTTCGCGAAGCATCTTTTAATCTTTCCTGTTTAATTCCATTTTATGCTGACATTCGACAAAGTGCGAGACATGGAGAGGCTGGAGAAGCAGAGCAAGAAGCTCCAGAAAATGCCCGAGGACGTTGTCGAACAGCTACGGGAATACGTGAAGCGCAAAGAGAAGGGCGAAAAGACAAGCTCTGATATCACCGAACTGGAGAACATCAAGTCGACAATCAAACGCTTTTTCGAGCTGCGCGAAGGGAAGATAGTCTCTGCGGCGCTCGACACGGTGAGAACGGGGCTGCCGCCGGAGAACATGACGAAATCCGAGGAAACCCTCTTCTATCGCCTGACTGAAGAAATGAAAAAATACAGGGAAAGCTTTTTTTCGGAGCTCGGCAGGGAGACCGCAGCAACGCCGATGTACAGGGTGAAGAAAACCCTCCCGACATTCGTGGGGCCTGACATGAAATCTTATTCTCTCAAGGAAAACGACATAATCAACATACCGCAGCCGCTCGACGAACTGCTCCTGAAGGAAGGCGTTATTGAAAAGGCGGGCTAATTTTAGAGCTTTTCCTACATAATTATGACATGAAGTATAACAAAGACGAGAGCAATTACAAGGAGGATTCTGGCGGAAATGCAAAATACTACGTCCATGATCAAAAAGAGCATCAAGAACAGCAGCAACTTCCGACGTTCAGACAGGTATTCTATGAGGTCCCAAAATCAGGAAGCATAGTCTCGTTCTCAGACTTCCACAACGGAGTTGTTTATTTTTCATCCCTTGACACAAATATTTACGCAGTCAGCGTGGATACAGGCGAAGTCATCTGGAAATTCAAGACAGGGGCGCCTGTCATGTCAACACCGCTTGTTCACAATGACAGAATTTATTTCGGCTCGAACGACGGGCATTTTTACTGCCTGGACATCGATGGCAGTCTGATATGGAAAAAATATACAGGCGATATAATTGTCTCGTCAGCCATAGGAATAGGGGACATGATTTTCATAGGAAACGGGTCAGGCTATTTTTTTTGTTTCTCACCTGACGGCAATGAACTATGGAAATTCAAGACAGGTGACGGTATAATGGCTGTTCCGTCCGCGGCAAACGGGCTCGTATTCATCGGTTCATACGACAAGAGCGTATATGCCCTTGACATTAACGGAAAATTAAGATGGAAATTCACGGCAGGCGAGCGTACAAGCGCAGCACTAATCATGTCCGAAGGCAGGAACGCGTTCTCCAACACCAAGAGAAGCTGGAAGGAAATGCCACAGCTCAAGAACCCTACAATATATTGTGCATCTTACGATAACCACCTTTATGCTCTTGACATTAATGGCACCACTTTATGGAAATTCAATTGCGGGACCTCAGTGCCCGGAGGCATCGGTGGTGAGAACGGAACGGTGTACGCGGGAACAATAAACGGCACAATATTTGCGATAGATGCAAAAAATGGGAACGAAAAATGGAATTTCCGCACGGGCGGCATGATAACAGCAGGCGCGGAGATAAAAGGTAACAGAGTTTACTTCACGTCATTCGACCAGAAACTTTACTGCCTAAGCGAGAAAGGCGAGAAACTCTGGGACTTTCTGACAGGAGGTCCTATCGTGTCGAGACCGCTCATTGTCGGCGACAGGGCATTTTTTGGTTCATCTGATACGTTGTTTTACTGCATCAATACGAAAGAAAGAGCTGTTGAATGGACGCGCAGAACTGGTTTTGGCCAGCAAGCAATCGATTACGCCCAGAAGATAAGCAATATATTCGTTGAATATGACAGGAAGATATTCAAGGTCTGGGTTCCTGAAACTACGAAGAGCCATGACAGCATTGTCAATGCCGCCGAGTACACGACGAAGCTTGGCCTTGACACCACATTCGCATACGGAGGCTTCCATTCATACGGCTCGCTGAACAAAAAGAAAAAGGACGCTTATGGCAGATAGGTGAACTTAAAAACTTTCTCTCAAGAAGGAATAGCTGATATTACATGAAAATGCCGAAGAACCAGAGGAAATACTGTCCTTTCTGCAGGAAGCACACCGAGCACATTGTCGAAGAGGCAAAAAGGAAACCAAGAAGGCAGGACACGCGCAGCCAGCGAAGGTTCCTGAGAAAGATGAAGGGCTACGGCTCGTTTCCCAAGGAAAACCCGAAGGGAAGGGAGAAGCCTACAAGAAAGCTGGATTTCCGCTACAAGTGCACTGTTTGCAACAAGAAGCACAGCATCGGCGAAGGATTCCGCTCCAAGAAGCTTGAACTCACGAAGGTCGGGGAATAATTAACCCTTTTCTTTTGGAAAAAAGAAAAGCCCTACAAGGTTAAGCTTGCTTAACCTGTACAGGTGAAATGAAGTTTCACCTCGTACTGGAAAAGAAAAATATTAACGGTGGCTCACTGGCGTTCGCAAAATCTGACGGAAAAACAAATTATAATTAAGGGGTAATAAAAAGTGGTTCTTGAATTCGTTTTCGGTTTTCTTCTCAACTACACGCCCGCGCTTTCCGTGTTCATTTTCTCGATAATAATACTCGTCGTCATAAACATCTTCTACAAGATCCTGGTCAACCAGAACGATGCTAAAATGACAAAGGAAAGGACAAAAGAGATAAGCAGGCAGATGAAGGAAGCGCAGAAGGCGGGGGACAAGGACAAGAGCAAGAAGCTGATGAGCGACCTGATGAGCGAGAACAGCAAGATGATGAGGATGACGATGAAGCCGATGATAGTCTCGCTGGTCGTTGTGATAGTTCTGCTTCCGTCGCTCGCCACATTCTACGGCGACAAGATAGTGAGCATCAGCGACAACAAAGGAAGCGTCGTGCTTGACGGCACCACATATCAGGTGGAGAAAAGCGACGGCATGGTCAAAGTCGGCGAAACCTCCTGCTCAATACCGTGCACCATGGAGATAGGCGACAGCTACAAAGTGACCCAGGAGGGAAGCAACATCAAACTGGCGCAGATTGTTGCCGTAGCGCCGTTCAGCATACCGTTCCTTGGCGACAGCTTCGGATGGCTCGGCTGGTACATCATCAGCTCGATACCTCTCGTGATAATAATACGCAAGACAATGAAGATCTACATGTGACCGATCCCTTTCTTTCGGAAAGAAAGGTCTAGTTTTCACCCCAAAGAAACTATTATAATTCTGGTCTACTAGCGCAAAATTATTTCTTAAGGACTAGAGCCAAGTCTAATTATGGAGTTCATAACAAGGAGCCACGACATCTCCTCGCACGGCACATATCCCGGCGCAAGACCTATAGAGCAGTTGATAAAGAACGGCTTCGTGCTGCTCGACAAGTGGCCGGGTCCTACGAGCAGGGATGTCGCATCGACTGTGAAGAAGATTCTTGGAGCAGAGAAGGCAGGGCATTCAGGAACACTTGACCCCTCTGTCTCGGGAGTTCTGCCAGTCTGCCTGGACAATGCCACCAAGGTTATGCCGGCACTGCAGGGGTTGGACAAGGAGTATGTTGGCGTGATGAGGCTCCATAAGGATGTCGGCGAAAAGGAACTTCGTTCCGCTGCCTCCAAGTTTGTAGGAAAGATAAAACAGACTCCTCCCGTGAGGTCGGCTGTCGCCCGCAGAGAACGCGAGAGAACCGTGCACAGCTTCGACATACTTGAGATAAACGGGAGGGACGTGCTGTTCCGGATAAACTGCCAGGCGGGCACTTACGTCCGCGTAGTGTGCCATCAGCTAGGCAAACTGACAGGCGGCGCCAACATGACGGAGCTTCGCCGCACAAAAGTCGGGACGTTTTCTGAGGAGAAGCTCGTGAAAATCCAGGATATCGCAGACGCTTATCACGACTGGAAGGAAAACGGCGACGAGCGGATTCGCGATTTTGTGCTGCCTGTTGAGGAGTCGGTTGAACACATAAAGAAAATAATAATAAAAGATTCGGCAGTGTTCTCGACGGCAAGCGGCTCGCCCTTGTACAGCACCGGCATATCCCGGCTTGAAAAAGGCATCACAGCAGGCGAAATGGTTTCCATATTCACCCTCAAAGGCGAGCTTGTCGCGCTCGGCACGGCAAAAACCGACAGCAGCCAGATGCATAAGAAAACGCTTGCGGCAAAAGTAGACCGCGTCGTCATCGACAAAAATGCTTATCCTAGAATGCATTCGTTGTGATTGAATCGCTAACGGAGGAATCACAAAACCAGCCCCTTCAAGCAAATATTCTTATACAATAAAATCAAAGGATTCGCATGGCAAATCCAGCCGGCAATTATCCCGGGCGGCAGATATTTCTCGGCACGCTTTCTACAGGTCATCCGGCTTTTGCATATTTCGGTTCCGGGAGATCCGCGGGAAGCCAGGGACGTTACGCTACCGATTTTATTGAAGGCGAAAACTCTATACGAATAAACCCAACCGATGCAAAAGAGAAATTCGATCCATTCAGACACTACCAGGCTGTAAGAATACAGCCGTCCACCGGGCTTCTTGTCGTTTCGAACAGCCAGGCGCCTGTTGACGCCGTATATGAAGCGTACTGGCTCGGACACAAAGTGAAAAGAAGCCCTCATTTTTTTGTCAGCGGGTTGTTGAGGCAGCTTGGACCTGAATACGACAGCGAAGAGAAGCCGACGTCCAGAATAGTCGGCGTTGCTTACAATGACGGCTCGGGGTGGCTCCAGATGCTCGGGATAACCGACAAGGTTGGTGAAGCTGTGGAAACATCGCCGTTCGCAACCGAGCCCGGAGTTCTGAGATTCGTGCCGACATATGACGGGAATGTCGATTACAAAAATTTCGATCCTGTAAAGCTAAAGGTTGGAGGAACAAACTTTGCAAGCATGTCCAGGTCGCCGCAGGAACTGGCTGAAGAGATTTACGAGATGTCAGATTATGTTGACCCAAAATACGGCGAGCTGAGGGTATGGTGCGTTGCAGGCGTCCAGAACGGGAACGGGCCCGGCGGCTGGGAACTTGGACGGCGCAACAGGCATGAGGTGGAAGAATGAATCTGAAAGACATGTACAGGACGGCGGCGAAGCCTGACAGGCAGTGCATCGGCGCGACATTGGTTATGAGATTTGAAAGTCCGGACGGACAGTCTGAGGAAACCGTTAACTATTCGCCGCTTTTCGATCTGAAGTACGGAACAAACCCCAACCAGCCTGCGCAAATCCTGGTTCCAAGCGTTTACGGGTTCAGGGTGAGAGAATTAAGAAGCGCGGACAGACCGGCAAAGGGCGGACCTTCGCTGACGAATGTCGAGGATACTTACTGGGCTGCCCAGACACTGAAATATTTTGATGAACCTGCAGCCGCTGTCATGAAACACGAAAATCCCAGCGGAATAGCGGTGGGTCCCGATTTGAGGAGCGCATTTCTAAGGGCTTTTTACGGCGACTGGATAGCTGCCTATGGAGGCTCGGTTTGCTTCAACCGGCAGCTTGACAGGGACACAGCCGAACTTATTGCAGAACAGATTGAAAGAGACGGCAAGAAAGAATTCAAAAGATTCATAGATGTTGTTGCCGCTCCGGATTTTGACGAGGGCGTGATGCCAGTCCTGGAAAGAAGGCGCGACGTAAGAATTTTCCAATATGACGGCCTGGACAGGCTGCCACGCTTTGACGGAGATGAGTATTCTCCATGCATAAAAACTATCGGCGGAACATCAGACATGCTTGCCGTTGAAAAACCTTGGCTGACGGTTTACCGAAAGCCGGAACACCTGCTGGAGGGACATCCAAGACAGCCTGGCACGGGCGTCGTGACAAAAAGAAAACCGGCTGAAAATGAGCTGCTTGATATGTACTTCGGCATGCTGGTTGCCGCAAACCTCCGGTCGAACGGCGTTGCAATAGTAAAAGACCAATATTCTTTAAGTCCCGGTACGGGGCAACAGGACAGGGTGAGGGCTCTCGGACAGGCAATGGGGCGCGTAAGCGACCTGTTTTCTGAAAGGTTCCAGCAGCTAAATCGCGACGGACTTCAGGATATTTTCGCAGCGCATGAATACGGATTCGAGGGGTCCGTTCTTGCCTCGGACGGATTCCTGCCTTTCAAGGATTCTGTGGACCTATGTGCGAAAAAAGGAATACGTGCAATAGTCCAGCCCGGCGGCTCGGTGCGCGATGCGGAAGTTATAACTGCAGCAGACGAACATGACATTGCAATGATATTCACTGGGGAGCGCAGCTTTTCACATCATTAAAGTTGAACAAGTAAAGATTTCTGATAATATTCTTACTTGTTCGCATATAGCTCACAGGTGTATAATATCCGAATTATTAACCTGTAGAGCTATAAATTCTTTCTTCAGAAAATTACATGCATGCTGACAAAGGAGCTCCTTGACGTAATAGCCTGCACGAAATGCAAGGGCAGCCTCGACTACGACAAGAAAAGAAACATATTATTGTGCAACAAATGCCGGCTCAAGTACAAGATACTGCGCGGCGACATACCCGACATGCTCCTCGAGGATGCCGGGAAATTTTAATCACACGTTCTTCTTCAAACCTTTCCACCAGAATCCGTCCGACTTCTCGATTTCTTTCAGGAGCTTTTTCGCCGAAGGCGTTACCAGAACTTTCCTTATTCTTTTTAGGAACTCTTCCGAGTGCTTGTAGCCGTTTATCAGATATTCTTTCGCGGTGACCGCTGCTTCGAGATAATCCGCATCACGCGCGACAATCGCTTCCTTCGTGCGCTTTTCGTTGAACTCCCTTATCAGCTGCACGAATTCGTTTCCAATCACGGTGGGCATCAATTTGCTTTGGTCTGCCGCAGCTTTCTCCTCACCTTCCCCGGAGTTCAGGTAAGACGCTGCAACCTTGTGCAAATCGCCTATCCTTGTCTCCGGCACATCATGGAACATGAGCATCCGCATGACTTTGTCCTTATCTACTTTTTCAAGCTCAGCCAGCATGTAACCTATGACTGTCGCGCGGTATGCATGCGCCGCTATGACTTCCGGCTTGGATATGCCCGTGACCGCCCATCCTGCGCGTTCCGTGCGCTTCAGCGTCCCGAGCTCGAAGAAAAACTTTGCAATATCTTTCATGCGTCTGCACCGACAAGATGCGCGAACCTGTTTTCAAGAACCGCTTTCAGCTGGCTCAGCGCGTCATCGATTGAGCCGTATCTTATAAGATGCATCATGCCAGTCTGCGCCGCGCCCAGAATAAGCGGGGTGACAACAGAGGACTTGTTTGCGAGGCAGATTATTGGCTTGCCTGTTTTCAGCGCAATTCCCAGCTCGATTCCGGAGCCCAGCGAGGGATTGGACACCTCGGCAATTATCAGCTTTGCATTTTCCACCCGTTCGATATCTATGGCAAAGATGTCCTTATGGAATCCGTCGCCGTCGCCCTGTTCACTGTTCGTGGAACCGATTATAGCGTCTATGGAATGGTTGATTTCCTGCGGCGTGCGTATGTGCGGCACATATGCGCTCATGCCGAAGTTCTCGACAACTTCCCCTATTTTCTCGTAAATCCCGAGCCACTCCCTGGGCATGTGATGAATGGAACCGGCGACATACACCTCTGTCATTCGCTTATGTTACCGGACAATCTTTTTAAGAGTGTTCATAATTAATTGAGTTGCAAGCCGAGATGGCAGAACTTGGTAAACCCCTTTCTTTGTAAAGAAAGAAGCCGCAGGACGCAGAGCGTCAATCGCTTTGGTCCAAAGAAACTCAGCGGCTTCGCAATATTAAGAAAGGCGGGCCAATATGCGCAAGCCTGGAAAGCTTGTTCCTGGAAACGGGAGCGGGAGTTCAAATCTCCCTCTCGGCGCTTTTTTATTAATTTCTTGTCTTTACTTCATTCTCTAATATAATTTGCTGATTTTTTCCACTTGCAAGACCTTTTTCCTGCAATTCCTCGAATAACTCATATATGTAATCGATGGGTACTACTTTTGCTAAACTAGAGTTTTGCATAAAAATTACACGTGGTTCTGGTGGATTAGTTCCGATGTTGTATGCAGTTTCTCTATAATTAATAGAGCTGCTTATCACACCGATTAAATAAGCACGATTTACTGGTTGCGTACCCTCTATGCTGATTACCTCAGGTTTTAAAATTACAGGACTACCGCTGTTTCCTGGAAAAATAGACGCATCTATTAAAAAGCTACCATCTGTTTCAATTATTTCATCGTCAAAGCGTGCAATACAACCCTTTCTAACGAGTACATAATTTTTAGAAATACCTGTTAGCCCCATTGGGAATCCTAAGACAAAGACATCATCACCTTCTGTTATACCCAATTCTTTCATTTTTCCTTTAGTAGCAAAGTTATCTTCATCTAAAAATCTGAAATCTATTCCGTCTTCTTGAAGTTTACTTGCTTGAATAAAGATAGCTGCTATATCTATCTTTGGATTGGGGTGTTCCCGCCACAGTTTTACACCATTTTCTATTAGTGACACTGGATATCTAACAGAACTAACTCCCTTATTGAAGCGTAACCAAACTTCTTGACGATCCTTAAAAACATGATTATTGGTTACAAAAATTACATTAAATAAAATCTCACCTTCTTTTGTCTTCTGCCCAGATTTTAAACCAATAAGGAATCCTGTAGCCAATGGATAGAATTTCTCACCTTCTTTAATTTCAATTGAAACTACTGCATCTAAATATTGAGGAGGTAATAAAGTCATAAAATCACTTAAAATCTATCTCTAAAAAGTTTATAAAATCTGGAAAATCGTAAAAAATTACACTACAATTACGTCTTCGTGCCTGGAAATCTTTAAGCTAAGAACCGCTATAAAACAAATATGGCACTCGAGGTACAGGTACTGCTGGAGATCGCTCTCATACTGGTTGTCGCGAAGATATTAGGCGAAATAGCCACGCGGCTCAAGTTTTCCTCTTTGATAGGAGAGATACTTGCGGGCATACTGCTCGGGCCCGTGTTCCTCATCGTGCACCCCAGCGATTTCCTCGAGCGCGTGGCGAGCTTCGGCATACTGTTTTTGCTCTTCCTCATCGGACTGCACACGCGTTTTGACGAGTTCAAGAAAGACATCCACACGGGGAGCGTGCTGGCGGTAGCCGGCGCCGTAATCTCGTTTTTGGCGGGCTTCCTGATAGGCTTCGGCGTTTTCAGCAGCTTCACGACGGGCATAGTCCTCGGCGTAATACTGCTCTCGTCCAGCACCGCCATTGCCCTTCAGTCTCTCGGCGACATCGGCGAATTCAGGACTGCGCTCTACCACAAGCTTACGGCGATTTCCTCGGCAGACGACGTTGTTGGTATACTTGCCCTATCGCTGCTCACCACGTACCTGACTTACGGCACCCTGGAAATATGGAAAGTGATTGCACTGTTTTTCGCCGTGCTCGGATTCTTCTTCCTGATACTGACTTTCGGGTCGAAGGTTGTGGCGAAATTCCTTGAAATGTTCCAGAAGGTGAAGGACGAACAGATAATGCTCTCGATCCCGCTGGTGGTATTGTTCATCGTGGCATTCGTCAGCGAACAAGTCGGCATAGCGGGCGTGATCGGGGCATTCCTTGCAGGCCTGGCGATGAACAGGTCGCCGCTGGCTGAAACAGTCATTGTGCCGAAAATAAAAACCATCGGCTATGGCTTCTTCATACCGCTGTTCTTCGCGTATTCCGCAGTCATACTTGACATCGGCGCAATCGTCAATTACTGGAGCATAATACTGCTACTGATGGTGGCAATCGCGCTGTCGAAGATAATAGGATGCGGGCTGCTCGGCGCCGTATTTGGCTACTCCAAGAAGGAACAGATGATGATAGGCATAGGGATGATTGCCCTCGGCGAATACTCGATACTGGTGGGACAGATAGCGCTCACTGCCGGCGCGATAACACAGGCAGTTTATACAATAGTCGTGGCGGTGGTGCTCATAAGCATCATAATAACGCCGATACTCATGAAGCTCGTCTACAGGTCCAGGATGCGCTGACTTTTAAGGATTTCCGGTAATTTCTTTCAATGAAATTTCTTGTTCTGCAGCATGCGCCGCACGAAAGCCCGGGAAGATACGCGGAATTAGCAATAAAGATGGGCGTACAGCTGGAAACGGTTGAATTATGGAAGGGCGAGATGCTGCCCGGCAGGGCGGCTTATGGCAAATACGATGCGGCAATAATAATGGGCGGACCGCAGGGCATCAATGATTCCAAAAAGGACTATCCGAACAGGGACGGAGAGATTGACTTTATCCGTAGATTTGACAAGCCGGTTCTTGGACACTGCCTCGGCAGCCAGTTAATTGCTTATGCGCTCGGTGGCAATGTTTACCGTGATGATAGAAAAGAATGCGGATTTTACCCGGTCAGAAAATCGAGCGCAAGAAGCATCTTTGACGGCTTTGACGAAAGATTTCAGGTATTCCACTGGCACGGCGATTCATTTGATGTGCCCGAGGGTTCAGCGCCGCTTGTTTATTCGCAAGACAATGCTGTCCAGGCTTTCTCATACGACAACAAATTCGGCGTTCTTTTCCACGTTGAAATGACTTATGAGATGATACGCGAGCTGCTGAGGATAGACCAGGCGTGGTTTGAAAATGAGGACAGGAGAGTCAACCACGGCAACAACGCGCAGTCCATAATGCAAAAAGCCGCCGAGCTTGAATCCCAGATGCAGAGACAGGCGGAGAGGCTATTCAGCAATTTCGTTTCTGTGTGTTGAATAAATATCTGTGGGCTTTAGCCCGCAGTATTTTTGCAAGAATGCTATATATGAACGACTGAAGGTCGTAGTACTGACCGCATTCATTGCAATAATCATTTAAAAGCTTTCTTCTTGAAGAGTAGCCAGATAATTATGGGATTGAGACCGGGAAGATGTTACAGGAAGCACCAGCGTCCTTATACTCGCCAGAGCATACGCGTGCCGAAGAAAGGCTACGTGAAGGGCGTGCCCAAGCCGAAAATCACGGAATTCGAGCTCGGCACCAAGGCAAACTATGACACTTCCGTTTTTTTGATAGCTGAAAGGCCCGTCCAGATAAGGCACAATGCGCTCGAATCGGCGCGCGTCAGGGCTGTTCAGGTGCTGGAAAAGGGCATCGGGCGCGGCAACACTTTTTTCCTCAAGGTGCGCGTATATCCCCACCACGTTCTTCGCGAGAATGCTCTTGCCACGGGAGCCGGCGCAGACCGTTTCCAGCAGGGCATGAGGCAGAGCTTCGGCAAGCCCATAAGCACCGCGGCGCAGGTTGACAAGGGACAGAAAATAATGGAAATCCGCGTAAACAAGACGTCCATACTGACGGCAAAGACGGCACTGAAAGGCGCGGCGCACAAGCTGCCCACACCCTGCAAGATACTTATCCAGAGCGCCTAGTTTTTTCTTTGTGCGTCTTCAAGATCAAGCATATCGTACCCTTGGGAACTATACATGGTGAACCTGCAAATATCTCCAAATTCTTTTGTGAATTCACTATAAGAAGTTTATCGGAGAAGGATTTTTCATGGTGAATTACGGCGACGCACTTGGCAGGGCGTGGAAATATTCCCTTGACGGGAAGAGACTCGGCGCGGGCTTTGTCATATTCCTTGTTGCCGCAGTGATAGCCATATCTCCCATCCTGTTCATTTACAAGACGGTTTCGCTCAGCGCCCTTAATATATTGACGATGATACAATTCTTTGCCTGGATGTTCGTCGGGATTGCCGTTGCCGGACTGCTCATGCTTTACGCAATTCTCATGTTCACGCACAATTATGCGAACCAAAAATCCCTCAGGAAAAGCGCGGGCTTTGCCGTTTCCAATTATCCAAGATTCCTGGCGGTAACCATAGTGACTGTACTGATAAGTGCGATAGTTTCAATGGTGCCTTTCATAGGCATAATACTTTCAATCATTACCGGACTCATGTTCTTCTTCACGATTCAGGAAGTCGCCGCCGGGAGCCGCTTCTCGAACAGCATAAGGAACTCATACGACATGTTCATGAAGAAGAAACTGGACACATTCATAACTTTCATATTAACGGGCGTCATTTCGGGCGTCATAATACTTGTTTTTGCAATACCGCTGTTTGCCGTGGGAATGTCTGTGGTGTTTTCGGCGCTGTCTGGCGGCGCCCTGACGCAGGCACTGGCGGCCAACATGGCGGGAATTGTCATATCGTGCCTGATACTGCTCGCAGGCTTCACTTTTGCGACACTTTTCACGAATTCTGTCAGGACTGACGTCTACGCGCAGCTCAAGAAGAAAAGGAAATAATCCTTTCAAACGGCTTTTACCCTAACAAAACAAAGGGGTTAAAAAAGTTCCCTTTCCTTAGGGTTATTGATAACTTATGCCAGAAGTTCTTGACAAGGACACGATAAAGGCGATAAGCGCCGAGGCGAGACAGGAAATACTCAAAATGCTCGCCAAGCGTCCATATACCGCGAGCGAGATAGCAAAGGCAACGGGCAAGCACGTAACCACCGTAACAGAGCATCTCAATGTCCTTGAGAAGTCGAGCCTGGTGCGCAAGAAGGATTCCACCAACAAGTGGGTATATTATGAGCTCACCAGCAGGGGCGAGCATTTCTTCAAGCCGCAGTTCTACTCGTGGGTAATCGTGTTCTCGCTGTCTGTCGTGTTCGTGTTCGTCGGAATGCTCAGGCTGTTCAGGTTTGAAAGCGAGACAAGAAATGCGATGGACATGGCTGCGAATGAACCTTCTCCTGCTTTCGGCGAAGCAGTCGCGCAGACAACTTCTCTGCCTGTTCCAATTGACTACATAGCTTACGCACTGATAGCGCTTGGAGCAATCGGCATGATTTATCTGGCTTACAGAAAATACAGGATGCCGGCTACCTATAGGTAATGCGGATATGCCGGTAACCGTTCCCTAAAATAATGTCAGACAGCACCCCGCTGACATAACCCGGATTTTCCCTGCAAAACCTTACGGCCGACCATTCTATCAAATCTTCTTCGCATGCATTCGAAGTCCCTGTCCAGGAATCTTCGTACAGTGCCCGCTTGTGCTTATTGAAAATACGCGATATCCTTTTCATATAGTAAATGTGTGCGACTTCATGCGCGAATGATTCATCCATTTTGTACTCGGGATGTGAAATATTCATCCATATCCAGTTAACCCCGCGCCCTAGATTTGTCATGCTGGCTCCGGGACTCTCAGAACCCCTCGAGGAGTAGAATTCTACCGAACTGATTTCGTACAAAAGAACCTTTTCAAAACTTTCCTTCTGCATTGGGTGGTCTTCAAAGAGCTTCTCCATCTCCCGAACAAATTCGGCTTCCCCCATATTTGGCTTGGTTTTAAGCCAAGAAAAAGGCACTCCGAAAGAATTTTTTATAAAAAGGCCGGAGACCAAGGTAATACATAGGGGCAATCGTTTAGAACTCACAAAAGAATGCAAGACTGATTCAAGAGGAATTATTGATAGCCGAATTCTTCCGGCGTTGCTGTAAAGCCTTCGCCGCGCTTTTCCTTTATCAGCTTTGCAAGGAGCCACAAAATAAGAGCGACGGATTTCTTCCCCTTGTTGTTGCACGGCAAGACCAGGTCTATGTAAGCGGTGTCGTTGAACGTGTCCGCAAGCCCTATAATCGGGATTCTCATCTGTATGGATTCCTTGATGGCCTGCCTGTCCGCCGCGGGGTCGACTATGATTGTAGCCTCAGGCTCGAAGAAGTCCTTGTAGGAAGGGTTCGTGAGCGAACCCGGCATGAACCTCCCGGTTATGTCCTTGGCGCCAATCACCTCGGCAAACTTCTTTGCCGGCTCCTGCCCGTTCTCCTTTCTTGAAACAATGAGTATTTTCTTCATCTGCGCAAGCGTATTTGCGGCGCACTCTATCCTCTTGTCTAGCATGCCGACGTTCAGCACAGCCAGACCATTGGGGCGGACTTTGTAGATAAACCTGTTCATGTCGGCTGTTTTCGACGTCATGCCTATATGGACGCCCGCCGAAAGGTACTTTTCCCTGGGAATTAACAGCTTGCCTTTTGCCATAAACATCAACGCTTCTTAGGAAGAGAACGCCTGATTGTGATAGGAAGGATGTCCTTCTCGAACTCGGCGCGCGCCACGGCTTTCGGGTCGTGGACGTCTGCGGTCTTTATGAGTATCGGCGCGCCCATGGATATCTGGAGCGCTCTCGCAGATATTATTCTTGTCTTCTCGAAACGAGTCAAGCCTTCATAAAACATTTTTACACCTATTTTAAAAATTCTTGACAAACCTTTGCCTAGAATCAAATTATTCATTTATGGGTAAAGCTTAAAAGGGTAGTTTTCACCCGATATACTTGATGTCCTCGGGTTTGCCCTTGGAAATCTGCTGGAGCATCTTCTTGTGGATTTTGTCCGTTTTATCGATTCTTTCTTCCATCTCCTTGATGGTGTTCTCCAGCTTGGACATGTCAACCTTCACGCCGAGGACCTTGATGAGAACGTGCAGTACGCGGTCAGCCGCCTTCGGGTCCGTTATCAGCGGCAGCCCGAAGGTTTCGCCCATCAGACAGACTCCGTCTATGCCATGAACCTTCCCGAGTCCCAGAAGCAAGCCGGACGCGCCCACTATCGTGCCGATAGGGTGCTCCTTTCCGAAGTCGATGCCAAGCTTGTCATACTTCTTGAGCAGCTTCTTGTCGTTTACCGCGCCGATTATCCTCGGTTCGACGACTTCCTTGCCTTCCGCAAAGCCGCCCAGCGTTATCAACTCTTTTACGCCCATCTTGCCGACGAAATCCAGAATTTTCCCGCATATCTCGTAGTGACCCTCGGGCGTTATGCTCTGCGTGTCCCCGGTAAGCACTATTATGTCGCGCTTCTTGCCTTTATGATAATAAAACTCGCATTTCAGCATGCCTGCCACAGCATCGTTCTGGAGTATCACCAGGGGGAGGAAATGGGGAGAATAAAGCTCGGCGAATTTTTTCATCTTCAATTCATTCACAAGATAGCCGGCTGCGACCCGCCCGACATTGCCAATGCCCGGCAGGCCCTCAACAAGAAGCGGATTCTTCAATTTTACTTTCTCTAGAATTTTTATTGTCGTTTCCATACCAATCCCTTTCTTTTCCAAAAGAAAGGTCTAGGTCTTACCCAAAGAAAAGGGTTTGACTCAACCTTTCGGTTTTCAATATTATTTTTTCTTTGCCAGCCGCCTGTATTTTCCGTACTTGTCCTCTGACGAGAATTTCGGCGGATGGGCGCTTCGCGCATGCTCGCAGCACCCTTTTGTCGTGTAGCCGTGAACCGGGCATTTTTTCAGCATCACTATTATCTCTCGATTGTTTCGAAGGAAGCTTCTACGTCCTTCGATTTCAGCTTCTCAAGCTTCTCGACGAATTCCCTTTCTCCCTTCTTTGCATTCATCGACTTGTACTTCACCAGGTATTCAGGCGCCGCGATGTATTTCACTTCCAGCCCGTCTTCCTCTGCAGCTGATAATATCTTCTTGATTATATTTATACCGTTCGGCTTATAGGTTTTGACGAATAACCTCGCCTTGAACTCGAACTCTTTCTGAACTATCGTGCGTTCGGCGACTATCTTCATCTGTTCTATCCACTTTTCAGGCACGCCGCGCTCCTTCAGAAGCTGGGGGTTGACTAGTGCCGCCTTGAAGCCCTCGTACAGCGAGCCGAAGCTGTCCTGGAGATCGAACCCCACTTCCTCGTAAGCCTTCTCCAGCGTTTTCTTCATTGCCTGGGCAGTCATCTGCAGCATCTTCTCGGCGCGCTGGTTGAGGCGGTATTCCTTTGTCTTGTTGTTTTCCTGGTTTCGGTCAACGCGCTTCAGAGAAAGAGAAATATGATTGTCTTCAATGCGCATTACCTTGGCGACGCCTGTCTGCCCGACTTTGACGAAGTTCCTGATGTCCTTCACCCAGCCGCTGGAAACCTCGGAAATGTGTATCATGCCCTCGGTGCCGTACTCTTCAAGATACGCGAAAGCCGAATGGGGATTTATCTTGCTTATCTTGACAATTACAAGCTCGCCGGGCTGCGGAAGGCCGCGTCTTTTTACCATAACAGAAGATTAGTGAGAGAAAGGTTAAAAGGATGAACAATGGAGGACTCTGGATAATATATATTTTGTTCAAAGTCCTTATTGTGAACTTTGATAATTAAAGGTTAATAAAAGTTCTCAATATTCTATGAACATGGTTTATCTTGTGAAGGTGGACGACGAGGTATTCGCAATACCCGGCGGATTTGTTGACGTAGCATTGGACAGATACGCCGGAAGAACTATAAATTATGCCGAATTGAAAGAGGCTTTGAAAAGGGAAAGAATAGACGGAGGAGACGCCCCTCAAATGGGCGGTTTTGGCGATTTGGGTTATTTAGATTTTGATACAATGGAAGAACGTGCGTTAAGGGAACCTTTGCCGATAGGACGGCATCGCACTCTTTATCATAGGACGCGCGAACGCCAGTGAGCCTACAGTAATAGGTTTTCTTTTTTCCAAGGGTTTTTCTTTTTTCAAAAGAAAAAGGCTTAATCCATGACTTCTTCGACTTTCGTCTGGACGTCCGCAAGCCCGCCCGTCGGCTGCGCCAGAACGGATTCACAAACGAGGCACTTAACCACCGTGGCTGCCTTGCTGAACACTATCTGCTCGTTGCGGCATTTCTTGCACTTGACTTTCAAAAATCTGCTTTTTGGAGATTCCATAATTATCAAACCTATTGTCTAGACAAAAGCATTAAAAGGCTCTATTCATATCTTTTTTCATGGGCAAGATTCCTATTGACTCAAGGACACTGGAAGCGTTCAGACCGGTGTATAAGCTTAGATGGGGCGGAGACTTCCCGGTTACAGGCTTGCTTGGAGATGACAATTTTAGAGAGGCTTATGGGTCACTTGCTTTGATGGAGCTCATGGTTGCGAATCCAGGTCATCAGATTGACGGCAGACCAGGTCCCCACTATACGAATGGCCAGCTTTTCGGCGATGCTGCTTATCGTTTTGTAAAAGCGGTCGCAGAATGGGATAAAGCACATCCGACCGACAGGGCTGCCTGAAGTTAGGACTTCTAAAGTGTTTTTTAATACTTTTCTTCGCTAATCTGGTTAGGTGAAAAATATGAAGTCTGATGAAGAGATGAAGACTGAGGATATCCTTGAAATCGTCGAGATTGCAAGAGAAACAGGCAAGATAAGAAAGGGCATAAACGAAGCGACGAAAGCTGCAGAAAGGGGCATAGCAAAGGTAATCGTCGTTGCTGAAGACGTGGACCCTCCTGAAATTGCGATGCATCTCGGCCCGCTCTGCGAAGAGAAGAAATGCAAACTGTTCAAGGTGGCAAGCAAGAACGAGCTTGGACGGGCTGCAGGACTTGACGTCTCGACCGCGGCCGTGGCGATAACGGACCTGGGCGACGCCAAGAAGAACTTCAAGGAGTAGCTAACTTTTTTCAATTGGGGTATGATTATGCCGGACGACGCAACACCAGCCGAGATAATAACCGTCTTTGGACGCGCGGGCACAAAGGGCGTTACGAGCGTGAAGTGCAGGGTGATAGACGGCCGCGACAAGGGCAAAATTCTTACAAGAAACGTCATGGGTCCCGTGAGAATGGGCGACGTGATCATGCTGCGCGAAACCGAGATGGAATCAAGCGGCAGCTATGGAAGGCGCTAAAAATGAAATGTTCATTCTGTTCGACAAACATAGAGAAAGGCACGGGCAAGATGTTCATACACAGCGGCGGGAAGATTTTCTACTACTGCTCGAACAAGTGCGAGAAGAACCAGCAGAAGCTCGGCAGAGATCCAAGGAATTTCAAGTGGGCAAAACCCGAAGGACGCTAACAGACGGACGCGAACAGGTGACGCCAAAGGCGTCATACGACATCGCGTCATACACTTTCGTCGTGTACCTCGAAAAGAAATAAGTGAGACCTTTCTTTTAGAAAAAGAAAGTCCTCAAGCCTAAAGAAAAATATTAATGGTGACTCTCTGGCATTCGCTGAAAAGAAACGTGCTATTTATTCTGTCTCATGATGTCCGCTGAGAAAATTATTTCGGGCCGAAGATAAACGGCTGCGGCTTCTCTTTTTCCTTCCTGATTTTCTTCGGATTTTCCGGTTTAATCCCTCTCGGCTTTTTTCTCAGAACCTTAATCGCAACGCCGGCTGCCACTAAGACCGCCCCCAATATCGCAATTATGACAGGATTTGACGCGATTATATCCGACGCGCTTCCCCCGCCCGAGCCGAAAATATCGAATACAGAATTCCCGTTACCGCCGCCATTTCCGGGAATATCTTCGTCTCTGCATGTGCCGCAGTCCGCCGCACAGTTTGAACACGTTTCACTCAGGCTGCAAACATTATTGCCGCAGTCAGCCGGAGTGAAGTTTCCGGAACTGCCCGAGCCGTTCGCGCTTCCATTTCTGCCATCGTTTTCCGAGTACCATAATCCCGGAGCATTTGAATTTCCGCTGCTGCTTCCACTATCTGAATTTACGGAGCCGCTTTTGCTCACTGTTATTGTTTTTGAGGCTGAGCCCGAATTGCCTGCTGCATCGGTGGCTGTGACGCTAAGGCTGTACTCCCCGTTGCTAAGCCCCGAAGGATCATAATTCGCCTCGCACAGGATGCTGTTGCTGCTTGCGACTACGCACGACATTGTTGTGCCGCTTCCTGAAACCGTGTAACTGACACGCGTCCTGTCGTAGTTTGTGTCGTTCACCGTGGCGCTGATTGTGAACGTGCTGCTTACAGCGGAATTAGGCCCTGTTATTGCCACTACCGGATCCGTGTTGTCTGCCGTGACGGCGACTGTGTCGGTGGCGGGCTGGTCCAGTATATTGCTTGCGTTCGCCGTGAGCGTGTAAGCCCCGTCACCTGCCGTTACAGTGTTGAACGAGTAGCTGCAGCTTGTAAACTGCGAGTTGCAGCTCATTGTTACGTTATTGCCGTATCCCGACCTCTCTATCCTGAGGTGCACGCCATTGATTATGCTGCCGGGGTTGGAGAGCGACGCGCTTATGCTCGCAGTGCCCGTCACGTAACCTTCCGGGCTGAGCGTCACAGACGGCATGTTGTTGTTTATCGTAAGCGAGAAATTTGTCGAGTTCACGTTTCCTGCCGTATCATTAACGCTGAATGTGACGTTGTAAGCGTTGTCCGGAAAAAGAGCCGTGTTGACAGTGACGTTGCATGTTGCGTTTCTCGTGCCGGTGCAGGTCATCGTACTTTCCGACCCTGATATGCTTAGCTTCCCCCTGTCGGCGCCAGAGAACGAGTCGAGCGCGTTAATAACAAATGAAACTGTGCCTCTCACAGTGGCGCCCGCCGAGTGGGAAGTTACGGAAATTCTCGGCTTTTCGTTGTCCACAGTTGCGTTGATGGCTGACGTGCCGGTGTTGTTGAGGATATCGGACGCACGAACATATATAGTTAGCGTCTGGTTGTTTGAATATGCAGACGAGTTGAAATATCCGGTGCCGGAAGGCATGCTGCTCCATGTTGAATTGTCAAGGGAGAGCCTGTACGCGTCGGCGTTTACCCCCGAGACTGCGTCTGTCGAACTTGCCCGCACAGTGACGTTGCCGGAAACGTACGAGCCGTTCAACGGAGCAAGGAATGTTATCACTGGTGGACTCCTGTCCAGTCTGAACTGGAAGAATCCCGGATTGCCCAGCCTGTTTACGCCTGAACTGTCGTTAGCCTCGAAATAGAAGAATTCAATGGTGTCCGCGCCTGCTATAGCAAAGGATACTGTTTTGGTGCAGTTGTAAGGATTTCCTGAACATTGCATTGTATATGTGTCCCAGGGTTCGCCGTTGATGTATGCGTCTTCGGAGATGAGATAAAGCCTGGCATAATCAAGCGACGACGAGGTTACATTGACGTAGAAACTGACGTTGCCGCGGCCGAAATAACTGTTGTTCGCAGGGAGATAATTTGAGAGGGAAGCGGCCTGAACGCCCGGCAAAAGCATCAACACGACAAGAAGAAGCCATCGCATCAGTTGTTCACCTTCTCAAGCAGCCTGAGTATGTCCTTCTTTGTAACTATCCCGACAAGCTGGCTTGATTTCACGACAGGCAGTCTGTCTATGCCGTGCTTGTTCATCAACCTCGCAGCCTCGTAGACGTCACGTTCGACGTCCACCGAAATAACCTTCCTGTTCATGATGTCGCTTACCCGCGCTTTGAACAGCTTTCTGAGGCGGGCGGGGTCGCTGCCCTTCGATTTCAGGATGGATATCAGCAGCGAGGATATATCGCTTCTGTTAATCTTCCCGTATATGTCAATGGCACGGACTGCGTCCGTCTGGGTCACAATACCAATCAGTTTTCCGTCCTTCACCACCGGACAGCCGCTGATGTTCCTGCCGGTCATGAGGCGCACGGCTTTGCCGAACGTGTCGTCCGGCTTCACAGTTACCGGGCGCTTTGTCATGATATCCTTAATTCTCATGGTTGCTAATTGTCGGGGGCGGAATAAAAAGTTTCCAGACTCGGATGTATATAGTTCTCCAAGGAAATAAGCAATATATAATTACTTCCTTGGGAACTACAAGGTGAAGCAAAGCTTCACCTGTACAGGAGAATCAAAGATTCTCCTTGTATCTGTGAACCCAGAATTCATGTCCTGTTTCTTTTCCGGGTTCACTATAAGATATAAAAGCCTTTAGTTTCAAGCTATAGCTGTTGAAGGCTAGGGGAATGGACAGATTAGCGCTTCGCGCGACATGTCCGCTTATTGCTCCGATGAACCTTTCGTGTGAGCTTCTCTTTTACAGAGATGCTCAATGCCACGCTCCTAATATCCCGCATTTGAAGATGCGGGTTTCATGGGAACACAAGGCGAAACGAAGTTTCGCCTGTGCAGGAAAAGCTCAGCTTTTCCTTGCATGGCATCCCGCATTCTTCCAAGAAGAATGCAAGATAAACATACACGGGTAATTCAATGGCTGAAGCTCCTAAACAAGAGACTCAAAGACGAATAGTCAGGGTAATGACCACCGACATAGACGGCTCGCTCAGCGTCGAGCGCGCGCTGCGCAAAATCAAGGGCGTCAGCTTCATGTTCTCAAAATCCGTCTGCACCGCAACCGGCATAGACAGAAGGAAAAAAATCGGGCTTCTCAGCGAGGCAGAGGTAAAGACTATAGAAGGTTTCATCAAGAAGCCGCAGCTCCCGAAATGGATGCTGAACAGGCGGAAGGAGCCTGAAAACGGCGACGATGCGCACCTTACCATGGCGGACCTGGATTTCAGGAAACGCGAGGACATAAACACACTCAGACGCATACGCGCCTACAAGGGCATACGTCACGAGCTCGGGCAGCCCGTGAGGGGACAGAGAACCAGGAGCAGTTTCAGGACGCAGAAAACAGTAGGAGTCTCGAGAAAGTCGATACAGCAGGCGTCCAAGCCGAAGCCAAAGGAAGAAAAGAAGTGATGATTCATGGGACAACCGAAAAAATTCAAGAAGAAATACTCGCGGCCGAAGAAGCCTTACGACAAGGAGCGCATAGACACGGAGCGGAAGATACTCAATGACTACGGACTCCGCAGGAAAAAGGAAATCTGGAGAGCCGAAGCAATCGTCCGCGATTTCCGCCGACGCGCACGCGATTTGCAGGCAAAGAACAACCAGTCGGACGAGCAGATGCTTATTCAGAAACTTAACAAGCTGGGAATACACTGCAAGAAACTGGACGACGTCCTGCAGATAACCCTTGACGACATATTGTCAAGGCGGCTTCAGACAATCATAGCAAAGAAGGGCATAGCGAACAGCATGCGCCACTCGAGGCAGCTCATAGTCCACGGGCACGTGACTGTGAACGAGAAGAAGATATTCTGGCCGAGCTACATCGTGGAGAAGGACCTGGAGGAGAAAATCTCCCTGACACCCCGGATGTCTGCAAAAGCAATAAGCCAGGAAGCGAAGAAAAGTGAATAATAATGAAACTGACGAACATAGACTATAAAAATCCTGTCAGTGTGTACAGACATCCAAACGGCATTGTTGAAAGGCATTATACTGACGGACGCGTAGAGAGGGAATTTCCTAACGGCATAATCGAGATGCGTATCCTGATTGATGGCTGCATACCATACACAACGGCGATCATGCCGCTCAAGCTCGGAGATTGATAATTATGACAGCGAAAGAAAAATGGGGCATAGCGCACATATATTCCTCTGTTAACAACACGATAATTCATATAACAGACATAACCGGCGCCGAAACGATAGCCATAGCCTCGGGCGGACAGGTATCAGACAAGGACATGAACAAGGGCAAGCCGTTCACAGCCATGAAGGCTGCGCGCAAAGCGGCGGAAAAGGCGACCGCATCGGGCATTACCAACCTGCACATAAAAATACGCGCGCCCGGCGGAATCAAGGCGCGCATTCCGGGACAGGGAGCACAGCCGGCAATAAGGACGCTGGCGAGGGCGGGCTTCAGGATAGGACAGATTGAGGACGTCACGCCCGTGCCTCACGACACGTGCCGCAAAAAGGGCGGACGAAGGGGAAGAAGGGTATAGGAGTGATATTCATGAACGTGAAAATACTCAGCAAGTCACAGAATAGAATAAAGTTCCTGCTGGAAAAGTCAAACCCGGCTTTCGCGAACGCGCTGCGCAGGGTGATGAAGAGCGAAGTGCCTACAATGGCAGTTGAGTTTGTCGACTTTGAGGAGAACACGTCCGGCATGTTTGACGAGCTTGTTGCGCACCGCATCGGGCTCATTCCGCTTACATACGATGAAAAGGCGTACAGCCTGAAAAACGACTGCAAATGCGGCGGCAAGGGCTGCAGCCGATGCGAAGTCACTCTGGTGCTTGACAAACAGGGCCCGTGCACGGTAAAAGCGGGCGACATGAAGTCAACCGACGACAGCGTCCAGCCGCCGGAGAAAGACATACCCATTGTCGAACTGCTTGAAGGGCAGAGACTGAAATTTGAAGCCGTGGCGCAGCTGGGCCTCGGCATAGACCATATAAAATGGCAGGCGGCGAATGTCGGATACCAGTACGCACCAATCGTGAAGGTAAGCAACGCAGACCCAAAGATAGCGGATGTCTGCCCCACGCATGTCTTCGAAAAAAAGGACGGAAAAGTGAAGGTTGTAGCGGAAGACAGATGCACGCTTTGCATGCGCTGCACCGAAGTTAGCGAGGGCGTAACAGTGCAATCGGATGACAGCATATTCATATTTGATGTAGAATCAGTCTCGGGACTGACTGCAAAAGAGGTAATCAACAAAGCGCTTGACGTGCTCGAGGAAAGGGCGGAAAGCCTGGCAGAGAGCGTCAAGAAGAATGTAAAATAATGCGAGGAGGCGGATTTGAACCGCCGAAGGCACTAAGCCACAGGATTTTAAGTCCTGCCCAGTTATCCGTAACCCTTTGCGCTAACGCTTTTGCGCGAGCAAAAGGGTTAGACCATGCTTTGGTATCCTCGCCTGATGAATATTTTCCCAAGAAGTTTAAATGTGATATAAATGCCGCATCCAACAGGACCGACAGATCCGAACACAGAAGCGCTGATAAAAGCGATGAAGAAGAAAAAGGAAAAGTTTTACTTAAACCTGGCAAGGCATCTTGCGAAGTCCGCCCGCAGCAAGGTTCCGGTAAACGTCACGAAGATAGGAAAGTTTGCCAATAACGAGCCGGTGGCAGTTCCTGGCAAGGTGCTCGGCAGCGGGGAAATCAAGAAGCCCGTCGTTGTTTACGCGCTGTCATTCTCGAAAAGCGCGCGCAGAAAGATAACAGCCTCGGGCGGAAAATGCCTGCCCCTTCAGGACGTTGACAAGAAAGCGAGGATTATGATATGATAATAGACGGAAAGAACGCGGTGCTTGGAAGACTCGCTTCGTATACCGCAAAGAAGCTCCTTACCGGGGAAGAAATCACGATAATCAACGCGGAAAACATAATAATCACAGGAAGACCGAACGACATCAAAACCAAGTACCTCGCGTTCAAGGGAAGGGGTTCGCCGCAGCACGGGCCGTTCTTCCCGAGGCAGCCGAACATGTTCGTGCGGCGCGTCATCCGCGGAATGCTGCCAAAAGAGAAAAAAGGAAGAGATGTATTGAAGAACCTGAAGGTATATGCGGGCTCCAACGGCATGAGCGGCGAACAGATTGCGATAAAGCTGATAAAGACAAATTACATAACTGTAGGAGAACTGTCGAAGACGCTGGGATGGCACAAATAACTGTGACATCAGTGGAAGCTTCGCGTAAGATCAAGTGATAATATGACAGAAACACACACAGAAACGAAACCGAAAAAGAAGAAGATGCTGATAGTCATAGGCAAGAGAAAGAAGGCTGTCGCGCGGGCGTTCGTGCAAGAGGGTAGCGGATTAATAAAAATTAACTCCACACCCATCGACTTCATCCGGCCGAACTACGCGCAGATGCGGCTTAAGGAGCCCGTCACGATAGCGGGCGACCTGGCAAAGCGCGTCGACATAGACGTGAGAGTGAACGGCGGCGGCGTCTGGGGACAGACCGATGCCAGCAGGACTGCGATAGCAAACGCGCTGGTGCAGTGGACAAAGGACAGCAAGCTCAAGGAGATGTATACTGATTACGACCGCTCGCTGCTGGTTTCGGACTCGCGAAGAACGGAACCACACAAGCCGTCGCGCAGCACTGCCGGACCCAGACGCAGCAAGCAGCAGTCAAAGAGATAAATAACACATGGAGAAATGATAATATGCTCATACCAGTAAGATGTTTCACGTGCGGAAAACCGGTCAGCGCTGTCTGGGAGAAGTACAAGGAGCGCATTGAAAGGGGCGAGCAGCCAGGAAAGGTTCTGGACGACCTCGGAATGGACAGATACTGCTGCAGGTCGCTGCTGCTCACTCACAGGGACGTCATCAAGAAAATCGGCAAGTTCCGTGTTTAATTCATAATGAACATAAAGCAGCTTCTTGAGATAGCAAAGATAAAGCCGAATCCCGCCCTGGACCAGTTCTTTCTCACGGACGACAAAGTCCTTGACGAAGAGGTTGCTCTGGCTTCGCTAAAGAAAAGCGACACTGTTCTTGAAGTCGGGCCCGGAATCGGCAACCTCACCATACGGCTGTCCAAGAAAGCGCGCGTGCTGGCTGTGGAAAAAGACTATTCCTTCATGAACGTGCTCAAAGGCATACAGAACTGCCAAGCTGTTTTCGCGGACGCTCTTGAGTTCCTGGAGTCGCTCAGGAGCAAGCAGCAGAAACCGGTTTTCAACAAGATAGTTTCCAACATACCTTACTCCATATCCCAGCCTCTTCTGCTGGAATTCTTCAGGCACCGGTGGGACGTAGCCGTGCTGATGGTGCAAAAAGAATTTGCCGAGAAGCTTGCCTCGCGCGAGCGCCTTGGCATGATAATGAAAGACATGGCCGAGGTGAAGATAATGAAGCACATACCTGCCGGGGCTTTTTACCCGAAAGCCGTGCCTTCGTCGCTGGTGCTAATCAAACAGAAAAAACAGCTGGACGAGGGTTTCTGGAAATTCCTCTGCTCATTGAAGCCGAACAAAAACGTGTCGAATCAACTGCGCACGAGCGGCAAGCTTGGAACGAAGAAAATCCACCAGCTGACGCTTGATGAACTGAAAACACTGTACAAAAGCCGGAAATCGTAGGTTAATTTTCTCAATGGCATATAAAAAGTGCACTCAGTCGCGAAAAGCTTAAGAGGCGGACAGCGACTATATGATTGGAGATAAATATGGGACAATTTGAAACGCTGACAAAGGAATTGTACGAACCTGATATCAACCCGATACTTGCCAGACGGCACTTGCAGCAGGCAAAAGAGAGCGTCGGATCCACTTATCACGCTGCCCAAGTGTTTGGAAACCCTTATCCCAGGCCGCCGACAAGGACTTTCTGGGACACGAGCCTGAAGGGCACGAACACGATTGCATGGTATCTCGACCCGCAGGAAGTCAAGCAGGAGTATCCGATGGAAGGGCTTGCCATAGAAAGGGAAATAGGCTCGGAACCCATCGTGGCTTATAATCCAAGACTGCTCAGGTCAAGAAACAAGAATTTCATAAAAGCTGTTGACGCCCATGAAAAAGCGCACGGCGGGCAGCAGGGTAAAATGAAATTAAAGAAAATCGGCGCCGTCACGAGATACGGTCCGGTTCCTCTGGGCGAGATGCTCATAGAAGGGGGAGTCGAATGGGCGCTGGACAGATATAGCGAGAAGAGCGGAGTAATGCCGCCAAGCAGGTACATGGACCAGATGAACGGCGGGCTCTCACTGTACGGCATATACAGGGAATTCGCGCATGAACTTGAGGGAAGACAGAATGGAATATTAAGACAGGTTTACAGGGCGGCGGCAAGAGCCGGACCGCGCGACGTAGTCAGACTTCTGGAAACAGTTCCCGGCATCGGAGAAATGGTTGACAAGTACGCAGCCAAGATACACGGACCTGAGATGAGACGGAACTAATGCGATCCAAATAATCGGGATATCAAATTTGGATCACAGTACTGTGCACAATTGTTATATCGTTTCATTCCTTGTAGCACATTAACTGACGATTATCCGATTCTTGCCGCGGAAAGTCGAGCCCAACTTGGTTTCATCGGGAATATGGCCGCTCTGCAGCATCTTCATCTCGCCTGATGACAAGTGCGTCCTGCTGTGCACCTTCAGTGCATTAAAGTTCGGAAACGTCTGTTCGCACCTGGCGCACTGGACCGGGCGCGATTTCTTCTTTTTGAGTTTCATTAATAGAATTACTGCGTGGGAAAATATTTAAGATATGGTGTTACAAGAAACGAAACGATATACAGGTTTCTTGTACGCCATAAATGAAGCAAGTTGTAATAAGTATGTCCTAATCGTTACTTGCTTCACATTAAAAAGATTGCAGTCGTGATAAACCCATGCTTCTCGAGAAATACGCGCCAAAATCGACGAAAGACATAATCGGCAACAGTTCCGCAATAGGCGAAATAAAGAGATTCATCACCGGCTGGACGCGGAAAACGTCAAGGCGTCAGCCCCTGGCACTGCTGGTCCACGGCGCCACCGGCTCGGGCAAGTCGACAGCGATAAGGCTCGCTGCGCAGGAGCTGGGGCACGAAGTTATTGAGGCGCACGGCGGAAAAGCGTCCTTTAACGCTTATCAGCAGGCTTCCATGCAGAGGGGCATATTCTCAAGGAAGCGCCTGATGCTTTTTGAACTGGATGAAATGCCGATGAAGGGACTCCCCGAACTGATAAAGGCGAGCGAACATCCCGTGATATGCACCGTCGGCGACGCATACAGCCTCAGCCCTTCGGCGCGGAAAAACTTCAAGCTTCTCAAGTTCGACAAAATCGGCGAAGCGGAAATGATAAAATTCCTTGAGGATGTCTGCAGGAAAGAAAATATCGCAACGGACCGCCGGAACCTAGAACAGCTGGTTAAGCTGAGCAAAGGGGACGTGCGCAGCCTTCTCATAGACATTGAGATGCTAAAAGCAGAGGGCACGGCTTCGCTGTCAGACCGTATCGGCTACCGGGACAGCGAGGACAACATATTCAGCACCCTGAAAGTAATTTTCAAAACCATGAGCTTGGAGAATTCCAGAATAGCCGTGGAAAACTCTGAAAAGGAGCCGGAAGAGCTCATCAGGTGGCTCGAGGAGAACATAGCCGAGGAGTATACGGACATGACGGCAATTGCGACGGCTTTCGACTATCTGTCGAAGGCGGACATATTTGGCTCGAGAATAATCAGGCGCCAGTCGTGGAATCTCCAGAAATACATCTCTTTAGGCGCATACGGCACTTCGCTGGCAAAAAACAAGCCGTCAATGCGCTTCCCGTCATACAAATATCCCGTCTTTGCGAGGAGAAACGGCGCCGTGCTGGAAAAAATATCAAAAAACCTGCACATCTCGAAGAGGCGGGCGTCCGTATACATCCCCGTGCTCAGGATGCTTGCGAAGAAAAACAGCAGGATATTCGACGAGCTCGGAATTGACGAGAAAGAAGCGGCGTCCATCACCCTATGAAATCGCTCGCATATTTTTTCGTCGTGAAGTTGTAAATAACCTGCTCGTGCGACGCTACTATGAAATCAACCTTGACTTCGCTCTCTGTCGGCGGATTGTCATTGCATACAATCATGGCTGGGTTGTATTCAACCCTTGCAAAGACACCCTTCGCTGCGAGCTCCTTCTCAACAACCCATTTCAGCTCGGCAAGATTAGTCGTGAGATTTATGCAGCCGGATTTGGTTGGCGTGTTCCTGACTACGTTGTCCAGCTGTTCCTGTATGCTGTTGAAATAGAACGCGTTGTTTGTGCGCGCCGTCTCGGCGGAGTTTACGGCAAAGTAATCCTTCAGCAAAAGCGACATGCCGAGAAATATGCTTGAAGCCACGACGGCTGATATAATGAACCATTGCCCGCGCATAATTAAGCTTGTTTTTGGGAGGAAATAAACCTTTTCGGCTATGTAGAAACAACCTGGGCGTGCTTCACGCCTCCGATATCCAGCACAGAGGAGCTTTCCACAAGCCCGTTCTTTATCAGCAGGTTGACTATCCTGTTTCCCACGGCATTTATTATTGTGGAGCGTCTTGCGATGTCCAGTATCTCCTTTTCGCCGGTCTTCTTTCCTGCATAGAACTCGGAAACAGTTATCTCAATGTCGCCTGTGCCGAACGATTTCCCGATTATGTCATCGTCACAGACGGCGAGCATCCTGTCGCTGCCCTGTTCAAACAGATTGTAAGAGAACATTACCGATCCTTTTTCTTGGAAGAAAAAGTCTAGGTATCGCCAAAAAGAACTGGAGATCCTGTAGACTTGACTTCGTGTATTATTTGGAAATTTACATGCCAAGAAGTGCATCACTTTACTGGCCTTTTCGCCCCGCAGGCTTCGCACTTGATGAACGTGTAGCTGTCGAGCTTCTGCAGGGAAGTGTCGGGCTTTCCGCACTCCTTGCAGATTACAAAATCGCGCACATACTCTTTGATTCTCTGGTTCACGAGCGAAGGCGGAACTTTCGCCTGCAGCACCAGCTCACTGCCCCTGATGTCTCCGGGCACTGCAAGTTCCTTGAAAAGGTATTTTGCCAGCTCTTGCGGCGTGCGCCTGATGGTCTTGACTATTTCGGCGAAATTCCTCAGCACCGTCTGCCGCTTGCCTGTCTGCACCGACGCTGTCGGAATCTCAAACCTCGTCTCGGTTCTTACAGGCAGGTTCTTTACGGCTTTCTTCAGCATCTCTTCGTATTCCATGTCGATCCCTTTTCTTTGAAAAGAAAAGGTCTAGACTATCACCCCAAAAGAAACAGGTGATCTTCAGACCTTGAATTCAATATTACTTTATTATTCACTCTTTTCCTGGCTTGAAAAATATTTGCTCTTTGCAGACTTGATTGTCCCTGTGACGCCAAGTATATGCACCATGCATTTTGACTCGCTCACAACGGAGATGAGCGCAAGCATGGCGCGCACCTTCTCCACGCTGTCGTGGCGGCACTTGATGATGCCTGCCTGACGTTTCGCGTCATATGTGTTGTGAACAAACCATATGTTTGCCTCGGCGCCGCCAAGCTCTCCAAGGAACTCCATTGTGGTGGTCCAGATGGCATTGACGAGCTCGCCGTAGATTACCGGGGTATCTGAAATAACCTCGTAAACTATATATCTCTTAGGCGGACGCATGCTCGGCGGCAGTATCTTCGGTTCGGCCATTATTTGTCAACCCTTATCTTAAGTTCGTTAAATCCAGTTTCTTTGTCGAATTCCCTTGAAAATGTTGCGTCTTCGATTTCCCCGATTATTATCTCGGCAGTGACGTAGATTATACAGCCTTCTTTCAAGTGACCTCCGACTCCATTTCCGTTTTCATCGGATAATGATACATGAAGATGGACATCATCCTGACAAAGAGTTCCGGAAAGGGCATTAATTTCGAAGCGATTTTCGTAGTCTTTTATTATATTTTCGTCAGACATTCTCAAAGTAGCCTTCCTTAGTGAACCTACACATGTTATTATGAATCCTGCATTGATGTTGTTTTCCTTAGTGAATTTAATCAGCTCTTTTTTCAAATCCTGATTCGGCCGTAGTCGCAAGGCATGAATTTTCATTATTCCACCTCGCGCACTCCTTCATACCTCTTCCCGGCGAGCTTCTCCCTGTTCTCCCGTATTATCTGCTCAGGGATTGACGTGGTAGTTTCGATTGCTTTTCCCAGGTCAAGCCCGAGAAGATGCGCTATGGATGCAAGCTCGCGCCCTGAACGCATGCCCCATTTGGTGACTGCGGAAGATGTCGTAACTATCTTCACATCGTACTTCTTGCACAACTCTATGTTCTTCTTCATGGCGGAAAGTATGTATATCCTGTTCCGCTTGTAGTTCTCGAGCACCTCGCGGAAGTTCACCTCTATTGCAACATTATTGTCGTGCGCCGCCCGCGTGCATATGTGGTCCAGCCCGCTGTCCTTCCTGCCAAGCTCGGGATGGCAGAGCACGTCTATCGTGCCATTCTCGCATGCCGTGCGGTTTACGTCATAGTTCCCGCCGTGCACCATCAGCACCTCGGCGCGCTCGCGCGCTTTTTCAGCCAATTTGTTCACTTCTTCGGGCTTTGCGGGCTTTATCATGACAGAATTAATCAAATCAATGCCTTCGACGTCAGGCAGCTCGCTTACGGAAGGAAAATACCTGACTAGCCCGATTCCCGCCAGCCCGAGGCGCTTTCCCATCTGCGCCATTTCCTCGACGGAATTCTCCCCTATGGAAAGCGTCGTATGTACGTGCAAGTCGTAGTTCATCTAAATCACCCGGACTTCGAAATCTTAGGCCTGTTGCCGAACCCGCCCGGAGCTTTTGCTATATTATACTGAGGAATGAAAGCTTTAATGCGAACGAAAAAGGAGCTTGCACGGTCAGATTAGCTTGAATTTTATCACTTTGACAAGTGAGCTCCCTGTAACACTATAGCCAAAATATCCCGAATAGGTTCTGTACATCTCTTCTTCTGAGACAAACTTTTCATGCCCTTCCTTGTCCTCATGCCTCATTCCGCCAAACGTTGTGTTGTTCACCGAGACGATTTTTGCTCTGGCGAACGGCTTGCGCGTTACCGACTCTACAAACTCAAGAACATCGCCCGGCAGGATGTCAAAATCATACGGCTGCCTTCGCCAAGTAATCGTCTTTTCTCCGGAAAGAACCAATGGAATGAGTTCGCTTACAAATCCCAGCTGTTTCATTGTCAGCGCCTGAGCCCGCGGCTTCTTTTCCCCGCGCTTGTGCGCCCGCGGAACACGCGGCTTCTCTGGGTCGTTATCCAGTTTATTGTCTTGTCGCTCTTTATCACAGGATGATGTTTATCAACTAAGATAATCTCAAAGTAGTGATACTTTCCGTCTTCCCCGACTTTATAACTGTTGAGAACCTCAAGATTCGGGTACTTGCCCGCCACGCGTTTTTCAGCAATCGATTGCTTGTTCTGCTTCGTCGTGAAGAACAGTCCCATGCTCCTCGGCTTCCTTCCCTTCCTTATCGTGGGGCGCCTTCTGCCGCCTTTCTTGATGCGGGTGCGCACAATGACAAAACCCTGCTTAGCCTTGTAGCCGAGCGCCCTTGCGCGCTTGGGCTTTGTGGGGCCTTCCAGCTTCTTCATCACGGGCTGCCTTCGCCATAGCTTCTCAGCCTGCAATGCAACCTTGGGCGTATTTTTCTCTTCCGCGCTTACTTGGTCTTCCATAATTAACAAAGTAAGATGCAAAATAAGATATTTAAAGTAAATCCATCAAATGAGAGTATTGTTTATTGGATTTACTGATAGCGCACAAGAATTATAATATATTTTAAATCCTTTCTTGTGCTCTATAAAGATAAGCAAAAAAGTAACAAAAGTGAATTGAAATGCACGCTGCAGTAAAACTCATTGTCGGGATAATAATATTTCTTGCCGGCTTGTACTGGTACCTGCCGGGCAGCGCGGTAAGCAGCTTTTTCAATCGCAGCGCCTTTCAGGCATTCCTCGTCGTTTTCGAGGGATTGTTCGGGCTGATACTCATCTTCCTCGGACTGATAGTTGCGTGGATAGAATACGAGGACCTCAAGTGGGAAAGAAAGGAAAAACGCAAAGAAAAGAAATAATCTCTTTCTAAATATTTTTCTAAATATACTAAGGGCTGTGTTAATCCGCGAAGTCCAAGCCAAGAGCATACTCACCAGGAGCCAGTTGACCGATTACTGCATAAACTGCTACATGGGATGTTCCTTCGGGTGCAGCTATTGCTATGCCCAGCTCATCATCCGCAAGTTTCACCCCGGCGAGGCGTGGGGCGGCTACCTTGACGTGAAAATCAATGCGCCACAGCTGCTTGAAAAGGAGATAGCAAGGGCGAAGCCCGGCACCGTGATGCTTTCTTCGGTTACCGACCCCTACCAGCCTCTTGAGGGCAAGTACCAGCTGACGCGCAGATGCTTGGAGATACTGCTGCGACACGGCTTCCCGGTTACAATCCTCACGCGCTCACCGCTTGTCACGCGGGACATCGGGCTGCTGAAGCAGTTCAGCGAGTGCAGCGTGGGCGTGAGCGTCACCACCGACGACGATTCTGTGAAAAACCTTTTCGAGCCGCTCACGCCGCCGTTCAAAACACGCATCGCTACCCTTAAGGCGCTGCATGACGACGGGCTGAACACGTATGCATTCATCGGGCCGATGCTTAAAATGGACGCAAAAACAGTGGCGGAGTCGATAGCGCCGAACGTGAACCACGTTTTCATAGACAAGCCCAAGTCCCCGCAGCTGTGGAGACAGACGGCTGAAAAAAACAGCATAAGCCTTGACAAAGAATACTTCGAAAGCGCAAGAGACGAACTGACTGACATACTGAAGGGCTACGGAATTAAGATTAATGCGCTTTTCTGAATTCTAGTTTGCAAACCAGCAAAGCTTATAGTATCAAAACTGTTTATTAGTGGAAGGTGTGGCATCTGAGAATGTTTTTTCTAATGTAAAATATCATAGAAAACATTCTAGATTCCATCATCATAAATTTGCAAGAGATGATGAGATGTACGCAAGCAAGAAGCGATTTCTCGAAAGACTGACTCCAAGAATGCCGGCCATGAAATTCGGCAAAACAATAGACGGCACCAGCCCGCCGTCTGTCTTTGTCGGCAGGATGGGATATCCAAAAGTATTTGTGGGCCCCCTGGTCACGGAATTAAAGGGAGACACGTTCGAGATGGACACGCCTGAAGCATGGATAGGCAAAAGCAAGATGAATATAGTCAATTTCAGGATGCAGCTTGCAAGGGGAATGGAGCAGGTTAAAATCACAGAGGTCGACAACAAGACGGTGGAGAAGATGAGAGAGATAGCCCTTGCATCCGGCACCGTCGATGCAAACGCAGAATTTGCCAAGCAGCCGAGAGGGTACTCTTTCAACGAGGACCACCAGCCGTTCGGTCCCAGCGCGCCTCTCAAATCCATGGAGATATCCAACGTGCGGTGGGATCACCAGATGGAAAAGGCTCACAGCGACACCGACATGAAAGCCGGCATGGCAATGGCAGAACTTTATGAAAAAGGAGTCCTCGTAAGTCAGATACAGAAGGCGCTCAGCGTCGGGGCATTTGGCATTAAGCGAAAATTAGTGCCAACCCGCTGGAGCATAACGGCTGTTGACGACACGCTCGGAAAGAACCTGCTGGACAGCGTAAGAAACTACCCGGTTCTTGACAGATACCTTGTTTATGAATTCGCGGCGCTTGAGAATTACTTTGTCATCCTGCTAATGCCGACACAGTGGCAGTATGAATTCCTTGAGGTGTTTCTCGGCGTAATGGGACAGCAAGAAATGATATTCACAGACTGGGAACCCTTCGGAGGACGCACCAAATACGCCGGCATGGGCGGATGCTATTATTCGGTGCGCCTGGCTGTTGCAGAAAAGCTGGAGGAAATGAAGAAACAAGCCGGCGCAATAGTCTTCAGGGAAAGCTATCCAAGCTACACGCCTCTCGGGGTATGGCTCTGCCGCGAGTCGGCGAGGAGATCCCTGCGCGCGCAGACAAAGGAATTTAACGACATGAATTCCGCACTCAGTTACATAGCGAACAAGGTTCAGACGCCTTTCTGGAAATACCGCAAGTCAAGCGTGCTTATGAAACAGTCAAGAATTAGCAGCTTCTGCTGATTCTATATTCTTAAGGTTTGACTATCCTAATTTATCTAGAAACCATAGGACCGGAGGTATACACAATGGTAAGCTTTGAAACAATAAAGAGCGAAGAAATAAAATTCGGAAACAACAATTTCCTCGAGATTGCAAAGAAAAAGGCAGTCTCCGAAGAGGGGGAAAACACGTTCCTTTCCGTGAGCAGAGGATTCGTCACCCCGAGCGGCGAGAAAAGATACAGGAAGTCTTTCACGGTGCCGCTGGACGACAGCGTCATAGACTTCATCGTCCATAAGCTGAAGGAAATCAGCAAGGATTAACTTTTGCTTTATTTTAGGTGTTAAATTTGGACGTCAGTTACGCGATAGAAAAGGCAGGCGCAAGCGAAGACATCAAAAAACTCAGCGGCTATTTCTTGTGTTCGTGCTTCGCGTGCATAAAGCAAAGCAGGGACGGGATAAACCAGTGGACGCTGCTTTACTTCAATCCGGAGGAGAACAAAGTCCTGGACTGCTTCGTCAACGACAAGTTTGTCACTATAGGAGACGAGACTCCGCCGATTGCCGAGATAGAGAAGCCTGATTTCACTGGGCTGAAAGTGCCGGTTCAGGATGCCATATCAACGGCGATGAAGGATTACAGGAAAAGCACGTTAAACATACTCATTACTCTCCACCAGAAGGGAAGGCTGACATGGACTATAAACCTCATCAGCGGCGACATGATGGCAACCACTGTAGACATAGATGCGAAAACAGGCGAAGTAACAAGGCAGGAAGAAACCAGCCTGATACGAAGGCTGTGATGCGAATGGATATACAAGTTACTGGATGGCGTAACGGCACGCCTAAGCCGAGCGGTGCAGGATACGGAATAAGGATAAGACGCAAAGACAGAGAAAAATACTTTAAACATGTAGGGAGTTTCATTAATGTGCAAACTGACAAAGAACTGATAAAAGTCAGCGTATCTCATTCTTTTTGGAAGAATTGCAACGAACTGAGGAATTCAAAAATTGGAAGATGGATGATAGAGAACAAACTTGCTCCGTGGGAGAAAAATAAACCACCCTCGATGACGCTAAGGACTATCTGCAAAGGAAGATTCAGATTATATAAATAGAGCTGCCTGACTTTAACCGGTTGGCATCGGCTGCTCTGCCTGCGATACGTAGAAAATGTAACGCCCGCGCTTCTCGCGCACCACGACGCCGCGCGCCATCAGGACGTCCAAGCGCTCCCTCAGCTTTTTCTCGCTTATCTTCGTTGTTTCCCTCAATTGCGTCATGTTCATGCTCGCCGCATTCAGGGTGTTTACTATGAGTATGTCAAGAGTCTCGTTCGTGACTCTTGGGGCGCGCGAACGCCTTGATTTTCTTCTTGCCGTTCGCTTTCTTCTCGGCTTTGCGCGACGCGCCTTCTTGCGAGTCTTGCGCGGCTTCGCCACAGCGGGCTTGAGCGCAATTATTGCCGCCAGTATCTCTTCCGACTGTTTCTTCACTTCTTCAAGTTCCCTGCGAAGCCTGTGCGTTTCCTCCGAGGAGAGATGAATCCTCTTGTCCATCTTGTCAAACATGTCATTTCCCACGGACTCTACCATGCCCGATAACTTTCTCTCCAAGGACGCCATCTCATCCTTAATCACGCTTGTTACGTCTCCGTCGCCCCGTGTCTGGTCAAGCTTGTCAGAAAGTTCCCTTCCCTGGATAAGCGCATCGTTTATCTTGTCGTTCAGGTTTTCCACTACGGAATACACGCCGGCAATCTTGTCGTCGGTTGCGCTTGTGTCGTACGGCTTTTCATCCAGCTTCTCGTCAATGCGCGCAAGGGCGTCCGCGCTGGACGAAGACATTTCCATAAGACGCTCGTCAAACTTTGATAGAGTGTCAGAAATTGCGTCATGACGGCTTTCCATGTTCCTTATCGAGTCTGATATGCCGCCGAGAAGCTCGGAATTTGCCACAGAAACATTGTTCAGCTTCTCCTCCAGGGCCGCGAGCGCCTCGCCAAGCGCTCCGGATTTCTCGTCAATCTTGTCGACAACTTCCATTATTTCGACGGAGCTGTCGCCCAGTTTCTCATCAAGCTTAATCATCATGTCTGCCGCAACGTCGTACCTGCTTTCAAGCCCGGCTACGGACGACTTAAGGCTTTCCACAACCTGTGAAATTTCGTGAATATCAGAAATCTTCTCCCCGAGACCCGAGACATTCGAAGAAACCTCGCCCATCTTCTCCTCGACGCGGTCTGAAAGCGCGTCAACGCGCTCGCCAAGTTCCGACAAATACTCAATCTTTTCAAGCACAGCCGCGTTGCTGACAGAAAGGTCTCCCAGCTTCTCTTCTATGCTTCCAAGCGCTTCGTGATGTTCGCTGACTTTTTCCAGCAGCGACGCATTGCTCACAGAAATATCACCAAGCTTTTCCTCCGCACTGTCCAACGCTTCTCTGTATTCCGCAGACAAACCCTCCACCTTCTCACCGAGCTCGGCATTGATGACCGAAACCTCGTTGAGCTTCTCCTCAAGCTTGAGCACGCTGTCCGCAAGGAGTGGGTCGATGCTTTTTGACTTGATATCTGCAAGCGAAGTCTGGATGTCTGCAAATATGTCTGCCATGCCGGCAGCAAGCCTGTCAAGAGATGTCTTCTCATCAATCTTCAGCATAATCTCAGAAAGAAAGCTGTACTTGTTGTTTATCGCTGTTATGGAATCAAGCATGCCCGAAAGTATGTCCTTCATGTCACGGAGCACATCGGCGTTGTTTATGGCCGATATACTTTCAAGCTTCTCGATTACGCTTTCCAGCTTCGCCCTGTACTCGTCGCTAACCACTTTTGTCTCAATTACCTTCACCGCCGTGCGCTCGTCGCTCGGCAGCTCCTCGTCTACGCGTATGAGAAACTCGTCGTTCATAGCTTTTACTTAATAGTAGTGGTTTTAAAATTATTTTGCAGCTACCGCGTAATTTTCCCGTTATTTCAAAACATTACGAAGACGGAAACGGATAATAGAGCGCGCAACGAAATACCTGCATGGAGTTCACTCCCGGCATCTACGGCTCGTGGCAGCAGGTTCAGGAGCAGAAATACAAAGAGATGAAGAGGCAGCTGGGCGGGCTATTCGGCGAGGTTTTCTCAGGAGTCATACTGGACGTAGGCTGCGGATTCGGATACCTTGAGAAGACGTTCAAGGGACGCTACATAGGAGCGGATAACAGCAGTGAAATGCTGCACAACCAGGTCGCCATATTTCCCCGCGTGCTGGCGGACGGCGGCAGCCTGCCCTTCAAAAACGGCTCTTTCGATTCGGTAATATCAATAGACGCGATGCACCTTATCCGCGGCGACGACTTCAAGCGGGTTCTGAAGAAAGGCGGAACAGCGATGATATCAATATTCTTCAACGACAGAAATTACGTGGAGCGAAAGGAAATGCTGCGCGAAAAGCTTTCCGGCATGGACATACTACACGATTTCACCATACACGGCAGGGAGAATGAATACGTGGCAGTCGCGAGGAAAATCTAGACGACACTTATGACGTATCTGGGATCCACCCTTCCTTTTTCCGTTCCGTATTCGAGGGCGGCTTTCCAGTTTTTCAGCGACTTCGGGTCCGCCTTGAATTTCACAGCCCCGAACTTCGTTTCCTTGAGCACCTTTCTCAATTTTATCCTGAAACTTCTTCCGCTGAAAATGATTATCAGATTCTTTCTGTCAGTGAAATGAACATAGTAACCAAGCTTAATTATTTTCTCCAGATTCTTGACAATCCTGTTCATGTCTTTGTCAGCGACTTCTACAACATTCAGCCTCCAGATTCTGACTTTGTCTCCTTCCTTGTTCCTTTCAGTGAACGAGTCAATAATGTTGAACTTCCCAAGAATGCCCTTTTTCCTTAGGCTCTTGTCAATCAGCCAGCCTTTCCAGACCATCTACATCTCCTTCAAAACATCTATGCCGAGCAGCCCGAGCCCGTTCTCCAGCACCTGCATCACCGACACGACCAGGGCGAGTCTTTCGCCTTCCTTCTCGCTGCCGACCACTTTCACGGAATGGTAGAAGTCGTTGAACAGCGTGGCAAGCTCGAAAAGATAGTTCGCGAGCAGGTTGGGCTTGAACTCTTCGGCTGATTTTTCCAATATCAGGGGGAACTGCGAAAGCTTCTTCACCAGCGTGCACTCTTTCTCCTCGCCAAGCGCCCCGGCTTTCGGAGCCTTCACGGATTTCCCGAGAATCGAGTTTGCCCGCGCGTAAGTGTACTGCAGGTACGGCCCGGTATCGCCCTCGAATTCTATCGACGCCTTGGGGTCATAGGTAATTGCACGACCCGGGTCGAATTTGACTATGAAGTACTTGATGGCGCCAAGCCCGATCTTTTCCGCGCGCTTTGCCACGTCCAGCTCCGCGACGGCGCGCTCCCTGAGCTTCTCCGCGGCTACCTTTTGCATCTCGTCCATGAGGTCGTCGGCGTCCACCACAGTGCCTTCCCTGCTCTTCATCTTGCCTTCCGGCAGGTTGACCATGCCATAATACAGATGATAGCATTTCTTCGCGAACTTGTACCCCAGAATCTCCAGTATTGCAAACAATGCGCGGAAGTGGTCGCGCTGTTCCTCGCCAACCACGTATATCATCCTGTCCATCATGAAATCCCTGAACCGCTCGGCGGCAAGCGCCATGTCCTGTGTTATGTAGACGGATGTGCCGTCGCCCCGCAGCAGGACGCGCTTCCCGAGCCCGCGGTCCCCGAGATCTATGATTACGCTTTCGTCAGGCTCTCTGGTGAAGATGCGCTTTTTCAGCCCGTCAACCACAATCTTCTTTCCCTTGAGATAGTGCTGGCTCTCATAATAGGTTTTGTCGGTACGCACGCCGAAACGCTTGTAAGTTTCATGGATGCCCGATACGCACCACTTGTTCATCTTTTTCCACAAGGCCCGAACTTCCTTGTTGCCGTTTTCCCAGTCCACGAGCATCTCATGCAGCTTTTGTTCCGTCCCTTCCTGCCCTTCAAGACGCTTTGCAAACATCACGTAAAAGTCGCCGACGAAATGATCCGGCTTCTTGTCAGGCTCCCCGCCTCCGAATTCCCTGTAAGCCATCATCGACTTGCAGATGTGCACGCCGCGGTCGTTTATTATGTCAACGTTTTTCACGTTGTACCCGAGGAATCTCATTATGTTTGAAACCGACGTTCCGAGAACCATGTTCCTCATGTGTCCCAGATGAAGCGGCTTGTTCGTGTTCGGTCCCGGGAATTCTATCACAATAGTCTCCTTTTTCTTCTTACCGGAGCCGTATTTCGATTTTTGCGACAATATTTCCTTCAGCACAGACGGGGTAAATTTTTCATAGTCAAGATAGAAATTGAGATACGGGCCCGATGCCTTGACTTCTTTCACCAGAGCCTTTTTTTCCTTCCCTATTTCCGCTTCAAGCTGCTTCGCGATTTCAAAAGGGCTGCGCTTCTGCTGCTTCGCAAGCTCGAAACATGCGAATGCAAGGTCTGCCGAAACCTCTCTCGGCGGAACTTCCAGAGCGGCTTGCCCCGCAACCGGCAAGATAAGCTTCTCGCACTCGGAAACAAAATTTTTCCAGGACATGAGAATACTTGAGGACGCAACTTAAAAAAGAATTCATCTTGAATGCGCCTGAAACTGCCGTCTTTAGACGGCATGCATTAGGGGCGCATTCGGGATCCCATCTTCTCACAAACCCACGGCTAAAGCCGTGGGTATACAAAGAAGATGTGATGCGCTTTTGAAGTTTGCCATTCCCATTCTTATCAATGAACAGGGACAAGGCAAGGGACAAGATATTCAAGGAATCGGAGGACGTAGAAGGCATTCACGTCAGGGGCTACAGCTTTGCCGACGGCTTAGACATGAAGGATTTCATTGAATCCCTGAAGAGCACAGGATTCCAGGCGTCACACCTGGGAAAAGCGATAGACATAGCAAAAAAAATGAGAAAAGACGGCGTAACCATATTCCTCGGCTTCACGTCGAACATGATATCCTCCGGCGTGCGCGAACCCATCCTGCATCTGGTGAAGAACAAAATGGTGCATGTTCTTGTGACAACTGCCGGCGGAGTCGAGGAGGACATAATCAAGACGCTCAAGCCTTTCGTGCTCGGCGATTTCAGGCTTGACGGCGCAAAGCTCCGCGAGCGCGGCGTAAACAGAATAGGAAACATACTGGTTCCGAACGACAGGTATATTGAATTCGAGAAGGTGTTCACCCCGCTGCTTCACCAACTCTTCACCGAACAGAAAGAAACGGGGAAGATAGCCACGCCAAGCGAGATATGCAGGCGGCTTGGAGAGCTGGCAGACGAAACCAGCGTGCTGCACTGGGCGGCAAAGAACAACATCCCGGTTTTTTGTCCCGGCATAACAGACGGCTCGATGGGCGACATGATATTCTTCTTCAAATCGGAGCATCCCGAGTTCAAGCTGGACGTCACCGACGACGTTGTGAAGCTGGAAGACATAGTGCTGGATGCAAAAGAAACAGGAGCAATCATTCTCGGGGGCTCGCTGCCGAAGCACCACATCATGAACGCGAACATGATGAGGGAGGGCACAAAATACACGATATACATAAACACCGCCATGGAAGGGGACGGAAGCGATTCTGGCGCACTTCCGGAAGAAGCAAAGAGCTGGGGAAAAACAGCAGCGGACGCAGATACGGTGAAAGTGCAGTGCGACGCTACTATCGCTTTTCCCCTGCTTGTTGCCGGCGCTTTTGTTGATTGAGAACTTTTAAGATTCTACATCTTTCAGGTGGTTGAATGGCTGACAGAGAAAGGCGAGAGGAGATAAAAAGTCAGATCAGCTACATTCTTAAGAAGCGACGGAAGTATCTAGAAGAGCTTGGAATAAATAGACAGGAGATCTCCGAAGCTTTCGCGAGGGCAATTAATACAACACATAATTATGCGTCTTCAATAATAACGAAATACGAGCATGGACTCGTGCCTTATCCAACAACAGCCGGATACATTACTAACGCAAGCAAAAATAGAAGACGCCCTGTAAAGGAACATTACCGCCTCAAATATCTGCACGATATCGGAATTTACCTAAGAATTCTGGGAATCAAGCCGCCGGAGCTGGTATCCATCGCGGAAATGTTGCAGGAGCTTGACAGCAATTTTCATCTGCCGGAAGGCACAGAATCTATCGACCAGCCCGTATAGAAATAACATCGCCGCTCTTCAGCTGATAGCTTCCCGAGAGCTGCTTTCCCGTTCTTGCGTCGACTGCTGCAACGAACTTCTTCCCTATGTCCTCGTGAACTGAAAAAGCCAAGTCCAGCGCCGTCGAGCCCTGGCGCATCAAGAGAGCGTGCGGGAGCACGTTGCCCTTTGAGTCGCTCAGCTTGTGCTCGTTCTCCACCGGGTAAACGACAATCATCTTCAGCACTTCGAAGACTATGTGATCTATTATTTTCTGGACGCCCGTAGAGCCCTGCGAGTCCAGGAAAGACTGAATATGCTCAAGAGCCTTGCGATGCTGCGCGTCTATTTCCTTCATAATCCTAAAGCTCGCGCTGCCCGGATTATACTCGATTATGCCCCTCTCAGCCGCGCGCCGAAGGGCAAGCTCGAATTCAGCCGAGCACGGAAACAGCTCGTAGCCGAGATCCTGAAGACGTTCCAGATTCTCCCCGCTTCCGCTGATATCCGCCTTGTTGGCTGCAAGTATTATCGGCTTGGATTTTTCACGCAAAACCGCTATGAACTTTAGGAGATCATAATCATCGGAACCGGCGTGTACGCCTGTTGCGTTCACGGCATGTTCCACTTCCGGCAACTTTATTCCCAAGCCTGCCAATTGCTTGTTCACCACTTCCGTGAATTTCTCCTTCGTTGCTTCCATCCTCTTCGACAGCGTCGACAGGTTCCGCTTCAGTATCCCGAGAATCCAGTAGTCGATCTCTTCCTCCAGGAATTTTATGTCATCCTTGGGGTCCCGGCTTCCGGCCGCAATTGGATTGCCGCTTTCGTCAGTTGAGCCGCTGATGTCGACAACATGAATGAGCGCGTTCGCCTCCATTATGTCGGAGAGGAACTTGTTTCCCAGCCCCTTGCCTTCATGCGCTCCGGGCACAAGTCCCGCAATGTCAACCATTTTCACCGGGACAAAACGAATTCCTTCTACGCATTTCGAGTTCTGCGGATTGCATTTGTTTCCGCCGCACGGACACGGCGCGCGTACATAAGTGACGCCCTTGTTCGGCTCTATGGTTGTGAAGATGCGATTGCTAATCTCTGCGTCCACCAGGGTTGCGGCGCTGAAGAAAGTGGATTTGCCCGTGTTGGATTTTCCTACGAGGCCGATTAGCATAAGACACAATAGAATGGAAAGGTTTAATAAAGTTCAGGCAAAAACCTTGAGCATGAAGATATGCAAGGTGTGCCTGTCCAGCGATTTGCTATGCAGCGGCTGCAGCCGGAAGCTCGACGAGGGCATGATTACTAAGACGGACATTGCGCTGTCAAGGGCTCTTCATGAAATAAATCAGAAATCGGATTTTATCGAGGCTTTCGAGGAAAACGGGCGGCTTTTCTTGATAGTCGACACCAAGCACACGAAGGAGTTCATAGGACCCGGCGGAAAGAATATCCGCAAGCTTTCAGAGGCGCTCGGCAAGCCGATAAAGCTGATGGAGAAAGCGACGGGCACCGAGAAGCACATAATAGAGAAGCTTATCGGAGCGCCTGTTCTCGGCATCAATAAGGTATACTCAAACCAGAAAGCGTCAAAAGAGAATACAAGCGGCGAATCATTCAAGGTGCGCGTGGAGCGCCGATACGTCAGGAACGTGCAGCCGCTTGCCGGTGTCGTCGGAAAAATCCTCAACAAGAAAGTCAGCTTTGTGTTCGAATAATCTAGTATCTCCGCCCCATGGAGCGTTCCATGTTCTTCAGCCGTTCGTTGATGGTTTCTGTCTGGCTGCGTATGGCTGACAGCTGGCTTTCTATGAGACTGAGCCGGTCCATTATGTCATAATCGCGCGAACCGCGTTCGCTTTGCATTTGCGCAGGCTGCCTCATGTCTATACTGCCAAAGCCTGCCGGGTTGTCGAACTGCTGCGGAGATGTCGGGTCGTCCCATGCCGGCACCTCAACCTTCCTGTTGGGGCGCGGGAAATCCGGCTCGGGTTCCTGCGGCATCCGGAAATCGCCGAGCACGCTGGAGCGTATATCCTCAGCGTCGTCGTAGTCTTTCCTGTGAAGCCTGTTCTTTAGCCTGTCAAACATATTGATCTCTGGTATAGATTCGTTCTTCTTAGTATTTATTTGTGTTTTCCAGTTAATTTGCGGTTTGTGCGTATTGAAATAAAATCATGGGAAATGCCTAAGCATCGCGAACGCCAGTGAGCCAGAATAACTAATAAGTTTCTTTGGGGTAAGACCTAGACCTTTCTCGTAAGAAACCAAAGGTTTCTGGCGACTCAGGAAAGCTCCGCTTTCCTCGAGTTTCCGAAAGAAAGGGATTGGTATTAGTCTTCTTCGTGACCTATCTTGAACTTTTCCTGAACAAATTCCTTCATGTCCATGATGTCGTCCTTGCCGTTCTCGAGATAGCCGCGCCGCTGCTTGTAATAGAACCCATGGTTGTAGAACCACCAGAAGCTGCGCTGTATGAAATTAGCAAACGTGTAGCCGGTCTCCAGCGTGCCCTTTATCTCTATTGAGAAGTTGCCGGTCCCGTCCTTGTTCTGGACTCCCTGCACGATCACTCGGATGAGCGTTCTTGACCACTGGTCCTCTGTGCGCTTCCCCATCCAGACGCCGTAAAAGCCTCCGTCAGTGATGTCCCACCGGATGTCCGTTTCGAGCAGGTCTTTCCCGGGAATCTTCATGATGGTCTTTATCATGTCCGGCACCATTCCCATGATGGCGGCAGGATTCGAGCCCCTGTAAACCACCTTCAGCCTGTCAGACGGAGCCATCAGGTCGTCTATAATCTTGAGGTCGCCCATATAACATTATTCTGTTTCCTGCCTATTTATAAAATTCGTGGTAATCAGGAAAAATATGATAATAGACCTGACGATGGAAATCGACGAACGCACGCCTGTTTTTCCTGGCGACCCGAAGCCCGATATAAGACAGGCTGCAACCATTGAAGAGAACGGCTGGAACGAGAAGCGGCTCACATTCAACAGCCACTTCGGCACGCACATCGACGCGCCGTTCCACATGCTCCCCGACGGGAAGAAGCTGACTGATTTCCCTCCGGAGAGATTCATCGGAGAAGCTGTTGTTATTGACGCGCGCGGACAGGACGAAATCGACAGCAATCTGGAAGCTGTGAAGGAAGGCGACATTGTGTTCTTCTTTACGGGCTATTCTGACAACGTCTCCGGCGACTACTTTGAGGGCGGTCCCGTAATCACCTCCGCCACCGCCGGGAAACTGGTTGAGAAGAAGGCAAAAATCGTGGGTTTGGATTCGTGGACGCCGGACAAGGCTCCTTACGACGTGCACAAAATGCTTTTCAGAAATGACATACTGATCGTCGAGAATCTTGTAAATCTGGGGCGGCTAATTGGAAGGCGTTTCGAGTGCTTTGTTCTGCCGCTAAAGATAAGGGATGCAGACGGCGCGCCCTGTCGCGTGATTGCGCGATTATGATGCGCCGCCGTTTCTAAGGGTTTCGCCGAAGTGCTTGACGCTGGACTCCATGGATGTCAGCAGCTCCTTGCCGAGATTCAGATATTGCATTCTCTGCTGCTGGTAGAACATGTTGTGCCAGAAGCGGCGGAACATCTCATACATTATGTTCTGCTGCCAGATGGTGTCCTGGGGGTATTCCGTTATCAGGCGCGGCTTGAGGCGTATGACAGCTTTTCCTTCTCCGCCGGCGCTGAAACCCTTCAATGAGATTTCGCAGACTATGTAAGAATAAGTGTCCAGCACCTTGTTGACTTCCCAGTCAATCTCGAACTTTTCCCCGTCTTTTGTCTTCTCCCAGAGGTAGTTTTTCTCCTGGACGTACGCGTCGGGAACGTTGAACACGGTGCGCATGAGCTCGTTGAGCTTCTTGTAGAACTGCTCCGGCTTCGGGCCTATGTAGGAAATCCTCAGGTCCTTGATAGGTTCGAATATGTAATCCCATATCAGGAGCTTTGTTCTTGCCCATACCATCTTCTACACCTTCTAAGATATACTTGCAGCTATGCTATATATTGGTTTTGCAAGGGAGGATGACGAACGTTCTTTTTTACATGCGCTGAAACAGGGGAACTTCGGGACTATTATTTACCTAAACAATAAATAGCGGATAAAGGCAATAATTATCATGGTACTTGAGATAATACTAGCGGCGGTGCTGATAGCTTTCGGAATCATTGCTATACTGTTCTCCATCAACGAGGATGTCAACGACAAGCAGCTGATTGTCGTGCTGCTGGTAGGGGTGGCTGCCATAATCGGCGGCGGCTGGATAATATTGACGCACGTCACGCTCTGGATACTGCTGGCGAAGCTCGCCGGGCTCATACTGGCGGGCATAGGGCTCTTCCTCATAATCGGGTTCCCGGACGTCGAGCCCGACTACCAGCTCCGCGGGATGTCAAACGCCGGGGTTTTCATAGGCATCGTGCTCCTGATAATCGGGGCTTACCTCCTGCTCTTCTACCCCGCTTGAGCCTTTCTTTCTTCAGAAGAAAGAAACCCTTAACGGAAAGAAAGAACTTATTATTAATTCTGGCTCACTGGCGTTCGCGAAAGCGAACCACCTTATAATATTTTCTTTTTGATTGAGATTTTTCTTTACAAAGAAAAAGCTCAGCCGAGAAAACTTTATTTATGGGGAGCGGGGATATAGTTCTACAGGAACAGGGCAAAAAATTAGATGTCAGAACCGATGGCGATATTATGGCTTTCAAAGACATGTTCAAACCGGTGAAAAAGAAAAAGGAGAAAAAAGAGAAGGGAAGCTGGATACTCGACGACATATCCAGGCACCCGCTAAAAGGCGACATACTCAACAAGGATCTGGGCAAGATGTGCGGGCCGAAGGGAAAGTGGCTGGGACATGTGATAGCCGCGGGACCTTTCGAGGCGCACCAGCAGCTTGACTTCACCGGGCCTCCGGGCTCGGTTTCCGGAATGTATTACAGCCTTGTTTTCCAGCTCAGAAAATGGGAATATCAGGTGCAGAAGAGGGACGAATGGGTGGAGGTTTCTCCCGTCCATGCCCAGTACTACCAGCTGACCCAGAAGCAAAAAGAGGACCTCGAGGGGAGAATAAAGCAGGGGCTTGTTTCCGTCTCGCAATCCGTGGCAGACATGGAACTCCTTATGCACGACAGGCGCAGGTACCACGAGTTCCTCCATTACCTCGGCTACAGGACCCCGAAAGAACTTATCAAGGACAAGAAGCTTGAGGACAGGGAGAGGAAGGAACATTCCCATGTTGACGAGGAAATGGACGAGATATGCCTCAATGAGGATAATGACGACGACGAAAGAAAAGAAAGGGAAAAGCGGACGGACAACCATTCACTGAAGGCTGTTTTCATAGACCAGGTGGACATGCACACCGGCGAAGGGATTTCCATGAGGAGCATAGTGAGCCGCTGGCCCACGCTCATCACCGACTTCATGAGGATGGACGACGGCGACATGGACCCGGACAAGGTGAAAAACAAGCTGGACATCTCCCGCGCAGAAGCAGTGGTTCTGATAACGAAGAACAAGCTCTACCAGGAATGGAAGAACATGTTCGGCCCCGAGATAAAGAACAGGTACGTCACCATCAATGACCTCACCCACGCAAGGAAGAAGTCCGTTGAGGAGTACAAGGAGTGGCTGAAGCCGTTCATAGCGCGCCACAGGCTGCTCAAGGAGGGGCTGGCGCAGGAAGGCATGCGCAAGGGAGGCGTGACATCGTTCGTCACCACAGCCGGCACGGCGACATCATCGTCGAAAATCGTGCTTTACGTCTGGAAGGATTTCCTCGTGCCGGAACTCTACAAGGGCGGCTCGGAGGAGACTGCAAAGCTCAGGGAATTCAAGAAATTGAAACCAAATGACGACTGGACAATGAAGCACCTAATATTCAACGAGAGATACGGACTGATAAACAAATACGACTGGATCACGGAAGACTGGGTAAACGAACATGCGGAAAAAATGAAAAACGACGGATGGTTCACCCACCAGAAGCCCTATTACTCGTTCTTCCAGATAACGCTTGACAAGACGAACATAAGGATGCCCACAGGCGACGAGCTCGAGGACGGCGTGTTTGACATAAACATGTTCTGCATGAGCGAGAACGCGCTTTTTGCAAAACTGCTCGAGCTGAAGGCGGAGCAGGAGCTGATGGAGCAGCACGTCAATAAACTGCTCGGGATGCACAAGCCCGTAAGGGGCAAGATTCCGAAATACGCGTTCAAGGAGGGCGCTTTTGACAAGTTCCTCGACAGATTCAAAATGCCGTTCATTTTTGCCAAGAACCACGGGCCCTACGAACGCGACTTCGCAGACAGGCTCACGAAGATATACTTCGCGCGCATAGCAGGCGAGCGCTACGCACCGATAGTCAACTTCATCAAGGGCAAGATGGGGATGAAAGGTTGAGCCTTTTTCTTTGAGGAAAGAAAAAGCCTCAACGGAAAAAGAAAATATTACTAAGGCTCACTGGCGTTCGCTGAAAAATAATATTTGAAGATAAAGTTTACAAGATCACCAGTTCTTTTGGTGAGACGTAGACTTTTCTTACCAAGAAAAGGATCCGTATGTCAGAAGAACAAAAAAAACCGCTGTACACCGTGGGCATATCGACAGGATTTTGGAGAATCGGCAAGGACCCCAATCTGCTCGGCCTGGCGCAGAAAATCGGCGGGCTGGGCGCCACGGGCGGAATCCGGTTCGTCCAGATAGACCTAGAGACGATAGCGGAGTTCGCCGAGCCTGACGTAAGAAATCAAATAAGGCGCATCCAGAGCAAGCTTGGCATCGGCGAAGTCGGACTTCACGGGGAGATAGGCGAGCTGATGGCGCTGGACTCGGCGGAGAAGCGCATATGGGATCAGACGCACCGAAGGCTCTGCCAGACGGTGAAATTCGCCGCTGAGGTGGGATTTCTTTATGTAAATGTCCACTTCTCAAACAAGCAGTTCATTTCTTTTACCGAGGCGCAGCACCGGACGCAGGGTTACTTCTATCCTGTCGTGGGCTATGACGGAAGAGGGTTGCAGAACGTAGTGAAGGACCATCCTGCAATCTGGGACGAGGTAAAGAAGCGCATGCCACGGACGCTTTCGCAGAGTGGCACATTCCAGGAAAAATACAGAGCGTTGCGAGAATCCAAGATCGCCCAAGCGCCGGTGCTCATCGAGCAGGCAGTGAGAAGGGACATGGAAATGATTCCAGAAGGGCAACGGACACCGGAGGAGAGAAAAAGACGTGAAGAGTACCACAAAAATCAGATAGTGCCCAGCCTTCTGCAGCAGGCAAGGGAAGAGGCTCAGTCACCAGAGTTCGAATTCGATGCATGGCTGAACTTGAGAGATGACGAGTCAGAGAAGTACCAGCTGGACGACGGGGAATGGGGCGCATACCATGTGATTGCTCACTGCATGAAGGCTGCGCATGACACGTTCTGGTCGAACATAGCCGGGAACAAAGATCCAGAATCGCTTTACTTCAAGGACGAACAGGCCTTCTGCGCGGCTGTGTCGTCAAAATACATAGAAGGACACCTGACGCTCAAGGATAATGATGCCAACAGAAAACATCTGGATGGAATGAGCGTCAAGGAATGGTGCGAGAAGCACAAGCTCATGCTTCTGCTTGAAAACCCGGAGTCCGGAGAAGGCGCCGAGGGGCTATACAGGCTGTTCGACCCGCAGCAGTTCTATTTTACGATAAAGAAAATAGGCTCGCCTTACGTGCGCGTGACGATAGACTTCGAGCACATGGTGTCGCAGGGCATAGACCCTGATGACATGCTTCCCAAGCTTCCTGGCGATTTCGGAAAAATGATATTCTTATTTCACCTGGGGCAGGCTGTGCCTTACGGCGGAACAGCCCACATACCCATAGCCAGAGGCAGCATCGCGCAGGAGCAGATATACAGGTGGCTTTTCTGGATGCGCAAAAAGGGATGGACGCGCGGCTACATGATGTTCGAGCGCGGCGGCGGGCGCACCGGACAGGGGAGGCTGCCGAACGAGGTGTTCGAGGACAGCGTGCAGGCGCTGCGTCAGATTGCCACATACCTGGAGAAAGACGCCAAGCCCGAGGCGCTCCCGCCGGAATTCTACGGGGTATCGGTGCGGAACGAGCCCGTATGGGCGCGGCAGATGGTGGCCATACGCGAGCATGCATGGGACCCGCTCGAGGGGCTGCTGAGCGTGTCCGAGGAGAAGCACACGTTCCTCAGCAAGGCAGCTGTCGAAAAGAACAAGGCGCAGGAATGGGAGAAGCGGAAGTTCAGGTAATTTATATTGAATTCTTCCGAAAACCGCCGCCTTCAGACGGCGGATGACATGGCCGGCGGCATGATTGACGCAATGAGGTACATGAGAATCGGGAATGGAAGGGTTGTGCCTAAAAAGCTTTAATACAGTAGCGTTTCAATTGAATTGCAGTTGATATTTGATGGCAAAACAAAAACCGGCAAAACCCCAGGCAAAACAGCAGCCAGGCGCGCCCGTTGACAAGAAGCTGCAGGCAAAGCAGGAAGCGTTCCGCAAAAAGCAGCTTGCCCTCGCCAATAAGTTCAAGGAAGAAGTTCTGAAGAAGTACAAGGACATCGTCAAGGCTATAGTTATTTTTGGCTCTTTCACAAGGCAGGATTTCCATGAAAAATCCGACATAGACATGCTTGTCGTGATAGACGACGTAACCGCGCGGTTCACGCCTGAAATGAAGGACGAGTTTGACGACAGGCTCTACGACATCGCAAAGCGGATTTCAGAGAACATGACTGTGCAGCCCGCATGGATGCTCTCGGAGTTCTGGGACATGGCGAGGATAGGACACCCTTTGCTTTTCACGATAGTCCGCGACGGCTGGGCTCTCTACGACACCGGCTTCTTCATACCCGTGCGCAAGCTGCTCGAGCTCGGGAAAATACCGACCACGCTTGAAGCTGTGGAAAAATTCATGGAAACCGCGCCGCAGAAAATCAACCGCGTGGAGACGGCAAAGCTCTACATGGTTGCAGAGGACTTATACTATTCAATGCTCAACAGCTCGCAGGCGGTGCTCATGTACATGGGACTCAACCCGCCGTCGCCAAAACATACGCCGCTGGACGTCAAGGAGCACCTCGTCGACGCGAACCTGCTCGAAGCCAATTACCACCAGGATCTTGAGGCAGTCATACAGTTCAGGAAGCAGGTGGAGCACAAGGAGACCAAAGACATTTCAGGACAGCAGCTGGACGAGTTCATACAAAAAGCGAAGCAGTACGTCTCGAGGATGGAACAGCTTCTGCTGCAGCTGCAGAAGAAGAAAAAAGAGACGATAGTCCACAAGAACTATGAAGTGATGATAAAAGCGGCAGTCGCGGCGCTGAAGAAGATAGACAAGCTCCCGCCAGACCCGAAAGATTTGCCGGGGGCAATCAAGGAGCAGCTGATAGACACGAAGCGCGTGGACCCCTACTTCAATGACGTGTTCAAGCGCGTAATAACCATGAGAAAGATGCTGGACGAGGACAAAATAAACGAGATACCTCAACGTGATATAGAGATGACGCGGGAATACGTCCGCCGTTTTGTGCAGGACTTGCGCCCGATGATTGAGCCGTCGCCGAAAAAGGCAAAATCGCCTGCATCCAGGAAGAAGAAATAGCTAATTCTTAGCCTGGAGGAAATGCTTTAAAGCTTTTACTTTCAAGTGATAACTATGTCTGCAGATGTCGGCAGTATATCGCATGCCAGCCCGCTTACTTTTGCGCTTAGCGACGGCATGACGCAGATATTCGAAGGATATGCCCTTCTTCCTGACGGAAGAAACGGCGATGTCTTGCACTACAATGGCGCTCCTACGGGAATTGCATTCGGATGCCATGCGCGTCCCGATGAAATCTACAAGGCAGTTGCAGAACACTCAAGAGGCGCTTAACAATGCACTATAGAAAATTGATAATTGCAGCGTCGTTTGCGGCTGCCGCTTGCATATCGGTCCCGGAAGGGCATATAACAAGGCGCACAGGAACGACCTCTGCCATTGAAGGCGGGAATAAGTATGTGGAGTTCATCGACAGGCGACCTGCCAAAGAAAGGCCTGCAAGATATGAAGGCGACATTATTTTTGTTGATATGAAAGCAGACGGAAGCATAGACGGTTATTTGATACCTTTAATTCAAAAGCCTATGCCGCTTGAAGATATTTCAAGGGCGCCGGAAACTGTTAAAACAATTGCAGGATCCATAGTCACGGATTATTTTGGCCAAGAACCGAAAGGAAAATGGTGGAGATAAAAATGGGATTGGAATTTCACGTTCACGGGCTCTGGATACTCGGGGCGATATCATTCTTTTTGGGCACGCTTATCGCCGGGAATTTGCAGTGGGTTGAGGGCACCACGAACGCGTCTTTTGCGCTGTCCGTAGTGATTGCCTTCCTCTTCATACTGTTCGCCGGCGCTTTGTGGATATCCGCCGCTGTCAACGCGCGCGTGGAGCAGAGATAAATGAGATATCTAAGGATGCTTGCAACGGCATCCGCGCTTTTTGCCGCCGGATGTTATTCTAGCTCACAATTCAGCGGAAAATTGATTGAGCATAACAGGATGGAGATAAAGAACATTTCCCCCGATTTTCTGGAGTCTTTTGGACTAGACTCGTCCAACGAATGCATTGTGGAATCATATGTTGTTCACGGAACCGGGCGAAACGAAGACGCATCTTATTTTGATGTCGGCTGCGACGGACACGTAGATGGATTCATAAGATTGGGGAGAACACCGGCAGGAAGGATACCATTAAGGTCGGTGTACGTAAGATACCCCGGCGGACGCGATTATAGGAAATTTATCGACGCGGTAGTTTTAGGCATGTCAGGCCGCGGCTTCCCTGACGAAGAAGCCGACACGAATTCGGAGACTGGGAACAGACTCCAGAAAGAATTTGACGCTGTTGCCTCTGAAAGCAGACGGAGGCCGAACGGCAGAAACTGAACAGGGACCTGATTCTTACGCGGCTGCAACCTTCTCAATAATCTCCGTTCTCCGGATTTCTATGCTTCCGATGGGATAGACCTTGCTTGCGTCTTTCCTGAGCTTGTGCTGCAGGTCGCCTGAAATTATGGCATTTACAAATTCCTCAAAAGTCGACTTGGCTGCAGCTTCTTCAATAAGCTCCCTTGTGAGCTTTCTTGTGGCGTCTTTCGTCGAACTGCCGACGCGCTTGATGAGCATGAAAACCGTCTTTACACGCACATGCACGCCGTCCTTGGTAACCACGTCCTGGATTGCGTCCACGCGGCGGCCATGGCGCTGAACCATGCGGTAGATGCGCTCGCGGAGCACGTCGTGGCCGACGAGCCTGGTGTGCGCCCTGTTGCCGTCAATCTTGTCGATCTGCAGGCGCACCTTGACAAAGAACTTCGAGTAACTATTCGAGATGTCCATGAGGCTGACATCCATCTTCCTTCCGACAAGCTGGCGGCTGTCCGCAGCAAGGGTCTCGCCGATAGGCTTGCCCCCGAACATCTCCGGCGCCACTATTTCGTACCACGTTTTTTTAACTGCCATATCGATCCCTTTCTTGCAAGAAAGGTCTAGATTTCACCCCAAAGAACTGGGGATCTTGAAGAACTGCTTTCAGATATTATCAACCTTACTTGAGCCAGAAGTTTTAAAAAGGTTAGGTGCCCGCTACTGGAGAAGGATCCTGGCGACGTTCGGCCTTTGCTCAAAAAGCTCTTGATCCGTGATATCGTCAGCCTCGAGTTCATACGGGAAGTTAAGCCATACGTCCCTTCCGTCAATCCTGTCATAATCCGACACGAAGAATCTCGGCTTCATGCCTGTAAGGTTCGCGTACGGCTTTTGGTACGGTGCGGCTACGCAAACATCCGTATCAAGAGGCGCTATGTCAGACATCATCGGAACCTGCAAATCATACGATGTCCCGTTCGCATGCATGCCAAAACGGTAATGAACATAGTTTTCAGGGCCGAGGGCCGCCGCTTTTCCAACGCTAATCTCCCTTGTCTTGCCGTCTTCTACAACGAAAGCCCTTTCAGCGTCTGCTCTTCTAAGACCGTTTTCCGCGACGCTAACCAGCGCATGACCCGTTACGCTGCTGTCTATGACGTCATCAATGAAACAAACATGCCCCATGCCGTGCGCTCTGACATATCTTGACAGCTCTTCCATATTATAAACTCTTATCATGTGAGACCTGTTCGCCATGCCGCTATACGATTTGCCTGTTGCAGGAAAGTGTTCGTGCGGAGCACCAAGACGCTTGAGCGCGCCTGTGACATATGCGGCAGCATGGGCGCCTCCGCGCCAGACGCCGACAATTACGTCAGGCCTGTAGCCGCTGTCAACCATTTGCCTGGCAAGAAGAGAACAGTCACTTTCCAGACGGTCCTTTTCTATGAAAATCTTTACCGGGGTTTCTGCCATATTCCCACTATAAAATCAAATCTTAAATACGGCTTATACAGGAGAATTTTCGATTCTCCTTGTATATGTGAACCCACTTGCGCGAAAATCTTTTGTGGGTTCACTATAAAAATATTGTAATCAAATTCTATTCATGAAATTCCTGCGGCTCGCCGAGCTTTATGAGCAGCTGGACGGCACAACCAAGAAGCTCGAAAAAAGGGATATTCTTGCCGAGTTCTATAAAAAGTGCGCCGACACCGAGCTCTACAAGGCTGTCGTGCTTTCCATGGGCACCGTGTTCCCGCGCGGCGAGCAGGAACTTGGCATAGCTGTCGGGATGATCAAGAAAGTCATCGAGCGCGTCACTGGAGCATCGAACAGCGAAGTCGTGGAAAAATTCAAGACGACGGGCGACCTCGGGCTGGCTGCAGAAAAATTGATGGAGAAAAGGAAACAAAATTCCCTCGCCAGGCGAGAGCTTACAATAGATCACGTTTTTGACAACCTCCGCAAACTGCCAACAATTACAGGACAGGGCAGCCAGGACAAAAAGATAGGACTGATAGCCGAGCTGCTTTCAGCCGCCGGGCCGAAGGAAGCCAGGTATATTGTCCGCACCGCCCTCGGGCAGATGAGGATAGGCGTCGCCGCCGGAATTGTTCGCGACGCGATTGCAAAGGCATTCAGCCAGGACGCAAAGGAGATAGACAGGATACACGACATACTCGGCGATTTCGGAAAAGTTGCGGAGATGGCAAAAAAGGACAAGTTAAAGGCGGAGATGCAGGTTGGAATCCCGCTGCGCGTCATGCTGGCGGACAGGGCGGCTGACCTCAAGGAAGCAATGGAGAAATTCGAAAAGGTTGCAATAGAAACCAAGTACGACGGATTCCGCATACAATGCCATAAGAACGGGAACGATGTAAAAGTTTTCTCGCGCCGCATGGAAAATGTCACCAGGCAGTTCCCTGACATAGTTGCAATGGTCAAGGAAGGCGTCACGGCAAGGCAATGCATAATCGAGGGCGAGGCGCTGGCAATAAAGGCGGGACGCCCGCAGCCGTTCCAGACGCTTTCGCGGAGGATACAGAGGAAGCATGACATTGAAAGAACGGTAAAAGAGATACCGGTGCAGGTGAACCTTTTTGACCTTCTTTACCTGGACGGCGTTTCTTATCTAAATGAGACTTTTCGGGAGCGATGGAATCAGCTGAATAAAATAATATCAGAAAACAAATCATTCAGGCTTGCTGAACATCTGGAAACGGAAGATTTCGAGAAAGCAGATAAATTCTACAAGAAATCCCTTGCAGCAGGACAGGAAGGCGTTATTGTGAAGAATCTGGATGCTCCCTACCAGCCCGGGAAGCGCGTCGGTTATTGGCTGAAAGTCAAATCTATATTGGACCCGCTTGATCTTGTGGTGGTCGGTGCCGAATGGGGCGAGGGACGCAAGGCAAAGTGGTTTTCATCTGTTATCCTCGCCGCGCGCGATAAGGAAAAATTGGTGAGCACAGGCAGGATGGCCAGCGGCTTCACGGAGGAGCAGCTTGAAGAATTGACAAAAACTTTGAAACCTTTAATCATAAGCGAGGAGGGAAAAGTTGTCACAGTAAAGCCTCAGGTTGTGCTGGAGATAGGATATGAAGAGCTCCAGAAGTCGCCTAAATATGAATCTGGATACGCTATGCGATTTCCAAGATTGCTGAATTTCAGGTCGGACAAGTCTCCAGAGGACTGCACGGCGCTGAAAGAGATCGAGAAGATATATAATTTGCAGCGGGGACGAAAATAATATGAACGAACAGAAATTCCAGCTCGGCGTGAAGGCGCTTATCACCAACAACAAGAACGAAATAATGCTGCTCCGCGTTGACACGTCCCACTTCAAGGATAAGAACAAGAATCTTTACTACTGGGATATACCTGGCGGACGCATCCAGGAAGGTCATACTGTGGAGGACACTCTCCTAAGAGAAGTCGAAGAAGAAATCGGAACCAGGGAAATAAAAGTCGAAAGACACTTCGACTCGTTTGTTTCGAACATCAAGATACCGCCGCACAATGACGGACTGATACTTTTTGTTTTTCGGTGCATGCTGAAGAAACCAAACCAGAAAATCATACTCAACGAGGAAAGCACTGAATACAAATGGACGCCGGCGAAAGAGGCAAAGAAGCTTCTTACGCACAAGTACCCGAAGAGCTTCATTGATAAACTTGATTCAATTTAAAAAAACCGCCAGTCCCTGACCTGCGAGAATGACATCTGTGATTTGCAGCGCGGGCATTCTTCCGGGGCTTCCTCCGCTTCTATCTTGTTCGCGCATGTCATGCACTGCCATTGCATCATAATCACTTCACCGTGACTGATTTCGCCAGGTTCCTAACTTTGTCAATCGGCAGACCTTTTTCTTTTGCTATGTAATAAGTAAGCAGCTGCCCCGCTATTGAAGCTTCTATTGAAAACGGAAACTTGTTGTGCGCCGATATCCTGATTGACTCCTGAAAACGCTCGTCATCCCGGTTCGTGACTGCAATTATTCTTCCGCCCCTTGCCTTTATTTCCATGACGTTTGAGATTATCTCCGGCTTATTGTCTATCAGCGCTATCACAGGCGTGCCTTCTTCTATTAAAGCCAAGGTTCCATGCTTCAGCTCGCCGCCCATCATCCCTTCCGCGTGTATGTAAGAAATTTCTTTTATCTTGAGGGCTATTTCTCTTGCCACGGGATAAAGATAACCGCGTCCTATGATGTAGATGTCCTTCTCGCCTTTCAGCGACTTTGCAAGCTGTTTTATTTTCCCCTCCTGGCTAAAAACATCCCTTATTTCATCTGGTATTTTTGAGAAATCTTTCTCATAACCAAAAACCGAAGCCAGGTATGTAAGAGCCACCACCTGATTCACAAAGGATTTGGTTGCCGCCACGCATATTTCCTGACCCGCTTCGATATTTATGGAAACGTTGCTCATTCTTTGTATAGTGGAATAAGGAACATTCACCAGCGAAGCTATTTTTGCGCCTTTGGCTTTCATCCCGTGCAGCGCCTCGATGACATCCATTGTTTCGCCGCTCTGGCTGACCGCTATAAGAAGCGTTTTATCATCGACAAGATAGAAGTTCCTAAACTCGCTGGCTATTACGGCATGCGCTTCTACGCCTGCCTTGTTGAGAAAATAGACCCCGAGCAGTGCTGCGTGATAAGACGAGCCGCTAGCCACGAATACAATTCTTTTTGCGCCCTGTATAAGTTCTTTGAGCTTTTCCAGGCCCGGCTTCTGCTCTGTCCTTAATGAATTAATCAGTCTTTCTGCCACCTCAGGCTCCTCATTTATTTCTTTTATCATATAATGGTCAAAATGATTCTTTTCTTCAGTTCCGGACCATTTCACAACTGTTATTTCCTTGCTAACAGGCTTCAGCATGTTATCCAGGAATTTGTAGAATTCATAACCGTCTTTATTCATTATTGCAAATTCATCCTCATTGAAGAAAATAGCCTTCTCTGTTTTATCCGAGAAAGCATAAATGTCGCTGGCAAGCACATTCCCATCGTCAAGCAGCCCGAGGGACAGGGGAGAGCCCCGTTTCAGTGCGTACAAGTTTTTGTCCCCCTTTAACATCATAACTATGGCAAATTCGCCCTGTGCTATCCGGAAAAATTCAAGAACAGACGATTTGATGTCATTGGTTTTCAGGGATTCCTCAAAGAAATGAGCTATCACTTCGGTATCGGTCTCGCTGGTAAATTTATGTCCGACCAATTTATTTTTCAGTTCCTGATAATTACTAATGATTCCATTATGAACGAGAAAAATATTACCTGTGCAGTCGGTGTGCGGATGTGCATTCTCGCGAGTTACGCCGCCATGAGTCGCCCAGCGGCAGTGCGCCAAAGCCATTGAACATCTGTTTTCCTTGACAGGCTTTATCTCGCCAACTTCCTTCTCCATCATGCCCTTGTCGGTTACTATTCCGAATGAATCGTAGCCGCGGTATTCCAGGCGCTTGAGCATTTTGATTATGTCGTTGCTCCCGAATTCGTGTTTGGATGCCATTCCGATTATTCCGCACATAGTTATTCCACCATTTCCATTTCAAGCATAAGGCTGTATTTGAAAAATCCCACAGACTCATAAAACTTTATCGCCGATACGTTCTTTTCAGATGCGGTAACGGCTATACGCCTCACGCTTTTGCTTTTGCACCAAATCACAAACTCCCTTACAAGGGATTTGCCTACGCCCCTGTTTCTGAAGGGTTTTTTCACCAGCATATTTTCGAGCTCAGCCATTTTCACCTTTGTGCGGTATGAAAACGTGTTTCTTACCCTACCCTCCAGATAACCTATAACTTTGCCTTCGATTTCCGCTATCAGCATGCAGCCTTCAGGCCTTTCTATTACTTTTAAAAAATAATCTTTCCCTTTGCTGTCCGGCCAGTCCATGTTCAGGGTTTTGTCAAATTCTGAATCCTCTTCAAAAAGGGATTTGTTCATCTTCACTATGTTTTCCAAGTCAGACTCTTTCGCGTGCCTGATTTTTATCTCCATTTCATTCACTCTTCCTTTCTGACTGACGCGTTTCATGATTCCTGAAACTGCTCAGCGGTATCTCACTCTTGATGTCCTCTTCAACCGTGTGGCATGCGGGCACGAGTATGTCCGGCCAGATGCGCTTGCCCGGCATTATAGTCACGCGCGCACCGAGCTTCACGTTGTCGCCGACGACCGCGCCCAATTTGCGGCGTCCGCTGTCTACACGCATTCCGTTCACTTCCATCTTGACGTTCTTGTCGTCGAGCCTCAGGTTTGCAAAGAGCGTGCCGCCGCCCACGTTGCAGTTCCTGCCGATGATTGAATCACCGACATATGCAAGATGCGAGACGAACGAGTTATCCATTATTATGGAATTCTTGGTTTCAACCGCCTGGCCGATCTTGCAGTTTTTTCCGATGGAAGAATATTTCCTGACGTAACAGTTCGGGCCTATGACGCTGCCTTCTGCAATGCTCACGGGATCCTCTATGACGGCGCCGGGCCTTAGCTCAACAGACTTGTCAATCCTGGAGCCGTACATGTCGAGCATGTGGATGTTCGCGTCAAGTATGTTCCACGGATAAGTAAGGGGTACCCACGTTTTCAGCGTATGATTGCGCACTTTCCCTTGGCCTATCAGGAGCTTGAGCGCGTCGGTAAGCTCGTATTCGCCGCGCGGCGACTTCTCAAGATTTTTCAGTATGCCAAATATCGAGCCGTCGAGCAGGTAAAGCCCGCAATTCACCAGATTTGATTTCGGCTTCTCAGGCTTCTCCTCGAGGCTTCTCACAAGCCCGTTCTCAACCTCCAGCACGCCGTAAGCCTTCGGATTTTCCGACACGAAGGAACTCATCACAGGCGCGTCCATTTCTGAAACGGACTTTATATCATCTTCGCCATAGATGTCGTCCCCATAAATCATGAGAAATTTTCCTTTTACCAATCCTTCCGCGCACAGAAGCGCATTGCCCGTGCCCAGCGGCTGTTCCTGAAATACGAGGCGCACTTTCGGGTTGTTGATGAAGCCGGCTATTATGTCGCGCTGGCTTTCGCTCACGACAAGAACTATCTCCTCACAAAAGTCCAGGAAAGAGCACGTCCATTCGAGCAGCGGGCGGTTTGCCACAGGTATCATTCCCTTGCTCATCGTGGCTGTGAGCGGCAGCATGCGCGTTCCACGCCCGGCCGCAAGTATTACTGCTTTCATTCAACCTCCTTACCCTCAAACCTTTAAGACTCCGTATTAAAACTTTTGTATTACTAGTATGAATATTTTCATAGAGGTTTGCATATGCACATAGTAAAGGAAAACGGGACTCTTGTAATGGAGGCGGAGGAGAAGCAGCTTTTCTCAGGACTGCAGCTGAAGATAATGAAGTTGCTTGCCGAAAATGAGAAATACCCGAAGGAAATTGCCCGCGAGCTCCGCGCAGACGAGCAGAAAGTTTATTATCATATCAGGCAGCTCGAGAAGAAAGGCTTCATCAGTCTGGCGAAGAAAGAGGAACGGAGCGGGGCGCTGGCAAAGATATACCGCATCTCGAGCCCGGCATTTGTCGTGCGCTTCGGGGAGTTCGCGCGGGCAAGGCGCGTGCCGGGAAACGGATTTTACCCGTTCGTGAAAAACGGACTGCTGGACGCGAAAATAATTGTCGGCTCTCCCGACCCGCACGGCCCGGAGAAGGCAAGGAGCAGGGACGTATCTTTCGCCGTGGATCTTGCACTGTTCATCGGCACCTTCCTTACGAGAGCCGGGCATTCAGTCATTGAGGACAAGGATACCACCTCCGACGACCTCCGCAACAACCTGATAATAATCGGGGGACCCGTGACCAACAAGGTAACCAGGATGATAAACGAGAAGCTTCCCGTCAGGTTCGACAGCAGGAAGAACATACAATCGAAAAAGAGGACGTACAGGGGAGACGACTGCGGGTTCGTTGTAAAAACAGACAACCCGTGGAACGACGGAAAGAGCATCATGGTGATTGCCGGCAAACGCTACAGCGGAACCAAAGCGGCGGTTCTCGGCTTCATCAAACATTTCGAGCTTATAGAAAAGAGAAGCCACATGATTGTCGAGGGAATGGACAACGATGGTGATGGTGAAATAGACGACGTCAGGGTGCTTGAGTAACAGGAAATCTCTCAAATAAAGGAACTTTATAGTTCTACAAGGAAACAAACAAGAAAAAAACCAGCTTGCTGTGAGAATCAATCAACCGGCCTGTATCCGCGCCTTTTGGCTTCCTCTTCAAATATGGCAGCTTTCGGGTGATCAGTATAAACATCGACATCTTCCCTGTTGTGATGCGATTCAATTCTTGCCACAGGATTTCCGTCAACGGCAACATCAACGTAATGAGGGTCCATGTCGACCCAGCCTGTACTTGCCTGTACGCCAAACTGCCCCAAAAAATCGCGCGTAAGACGATACCTGTTGGCAACAGCTGTCAAAACGCCTGAAAAATAACTCTTGCCTTCAATGTCACGGTGAAGATGCGATACGGGCATAATATCACTTATACTGTTTCCTCTTCCTTTGCCTTCTTTTCCACTTCTTCCTCTATGTCGAGGGCTTCAGCCATTTCCTTGTAGCGGTTGCGGATTGTGACTTCCGTAACGCCCACCACGTCCGCGACTTCCCTCTGCGTCTTGCGCTCGCCTTCGAGCACGGAAGCAATGTAAATTGCGGCGGCGGCGCATCCGCAAGGGCCCTTTCCACTGATAACATCTTTTTCCTTTGCCGTCTTCAGTATCTTGATAGCCCTCATCTGGGTGCGATCGCTAAGCTTAAGCATTGAGCTGAATCTTGGTATGTAAGACTCTGCACGAGCCGGAAGGATGCGTATATCCAGCTTTCTTGAAATGTAACGGTACGTGCGGCCCAGTTCGCGCTTTCCTATGCCGGAAGCCTGGCTGATTTCTGTCAGCGTTCTCGGCGTTTCGTACTCGCGGGACAATGAATATACAAGAGCTGCAATTATCGACTCGATTGAGCGTCCTCTAACAAGCGATTTCTGCAAAGCTTTTTCGTAGAGCTTTGCAACCTCTTCATGGAGCGTTTTCGGAAGCCCCAGGAAGCTGATCAATCTCTGCAGCTCGCTCAGCGCAAAGGACATGTTCCTGTCCTTGCTTGTGAGCAGCCTTTTCTGCCATTTTCTAATTCTAAAGAATTGTGAACGCTTTTTTGCAGGCACCTTGAAAAGCTCCGTGGTGCCTTTTCCGATTTCCGTGGTAAGCCCCTTGTCGTGACGCTTGTGGGTGAGCGGCGCGCCCGTTCTTGCGCGCTTCACTTTCTGGTCGTGGTCGAAAGCGCGCCATTCCTGCCCCGTGTCAACCATGCTCTCTTCTAGGACAAGCCCGCACTTTGCGCAGACTTTTTCCGCCTTTTCCGGGTCTCTATAGAAGTGCTTGGAACCGCACTCGGGGCATTTCTCGAACATGGTTATCACATTCCTTCCCGACGCCAATCTTGCTGATGGAACGACGTGCAGAAGGCAAATCATCAAATTTTTGTAATTTATTACTTATTTGAGGTAACATTACGGCTGCTGTCTACAAACCATTAATTTACGCCGTAAAGTATTTAAAGGTTTGTGGTTTTTATGGGTGGTTTTTAAATATCCATCGGATTTTGGCAAAGTAGGTTAAGAACTGCGCAAAAGTTCTTATAACATCCAGGACAAGAGAGAAGATATGCTCACATTCCTCCTGTTCGCCGTCGGTATTGTCCTCATCACAGTTGTGCTGGCGTTTTTCGGGCTTACAGAGGTTGTGAATGTCGTCACCTCCGCTAACATGGAATACCTGGCATTGGCGCTGGCGCTGCAGCTTGTCATCCTCGGCTTGCTCGCATGCCGGCTGATAGTCATATCGAGGAGGCACGAGAGGCTAAGCTTTTTTTCAGCGTTCAGGATAAGCATGTCGGGAATGGCAATCAGCATGCTGACGCCGATAGCAAAGATAGGCGGGGAACCGCTAAAGATATACCTACTCAGGAAGAAGAAATTCACCGGCTCGGAGGCGACTGCCATCATCGCGGTGGACACGCTTGCCGAACTGGCTTCGTCGCTGCTGGTTGTGCTTTTCGTTTTCGTCATGTTCGCGGAGCATGTTCCCGGGGTGATTTTCTCGTCTTTTGTCGTATTTCTGATAGTCGTGGCAGCCATACTGGTGGTATTCCTCAAGCTCCTCCTTAATCCCCGATGGATGAGAAAGCTGATACGATGGACCGCCAAGCGGATATCACGGGCTTCGCATGCAAGGAAGAAGGATTACGCGAGGCTTTTCTACAACGCGTTCAACGTCCTGATAAAGGACAGGAAGATACTTGCGGGCTCATTCGGCATATCCTTCATAACCAAGCTGCTCGAGTTCGCGCGCATGTGGCTTGTTTTCGCCGCGATAGGCTCGGTGCTGAGCTGGGACGTCATCGTGATTGTATGGTCGGTCATACTCGTGCTTTACCTGGTGCCGTGGCTTCCCGGCTCATTGGGGCTGGTGGAATTCTTCGGTGCAGGCACGCTGGTATTCTTCGGACTTACCAGCAGCGCGGCAGCCGGCGGGCTGCTGCTTGACAGGTTCATCAGCTTCTGGTTCGTGCTGATACTCGGCTTGCTGATAAGCACAACCATGCCGCTTCCCAAACGGCTGAAGAAATAATTATCTTTTGAATATCGGCAGGACTTCTTCCATTTCAAGCCGGGACCAATCATCCCAGCCTGTGATTTCTACTGCCGTGCGGTCATCAAGCAGTTCCCCGGCAGCCGGGTATATATTGCACCTATGCGGGTCAATTTCATACGCCTCGACAAGGTTATTTTCCATGTCTTCTATGGTTTTCATCCACCCCGCCCTGAAATGTCCTTCTCTCGGGCGCGCAACCACGAATCCGTCTGAAAATATGAGCGTATTAAATGACGGACAGGGCATGCTCTTCATCATAATGCCTTCGAGCATGGGTGCGCCGGTTATTGCTGCGTATGATAGAGGATGACCAGTTGTGTTCTGAAATCTTTGCTGGTCTGCTATAAACGGCTTTAGAATATCATAGGCGCCCTGAAAGTCGCCGGTCTGCCTTATGTATTCCCTGCGGAGCCTGTTCATGAATCTCTGCACCTCAGTCTCCTCGCCGATAACATGCCGCCCGTTAGAATAAACCTTGACATCTCCAACCCATGTCACTGTCATTTTATCCGGTGTAACGTATATGTGAGACAAGAATCCTGCAAAGCGATATCTTGGGTCGCTGACATCCACACCAAGCTGCCTGTACTTCCTTTCCATCTCCTGATTTATCTCGCCTATGAGCGAATCGCCTGTTGAACTGCTCCCGGTTATGACACTGCGAGCTGTCTGGGCACCAATCACGCCGCCGTTGTACTCCGTTTCCCTGTCCTGTTCCAAGGCGTCTGCTGTGTCAGCATCCTTATACTTTCCACCCATGAGATTGCTTGCCCAGTCGCCTACAGCTGCAATAAGCGCCCCGCCCCTTAGCTCGGCGTACCAGAAATCCTCACCGGCAGGTTTTCTGATTATCCTGCCATCTTCCTTCCTTTCGCCAGGAACAGATATGTACCGCACTTTCATGCCAATACGATTCCAAAAAACTATAAAAGCAGAAAATAACAAAGTTATAGAATGGAAATGGCTACGGTGAACTATGCTGCCGTCCTTGTGGCGTCCGTGGTAAGCATCATAGTCAGCTTCATATGGTACGGGCCAATCTTCGGCAAAACCTGGATGAAACTGACGAAACTGACGCCGAAGGATGCGGCAAAGGGCAAGAAACAGATGCCTGCGAACACCCTTGGCATGTTCGTCGCCATGCTGGTCATGAACTTTATTCTTGCAAATTTGCTGGATTTTGCAGGCGCGCTGTCCGTTGCTAATGCGCTCGCAGTGGGCTTCATGGTATGGCTGGGCTTCATTGCAACGGTGCTTTTCGGGAACTGGATATGGAGCAGAGGCCCGTCAAAGCTGTTCGCGATAAACGTTGCGCACTATCTTGTAATCCTGCTCGTGTCCAGCGCGATAATAACCATTATGTCAGTGCGCGTCATCATAGTACCTTAGGCGCATTTCCTTCATTTACATTTCTTTGAATGCCTTATGTCTTCCGGTAACAAAACCATGTCAAGGCTCATAGAAAAAGCGACACCTTCCCTCAGGGCTACGCAGTCGCCGGTAACATAATCGCGGTTCAGCCTGTCGAGATCGCTTTTCTTCCCGATGAACGCGTATCCTCTTATGCCGTCTTCTGTCCTCACTTCTATCCTGTAAATTTCCCCGAAGCTTGGGTTGTTCCACTGCTGCTCCATGAATATGCGGCCTGTGGTTTTGAAGCCGTCGTTACCGCAGGAAGCTGCCGCTATCGCGCCCGCCAGTAAGTATCCTGCCATTTTCCTCATGCGAATGAAATGGATGGAGCCTTTTTAAAATAGATTTCATAAATAGAATCATGCTGTCGCTTCTTTCCATCGAACGGATTGCCAAGAAGAACGGAATCAAAAGAATATCCAAAGAGGCGCTGGAAGAGGCGCGCGAAGTCATAGAAGAGATAGGATTCGACATCGCGGAGAAAGCCGTGAAAGTGAGCCGCTTCGCGGGAAAGAAGACCGTGATGGAAGAGGACGTGAAATTTGTCACGAAGCGCGAATAAATATCTGCGGGCTTTAACCCGCAGTATTTTTGCAAGAATGCTGTAATATGAACGACCTGAAGGTCGTGGTATTGACTGCATTCATTGCAATAAAATTACGCATGATTTACATTTTTCCGCCTGATTGTGTTTATATATTTCTGGCAACAACAGAATAAAGACAATTCTAGAGTGATTAAATGTCAGAAAAGCGACCAACCGAAATAAAAAACCTGAAGCCCGGCTCGTACGTGCTAATAGACGACGTGCCATGCGTTGTGGAAAAGGTTCAGAAATCCAAGGCAGGCAAGCACGGCGCGGCAAAGGCAAGGATGATGGCGCGCGGCGTTTTCGACACTTCCATAAAGAAAATCATAGTCAAGCCGGCGGACACCAAGATGGATTCGCCGATAATCGAGAAGAAAACCGCGCAGGTAATCTCGCTGACTGACGACAACGCCAACCTCATGGATCTCGTGGATTACAGCACGTTCGAGGTAAAGATACCTGAAGAGCTGCGCGGACAGCTCGTCGAGGGAGACGAGGTCACGACGTGGGAATTCGGCGCGTACAGGATGATAAAGAGCAAGAAATCGTCGTAACAGGAAAGGACGCCAAACCGACGGACGCAAAACAGGCTGACGCCTTTGGCGTCTTGCACTGTGTCATGCAGTTTCGTGCCGTGCGGCTTGCGAATCACATTTAATAACACGGAAAGACTAATTCTATTCATGAGAAAGAAGCCAGGGCGTTTGCTCTTTTCCGATCCGGAAACGAAATTCATCCGCGTGCTGAAATTTTTCATAAAATTCAACCTGTTCGCCATACCACTGTACGTCATACTTTACGAAGGCTGGACTCTTCCTGAACTGCAGAAGGCAATTGCGGACTTTACAATGTACGCCCTTACATCCCTGGGACTTAATCCAACACTTGATGGACTAATAATTTCGATTCCGGTAAGGAATGGGGATTGGGCTGCCGTTATAAATTGGGACTGCACCGGCTGGAAGAGCATGCTGGCTTTTTTCGCGCTGATTATGGCGACTGACTATCCAAACAAACGAAAAATGCTCGGACTTCTGTTGCTTCCCGTGATATTCGCTGTAAATCTTGCGCGGATAATATTCATGTTCCTCTGGGTTCACTGGTTTGACCTGGCAAACTACCAGCTGGTTCATTCAGTCGTATGGAGCTGGGGGCTGATACTCACAATCCTGACGCTTTGGCTCATCTGGATGAAGTGGGATTTCACAAAACCTCTGAAAAAGAAAGTTCCGGCTGAAAGAAGCGGCAGGAAAAAAAGAAGACGTTAGGAGGTCCCATGCTTCGCGCTATATTCAGGACGCGCACTTCATCTATCTGACCGATAAAGATTTCACCATCCGAGCCGGCAACTATGTTGCGCAGCGTTTCCTGGCCTGCACACGCCTGATCCAGCTGGAGCTGGCCGTCTATAAAGATTTTTATTCTGCTCCCATCGAGTGTGCCAACCACATGGTACCACTGGTTCGCAGTCGGAATGATGTTAGTGTCATAACTACCACCGCATGAAGCGATGCCGTACCACATCAGGCTGTTATCCGTTGCGTGCAGATGGAACCTAGTTTCGTCAATGTGCCCGCGCGTGCCAACTATGTCCCTCCAGACGCCGCCGCCGACAGTTGTCGGACGCATCCAAAATTCAAGAGTCATTTGCGGCACCGTTATGTCTGTTATGTCCTTTTCTACATATTCACTTGCCGAGTCCAGAGAAATCGCATTTCCATACTTCCCTGCTGCCCACACCACTCCATTGTTGAAAGTTCCATCATTCCCGTTGCCTGACGAATCAGCCGCAACTGTACCCGAACCCTCGTCAAATTTCCACCAGGCGATTGCGTCGTCGCAATAGAAGCAGACGTTTCTTACAACATCGTTAAAGCCTCCGGAAGTGATTTTGACATCGGCCGTGCCGTCCTCGAGCAGGGCCAGCTGCGCGTCATTGAGGTAGTATGTTTCAATCGACCCGGGAGCGAGGGTTGCGGGGCCGGCGTGCGTGACTGCCGCGTCGTTGACAAAGAACGCTACATTCCCGAGGTCGCTCGAGCCCGCGTTGCGCACATAAACGCGGTTGCGGCTGACGCTCTCTATTCTCGGCTGCGAGGCGAAATTTGCCAGCTGCTGCTGAAGCTGCTCGTCGCCGGCTTTCGTCGCCGTTTCAGCGGTGCGCTGGAAGAACACCATCGAGAAGCCCACCATGGAGATTGTGATGAGCAGGAGAAGTATCACAGCGATTACTGGCGTGATGCCTTTCATGGAATAATTATGAAAGAATCAGTAAATAAAAGCGGCTGGTAATTGCCGTGTCGGCTCATAACTATATAGTGAACCCAGAAAAGAATATGTGCACGCTGGGTTCACAGATAGTTCCCAAGGAAATAATATCCAGATTGTTTCCTTGGAGAACTATAAATATGGTATACGGGCAATAGAATAAATATGTCGGACAAGGTTGTAGAGCTCGAGGAGCGGCTTAACAGGCTGGAGGAGCGCCTCAAGCTTACTTTTGTCGAGATTGAAAAACGCATGCAGCCGCAGCAGCCCGGCGCATCCGGCACTCCCGCCAATACCATGGACGTCGGCGACAGGATTGACGAACTCGAGGATCTTCTGCTTCTGCTCCAGCTGGAGAACACCAAGCTCAAGGAACGGGTGGGCGAGGGGCTTGACTTTGGAATAACACCTTCCGCTCCTGACGTTTCCGAAAGACTGAACAGGATAGAGAGTGAATTGGGAAACAAGTCGGTGCCGGTGTTTGAGACGGATGAAGAAGGTAACAACCCTGCAATCATCTCAAAGCTGGCGGAACTGGAAGAACGCATCAACGCCATCCCCAGCACCACAATCAAGGTGCCAAAAGACGTGGAGAAGCATGTCAAGCATGAGATGGAAGAGGACATGCGCCAGATGGAGAAGCGCATAAAGACGCTCGAAGCGCTGCTTGCGCAACGCGGGCGCGAGGATTTGGAGAAGGAATCAAATGTGCTTGCGGACGTGCATGCGATTCTTAAGAGGGGCTAAAATTGTCACTTGAAAAAAGGCTCAGCGACGTTGAACAGTCGATAAAAGTAATCGCGCAGTACGTACGCGAGCAGAGTGAAAAGCTGGAGTCGGAGGTAAGCTCGCTCAAGGGAACAGAAAGCCTTTACGACGCCAAGCCTGAGATAGAACAGATAAAGACTAATGTTGAATCGCTTCGTTCTTCCATGCAAGTTGCCACGCCTCTGGACGAGGACAGGGTAAGGAAGTCCATACAAATTCTTCGCAATGAGTTTGACAATTTCAGGAACGAGGCTTCTCCAAAACTTCAATACCTCGACAAGAAGACCGACAAGCTCAAGGAAACTGTTGAAACTGTGAGCCTTGCCGACATGGGCGAACTGAAAAAGTACGTCGAAAGGATGGACAAGAAGATACACGAGATGCTTGCGCTGAAGGAAGAGCTTGACGACGTCGAGGAAACTCTCACCAAAATGAAGGTGATTGCCAACAGGCTGAAGGACTTCGACGTGGCTTCCTACAGGGAGGAGTTCGACAGGCACATGAACGACATGTTCGGCAAGTTCGAAGCAAGCGACATGAAGAGGATTGGCGAAATTGCCGAGCAGCTGAAGGACACGGATATTCATGATTTCAAGAACATGTCATCGAAAATGAAGCATCTCGAGAAGCTGGAGACGGACGAGGCCAAGAAACTTGTGGAGATGATGAACCAGCTGAAGGACATCGAGATGCATGACATCAGGAACCTTGTCAAGCAGATGAAGGAATCAAAGGAAGCGCTGGAAGAAGAGGCGGTAAGCAGACTTTCCACCGAGAAACGGCTCGCGGATATCGAGTCGAAGCTCGCGCAGGTGAAGAATCTTGAGACGAAAGACATAGGACAGCTTAACACTGCACTGGAACACCTGCAGGGCATCGAAATGGAAGAGCTCAAAGGGATAGCAACCACTATAAAGGAGGCGAAGGAAGCGCTCGAGGATGAGTCGATAAACAGGATGTCGACTGAGAAACGCTTCGCAGAATTCGAGAGGACGCTCAAGGAGCGTCAGTCAGCTTTGGAGGCAAAAGTGAACAGGGCGAGCGAGATTGCAAGTCATATTGAAAACGTTGATGGTCTGGACATACAGAAGCTGGGCAGCAGAATCAACGACATGGAGAGCAACATGAAGCTCAATACGGTGAAATTGCTGACGCAGCAGCTCAACGAGTTCGCGAAATCAGTCGACAGGCGAATTCCAAACGTGGTGAGCCGCGAGGAATATATGAGGCAGGTGGCTGACTTGAACCAGAGAATGCGCACCGTCGAGGCGCCCGATCTGTCGCCGCTGGGAGCGCGCGTTGAGCGGCTGGAAAAGAAACTTGACGAGATAGCAGGCATGATGCGCCAGATGTACGACCGCGTGCCTATTGTCGTTGAATAGAATCATTTCTTAAGCTTTCTTTCTAACATCCTCTTCAATGAATGCCTATCTTGAGCTTCTCAGGCTGAATAACGGAATCCTAGCGATACTCGGCATAATAATCGGCGCCATAGTCGCCGACGCATTTCTTCCTTCGATGTCTTTGCAGATTGTAATTGCAATAATCGCCGCGTTCCTCATAAACGGCGCCGGGAATGTCATCAACGATTATTTCGACCACAAGATTGACAAGGTAAACCGGCCAAACAGACCGATACCATCCGGACGCGTCAGGCGCAAAAATGTCGCGGTTTATTTCGTTGTGCTGATAGCTGCCAGCCTCGCGCTTGCATATTTTGTCTCGAGAGATTTCCTTTACCTTGCGGCTATCAATTCGCTTGTTTCACTGGTTTACTCATGGAAGCTGAAAGGAATGCCGCTGATAGGCAACCTTACTGTGAGCTGGCTCGCGGGCTCGACATTTATCGGCGGCGCGCTAATAGTGCATCCATTCGCTGCTCTCCCCTCTTCTGTTCTGCTTCTTGCATCTATAGGTTTCATCGGGACGCTGAGCAGGGAAATATTCAAGGACATCGAGGACGTGAAGGGCGACAAGGAAGGCGGAGCGAAAACGCTCCCTATAGCCGCAGGCGAGAAGGCTGCAAGAATAGCTGCATCAGCCGTACTTGTGATAGGCATACTATCGCTACTGATACCGCTTTACGTCAGCATGTTCAGTATGTTCTATTATATCGGCATAGTGCCGGCAATAGCAATCTGCCTGACGGCGATGGTTAAACCGGCAAAAAAGTCGCAGAAGCTGATAAAAATAGCGATGTATTTCATTTTCCTCGGCTTCGTTCTTGGAACTGTTCTGTAGTTTTAATCTGTTTCTGAGTTACTATTTCTATGCCAAAACGAAATGCAAAAAATACTTCTGAAAAACATCACCTTCGCGTGCTTGTAACGGGAGGTACGGGATTCCTCGGCAAGCGCCTGGTGCAGAAGCTGCTGGCCGAAGGCAACGATGTCATAGTTTTCTCCAGGCACCTGCATGACGACCTGCCCGAAGATGTAAAGCCTGTGCTGGGCGATATCCGCGACAAGGGCGCACTGAGAAAAGCGTTCGAGAAAATCGACGTGGTTTATCATCTCGCAATCTGCCTGAACGAGTCCGATCCCGATATGCGGGAGATAAACGTGAAAGGCACGCAGAACGTCGCGGAGCTCTGCAAGGAATCCGGGGTGAAGCGCCTTGTTTACATGAGCTCCTCCGGAGTGCTCGGCGAAACCGATGCGCCGGCGGAGGAAGATTTTGATTACAATCCCAAAACCGGCTACGAGAAATCCAAGATGGAAGGGGAAATGATAGTCAAGCAGTCAAGCGTTCCATATACGATAATCAGAACAACCATAATAATCGGCCCGAACCTGATATGGGCGCAGATATTCGAGGCGGCGAAGAGGGGATATCCGATTATCGGATCAGGCAAAAACTATTTTCACCTTGTTTACGCCGACGATGTGGTTGAGATGCTTGACATCATCAAGGACAACGAAAAAGCGGCGAACCAGACATTCCACGTGGCATCGAAGGACACGCCGACTTACGGGGAAGTCTACGGCATAATATGCAGGGAACTCAATGTAAAAATGACCGAGAAACACGTGCCGCTCACGTTCGCTTATCTCGCATCGTATCTGCATACAATATTGCGGCGCATCCGGGGAAAACAGCCGTCGCTCACTAAAAGCAGGTCGAGCATAGACAGGCTGGTGCGCAACAGGATAATCTCCACGAAAAAGGCAAAGGCGCTGCTTGGATTCGAGGCAAAATACAGCACACGACAAGCGATACAAGAAACAATTAAATACCTTAAGATTGCAAGACTAGGTTATTCGGATTATGAATTAACCGAGGTACACAAGGTGAAAAGATGAGGACAGAAAAATACATCAACGACAAAATAGGCGAGGATGGCGGAATAATCTCCATCATAATAGACCCCGTCGATTACCCGACAATAGACAAGGCGGTTCGCACTGCGGTAACCGCGCATAGCGCAGGCGTCGACATCATTGCAGTCGGCGGGTCCATCGGAGCGCAAGGGAAGCTTCTTGACTCTGTCACAAAGGCTATCAAGGAAAAGGTTGACATTCCTGTCGTGCTGTTTCCCGGAAACATCGCCACCATAACGCCTTTTGCGGACGCCATTTACTTCATGTCGCTTCTGAACAGCCGCAACCCCTACTGGATATCTCAGGCGCAGACGCTTGCGGCGCCGCTCATCAAGCAGCTCAACGTCGAGCCGCTGCCGATAGGATACATAGTCGTCGAGCCCGGCGGAACGGTTGGATGGGTGGGCGACGCGAACGTTGTTCCGAGAAACAAGCCCCAGATTGCCGCATCGCTCGCGCTCGCTGGACAATACAACGGGAACCGCATTATTTTTACGGACGCGGGCTCGGCAGCATACGAGCCCGTGCCAATTGACATGGTGACTGCGGTGAGCCGCGCGATAGACGTGCCTTACCTGGTTGCCGGCGGAATCAGGACGCCAAGGCAGGCGGGCGACATAATTCGGGCTGGCGCAGACTGGATACAGATAGGCACCGCGGCCGAGAAGTCAAAAGACCCGAAGAAAACCCTGAAGGAATTTGTTTCTGCTGTCAAATCAGAAGGCAGGAAGAAGCTCAAAGGTTGATACTATGTTACACATTAATTCATTGCTTCAAGAGAAGGGGTTTTTAGGCAGGTTATTTGATATGACTCTTCCAGAAACATATTTTGCGACTGGGATTTCAGATTTTTGGAGAGAGCGCAGAGAGTTAAAGCCAACAAGCTACATGAGAACATTTGGATACACACTTCCTTTTAGACCTGGAGGGAAACATCTTTTGGGAAGGACCGTGATAACTTTTTTCAATGTGAAATATCTTGGAATTGATGATTCGGCTATTTGCTTATATGATGACGACATACAGAGACACATATACGCCCGCGTTCATGATATAGAAGGTCACTGCAAGACGCGCGAAGAACAAGGAATTATGGATGAAGATACGGTCCAGCTCGCTTGCATTCTTTATGATCCCAGAGACGACTCTTCCCAACTGATAGCTATACGGAAGCATCTTGACATGCCAGCGCCGGATTTGAGCAGGGCTGATATCCATGACCTTATGCCTGCTCTCGGCTTCTCATAGATGTTTTACTGGTTTAGATTATTGCAAAGAACATGTTGCCATAGAGCAGCGTAAGCACCAGAGCAATCGCGAAAACAGGCACGAAGCGCATCCCGTCCTTTATCACAACGTAGCGCTTCTCGCGCCTTAGCTTCCTTACCTGACTTTCCGTCAGCCCGACCCAGTTGCCCTTCTCAAGCACGTCGCCAACCCGCAGTTTGCCCACGGGTATTTTTTTCTTGAACACGTGCTTTTCTACCACGACAGCATATCGCCAGAAAATCACGAGCAGGAAAACCAGCGGCACCAGCGTTAACGACAACCCGATGAACTGCGGAAGAACGAAAGAGATGCCCAGGATGACGGCGAACACGGCGACAGGCGCGCCGGCTATTATCCTGATATTCGCTTTGAAATCGGCAGCGACATGGGCGAGCGCTTTCCTGTTGAGAAGCCCTATCACAACTGAGTATATCACCGTGTAAGCTATGCTCACCAGCATGAAATTGAACAGGTACGGCACGATGAAGATGTTGCCGTTGTAAACTGGAATCATGTAGCCTATGGCTGCAAGAATCCACGCGTCCGCCCCGCCCCACTGTCCCTTGCTGTAGAGCAACATGCCCGCGGCAAGCAGCACGGTGCCTATGCCGAGGGACAGCAGAAGCGGGCTCAGCTCCCCGGCAACAATCCAGTTGGCTACCCAGAATATTATGCCCGCGGCGACCATGCCAATGGGCAAAGGATCAGGAACCTCCGTGGTCTTCAGGTCCCAGAGCCCGGCAATTATTGAGCCGGCGACTGCAAGTATGATGATAATCTCAATCATTTTACCAACAACATTTCAATTTTTGTCCTAACCGGTGCAAAGGCGAAAATAAGCGCATTTACAAAACTTTTTTAACTGCTAGTTTAAATTAGTTTATAACTATATGAGTCTACTCTTGAATAGTGATTAGAATGCTACCACAACATGTCGGAATAATCCTCGACGGGAACAGGCGATTCGCCCGCGAACTGATGAAGACGCCCTGGCTGGGGCACAAGATGGGGCTTGAAAAGGCAAGAACCGTGCTTGGCTGGGCGTGCGAACGCGGAATAAAATACGTGACAGCCTACGTGCTATCCCTCGAAAACTTCCAGACGCGCCCGAAGAAAGAGCTAAAGATGATACTCGAGTACTTCGGCGAGGAAATGGACAACATAGTCAATGATGCGAACCATGTCATCAACCGCTTCGCAGTTCAGGTAAGGTTCATAGGAAGGACGCACATACTTCCCGACAAGCTCCAGGCGAAGATGAGGAAAGTGGAGCAGAAAACCAAAGGAAACAAGAAGCACACCATAAACATAGCGATAGCCTATGGCGGGCAGCAGGAACTTGTCGACGCGATGAAGAAGATACTGCAGGAAGGGCTGGCGGGCGTGATAAAGCCGTCCGACCTTGACGAGACGCTCCTGAAGGAGCATCTTTACACGAACGGTCAGCCGTATCCGGACATGATACTCAGGACGGGCGGGGAGAAGCGCCTGAGCAACTTTTTGCCGTTCCAGGCGGCTTACAGCGAACTTATTTTCACGGACACCAAATGGCCCGCGCTGACGGAGAAGGAATTTGACTCCGCACTAAAGGAGTTCTCCAGCAGGCAGCGGAGATTTGGTCGATAACTTTTATAACTGACCAATCTAACAAACTTTTACAAGCAGTGTTTTTCTTATGAATCTTCTGAACCAATTTACTATGAAAGCGAGAAACTTTTCAATATTCTTGGCTTTGGCGTACACCTCGGCGTTTTTTGTCGAAGAAATTACAAGAACGATTCTCAGTCAGGTTCATATATGGCAAATCGGGTTGTATGCTATTCCATTCTTTTTTGGGTGGTATGGGCTTCTTTTTGCAGTGACATATTTCTTATTTGTTAAAAAACCCGTCAAGTATTCTGTCGCCTTCGGCATAATTATCGGGATGCTTGCTGAAACATTCTTATTTCATCAGATGAATGCAATCTCGGTATTTATTTTTCCGGTGTTATACGGACTGACGTTTTATTTACCATTCAAAATTATTTCACGTCTTTCTAATTAGAAGATGCTCTGTCATACACTTACTGTTATTTTCTCTTCAGGTTCCAGTTGTAGAACTTCGCGATGAGCCATCCTGTTATGTAGAAGCCTGCAACCGAGACGATTAGGAATCCCAGGGCGTGCACAGGATAGACATAAGAAAAGCCCGGATACATGTAGTCCATCATCGATGGCTGCATCATTCCTCCATGCCAGACGACTGCGACAAGCCAGAACACGAACCCGAACATCGCCATCGCTGCTGCCAGTGCTTTCTCGCTTAACTGCTGATATTTTGACATGAATAGAATTGCACGGCTGTAATAAAATAGGTTTCAATAGCCCCTCTTCTTGTCCACCACATTAATGAGCTTCTTCCCCTTCTTGAAAGCTTCCAGGTTTCTGCAGAAAATCTCCACCATCCTGTCCTCGTAGTGTGGAGTGCGCGATGCGCAGTGCGCCGTTATTATCACGTTCTTCATCTTCCATAGCAAGCTTGATTTTTTCAGCGGTTCGCTCTCGAACACGTCGAGGCACGCGCCTGCGATGCGCCCCTTTCTCAATGCAGCAACCAGCGCATGTTCGTCGACGACAGGGCCGCGCCCGACGTTGACAAGCACCGCCGATTTTTTCATCGCCGAGAATTCTTTCGCGCCCATCAGGCGGCGCGTTTCGTCCGTGAGCGGAAGGCACGCGACAACGTAATCAGCCTGCGGAAGCATGCCGTGCAGCTTCCCCGGAAGGGCAGCGTTGTCCACGTATTTGCTTTTTACAGGCTCGTTGTTTATTCCAATGACGCGGCATCCGAAAGCCTTGCAGAGCCTTGCGATTTCCAGACCAATGGCGCCCAAGCCGAGCACAAACACCGTCTTCCCCGCGAGTTCGCCGCCTGTTATCCTGTTCCAATCCCGATTCTGTTGCGAAGCGAACGCGTCCCTTAGCTTCCTTTCAAAAGCCAGAACAAGCGCCATCGCGTGCTCGGGCACCGGCGTTTTCATCCCGCGCGAATTCGTGACGATGACGCCGCTTTTCTTGATGCCGTCTGTCAGAAGGACATCAACCCCGACGAAGGATGTATGTATCCATTTAAGATTCCTGTACTTCCCGACGTCGATCCTGTCCTCAACAAGCGCAACGTCCGCATCGTAGCCTTTCGTGATGCTTGCAAGCCCGGCTATTTTTGCAATGTTCTCTTTTTTCAGCTTCTTCAGCAGAACTACTTTCATAACTAATGGTTATCAGAGACAATTAATAAGCTTTCTGTGCCAAGTCTATCTATGAGCTATATTGACACGGAAAAAACCTACAAGCGGGGGCCGCAGATAATAACCAGAAAGGACGCGGGCGCAATCGTGGCGAGAGTCGGGCTTCAGCCTAACTGGCGCTGCCTGGACCTCGGCGGCGGCTCCGGGTTTCTCGCGCTGTTCCTTGCAAACCTCACGCCTTCCGGTTCCGTAACCACTTATGAAATAAAAAAAGAGCACGCAGAAATCATAAAAAAGAACATAGGGGCGAGCGGCTTCAGGAACGTAAAACTTGTGAACAAGCCGGCGGAGAAGTTCGCGGGCGGCGGCTTTGATTTGATAACAATGGACGTGAAAGGTGCGGAAAAAATAATACCGAGGGCTTACAAGGCATTGCGAAGCGGCGGGTTCATTGCCGTGTACTCTCCGCACATAGAGCAGCAAATTGCGTGCCGTGCAACGATGGAGAAGGCGGGATTCAAAAGCGTCATAACGATAGAGAACTCGCAGAAGGAGTGGAGCAGCGTCCACGGCTTCACGCATCCGGTGCCCAGCCAGACAGTGCACACGGGATTCCTCACTTTCGGACGGAAAGAGTAACTCTATTTGATATTCTTTTTCAATTTTACGAAAACCTCTTTTATATCCCTGATCGCGCTAAGGAGTACAGCTTCATCAAAATTCTCTCCATAATAAATTGAAGAATTTCTCAACAGACGCGACCTGTCAAAGACCCGGTAGGATTTGTTATCCTTTATCACATCCCTAAGATAATACCCAAGGCAATAATGATTCTTAACCTTAAAACCGGCATCGTACATCAGGGCATGAAGAAGCTCAAGCAAGGCGTCATAATAATTTGTGAAAAACACGGATGCGTTATTTTTATCGATAAGAATTTTTTCAAGGACCTTCATGGTTTTTTCTGCCTGATTCACAAGAAAAACAGCCCTTTTCCTGTTCGCAGTTATCTTTACAGAGTTGCCTTCCCTGACGCATGTATTCCAGTCCATCAGCTCACGTCCAGCCTTCCTGAAATCACAATTCCATTTCTCAGACCATCGTAGATGCTTGGGTTCTCTTTTCTTAATTTCATGAATTCCTCTTTGCTGAATCTGAACAGCTGAATTTCCTGCCTGAATTTCTTTTCAAAGTTGCTTATGTCTGCGTCTTTTTTTGATTCTGTGATGACTGCTATGTCTATATCGCTCCCTTCCACTGCTTCGCCTGTTGCGCGAGAGCCAAAAAGCAACACCGCCGGATAACCATAGAATTTGTCAAGAAATTCCAGCAACCCGGAATCTTCAAGCCTTAACACCATGTCAAATTTCATGAACAGGCGGAATTTTCTACTCTCCCTGTTTGCCCTGTACAAACTCCGGGCACCAAACTTCTTCTCTTCTATTATACCTTCTTTTTTTAGCTCATCAATATATTTCTTTGTAGAAGGCGGACCAAGCTTGAGCTTTTCCGACAGCTCTTTCCATCCGAATTCCCTTGACGGATTCGACAAAAAAACCGAAAGCACCCTGTAGAAGTTATATTTTTGTAACATAGGTTATAATTATATAACAAAAAGTATAAAAAGATAAAAATTCAATTGGGTTCGCGGAGATTTGAACTCCGGCCACGAGGTTTTTCTTTCCTTCTTTTGGTTAAGTTTTTCTTCCCAAGAAAAGGTTACCCGAACCTCGAATCCTACCAAGCTAGACTACGAACCCGTCTAAAGTTCAGATGACAATACTAACTTATTTAGTTTTAAAAGCATCACGGTGCTTCCGAAAAACTCCTACCATCGGCGTGCAAACGTGACGTTTCAGGGAAAATTCTTTGTCGAGGACTGGATACATCCGTTCGTTCATACTTTTTCGGATTTTGTCGTCGAAAGCGTCGAGGAGATAGAAAATATCAAGAACGACGTCCTGTCCGGGAAAATAAAAGGGATAGACATAATTGACAAGGCAATAGAGCACAGGGAAAAATTCTGACGTTCATTCTGCGCTCTGCCTGACTTCCTTGGCAACCTTCGGGCCCAGCAGCTTTGCCAGCGTCGTCTCGTCCGTTTTCTTTATATCTGATAGGCTCTTTATGCCGGCGCTGAACAGCTTCCTTGCGCGGACGCGCCCGACGCCTTTCAATGTGACTAATTTCAGCAGCTCCTCCTTCACGCCGTGCTTCACCTGCATCCTGACCTTGTTTATGTTGTTCGCTATCTCCTTTATGCCCAGCAGCACCGCCAGCTCGCTCGCCGAGTACAGCATCCACTCCGCATTCGCGGTTTTGTTGTAAAGTTCGCCCGGAGTCACGCCGAATTTTTCCATGATCTTGTCCTCGCCAGACTCGTTCGTCCATTCCTTCAGCATCAGCGCCGTCTTGAATGAGCTGAGGAAATCCTCGTATTCCACGTCCCATACGTCCGGCGGCTCGATGTCGCTCCTTGCAAGCTGGTCCTCCACGTCCTCGTACTCGCTCTTGCGCACAGCAAGCAGCGGCTTCATCTCGATGCACTGGCATATGGTCATCAGGTTCTGCACGGTGCTGTCCTCTTCTGTGATGACTGATAAAATAAAATTCGCGGAAACCGGGTCTATGTAGAGCTCGCTCACGCGCTTGCCAAGCCGCGTCGCCTTCAACGAGACGTCCTGCGTCAGCTGGAATGCCGGCATGAACTCCTTCGAGATGAACTCGCTCTTGTCGCCTACGAGTATGAACTTGTAGCTCTCGAGCTCGTCTATTATGCGGTCTATCTTTCCCGATATGCTCGCTATGTCCCCGTATTGTTTTGCGAAAAACGTCCGGAGGAAGAACGACTCCAGTTCGCTGCGCGTGTGCACGTAGCCGGAAGATATGAGCGCGAGTATGTATATGCGGAGCGTGCGCTCGATTCCCAGCTTGGAATATATCGGCTCGGCATCGCCTTCAACGTACCTTTCCCACAGCTGCTTCGCCTCGCCCTTATTCTTTGCAAGAAGGATTGCCTCGCCCTCCGTGTCGTACTTCGGACGCCCCGCGCGCCCGAACATCTGGTGCACTTCTATGACCGGGAGATATGCAGAGCCGTAGCTGCCTGAGAACCTCTTCGTGTCGCGTATCGCAACGCGGTATGCCGGAAGGTTCATGCCGAACGCGAGCGTCGGCGTTGCGGCGAGCACTTTTATCAAGCCGGACTTGAAGCCGTCCTCGATTGCCTTGCGCTGCTTGGCAACAAGCCCTGCATGGTGGAATGCGCATCCGTTCTCCAATATGCGCGCGAGCCTACGGCACTGCTTTGTCGGTGCGCCTAGCGCGTTTTCCACGCCGTCTGCAAGCTCTTTCAGCGAGCTTCGCTCGCCCGCAGAGATCAGCTTTCTTACGTCCTTGGAGATGCGCTCCGCCGCAGCCTCGGCATTCCGCCTGGTAGAAACAAAAACAAGGGTTTGCTTGCCTTTCTCTATGGTGTCAAGGCACAGGGAAACGTCAGCCTCGCCTTTTCCGCTGATAGCCGACGGACGCGAACCGCTTTTCCTATCCCTGAACTCAAGCTTGAACTTTTCGCCATCAGGATACATCACCCCGCGGTGAAGCTTTACAGGGCGATAGTCGCTCTCAACAAGCTGGGCCCCGAGCCAGCCCGCTATCTCCTTTGAATTCTCAATCGTGGCAGACAAAGCAATAATCTGGCTCTTCGTCATTCCCATAAGCTGGGTAAGCACGACTTCAAGCGTGGGACCGCGCGACGGGTCGTCGATGAGATGAATCTCGTCGCTGATGATGAGGGAGATGTCCTTCGTCCACGGCGCCGCGTGTCGCAGGAGCGAGTCCATCTTCTCGTTTGAAAGTATGATAAGGTCGTAGCTGCCGAGCCAGCCGTCCGTCTCGTCCATGTCGCCTGTCGCGACTGCAACCCGCATCCCTATTTTCTTGTACTTGCTGAAGTCGCTGTACTTCTCGCTGGCGAGCGCCCTCAGCGGCACCAGATATACGGACTTCTTCCCGTCGAGAAAATTCCTGAGGATTGCCATCTCTGCAATGAGCGTTTTGCCGGAAGCGGTCGGCGACGCAACCACCAGGTTCTTTCCCTCGAGCAGCCCCTTCTTCACGGCGAGCACCTGGGGAGGATTGAGCTCGGTTATGCCATCCGTCTTCAGGAGCGCCGTGATTTTCTCGGGCATGCCCAGCTTTTCAACAAGCATGGTGGTATTTTGTCAAAAAAAGATAAATAGTAGCGAGACGTTAACGGAAATCGTTGCGTCTGAGCGAGCTCGCGAGGATGGATGAGCAGCCACTGGATTCAACGACAGAGAGAAGATATTTTTCCGCGTGGTCTCTGTCCAGCGCATTGACTGCATGCCCCAGTCTGTAGATATGATCCGGGGACATGCTGCAGTCTATCCCTTCGCCATTGTTGTATACCTTCACAAGGGTTCTTTCAATTATCCCGATTGCGCGAGGGCTATTAGGATAAAGGAACGGCTTTCCCTCATTCCTTATGACGAATTTTGCAAGATCGCCTGCGTCGCCGGCAAGCATGAAATATTCCATGGAGGACTCGTCGCCTATGCTATACAGCGCGTCCTTCAGGTCGTCCGGCAGCCTGCCAGTGGACACGCCCCTTTCTATTATCGCGTCCCTTGCGACGGGGATGCTTATAAACCCGAGCGCGCCGGCTGCGTACCGTGAGAAATTTTCCTCCCCATTTTCCGGATTCACAACAATCGAACGCAGCTTCTGTTCGGCTTCCGGCGTGCCTATGTGCCTCAAAGCTGCCATCGAACCGCCCACCACACGTTCGTCGTTTGGATATGTTCTCGCGAAGTTCAGCAATTCTTCGATCTGCGCATTGTCGCCCGGCCGGGTCGCATTTATTGATTTTATTGCCCTGTCATAGGATCTCGCTCTTTCACGGCTGGCGGCTAATTTAGGATCAAGCCTTTCCTCTATGCGCCTCGCCCTTGCGTTCCAGACACGTTCATAATTTTCCGGGCCTATGCTGCCAAAGTCATATGCAAGCGCGCCCACTCCGGCGAGCACCAATACAGCAAAAGACTTTCTTACGAGCCCCATATCATTTCTTCCTGTTGACAAGATAATCTGCGAAAAAAACAAGCAGTTCGTTCAGCTCGGGCACGGATTTTGCGGTTTCCATCGCTTGCCCCTTCAATCCATCAGCCTTTTTCCTTGCATAGTCTGTTGAGCCGTACTTCTCGAAAAGATGCTTCGCCACAAGCACGTCCTCGCCGGAGGTTTCCTCTGGTTTTTTGTTTAATATCACGAGAAGCTCCCTTTTCTCCGTCTCGCTGCATTTTCCAAGGCAGTGAATTACGAGTATGCTCTTCTTGCCTTCCTTGATGTCACGTCCTATCTCGCCGCGCCCCTTGCCTTCGGTCAGGTCCAGCACGTCGTCAGCTATCTGGAATGCCGGGCCGATTGCCATGCCGAACTCGACAAGCTTCGGAATCAGCTCCTTCCTGCCTGCAAGAATGGCAGCGCCAACCATCGGCACGGTAAGGTAGTGGGCGGTCTTGCCTATTACCATGTCCATGTAGTCCTTTTCGCTTGGCGAAGCCGAGCGCATGTTGATGTCCATTGCCTGCCCTTCTGCCGTCCTAAGCGAGGTTTGGACCATCGCCTCAAGCAGGTCCATTGTCTTTTCATTGTCCACGCCGTACTTTCTCGAATTAAGAATCAATTCATAGACTTTCTGCGCCATGTAGTCGCCGGCGTTTATTGCATGAGCCAGCCCGTACTTTACCCACATTGCCGGCTTGTCTCTTCTTACTTTGTCCCCGTCCTCGATGTCATCGTGCACCAAAAACCAGTTATGAAGGACTTCGCATGCGGCGGCAAAAGGGAGAATCTTCGCGTCTTTTTCCGCAGACGACGCACTTCGTGCGTCTTTCGACATCAGCGCCTCGTAGGTTAATATTGCGAGCAGGGGACGCAGCCGCTTGCCGCCCGTGTCCATGTGGTAGCGCACAGCGTCATGGAGGTTCGGTACATCTCCGCTGAAAACCTCTTCAATCTCCTTGTCTATGAGATGTCCTTTCTCCCTTGCCAGGCGCTCGATGTCTATCATAAAACCACTTTGGGCAAAAAGCTTAAGAACAAACCAGAACTCGCAAAAATCCGCCATGAATCCGAAAATCTTAATATACGAGGCTGTCTATAATATCAATCAGAACAGAGGCGCGATAGCGCTGTGGAGGTAATTAGTCATGTCTGCCCCTTACAGGCGAGGATACACGCACACGAAATCGAAAGGAAAGGAGAGCACGGTGGTATGCACCTACTGCGGACGGCAGGTGCCCAGATGGAAGACATTCGTGCAGTACAGGGGGTTCAGGATAAGCGACCCAACCCTCAGGAAACAGATAGATCCGAGGCGGGTGAGCGGATTCTCGTCCAAGATGTATGTCTGCCCGTCGTGCGCCAGGTACAGGGGCATCGTCCAGGTGGGACGGTCGCGCAAGAGCAGGCGGGGCTGACTGCCTTAAGGCCAAAAGAAAATATTAACGGCGGCCTGCCAGCGCAAGCTGGTGCAAAAAATGAAAATAATATCCGAAGACAAGGTTTGTAGGGATCCCATTTCTTTTGGGGTAAAACCTAGACCTTTTCTTCGTAAGACGTTGTGAAGCACGGCTTCACGACGCACATTGAGCTTTGCTCGAATGATGAAAGGGATCGGTAATGCTGAACAAAATCAAAAAAGCGAAATCGCACCCGGCGCTAAGGGGCGCGCTTTACAAGAAGATGCATCATCAGGCGCCGCTGACGCCCACTACTCGCGCGGGACAGCTGCTTGCCACGCTCAGGAAGGGCGACGAAACGAAATTCAAGATAGCGCCCGCACGTTCTTTTGTGACAGTCCCCGCTCCCGCAGAGATGAAAGGCGGGAACCTTGTATATCCCCTTCTAAGGCCCTACGCTTACGCAAACATACGCTACGACAACAAGGAGAACACACTGATTTACGACGTTATCGAGCCGAGGCTCAACGAGAGGGAACAATTCATGCTTAACAAGCTCCACGAAGGGCTGATCCAGATTATAGACGTCAGCCTCGGGGACATCAAGGAACGCGACAAGGTGCTCAATTTCCTGGAGAAAAGCGTAAACAGGCTGCTGGACGAGTACAACTTCAAGCTCACCGAGAAGGAGTATGTAAAAGTGATGTACTTCATTTTCCGCGACTTAGTCGGGCTGAACAAAATAGAGGCTCTCATGAGCGACCCGTACATCGAAGACATAGGATGCGACGGGGTTGGAATCCCCGTTTACGTCGTGCACCAGAAATTCGGCTCGGTAAAGACGAACATCGTTTATTCCGACATCAAGGAACTCCGGGAATTCGTCACAAAACTGGCGGAGCGCTGCGACAGATACATCTCTTATGCCGACCCGCTGCTCGACGGCACGCTGCCTGACGGCGCAAGAGTGCAGGCATCGCTCGCGAGCGACGTCACAACCCGCGGGCCCACCTACTCGATAAGAAAGTTTAAGGAAGAGCCACTGTCGCCTGTCGACATGATACGGCTGAACACCGCTTCCGCCGAGATGCTGGCGTACCTCTGGTTTCTGGTTGAAAACGGCATCAACATACTGATAACGGGGGGCGTAGCCACGGGCAAGACATCTCTGCTCAACAGCCTCGCCTTCTTCATCCTCCCCGAAGCCAAGATAGTGAGCATTGAAGATACGCGCGAACTAAACCTCCCGCACGAGAACTGGATTCCCGGCGTCGCGAGAGTCGGCTTCACCGGCACCGGAGTCGGCGAGGTCACGATGTTCGAGCTCCTGAGAGAAAGCTTTAGGCAGAACCCTGACTATCTCATAGTCGGGGAAATCCGAGGCAAGGAAGCGTACGTCATGTTCCAGGGCATGGCGTCAGGACACCCGTCCATAAGCACCATGCACGCCGGCGGCGTCGAGGACCTCATGAAAAGACTGCAAACGAAGCCCATAAACCTGTCGGTCGGGCTGATTGAATCATTGGACATGGTCATAGTCATGGTGCACTCGAGGGAGAAGGGCAAGTCGGCAAGGCGCGTGAAGGAGATAGTGGAGATAGAGAGCATAGACATAAACACGGGGTCGCCTCTAGTGACGAAGTCTTTCGTATGGATTCCCGCCAACGACGTCTACGAATACAGGGCGAACTCGTGGCTGCTCAACAAGGTGTCGACTGAAAAAGGCATACCGATGAACATCATTATAAAGGAAATCGCAAAAAGGAAGAAGTTCCTGACATGGCTCTACGAGAACAACATAACCAACATGAGAGAGCTGGCAAGATACACGTCGCTGTACCACAGGAGCCCGGAGAAGATTTCGAGGCTGCTGGCAGGCGAGAAGCTCGGCGAAGACGAGATGTAAATACAGCATTTCGAACGAAATGCCCGCAACGAAAAAAGAAAATATTAATTAGGTGAATGATATCAACAAAGTTCCAACAGGCATACCCGGAATGGACGAGATTCTCGGCGGCGGAATACCCGAGAACCGGACTGTTCTGATAAGCGGCACGTGCGGCACGGGCAAGACGACGCTCGGGGTGCAGTTTCTGACGGCTTCCGGCCCGGGAATCTATGTCAGCTTCGAGGAAGACCTTGACAACATAAGGGAATATTCGAAGACATTCGGCTGGGACCTCAATGACATGGAAGCGAAGGGAAAGCTGCGGCTGCTCAAATACGACCCGTTCAGGCTGGAGGACATACTTGAGGTAATCCAGAACAACATCCGCGAAATCGGCGCGAAGCGCATCGTGTTCGACTCGATATCAGCGCTGGGCATATACATGAAGGACGTCTCCGAGCTAAGAAGAATGATTATCCAGACCGCGAGCCTGATGAGGAAGAACAAATGCACCACCCTGATGATATCCGAGGTGATGCCGAACTCGCGGGCGCTTTCCAGATTCGGCGTGGAGGAATTCATTGCCGACGGCGTGATACTCCTTGACAATGTTATTGAAAAGAACGACATGAAACGCGCAATAAGCGTCTGGAAACTGCGCGGCTCGGACCATTCGAGGGGAATACACAGCTATTCGATAACAGACAAGGGGATTTCCGTAAAGAAATCATCAGGACGCGGGTGATCTGGATTGTACAAGGACATGATAAAGTTTCTCGGGGGCTTCGGCACCCGCCACTTCTCAGGTTCGCTGAAGCCGCTCCGGGAGGAGATTGTCAAGTCAAACCTCAGCATACTTTTTGAATTATACGTCGGGCGCATGCTGCTGCTCACCATACTCGCCTTCATCATAACATTCTCCTTCATCTTCGTTATGTTCGCCTTCATCGGCGCGCCCTTCCTGTTCGGACTGGTTGGGGCGCTGATAACCGCGTTCGCAACATCCTTCATTGTGCTGACAATCTATCACTCCTACCCTTTCCACCTCCTCACCTCGAAGAAGAACAGCATAGAGGGGAACCTGCCTTTTGCCATAAACCACATGGCTGCAATCTCGGCAAGCGGCGTGCCGCCGTTCATAACGTTCAAGCTACTGACAAACATACCTGAATACGGGGAGGTTGCCAACGAGGCGAAGAGGATAGTGCGCAATGTAGAGGCGTTCGGCATGGACGTGGTGTCCGCCATGAGGAACGTGGCTGACAGGACACCCTCCGCTGAGTTCAGGCAGACAATATACGGCATAATATCAACGATAGAAACGGGAGGCGACCTGAAGAAATTCCTTGAGAACAGCGCAAAGGAAGCGCTGTTTAACTACCGCCTTAAGCGAGAAAAATACATGCAAACGCTCTCCACGTATGCGGACTTCTACACTGCGGTGCTGATAGCAGCTCCGCTGTTCTTCGTTTCCGTCCTGTCTGTGATGTCGTTGGTCGGCGGCTCGGTATTCGGACTCTCCATACCCAACGCCATGAGGATAGGGGTGTATGCGATGATACCGCTGATGAATATCATGTTCATATTGTTCATACATTACACGCAGCCGACGATATAGGTGATTCAAATCGGAAAGAAATTCAAGATGAACCTGAAGATACTGAGCGTAATCACGCTTTGCGCCGGCGCGCCCATGCTCCTGTTCAACTTCCTTTACTTCTCGCAGTATCCCGAGATATACGCAATACTGAACCTCGTGGGCGCCGTCATAATCGTCGGCATACCTCTGCTCTACCGCTACTCGGAGTTCAAGAAAATCCGGAAGATAGAGGAGATATTCCCGAAATACCTGAACGACATAGCCGAGAACATCAGCGCGGGCATGACGCTTCCACAGGCAATCAGATCGACGGGGAGCATAGACTACGGCGTGATGAACCCTTACGTGCACGAGATGGCGTCCAAGGTCACTTGGGGGATAACTTTCGAGAAGATAATGGAAGACTTTGCCAAGAAGACGGGCAGCAAGAACATGCGGCGAAACGTGCAGACCATCATAGAGACCCACCGTTCCGGCGGGAGCATGGACACGGTTCTCAAATCAGTCGGGCAGTCGCTGATAGAACTCGAGCGCATCAAGAAGGAACGGTCTGCGTCGGTCTACGCACAAATGATAAACGGCTACCTCATCTACATAGTCTTCCTCGGAGTTATGATAGGACTCTCGTCCGTCCTTGTTCCGGCATTCCGACTTGGCGATACGCTTCCGGACCTCCAGGTGGTTTTCGTCGAGATATTCCGGGCGCTGATTGTTGTGCAAGGCTTCTTTGCAGGGCTAGCAATCGGCAAGATGGCAGAAGGCACCCTGATCGCCGGCGTGAAGCACTCGCTCGTTCTCGTGGTCGTAGGATACTCCGCTTTCCTCCTGTTCGGGTGAGATTTACATGTTTTCCGGGACGCACCCGAGGAAAATGAAAAAGCCTGATTAGAGAGCTCTGTGAGCGGCTCTTTCTTTATAGCGAACCCAGAAAAGACGACATGAATTTTGGGTTCACTGATACAGGGAGAACCTTTGGTCTTTGCTGTACAGGTGAAGCAAAGCTTTACCTTGTAGCTCACAAGGAAATAAAATATATCCTTTGTTTCCTTGTAGAGCTATATATACGCGAAATCTCCAATATATCATCAATGATATCTTTCATCAGTTATCATTAATGATATGTTCCTTAATACGACTAAACGGAACATGGCATCCAGAATGCATACAGAAAACAAAGCTTTCTGTAGCATCAGTTAGCCCCGCTAACTGCTTGCATTGAATGAGATTGACAACAATGCATTCTTAGATGATTATTATTGCTACAAAGGTGCAGGTATGAGGAAAATCCAGGACGTGCTTGAGGATTCCCCGTTCGGGCTCACATCAGCGGAGATAGCGAAAATATCCGGGGTGAACTGGAAAACCGCGGAACGCGCGCTTGACAGGCTCGTGTCGGAAAAAAAGGCGAAGCGCACCAGGGCGGGCAGAAGCTATTTCTACGGCATCATGAAAATAATTATAATCATCTCATTCATTTCCGCCGTCCATGCCCAGAACATGAGCAGCACCAACTTCAGGGCATACCCCGTCATGTCCAGCGCCGGAGGCGATTCCCAGGGAACAACGCTCCAGCTCGCCGGAAAGCTCGGGCAGCCGGTCTCCGGGATAAGCAACTCACCCTCTTTCGAACTTTGCGCTGGATTCGTCTGCAATTTCCTTGAAGCGATAATCAATGCGAAGGTCACGTTCCTGCTCGAGTTCAGCATAGGCGGAAGCGGCGACGACACCGCTTATGCCGACAATGAAACCGCACTTGCCCAGTACAGATCGTTCCAGATATCCAACTACTACGCGTGCCTGCACGATACCGTGCTGTCGAACAGCCCAGTATTCGGCATAGTGTTCGCAGGCAGCAGCATCAACTACATCAACCTTTCTTCAAACACCACCGCCGGAAATTCATTCTCGCTGCGCCTGTCGCAGGACGTGCCCGGCAACGAATTCATAATACCAGTCACGCACACGAACTGTACAGTGATAAACACAAAGCTGCCCGAAATAGAGCAGACAGGAACCCTCCTGAACCCGTTCGTCGTCCTCAACGAGGCGGTGAATGCCGTAGAGCTCATACTTGGCTACCCGAACATAGACATATCGGGCAGCTTCGACAGGTCGGGCGCATTCACACTCGTGGTCGAGAAGAACGACACGAACGAGAACCAGATAATAGTCAAACCGGCATAGGCGATAAAATATGAAAGGCGACATGATAAGCAGCGTTGTAGTTATAATAATCATAGTCATGTCAAGCATACTGGTTCTCAACGCCGTGAATCCCGTGATAGACGAGAGCAGGGACTTCCAGAAGTTCAACGAGGCAAGGGAAATAATGAACAAGATAGACGTCGCAATCAGCGACATACTCTTCGAGGCGCCCGGCGCCCGGCGCAGCATCGACATCAACGTCAGGGACAGCCGCCTTTCCGTAGTGGGAGGCGATGATTCCATAAAGCTGAGGATAGACAGCGTCGACATATTCTCTTCAGGACTTCGGACGGAGGAAGGCAACGTCGTGATAACCGCAGGGCCTTCCATGAAGGCGTATGAAAGCGACATAGACGGCGACGGCAACACGGATCTCGTGCTTGAGAACAGCCTCATGCTTTTTGCCGTGAAAAAGACGGGCAGCCCGTCCAGCTACGCGACCGTGAACACCACAACCATGATTACAATAATGAAGAACAAGCGACTGAACATCAATGTCTCGCATCCGGTGAGCGGAATATTCATCAACGACCTCGCGACGACGGCATACGGTGTGGGATACAGCGAGCTCACGCGCTCTGGCGAAGGCCTTGACTCAAGCAGCATACACGTCTTCATCAACGCGACGGCCGCCAACGTCACATACGACGCGACGTTCTCGCTTTCCACCTCGCTTGATTTTGTCGACCTGCAGGTTTCACACGTAACAGGGGTTTAGCATGTTAGAGGAAAAAATCAAGAAATGCCTAAAAAGGCAGTCGATGACGATAGAAGAAGTGTCGAAGGAACTCGGCATAAGCAGGGCCACCGCCTCGAAATACCTGCTTGTCCTCGAAATCAAAAAGCAGGCAAACCACCGCGACATCGGGAAGGCGAAGCTTTTCTTCCTCAGGTAGCACGAACCCGTCACAGTTTCAAGAACCCGTTTTACGCCGATTTCCATGGATTTAACGTAACATTAATGACTAACTTTAACGAGTAAAAATAACTATTTTTTGTAATCGTTACCTTTATATGCTAGGGTTGGTCGTATATTTATCTGGGACGATTAATCCTGCACGGCGAATTCGCGCTCTGAATTCTCTGTGCTAAGGTTGGTCGAAAGCACAATTAGGTAATATCGTGAACGACATCAAGTCGAGGATATTTTCCTCAATAAGCAGGGAAGCTACGCCGATTTACAAGGTAGCCAAGGAGGCAGGCGTCTGCATAACGACGGCTTCCAAGTACTGCTACATTCTACAGGCTGAAAAACGTGTTGACATCAACAGCTTCGGCAACATGAAATTGGTCAGGAGGAAATCTTCATGACGTCAATTTCTTTCGAGCATACGCCCGAAATGAAGCTTGTCCGGAGGCTAAAGCCATGAAGTGGATAATTGCAGCCTCTGTCCTCCTAATGCTTTCAGGCATCTCGTTAGCATGGGAAGTGCCGACGGTCATAGACTTCCAAGGCAAGCTTACTGACAACAACAACAACCCACAGGCAGGAAGCTTCAACATGACTTTCAGAATATATAACCAGAGCTCCGGCGGAGCATTGCTCTGGCAGGAGAACAAGCTTGTAACGGTGACTGACGGGCTTTTTTCCACGCTTCTCGGCAGTGTCAATGCCATTAACCTCACGTTCGGCGAGGACTACTACGTTGAGATGGTTGTTTCCGGCGAGACTTTCTCGCCGCGATACCGAATAGCAACAGCTCCGTATGCGTTCCGCGCGAACATAACCACAACGGCGATAGCGGGGACGACAACGGAGCCGTCTTTTGTTGTGAACTCAATCAACCAGCAAACCTCGAACCTGACTGAATGGAGGAATTCGACAGGCGCGACAGTCGCGTCGCTCAACACATCAGGGTTCTTCAATGCGAGCGGAGGAGTGCCCTGCACGGCGATACGCGGCGGCGACGGCGATTTCTGCCAGGACGAGAATGCCACAGGGGCGGGACTTCAGGACAACAACACCCAGAACATCCTGATCACTGCAAACAACAACACGCTCTACGCCCTGATTGGCCAGAGGCTCAACCTGACAGGCGGAATCCTGTCAGGGCTTCTCTCGATATTCGGCATCAACACAGCCAACAACCTCTCGCTCAATGTCAACAACACGCTGTACGTAAACGCTTCGCTCGACAGGGTGGGAATCGGGACGTCATCCCCGAATCAGCTGCTGCAAATAGCCGGCGGGCACGTGAATATATCTTCAGGCAACTTGTGGGTAACCGGTTCGATTATCATAAACGGAACGGAAGTGGGGGCTGGAAGCACCAGCGACAACACCACACAGGCTGCGCTGCTCGGGCAGAAACTGAATCTTACCGGCGGGACGCTTTCAGGTTTGCTTTCGATAAATAATATTACGGCAACCAACAACCTGTCGCTGAACGCATCCGGCACACTCTACGTTAACAGCAGCCTGGGATACGCGGGAATAAACACGCCAAATCCAAATCAGCGTCTTCACGTATCTGACGGCAACGTCAACGTGTCAAGCGGCAACGTATTCGTTACGGGCGACCTTGTAGTGAATGGCACAGCATTCGGCAACACCAACGTATCCATACTCTACGCTGCCAACCAGAGCAACCTCAGCAGCATAATACCCGCGCAGATATCGGCGCAGGGCAACCTTATGGTCTCGATAGACGAGGGACTTGAATCAGGGTGGGCTGCGGGGAGCGGAAAGGTCATACTCAACACGATAAGCGACAACGTAGGAGTAGGAGCAGGGACGCCGCACTCAAGACTTGAAGTAGCCGGCAACGTGAGCATCAACGGCACGCTGCTCGTGAATGGCCTGAACCTGAGCGCGAGCCAGAGCGCGGACAACTCTACACTCACTGCGCTGCTCGGGCAGAAGCTGAACCTCACTGGCGGCAACTTGTCAGGCAATCTCACCTTCACTGTTGACAGTACATACGACATAGGCACTTCAACTGTCGGTCTCAATGACCTGCACTTAGGAAGCGGCGGTGTAATCAACTTCGACGGCGGTGATGTGACACTTACTCATTCGGCTAATGCTCTTACAGTAGCAGGAGGATATCTTGGAGCAACTCAGATTAACATAGATTCCAGCAATGACTGGACTGGTAGCGAATTAAAGGTCAGCCTTCTCCATTTAAATGGAAATTCGTATTTCTATCCCCAAGCCACAGGCAGGTTCAATCTTTACAACGATGCTCAAAGTGCCGGTGTGGACGTTGATTTCTCTACCGACGGCACGTTGTTCATCAAGTCCCTTGCTAATGCCGACACTGCTATTGTGAAAGCCAATCAACTGCATGCAACCGGTAAGGTAGGCATCGGGACGACTTCACCATCGGCAGGACTCCAGATAAACACGTCCAACCCGACATTGAGGACTAACGGCTCGGTGTTCATTGACGGGGATGTCGGCATCGGGACGACTGCTCCAACAGCCAAGTTTCAGGTAGGGTCGCTCTCTCCGGAGTACGGTACTTATAGTCTGTCCAATTGGAGTGGTACCGGCTCTGTTGTTCCCGGATTTTTCGAAATACAAACAAACAACGGTGGCAACTCGCCTGCGGCAGCTGTGCCGGCTTTGGTGCTCGCACGAGAGGGTGTCGACAGCGAGTCTTATTCCAACATCGCCGAATTCAAGCTGCGCCGCTACGAGGATAGCAATCCGTATAATGGCCGTACAGCCCTAGACATTGCCTTGTCGCACACCGATCTGGAGACTGGCGTGGCTACGAATATCCTGACCCTGCTCTCCTCCGGCAACGTCGGCATCGGGACGACGAATCCACTCGAACCCCTTCACGTTGTCGGCAACAGCAATGCGGGTTTGACTATCGAGCGTACGACTGCCACGACTGGGCGGTATTCAATTTATGCCGCAAGTACCGGCGGTAGTCTCTTCATTGATGAGTCTGGAGTTGCGAATCGAATGGTGATCCAGAAAACAACCGGCAACGTCGGCATCGGGACGACGGGCCCCAACTACAAGCTAGACGTAAAAGGCGACATCAACGCCAGCAGCTACCGGAGCAACGGAACTGACTATGCGGAGTGGATGAGGGTCGGGGAAAACGAGTCAATCTCGGCAGGGGACGTCGTAGCTGTGGTGAACGGCAAAATCACAAATCCTGTCAACCTCGGCACGGGGGCGGCGGCGCTTTACATGGTCGTGACCGACAGCGCGGGTGTAATCGGGAACGGAGGATGTCCTGAAAATGAATGCGAGCCAGTCGCTTTCGTTGGGCAGGTGAGAACCAAGGTGTCTGGCATTGCAAGCGAAGGCGATTATATACTTGCGGGAAACAACAGCGTTGGATACGCCAAATCGAAAGATAATACGACGTTTGACGAGTTCAAGAAGAGGGTTGTGGGCATAGCGCTGGAAAGCAAGGGGAACGCAGGAACGGCAAGAATATCAGTAGCGGTGGGAGTGAAATAGGATGAAAGAGCAAAACAGCTCGAAACGGGCAAATTTCAGGGAATCTGGCGAAACCGCGAATGGATTTGGATTTAGCCTACTGCCGCGTCATATCACGAATATTGGGCAATATACGAAAACATCCAGAATCCGTGACATTTTCACCCCACAAATCCGTGATATGGGATTCGTACTGTCACTACATAATTTGGTTGGAGTTGAAATGCAATGAAACCGCCATTCCAGAAGGACAGGAAACTAGATTTGTCCACGCTGCAGGACTGGCCGAGGAAGGCGCGGGAAGACAAGGCGGCAACTATCGAGAAGACAGTCGAGAAATGTCCCTATTGCTCGTCAAAGAAGATAGTCAAACGCGGCACGCGGAAGAAGAAGCTGGAAGAAGTGCAGCTCTACCTGTGCAATGATTGCGAGAAAGTTTTTACACCTCAAAGAGTGAAAGGAAAAACCTTCCCGTTGAAGATGATAATAGACGGGCTGAGTTGGTATAACATGGGATATTCGCTTGAGGATTCATGCAATTTTCTGAAGGAACACTACGGCCATGATGTGCAACCCACAACCCTCTCCAACTGGCTCGAGGAATTCGGCAAGCTTTGCACGTACTCGAGGATGCGCGAGTTCGGGAAGAAACTTTATACGCCGAACCAGATAATACAAAGTGTTACGCTCTTCCACCGGCAGGTCTATCGATACCGCTATCACCGCGCGAAGGCGGAATTATGCCTGCAGGAATTTCGCAACGCAAGGCTTTCGCCGCTGAAGGAGTATCTTGAAGCTGTGATGGCCGAATGCCCGCATCAGCTTTTCAGGGATGGAGGGCGAGCTTCGGATAACGCCAAGTTCGACCTTTCGCAACTCATCGTCAACGAGCGGTTCAACTTCGCTGTTCGGCTTGCCCAGTTCGTGCTGCAGGCCGTGAACAACAACCGCGAGCGGCATGAGATACTGCAAAAGTTCATGCTCGCGAATGATTCCGTCACGGTAGCAGCTGAAGTTCCTGTGTACATCGACAGCGATGATATTGACCATATGAAGATTGCACTGGGATTTGAGATTCCTGATATTTTCCGTTCCACTGCTGGCGTTGAACAGAGCTTTGCCGGCGAGTCCCAAGAAAATACCGGCAGGGACTTGCCCTCAACGGACGGTAATGACGGCAAGGGGGCGTACGGGGACAATCCGCAAAGCTCGGTATCAACTGCGGCACAAGGACGACAGATAATAACAGGACACATAGACTTCCTGCAAATCCGCAACGGCTCCGTGCACATACTCGACTACAAGCCGAATGCGCACAAGGAAAGGCCGATAGGACAGCTGACAATATATGCGCTCGCTTTGTCACGGCTCACCGGCCTGCGGCTTTTTGACATGAAATGCGCGTGGTTCGACGACAAGAATTATTATGAGTTCTTCCCGCTGCATGTTGTTTACAAAAGACATAAGATAAAAATAACCAAAGACCAGACAAGGTTGAACCAGATGCGTTCCGCTGCCGGCATTGAGGAGATTTCCAGTACGCCCCAAAATACCGGCAGGGACTTAGCATCAACGGCAGGCAATGAAAGCAGGGGGACAGACGATGGAGATTAGAAAAGTTTCCAATAACTTTCACGGGACAAAATTCTTCCCGAAAAGGCCGGTCAGGAGTTTCAGAGACTTGGAAGTATACCAGAAGACATCGCAGGCGAGCTCGGACGTGATGAGAAAAATCACGCCTAAGATAACCGGCAAGTACCCGATGACGGACAAGATGAGCCAGTGTTTGCTCACCATACCGAACCTCATCGCAGAGGCGCATTCGCGGAGATTCGAGGACGAGAAAGCGGGCCTGAAGCTGCTGGATGAATCAATGGCCGAATGCAACAAGATGGTTGTCTATCTTGAGCAGGTGCGCGACATATATGGCGGCGAAGTTGACAGGGGCGTGTGCGAGGAACTCATCAAGACGTACATCTATTCGCGCGAAAAGATATTCAGGCTTTACAAGTCATGGAAGAGGTTTCAGGAAGAGCACGAGAGAAATGCGGGCAGGATACGGGAGGTTAAATGAATGATACCAACCCTACCGATAGTATTCTGGATTGCGGCAGCGGGCCTGATAGGCGGACTAGTGAGAGGACTTGTGGGCGTGCTCAAAGCATTGAGGCAGGGCAGGAAGTTCAAGTGGAAATATTTTGCAGTCACGATGGCGATGTCCGCTCTCATCGGGCTGATTGCCGCGATGTTCGTGGAGAATGACGTGCGGTTTGCGATACTTGCGGGATATGTCGGCGGGGATTTCATTGAATCGTTGTACAAAGTCCGGTTCCGGGAGAAGTACAAGCCCTCTAACCGGAAGGTGAGGATACCGTGAAAAATGGAGGCTTTAATAGTTATATCAATTGATATATTATATCAGATGATATAACTACTGGGTGGGGAATCGATATGGAGAAGCTTAATGAGAAGGGTATACTGAGATATCCAAGATTAGATACTGTGCTCATGGTGGAAGAATTCATACGCGAGCACAGCGGCGAGTACAGACGAAAACAGCTTTGGGAAAAACTGCCGAAGGGCATGATGTACCAGACGTTCCAGGTAATACTCGCATACCTTTACGAATCCAACAAGATATCTGTTGATTCCGAGGGGAAGATAGGATGGATATGGGACCCCGAAGGCGTTGCGAAATACATGAAGAAAAAACATCTGTTCTGGAGAAATAAGAAATGAAATCAAACATAGTTTTTGCAGATGCGAGGATAAAGGCGGCATTCAATAAGCTCAGGGCATCAAAAACAGAGAGCAAAATGCTTCATGAATTCATGCTCAGGGCATTTGATGATTTAGAGAAGGATGCATTCTGCGGCATACAGATACCAAAAAATCTTATACCGAAGGAGTATGAAAAAAGATACGGGAAACTCAACAACTTGTGGAAGTACAACCTGCCGAATGCGTGGCGGCTTATTTACACAATTAAGACAGAAGAGGTCCTTGTTCTTAGCGTAGTCCTCGAGTGGATGGACCACAAGAATTATGAAAGGAGGTTCGGCTACTGATGACATGGCACCTGAAGCTTGCAATCGCAGTATTTCTTGCCGTATCAATGATTCATCCAGCCAACGCGGCAGGCTCGAGCAATGTCACGCTGCTGTACGGCTGGAACGGCACCAACTTCGTGCCCCTTCTGACAGATGCAAACGGCACTCTGCTCAGCTCACTGAACACGACTGACAGCATCGGGCTTTACCCGGACATCAACAACACATACGACATCGGCAGCGCTTCGAAGCTGTGGGCTAATCTCTATGTGCGCTCTATAAGAGGAGGCTCGGGACCTCTGTCATTGTTCGCCGGCGAGTCGGAGAGGATAACGCTGCTGGCCAACAATAATGTGGGGATTGGGACGACTTCACCAAATGCTACTTTGCATGTTGCGAGCACGTCCGTGACAGGAGCGTTGCGAATCACGAATGCGTCAAACAATCTGGAAGTTTTCTTTGTCAATACAAGCTCGGGCAACGTAGGCATCGGGACGACGAGTCCTGCTAAGAAACTTCATGTTTACGGAGCAGATGGCGACAACCTAATGAGACTCGAAGGTAATGGTGAATACCTTGATGTCACAAACAGGGCAGAGTTTAATCTGTTTAGATTAACTGGTAGTGGTGTGGGTATGGATTTTATTACAACAAGTGGTGGAAGCTGGGCAGCTGGAGGGGGATATATCAGATTTAGCCCGAATACAGCAGAAGCGATGAGAATCACAACCGGTGGCAACGTAGGCATCGGGACGACGAGCCCAAGCGCGGGACTCCAGATAAACAGGTCCAATCCTACATTAAGGACTAACGGCTCGGTGTTCATTGACGGCAGAGTCGGCATTGGAACGGAAAGCCCTGACTTTAAGACGCAGATTGGGGTTTCCAGTATCACAACATTTGGTTATCCTTTACTTCTTCTTGAGACGACTGGCACGGTAGGTCAAATGGCTACCATCGGTTTTGGTCGTGATAATGGTATTGGAATGACGGCCACAGCGGAAATAGGATATATTCCAACGTCTTTTGCCAGCTACGGGAAAGGCAGCCTGGTTTTTGCCACACGGGATTCAGAGGGACAAAATGACATACCAACAGAGCGTATGAGAATAGACAGCTCAGGCAACGTAGGCATAGGGACGACGGCGCCGTTGGCGAAACTGGAGGTGAATGGGACTAATACTGTCAACAATTTATCATTGTCCGTGAACGGGTCATTGTACGTGAATAGCAGCGGCAACGTAGGTATCGGGGACACGGCACCCGGCGCGAAGTTTGTAGTGGAAGGAGTCAACTCTGCCAATAATTTGTCAGTGGATTTGGATGACGTGTTTTATATCAATGGAAGCAACGTAGGCATCGGGACGACTGCGCCAACTGAAATTCTGACAGTTGTCAAAGCTGATGATGAAACATTTTTAGGTCTGAGTGGCGCTAGCGGAAGTTATACTTCTATGGCGATTGGCCGCACCGCTGCAGAAGCAAGGTTAGCTATTGCCGCAGTTGCGGGACAGTGGTCTACAAACGCAGTTGCCGGTGATGCAGTTTTGCGAGTAGATGACTCAACTAAAAAACTTCATTTTTTAGCAGGAGCAGGAACTGAGGTAATGACAATCACATCCTCCAGCGTCGGCATCGGGGACACGTCTCCGCAAGCTAAATTTGTTGTTGAAGGTGTTAATTCGACTAACAACCTTTCACTTGATGTTGATGATGTCTTATATGTCAACCAGAGCAGTGTCGGCATCGGGACGACGGCGCCAAAAGCGAAGTTACAAATTGGAAATGCGCCGGACGGTATTACAGCCGAAACGGACGGCTTTTCGGTTCGGTCAAGCAGCACAGCTAATAATCGCGCTGTCGTGTTTGAACAAGCAAGCGCAGTAAGTACTAATGAAGCATTGGTAGTAGGACATATGAGCAGCACTGCCACAACTCGCGTATTTGGTGTGTTCGGTGGCAACGGGGCAGCTGATGCGTTTGCCAATTACAGATTTATTGTTCTATCAGGAGGAAATGTTGGCATCGGGACGACGAGCCCAAGCGCGGGACTACAAATCAATACTTCAAATCCGACATTGAGGACGAACGGGTCGGTGTTCATTGACGGCAACGTAGGCATCGGGACGACGAATCCAAGAGCCGCTTTAGAAGTTTATGACTCGGCTCTAATTATTAGTAAGCCGACAGGTACTGATAAAAATTGGCGCTTTCTGCCAAGTGATACCACCGCAGGAGACCTGGCAATTCAACAGTCGGCAACTTCAGGCGGCATTGATTTCGCAGCCAAGGTTACATTTGGAGCAACCGGCAGTGTAGGCATCGGGACGACGAGCCCACAGCGAGGCTTGCATCTCAACGGCAGCAATTCGGTGGGCTCCCCTGAATTCGTTATATCAAATACTGACATGGTCTCGGGCGGAAGGAATTTCAACATAGAAGCTGACACAACTGGGACAGACTTTTGGGCGCTTAGGACACTCACTGATGATTTCATCGCGCAAAATACAATGTTCATGTCGTTCCAGACAGGCACAGGGAATATTGGCATCGGGACGACGGCACCAAGCACTGCTTTAGACATTAGAAGAAATGGAACATTAAACTTAATGGTGGGCAATACAAACAACACATTAGGGGATGTTGGACAAATTGCAGAAATTATCCTTAATCCGGCTACACAACTCTATGGAACAACCGAAGCTCCAAGGATTTATGGTTATCAAGAAGAAGCAAGTCCGTATAAAGCGGGAATATGGTTTGATACGTATGCCGGTGGAGGAATACGTTCTACAAGAATGGTTATTCAAGGAAACGGCAACGTAGGCATTGGAGGCACAGATGCTTCATATCAATTATCAATAACGGAAGCAAGCGGGGCAGGCGCTTTTCAAGCTAGTAGTGCCCAAAATATCCTTGCTCTCTATAATAGTAATGACAACAATAACAACTGGGCGAATATGGTCTTCCGCTTCGGTCCCTCAGGTATTATAGGAGGAGTTATTGGTGTAAATTCAGATAATACAGGTGCAGGGTTAGGGGCTTTGCACTTTGCTACTAGAGATGGCACGAGCCTAGCCCAAAGAATGGTTATATCCAACTCTGGCAACGTCGGCATCGGGACGACGAGCCCAAGCGCGGGACTCCAGATAAACACGTCGAACCCGACTCTGCGGACTAACGGGACTGTAACTATTGACGGTGTCCTAACCATAAGGGACGATATTAATCAATTTAATAAAGTAATGACCGGCGGCAACTCGGGCCCTTCGGGCAACACAGGCATCCAGAGTTTTGTTGCATATGACCTGAATAACAACGACGAGAAGAATATATCGTCGTCGGGCGGGCTATATTTCATATATGACAGCGGTGACGCAACTAAGTACGCGGTGATTTCCTACTCGGGAAGTACTGTAGCTGCGATATCCACTGGCTCAAGCGTTTCGACAACAAAAGATACATCGAGCAAGATAAACATATATGCAGAGAACAGCAAGCTTGTCGTACAGAACAAGCTCGGCTCGTTGACCACACCATTCATCTATAGATTTGGGTAAGTAAAGGTGAAATAAAATGGGACAGTCTTTGACAAAAGGGCAGCGGACAACATCGGCAAGGTGAAATAATGGGACAAGGAACTCCTGCAAAATTTTTGAAGAAACAGGAACAAGAAGAAAATCGCGCCAACCCCGGTATCGGGACGACGAGCCCCGACTACAAATTAGATGTAAATGGGAATATCAATGCGACATCGTATAGAAGCAATGGCACTGACTATGCGGAGTGGATGAGAAAGGCAAATATAAGCGAGTCAATCTCGGCAGGGGATGTTGTTGCGGTGGTTGGCGGCAGGATAACAAATCCTGTCAACCTCGGCAGCGGGACCGCCACCTATCGGTCTGTCAATAATACGTACGGAATGCCGGATCCCATATTCAAGAAATACAGGGTATTGCATCGAATCGGAGATTCATGCAAATTGTGCGATTGCATAGCAATCAGCACAATATTTAGGGCAGACTTGCTGAAGAATCAGGAGGAGCGCCCGCTATGATAACGAATAAATTCCTTCACGCCTTTGCGAAATTCAGGATCTTCCATAGCCTTCGCTGTCTGTTTTGTAATCTTGTGCTTGTGCTTGTACTTGGCCATAAAGTTTCAACTCTGTCACATGGGTATCCAGTGAAATACTTAAAATTATCTATAATTGTCCTGCTCGCTTTATTCATTATTCAACCATCAAATGCCTCGACAACCAACGTATCAATTTTATACGGCTGGAACGGCACCAACTTCGTGCCCGTTCAGGTGACGGATGCCGGCGCAATCAAGACGGACATAAATCTATCACAGTCAACCGGACTTTCACCCAAGCTGAATAACACTTACGACCTCGGACAGACAGGCTTCCTCTGGGCAAACGTGTATGTGCGCAGCATCCGCGGCGGCTCGGGACCTCTGTCGCTGTTCGCCGGAGAATCAGAACGCTTAACGCTGCTGGCGGGCGGGAACGTCGGAGTGAACTCAGCTTCGCCTCAATATAAATTTGAGGTTGGCGGCAACGCTAACATAACCGGCGAACTTCTTGTGAGCAATGTATCTTTGCTTGACCGCACTCAGAGCGACAACACCACACAAAACAATGCAATAACAGCCAATAACCAGACGCTCTCGGACAGGTTCGGAGGCGACAACACGACACAGAACAACCTGATAACTGGCAACAACAACACACTTCTTGCTAACCTTGGACAGAAGCTTAACCTCACCGGCGGGACGCTTAGCGGAAAGCTGAACGTTTCCGGCACAGACATCACCAATAATATTTCCCTCGCAGTGAACAACACTCTCTATGTCAACACGAGCGCGGACAGGGTGGGTGTAGGAACGTCAGCACCCACACAGGCGCTGCACGTGGTCGGCTCGCTGAACGTCACGGGCAGCATCTGGTCAAGCGACGCCAACATAACCGCGTTCACGAACGTCTCCATCGCATACGGATACAATGGCTCGAACTTTGTGCCGCTCACCACAACTTCAGGCGGGGTTCTCAAGCTGTCAGTTGCCCAGTCATCCGCGAGCCATCTCACTGGCACGCAGAGCAACGCAACTTCCATGCTCATCTCGAACAACCTCACCGTTCTCAAGAACCTCTCAGTCGGCACCACCACTCTTTTCGTCGACCAGACTGCCACGCGCGTTGGTATAAGCACTGCTTCGCCTTCGGCTACATTGGAAGTTTCCGGATATAATGTCGTGAATAATATTTCCCTGAACGTCAACAACACTTTGTATGTGAACAACTCGGGCGGCGGCAACGTAGGCATCGGGACTACCGCGCCAGGCTATAAATTAGATGTAAATGGAGATACAAATCTTGCTGGTGCTGTGACAGGGGTTTCAACATTGGGATTGTCAGGCACAATCACCTCTAGCAAGTCTGGGTGGTTCGCTACGCAATCGGTAGCTGGAACAGTTTACCGCGGGATGTACATGGAAAATACAAATTCTGGCTTATTTCTTGGGGTTGAGGGTACTCCTGGAGGGACAATACTCACAGGATCTACAGCATACGCAGCTGTCATCAATCAACAGGCTAACAAGCTAATGCAATTTGGTACTAACAACGCCGTGCGTATGACTATAGATAACACTGGCCTCGTCGGCATAGGAACAACTTCACCGTCAGCCGGTCTCCAGATAAACACGTCCAACCCTACATTAAGGACGAACGGGTCTGTTTTTATTGACGGCTCCGTGGGAATCGGCGATACGTCACCCGGAGCGAAACTGGTAGTTGAAGGCGTCAACTCCGCCAACAACCTGTCATTGGATATTGATGATGTCTTTTACGTCAATGGAAGCAACGTCGGCATCGGGACGGCTGCGCCGGGAGTCAAGCTGCATGTCAACAGCGGCGCCGGCGCGATGTTTGTGATTCAGAAGGCAACAGCTTTCACAGGAAGCCAATACATAGATTTCCGTGATAGCACAGGCGCCGAAATAGCTTACGTTGGATATGGCAGCTCTACACAAGATGACTTCTATATATCAAACGTCCAAAATGCAAATCTTACCTTCCAGACTAACGGAAGCATAAGAATGATACTAAATAGGGACGGCAACGTCGGCATCGGGACGACGGCACCTCAGGATGCTCTCCATGTGTCCGGCGGTTCGGGGACTTCGATGACTGTTGCAAGCACCACAAACGGCAACAATGCGCTGCTTAAGATAATGACTTCGCGCTCGGCCACTGCTTCGTTGAATTATGGATGGCAGCTAAACGCGACTGATGACGGAGCTACTCCTTCAATGGCGCTGAGAATATCGAGAATATCCGAGGGTTCCGTGTCGGACAAGGTAACAATAGACACTAGCGGCAACGTAGGCATAGGGACGACGAGTCCAAGCGCAACACTGACTGTTTCCGGCGCCGAAGGCGCAAACGGAGTGTCAAACCTTTGGGCTGACGATGGAGACGACGCTGCCGACAAGTGGAGCCTGACAGCCGGCACCGACGGAGTCCTCACACTGGTTCCCGGAACTGCCAATGACGCCGACTCGGACGCTATATATCTGGGAGCGGGCGGAGCAATCAGCAGCACTCGCGGCGCCATAATACAGTTGTACGGCAATGAGGCTTCTAGCAGCGGAGGCTCCCTTGCTTTCGTCGCTGGAAACATCGACGGAGGCAACCAGACTTTTAGCACAGGCGGCAACGAACGCATGCGAATCACTTATGCGGGCAGCGTAGGCATCGGGACGACGGGGCCGAACGCTAGGCTGCACGTCAACAGCACTTCTGCAGCTGCCGCAAGAATTCAGGGCACGAGCACCGATGCAACAGTCCTTATCATGATGAACGACGACACCACACCACAGAGCTGGGGGCTTGGCGTTTCCGGAACAAACAACTTGGGCGGGGCTTCGAACAACGGGAACTTCTACATCCGTGACGAGACAAGAGGAGCTGTCGTTATGACGATTAACAAGACCACCGGCAACGTAGGCATCGGGACGACGAGCCCCAACTATAAGTTAGACGTGAACGGCAACATAAACGCAACAAGCTACAGAAGCAACGGAACTGACTACGGCGAGTGGATGGAAAAACTGGACGTCAGTGAAAAAATGGAGGAAGGGGATGTCGTTGCAGTTGTCGGCGGGAAAGTGACAAAATCGGGCAATCTCGGCACGGGGGCGGCGGACAGCTATATGGTCGTGACGGGCAGGGCGGGCTATGTCGGGAACGAAGGATGCCCTGCGGGCAGGTGCATTGTCGTCTCATTTGTCGGGCAGGTGCCTGTGAAAGTCGCAGGAAAGGTTGGAAGGGGCGATTATGTAATAGTAAATGAGAGCGGCGCTGCAATAGCGAAGCCAAAGGCGAATGTCACATTTGAAGAATTGAAAGGGAAAGTCTTGGGAACGGCTTGGGAAAGCAAGGGAGACGGGAGTGCAGCAAGGATACTGGTTGCCGTGGGCGTGAAATAAATGAAACAAATCTTCGAAACGGGGCAAGGAAAAATCACAAATTCCCTCAACCCCGGCATCGGGACGACAAGCCCCAACTATAAGTTAGACGTGAACGGAAACATCAATGCAACGTCTTACAGGAGCAACGAAACTGACTATACCGAGTGGGTGGAGAAACTCGACCTGCAGGAAAGCATTGCCGCCGGGGACGTTGTCGAGATTGTTGGCGGGAAGATAACGAAATTCGACAACCCTGGCACAGCCGCCAAGCATCCTGTAATTCACATGTAATTCTAAAAACTCATGCCAATTGATTTATATATTTTCCAGCCAATTTCTCTGCAGATATTATGGTTGACAAAGTGTACATTGGCATCATCGCAGTGCTTGTTCTTATTGTGATTTATCTTTTCGCGCAGTCCAACCAGAACCTGCAGGACATCTCCGGGCAGCAGGCTGCGGCCAATGCAGTCAAGGACATTTATGACCTGCAGTATGAGACGAATTCGGAGGTCCTCAGCACAGTGGAGATGAACGGCGTCTACAAGGTGGTTGTCCGCTTCGCCGATTTCTCCGGACAGCGCGTCACCCAGGATGTCTATATTACTAAAGACGGCAGGCTGCTGACGGACCGGTTTATTGTAACAGCCGATTATCGCACTGCGTTGCAAAACCAGAAAACCTTCATCGAATGCTTGTCCGGCGCCAATTTACGGATACTTGGGCAGAGCAACGACACGGCAACGCTCCAGCAGTTCAACGTCCTCGGCACCTATTCCTACAAGCTGTTTGTCAGCTGCGACGCGGCTAACGAGCAGTCATGCAGGGATTTGGGCGTGGCGCGATACCCGACAACAATATACAACAACACGGGCTACGCCAACATCTACGCGCCGGCTTTCTTCTCGCAACTCACCGGATGCACGCCCGCCTAATAAATTGACAAAAACCCTGTCTCAACCGATTAAGCTTTTTATAGTGAACCCAGAAAAGAATTTGGACATAATTCTGGGTTCACAGATAGTTCCCAAGGAAATAATGTCCAGATTGCTTCCTTGGAGAACTATAAACCGCTGATGTAATTTCTTAAAGTATTGCGTGCATCTAGATAAAAGGTGCTTATGGTGCAGACATTCAAAGTATCTATCGTGGTCGAAAAGGACAAGAACGGCTATTATGCTTACTGTCCGGAGTTGCAGGGATGCTACTCCCAAGGCGACACTTACGAGGAAGCTGTAGAAAACATACGGGATGCCATTAAGCTGCATATTGAAGACAAGCTTGCGGAAGGCGAGGAAATACCTCAATCAGAGATAACAAGCATAGCGAATATTGAGGTAGCTGTATGAAAGTGCCGAGGCTCACTTCTGCAGAAATAATAAAGCTCATCGAAAGGAAAGGATTTGTTCTTGTGCGCCAGAGCGGTAGCCATAGAATTTACAGGAATGAAAAAGGTGCTAGAATAACAGTGCCCTTTCATAGCGGAAGGGTTTTACATCCGAAAATCATAAAAAGCATAATAAAAGACGCAGAACTTACCCAAGAAGACTTGGAGTAATTCAGCCGCTTCTTTGAAGCCTTTTAACTGCCCGCAACCAATAACAATTATGGCACTGGATTTTTACAGACATCTGGGAATTGGAGTGTCGGTTATAACGTTCGGTGTTGCCCTTTCAATCTTCATATATGCGGTAGCTTCCAAAACCGTTACAGGTTTTCACGCCTGGCTGCTTTTTGCGACTTCTTTTCTGCTTATGCTCCGTTTCTGGTGGAGATACAACGAGCTTTTCGTGCAAAACTCGCCGTCACGCAGCTTCTGGCACTTCATGTTTGACTTCCTCACGGCTTTCTTCGGGATACTTGCCGTGCTGCTGGTTAATGACATACAGGCATGGGCATTGTCAGGGATAGCCGCGATGCTCTCCTCACTCGTACGGTGCGGGATGTCTTGGAAAGAAGCGAAAATAAGGAAGCAGCTCAGGGCGACTGCTATCGGCGCCGTTGTGATGGCTATTGTCCTTGGAATTGTTTACGCGTTCTCGGCTTCGTACAGCGCCACGAACCTCGCCACCGGCACGCTCATTCTTGTAGTAATTTTTGTTGTTTACTCTTCTAGGAAATAGAAAAACCATTTATTATACTGCCTCCAATAGTTGTTTATGAGGTTAGTGTCATTTGTCCTCCTTGTCCTATTGTTCTCAGGCATAGCCGCCGCCCACACTGTGACATTCAACTTCGCCGTCAGAACGGGGAACGCTGGCAGCGACTTCACAATCCGTGCCAACGACACGGATTTCGGGACAACGCCTACAAGCCTTACCTTCACGGGACTTGGCAAGAAATACCTGCTTGCCAACAACACCACTTCCATGGCGGGCATCGCCTCTGCCGGCACGCTTCTCAGCGCGCGCCTGAACACAAGCTACAACTCAACCCATTACCTGCTGCAGATGACCCAGGACGGCGAATCCAGCAGGATTCTTCTTTTTGCCACTAACGGAAGCTATCCTGACGTGGAGGACAACCTTGACATGATTGAGCAGACGCGCATGGTGTCCTCGACTTTTGGACGGTTCGTTGCCGGCGTACCGAAGACGTTCCCTACATTCATACGACTTGAATACACGAACATCGACATATATGGCAGGGCTTTCTGGTCCGGCACGGGACAGCTGAGAATCAGAAACAACGGCATGAACAGGGGAATTCCAAACATAACAATCGAGCTGGTGAGAAAATGATGAAAGCGCAAGCGATACTCCTGAACCATGCTATAATGGTGAGCTTCAGCATATTCATGGTTTACGTCGTGTTCACAACGCTCGCTGCCATCAAGACCGATTACCAGGAGCATGTTGGCGGAAATGAAGTAAAGGAGCTATGCTTCGTTATGAGGGGGGCAATCGACAAGGTTTACAGCCCTGCAGACTATAACGTGTCCACAAACACCTCTCTCGGGCAGATGGAGGTGCGGCTCCCTGAAAGGATAACGGACATAAAATACAGCGCGCGATTTTTCAACAAGTCAATACTCATAGAATCAACCGCCTTCAACGACACCTGCAAAATCGGATACAGCGCGAACTATAACGGCTCCACGTCCGGCGGACTCACAAGGTTCTCTTATTCAAAATATTCCAACGGCACAAACGTGATAGAGATGACAAAGATTTGAAAGGAAGTCGACTGAATGAAACATAACACGAAAAGAAAAGCGGGAAGAAAAAAAGGGTTCGCGCAGACGGACTATGTAGTGGCCATAGGCATATTCATACTGGTTTTCGCGCTTGTGATACAGTACGTCTCAAACTATTTCTCCACCGTGGGCGACACCACCAACATACGCGTGATGAACAGCCAGGCAACATCGCTGCTTGACATAGCCGAGCGGGGCTTTGAGCCTGGTCATTGGCCGAACACAGCTGCAAACTCTTCTGTTGTCCTTCTGCTGCATCTTGACAACTCGACGCTTGACGACAGCCAATACGGGAATAGTGTTAGCATAAATGGAGCTAATTGCTCTTCTGCCGTTAAAGGGTATTTTGATAATGGATGTGAGTTTGACGGCATTAATGACGACATAACACGCCCGACTGTTGCAGGGCTCGCTGCTACTAATTCAGTTTCGATGTGGTTCAAGCCAAGGATTTTTTCTGTCGGAATGAACCAATACTTACTTGACCAGGGAAACAACAACCATCAGTTGCAAGTGTATGATGCAGACGACAATGACGGACTCCCAAAGCTAGCCTTTAACGGCCAGATTGGCATATCTGAACTTGGCTCCGCAAACACCTGGTACCACGTTGCCGCAATCTATGACGGAACAAATTCGATAATTTACATAAACGGCGTACTTGACACGTCAATCGCGAGCTTAGCCTCGACACCGGCAAGCATTACAATTGGAAACTATGGCGGAGGCGGAGATTACCGCTTCAACGGATCAATAGACGAGGTCGTGATATACAACAGATCTCTCGGTTCTGATGAAGTTTACAACCTTTGGGCGTACGAGAATCTTCTTGACCGCATAGGGCTTTCAACCCGCGCGTACCGCTTCTCCGTTCTTGTCAATAATTCCCAGAGCTACTGGAAGAACCAGTCGCTGCCTGTAGAAACGATAAGCAACGAGCTTGTCAAGGTGAACTTCACCGAACTCGGCTACGGCGCGAAAATACCTTCCGTTGCCGTCTACGAGGCGAACGGCTCGCGCGTCGGCTACGAGATTAACGGGAACATCGTCACTTTCAGGACGGCAATAAGCGCGAACAGCGCGAAGAATTTCACCGTTTACTTCGATGATGACTCGACTTTTCCCGACCAAACCCAGAGCATAACGGGCGTTGACAACTTATCGGAAGTGATGGAGCCTGTTCAGCCAGTGCAAATAATACAGAACAGGAAAATGGGCGCGCTTGAAAATGCGAATTACACAAGAATAAAGAATTCGACGGGGCTTCCGCGGGACTTCGGGATACGGATGAACGACGTCGACGCGAGCAGCAGCGTGCTGAGCTTCGGGCCTCCCGTGCCCCCGAGCGGCAATGTTATATCATTCAGGCGCTTTGCGCTTTACCAGAACGCAACCGGGGCGGTACGCAAGGCAAGGATAACCATACAGGTGTGGTAAACTCCTTTTTCTTTAAAAAGAAAAAGTAGCTTCCAGTCAAAAAGAAATTATAGATGGAAAGAAGAAAAATATTATTTGAACAATGTGGTAAACAATGAAAATGCACAATAAAATGAAATGTCGGCGCGTCGAACGGCTTCAAAAAAAAGGCTCAAAGGGCTATGTGTACACTCTGGAAGTGATGCTGGCGGTTTCCCTGATATTCGTCACGCTAATACTCGTGTTCAGCAGCTCGCCGGAGGAGCCTGAAACGAACCTTGCCATAATGAAGCAGAACGGATACGACGCGCTCTTCTACCTCGACATGACGGGAGACCTGAGGAATGCAGTTGCAAGGGGAGCCGTGTCCGAGATAGACGCGAATCTGACGGGCATACTTCCGCAGAATATCAGGTTCGACACCAATGTCTGCACCACTTCGTGCAACTCCACCGAACTCCCGTCAAACAGCACGGTGGTGACCGTCGATTACTATATAGGCGGATACAGGAGCGAGTACGTAGGCAAGAAAGTAAGGCTCTGGATGTGGAGGAAGTTTTAGACCGATCCTTTTCTTTTAGAAAGAAAGGTCTAGATACAAGCAATTGAAGAATTGCTGTACAGAATGAACTTTGTTCATTCTTGTATCACCCCAAAGAAAATATATTATAAAAGGTGGAAAGATGAAAACGAAAATAAAGAACAGTTGTGGAAAACTATGTGAGCGCAAGCGAGTCCACAATAATACGTTCTTTTTTTCAAAACAGAATGACACTTTAGCGTCGTACACTCGGTTTTTTTCTTTTCAAGGAAAAAGGGTTAAGGGGCAGATGTTCGTCATAGCCGCGATATTCATGATACTCGGCTTCGTGCTTCTCCGCAACCTGCTGTCGCTGCCCGAGATTACGCAGGAGAAGGTTTACCAGGACACATCGTACCTTGACAAAAACCTCAGGAACCTGGAACGGGAATACAGTTATCTCGCCGGCACCGCGTCGATGCAGCCGAACGTGAATTTCTCCGGCAACCAGTACCTGCACAGCTTCACACAGCTTGTGCGCAGCGAGTTCGATGCAAAGGTGCTCTACGTCTACATTTACTCCAACGGCACGAGCAGCAACGTGTCAGTGACTATAGGGAACTTCATGAAGAACAACATGAGCGGGGTGCTGAACATAACAAGCGCGACGCCAACCGGCAGGACATTCTCGCTAAACGACACACATAACACGACGCTCGAGTTCAACTTGACAGCAGGGTGGCTGAACGCGACACTCAACTACACTATGCAGAACAGGGAAACAGTCGAGCGCCTTTATTTCAACGCGTCTACAAGGAACTATGTGCTCGGCTTCACGGACATGACGCTCCAGGAGCGCGGATTCCTCGTGAGATTCAAGAGCACATACAACAGGACGTGGATTATATCATAAAAAGCAAAAAAGGCCTAAGCACCATCGTGTCAGTCATACTGCTGTTCGTAATAGTGATACTTGCCGTGAGCGTCGTGCTCAACATCGGCGGACCTCTTGTGGACTCCACCGTCAAGACGACGGAAATCAAGAACGCGGAAGACGACCTCCACTTCATCGACAACTACATCATGACCGTCGCGCGGGAAGGAAAGGACGCGATGCGCATCTACAAGTTCTCGAGCCCCAAGGATTTCGAAACCATACCCGGAGAGGATGCCATACAGTTCTCCACGACATCCGACATCGGCGTAATAGAGTACCTCAACAGGAAGATGTCCGGGAATTTTGTTTATGTCTCAGGCGCGAACGTCAACTGCCAGGAGAAGGACGGCGACGGCGACGGGACTATCGACCTTGTCGCCGAGAATGACAGGATAAAAGCCGTGTTCAGGAAATATGCCGTTGATACAGCCATTGTCACCGACAGGCTTCTTCTGCAGGTAACTGAGAAAACAAACAACATCACGACATACGTCGGCAATTCTTCTGTGGTGATAAACGAGAACCCCGCAACCTCGGTGGGCGTGGGGTACTCGGAGATATCAAGAAGCGACATCAACCTTCCCGTATGCCAGGTGCATGCATTTGTCAACATGACTACGGACTACGACATCTACTACAAGCTTTATGCGGGCGCCGACTTCCTTGTTGTGGAAGTGAGGAACATTTCTTAATCCCAGCAGCTAGCTGCACTTGGGCGTGCCGTCGAACGTGTTCGCTATCCCGCCGCAGTTCGACGTCACCAGCACCTTCGAGAACGTTCCGGGGCACGTAGGCACCGAGACATTCGTAATGGAGAATGACTGTATGGAACCGGACGGGAAGCTGGACACAACAGAGAAGCCCGTGGAGAAGTTGTGCCCCGTGGTGTTGTAAACCTGGAGGCTCGTTATCCCGAGGGTGGTGAATCCCGTGTTCTTCACAACAACCCGTGCGCTGCCTGTCGCAAGGCTGCCTGCAGTGACGTAAACATCCTCTACAGTGATCTGCGCGTTGCTGCATGCCACAGCCTCAGTGGTCTTGTTGCTGACAGTTGTGGTTGTTTCCCTGGTAAGTGTGGAGAACCATCCCATCACAAGCGTCGCAATCGCTACAGTGAACGCTATGAGCAAAACAGCGGCTATCAGCGGAGATATCCCTTTCATAAATATATCCCTTCTTTCCCGATTCCTAACGACGCTTTGGCGTCATGCACTTTTGTCTAGAAGACCTTCGGTCTTGTGATATTATTTTGCGGGCTCAGTATATATAATTTTTAAAATGCGCGAGAAAAAAACGAAGTTACTGGCAGAATGTCGGAGTGCTCTCGAACACGTCAGTGACGCCACCGCAGTTCGTGGTCACAATTACTTTCGAGAAGGTTGCGCATGTCGGTATCGATGCCATTGTTATGTTGTACGCCACGAGAGAGCCAGGCGTAAGGCTTGATGCTCCTCCGAAACCTGTTGAGAAGTTTGCACCCGTGGTATTGTAAACCTGCAGACTTGTAATGCCAAGGTTGGAGAATCCACTGTTTTTCACTAGCACCCTTGCATCGCTTTCAGTTGCATTAAGCCTGATATAAACGCCGTCTATGCTTACCTGCGCGTTGCTGCATGCCACAGCCTCAGTGGTCTTGTTGCTGACAGTTGTGGTTGTTGTCCTCGTCAGCTGGGAAAACCAGCCCATAACGAGGGTTGCTATAGCTACAGTGAACGCTATGAGCAAAACAGCGGCTATAAGCGGCGAAATTCCCTTCTTTGTTTTCTTCATAATAATCACTTAACCACATTTTGGCGTGTTGGTGAACGTGTCTCCCACGCCTCCGCAGTTTGTCGTTACCACTGCCCTCGAGAAGCTTCCCGGGCAGGCGCCGAAACCTGTTCCTGTTATCGTGAACTGCGTCAGCTGGCTCTCGTTCAAGGCGCCTATCGGCGTGAAGCCGGTACTGAATGAGTTACCTGTGGTGTTCACGACTACTAGCCCCCTTATGGCTACCGGGCTTCCACCCGTGTTTTCAACTATCACATTAACGTTCTGCGCACCTGCTGTGCCGCCGAGGACATATACGTCGCGTATGCTCACTCGGGCGTCGGCGCACTGAACCGCCTGCGTGGTTTCGTTGGTTACCGTGGCGGTTGTGCTGCGCGTAAGCGTGGAGAACCATCCCATGATGAGCGTGGCTATGGCGACAGTGAACGCTATGAGGAGCACGGCAGCAATCAATGGAGAAATGCCTTTCATTTTTATTTCCTTCTGTAATTCCTTCGTAACTAGTTGTAAATATGTTTTTGGATGGTATAAATACTTTTTGAAGAGCAGAGCTTTGCACGTAAAGTCCGTTCTGCAAGTAAAGTCTGAAAGTTGCACGTAAAGTCAAATTGTGGGTTAAAAGAAGCTTTATGTAAAAAGTCTGTTTTTTGAGCAAATTAAAGGACTTTGAACATACAGCAGACTATGGACTCTGAAAAGGCTATTCGTGAGCTAATAAAACAGAACCTGCATAATGGCGTTCCTCTTTCCCAACTCAGAAAGTTTTGTATAGAACATAACTTTCCTACCGAAATTGTAGATGATGCACTTACAGAATCAGAACTTGAGTGGAGACGAAGTCTTAGTTTTAGTATCACAATGCTCTCTGGATGGAATGCATTTGAGCAAGCACTTAGAAATTCTCAGGGAGCTTTACGGGATATGAAAGAATGGTATTTGGGGAAAAGTGCTGTTCTGAATCTGCTTATTGGCATTTATCTTGGTATTATAGGAAACATCTTTGCATCAGCGTTAATGCTTGGACAATGGAATTTAACACTTGCAATATCTGGAATTCTTCTGGTTATTGTTTTAGTATTCTACATTCATAGTTTTTTCAAGCTACGTTCTAAGGATAAAGAATACAAGAATTTCTTTATGGAATGTTTGAAAAATGTTGAAGAATCAAAGAAAATATTAGAGGAGAGAGCCAGACAATTTACTGCAACAAAATAACTATTTCTGAACCTCATTACATTCTGGATATATAGCGGTTTGGCTTTTTGCTAAAAAGTCAGATTGTGGGTTAAAAACCGATTTTTAAAGGCTAAATACAATCTCTCTTTATGGTCACAAAGGAAGAAGCAAAAAGGGAAATCAAGAAGCTTATTGAACGGTTTGACCAGAAAAGCCCGTCAGAACTAAAGACTATGAATGAGGAAACTGTAAAGAAGAACTTTATTCTGCCTCTTTTCAAGCAGTTAGGTTGGGACGTTGATTCTGACGATGTTTCGGCTGAAGAGGACATATTCAAGAAAAGGGTTGATTATGGCTTCAAGGCTAACGGAATAACAAAATTCTTTCTGGAAGCAAAGAAACCTTCCGAAGACATATTGAATGATACAGACCATATCAGGCAAGCCATAAACTACTCATATTGGAAGTCGGTTACTTGGGCTGTATTAACTAATTTTAAGGAATTGGTAGTTTTCAATGCAGAATGGAAAAATAATAACCTGTCTGAAAACCGATTCATAACTTTGAATTATAAGGAATTTATTGAGAAATTTGACAAGCTTTGGTTGTTAAGCACGGAAAGTTTTGAGAAAAATACCATAGATGAAGAAGCCACTGTAGTAGGCAAAAAACAGAAAAGAGAGCCAATAGGTGAACAGATTCTTGAAGACCTCATAAAATGGAGAGAATCACTAACAAAAAACATAGACAAATATGACCACAAATTAGACCAAGAAACATTGGACGAAGCTGTCCAGAGAATACTTGACAGATTGATTTTCATCAAGTCATGTGAGGATAGGGGCATAGAATCTCATGTTCTTTTGCCAAAATCAAGACAATGGGAAGAGAACTGGCGACATGCTAAAAAGACTCTATTAGAGGAACTGAATTTAGTCTTCAGATATTTTGATAACAAATATAACAGTAGGTTGTTTGAGCCTCATGTATGTGAGACTCTCAAAATAGACAATGAAGTCATAAACCAAATAATAAAAGAACTACATGGTGACGAATCTGGTCTTGTAAAGTATGACTTTAGTGTAATACCATCTGATATTTTAGGCAATATATATGAGCAATATTTGGGACACATACTCAAGAAAAGCAAGAAATCAGCAAAAGTAATTGAAAAACATGCCCATAGAAAAGAACAAGGAATTTACTATACTCCTACATACATTGTGGATTATATTGTCAAAAATACTGTTCGTGAACATATCAAAGATAAAGACGTAGACGAAATACTTGATACAAAGATTCTTGACCCTGCATGTGGCTCTGGCTCATTTCTCATAAAAGCTTACTCAACCCTTCTTGACGTTGTTAAAGAAAAAATGAGGGTGGGAGAGCGGAGTAAGAAATGGGTCTCCCTCAAGAGTTATTCTGGAAGGCTTAACATTAACCAAAAAATCGTAATATTAACTTCCTGCATTCATGGTGTGGACTTGGACAAGAAGGCAGTAGAGATAGCACAATTAAATCTTTTGTTGAAACTTTTGGAAGGTGAAACACCCGTTACATTGTCCAACATAAAAGAAATAAAAAAACTTTTGCCTATGCTAAATGATAACATAAAGTGCGGTAATTCTCTTATTGATGATAAAAAATATAGTGACAATAAAACTTTTGTATGGGAAAGAGAATTCAAAGAAATCATGGATAGCGGAGGATTTGAAGTTGTTATTGGGAATCCTCCTTACATCAATATGCAAACCCTAAAAGATTTTCAGAAGTATTGTGAAGTAAGGTATCCAGAGATATATACAGGACAAAATGACATCCTTTACTATTTTGTTTTACGAGGACTGAATGTGTTAAAAAATGAAGGTAGACTTGGATTTATTATCTCAAGGTATTTCTTGGAATCATCTTACGCAAACAAATTTAGAAAATTTATTCTTGATGATTCTGTAATTGAAACAATAATAGATTTCAATAATTTCCAAGTTTTTGGAAGAGATGTAAATGTTCTTACATCAATTATAATTCTCAGAAAAGAAAATATTGAATTAGAAAGAAGGAAGAGTAATGTCAAGATAATTAAGTTAAAGGATTATACTGGTTCTGGTCATGAGCTTATAAATCATATTTACATAAAAACGACAAATAAAGAATATTCGAATAGAATTCTTGATATTTTTGAAGTAAAACAAAGTGATTTGACAGGAAAAAGCTGGTCATTATCCAATTCATATATATCAACACTAAAAAGCAAAATTGATAAGAGTAGTATCGCACTTGATAAATTATGTTATGTGGGAAAAGGTATGGAAACAGGACTAAATGAAGCATTTGTTATAGATAATAAAATAGAATCTGAAGGGAAAATAGAACGGCATAATCTAAGAAATTATGTAAAAACACGTGACCTTAAACGTTTTGTTCCATTAAGTAGAAATTTGAAAATCATATACATACCTAAAAAGTTAGATGAAAACAAAAATAAGAATACATTGCGTCATCTTCAAAAATGGCAAGTGGAACTTAAACAAAGATTTGATTTCAAAAACAAACATTGCGAGTGGTATTCATGGGGAAATTTGAGAAATCGTGAATTATTTGAAAGTGACTCTGAAAAGATTATAACTCCACTTTATTCTACATCCAATAAATTCGTTTATGATTCTGGGAAGTCTGATGAAAACTATTATACTCTTACAGATACTTACATTATAGTTCCGAAGTCTGATATAAAAATTAGTTTGAAGTATTTGATTGCATTGCTTAACTCAAAACTAATCGAATTCTATTTTAAGAATACTGCAAAGTTGAAGAGAGATGGATATTACGAATACTCTGGTGGAGCATTGTCAAAAATACCTATTAAGCATGACAAGAAGATTGAAAACAAATTAATTTCACTTGTGGATAAGATTTTGTATCTAAAGAAAAGTCTCATAAATCTTGGAGATAATTTAACAGACGAAAAAACAAAATTAGAAAAAGAAGTAAAAGAAGTTGACAGAGAGATTAATGAAATTGTATACGATATTTATGGCATGACAAAAGATGAAAGAGCCATTATAGAAAAAATTGTAGAATGATTTTTATGGGCGTATCACAAAAAGGCTTTAATGAAGCACAAAGGAAACGATTGTTTAAACACTATGACAAGAAGGAAACTCTTCCAGATAATATAACAACTGCTCAAGTAATCTGTAAGAAGTGTGGTTTCAAGACAAGGTATCAATTTATCAGATGTCCCGAATGCAATGAGGTTCAATAATGGATATATCAGATAAGGATTTCTGGGTAAATGGCACAAGAAAAAGACAACTTGGTGAAATAATTGTATTCTTTGGAGTCTATTTTATCTACCTTTATTTTATGGTTACTTACTCCATAAACGTGATTAATCAATATTTTACAACATATTTCCCACCAATAGCCATGATTTTATTTCTGAAATATAGATATTTTTGGAGAGGAAGAACAGCGAAGGAGTTTTTTACTTTAATAAAACAGAAGTTTGGCTTAAACCTAAAAACAAAACACAACCAACACATTTTGCATGATTTGATTATGGCAGTTGTAATTCTCTATACTCTATTTCTCACTTTAATCTTAATTCAATATCAGCCATTATACCAATTATCAGACGGTCTTGTGCGACCAGATTTTATTTCTATTACAGCGAGTATAATTCCGAATCTAATTTTTTCCTTACTTTTTCAGCTATTTGCAGTAGCACTTTATGAAGAGTTTATTTTTAGAGGATATTTGTTGAATTCAATAAATCATCTTATTAAAAATAAATCAAATTCGTATTTTGCAGTAATAATCTCATCTGTCGTTTTTGCTATATTTCATATATTTTCTGTTTCATTTATCCCACTTAATTTAGAAATGAGACTTATTCAGACATTCTTGGGAGGTATGATATTCGGTTTTTATTATTTAAGGTCTCAAAATCTTATCCGTTCTTCAATGATGCACGCTGGACTGAATACATTAAATGAAATTCTGGCACAAACCAGCACACAAATAATAAGCATTGTGAAAGAAATAACATCTAAAATTTGAAATCAAATTTGAAAGGATTGTTAGAAGCAGAACCATATACAATATCTAATTGTGTCCCTTCATTGGTATTGAATGTCAATTCTGTCCCTTCATTTTGAGTTATTATCCAGAAAAATAATTCTCTAATCAGGGATTTTGTAGAAACAGGCTGTATATTGCTACTTTTTAATTCCATTCCTGCGGGCAATCTTATAATTGTTATATCATCTTGTGTTGTATATTTGAATTGCCACACATCCAAAAAAGCCGAAGCCTTTTCAGAAGTAAAAGTATTATTATTTACAGTTACTTGGTTTCCCTGAACTGTAAGATAATCTGCACTAACTGACACTGCACTTAAAAGAAAAAAACTGCCGACAATTAAAATTGCTATCAATCCAACTTTCATTAAAGTTAGTTGGTTAGCCGCCTTTTTAAACCTAATTTTAGTCACAATATCACCTTTTAATTTTTGCTGGAACAATATTTCCAACAGAGAATACAGCAACATCTACATAGAATGTATGTGGTAATAATTCTATGTAACACAAAATTACTAAAATCTATGCCTTCTTCAGAACAAGCTCAATCTGTTTCTGCTTAAGGTCTATGTCTATTTCATCGCCATCTTTCAAGCCCAAAGCGTCAAGAAAGTCTTTCGGGAGAATCACGCCATAAGAATTTCCTATCTGTCTTATTTTTGCTTTCATATGTTATTATTAAAGTGATAACCTTAAATAGTTTACCATCTATATGTTATTATAAAAATATCAACATAAGAAGGTGATGTGAATGCAAGAAGAAAACAAAAACCACGAAGCCGAAAACGAAGTAAGAAAACAGCGAGGTATGCAGATAGCACAAACTTCAAGGATTATGAAAAGAGAGAAAGGCGGTTACATAGTGCCGTCTCAATCTGGAAACGGGGCGTATCTTGTGCAATACAAAAACTTCAAGCCAATATGCGAATGTCCTGACTTTGAGCAGAGAAACGCTTTGGGAATACTTTGTAAGCACTGCTTTGCCGTGCAGTTTTTCATAAACAAGCAGACCAACCCTGACGGAAGCACAACTATAACAAAAACAATGAAGGTAACCTATGGTCAGAATTGGTCTGCATACAATCAGGCACAAACCCACGAAACAGAGCAATTCATGGGGCTTCTATACGACCTCACAGATGGCATTTACAAGCCTTATGAGTTCGGCAGACCTTCCCTGCCCTTGTGCGATGTCGTGTTCTGTTCGGCTCTGAAAGTCTATTCAACCATGTCAAGCCGAAGGACAATGGCTAATTACAGAAACGCCTTTGAGAAGAAATACATATCGCAAATACCAAACTTCAATGCGGTTTCCGAACTGCTCAACAAAGAGGAAATAACGCCTATCCTTCTTGACTTGATAGAAGCTTCAAGCCTTCCGCTTAAAGCTATTGAGACTGACTTTGCCGTAGATAGCTCTGGATTCTCAACAAGCCGATATGCAAGATGGTTCAATTTCAAGTATGGCAAAGAAGTCAATTCAAGGATATGGCTAAAGGCTCACCTGATAACAGGCACGAAAACAAACATAGTTACAGGCGTGAGAATAACAGGGGCTTTCAGCCACGACACGAATGAGTTTCCCGAACTTGTGGAAAAGACCGCAGAGAACTTCAACATAAATGAAATATCTGCCGATAAAGGCTATTCGTCAAGAGCTAACATAGAACTTGTGAATGACATAGGCGGTTCTGCATTTATCCCATTCAAGAGCAATACAACAGGGAAACAAAGAGGCTCACAAATATGGGGAAAGATGTTCCATTACTTCATGTATAACAGAGAGGACTTTTTACAGCACTATCATAAGAGAAGCAATGTAGAAACGACCTTCCACATGATTAAGGCGAAATTCGGAACTCATGTAAGAAGCAAGAACACGACTGCACAGATAAACGAAATTCTCTTGAAAGTGCTGTGTCATAACATATGCGTGGTTATTCACGAAATACATGAACTTGGAATCAAGCCTGATTTCTGCAAGGAAAGTAACGAAACTGCAAGAAAAGAAGGGGGTGAAGGGCTACTTTAAATGCAAAGCCGAAGAGCAGGATTGAAGTCTCGACGCCTTCATGCGGCGGTTTTTCACGAAAAGGAATTTCCACGCAGCCGCGAAAACGGCAGCTTCCCTCAAGCAATAGAGGACTTTGAATAATATATGTTTTGTTCAAAGTCCTTATTGCGAACTTTGACAAATTAAGGGGTTAATCAAAGTTCTCAATAATTTATATAGTACTGGCGACAATTAATTTTATGAAAGGCGTAAGTCCTCTTATTGCAGCAGTCCTTCTTATCGCCGTAACCATGGCAATCGCCGGCGTCATGGCAACATGGGCGACAACGTTCACCGCGGGCAAAGTCGATGAGGCCAACATTGGCGCGGACTGCATCGGCGCGATAGACATAAGTTCCCTAACTTTCAGCAACACAACTGTTTCTGTAAAAATACGAAACGTCGCGGAGAGAATCAACCTGACGAACATCCGCGCGTCGATAGAATACGGCGACCCGACGAAGAACAAGGAAATCAGCATACAGGATTACAACGCCACAGACCCGATGGCTCCCGGTGCCACGACGTGGCTCATCTACAACACGGGCTCCACAACCAAGCCTCAGAAGATAGAAGTTCTGGCTTCGAACTGCCTGAAGTATCCCGCCAACCTGTTCTTCAGGTAAGCCTCTTCGGATTTTGGAAAAGACATGATAATACCGGACATACCGGCGCGCCCTAATTCTGAAAAATATTATATAGCAGAGCCGCTCAGAATACTATTATGAAAGGGATAAGTCCGCTCATAGCTGCCGTGTTCCTTGTAATCATCACGGTCGTGGGCTCGATAATGCTCTCGGGCTGGCTGTCAACCACGTCAACTTTCCAGGCTAACGTCATAAGGAACAACAGCATCGCGCAGCTGCAGTGCCAGTACACCGACATGTTCATCAAGAACGCCACCTACAACTGCGGACTGAACTGCACAACGGGCACGCAGCACACGACCACGCTCACCGTGGTAAATTCCGGAAAACGCACGATAACCATAGACAGGCTTCACATACGGAACACCACAGGCTTTGTCACATCCCTGCTGCTTAACGAGTCCAGGACGATAACCGTTGGCAACTCGCTTTCGATAACAAACACAACAAGGGCGACGTGCACGGGCATAAACAATTCCATAGAATCTATAGAAGTCAGCTCGATAGAATGCCCGTCCAACGCTTACGACTCGCTTGACAGCGGCGACATAATTTACACCAGCTGTTGAGCGCCAGCTTGCGCCGCGGAATCTATACAAGGTGAAACGAAGTTTCACCTGTGCAGTTATAGTGAACCCAGAAAAGAATCTGGACATGAATTCTGGGTTCACAGATAGTTCCCAAGGAAGTAATATCTTGTTTATTTCCTTGGAGAACTATAACCAGTTGAATTTTCTATTTGGTTAACTATATAAAACGGGCATGTCAATAATCTAATCATATGAAAGGCGTTTCCCCGCTGATTGCAGCGGTATTGCTCATAGTAATAGTCGTCAGCATAACGGCTCTTGTATCAGGATGGCTCACCACTTTCTTCTCAGGCACGAGGGAAACCGTGAACAACAGGACGGATGCCCAGGTCGGCTGCACCGGCGCATCCATATATGTCGAGACGGTTTACGTTGGAATAGCCAACGGGACGTCAGGCAACGTCCGTGCAATAGTCAAGAACGACGGAGTCATAGACGACTCGATAACAGCCGCGCAATATGTCAACACGACAGGGCACAATTTCTCGACGACAGTTGCGATGCCGATAATAAGCTTCAGCCGCGGATCGATCAAAACCTTGCTGTTCGAGAACGTGTCCATACAGAACTGCACGGCGTTCTCGCAAGTAGTGGTGTCAACGAATTGCATCTCTGCGCGCTACAAGAAGTCTCCTGAAGGATGCTAAAAACCCCTTTCTTTTGGGAAAAGAAAGTCCCTTGGGTTCAAAGAAAACATATTATCAACGTGGCTCACTGGCGTTCGCGTGAGCGCCACTGAAGAAGAAAGGGCTCAAACCCTAAGAAAAAGGCTATTTATTAAGCCCTGAAAAAGTGAGATTATGGCTATGAGCAAAGCATTTTATTATACAGGAATCGTGGTTGTGGCGGCACTTGTAGTGTTGGGCACGCTGCCCCGCGGCTCGCAAACGGAAACAGATTCCCTCAAGAAGTTCGCCTCCTATGACGAGCTGAAGAGCTTCATAGAAACCCGCTCTGAAGACTACGCCGCTTACAGGAGCCTTGGCGGCGCTGACATGATTGCAACGCGCGAATCGATGGCTCTTGGTGCGCCTCAGGCAACTATGGCAGACTCCTCAGATTCTTCGAAATCATCCGATTATTCTTCCACCAATATTCAGGTTGAAGGCGTTGACGAGGCTGACATAATAAAGAACGACGGCAAATACATCTACACGGTTTCCGGCAACAAGGTTGTAATAATCGACGCCTACCCCGCCGGCGACATGAAAATTGTTTCTGAAATTAACGTCACAGGCGTAAGCGACATATTCGTCAACGGCGACAGGCTGGTTGTTTTCGGAAGCGACTACACTGCGAGTACAAGCGGAGCTTCTGCTGAACGAATGATTTACCCCTACTTCAACTCGCAGACAACATTCGCGAACATCTACGACATATCAGACAGAAAAAGCCCGACGCTTGCCCACAACGTCTCCGCTGACGGGAGTTATGTCAGCTCAAGGATGATAGGCAACCACGTATACATGATAATAAACGAGCCGGTGACGCAAGACGTGCCTGTTCCTGCGCTGCGCGGAACAACTGCTTTTCCCGACATCTACTATTTCGACGTCCCCGGCAGTTCCTACAACTACATCAACGTGGTTGCCATAGACGTAACGACAGGCGAGGCAAACAACAAGGCATTCCTTGTCCCTTACTCCGAGAACCTGTACGTCTCGAAGGACAATGTCTACCTCACTTATACGAAGTGGCTTGATTACAGGGATTTCTTCGACAAGTTCGTCGACGAGGTAATAGTACCTGCGTTCCCCGAGCTTTCATCGCGAATAACCGAGATAAGAAGCTACAACCTTGGAAGAACCGCGCAGCTTGCTGAAATTCAGGAAACACTTGAAGCTCATCTCCGCGGCATGAACCCCGAGCAGGCTGCAGCCGCACAGAAAGCAGGCGAGCAGAACATGGTAAAGTTCCAGACGGAGATAGCCAAGGAACGGGAAAAGACAGTCATCCACAAGATTTCGATAAGCGGAATGGAAATAAGTTATGTTAATCAGGGCAGCGTTCCGGGGAGGCCGCTGAACCAGTTCTCCATGGACGAGCACAACGGCAACTTCAGGATTGCGACAACTGTTAGCAGTGGCTTCGGACCGGTAATAATGACAGCTTCCGCAGGGGTAGCTGATGCCGCAGTTATGAAACCGGCAACATCCGCGCCTGTATCTTCTGAGATGCCCGCGCCTGACGCGGACACGACAGAGACGATAGCCGAGCCTGTACAAACAATAGCTCCGCCTGCGCCGCGCTCATCATCGCTAAATAATCTTTACGTCCTTGACTCAGGCATGAACATCGTCGGCAAGCTGGAAGACCTTGCGCCGGGCGAGCGCATCTATTCGACGCGCTTCATGGCAGACCGCGCCTACATGGTCACGTTCAGGCAGATAGACCCGCTGTTTGTCATTGATCTGTCCAGTGAACCGAAATTGCTGGGACAGCTGAAGATAACCGGCGTGTCACAGTACATACACCCCGTGAACAGCACTCACATCATAGGCGTAGGCAAGGAAGCAACTGAACAGGGATTCTTCCAGGGGCTGAAGATGTCGCTTTTTGACGTGTCCGACGTCGCCAATCCGAAAGAAGTTTCCAAGTTCGTTATAGGAGACCGCGGCACGGAAAGCCAGGTGTTGTACGACCACAAGGCGTTCCTGTACTCGCAGGAGAAGAATCTTCTGGTGCTGCCGGTGATGATTGCGGAGATAGACAGGTCAAAATATCAAGACCCGCTGCCTACATGGGCGTACGGCGAGCCGAAGTGGCAGGGCGTCTATGTGTTCAATATCGGCGAAAACGGCTTCAAAGTAGCCGGAAGAGTTACGCACGCAACAAATGAAACTGACAATTACCAGTTTTATTATAGCGAGTACACCGTGTCAAGGGCGCTGTACATTGGCGACGCGCTCTACACGATGTCGGGCAAGCTGCTGAAAGCAAACAGCCTTGACAGCATGGAAGAAATAAGTTTGGTGGAACTCCCCGGTACTGATTATCGAATTTATGACAAGCCCATGCCGCTTTAGATTACAACAAGCGCCAGGAGCCCCAGTGCCCCGACAAGGGCAATTGTCATGCCGACTGCGTACAGAAGAGCTATTTCCTTCAGAACCTTGAGATCTTTGTGCAGCTTCTTGTGAAGAGAAAGATACGTGTACACGACGACACTGAAGATTATGTTGCTCAGCGCAACCAGAAGCGTAAGGACGAACCACACGAACGGGTTGATTTCAACCATAAAATGTAATTGGACTGGGCCGTATAAATAATTTCCAGAAATAGAAAACTGCCCGGTTTATGCATGGACTTCACTATAAATTAGAAGAAAACCGGCTGGAGCGCAAGGAAGATTAAGACAAGCAGCGCGAAGAACGAAGCCCATATAACCTTGTTCCATGAAAGCACCTTTGAGCCGTCCAGCGGAGGTATTGGCAGCATGTTGAAGATGGCGAGCCACAGGTTAACAAAAACCGCGAGCGAGAACAGCTCAACACCCAGCACAGTTATCGGGTAGATTAATTGCAGGGGCAGGAAAGCCGCGACAAGCAGAAGGTTTATCAGAGGACCTGAAAGCGACACAATTCCCATCCTCTTCTTTGACACGCCTGACTGCCGCCCCCACAGGTCGACGCGCGAGCTGACATAAACCGCGCCGGGCGCGGCGAAGACGAAGCCCGCAAGAGATGAAAGAAGCGCAATCACGAGCCCGAATTTCCACATGCGATACTCAGCGTGCAACCCCAGGCGCTGCGCAATAAGCTTGTGACCTATAAGCTCATGCGCGAGGAAACCTATACCGACTGCGATGAATGCAAAAAGCACCAGCACAGGCAGCACCGCAAGGTTCAGCGAGAATATTCCGTCCGAATAGGCGAGCGCGAAGGCAAATGAAAGGACAACGGCAGAAATGACTATCTCCTTCACTTCAATTGCAGTAAATGTGAACTTCATAGAAAGCAAACTCTTCTTGAATAAAAGCGGAGGCGCGCCATCGGTGACTGCATGAGACAAAAAAAGTTTGTCCGGCTCCATTGCTCCACTCAGCGACCCTGAGAGCACCACATCCATAGTTTAGCGCTGCACCGTTCCCGGCCTCGCGCGGTTCGCCATAAACATGATCCCCCAGGACTGAGCTTCGACGCTCTGGTTCCGGGCTCTTTTTACCTCTTACAGCGCCCTCAGGCTTCGATCCCATCTGAAGCGGATTGATGGCAACAGACGTCCGCTACCCGTCCGACCTAGCCTCCAGTCTAACTTAATGGAGAAACATATTAAAACCAGATATGATTCGAAGAAAAAGGGTTTACAACACGGTCATCTTGCCGTACTTGCCAACAGAGAGCTGCAGCGTGCCGTTCCATTCCTTCACGAACCCGTTTTCTATCTTTAGCGAGTCGCCTTCCTTCACTTTGTCGGCGTCGTCCCCCCAGAGGGTAAGGGCGATTGTGCCGCTGTCGTCCTCTATGACTGCGTTGGCGACTTTGCTCCTGCCGAATTTCGTGTTGACTTCGCGCGTTGCTTCCTTCTCGATTACCTTGGCTTCGATGTCGACTTTTCCGGTGCCGTCCTTTAGTTCAGATATTTTCATTAGTGAATTTTGAACGGGAAAAGATATAAACTCATTTTACTGCAATGAATGCGGCAACATATCATACCGTTCATGCTCAGAAAGCTTCGCTTTTCGCGGGAATGTCGCGGACTTTAGCCCGCGGATATTTATGGGTTCACTATACAATAATGATTCATGCCAGAGGTAATTGTCGGGCGGGACGAGGACGACACGAAGCGCTTCGGCACCACGGGCACGCTTTTCATAGGCAAGCACCTTGTCGGCAGCGGCGAGGAGACGCATCTCACAACTCCTGTCCTGCTGGACGTTCTCCGCCCGCACATCATCACCGTCACCGGCAAGAGGGGCGAAGGAAAATCTTATTCAATGGGAATTCTTATTGAGGAGATGTTCAAGCTGCCTCCCAGCATAAAAAGGAACATCTGCGGGCTTGTTGTTGACACGCAGGGCATATTCTGGACAATGAAGTCGCCAGCCGAGAAGGACGCGGGGCTCCTGAAGGAGTGGGGGTTGCTGCCCCAGGGATTCGACGTGACTGTCTACGTGCCAGAGGGACAGGAGAAGACGTTCAGCTCGGCGGGAGTCGACTACGACGGCGTGTTCTCCTTCTCGCCGAGCGAATTACGCGCAGAAGACTGGCTTCGCGTCTTTGAACTGGACGCCAACGAACCGCTCGGCATACTGCTCCAGAAATCGCTGCCTGCAGGCAATTACACCATTGACAACATAGTCGACTCAATTAAAAAAAGCGGCGCTACGGACGTGGAGAAAGCCGCGCTGGAGAACAGGTTCGAAACCGCCAAAGGCTGGGGGATTTTCGGCTCGTCGAAAGTGCCGCCGCTGCTCGAGCCGGGAAAGATGACTGTCCTTGATATAAGCCTGACGCCGCAGAACGTGCGGGCACTGCTTGTGGGACTTGCATGCAACAAGATTTTCATCGAACGGGTGGAGGCGAGGCGAAGGGAGGAACTGGCAGACATAGAGGTTGCCGCCATAAAAAGAACTCCGATGCCGTGGATATTCATAGACGAGGCGCACAACTTTCTTCCCGCAGACGGTGACACCCCGGCAACAGAAACGCTGAACCGGATAGTAAAAGAAGGACGCCAGCCTGGAATAACCCTTGTTTTCGCCACGCAGCGCCCCGAGAAGCTGCATCCTGATGCATTGGCGCAGACTGACATGATAATATCACATCGCCTGACGGCAAAAAATGACGTTGACGCGCTGAAGGCGATAATGCAAACCTACCTGCTCTATGACATCGGCAAATACATCAACGAACTGCCAAAATTGAAGGGCGTAGCGATAATACTTGACGACAACTCGGAACGGATGTACAAAGTCCGCATGCGACCGCGCCAGTCGTGGCATGCCGGAAGCAGCCCTGTTGCCATCTAGGAGATAAATTCATGAATCTCAAGGAAATGCAGAAAACCAAGAAAGAGTTCGACAAGAAACGCGGATGGGACAGGCATCGCGCCTCCAATGTCTTCGTGCATCTCGTCGAGGAGCTGGGCGAGATAGGAAGGCACATCAACTACGAGGAAGGCTACAAGGAGAAGGGGAAAAACTCGCCGGATATAAACAGGAAGGAGCTGGAGAGGGAGTTCGCGCAAACGCTCATGCTGCTCCTTCAGCTTGCAAACCATTATGAAGTCGATTTACAATCCGCTTTTGCCGGCGAGCTTAAGATAATGGAGAAGCGGTTTCAGAAATAGGCTATTTGTTGTCTGTAAACCCATATTCGCGCCAGAACGGATTTATTTCACCGTTTGTATCTCCCATTATCCTGTCAACCCTGATGCCGTCTTTTTCCAGTTCCGGTTTCAGGAGTTCACCGAACCGTTGGGCAGCTTCCCTCGGGATTGCCCCAAAAGTACTTGAAAAATGTTTCAGTTCCAAATCTCCGTCAAAATAAGTTATGGAGCCCCCTCCAACAACTCTTTTTCCTTCTTCAACAACAAATTTGTTGGATGCGATGTCGTATTTGCCTAACCCGAATGCCTCCGCAACAGCCATATGCCCGCCTGCAAACTCTTTTGCGTAAATAAAGACTGCACCACTTTCCGAACCTACGACAAAATCTACGCTGCGTAAATCCAGGAGAGTCTTGGGCTGATGTTCAGACCGCCGATTCTATATTCGAGCATATTAAAACGATTCCTGGAAGTTTCTTAAACCAATTTAATCTTCCAGTTCTACATATCAAAATGAAGCTGACGTGGATCCTTGTCGCGATTTGCATAGCGGGCTTTGCTTACGGCGCTTATGCGGGCGAACAATTTTACAACGAATACGGCTTCTCGGGCGACAATCTTGTCCAGCGCCCTTACGTGCTGCTCACTTCAATATTCATGCACGGCTCGGCTGAGCATCTTCTTTCAAATATCCTTGTGCTGATTTTCTTCGGGCTTGCCGTCGAATCGGAGCTGGGAAAGAAACGCACGCTGCTCATATTCTTCCTGGGCGCATTCGCCGGAGATGTCCTTTCCTTGCTTGTTTACGCGCCGTCTGAAATAGCAGTCGGCGCGTCCGCAGGGATATTTGCCTTGATAGGCGTAGGCATGCTCGTGAAGCCGCTTGACCTGTCCTTCTATCCGCTTGTTGTGCCCGTGCCGCTCGCGCTACTCGGGCTCGCATACGCCGCGTACAACGCTTACGGCTTCATAACGAACATCGACCCGAACGTCTCTTATATAGCGCATTTCGGCGGGCTCTTCGTGGGGCTTGTTTTCGGATTCCGAAGGGAAGGCTGGAAACGCGGGCTGAAAATAATTGCCATAACTTTTCTGGTGATGGTAGCGATACCGCTGATATGGCTACTATTAACGTAAAAAAGAAAAATCAGAACTAATTCTCTTCCCAGCTGCCTGGAGCTAGTATGTTCCGCGGCCGAACATGTAGTATAGGACGACGAGTATGATAATGACTACGACTATCCATACCCACTTCGACACACCTTTCATGTTCTTCATGGCCAATAGGTTCTTCAAAAGGTCCATCATAGAAATATATTGAATTCCTGTGCTATAAATATGTTTTTTATTTCGGAATTCGTGATTGTCTTGTATTACTTCCTGTGCTTCTCAACAAGATTCTTTATACTTTCTCTCTCGGCATCGTCGGGCTTCTGCACAGGCTCGCCAATTTTGTGGTACCTGCCCGCGTGGTAAAGAACGGCATTTTTGTCGTGCACTTCAATTTCAACAGCCTCGCCTACGAAAGCCATGTGGTCGCCGAGCTTAATCGCTTCGACAAGCCTGCATTCGACATTCATGGCGGCGCCCTTCACCATCAATGCATTTATCTTCTTCCCTTTGTAGAATTCGACGCCCAGCTCCTTCAGCACGGCAATCTTGTCGACTTCCCTGCCGCTGCTCCCTCCGGCAACGCTCGAAACCACGTTCTGGTCCTCCGCAGCCAGCGACACGCCGAATTCTTTGCCCGCTTTTATGTTCTCTTCCGTGGCTTTGTCAAAGCCGATATTTACCATAATCAGCCCGGGACTATAGGAAATCTGATGAGTCCATTCCGCAGCCATTATGTTGTCGCCGTGCGGACCGTTACTCGTGATAAGCCCCACGTTCGTCGTGAACTTGTGCGCGCCCTCGCTTCCCCATTGTATATCCATAGACAAGACACCTACGGTTTCTTTTCCTTGATACGAGGTGATGTTTACTTCACCTGTACAGCAAGACTAAATGTCCTGCTTGTATCTTCCCTTAATACGCACGGATAAGAATTAAAAATAAGCGTGCGGCGAGCGTAATTCGATTTTTGTGCAATTAGCCACTTGGAAGAAATAATTTCGTCGAGAACAGGCAAATAAAAAGACTTTATCCAACTCATTTCTTGATGCCCGTACCAGCAGCATTTGATTTTGAGGGGCCGATAGCAAATCCTGCAATCGACGTCGCTCACATAGTATACAATGAACTCATTTCTGACGCGACAAAGCAAAGGTATCCAAGACAGGTTTTCGAAGCTTTCGACGCCTACGACGATGCGAGATGGCTGGCCGAGCGGTCCCGCGGGGGGCATTCGACGGGCACGACGCCCCTTCTAGTCGATTGTTTCGCAGCCGTGGACGGACTTGGTGATTATGCATTCACCGAACTTGCCATGAAAAGAATGGAAAGTGACATGGTCTACAACCCGGGCGCCAAGAGATTTCTGGGCTCTGTCAGGGGCAGGGGACCGACTTACATAGTGACGAGTTCTTATCCTGCCATGCCTTTGATAGCTGCATATGACAATGGTTTAGGGCTGAGGAATGTATTCACGCACGGGAGGCAGCCGAACGGAGAAAAGTCATTACAAGTTCACGATGAAATCGACCATAGGTCACCTATGACAGTCCTGACTGCACATCCTGCGGAGCTTGCACAGTTCCTGGATGAATACCTGCCTGCATGCGACAACATACTTAGGCTAACCGGCAACGGACATGCGACGCATGTCGCGAGTCGCGAGCATGACGAAGTCTTTTCGAGAGTGACAATTCCACAGCTGCGACGCGAGCTTGAATACATGTTCCTTTCCCAGAAGGGCGTGATGGGCGGGCACAGGAAGAAGCATGTGCTTCAATCCATAGCACCCGACGGGAACATCGCATTCATGGGCGACAGAATAGTCGACGCTGATGCGCTTCGTTTCGCAAGATACGGTTTCTCAATCAACTGCACAAACCGCGAAGCTCTCCAGGCGTCGAAACTGAATTTCGTGACCGACGATATCATGACTCTTTATGAACTCTTCAACGACGTCCAAGGCGGAATGTTCACATTCGAAAGCGCTGCAAAGAGATATGCATGTGACGACCTTGTTATATTCACGCCGGGTGAAATAGCTGAATGCGTCGATGATGTAAAGAAAGAAAATGCAAGGATGAAGGCAGCGCTTAAGGAACAATACGCAGCCGCTTCAGTATAAATATCCGCGGGCTAAAGTCCGCAGTATTTCTTGCAAGAATGCAGTTTAATAAAACTAGCTGCATTCATTGCAATAATCAACGTATCGCTGTTTCTATTACGGCTTCCCTGAGATATTTTCCCACCTCTCCGGAAACATTCATGCCGCCTTGCTGCGGCTCATTGCCGGCGTAAAGGACACGGTCCCTTATCGACCAGTCTCCGCGCGAGAGCTTGGAATACGTAAGCACAAGTAGCGGATGCTCGCCCTGCACCTGCTCACGGCGTATCTCTCCTGCGAGCTCCTCGAACTCCTGCATCTTTTTTGCCTCTTCAATCCCGCATGTCCTTGCATTTCCGGCGTTTTGTCCCCACATTTCGTAGAGGCGCGAGCTTGTGAGCGGGAATTCATACCATGAGATAACCTGCCCCCTGTCAACTTCGCCTGAAACAAGGTGCAGCATCCCGCCTGCCATGTAATTTCTGTTTTGAAGTATACGGCACATTTCTGCTTCGTTGCCGGCTTCTGTCAGTTCATGAAGCGGCCTTTCCGCCTGCTCCTTCATGACATCCTTCCACATTCCTTTGGGTCCGATTTCAGGAAGGGCAGGATGGAGGTTCACTATGTCCAATCTATCATAAAGCTCGGGTCCCATTATCCTCATGTATCCTATGTTCAGGAAAGAGGAAGCCCCCAAGTCGGAGAGTATCTTTGCAACTGCCGAATCGTACTGAGCGCGTCTCTCCTCATTATCGCCTGTAATATGAAATCCCGAAGGAGGAAGCAAGGCAATGTTGTTCAAATGCCTCAGCTGCCTTACGCGCCCGATCCGCGCATCTACGGCCGCATCCCTTCCCTCTCTCCGGTCGCAGAACACGAGCGGCACTTCACCTTTTATAATTCCGCTTTCGATTGCACCGTCTATTGTTTTGAGCAGCTTCGGCGCTTCGTCATCATACAGGCTGGTCAGTATTCCAAATTTGTACATGGTTATCACACGCTGACGGTGAAGTCGGATTTGCCCGCCAGTTCCGAATATTTCTTCAGGACGGGGCTGACTTCCTTTTCCAGAAACTCCTCTGTCTGCTGCCTTGCGGCGCCTGCAAACCTTTCAGGCTCCTGCAGCAGGTTATCCAGATATTGTCTTGACATACCGAGCCTGCCGTCCGCGACAAGCCGTTCAAACAAATCGTTGCGCTTTCCTTCCAGCTTCACGGCATTTCCTGCCGCAACCGAATGATATTTTATTATTTCGTGCATCTCCTGCCTGTCCTTTCCCTGCTTGGCAAGGTGCATCAATATCGCTTCCGTTGCCATGAACGGGAGTTCTTCGTCCAGATGTTTCCTTACCTGCGCTGGGTACACAACCATTCCGCTTGTAATATTCTGATAAAGCTTGAGTATCGCATTCGCAAGCAGGAATGCCTGCGGTATGTCCATTCTCCTGATTGCAGAGTCATCCAATGTCCTTTCGAACCACTGGCTGGAATGTATGTGCGCGAAATCAAGCTGGATGTTCATCAGTTTTCTTGAAAGCCCTGTCATCCTTTCGCACCGCATCGGGTTGCGCTTGTATGCCATCGCCGAGCTTCCTGTCTGCCCCTCTTCGAAAGGCTCTTCCTGCACCTTGAGATTGGAAAGCATCCTCATGTCCGTAGCGAACTTGCACGCGGATTCGGCTATCCCGGCAAGGGCTTTGACGATTACCGTATCAAGCTTTCTCGTGTATGTCTGCCCGCTTACCGGAAAGCTTGATTCAAACCCAAGCTTATTGCTTACAAGCATGTCAAGCTTCTTCACTTTTTCAAAGTCATTTTCGAACAATTCCATCATGGCAGCCTGCGTGCCGGTCGCCCCCTTCACTCCGCGCGCTTTTATCATCGACTCGGCATGCTCGATATTCTTCAAGTCCATCAGCAAATCCTGGATGTATAGGGTTGTCCTCTTGCCGACTGTGGTCGGCTGGGCGGGCTGGTAGTGCGTGTAGCCCAGCGTCACGAGCGATTTGTGCTTTTCCGCAAACTGCGCGAGATTGTGAACAGTGTTTATCAACCCCGCCTTGATTATCACAAGAGCTTCGCGCATCTGTATCAGGTCAGTGTTGCACCCGACAAACATCGAAGTTGCACCGAGATGAATAATTCCTTTTGCTGCCGGACAGTGCGTTCCGAATTCATAGACGTGCGCCATTACATCATGACGGATTTCCTTTTCCTTCTGTTCGGCAATTTCATAATCGATCACATCCACGGATTTCATCTCATCAATCATCTGTTGAGTGATTTGCTTCAGCCCAAGCTCCAGCTGCGCCTCAGCCAGCGCTATCCAGCACCTTCTCCATGTCTTGAACTTGAAGTCGTCAGAAAAAATTATCTGCATTGCCTTGTCAGTGTACCTGCTCACTAACGGATCCTGGTAAACATCGTGCATATTTATTTCACCGGATAACTCAGGCTTCCGCCGTCCCTTCCATGCGACTCTATGCTGATTTTCCCGTCATTTGTTATTGCGCCCGCCAGTCTTGAAACGATTCCGAACCGTTCCGCTTCCTTCATAACATTATCAGGCTCGGGCGTTACCACGGCAAGACCCTGACCCATGTTCCACGTCTTGTACGCTTCAAAATCAGACACATTTCCAAGTTCCTGACAGTATTTCATTGCATGGCACGGACTGAAGAGGCTGTCGAGCTTCGCGCCCAAGCCTGCCGGCTTAAGTATTCTCGCCACTTTGTGCGCCACGCCGCCCCCCGTTATGTGCGCAACCCCGTGTATCTCGGAACTTCCGCCGCCCATCGGGCCATGCATCGCGACGAGAGCTTTGCTGTAGATTTTTGACGGCCTGAGGGCATGATTTCCGAGCTTGTCGCCTTCAAACTTTGTTTCATGCCACTCCTTTCCCAGCGACGACTCAAAAATTTTTCTCATGAGCGTTATGCCGTTCGTCCTGAAGCCTTCCTCTTCAAAAACAACGACTGAATCCCCCTCTTTAATCTCCTTGCCTGTGAACAGCTTCTCCTTCTTCGCCAGCCACACTACTGACGCGCCCCAGTTGTAGGCGAACTTCCCGTACCCTCCTACGGCGTTCCCGAGCTGGCAGAGTTCGCCGTTTATGACTGCGACGTTCGCGGCTTTTGCCGCCTCAACATACCCCTCTGCAAGCTGTTCGATTATCCAGAGATTGGAGTTGTCTGTTCCGAGCGACGTAACATCAAGATTGCTTCCGGCGAGAACGGGTTCTGCGCCGCGAACTATTGCATCGTCACAAACCATTGCCAGCAGGTCGAACGCTATGGTTTTGTGGAAGTTCATCCTCTGGGCAATTTCCACTTTAGTGCCAACCGTGTCGAATCCCATGCACATATACGTGCCGGGCGGAAAATCAGCTTTTGCCGCTCTTAGTCCCGAGAAATCGTCGAACATTGACAGGACTTCGCCTGTACGTCCTGTCCTGTTGGCGAAAGTCTTCTTTGACGCCTCATAGAGCATCTGCGAAGCTTTCGCCTCAATGTCCACGTCAACACCCGATTTCGAGTAATCCATCACTATTCCTCATTACAACATATAGTCCATATTGGTCAGCGCAAAGATGCCGTTGAAGTTTTCCAGCAAATCTTTTGTCCCGTCCGCATGAAAAACTGCTATCGAATGATACGAAGCCATCGGAATTTTTTTATCTTTCGCGTCAATTAACCTCGGCTCTATTGTTATCGCCATTCCGTTTTTCAGCCCCAGAGTCTCCGCCCCGCTCAGGAACTTCCTTTTGCTGCTTATCAAATCTTTCGCGGTTGTCCAGCTTTCTTGCAGAATTTTCATCTCTTCCTTTGTCCATTCCTCGTATGATGCGGGTATGGTATGTCCTATAATGCCCGTGCTGTCCGGTTCCGTCACGCTTACCACATCATTTGAGACGCGGTTTTTGCTGATAATTTTCATGCCCAGTCTTTGCACTTCCGAGAGGTTCATGCCTGCTTTGATTGATGCAAATATCTCCCGGTTGATGTCCAGGCATTTCTTAAGATGATTTATTATTGCCGGGTCCTTACCCAAGTAAAATGTCATTCCAAAATCCCCTATTATGCGCGTTTCCCTGTCGACGGGAGATGCATACACATATGCCACCCCTTTTTTTCATGTCAAGTTCTATGCCAGCCTGCGGTTCCATTTTCCTGAGGCTCTTATGATGAAGCCTTCCGCAGTTGTCATCTGTTGCGAAAATTACCCCGATACCGTTCCTTGGAGGCATATACCAGCCGTCCTTTTCGATAGAGTCGCTTTTTCTCATTTCCGCCAGCCATTTTTCATGCAGGGACAGCTCTGTAATGGTCTCTCCTGAGGAAAGCATTTTGCCAAGAACAGAGTGCAGGCTCGCTGCCGCAAACGCCCTGGTGCGCTTGCACACATCCAGTTTATGTTCTGTTTTATCCATTTTGCATACCTTCGTCAGCCATCCTGAGTTTCTCGAGCTTCTCACTGTTCTTGTCGAGGATTTGCTTTTGCAGCGCAGGCAGCTGATGGCCGAATATTTGGGCAACGTGCTTTGCCGCATTGGACACGTTCAAGACGGTCGAATTAGAGCTGCCCGGAGGGTTCAATATGCAGGATGCATACTCTGACGGATTCGGCGGACAGCTTATCACAGGATGAACGCTCAAAAAAGAAAGTACGCCTGAAAGTGCGTCGGTTCCGCCTGCCACGGAGATGAAGACAACGGGCTCGACTGAGCTGTTGTATTTGCTTACCAGCTCCTCGCATGCCGACGGCTGCTTGTGCGCGGAACATATCCTGACTTGCGACCTTATTCCGTACTTTCCCAACTCAGCCCGGAGCTTTTCCAGATGCGACATGTCGCTGTCAGAACCTGCAACAATCACTGCAAGGCAGCCGCGTATGTATCCTTCTTCTTCAAGGCTGCTGAGGAGCTCCGCCCTCACATTCGACGGCGGGAACTCAAAACTGTTGCCCGTCAGTATTTCGTAAAGGCGTATGTATCTCCAGGAGACTTCCACTACGTCGTCGTCCGACAACGACGGCGGCTTGCCTGTCGAGCCGTAGCCGAAACCCTTCTCTATTATCACGTCCCTCACGAACTGCTTCGACATCTCCTGTATTTTGAGTTCCGGCTTCTGCTTCAGCAGCTCGGATACGCTATTGAAGCCGCCTCCCGACATCTCTTTCTTTATCGATTCGAATTTCCCGTATTCCTCGACAGAGCAGTATCTTGACGAGTCCGGCGTGTTAGCCTCGTCTATCAGGAAAAGGTTGCCGTTCTCATCCGTGCCGAACTCGTATTTCGTGTCGATAAAGAGAAGCCCTGCTTTTTGCGCGAGCTCCGCGCCGCGCATGTAAAGCCTTATCGATACGTCGCGAACTTTCTCCGCCAGCTCTTTGCCGACCATCTTTGAGACCTGCTCGAACGTCATTGCTTCGTCGTGCTCCGACTTTGTAGTAGGTGTGAAGAGCGGCTCGTCAAGCTTCTGATAGCGCAGCAGACCTTCCTTGAGCGGCACGCTGCACACTTCGCGCTTCCCCTTCTCGTATTCTTCCGCCATGCTGCCCCAGACATAGCCGCGCACTACGCATTCGACCATTATATTTTTGTAATACTTCTGGACAAGCACGTTGGCGTGCGGGCTGTCCATGGAAGCGTTCTGAATTATGTCCCCGGTGTTCTTCATCGCCCATGTGTTCAGCAGATTCAGGATGCGCCCCTTGAACGGGATTCTCCTGTCAAGAACATGGTCGAAAACAGACACCCTGTCGCTTGCCACCATTACTATGGGCTTCCCGATTTCCAGCGAAGTGAAATGAATGTCGCGCACCTTGCCGGACTTGTGCTGCCCGAGCTCGGGTATGAAACCCGATTCGAGCACGTTGTTCAGGTTTTTTCTTATTGCTTCCTTGTAGTTTTCCATATTAACACCTCACCTTCCGACGAAATCCACCGCGTTCTTGAATATCATGAAATTGCTTTCTATTAGTTCCCTCACTATGAGTCCGTTCCTCCTTGCGATTTCCTTTTTCCACTGAAATTCGGGCTCATTACAGCTGTACAATCCGCGTTCGGGATGCGGCATCATTCCGAACAGTCGTCCGGACTTGTCGCATATCCCTGCGATGCCCGCGAGAGAGCCGTTCGGGTTGTCCGGAAATCCGCCCGCTTCATTGCCGAAGGCGTCGCAATAGGTGAAAACAACCTGGCGGTTTGATTCAAGGGACTTCAGCGTTTCTGCGTCGCAATAAAATCTCCCCTCGCCATGGGCAACAGGCACATGGGACCTGTCCATACCCTGCGTGAACACGCACCTGGAGTCGCGGTGCTTTATGTGCACCCAGCGGCACTCATAGCGGTTCTGGCTGTTTGCAAGGAGCGCGCAGTTCCTGACGCCGTACTGGGGACCGAACAGCCCCAGAGAAACCATTATCTGAAACCCGTTGCATATCCCAAGAATCAGCTTGTCAGAACTTATGAAATCCTTCACGTCATCCCACACGTTGTTACGTATCTTGTTCGCGAAGGCACTGCCGGAACCGGTGTCGTCCCCGTACGAGAAACCGCCGGGGAACACAATGATGTCGAACTCCCCTATCCTTGATTTCCCTGAAATTATGTCGTTGATGTGCACGATGCTGGGGCGCGCGCCGGCTCTTTCGAAAGCGTGGGCTGTCTCAGCCTCGCAGTTTATGCCGTACCCCGATATCACCAATACGTCAGCCATTACCAGTCACCGAACCTCTCCTTGTATTTCCTGTCAATAGCTGCAACAGGCAGGTTGATCAAAGTCCTCCCGTTACAATCGATTCTGAGACTACCGCCTTTGACAACGCCTATCCTTGCAAACGTAAAATCCTTCATCTCCTTCCCGAACCTTTCCATGTTGCCGGGCGCTATCGCGACTATAAAACGCCCCTGGGATTCCGAGTACATTATTTTTTCCGGCGGCAGATCCCGGTTCGGCGCAATTCCAATGTCGCATTCCGCGCCAAGCATGCCGGCTATTGACATCTTTGCGAGCGCGACTGCAATTCCCCCCGGACCCACGGACGCCATGGAACTTAGCAACCCTTTCTTGTTGAGTTCGCATATCTTTTCATACAGCTTCCTCGAGTTGCATACCTTCGGAGACCTGCTTCCCGTTTCACCGAACAGTCCGTAGAACTCGCCGCCGCCGCACTCGTCCCCTGTCATTCCGACAACATAAATCGCGTCATCCTGCATCTTGAAATCCATCGTGCAGGTATTTGCAACATCCTCGACAATTCCGATGGCTGATATGAGCAGCGTCGGCAGAACCGATATTTTCACGGGGGCGCCTTCGGAATCAAGCCCTTTGAAGTCGTTGAACATGCTGTCCTTGCCCGAGATGAACGGCGTGCCGTAAATTTTTGCATAATCGTAGCACGCGCGCGCCGCATCCTTCAGTTGATGCAGGCGTTCCGGTTCATCCGATGAGCACCAGCAGAAATTATCAAGCAGCGCTAGGCGGGAGATGTCGCCGCCTGCAGCCACGCAGTTCCTTATTGCGGTATCTATTGCGCATGCCGCCATGTCGTATGCGGAAATTTCGCTCAGCCGCGGGTAAAGCGACTGGGACAGCACAACGCCGCGTCTGTTCGAGAGGAGCGGACGTATCACAGTTGCCGCGCCGTTAACGCGCCCCCTGCCCTGGAGCGGCTTCACTATCGAGCCCCCCTGGACTTCATGGTCGTACTGGCGCGATATGAACTCGAAGCTGCAAAGATTATGGCGGGCAAGCATCCTCTTCAAAATATCCTCATGATCCTGAACGCGCAATTCCGGCTCCGGGCTTCCCTTGTACGGATAAGGCCTGGTTGCCAGCCGCCGCTTTGGCAGCCCGTTGTGCAGAAAGTCCATGTCGATGTTGAAAATTTCCACCCCCCTGAAGCTCACTACAGCCTTTTTTGCGCCGGTGAATTTTCCGATGACTGACGCTTCAATGCCGCGGCTTTTCATCAGTTCCGCAAATTCGCCGAGCGTGCTGTCGGGCACTGCAAGCGTCATCCTTTCCTGCGATTCCGATATCCAGATTTCCCACGGCTGGAGTCTCGGATATTTCAGCGGTACCTTGTCCAGTTCCACAATGAAGCCGCCGCACTCCCTTGCCATCTCGGCGACGCTGCACGAAAGGCCGCCTGCGCCGTTGTCTGTTATGCTGCTGTACAAATTCCTGTCCCTCGCTTCCTTCACCACGGCGTCGGAGAGCTTCTTTTGCGTGATCGGGTCGCCAATCTGCACCGCAGTGACGGGACTGCCCTCGTCCATCGCTTCTGACGAAAAGGTCGCTCCGTGGATGCCGTCTTTGCCGACGCGACCCCCTATCATGACTATATTGTCCCCGGGTTGTGCCTTCTTCTCGTGGCTGGCGCTGTTCCCGATTCTGGCCGGTATAATGCCGACGGTGCCGGCAAACACAAGGGGTTTGCCGCGATAGCAGTCGTCAAAATAAACAAATCCCTGCGGCGTAGGAATGCCCGAGCAGTTGCCGCCGACATTCACGCCGCTTATGACACCCTCGAATATCCTCTTCGGCGTCAGCACAGGCTGGTTCTTCGCCTTGTATATCGTCCTTGAATCTTCGGGAAATCCGACGCAGAATCCGTAGCGATTCGCTATCGGCTTGGCGCCCATGCCGAAGCCGATGGTGTCCCGGTTGACGCCCACTATGCCCGTTATCGAGCCGCCGAACGGGTCGAGGGCTGAGGGCGTGTTGTGCGTCTCCACCTTGTCCGTCACCAGAAAATCGTCGTCAAAGCGCACGGCGCCCGAGTTGTCCCTGAAGACCGATGCGCAGAAGCCGCTGTTTATCTCCTCTGTCGCGCGTTTTATATAATGCGAGAAGAGCCCGTCCTCGATTTCGTCAATGGCTGCGGAAAAATACGTGTGCTTGCAATGTTCTGACCATGTCTGCGCAAGCGACTCGAGCTCTATATCAGTTGGCGCACGCCCCAGCTTTGAGAAATATTTCTTGATCGCGTGCATATAGTCGACGTCAAGCGCGAGCGGGCCTCGCCGCAGCTTTGTCAGGGGGTCCAGGATTCCAAGCTTTCCAATCTTTGCCAGCTCGCCGTCGCCGACATTCAGATCCACCCATATGACTTCCTGCTTTTCATGCAGCTTCACGTCGGGCGCGACGGCATCCATCCCCCCGTCACGCGCGTAATCGGCGGACGATTTTATGTGAAACCTCTGTATGAGCGTGTTGACAAGACTGTTCGCTATCGCCTCGACGTCTTTCTTTGCCAGCCTTCCGCCAATGTAGAGAACCTTGGAACTGAATACGTCGGTTTCTTTTTTCAGCATATCAGCAACTATCTCCCGCGCCGTATGTCCCGCGTTGTCTGTCACGCCGGGAAGCATGCCGAGCTCGAGCGCCCAGTCGAATTTCCGCGAGAACGGCGCATTTATCCTGGCAGTCTGGACGGTTTCATTGTGAAGGGATTTTGCCACATCTTCAACTTCGCTCCTGGAAAGATTTCCCCGGACAGTGTAAACATCGGAAACCCGCACGTCCGCTGCAAAGCCCATCTGACTTATTTTTTTCTCAAGAACCAGGGCTTCGGAGCTCTTCTCGTTAAAATCTATCGATATCCTGAACATGTTCGCCATTTGGGTTAACGATTCCATTTTTACAACCTTTTATTGTTCATGACGGGCATGGCGCGCGGACCTTTCTCGAGCACCGACATCGAAGCTGCAGATGCCGCGAACCTTATGGCATCGTTCTCCGGCTTCCCGTCCGAAAGCGCCGAAACAAAAGCGGCTGCGAAACAGTCGCCCGCTCCTGTCGTGTCGACAGCCTTGACGGCATTGACCGGAAACTCCCGGACGCTGCCGCAATTGAAAAACCTGACGCTGTTCCCGCCGTCCGTGACTATGACTTTGGGCACGGCGGTCAGCAGAATATTCCCTATCATCCCGAGTTCCGCCGCGTTGAGTATGACGTAATCGCAATGGACAAGAAACCGCTTCAGTTCGCGGAATCCGAGGCGCGCCAGTATGCTGCCCGGCACGAACATGATTTTCGCGCCCCTTTTCCTGGCACGGCCGGCTATTTCAGAATAAACGTCCACAATCCCGTCCTTGACAAGACTTGTGAAGATGACGAAGTCCGAATTCTCCAGATGTTCCGGGAAATCAGCCGCCGAGAACCCGACATTGTTGTACGCGTACATCTGCCTCCTGCCTGAGGCGTCGATGAATACATAACATGTGTTGTTCGGCTTGCCGGTCCTCACGGCGGAAGAATAATCGACGCCGTCTTTGTCGAAGTCGCGTTCCAGCATTTCAGTGTAATTGTCGCTCCCAAGATTGCCAAAGAAAGAAACTTGATTTCCAAGGCGCCCGAGCCCCGATGCGATGTTCGCCGCCGAGCCTCCCGAACATACGTTTGTGGAAGAGACGCCATGCTCACTGTCTCCCGTCCCAAGCTTGTCGACAAACAGGGAAATATCAACGTTAGCGCTACCTATGCACACCACACGACCCATTGTTCCTATGATGTCATAAAATTTTATATAATGATTCGCTTATTTTTTTCAGGAAAAACCAATTACAATCGACAGACGAATCGCGTATTTAAGCAAGAAATCCTGATTATATACTACATCACATATGTTCTGCCGTAGAAATCATTTATATAGAGGTATGCCAGAATAGAAGTATTGATGACACGCCTGGACAGCGAGTCAGAAATATTACCTTCAGCAAATCTGGACAATTTGCTTTGGGACATTTGGACAATTGGACAACCTTAGGTTTCTTTCTCTAAGATTAAGAAATATAATGCAAACGCAGCTTAAAAGGCATTTTGCCTGCACAACATATGCGTTGCAGAATACAAAAGAGGGGTAAAAATGTCCGATTCGTTCAATAACATAAATGATTTTGAGATGCATAAGGCTCGCATAATGGTGGTGGGCTGCGGCGGCGGCGGATGCAACACAATCAATGCGTTGTCGAAGAAAGGCATCAACGGCGCGAACACGATTGCGCTTAACACTGACGCCAAGCATCTTGCAGTTACGCAGGCGGACAAGAGGATACTTATCGGGAAATCATTGACAAGGGGACTGGGTGCCGGCGGATTCCCGGAAATAGGCAAGAATGCGGCGCTCGAGAGCAAGAATGAAATCCGCGAGGCGCTGCACGAATCGGACCTCGTTTTCGTCACTTGCGGGCTCGGAGGCGGAACCGGCACAGGCGCTGCGCCTGTTGTGGCAAGTCTTGCGCGCGAGTTAGGCGCGATAGTAATTTCTGTGGTGACTCTACCGTTCAAGCTGGAAGGCGCCAGGATACACAAGGCAGAAGGCGGACTGGCTACGCTCAGAAACAGCTGCGACACGGTAATAGCGATAGAGAACGAAAGGCTTCTCAAATTAGCCGGCAACAAGCCCCTGAAAGAGGCGTTCGGGCTGGCTGACGACCTCATAGCTACGATGATAAAAGGGATAACCGAAACCATCTCGGAACCTTCACTGGTGAATCTGGACTACGCAGATGTCAAGGCAATCATGCGGGCCGGAGGCGTGGCTGCGATAGGCGTGGGCAGCTCGGAAAGCCCGACAAGAGCAAGGGACGCGGTTACGGCTGCGCTCAACCATCCGCTCATAGACGTCGACTACCATGGTGCCAATGGCGCGATGATACAGGTAATCGGCGGCAACGACATGAAGATGGATGAAATCAACGCCATCGGCGAGGCGGTGCAGGGCATGCTGGACCCGAGCGCGCAGGTGATGTGGGGCGCGCGAATCTCTCCGGATTTCGACGGCAAAATCCAGGTAATCACCATCGTCACCGGAGTGAAAAGCCCGTACATAATGGGGCGCACGAACGAAACCCAGGAGAAGCTAGACGAGGACGAGTTCGGGATCCCGGTAATCGGGACGAAGAAACCGTCCGCCCCGGCTGCGAAACCTCCAGCGAAGCCCGGCTTCGGCAAGAAATTTTGATACTGACCACACCCCAAAGATAGGCAGCTGCTTGTGTTGCGCTCTCTGCGCTATGAGGCAGCTGCCGACTCTTTCTTTTTATAGTGAACCCACAAAAGAATCCAGACATGTTTGTGGGTTCACAGATAGTGCACAAGGAAGTAAACATATCCAGATTGTTTCCTTGTAGCACTATAATTTCCGGTTTTTGAGAAAAAATATTCAATCTGGCGGGACGCTATCTTACCGCATCTTCAAGAAGGCTGTCAACTCCCTTCTGGGTCATCCGGTATGTCCTGCGACGCTTCTCACCCTCCGTCCTTACATATCCTTTTCCGACAAGATGCTGCACTACTAATTTGTCGCCGCCCGCAAGAGCAAGGATGCCGTCTTCATCTACTTCGTGCTTGGTGCCGCCGTTCGAACGCAGGTTTGTCAAGATGCGTTCGTACACATTTGCCGGCGCGTGCGGAGAGTAACCAGTTCCGACACCTCTGTAGCTGCGCCCCGGCGCTTCATGGCGCGAGCCGTTGCCGCCCGGAGCAGGTTCTTCAGGCTTGTATCTATTTAACAAAGGCGCGGAAAGCACAAATCCTTCGTTGCCTATGCCGAGCGCGCCGCCTATTATACCGAATCGTATGTCGTCCTCTGTGAATCCTGCAGCCAGCAGCTCATCTTTTGGCGCTGCACGCCCCCCGTTTTTCTTTTCAAGAAAATAATTCGCAAATCTTTTTTCCGCGCTTTCCGTCAGGCGTTCGCGTCTTCTTTCAGGCGCATGCGCAGCCGGTTTTTGGGCGCGTGTCCTGGCAGTAACTGTCTTACCTTCCGACATCGCCCTCCAATTGTTAAGCCAGTCGGGGTCGTAGCCTGTGCCGGCTGCCTGTTCTTCATGGCGCGAGCCGTTGCCGAGCACAAATCCTGAGCCCTCCCTTACCAAAAACCCGTCTGTTTCGAACCGTTCTACGTGCCTTTTGATTACTCCTATGTCCCTGAAATCACTCCATCCGATGATTTCTTCGCCGCTGTCTGAAAAATAACGTCGGATTCTTCTTCTTGCTTCTTCCAGCGATACCGACGCGCTCGGCACTTCTTCAGTCTCCGGCTCAACCGCCGGTTCCTGCATTGCATAAGGTTCTGCCGCCTGTATGGGTTCCCCCGCACTTTCCGGCTTAGCCGCAGTTTCATAAGCTTCGGGAACTGCGTCGCCTGCGTCTCCATCATACGCGTCCAAAACAGGCACGTCCACTGCTCCGCCGGGAGAGAACCCTGCGCCCGCTGTTCCACACGCGCTTCCAGTGCGCCTTCTTTCCCGTCGTGCGCGCCTTGGCATTTGTGCCACAGCTTCGTATGCTTCTACTGCAGACACAGCAGGCACAGTCTCCGGAACAGGCAAAGCCGCTGCATGTTCACATTCGCCTTTTCTTGCTCTTGGCACCTGCTTTTCACAGCGGTTTGCGGGCTTTTCTATTATCATCCTGTAGAGAAGCCGGCGCGAATCATAACTGAACAGCCCGTTATTCCTCATAGTCTCGGCTGCGTCGAAAGACTCGTCATACGTGCGCCGCGTGTCAAGGGCGAAACCCGCAATGTCAAGCTTTCCGCCGTGCCTCACAGCCCATTCAGTCTGCTCCTCAAAAATAGCGTTTTTTCCGCTGGTATTTTTGCCGTGTTTTCGCACCAACTTTGTCACTCATATTTTATTTTTTACAGGATATTTAAGCTAAAAATTAAGATACGGATAAATTACGAGCCAAACCGGTCAATTGCAGAACCCCGGCATACGGCGTTTCTAAGTCCTTGGCTGTTCAGGTTCTTCGCCGAGATACTTGTACCTTCCGGGCTTTATTCTTCTCAACACCCCTATTTTCACCAGCCTCTTCAAGTGATGACTTGTCAGGGAGTCGCTTATCTTTAGGCGCTTTGCAGCATTGGACAGCCCGAACTCCCCCTTCTGCATTGCATATTCGATGAGCCTGTCCCTGTTGGTTTCTGCCGGCGGCATTTCATCCACCAGCGGCACGTATTTCTTGTCGTCACGCTCGATAAGTCTGTTTTTCAGCAACGCACGGATGTGCTGGCGCGCTGCAGGCAGCCTCATTCCCAGAAATTCGGCAGCCTCTTGTGTCGTGAAGCCGTCATGCCCGATGCCGTAAGACAGAAGCCTTTCGGCTTTCGTGTGCATCCTTTTGACGTCCCTTTTCGGGCGTGCAACAGCCGAGGACGCGAGATAATTCATGCCGAGCGACGGGACCACGCGAATATCCGCAAGACTTCTGGGGTAGTGCAGCAGGCGCCTGTCGAGATTATGCACGTTGTAGATATTGGCAGACCTGACGCGCATCTCAACGAGTCCCTGCGAATTGACCACTTCAACATCGCCAACATAACCAAGGGCGTCCATGCAGTGCCTGTACAACACTTCTACGGCGCCTTTGTACTGCCGGGAATAACCGACCGGAAGCATGATTGCAAGTCCCTCGTGGTCCAGCTGACCGAATATGGGGGCTGTGACGCGGGAATAAACCCCATTTGTGCCGCTTTCTTCGGACAGTCTGTAAGCCCTGCTTCGTTCCTCGATTCTTTTTGCGGCGTTCCGCATTATCTGAAGGGTTTCTTCTTTAATGTCCATATGAAAAGGAAAAGTCCAAATTATTTAAACGCTCTTCCCAATCTGTTTGTAATAGCAATCACATTACATAGGACGTGATTGGGATGACGGGAGATCCTGGGGTGAATCCTACATGAAAAAAATAACAGAGGAGACGGTAAAACACGTCGCTGCCGTCGCCCGCATCAACCTCACTGCTTCTGAAGTAAAGCGGTTCCAGAAAGAGCTCACGGAAATACTTGCCGCATTCAAGACGCTGGACGAGGCGCCGGCTGCGGAACCCAGCTTCCAGCCTATCCCGATGGAAAACGTCATGCGGGAAGACATAATAGAGGAGCCGCTCCCGCGGGAAGTTGCGATGAAAAACACTAAGCACAAGGAAAAAGGATTCTTCAAGGGACCGAAGGCGATATAAGAAATGAAATATGAAAAACCCATAAACCTTGATGACGGCATCGGCGAGAGAAGAATAGCCGGGGATGAAACGGAAGGCAGATGCGTCCCCGATTACCGCGACGGAGTCATAGTTTCAGCCGTGTATTATTCGGGCATCGAGGTTCAACGCCGCGGCAAAAAATTCTTCCCGGAAAGAAACGACGAACGAGACAGGCACCTTCGGTGAGCGCTATGCACAAGTACGATTTATCTGTGACGGAATTCCTGCAGCAGTCGCACTCGGGCAGCATAGACTACAACGATTTCATAATAAATTATCTCGAGGCGCTGAAAGAATTCAACAAGAAGCTACGCCTGATGCAGTGCGTGAACGAGAAGACAATCCTGCCAAGCGCGGAATTGTACGGGCTGCCTGTCACCGTCAAGGACAACATCTGCACCCGGGGCATGCAGAGCAGCGCCGGCTCGAAGATACTGCAGGGATACGTGCCTCCGTTTGACGCGACGGCAGTCAGCCGCATCAAGGACGCGGGCGGATTCGTTGCGGGAAAGACGAACATGGACGAGTTCGGGCACGGGACGTTTTCGGTTCACAGCGCATACGGAATACCGAAAAATCCACACGACCCTGAGCGCACGTGCGGCGGCTCTTCAGGAGGCGCGGCAGGCGTCGTAGCAGCCGTTCCTTTTCCCCAGATTGCGCTGTGCGAGAGCACCGGCGGTTCTATCTCCTGTCCCGCCGCTTTCTGCAATGTCACGGGACTCACGCCTACGTACGGACTGGTTTCGCGGTACGGCCTGATAGACTATGCGAACAGCATGGACAAGATAGGCGTCATCGCGAAGCGCGTCGATGACATTGCTCTCGGGCTTTCAATCATTGCCGGACACGACAAACGGGACTCGACCTCCCTTGCTGTCCAGCCGAAACAGTACAGAGTAAGCAGGGACTTGAAGGGCGTCAGGATAGCCGTGCCGAAAGAATACTTCGAGAACCTTTCTCCCGACGTAGAAAAATCCGTATGGGACGCAATAAAGCTCCTTGAATCAAACGGGGCGGCTTATAGCGAGGTTTCTTTGCCGACAACCAAGTACGCCCTTGCAGCTTATTACATAATCGCAACAACCGAGACGTCGACGAACCTCTCGAAGATGTGCGGCATGCGGTATGGATTGCACAAAGAGCTGGAGGGAAACTTCAACCAGTATTTCTCTTCTGTCCGCAGCGAAGGGTTTGGCGAAGAGGCAAAAAGGCGCATAATACTGGGCACGTTCGCCCGCATGTCAGGCTACAGAGAGCAATATTACATGAAAGCCATGCGTGTCCGCACACTAATAACACAGGATTTCAAGAAAATCTTCTCGAAGCACGACGTAATAGCGGCGCCGACCATGCCCACACCGGCGCCAAAATTCAGCGAGATAGAAAAGCTCACGCCGCTGCAAAACTACCAGATGGACGTGCTGACGGTGCCGCCCAACCTTTCCGGCATACCGATGATATCCGTTCCGTGCGGACACACCGTCGGACTTCATCTCCTGGGCGACCATCTGCAGGAAGAGAAAATACTCGGCGTTGCCGCAGCTTACGAGGGACTGAGATGAACAAACCCGTAATATTCATAGACTTCGGCGGCGTTTACTTCACGAGGGCAACGCCAATATACGGCATCTACTCAAGGAAGTTCGGGATGCCCAAGAAGAGGGTGCGCAGCGCAATGTCCGGGACAAACTGGCTGAACCATTCGATAGGAAAATGCAGCGAAGCAGAATACTGGAAAAATGTCGCCGTGAGCCTTGACCTCTCGGACATGCAGGCAAAACAACTGCGCAATGCACTCTATGCCTACTCGAAACCGCAGAAGGGCATGGCGAGCCTGATACGCAGGATAAAGAAGAAATACAAGGTTGCCGTGCTGTCTGACAACATCTGCGGATGGGTGGGATTTCTTGAAAAAAAGTATAAAATCTCCAATGAGTTTCATGATCAGCATTATTCCTACCATCACGGATTCGGCAAGCCCAACGTCAACCTGTTCAAGCGGGCTGCGAACAGGATGAACGTGAAACATTCGGACTGCATAGTGGTTGACAATGACAGGGTATTCCTCTCCGGAGTCAAGAAAACCGGCGCGAGAGTAGTTCTGTTCAAGGACGCTAAAAACCTTGAATCGAGGCTTAGGAAGTACGGTGTTGAGATATGAAATTCAATGAGGGAAAGATAATAGAAATATTTTACGCAGAGAAGAGAGGGAAAAAAGTTCCGATTATATTCAGATATCCGAAGAAATCTGATGTAAAGAGCGTCTGGAAGTTCTACAACAAGGCAATAAAGGAAACGGAAGGACTCAGCCGATTCAGGTTTGTTTCCCTGAAAGAGGAGAAGAAGTGGGTTGACGACGTGCTGAAAAACATGAAGAAAGGAAACAAGTCGCAGATAATGGCGGAGTCTTCCGGCAGGATAATCGGCTCGGTTTCAATCGACCGGAGATTGGAAGACAGGAGGAGGCACGTCGGCGGATTCGGCATCGCGATACTTCAGGAGTATGCGGGCATCGGGATTGGAAAAAGAATGATGAAACTGGCGGAAAAAGACGCCGGGAAGATGGGACTGAAAATAATAGAGCTTCATGTCCACGGGAAAAACAAAATCGCCCAAAGCCTGTACAGGAAAATGGGATACAGGGCTGCCGGGAAAGTACCGAAGTCTGTGAAGACGAGAAACGGGTTTGATGATGATATACTAATGTACAAGGTGCTGAAAAAACTATGAAAATAGGACTGGAGGTGCATGTACAGCTTCGCACGCAAACGAAGCTGTTCTGCGGATGCCCGAACAAATTCGTAAGCGAGCCGAATACGCAAGTCTGCGATTATTGTTTGGGGATGCCAGGCACGAAGCCGCGGGTGAACAGGGCTGCGCTCGACTTCGCCATACTCATCGGCACCGCCCTTGACTGCAAAATATCCTCGCCGACATATTTCTCGCGCAAGTCTTACTTCTATCCCGACATGGGAAAGAATTTCCAGATTACGCAGTACGAGGTGCCCATCGCCCACGGCGGGCACGTAAAGCTCGGCACGAAGCAAATCAATATAACGCGCATACAGCTCGAGGAGGATCCCGCAAGAATAGTGCACTCTGGCGGACAGGCGCATGACGACCAAGGTCGTCGTTCTTCTTTCGGCTCAGGCTACGTGCTGGTTGACTACAACAGGAGCGGCGTGCCTCTTTGCGAGATAGTAACCGATCCCGACTTCGAATCGCCCAAGGAAGCGCGCGAGTTCCTTCAGAAGCTCTCCAGCATACTGGAGTACCTCGGGGTTTACGACCCGAACGTGGAAGGCTCTATGCGCGTTGACGCAAACATCTCCCTTGGACCGTCGCGCGTCGAGATAAAGAACATCTCCGGGTTCAAGGACGTGGAAAAGGCGCTAAATTACGAGGCAGTGAGGCAGAAGAACATGCTCCGTCGCGGGCAAAAAATAGCCAGGGAAACGCGCGGGTGGGACGATGTTGCAGGAGTAACACGTTCACAGCGCACTAAGGAAGAGGAAGAAGACTACGGATATATTTTTGAAGGGGACCTGCCCAAATTCAATTTCACCTCAGACAAGCTGGAGAAGCTGAAGAACGCGATACCCGAACTGCCCGACCAGAAAGTGAAGCGGTACGTGAGGGAGATGAAGATTCCCGAGGAGCTTGCGGTATCGATAGTGTCAGAGCCGGACCTTGCCGAGGCGTTCGAGAAGATTGCGGCGCGGACGGACAGGCAGCTTGCGGCGAAATGGTTTGCGGGAGAAATCAAAAAAACGCTGAACTTCAACAACCTTCGCTGGAAGGACAGCAAGCTCACTGTGGAAGGAGTTTCAAGGTTACTTGAGATGGTACAAAGAAAAGCGGTTACCGATCATACTGCCGAGATGATGCTAAGAGACATGGCTGTCAAGCAGGTCAATCCGGAAGAAAATATACAAACGCGCATATACGACGAGGACTCCATCAACGACGCCATACAGGAAGTCCTTGGCAGCAACACGAAAGCCGTGGTGGATTACAAATCAGGAAAACAGGAAGCATTCAACTTCCTGGTGGGGCAAGTGATGAGAAAGACGCAGGGGCGCGGGGACCCCGACACCATACGGAATCTGCTGAAGAAGCTGATATAGCCGCATCAAAGATTTTTCCACTACTATTTTAGTCCGGGAAAATTCATTCACTAAATATCTTCTGCTTCTATAATTAACTATCAGTGGTAAAAATGAAGAGATATAATTGCGGGCAATGCTGCGTGGATTTCAGGTCAAAAAAGGACTTCGACAGGCACATGACAATTGATCACTGACTTGCAAAACTTCTTCCTGTGATTCTTCTTGCGGTGATAAAAATGCCAGAAAGAGTCATAAGAACGGCTGTCAAAAACTTGAACGATGCCACCTGCAAGCTCTGCGGCGCGGCTTTCCGCTCCTACGGCGACCTCAGGAGGCACAAAATCGGGCGGCATTAGGTGATTTGATGAACAGCAAAACAGACGCCGGACAGGACGGAACCCCCGACTTCTATGAATGCGGCGAATGCGGGGCGGTTTTCGCGTCGAAGGACGAACTTGACAGCCACATGATAGAGACTTCGCATTTCATTTCAAGAAAATATGAATGCGAATCGCTCACGGACTTGATAGTCCGTGACATACACAAGGCGATAGCCGGATAATGATGGGAGGCGATAACATGCACGAGGCTTACATATGCTACAGGTGCGGCGCGTCTTTCTGGACAACCGAGGCCATAGACAAACACATGCACGAAGCGCATGTCATAGAGATGGAAGTGTGATATGAGCTCGGAGGGATTCGAACCCCCGACCTTCTGGTCCGAAGCCAGACGCTCTATCCAAGCTAAGCTACGAGCCCATTACTAATTACATTACGCTTTCGTGGTCACACCTACCATTTTAATACAACCTTCTGTTCATGCTACATCTTTTTACGGTTTCTTTTATCCTTTTTTCCTTAGTTTCAGGACGTCTGGCTGTTACGACCCACCATATGTAGAGTTTCCTCGCAGTTGGTGGGAAGTTCTGGAAATTCTGCCAGGATTTATTGTTAGCCATCAGAGCATTTTTCATGTCGGTGGGAGGTTTGAGGCTTTCCGCTGCAATGAGCGCACGTTGGTTACTTCCAGTACGCCCGAATGCCTCCAACCCTGCCCGTTTCATCTTCCCCGCCTTTATCATTCTCCTTGCGCGCATTTTGTTAAGTTTGGACCAGATGCTTGTCTTTTTGCGTGGCGTGAAACGCTGCGCGAATTTTTCATCGTCTATTTTCTTTACTGTCGAGTCTATCCAGCCGAAGCAGATCGCCTCTTCAACAGAATCATCATAGCTTATTCGGGACTTTCCAGAACTTTTCTTGTAATAGATAAGCCAAATTTCTTTCTTGCGTTTGTGGTTCTTCTCCAGCCACGCTCGCCAATCGTCCCTCCTTGTCATATAAAGAGTTTCTCTCATTCACAACACAATTCCATTGCATGTGTAATTAACTTAACTTGTCGCCATAACAAGATGACGAGCCCAATAGCAAGTATCTCAATTTCAGAATATATAAGAATTTAAACTATCTCAATACTAATGTCTAAAGGCGTCTATAATGAAGAAAGAAAAAATAAGCGGTCTTACAGCTGTTTATAGAAAGGTAAAAGAAGGCTATATCGCTTACGTAGAGGAAATACCCGGCGTAAATACGCAGGGCGATAACCTAAAAGAAGCCAAAGAAAATTTGCTTGATGCTCTAAGACTTGTCCTTGAGGTTAACCGCGAAATGGCGGAAAAAGAGATTTCTGGGCATGATGTATTAAAAGAAAAGATTTCAATAGATTTGTGATGAAGCGAAGAAATATCATTGACCACCTGACTTCTAATGGATGTGTATTATTAAGAGAAGGTGGGAGACATACGATTTTCTACAATCCAAATACAAAGAAAACATCTTCTGTTCCTAGACACGTTGAAATTAATGACTATCTTGCTAAGAAAATATGCAAAGATTTAGGAATAGTAGAACCGAAGTAGACCACAACCCAACCACCCATAGCCTGCATCTGTCCTGCGAAGAACCTAGCAAGGAAGCTAACACAGCTACGAGCCCAATAGGAAGACTCTTTGAATAGTAATAATTAAAAGCAAAAATTGTATATATTTTATATGAAGTTCTATCTTTCTTCTTACAAGCTGGGGAACAAGTCCCAACAACTGGCAAGGTTAATGCCGAATAACAAAAGGATTGGGTATATTCCGAATGCATGTGACTATACGAAAGTTGATACCAAAAGGAGAGCGAAAACTGACCGAGAAACCGTGGCACAGCTAAGAAAATTAGGTCTTGAGGTAGAGATTCTTGATTTGAAGAAATATTTTGGCAAACAAGATAAACTTAGGGAAAAATTGGACGAACTTGGCGGCGTATTTATCAGAGGCGGCAATACATTTATTTTGAGACAGGCCATGAAACTAAGCGGCTTTGATATAATTTTCGAGCAGCTTCGAAAAAGAAAGAATTTTGTATATGCTGGATATAGTGCAGGTATTTGTGTTTTGGCTCCAGATTTGAAGTCATTGCAAATCGTTGACGACCCAACCGATAAGCCTTATAGACAGCTAAAAAGGACCATATGGAAAGGCCTTGAAGCACTGGATTACATGATACTGCCTCATTACAGATCAGGCCATCCTGAGTCTGCATCTATAGACAAAGAGGTCGCCTATTGTAAGAAAAATAAAATACCGTACAAAACACTCAGGGATGGGGAGGTAATTATAATTGAATGATTACTTTGTTCACCAACGCCATAGCCCTTCAGGGTGTGGATGGATGTAATGTTGGTGAACAAAGGGACGCACGCCCCTTCAGGGGCGTGAGATTCACTTATGCAGATAAATATATGGATTTTAATCAGCCTAACAGTTAGGCTGATAGTTTTAAATAATCTTATCAGCCTAAAGACATCATGACGTTGAGAACAAAGGCCGTTAAGGGCAAAAAATACTACTATCTGGACTTGAGCTACTTTATTCTTAACAAATCAAAGACGTTCAGTAAATATATAGGCGTGGAAAAGCCTTCTGGCAATAATCTAGAAAAAACAGAAAACAGGTTTAAGTCTGAAATAATATTGAAATTGTCTGGAAAGAACTACGACAATAATCTGATTTCAAAAGACGCTGTTATCAAAGCACTCCTTTTCCGTGATGCCTTTGATAAGGTTTTTGTCTCGCTTTCAAAAAGCCAACAAAGACAATACAAAGTTGATAGCACAATACTTTTCACGCTAACGACGCTTACAACAGAAGGCGTTGACATCGGCTTCAGAGACGTAAAGAATGCCTTTGAAAATAGCAGAGAATTAAACACACGCGAACAGATTAGCAAAAATATGCTTAGGGCAGTAGAATCTATAAAAGAGGGCCATATACTTGACAAAAAATATCTGCTTGAATTACACAGGACTATAATGGCAGGCTTTGAAGAAAAAAATCCCGGAATATTGAGAAGGCAGAAGGTCTATTTGCACATGCAGGATACAAGAAACCCAGCCGGAAAAGAAATAGCTTACAGGCCGCCCCATTATAAAAAATTGGATAAATTGGTTGATGAATTTATCATGTGGTATAACTCGACAAAATTGAATCCGATTGAAAAGGCAGCTTTGGCACATTATAAACTTTACAGAATTCATCTGTTTCTGGATGGAAACAAACGAATATGCAGGTTGATGCTAAACAAAACTCTTCTTGATGGCGGATTCCCGTTGCTGAATATTTCCGTCAAAAAAGACAGTTATTTCGAGTCTTTGATAGACTCGATCGAGAAAGACGCACCAAAAAGGCTTGCCGAATTTACGCTAAAGGAATTCTTCAGGCAAACAAAAGAATTTCTAAAGCTGCACGCTCGTTCATAGGCAGATTACCAATAAACCACAAACAGTTTACAAATAGCCTGCACAGAACCAAACCCGTAAGCAAACACAGCTACGAGCCCATGAAACTTCCTTTGAATACTGAAAATATAAGCTTACGAAAAATGAAGTAATCAGAATGGAAGATAATATCATAGACTCCGCCTTCAAGGAAATCGGGGGAATTGTCAAGACCGCCATTTCCAGGCCGATTAAGGTTTGCATCGTCTGCAGCCCAGGGATGGGAGGATCAGGCATCATGGGCTCTTCTGTTGCCTCGGAACTTTCTGACAGAGGACACGATGTGCACCTGATATCTTACAAAAGACCGTTCAGACTCGGCAACAAAAACGTAAGAACGCATTTCATTCCTCTTAGAAACTATCAGGTTCTTGAGCACTTCCCAATTGTAATGAGCACCGCATCCAAACTCTATGACGTCGTGAAAAAAAATGACATGGAAATAATCAACGTCCATTACGCCATACCCTATTCAGCAGCATCGTACTTGGCACGGGAGATGTTCAAGTCGGAGAACGTCAAGATACCCATAGTGACTACGGTTCATGGAACTGATGTCCATACAATAGGCCAGAAGAAGGAACTCAAGGACATAGTAAGATTTACGCTCAAGAGCAGCGACGGAATAACAACCGTCTGCGAGTACCTGGCGAACCAGATTAAAAACAAGTTTGACATAGAAAACAACCTAAAAGTCATACACAATTTTGTCGACACAGGACGCTTTACCAGGAAAGAAAACCCGCTCCTCAAAAAAAGACTCGGGAACGGCAAGAAGATAATCCTGCACGCCTCAAATTTCAGGGCTATCAAAAATGTTGACAGCATAATAGAAGTCTTCAGAAATCTCGTGAAGACGACACCTTGCAGGCTTGTCCTTGTCGGCGACGGCCCGGAAAAATACAGAATACGGAAAAAAGTTGCAAGATTCGGGCTTTCGAAAGATGTTATATTTGCAGGGTCCAGGAAGGATATGGAAAAGTTCTATTCCGCAGCGGATGTTTTTCTCATGTCTTCCTTGAGAGAGGGACTACCACTGTCCATTCTCGAAGCTATGTCAAGCTCGCTTCCCGTTGTTTCCACGAAAGTAGGCGGCATACCAGAAGCGGTAAAGAACAACAGAACCGGATATCTTGTCAGGTTTGGAGACACCGATGGCATGACCGACAAACTGCAGGATTTACTTGGCAATGACAAAAAAATGGAAAAGATGGGACGCGCCGGACGCGAAAAAGTCCTCAAAAGCTTCACAGCCGACAAGATAATTCCGCAATATGAGAGCTACTACAGGAAGATAATGCTTAGCTGATGCCATCTTGAATGTGCCAGAAACTGCCGCCTTCGTACAAAAACCTTCGTCCACACAAGGAAACAACTAAGGCACAACCAGCTTGACGTACTCGGCGCGCTTGTTCTTCCTGATGTCCGCCAGAAACTGCGTGATTTTCTCCGCCGAACCGTGCAGAACGAAAAGCTCTAGACACTTGTCATGGCATAGGTTGCTGTGAACCTGCGTGACGACTATGCTCTCGTACTTGTGCTTGGTCTTGATGAAGGCGTTCTCAAAGCGCTTGTCGTGCATCATGATGAGGACGCATTCCGCGTGCCCCTTGAGGCGCTCCTTCTCCTTCAAATCGTCCAGCAGCAGCCTGACTCCCGACCTTATCACGTCGCTGCGCCCCGAGAAGCCCTGGACTGAGTCAATCTCCCTCAGAAGCTGCTCGCTGAGCGACATGCTGATTATTTTTGCCATATTTACCGTTATTAATTATACGCCGCAGAGTTTTAATAAGTTATTAACAACAAGGCTTAAATTTAATAACATCCCATATAACTGTCATGTCAGACCCCGTAACGCTGTCGCTCCTTAGCGTAATTTTAGTCAGCGTAGTGTCGTTCGCAGGGGTACTAACACTCGTCCTGAAGGACGTGACGATAAGGAAATTCCTGCTTTATTTTGTCGCCTTTTCGGCAGGCGCGCTGTTCGGCGACGCTTTCATACACCTCCTGCCCGAGGTGACGGCGGACGGCTTCACAACCAACATATCGCTGTACATACTCTCTGGCGTAATAGTTTCTTTTCTTGTAGAGAAGGGCGTGCACTGGAGGCACTGCCACATACCTTCCTCGAAAAAACACCCCCACACGTTCGCCTACATGAACCTCTTCGGCGACGCCGTTCACAATTTCATCGACGGGCTGATAATAGCCGCATCGTACATGGTCAGCGTGCCGATAGGAATCGCCACGACCATAGCAGTAGTGTTCCACGAGATACCGCAGGAGATAGGGGACTTTGGCGTGCTGCTCCACGGCGGCTTCAGCAAAAATAAAGCGCTAATGCTGAATTTCCTTACGGCGGCAACCGCGATAGCCGGAGCCCTTATTGCACTGGCTGTCAGCGCGCAAATAGAAGGCTCGATAGTTTTTCTGGCTTCGTTCGCGGCGGGCGGGTTCATATACATAGCCGGCGCGGACCTGATACCGGAGCTGCACAAAAGATTCACGATAAAGAGCTCGATAGGACAGATAATAGCGCTGCTGCTTGGCATGGGAGTTATGTACCTTCTGATTTTCCTTGAATAGTCTCACCCATGCTGCTTATAAAAAGCTTGTTTCATAATTTCAGATTGCTCTTGGTAGACAGCTCCAATGAAATAATGGTTTATTATTTCATGGCGATCGTAGTCTAGCCCGGTCAAACCGAGCCGATAGGATAGCGGCCTCTCACGCCGCGGACACGGGTTCAAATCCCGTCGGGAGCACTTGGAGAAAGGATTTGAGCCCTGCGGGTTCATCTTCGGCTGAGCGAAGCTCACCGAGAGCTCGACCACGGAAAGCAAAAGCTTTCCGGAGTCGCAGCAATCCCGTCGGGAGCACTTTTATCCTTCAATATTCAATCTTGTCTTATGAACCAGCGGGAAGTATGGGAAGCCATCGCAAGGGACTGGGCTGATTACAGGAAAGTCCCGCCGGAAGAGGCTGCTGAATTCATTGCAAACAAATCCGGGCTGCTGCTGGATTTGGGCTGCGGCTCCGGCAGGAACTTCATCCAGACTGACGCCGCTGTGATAGGCGCCGACTTCTCATACAACATGCTGCGCTTTGCAAGGAAAAATGCAAAGGAAAGAGGACTGGATGTGCATCTTGCGGTTTCTGATGCCATTGCGCTTCCCTTCAAGGATGATTCGTTCGACGCTATTCTTGCGTTCAACCTCCTGCCGTCTGTAAAATTCAACATGCACAAGAAAGTCCTCGAGGAAATCAAGCGCGTTTCAAAAAACGGGTCAGCCATATTCATCTCGGCATGGAACAAAGACCAGCCAAGGTTTGCCGGCAAAAAGCGCGAGTCCTTCATACCGTGGAAAACCGGGGGAAAAGAATATCAAAGATACTACTACCTCTACTCGAAGGACGAATTTCAATCGCTGCTGAAGAAGCATTTCAAGAACGTGAAAGTTTTCTACGGCAGGGAGAAGGCATTTAAAAAGTACTCAAAGAATATTATTGCCGTTGCGAGGGTAGCCAAGTCTGGTCAAAGGCGCAAGGCTTAGGAATTGTTAAGTGCGAAGCTCAGAAGCCAGACAAGTGAAAGACGCCAAAGCGTCAGTTCGCAAGTTAAGATACCTTGTCGGTTAGTCCGTTCGGCGGTTCGAATCCGCCCTCTCGCATAACCTTTTTTCTTTGAGGAAAGAAAAAAGGTTAATCAAAAAAGAAAATATTACATAGGTTCGCTGGCGCTCACTATGAAAATCTTCTACGCGGCTGTGACAGACCTGTTCTTCATCGGGAAGATTGGCAGCTTCGCGAAAGCCGTCGGCTCTAAAGTTGTGTTTGTCGACAGCTATGAGCACCTACTGGAGGCTATAGAAGACAACAAGCCTGAAGCCGTGCTGGTTGACTTAACCGGCTTCCTCACGCTGGCTCACATCGAGGCTATCAGGGGAAAAGGCGTCCGCGTTATCGGATATCTCCCCCATGTCCAGACTGAACTGATGGAAAGAGCGAAAAAAGTCTGCGAAGTGTACACGCAGGGAGAATTCTCTAATAATCTTGTGAAGATACTGGGATAACTAGCGCTCTATCTGGTGGCATTCCCTGCATCGCGCCTCGTACATTTCCGCCGCGCCAACCACGATGGTGGGGTCGCCATATTTTGCGGGCATGCCGTCTATGAGCCTCTGTGTCATGACGGCTTCCCTGTCCTTGCACTTTATGCATATTGCCTTCAGCTTGTCGACAAAATCTGCGTGCGCAAGAAGCCGCGACATATTCGGGAAAGGCTCGCCCCTGAAATCCGTGTCAAGGCCCGCAGCGACCACGCGCCTTCCCTGCCTTACGCATTCCAGGACGAAATCCACTATCCCGTCATCGTACATCCATATCTCGTCGAACGCAACGACTTCAGGGTTCTTCTCGATTATTATCCTCCTGATTTCTTCTATGGCATCCGCGTCTATGCCGGTTATAACAGCCTCCAGCTTTCTTTGGTCGTGAGAAACGACGTGCGTTGCATCGTATCTTGTGTCTATTGACGGCTTGAAGATGACAAATTTCTTGCCGCTGATTTGGACGCGCTTCATTCGGCGGATGAGCTCTTCGGACTTGCCGGAGAACATCGGGCCGCACACCACTTCAAGACTGCCCGACGGTCTTCCGGCGTCAGTCGGCATCTTGAAGTCATTCATGTTCAGGCCTCCTTATTCTTTCTTCGAAACATCTCAAAGGTTCGTAAATTGGTCCCATGCCGCCTCCCAGCGCATAATGTTCCGGCGTGCCGTATTCCGGACACCTGTTGGGATATTTTAGTTTCATCAGCACAGAGTCGGTTTTAGAATGAGGAATGTCATGCATTTTATCGTGGATGATTATATCGCCAAACTTTAAGAATTAAATATCAGGACGGACAATTAGTATCATGCGCAAGATGGTCGCTGCCGTAATATACAAGGAAGGGAAGTTCCTCGTACTGAGGCGCAGGCTGCGCTGGAAGGGCTGGGAGTTCCCGAAGGGCGAGACGCACGAAGGCCTAAGGCATGCAGTAATGAGAAAGATACGCGGGGAAACGGGGCTGAGAAAGATAAGCATTGTTTCCAGGCTGCCAATAGAAATAATTTATCATCATGACGACATGCACGGGCACCACACATCCGCGCTCAAGGCTTTCCTTGCGGAATGTCGCGGCGGCAATGTTCGCCTGTCCGCAGAGCATTCCTCATACAGATGGGTGACTGCGGAACAGGCTGAAAAGCTCCTTACATTCAGCACCCACAGGACGTTCCTGAAGCATGCAGCCGAATATTTCGCCAGGAAAAACAGGGAAGAAAAAAAGAATCTGATAGAAAAACTGTCCAGAAAACATGTCACGCTGTTCAGATACGACGGCAGATGCGTTTCGCTGAAATACGACGGCGCGCACCTGCGCTGCAAAGCTGTGCGCAGGGCCGTAAAGGATGTCGGCGACTGGTCAAAAAAGAAAAACATAGTATATTACGACAAGAACCTGCCGGAGTCGGGCTTGCTGCCCATACTGCTCCATGAGGTCGTGGAAAAACATGTCACGCAAAAGTACAAACTGGACGTCGACACGGAGGCGCACACGATAGCGCAGGCAGTGGAGAAGGAATGGATAGCCGACAAGCGGTGGATAGCCCAGGCGAAAATCGTGACGCGCGCATGGGTGAAGGCAAACCGCAGGAAAGTCGGGAAGAGCAAGTTCTACTGAAGCACGAAACAATTACAAAATCTGGTATGACATAGTTTTAAAAAATATTGATGTATCCTTTCTATCAGTATGACTCCTACTGATGCTACTGTTTCTGAAGACGTTCCAAGACCCTTTGGACTCGCAGTGCCTGACTATAAAAAAATGGGAATTCCGGGACCTTATTTCGGGGATGCCGTCTGGTCTCACCTGCAGGAACTTGACGCGAACTCCGGGCTTTTTCAATATATCCCGCTTGATGTCATTCCTTTTCCTGACGGAGCCGAAAAAGTCATAGTTGGGGAGAACTGCCGGGACAAGGTAATTTACGTCGTTCATTCCCTGTATACAATTCCCGCCAGGCATGTGCTTTTGGGCGCACAATACTGCGATTCCATAGTGAGGTCCGACGCCGAAAAGGTCCATTTGGTTGAACTGTTCAATCCTCATTACAGGCAGGATGCACGAAAAGACAGGGAGCCCATAACAGCAAAACTGGTCGCCGATCTTTATCACTTGTCAGGCATGGACACTATGTACACGGCGGATCCACACTCGAAACAGCTGGCAGGATTTTTCAGGAAATTCGAACCTCTTCCAATGACAAGAAGACTGGCTAAACGGGTAAGAAATAGTTACGATTTAAGCAATGCTGTGGTTGCGTCGGCAGACGGCGGCAGCGAGGACAGGGCGGAACTTTTTGCAAATCTTCTTGGACTCCCTCTCGTGAAAATCCATAAGGAACGGGTTGCGGGTGATGATGTCAGGGTAAAGGCAATTTTGGGAGATGTAGACGGCAAAGACGTGTATCTGCGTGATGACATCATCAGCACCGGTGGAACTACAGTTAAAGATGCAGCAGCCTTGAGAGAACAAGGAGCCAGGCTGGTATACAATGTTTCCACACACCTTGAATTATGCGGAGGCGCCCGCGAAAGACTTCGGGAACATGATATTCGTGTTATAGGCACAAACAGCGTGCCCCAAATCATTTCGGAAGAAGAATCACACCACATAGATGTAGTTGACATTTCGGATATAATTGCAAGCGTGATTTATACAAAAGCCAGAATGGGCTCGCTCCGCGGATTCTTCAGGGAAAGAGAATAATTTATACGGCAAAAGCAATGTAATTTACATGAACTACAGGGTAAAAAGGCGCGGAACAGACGGACGCCAAAGGCGTCATACGAATTACGTTCTCCCATTCAGCAAGCTTCGCATAAAGGACGTCCCGCTGGTCGGCGGAAAAACGGCTTCGCTCGGCGAGATGATGTCCATAGGATTGCCTGTGCCTGACGGATTTGCCGTGAGCGCCGAGGCGTACAAATTCTTCATAAAGGAAAACAACCTGGACGGCGAGATCAAGGAAATAATAAGAGGCTCCGATTTGAAAAAACTGAAAGAACTGAGGAAGGCGGGCAGCGGCATACGTTCACTGATCAAAGAATCATCTTTCCCCCCGGAACTTGAGAAGCAGATTCTTGCTTCGTACCGCAGACTTGGCAGCAGGTTCGTCGCGGTTCGCAGCTCTGCTACGGCAGAGGATTTGCCGGACGCGAGCTTCGCCGGAGAGCAGGAAAGCTACCTCAACGTTGACGAAAAGCATTTGCTCGCGCGGATAAAGGACTGCTTCGCGTCGCTTTTCACCGACCGCGCGATAAGCTACAGGGAAGACAAGCGGTTTGACCATTTCAAAATCTACCTGTCGGTTGCAGTGGAGAAACAGGTTTTCTCGAAGGCGAGCGGCGTAATGTTCACTCTTGACCCGGACAACGGGCACAGGAATTTCATTGTGATTAATTCATCTTACGGACTGGGTGACTACATTGTGCAGGGGCGCGTGACGCCGGACGAATTCCGGATATTCAAGAAGAACTGCAAACTGATAGAGAAACGCCTTGGCAAGAAGGACGTGATGGAGATACGCGACATATTCGGTGTGAAGCAAAAGCGCATCTCGCCGGGCATGCAGAAAACATTCTCGCTCACCGACAGGGAAGCAGAGCAGCTGGCACAGTTCGGCAAGCGGATAGAAGAGCACTACAAGCGCCCGATGGACATCGAGTGGGCGAAGGATGACAAGCTGTACATAATACAGGCGCGGCCGGAGACGATACACTCGCAGCGCACAGCATACGAGGAGTTCAGGCTGACTGAGAAAGGAAACTTGCTGGCAGAAGGCGCGTCTGTCGGAAGAAAAATCGGCACGGGGCGCGTGAACATAATCAGGAGCGTCCGCGACATAGGAAAATTCAGGAAAGGGGAAGTGCTGGTCACGACGGCAACAGACCCCGACTGGGAGCCGATAATGAAAATCGCCGCGGGCATAATCACTGAGGAAGGCGGGCGCACATCCCATGCCGCAATCGTAAGCCGCGAGCTTGGGATTCCTGCTGTTGTCGGCGTAAGCGGCGCGACGAAAAGACTGCACGGGACGGTTACTATTGACTGTTCCGGCGAGAAAGGGCGCATCTGGAAAGGCGCGCTGAAATACGAGAAGCGCGAGCATGACGTCAGGAAGATGCCGAAAACAAGGACGCGAATTTATGTAAACGTAGGCGAGCCTGACGAGGCTGCGGATGCGTCGCTGCTGCCTGTTGACGGCGTGGGGCTTGCGCGAGAGGAGTTCATAATTTCCTCATCGATCGGCGAACATCCTCTCGCGATGATAAAGCAGAAGCGCGAGAACATTTTCATAGACAAGCTTGCCAGCGGCGTGGCGAAGATAGCTGCATCCTTCTATCCGCGTCCTGTTGTAATACGCTTTAGCGACTTCAAGACAAACGAGTACCGCAACCTCAAGGGCGGCGAACACTTCGAGCCGTTGGAAAGCAACCCGATGATCGGCTGGAGAGGCGCCTCGCGTTACATAAGCAGCTACGAGCCTGCTTTTCGCTTAGAGCTGAAAGCCTTCAAAAAATGTGAGCGGCTCGGGCTGGACAATATCAGACTGATGGTGCCATTCTGTAGGACGCTGGAAGAGGCGGACAAGACGCTGGCGATAATCCACGATGAGAAGATAACATTTGACGTAGGCGTGATGGCGGAGATACCTGCGAACGTGATACTTGCAAAGGAGTTTTCCAAGAGATTCAAGTTTTTCTCTATAGGCTCGAATGATTTGACGCAGCTCACGCTTGGTATTGACAGAGACAACACAATGCTGGCCAAGGAGTTTGACGAGCGGAACGAGGCGGTAAAGACAATGATAAAGAATCTCATAAAGGACGCGCACGGAGCCGGGCGAACTGTCGGCATTTGCGGGCAGGCACCCTCAGATTATCCGGATTTTGCAGAATTTCTTGTGAAACAGCGCATTGACAGCATATCAGTCAATCCCGATGTTGCAGTGAGCACGCGGTTGCTTGTTGCAAGGGCTGAGAAGAAGTAATTACTTGAATTTACTGTAAAGCCTGTCAATCTTCGCAGCAAGTATGAAGTCGTTCTCGCTCAATCCGCCGATTGCATGCGTCCATATCTCTATGTCCAGCTTGTTATAGTGCACTGTGAAATCCGGATGATGCCCTTCCTTCTCTGCTAGTTTTGCCATGTCATTTATGAACTTGATGAGTGACATGAAGTCCCTGAAGACTAGTCGCTTCACCAGCTTGTTGTCATGGATTTTCCAACTGTTGACTTCTTTCAGGTATTTCGCCGCTTCGCTTCTCGAGAAGGGTTTCACCCCGCCCTCGCAAGGCGCGCATTTTTTTGTGAGATCCATTAGAATCAGATGTGATGGAAAATTATTAATGATAGAGGACTTTGAATAAATATATCTTTCGTTCAAAGTCCTTATTGTGAACTTTGATAAATCAGGGTGATCAAAGTTCTCAATGGTAAGATATTAAAAGAATCCCCCGTTTCATCATATATGAGAATGCATTTTGAATATCCAGAAGGGCTTGGGGCGTACCTGCAAATGACAGAAGCGCGTGGAACTGACCCACTCGTGACAGTTATAAGAAGGGACATATCGTTAAGGGGAAAACTGAGCAGGAAAGTTTTGTCTGATTATCCTTCTTATTACATAACTGTCCTTAGCCGCCCTCCAAGACGATACGCATTCAGGCCCGGTGATAGAATTTATGCGGATGAGGAGTTTCTGGGAAGCGTAAGGCGGACTAGAACTCATCCAGTCTGCTCTTCATGATGTCCGATGATTTCTGGCTCCCGACTGCTGCTATGAATTGCGCGAGCCTGGGACCGCGAAGGCTGTTGAGCAGAAGGACGTAAGCTGCCTCGAAGAACTTGCCGACCTCAAGCCCTTCTTCCTTCGGTATCGCGAAAAGCCTTGCATGAAGCTCTTCCTCAGTCCACTGCTTCGATTCCAGTTCGTAAACAAGCTTTTTTATGGCTTTTCTTTGCGCGTCGCTTAGCGCGTAAACAATCTTCTCCTCGGGAACCGTGTCATTTATCCAGTTGGTGACGTAATCTATGCGGCTTTCAAGCTCCTTTTCGCCGTCACTGTCAAGCTCCCGCGGCACGTGCCCGGTTCTTTTCAGTATCTCTTTTACGACTTCCCTGTTCTTTGCGATTCTCATGAGGTTTGCAAGCATGCTGTACTGTATCATCACTTTTGATTCCCCCGCCGTTTCCAGGAAGTTGACATATTCGAACAGGCGCTTCTGGTGCTCGAGGTCCTTGGCATTAGCTACCTTGTTGTTGCCTGACGCTTTGCGTCTTTCGGTTCCGAAATAAACTTTCGCGAGCTCGTCAACCTCGTCCATATAAGCGGGAATTGCGTCAGGGTCAACCACGCGGCTGGTGCCCAGGCGCTTCAAAAACAGCAGCCGCAAACTCTCAGGAGACGCGTATTTCATCCATCTGGCAGGCGTGAAGACGTTGCCTGCGCTCTTGCTTATTTTCTTTCCCGACCTCTCTGTGAACAGCTCGTAGAATGAATGAACGGGCGGCTCCCATTCGAATATCTCCTTGCTGATGCGGTCGTTACATTTAACGCTGTCGAGTATGTCCTTCCCGAACGCTTCGTAATTTATCTTCAGCGCAGCCCACCTTGCGGCGAACTCCACCTTCCACGCGAGCTTGCCGTCACGCAGCCCGCATGTGCCGTCGTGCCCGCAGCCCTCTATTATTATTTTCTTTCCCGTGTTGCTGTTCTTGCCCTCGAACGACTGGTCGCATTTGTAATAAATCTTCTCTTCATCTTCGTCGAACCTGTAGACGCGCGTCGTGTAGAGGCGGCCGCATTCGCTGCACACCGCGATATACGGGAGCTGGGTAAGGTATTTTTCCTGTCCTGTCACTTCCCTGATTATTTCCCCGCACCTGCGCGCCTGCTTCAGCGCGGTGACAATCTGCCTGTCCAGAGTTCCTTTCGCATACTCCTCGTGCGCCCTCAAGAGACGGAATTTCACGCCAAGCGCGTCGAAAGAATCTGTAAGAAGCTGGCCGATGTGAAGAGCCATGCTCTTGTGGCAGCCAAAAGGGTCCGGTATGTCAGATACGGGCTTCCCGATTTCACTCTCCATGCTAACCGGAAACCCCGCGGGGACTTTGCGAAGCCCGTCTTTATCATCGGAGAACGCAACGAACTCGCTCTTTACTCCCAGCTCTTTTAGTGCCAAATTTACAACATAAGAACGAATGCCGTCTCCTGCCGAGCCGACGTGAGGTATGCCCGAGGCTCCCAGCCCCATTTCTGTCCTGAATACGGACACGCGGTTGAGCTGTTTCTCCCTGTCCACTACCTGCTTTGCAACCTGGTCTGCCCAGAACTGCGGTTCCATTTTTATCAAATCTCATTCAGCACGCAAGGATTAAAAACAAACTTGTCTAAGAACGCAATAAAGAATCTGAATACCAAGCTATAAAACATTCCGGGAATACCCGACAGCGCACGAATGCTTTATTAAGCCTCCCTCCCGAACTAATACCCATGAAAAAATCTTCTGCCGCGCTTTCAATAGCAATCGGCATAATAGCGGCAGCCGCACTGTCTTCCATGATTTCCGCTGACATGGCGCTGTTCGCCGGATTCATACTTGCTGTTGCGCTCCTGATATACAGCGACAGGAAGAACGTCAAGCTCGAGGGTATCATCTTCATAAGGCGCACCACGAAAGGGCGCAATTTTATAGACAGGGTGGCTGCGCGGCACAATAAATTCTGGAGAAAGCTGTCGTACGTTGGCATAGCACTTGCGGTTATATTAATGATACTCGGCTCGGTGCTGCTCATCACGCAAGCTTACGCTGTTTTGAGCGGCGCGGAGGGCGGCGTGAAGCTTCTGCTGCCGGGACCGGTGAGCGACCCCGTGAATGCGCCCGGCGTCTTTGTAGTGCCGTGGTGGATATGGGTAATCGGCATCGCAGTCGTCATAATTCCACACGAGTTCATGCACGGAATCATGTGCAGGATTGACAAAGTCAGGATAAAATCAGTCGGATGGCTGCTGCTGATAGTCATACCGGGAGCTTTTGTCGAGCCGGACGAGAAGCAGCTTGCAAGGATGAGCAAGAAAACCAAACTCCGCGTTTATGCGGCAGGGAGCTTCGCCAACATGATAGTGGCGCTGATAGTCGTCCTTGTTGCATTCGCCGCTGTCTTTGCGATGAGCGCGTCTTCTGTTACGGTGCCCGGCGGCGTGGCTTTTGCATCCATGGAGGGCGGCTCGGCGTACAATGCCAGCCTTAACGGTTCCATAGTTGCGATAAACGACGTCCAGGTAAGAAAACATTCCGATTTGGTGGGCGCGCTGTCCGCATTCAGCCCCGGCGACACGATCAGCGTGACAACGACAGAAACCATGGTGGTTTCCGGCTTCTTCCCGCAGGGCGTGATTGCTGACAGAAGCAATACAGTCACGAAAAGCGTCGTCCTTGGAGAAAACGAGGGGCGCGCGTTCATGGGCATCAGCACGCTCGGCGAAGCAGTGGAAATAAGAGGAAACATCCAGGCTTATGCAATTCTTTCCGTGCTCCTCTTCTGGATATTCATATTCTCCTTCGGGATAGGACTTGTGAACCTGCTGCCGATAAAGCCGCTTGACGGCGGGCTCATGCTTGAGGAGCTTGTCTCCGGCAGCAAATACAAGAAATCAATCGTGCGGGTTGTTTCTGTAGGCATGCTATTGGTGCTGCTTTTCAACATAATCGGGCCGCTGTTTCTTTAGTAAGGAAAATCTTTAAGTATCCTTACTTTTAATGAATAAGTAAGGAGATGATAGGCATGGCAGAGAACGCTAAGATAACTAGCAAAGGACAGATAACAATACCAAAGGGAATCAGGGAGTATCTCGAATTGAAAGAAGGAACTGAAGTCGTATTCATAAAAAGGGAAGGAGAAGTAGCAATGAAGCCGAAAGTCAAGGACTCTATAAAGGAATTAAGAAATCTAAGGGACAGACTGCCGCGCCTGACGGAAAAAGAGATTGATGAAATGATAAAAGAGAGCAAGAAAGCCTGGGGCTAATAGGATGATATTCATCGATACTTGGATTTGGATTGAATTTCTGGCCAAAGGTGCGAAAACCGAGGAGGCCAAAAGTGTAATTGAATCTCAAGCAAGGAAGGCGATAAGCACAGCTGTCTTGGCAGAACTCCGCTACCATTCCATAAAAAAATTCGGCATGGAAGAAACAGAGTCTATAATGTATTTGATAGAGTCCAATGAAAGCATTCTGGTAGTTCCTCTGACAAAAGAAATCGCGAAAACGGCTGCAGATATCCGACTAAAATATTACGACAAAAAAGTCAGGGACATGTCATTCATTGACGCAATAAATCTTGCTACTGGAATTTTCACCAATTGCAGCAAATTCTACACAGGCGACAAGGATTTTGACGGTGTAACAGAGATTGAAATTATTAACATACGAAAAACAAAGAAGGCAGAATAAAATAACCTGAATTCAGCATAGTATGCCCGCTGTTCCTATTAGAGCGTTTCAAAAGCTTTTCTGAAATCAGATTCTCATGAGGCGCCTTACCTACGGCGTTTTAACTGCGACACTGACTGCAAGCCTGTTCTCATGCTCGGAACAGCAAAAGAACATTGTCAGTCCCAGTCCTTCTTCCATTGACGCGTGCGCAAATATCGAAGGAATCCAGTCGGACGTGCCTCCGGGCGTCCAGGTAGAAGATGGTAATTGCGACTTATGCGCGAACCTTCCTGGATTCCAGCCTGTTGTTCCCGAAAGACATTCCAGAAATCCGGAAGCGTGGACATGCACGCCTGTTCCTGATACTCCGAAGCCAGTAGTAACAGTTGAATTTTCCGGAGCCGGGGACATATACGACCAGGGCTCGCAAGCGTCGGAAACGACGGGAGCCCTTCTTCCTCCGGGCGGGCTTGTTTTCACTCTTGGCGACAACGCGTATCCCGACGGAAGCGACAGGGATTTTGAAGGGTATGACAGGACGAGATGGGGCGCGAACAAGGGAAGGACAAGGCCGACAGCCGGCAACCATGAATATCATACAAGAGATGCCGCAGTATACTTCAGGTATTTTGGGATCGCGCCGGACGGCTATTACGCGTTCATGCACGGCGACTGGCTGGTAATCGCGCTGAACACGAACGCAGAAGCGAATATTTCTTCAGAACTGTCATGGCTCGAGGGCATTCTTGCAGCATTCGGCGGGAAATGCGCCCTCGCTTACGGGCATCATCCTTGGCGCACATCGGGGCCGAACAGGGACATCGGACACATGGAGGCGTTCGCGGGCGTGCTGCAAAGGTACAAGGCTGAAATGCTCCTGAGCGGACACAACCACAACTACGAGAGGTTTGAACAGGAAAACGGGCTTCTCCAGATAGTCGCGGGCACGGGCGGGCACAGGCAGCTGTATGATTTTCCCTTTCCCCAGCCGTCCAGTCGCGTCCGCATCCGCGAATACGGCATAGTAAAACTGAAACTGTCGACTAACGGATACCATGGGGAGTTCGTGACACAGGGCGGCGCGAGGGACATGTTCGAGGGCTTGTGCCGCTAATTTCTCTGTTTTCTATATATGTATATTTAAATCTTGACATAAATAGAATACGAATGCAGCAGCAAAGCGATCTCGTATCTGCAAGACTGAGCCCAAAGGAGATGGAAGCGATAGAAATTCTTGTAGGGGAAGGGTTCTTTATGAATACTGCAGACTTCGTGAGAATGGCGGTAAGAGAAAAGCTGGAATCAATAAAGATAGTTGACGCCAGAAATCTGCCAAAAGAGAAGGCACAAAAGGAAATAATAGAATACCTGAAGGACAACAAAAAAGCTTACCCAAGCGACATAGCCGATGCGCTGCAGCTTGACTTCGACCTTGTTTTGTCAATCGTAAAAGACATGATAAAGGAAGGACGGTTGAAATGATTCTGAGGAACCTTGGCGACGAAGTTCAGGGGGAACAGATAATCTGCTTCTTTAGAAAACGCGACAGGGAAATTCTTTTCCCAATGACATCCGGACACAGAGGCTTGAGACTTAGGATTCGCGGTCTGCCAGCAAGGGCTATAATAGAAAAGACCGTTGAATTCATAAAGTGATGTTTTTCACTACCTCAAAGTAATATAAATACCAAATCTTTATATAGTGAGCCAAATAATTATAGATTGTAGGATATTTGACTCACAGATACAAGGAGAATCTTCGATTCTCCTGTACAGGTGAAGCAGAGCTTCACCTTGTAGCTCACAAGGAAAATATCCAGATTGCTTCCTTGTAGAGCTATATATGGGGTAAGGACAAATAATTTCATAGGGAAGATATAACAGTGGTTTTATGACATTCTACATACCGAAAGGCATGGACGAGCGCGTGGCAAAGCCGACAGACAGGGAAATCGCCAAATACGGCAGGCGCGAATTCTTATACGCCCTCGGGGCTCTTGGGGCATCAGCTGTAGCAGCGGGCTGCGGCGGAGGCGACGGCAATGGAAACGGCTGCTATACTCCTACGTGCCCGACACAGACTTATACGGTTGCAGGCTCCATACGCGGGACATATGACAATAAAATGGTTGCACCTGTTACGGTAAGGTTTGGCGACAAGTCTCAGGATTCTAACAGTGGGAATTACAGCTTAATCGTAAACGGCGGGGTATACAACCCGACAGTAAACGGGGGAGTAGTACAGCGCGTGCGCAATAATGTAAACATAGAAGGAAATACTCGCCTGGATTTGGATGCACTTGACAAGGGCGTCAATGTTAATCACTATCGGGAGATTGGGATGGGAATAGGCTCGCCTGGCGCATTAATGAATCAAAATGGCAGAAGCTACAGATTACCTGATGGCGTGCAGCCGCGAGTAATTGTTGTAAGAGATGCAGGTGTAAATGCCGATCGCTATGCAGCAATTGACCAGGCACGTTCTGTTTTTGGAGAAATAACTAACGGTATCCTAAACAGTGTCAACATTGAATATGTTGATTCTGCAACATCTAACTTGCCGGATGGAGCCATTGTTGTTGATTTTAGATCCGGAACAATATTTCTTGCAGCCCCAACTAAAAGAAACGGATTTTATCTTGTAAATAGCATAGTTCATGCTTCCGATAGCAATTCTCTCGATTTCAATGTCTACAGAAATACAATGAAACATGAATTTTGTCATGCCATAGGTTTTGACCATGCCACAAACGATCAAAGTATTATGAACAGCGGTACAGTCCTAGCAAATAATCGCATGCCATCACAGGATGACATAGACGCGGGCGTTTTGAAATACAAGCGCCTTGGCGGACACGAACTTGATGAGACGCAGGACAAGGACTAGTTTTCACAACCTTTATTAAATTGCCTTACAAATACATTACTATGGCTTCTGTCAGCAGTTCCATACAGGAGGCGCAGCGCGAGGAACACAGGAAGAAATGGACTTTTTTTGCCGTTGCGCTCATAGTTCTTGTTGTCGTTGCAGTTCTATTCTCAGCAAGCTTTCCTGCTTTAAATTCACCGCAGCAAGATACGCAAGCTCCATCGCAAACCGAACAAATCTCTTACGGTGACCCCGACAGGCTTTCCTATGGCTTGCCCCAATACAGCGCGCCTGGAGTAACCTTCAGCCTGCAGAAAGTAATGGGGGCCATGTGCACGAGCCGTGGAACTCTTCAGTGCCTTGAACCTGTGGCTGATTCTGTATTTGTTGAGAACAGCCGCACTGGCATATCGCGATACGAGATGAACGTCCACTTTCTCCTGAAGGGTGCAGTGGACGCGACAAGCATCAGGCCTTCAGTTGAACTTGACGGAAATCCGTGCTCTTTTGTTGGCAGCAATCTCACGCTCTCTGCAGACCAAACCTCTGACAGGATTGACTTCCTTTGTCCAAGCGTTAACAGCACCGGCAGTTTCAACGGAAGCTGGAAAGCCACTTACATGGAGAACGGCGCTGAGAAGATGACTACCGGCGTTCTGAGGAGAACCTGATTCTGATTTTTATAGTGGCCGTGCCCTTAATATATTACAATGCCAAAAAGGAAAAGAAATTCCGGTTTCAAAAAAACGTATTTTATACCTATTGTAGTTATTGCCACGATTATTCTTGCCTCGGCTGCCTATTTCTATCAGCCTTCTGCAGGCGGCATCGACGAGCTTCTCAATGAATTTCATCAGGCAGGCTCGGAAGGCAGCATAAAACATTATTTCCCTGACGCGCAGCTAATTCAGTCGGAACAGCGCAACAGGAGCTCGTTCAGGTATTACTACACAGAGGACGAGAACCGCACGATAATATTCAAGTATTATTACCTTGAAGGCGAGAACAAGACCGTAGTTGCCTGCGACAGGAACGTGACCATAGCCATATGTCCTGGAAAAACCAATTCACTGACAGCCGAGGATGTTGAGAGATGCATGGTTGCTGATTCCACAGCTTTCAGCCTGACAGGCAATGCAACTACGCCCTAGAAAGTATATAGTGAATCCACAAAAGATTTTCGCGCAAGTGGGTTCACAGATACGAGGAGAATCGAAGATTCTCCTGTACAGGCGAAGCTTGCTTCACCTTGTAGTTCCCAAGGAAATGAAATGCTCCTAATAACCCGCACCTAACTCGAAGTTGAGCTTTGCTCAACTTGAGTCGCCGAAGGATTTCAAAGAAATCCTTCGTACGAAGGTGCGGGTTTCATGGGAGCACATGGTGAAACTTCGTTTCACCTGTGCAGAATGAGCTTTGCTCATTCTTGCATGGCATCCAGAATGCATACAGAAAACAAAGTTTTCTGTATGCATCAGAAAGCTTCGCTTTCTGCTTGCATTGAGTTTCACAAGGATTTCAAAAAATCCTGTGCAGGAAAAGCTATGCTTTTCCTTGCATCACACGACTAAAGTCGTGTGTTTTCAATGCATTCTCGGATAATATGCCAATTGTTTCCTTGGAGAACTATAATCTTCCGATTAGGCTTTGTTGAAAAAGTGATGGACATCAGTTGATGTCCATCGATTTGGTAGGCTATCGACGCTAGACGCAGGTCGATAGCCGAATTTTTCAACAAAGTCTTCCGATTATAAAGGTATATATAACGCCCAAATCCATAAATCACAGGAGGGGCGTGTACTTTGAAGGCATTACCAAGAGTTTTACTGATATTTGCCATAGCTTTTGGTATGTTTGTTTCTGTTTCTTCTACCGGATACGGCCAGGGCTGGTGCGGTACCAATACTGACTGTGTTATAGAGAATAGCGGCGCGAGCTGCGAAGTTGACCAAAGCCAGAATAATTGCGAAGCAGGCTATTCGCCAAAGGCACGGTCATATGGCGGCCCTTTTGCTTGCACTAATGAGTGTAACTGCTGCCCAACGTCCAACTGGTGTAGCTGCGAATGCGAACAAACCGGATGCAATGACGATGGAACATGCCAGTGGGGACCTGAGAATCCCGGCAATTGCGGGGATTGCGGATGTCCCAGTGGTACTGTTTGGGATGGGAGTCAGTGCGCGACTCCGGAAGACCCCTGTGCTGGCGTGAGCTGCGGTGACGGAACTTGCACAGCCGGCTGTGAAGATGGCTGGTCGTGCCCTGACTATAACGGCGGGGATTGCGCCTGCAACCCCAAGGAAAGAACGTGCAACTACAACGGAGTTTTCGAGCACTATTATAACTGCAACGGACGGCAGATAATTGATGATTGCGAATTTGGCTGCTCCGGCGGCGCGTGCAATCCTGACCCGTGCGCCGGCGTTTCCTGCAGTAGTCCGCCCGGCGCATACTGCTCTGGTGCTACCCGATATTATTATAATTCTCCCGGAACCTGCTCAGGCGGCGACTGCAGCTATTCCACATCCAGCCAGGCATGCAGCGCTCCGGGCGCTGACTGCTCCGGCTCTTCATCATGCACTTACACGGCAACCTGCTCCGGCGGAAGCTGCGGGAGTTCGCGAAGCTGTTCGCAGTGCCCGACACCCGGCAGCACCTGCTCCGGCTCTTCTTCATGTTCTTACTCACCAACCTGCTCCGGAGCGGGTTCTTGCGGTTCCTCGCAGAGCTGCTCACCATGTCCGACGCCCGGCGGTGACTGTTATGATGGTGACACGCGGCGCACTTATTCACCAACATGTTCAGGCGCCGGCAGCTGCGGAACATCCCAGTCGCTGACCGACTGCACAGCCCCCGGTGCTGACTGCTATGACGGCGACACAAGAAGGACATATTCAGGATATTGTTCATCTGGCAGCTGCGGAACTTCCTCATCTCTGCAGGATTGCACAGCCCCAGGACCTGACTGCTACGACGGAGACACGCGAAGAACCTATTCAGGATATTGTTCATCTGGCAGCTGCGGAACATCCCAGTCGCTGACCGACTGCACAGCCTCCGGCCCGACTTGCATAGGCAACACGCGGCGGACTTATTCAGCCTACTGCTCAGGCGGCAGCTGCGGACAGAGCGCTTCTGACACAGCCTGTCCCACCTCGGGGTGTAGCGGCAGCTGGAGGCAGACTGGCGGCTGTTCTGGAGGCAGCTGCTATCTCAACAACGCCGAGAACTGCGACAACAGCGACGGCTGGTATGACACCAGCGGCTGCTACTCTGACTGCGAAGGCGGCTACGCCCGCACGTCGAAGAACCAGGAATACCGCAACTACGGCTGTTCATCCGGTGCATGCAGTTACAGCGTAACCGGCACCCAGAAAGTGCCGTGCAGCACCGGAACGTACTGTGCCAACAGCAACGGCTGGTACGGCGGCGGCGAGAACGGCTGCGGTACATGGGACGACCCGACCTCATACTACAGAAGCTATTACTGCTCAGGCGGCTCCTGCGCGTACAGCAACACAGACTCACGCGATTATGACGGCAGCGACGGCTGGACAGGAGGCGGAAATTCCGGTGGCTGCGGAACACGGGACGACCCGACAGCTTATCAGATAGACTACTACGTGACAGCGAACACGCCAAACCAGAACAGCTGCACTGCCAATTCCAACGACTGCGACAGCAGCGACGGATGGTATAGCGGCGGAAATAACGGTGGATGCGGCGACGACCCGGCATCTGAAGACAGGGATTATTATGCAAGCGGCAGCTCTTGCACCTATGCCAGCTGCAACAGCCAGGACTGCGACTCGTCTGACATATGCGGAAACGTGTGCGAAGGAAACGTGATACGACAGTATCTTGATTCTTATGTCGTGTCCGGCACGAACACATGCACGTCATATTACGGCGCGGTTGTCGAGGATTGTTCCTCAAAGACAAGCAGCGACAGCGACGGAGACAACCCGCAGGCTCAGGGAACAGTCACGGACTACACCGGCTGCTCAGGCGGAAGCTGCAGCACCTCTCCTGTCACGGACGCATGCACAAGCTCAACGCAGGTGAGGGAATATCTGGCAAGCGGCTCGAGCTACACAAGCTATGTGAAAAACTGCGAGGAGTACGAGCCGTCAGCAACGTACTGCAGCGGCAACAACAGGATGCGCCGTGACTGGGGCTGCTCGTCGGGTGCGTGCAGCGATGCCGCAGCTACAGACACCGTTGTCGAAACCTGCGCTCTTGGCTGCAATCCGAACACTGGGCAATGCTATAATTCTCTATGTTCGCCCAACCCCTGCACCAGCCCGCCTGTGAGCTCATGCAGCGGCACCAGCACCGTTACATATCCCAACCCCGGCACGTGCACGCAATCTGGCGGGACTTACAGCTGCTCGTATCCGCCGACATACACTCAGTGCCCGCCAACAGGCTGTAGCGGAACCACGAGATATTACAGCGGAACCTGCTCAGGCGGCTCATGCACGTTCGGCAGCAGCGAGAACTGCGGCGCCATCGCCAGCAGCGACACTGACGGTAACAACGCACAGGCGCAGGGAAGGTGCACAGATTATGTGACATGCTCAGGCGGCTCCTGTACATCTACCACCACGGATGACGCGTGCCTTGATTCGAACTTGTTGAGGGAATATTATGCCAGCGGTGCCAGCTGCCCTACACAAGACTATGACTGCAGGAATTACAATTCATATTACTGCGCAGGCAGCAACAGGATGCAGCATGTCTGGGGATGCACAAGCTCTCCCGGCTACTGCGCGAACACGGCGGACGTCCTTGTCGAGAGCTGCGCATACGGATGCAGCAACGGACAGTGCAATGCAAACCCGTGTTCGCCCAACCCCTGCACCAGTCCGCCGGCCAACTCATGCAGCAGCAACACAAGAACATATTATTCCAATCCCGGCACCTGTACGGTAATCGGCAGCAGCTACAGCTGCTCGTATCCTCCGCAGACAGAGAACTGCCCGTCAACAGGATGCTCCGGCGAAACAAGGCAGACTGGCGGCTGCTCAGGCAGCTCATGCTACATGAACAACGTCCAGGACTGCAACTCGCTTAACGGATGTGTCAACAGCGGTGGCAGCTATCGTTCATGCAGCGGCTTGCAGGCGTGCGACGCGCAGAATCGGCTTTACAACGATTACACCTGCTCGGGCGGAGCGTGTTCTGTCGCCTCGTCCTCGTCTTCGTCCAGCTGCCCGATTGTATACTCTAACTGCGTTACATGCACGAAGAATGACAATGTCTGCATAGACAGCACGCTGCGCACTTACGCAGCCGCATCATGTTCGAGCGGAACCTGCGGAAGCAGCTACACTGAAAGCGCCTGCCCGTACGGCTGCAAATCTCAGGCAGGCGATGACGTGTGCCATTCGGACGCGTGCAGCCCCAATCCATGCACAAGCCCGTCTGACGATGTCTGTGCCAGCAGCAGCACGCTCACGACATACGCCGCGACAGGAAGCTGCACGAACAGCGGAACAGGCTCGGCTAACTGCGCCTACACGCCGAGCAGCCAGGGCTGCACCTATGGCTGCCTCTCGCTCGGCGGGGACGACAGATGCGCTTCCAACACCGCGCCTACGCTCAGCAGCCTGTCGCTTTCGTCAACCTACGGCAACTATGCGGCAACAGGCCAGCCGGCTACTGTGACTTCGACGGGAAGCGACCCGAATAATGAGCAGGTGAGGCTGCGCTGCGGAAGCAGCAGCGGTGCCGCGGATTTCTGTACCAGCAGCTACACCGCATCAAATCCAAGCTGCACCTTCTACTCCCCATGGGGAGGTTCCGCCGACCAGATTGTATACTGCTTCATTGAAGATGCGCCCGGAGCGCGTTCGTCTGTGCTGCAAACCACGCTTTCAGCTGACAACTCAGCACCGGCTGTCAGTCTTTCCAGAAATCCGTCAGCCGGCCAGATACTGCCGGGCACTTCAACCACACTAACAGCGTCGTCTTCCGATACAAGGAGCGGCGTTTCAACTACATCCATAACAGTCGACAGTGCAACGGCAACCACATGCTCGGGCACTTCCTGTCAGCATACCTTCTCGCCGGCATATGGAAGACACACAGTCTCATCGAGCGCTACAGACAGGGTAGGGAACATCGGGCAGTCGCCATCTGAAACTTTCATTGCTGACAACCCACCAGTTGTTGCCGGTCCGATTTCATATTCAGGCTCATGCAGGGAGGGCAGTACCATAACCCTGCGCTGCAGCGCATCTGACACAAACCAGGCTTCGAACACGCTCGCCGTAAGGGTCTGGGCAGGCGAATGCACTGGTGACAACTGCTTCCCGACGCGCAGCTGGACTTATTTCAACGGTGGAACAATGAATTACCAGTCAGGCGACACATTTGCGAGGGACGTTACTATAACATCAGCGGATGGACGAGGCATAGCAGCCACCTGCCAGGCGACAGACGAGCTTGGCGTAACGTCGAACTGGGGAGACTCGTATCCGCTTTGCATAGTCAACCAGTGCCAGAACCCGCCTGTAGTCACAGTCGAATCAATAGTCCAGAACCCGTCAGGCCCGGGCACCGTGCAGGTAACGTTCAGCACAGACCGAGCGGTGCAAGGCGAACCGACCGTGCGCATCAAGCCCGGCTCGCAGCGCGGCGGCACCACAGAGATAACAGCCACCCAGGCATCAAAGCAAGGCAACAGATATGTTTATTCATTCACAGCACAGTCAAGTCACCTCAGCGGAATCGCGGACATTTCTGTCAGCGGCAACTTCAATGACAGGGGCGTGAACTGCCAGTTCGGCAGGATATCGCAGATGACAATAGACACTGACGCGCCGACAACCACCATCCTTTGCGACGGCACCCCGTGCAGCAGCTCAACAACCTATATTGGCAAGGCAAACATGGTGCTCAACTGCAACGACCCGACGACAAGCTGCTCGCAGATTCAGTTCGGAGTTGGCGAGAGCCCGAACCCGCCATTGTCAGACACTTACACAGTCTCCCGCGACATAGTTCCGACTGCGAGAGGGCTCAACACCTTTACAGTCAGCTACCGCTCAACAGATGCAGTGGGCAATGTGGAACAAACAAAAACACAAACCGTGCGCATATACGCCCCGCCCTGCGCCAATGCAGGAAACTGCAGACCCGACTGCAGCGACTGCGGCGGATACGCGCAGGAGGAAGTCAAGGTGGGTGTGGTGCATGAAAGGCCCACAGTGCTCAGGGGCGACACGCTTAACTCGCGCATGTACTGCTTCCTGAGAAACGCACAGACAAAAGCGAAAACCCGTGAGTGCGACATCAACCCGGCTTCATTAAAGATTACAGTTGACAAGAACGACCCGAACCCGTCAAACAGGAAGGATTACTTCAGATGGTACTATCCCGGATACGATTATCCGCGATACACAGCCAATTATGATGTTTCAAGGGTTTCTGCTTTCCTCGGCGAAAGGCAGGACAACACGCAAAACCACCCCCAGACGATAGACAACATACCTTACACGTTCGCCAAACACTGGAGATTCCCGATATGGACAAGCGAATTCCAGTCGGAAATCTGTGTGGAAGGCGGCGACCAGACATCAGGCTTAATTGGCGAGGGCTGCGATGATTATACCGTGACAGATTCGGAAATTTTATTGGATGTTTCGTTCCCGGACCTCGGGGTGACTGTTCCGAGAACTACGGACGGGCAGAACGAGGCGAACTTCACAAAAACCATGGTAATAGACTTCAAGGCGACGCCTACCGTAAGAACTGTCCTTTCCACCGCGCCGTGCACCGGAACCGCGTGCGATGTCGACTTCAGCTTCGACGGGCAGCCGGTTAACAAGGGAACCACATGGAGCGACTTCGAGCGCGCTTATCTGCCGGACCCTGCCGACGCAGCGAGCAATGCGCTGTCGTGCGACACATATCATACGCTTAATGTTAAGGCTGTCAAGACTGCCGAACCTGACAGCGGAATTGAGACAACCGTCCAGAAAACATTCTTCCTAAGCTGCGAGCCAAGGCTTGTAGTGAAACCGGCTGAGGTGAGACTTGTCCTAAGCTCCCAACCCGGCGATGTCTTCGAGGTTACTGCAATTAACCCAAGAGACGAGGAAAAGGTGTTTAACATACAGGCACTAACTACAGACCCGAACAGCTACCCGCTTCCATGGATCAGGTTCACCTGCAATTCCATCGGCTGCGAGGCGGGACCCGGACAGGGAATGCCGAATGACGATTACGCAAGGCTTACCGTGCCAGCCGGGCTGCAAAGGTCGGTTTTCGTTTCGATGTCCACTGCCGCAAGGTCAGGACAGTTCCCTGTCGAATTCAGGGGGACCTACACGGAGGTGGTGGATGGCAATACCGTGACAAACACATTCAGCGCGATAGGCACGCTTCTGATATTCGCGGAAGGCCTGGACGAGTTTGCCGTGTGGCAGCTTGCCGGCTTGATGCTGATAGTTATAGCGATTCTATATTACTCAGATTTCTTGAGCGTCAAGAAACGTCCCAAGCGAAAGAAATAGGCGTTTTCTTATTTTGAATTCTCCTGAAAACCTACGCCTTTAGGCGTATGATGAAGACAGGAAATTCGAAAGAAATCCACAAGAAACCTGCACCTTCGTACGAAGGATTTCATTGCAATGAATGCAGCTAGTTTAATACAATCGCGATTTTGTTGATTGGTTGACTATAAAAGCATTTTTATCAAATAAGTCTTAATGAAAAAGGTGGGTTCAGATGAAGGAATCAAATTGCATAGTTCTAGATTTTCTGCCAAGCGGCTACGCCGACAGGCGGCACACTGAACCCATAGCCCAGGCAATCGGCACTTCGTTCTTTTCGCTTCTTGAACTCGTTACACGCGAGGGCGTGACGCTCGCGCAGGAAGAGGACGTGTACATAGGCGAGGGCAAAAGAGACAAGGTCCGCTTCATACGCGGACAAATCGAGTACCGCGACCTGACGAGCATGGCCAAACACCTCCTGCCCGAGATAGTTGACAAGCTTGTGAAGCTCAACGAGCAGAGATTTGTTGAATTCTTCAACAAGGGCACTATAGTGACGCCGAGGATGCACCAGTTCCAGCTGCTGCCGGGTGTCGGCAAGAAACACATGGCAGACATACTTGCAGAGAGAAGCAAAAAACCGTTCGCGAGCTTCACAGACATCAGCGAACGCGTCAAGTTGTTCCCTGACCCGCAGAAAACCATAGTCCGGCGCATACTTCAGGAGCTTGAAGGCGACGAGAAATATTACCTCTTCGCAGTCAGACAGCAGAGAAGGCAGTCATTCTAAAATTTATAGTACCCACGCACAATATATTCTTCATGAAAGGCATCACGCCTGTAATAGCTGTTATATTGCTGCTGTTGATAACCATCTCCATCGTCGGCTTCTCAATGCTTTTCTTCCAGCGGACTGCACAGACAGCAACACAAGCAGGCGACGCCGAACTCGAGCATTTCACCAAATCCCAGGGAATACCAAGGCTTGAAGGCTCGAGCGGCAACAATGTTTACCTGAGGAGCGTCGGCGGAACGCCGCTGGAAAATCCCACATTCTTCGTAGCGAACCAGAAGGTGGACGCTACAGGACCCGCATCACTTGCCCCCGGGCAGGTCGGCACGTACATACTTGACGAGAACCAGCTCAATAGCCTGCCAAGCACTGCTGAAATAAAAGTTACAACCAACGGGTTCTCCGACAGCATCATTGCGACGCTCAGGGAGATACTTGCAAAGATATTTACGTCGCCGGCGACCGTGACGGGGCTCGTGACGGGCGAGGATGATGGTATACTTTTCAAGAGCTCGACCGGCGTTGACCTGGCAGCTATATCTGATAGCGGCTTGATGGGAATCGGGACGACGAGCCCAAGTTCTTTATTAACCCTTTCAGGAGATGATGGAACTAACGGATTGGTGAGTTTTGTAGGCACAGGAAACGCTATTATAAATTCAAAGCAAAGCTTTCTTTTCAATATAGATTCAGATTCTTCTCAAACTGATAGAGTTTTTACTATTTATAAAGATAGAACTGGACAAACAGACGGAACACATTTATTTACGGTTCAAGAAGACGGCAACGTCGGCATCGGGACGACGGCGCCGGATGTAAAACTGGAAATTCAAACTAGCTTTGCATCAGCTGTTGGTAATGCTTTACATTTAACAAATGAAGGGTTAACCGCTAATCGTGGATTTGGGACAGGAATATTGTTTACAGGAGTGCCTACTTTGCAAGATGGGGATTTTCAAACAGGAAGAATTTATAGCACATTTGATGGAAACGACTATACAACAGTTAGACTAACACTACAAAGTATTGATTCTGGCGGTAGTTATTTGGATACTTTGTCAGTGAAAAATGGCAACGTCGGCATCGGGACGACGAATCCACTCGAACCCCTTCACGTTGTCGGCAACAGCAATGCGGGTTTGACTATCGAGCGTACGACTGCCACGACTGGGCGGTATTCAATTTATGCCGCAAGTACCGGCGGTAGTCTCTTCATTGATGAGTCTGGAGTTGCGAATCGAATGGTGATCCAGAAAACAACCGGCAACGTCGGCATCGGGACGACGACACCTCAGGATGCTCTCCATGTGTCCGGCGGCTCGGGGACTTCGATGACTGTCGCAAGCACCACAAACGGCAACAATGCGCTGCTTAAGATAATGACTTCGCGCTCGGCCACTGCTTCGTTGAATTATGGGTGGCAGCTAAACGCGACTGATGACGGGGCTACTCCTTCAATGGCGCTGAGAATATCGAGAATATCCGAGGGGGCAGTATACGATAAGGTCACAATAGACACTTCCGGCAACGTAGGCATCGGGACGATATCTCCTGGGGAAAAACTCCACATACAGGGAACCGGCTCGACAATATTGTTGAAGGCTGATGAAAACGAACAGACTACCAGCTCGCTGATCAAGTTCCGCGAGATGGGAGATGTGGGCTTTAATCTAAGACACGACGGCGGAGGGACTTGTAATTCTTTCACGGGCTGTCTTTTGATAGAGGACCATCTGGGAGTAAACTTGCTCACAATATACAGGACCGGCAACGTAGGCATCGGGACGACAACTCCAGGTACGAAACTCCATATAGCAGGCGGCGATTCTGCCATCACGAACCAGGGCAGCGGACTTATCCTTCGCGCGACCGACGGGCCTAACTGCTTCAGGGTTACAGTCAATAATGCCGGAACCGTGAGCGCTGCGTCCGTTGCCTGTCCTTAGTCGTTTTGCGCTTTTAAGCATTTCTATCGAAAGAAGTGTTAGACTTATTGTTTGAGTTGATAGTTATGGTGCAAAAATCATACGGAAAAATGAGACGTTCGCGGAAAAAGATGACGAACCCGCCAAAGCCAACCATCACGGACCTTCTGAGGAAGTTCGAGATAGGGGACAAGGTTCATGTCGTCATAAGATCCAGCGGACGCTTCCAGCACCCGAGATTCCACGGAAAAACGGGCACTGTGCTGGCAAAGCAGGGCAGGACTTATATCGTCGAGATACACGACGGCTCGCTCGCGAAGAAGCTTTTCTTGGCTCCCGAGCATTTAAAGAAGGGATGAATTTAATATTTACGAAGACTGAAGGTCTGAGTCAAACTCCTTTTCTTTGGAGTGATACCTCAGACCTTTCTTTTCGGAAAAGAAAGGGATAGGTATGGACATAGCTTCAGAAGAAGACATAAGCATACACGACGCCAAAAGAATCATAGACGAAAGGAAGAAGGAAAGAGACCTCGTTTACGACCAGAAGATCTGCCTCGAATACCTTGAGAAGGTCGCAACACTGACATCCACTCAGGTGAAGAACCTCGTGGAGGAACTGGGCGCAATAAGCATCCTCAAGCCGCGCTACATAGCACTCATCGTCAGCATGATGCCCGACACGGAGGAAGAGGTGGAGGCGCTTTTCTCAAAGGAAAGAACCAATCTCAAGAAGGAAGAGATAAAGAAAATCGTCGAGATAATAAAGAAATACAAGAAATAAGACTTTTCTTTCGAAAAGAAAATCCTTAAGCCAAAAGAAACGTATTATATTTTTGGCTCATTGGCATTCGCATTGATTCTCATGAAGATTGACTCTATCTTTGACGAAGGCTCGAGCAAAGAAGATACTTATCTAATAGGCAAAGATATATTCGGTGTCTTCGACGGCGCGAACAGCATAAACAGGTTTTTTGACGACGGCAAGCCGGGCGGACTGATTGCAGCCATGATTGCAAGGGATGAGTTTGCAACAAATAAAGGGTCGCTGAAAGAGATGGCTGCAAATGCCAACAATGCGCTCAGAAAGAAGATGATATCTAACAGCGTTGACATATCGGACAAGGCAAATTTATGGTGCACTACGGCGGCTGTCGTGAGACTGAAAATGGACAGCTTCGAATGGCTCCAGGTTTCGGACTCCATAATTCTCATAATTTATAAGGACAACTCATTCAAGCTCATGCTGACTGATTACGACCATGATAGAGACGTAATGACTTTATGGAAGAGCCTTGCGCAGGAAAAAACAAAAAATATACACGGCGTTATCTGGAAGAAAATCCCCCATGTAAGACTCAAAGCCAACGAGGACTACGGCCTGATCGACGGCGAGGAGAAATTCTCGAAATTTATCATGACAGGCGAAGAGAGCCTAGAAAATGTGAAACATGTCATTCTTTTCACAGACGGCATGATTCTTCCGAAAGAACGTCCCGAAGATGAGGACGATTTCAGCACGTTTGTGAGACTGTTCATGGAAGGCGGGCTCGGAAAAATCAAGGATTATGTTAGGGGACTGGAAAAGGACGACCCGGAATGCTGGAAATATCCGCGCTACAAACAGTACGATGACATAGCAGCGATTTCAATTTCTTTCTAGATCTTCAGTCGAGGCTTGATTTCAATTTCTTCAAAGGATTTTTTAATCAGGAATTCTTCCAGCTTCAGAAGAGCTTTCACTTTTTCATTCTCCGTGTTTATCGAATAAAGCTGCACCCTGCCTATGGTTCTGGTAGTCTTGATAATATTCTGCTTGACAAGTTTCGGGAAGATTTTGTACAATGTCGGACGGGATATCCCGGAGTTGTCAGCTATGTCCTTCTTCGTATAGTCTATGCCGACGCCCTCGATAAGAAAGTCTATTACTCTGTTCTCAATCGAGTCGCCGACTATTTCCAGCAACATTGATTTTTCCATATCTTACCACTTTCACAAAGATCTCAGGAGATCTCAATCTTAATAGAACACTTTTAAACTATTTAAATCTTTACACTCATGTAAACTTATGGATAATGAATTAATTAGAGCCAAAATACTGTTTGCACTCGCGAGACACCGCAAATGGGGTGAGAGTCATACAGCTTATGAAAACATGATGAAACAATTTCGCTCGCAGATGCTCGGCAGAGAAGGAATGAAAATCGCGGCAAGAATGGCAGAAGAACTCATGAGAGAAGGATTTATTATCAAGAAACCAACTCATTATGGACTTCAGGTTTCGTTAAATCCCAAAAAATCCCAAGAAATAAAAGAAATAATAAGGAAAAACATAGGATTTGATTTGTAATGAACTTCTCGCAAATAGACGCCTTAGAGAACGGCATAATGGACGAGTACAAGCTTGGCCTGGAAAAGCTTGTACGGAAGATGAGCAACGCAGAATTCAAAAGGATGCTCCTCCAGAGAAAGTGGACTTCCTATTCATTCACGCCCCTCTACGATTTCGGCATCGACGGGATGCAAAATGAAAAAGCGAAAATCATACTGCGAGGCATACGCAACGACGAGTATCCGCCGGGTCCGTCGCACAGGGAGGACCTTGTTCACGACATGAAAATCATGGGGATGGACATCGAGGAGATAATGAATACGCAGCCGTCAAAGCACACCGAGAAGACAATAAAGAGCCAGTTTGATTTTTTGAGATTCAATGAAGAGCAGGAAATGCACGACATAAAGGTTGTCACATTCCTGCGGTTCGCGCTGGAGATACTCGTTTCCGTGGAATACAGCGTGTTCGTGCGGCGCCTAGAGGACTTCGGGCTTACAAGGCGCAACTCAAGATTCTACTGGCCGCACTTCCTGCACGACATGAAGCAGCACCCTCTCGGACACCGCGGTGAAACCCACTCTGACATGCTGTCGGAGCAGCTTGCAAGCATGCTGGACACGCTGAAGAAAGCGGCGGCATGCGGGCGCTATATCCAGAAGTCGTACGACTTGCGCTCAGGTTTCTTCAATCAGAAATTCTAGGATGGAAAAAAATATGATGGCCAAAACTTTTGTCAGGGACTATGCGCTTACCTGCTACACTTTTGACAGCGAACCGGAAGACTATCTAATTGCGAGACTGATACACAAACATATGAGAGGGAGCAGGGTCCTTGACCTCGGATGCGGTCCGGTTGCGCCTCTCCTTGCGCTGTTTTATCCCGATGCGAGGGAAGCGGTTGCGGTTGACAGTCTCAAGGAAAACATAGATTTTATGAAAAACGATTTTCGCTTCATGGATGGAATCATGAAAAGAGCGCTTTCTTACAAGCACCGTTACATCTCCAAAAAAGATTCCAGCCCCAGACTGTCGCTGATAAGGGGCGACGTCACAAAAAAGCTTGCCATAGGGAGATTCGATTCAGCCATGCAGATAGGATGTTTTGGAGCTCTTGATACGCAAGAACAATTTCAAAGAGCTGTCAACAATGCTTATAGCTACCTAAAGCCCGGCGGAATTTTGCTGATGGTTAACTGGCTTGATGAAATATCAAAAGTCAAGCGCCCTCTCCAATTCAACGGAAAAGTTAACTCTCTCGAGCTTTACGTTCCATGCCTCAGGCAGGCAGGTTTTAGGATCAGGAAAATGCATACGACATCCAAGCTTGGCGGCGAGACAAAGAGGATGGGTTATACGAGGATTGTCTGGGCAGTCGCTAAAAAATAATCACTTTTTCATTTTGGCATTATGAATGGCTGTGACGTCAAGCTCCTTGCAGATGCAACTCTGCTGCAGAATGCTGCTCACGGAGGGCGTCGTCCTTCCGTTGTCGCCGCTCACCAGCTCCTTCACGTACAGCCCCGCCTCGCATTTGACTTCTATGGAGAATTTCTTGCCGCTGATATATTTTGTCTTCAGCGACTTTAGCTTCCTGTGGCGGAACTTGTCGGCGCGGCGGTGCACCACGCGCTCGGGGGTTTTCTGCTTTATTTCACCCACCAGCGTTTTCAGCTTGTCGAGGTCTTTTCTGGAAACATTCTCGCATATGACTATCGCGCGGTATGTCTTGTCCGCGCGCTCCTCTTTTATGCGGCGGACCTCTTCTATGTTCGAGAGCTTGAGATTTCTGATCCTGATTCCTTTGCCGACTTTCTTCGCCAGCGCCTTCAGGTTGAGCTCCCGCTTTCTGGGGCTGAGAATTTCAAGGACAAACGGGCGCCATCCTAAGCACCTTGCATCTATGTCCTCGCGCCCGAGCCCGTGAAGCTTGTGGCTCGCGCCAAGCGTAGCTTTCATAAACGGCACTGCCATGATTTCCTCGATTGACGTCTTGTACTTTTTTGACGGCCAGCGCGTTTGGGGGATTCCGCGCACGAGCTTCTGGTACTCTCCGTAAATGAAAATTGGATTTATCTGTATGTCCACCGAGCCTTCAGGAATATTGACAAGAAAGTTTATGTCAGGACGAGAGTGATATTTTGCCTTCGTCTTCTTCTCCACAAGCTTTCCGAGCTCGCGGTTCAGCTCAGCCTTCAGCGGCTCGCAGTAGTCTATGCCCACGCGTTCCCAGAGATTTTCTTCCCGCGAAATCAGCTCGAAGGAAAGCTTGGTGCCGACCAGAAACGTCGAGAACTCGTACTTCTTTCCCGCTTTTGCAACCTTATCCACAAGCCTGTCAAGATTTTCGAACGTATCTTCGCAGATGACACACTTCTTTTTTTCAAGTTTTGATTTTGACTCAAGCTTGTGGAACCGGAAGCTGTGGAAATTGTTGATGTCGATGTCGCCGTCGTAATGCTCCCTGTCGACGCTCATTGCGACAAGAGTTCGAAGAAGCCCGCCCCGTTCGCTGTTTGTCAGTCCGCTGAGAAGCTGGGCGAACTGGCGCCCGAGGCAGTTGTCGCATACCGGATGCTGTAGAATACGGTGAGCCTTTTCCTGTATTTGCATGAGAACTAATTGGCTGTACGGCTTAAAAAAGAAGATTAAATTGTTCTCCTTACGTCAAGGTCTTGAAACGGCGACGGCTGAAGCTTGTACCTTACGTTTCTATTCAGCTTCAGGACCGTTCCGGGAGTTACGTCCGGGCGGGACACTTCAAGAGCCCCGTCGCGATAAGTGTCAATCTCTATCCTTCCAATTCCCGATGCGACATACAGCACTTCCCTGCTTCTGGTCTTTTGTTCAGCAAGCGGCACTTGCGGAGACTGTTCAACCATTCCGGCGCCCAATCCGGCGAACTGGCACAAATATGGATGTCTCGCAACGTTCTCTGCGTAAGCGATATGAAATGGCGCGTCCATTGAATAAATATTGCACTTCCAAGTATAAAAAATTTTTGAAAGAAGAAAATGATATAGATATCATTAATTTATGATGCATAGTTTTTGAATTTTCTGTGGATGATAAAATCCTATAAATTTTCTGAATTTTAATACTTCTACTCTTGCTATCGTTAAATAATAACTTTTATCGGAATTTGGTCCTGTTGTTACTGATTTTATTCCTATATCTCTCAAAAGACTTTTTACTTGTATCAAACCTTTTCCATTCATGGATTTTATTCTAATTCTTCGTGTCTTTATATCGACAGTTGCCTCGTCATCAAAAAAAGCTTTTAGCCATTCAATCTTTATTGCCTTTTTTGATAATTTTATATCTTTCCCTACAAACCAACCTCTAGTATTTCCACCACCAAGCGCTCTGATTCTTTCAAACACTCTTTTTGATTTAAATCTGATTTCACATCTCACTTTCATTGGTTTAATACCGAATACATAATTTACATCATTTCTGAACTGCTCGAGCAATATATTTTCAGTATTGCAATATCCAATTTGGTATCGTATTCTGTCTCTTCTATATCTTCTACCATTTACTATCTGAAGAGAATTCCTTTCTAGGAAAAATGTAAGCCATCCGTCTCCACAGACATGTGCGACTATTCTAGCTTCCTCTGGACTTATGCTCATCTTTAATTATTATCTTTGCTTCTATTTAAAAATTAGCGGGTAGTGAAAAAAGTAGATAGCGGAGGGAAGATTTGAACTTCCGACCTCCGGGTTATGGGCCATTCGTATATGCATTATCAAAATGCAAATTCGACGAGCACTCCAGGCTTTGAGGGGCTTAGAGTTTTCTATAACCCATGCTCTACTCCGCTATAGTTTTGAATAATTGCATGAAGGATTTAAATAAGAATCAAGGCAAACCCGTAATTATGATGCATCACAATTGCATTGGCATAAAGCACTGCAATAGTTTCGTAAAAATTATTTATACCGTTCCTTGTAGTAATAAATGTAATGACTAGTGTCTCACGGGCCATCGGCATTGACGAATCCGGATGCCTGAGCGATCCCGAGCTGCCTATGTCCGTTGTTGTTTCTCTTTCGTCGCACAACCCTGCCGACTACAAAAGGACTTCTTCCGAACGTGTTGCCAGATATAACGGCAAGCCGAGAGGGAGAGTAAAGCATCATGACAGCTACCTGCCGCCTTTCGGCTCTTTCCAGTATGTTGCATTGACGCCCGCGCACATGAGGGACGCGGAATTGATTTATGGCGAGCCGGAAACTGACGAAGAGCTCTCATGGAACGAAAAGTTCTACGAATTCAGGCTCAGGCACGACGCGATAATCAGGCTGCTTGAAGAAAGGAATTTTGACCCGAACAATGAAAAGGTAATCATTGACGCGTTCTGCGGACCCAGCGTCATGCTTAGGCAGCTGTCACTTGCATGGCAGAGACAGTACGGGGAGCCGCTGGCAAGAAGGTCTGTCGAATGCCAGACGCATGCTGACGAACATTATCCTATTATAAACGCCGCAGACGAGGATGCTAACAGGCTCATGACACGGCTAAGGTATCCTGAAAGGTTCGAAGGCCACGATGAATCCTGGAGGGCGCGGGAAATCACGCTCAGCGCGGATGACATGATGAGGCTGAACCTGAACAGGCACATGCAGAGGGAAGCAAGAAGACGGATGGAACATGCAGACTTTTCCGATGTCCAGCCGGCTTTTGATGCCGCCTGAAGCTTAATAATCCACAACTATATTTATTCTCTATGAATGTTCTTGGCATTGATGAGTCTGGAAGAGGCCCGGTGTGCGGTCCGCTTACAATGTGCGGATATCTCATCGACGAAAGCAAAATGCACGAATTGAAGAGCATCGGCGCAAAGGATTCCAAACTTCTCACGGCGGAAAAGCGCGAGAACATGGCGCCCCTCCTGAAAGAGCTTGCAGACGATTTCGTGGTGTTGAAGATAACAGCAAAGGAGATAGACGAGCTGCGGAACGAGACGAATCTGAACATAATCGAGATTGAGCGCATGCAGCACATCATCAACATAATGAAGCCCGACAAGGTTATCATTGATTCACCGGAGGTTAACACACCCGCATTTTCAAGAAAGGTGATGGCGAGGGTCAAGGACAAAAGCCTTCAGGTGCTTAGCGAGAATTTCGCCGACAAGAAGTACCCTGTCGTAAGCGCGGCATCCGTCATAGCCAAGGTGGAGCGGGACGCGGAGATAAGGAAGCTCCATGAAAAGCACGGGTTCTTCGGTAGCGGCTACAGCCACGACGAAATAACGATTGCGTTTTTAAAGGATTGGATTAAGAAGAATAAAGAGTTTCCCCCGTTTGTCCGCAAGAGCTGGTTCACGGCGCAGCGGATAAAGGAGGAAAAAGAACAGGTGCCGATAAGCAAATTCATAAAGTGAGGCTTTTCTTTGTAAAAAGAAAACCCTTATGAGGTTGAGTAAGGCTCAACCTATACAGGTGAAACAAAGTTTCACCTTGTAAGGCAAAAGAAAATATTACAATATGGGGAAAGATTGGTAATGAACCTCAAATCATACTTCGACATGGAACTTAGAACGACATCTGTCTACGCGGTAGCCGCCGTAATAATGGGTTACCTTTCGCTGCTGATAAGCCACACGGCGTACGCGACGCTTGCCGGACTCATAGTCCTTGCGGTGCTGACTTTTGCGATGCGCGCCGCGTTCAAGATAAAGGAAGGCGCGAAGTGGTGGCTCGGGAACGGCGTAATTGTATACATTTTCCTGTGGCTGATTGTCTGGACTATATTCTACAATGCTTACGTGCTGTGATAACATGCTTCGCACACATTTTGCAAAAGACATAGAGCCTGGCACGGTGAAGGTTGCCGGATGGGTGCACGAGAAGCGCGCTCTCGGGGGCATACTTTTTGTAATCCTCCGCGATTCCACGGGACTCATGCAGATAATAGCAAAAAAAGACAAGACTGACGCGCAGATGATAAGGACTCTTGAAGGACTTTCGCGGGAAAGCGTCGTGTCAATCGAGGGCAAAGCTGTGGAGAGCAAGAACGCCCCGAACGGCGTGGAAGTAATCCCAGGCATCATCGAGATACTTGCCGAAGCCGAGCCGCTGCCAATTGATACTTCTCCCGGAATAAAGACGGGGCTTGACAAGCGGCTTGATTTTCGCAGCGTAGATTTGCGGAAGCCCGAGAACTACGCAATATTCAAAGTGCAGTCAACGCTGCTGCAGGAGATGCAGTCGTTTCTCAAGGAAAACAGCTTCATGCAGATATTCACGCCGTGCCTCATGGGCGTCGCATCTGAAAGCGGCTCGGAGGTGTTCTCTGTTGTTTATTTTGACAGGGAGGCGTTTCTGAGGCAGGATCCGCAATTGCACAGGCAGCTTGCGATAGCCGGCGGACTCGAGCGCGTCTACGACGTGGGGCCCGCGTGGCGCGCGGAACATTCGCACACCGTAAGGCACATGTGCGAGCATCGCGTCATGGCTGTAGAAACCTCATTCATAGAGAACGAATACGACGTCATCCGGCTCGAGAATGATTTGATAATCAATTCGATGGAAAAGCTCCAGAAGGACTGCAAGCGCGAACTGAAGATGTTCAACGCTGAAATGGAGATTCCCAAGAAGATACCGATACTTGAGTTTCCTGAAATCTACGACATACTTGAGGAGCTTGGCGAGCCGCTGCCGCGCGGCGAGGACCTCAACGGCGCAGCGGAAAAGAAACTCGGCGAATACGTGAAGGAAAAACACAAGTCGGACTTTTTCTTTGCCAACAAATTCCCGTTCAAGGTGAAACCGTTCTATGTCATGCGCGACGGGGAGTGGGCGCGCAGCGTGGACCTTATCTTCAAGGGGATAGAGATGAGCTCCGGCGGGCAGAGAGAGCATCGTTATGACAAGATAATGGAGCAGGCAAAGCTCAAGGGGATGAATCCCGAATCTGTCAAATGGTTTGCCGACTTCTTCAAATGGGGAGTGCCGACGCACGGCGGATTTGCCCTTGGAATAGAAAGACTAACGATGCAAATTCTAGGACTGGAAAATGTCCGCGAAGCCACGCTGTTCCCGCGAGACACTGAAAGACTCACGCCGTGATTGTCATGCTTGTATTCGACTTTTCTTCAGGATGGTACGTCCTGTTTTTCTTCGCGCTTGGATTATTCGTAATATTCTCTCACATCAGAAAAAGCACCAAGGATGTCGTGAAATTCGGCGCCATCGGACTTGCTATTGGAATCGTGAGCGAAGCGATTGGCGTGGGCATGGGACTCTGGAATTACTCTTCCGGAAACTGGCCGGTGATACTGTGGCTGCTTTATTTCCTTTACACCGCAGCCTTCTACCAGATTTTCTGGGTGCTGAACAGGGAAAAGAAATGACTATCTGGCATAGTCGCCGATTTCGGGCTTGATGATGTTCGCCATATCCCGCGGGTTCATATTTATTGAGACCTCGTGCATTCCTGCGTTGAAATTCACTGTCTCGCTGTCCAGTACATGCCTGTCCATTAGCACGCGGAGCCCGAAAAGATTCCCGAAGGGATGAACGGAGCCCACTTCGCAGCCCGTTATTCGAAAAACCTCTTCCGGACTTGCTAATTTTGCCTTTCCAATTGCATGCTTGAGCTTTTCGAAGTCAATTCGCCTGTCTCCCGGCACCAAAATCATTGCGTAGCCGTCTTTCGACTTGACAATCATCGCCTTCACACCGCTCGAAAGCGGGACGCCACGAATTCTTGCAGCTTCCTCGCTGGTGTAAACTCTTTCGTGCGTAAGAACCCTGTGTTCCACGCCGTTTTCTTCAAGCAGGCACTTCAACGCATTGACTTCCGGTTCCATAAAAGACTCCTATTCCCTTGATTTATTTTGATTTTTCACTTAAAAAATGTTTATATGTGGGGAAATCCAATAAAATTCTAGTGCATTATGAAAGCTCAAACAGCTTTAGCTATATTTGCCTTGGTCACGGGGATTGTAGTGCTCGGTGCTTATTCATACGGCGCCGAGCAGTGCGGGACTATGCTATGCAGGGCGACGGAGACTTGCAATCCCGACACGCTCGAATGCGAACCACTAAATAATGAGTGCGACCCGCCGTGTGGTTCCGGCGAAACATGCATTTCCGGAACCTGCGTCAACGGCACGGGAGGAACCCCATCGACAACTGACACGGTAACGGGCACAGGCGCCCCGACTGCGTGCACATCTTCTGTAGGCTGCCCGACAACAGCACCGCGATGCCTATGGGGATATTGCACAAAGACAAACAGCCAGATAGAATATACTTTTGACACCGGCGGCGTGTGCGTGGCAAATGCATACATGTCAGGCGGCAGATGGGCTACTGCGCCGGTATGCACCACAGAACTCTTCTCGTTGCCGATTCCAACGGGCTACAAACCTGAATGCCTGCACACTGTAACTGTTACACAATTGTCTGCTGATGACTCGGGCGAGGTATGTTACGGTGATTGCGGCGGCACGGGCGGCGGCGGAGACGGAGGAAACAGCTTCGTCGCAGGTACGCCTGTAATGCTTTCTGACGAAACTTCAAAGCCGATAGAACAGATAAAGACCGGCGACAAGGTTCGCTCGTTCAGTCCCGAAACAGGCGAGTTCTCAACAGGTGCTGTTACGTGGATTCTTACCCGCAACGTAAACGAGGTTTATCATATTGAATTTGACGACGAGTCAAGTGTCGAGGCGACAGGCACTCACCCGTTCTACGTAAAAACCGCAGCACCCGGCGTGCCAACAAAACACAAATATTTCGTCACGGTTGAGAACCTCAGGACAGGCGACACTGTTTACAAAGCGGACAAGGGACAGAACATTCCGGTTAGAATAGCATCTATTGGAAAGATTGAAAAAAAAACTTCCGTTTACAACTTCAATGTTGAACCGCTTCACACATACATTGCCAACAGCATGATGGTGCATAACCTGAAGGAGCCCGGAAACAATTTGCCTCCGGCATTTGCAACTTCAAGCCCTACTTTCCCGGTAACCGGGTTTGCAACGGTCACGACATCCGCACCGCGTGACATTACATCCCAGATAACAGACAAGTCAAACCTGCAGTTCAGGCTGAGGGTGACTGACACTGCAGCCGCCACGCGCCCCGGCGAAACAACGCGAAGCATATCAGCGCAGTTCAAGATGCAGGTGCTGAACCCGTCGCCGACTGAGAAGTGCGTGCCTGACGGCACTACAGGCAAGCCGAAAATCGTGCCGCTGTGCGCCGGAACGCTAACCGAATGCACGCAAACGCCTACGGAGAATGCCAGCATAACAGCGCCGCGATGCATATCTCCGTCTTCGCTTAACGGCTGGGTAAACGGCAATTCTTCCAACCAGTGCGTCGACGGCAATTACAGGGCGCTGGTTACGCAGCAAGTTTACCGCTCATATGGCTGCGCGAAGCAGGTTCGTGACCCCAACCTGCCCCTGTTCAGCAGCCCCAATTCTTATGGCAGCTATAACACTTCAGGCTTCACTATTAACGGAACAAGAAACAACTGGACGACCAGAACGCTTTGTTCTGCAGGGTGCAGCAATGGCGTGTGCAGAACTGTAACTACGCCCGGTCCCGGTGGATGCACTACAAGACCGGGAAGCAGAACACCATCCCTTACTTCAATCACGGCCGCGCCCCGCCGTGTTGCACCGACTGGCACAATCACCATGACGTCTGTGGCAAGCGACCCCGACACTGTCAATGGCAGGCGCGAAAGAATAAGGCTTGTCTGCGGCACTGCAGAAGGAACTGTAATAAACGGGACAACCGGAGGATGTACCGGCACGGGTGGAACCGGCGGCGGGACAGGGGGAACTGGCGGAGGAAACGTTCCCAATATATTTTCTACCGTACAGTCGGTGCGTGCTGAATACGGAGCACAACCTTCAGACGAGGAACTTGGGGAAATGCTGAACACGATGGCATGGATTAACCGCGCGGGCGGGTGGGGACTTTCGACAAAGTCAGGCGGCACCAGATGTCCATCGCCGCAGGGCGTTGACATAGCTTGTGACATACTGTACCACCGGCCGACAAATGTTATAGTTGATGTGCTTGTCGGCGCTGGCGAGCAATCGGACCCGGCATGGCAGGTGCTGGGAGTTAACACCCAGGCAGACCGTCCATGGCTTGCACCCATGCAGCCCAGCGGCGGAGGGGGCAGCAGCCTGACAGTATCGCCAAGTTCTGTGACAGTCGTGTCGGGCGGACAATCAGGCGACATAACGATATCAGGCGGCAGCGGAAGCTACAGGGCGAGGAACACTCCGGGCGACGACGTAGTGTCTATTACTTCGACATCAAACCCCTCTGTATTCAGGGCGTCCGCTTCAGGCTCAGCCGCAGCAGGAACCCAGCACACGCGGACGATAGAAGACACTGCCGACACGTCCAAGACCGCAGCAATAACAATAACCATATCATCGGACGGCTCGGGCAGCAGGTGCGGCAACGGACAGATAGACGAAGGGGAAGAATGTGACGGTTCAAATCGTAACGGCGAGACGTGCGCGTCGCTCGGATACGACAGAGGGATACTCAGGTGCAACAGCGACTGCAACTTCGACACGAGCACCTGCCGCTTCGGCCGCACCACCGCGCAGCTCACAGCGAGGCCAACGTTCGATATAACCGGATTGGTCGTAGGGGCGTGTGATACTTGCGCTGAAAAAGGACAGTCAGATAACTACCAAAGCGATGTGAGAAATGCCGCAAACGAATACATGGCTTCTCATCCAGAGATTGCAGGACTTTCGAGCTATGAAGCTTTGGATGCTGTAGCGCAGCTTAGAGATGGAACAATCGCTATTTTAATCAGTCAGGGGTTTAATGCTAAAACAATTCCTGGACCAGACGGGGTTCCATATCCTCAAGTGGTGTCTGTTTGGAAATCAGGAGACACTGACACTACAGACTATCGGGTAACTGCAGGCGGAGGACCTATAGTCCAGGCGATTGCTGCAGGGTATTGTGGCGGACATAGCACTTTTGATGGTGTTGATATTATTCCTAATAGCTGTAACTCCGGGCTGGCAGATGACACAGGTGGCAGCAACAACTTCACCGCGAACCTTTGCAGCGGCGAACTTGCAGACAGCAACCCAACGTGCACTTTTACTGTTCCTGCCGAATGGCGCGGCGGCGGACATTTCCGCAACCTTTACTGTCGCGTGCAGGACGAGTCCGGGCTTTATTCCGGAGCCGGCAGGACCAGTGTTATTGTTGATTCAATCCCACCAACTTCCCAGATTACGTCGCCAACGGCAAACAGCGTGCAGATAGGCAGTTTTCCTGTGACTGTCACGGACGCTGACGACGGCGAACTGGCGAGCTGTTATTATTCAGTGTCAAACACGGCAAGCACTACAACTACAGCCACGTCTGGAAACATCCGCGTCAGCCAGACAACTTCAGTGTGGAGGCCGACTGACATTGCTTACAGCAACAGAAGCAATGTGCTACTGGCTGTCTGGAACTCCAACACTGATCCAACTGGGGTTCTTGATGAGAAATCTGCAGTGGGGCAATTCATGCGCAGCGACGGGACGCTGGCAGGAAGCAATATTGGACTCGGCTCAGACGGTATATTCAACGGCGGCATCAAGGTGGCGTACAATGAGGATGACGATACATTCCTCGTCGTCTGGGGAACTGCGCTAGACAACGACGTCGGCCCTGCCAAGGGCTCTGTAATCAGGCCCGACGGGACGTTCATCAGACGCGACTTTGACATCGCTGCAAACTGCAACATAGGCGGACATGCTTCATCGCTTGGCAACATAGCATACAGCACGGCAGCCAGGGAATTCATAGTTTCTTGCACGCGAGGGATTGTGACAGGCGGCACCATAGTTCTTGTTGGCATACGACCGGACGGTGCAATCCGTGGCGAGGTGACTGTCACCACAGGCGGAGCTGCGTCAACAGTCGCGGCAGGACCGAGCAACATTCTTGTTGCATGGGTTGGTTCTGACGGATTTGCAAACGCCAGGCTGGTTAATTACGACGGATCATTCGCTTCGCAACCTGGACGGATAGGCACTATAGTGGGCGGGGCTGCGGCTTTCTACAATGCCGCCAGCGGCAACTATGATGTTTTCTACGGTTCGTGGGAACTCAAGAAGAAGACCGTGAGCGCAACTGGCGTGGTCGGAGCCGAGACGACGATAAGAACTGCTGCAGAAGGCGTCGGCTTCTCTGACGTTACACAGACGTCGTCAGGCAGCTACTGGGTTGTAGGTGAGAGCCAGCAGGACGGGGACAGCCTTGGATATATAATAAGCCCGAGCGGCACCGTTGGCGCGCCTGCATCATTTGCAGAAGACAGGGTAAGCCCGAACTATGCGCCTTCCATAACTGTGATGAATGACGTTCCGGTTGTAGTCATGAACCGCGGGCAGGGACGCGTGCCCGGCGAGCTCAGGTGGTACCCGGGAGTTATGTTCGCGCAGATTGGCTCCCTTGGCGGAGGAGGTAATGGAAGAGTACGCCAGTGTAACTCACAGTTCACGGTGACTGTCGGATCGTCTTCTTCTGATGCTTATGCCAGCTGCCCATGCGATACAGGCGCGGCCCAGCCAGGAGGTTGTCTGAGTGTAGCCGGTGCGTGTACGACATCGGCGAGGTGCGGCTCTTCTTATATTGGAGTCCGTCCGATTCCGAGCGCTTGCACTGCAGTAAGCACAACAAGCACTAACGACTGCAGCGACGGCACGTGCACTGTCAGGGCATGGGCTACGGACAGGAGCAGAAACGTCGGAAGCCCTGATTCGAGGAACTTCATAATAAGAACTCTGTCTACGAATATTACGTCGCCCGAGGCCGGCAGCTACCAGACTGACAACTTCTCAGTTTCGGTGCAGGACAGGGATTATTCCAGCAGCACTACAAACCTTACATGCACGTATGACGTTTACACAATCAGCGCCATCGCACTTAGAACCGTAACCAACGCGAACCGCACGTGCAACAGCAATTTCACGGTTAGCGTGGGACCCGATGGCAGCTGCAGAAACATCGGGCAAAACACCTGCCGTGTCGTATCAAGGGTTTCCAGAGCGGGAATCAGCTCAACCGACGAGCGCTTCTTCAGCATTGACTGGGCGTCTCCGGTGAGCACGATAACCGCCGCGCCAACCGGCTGGGTTTCCGGCAACTTCACCGTCTCTGTGATGGATGACCCGCAGAACACGCAGCTGACTGAGTGCCAGTACCGCGTGGTGAGCAACGGCACCGAAACCGTACCATGGAGGAACAGGACCTGCAGTACAGGAACCCCGATGCAGCTTGCTATAAGCGTTGGCAATACATCTGCCAGCAACTGCCGCCACGAGGGCGGAGAATCGTGCCTTGTCATGGTGCGACCGCTTGGCAGAAGCCGCGCACCGGGCATAGGGGACAATGCCTCGATTTCAGTAATGCTGGGCAATATTGACACGAACGGCTTCCACATGCCGCTGGGCATCGTCACAACTAACAGGGGCATAAACTTCTCTGGCACGACCAGGACAGAACTGCGCGCCGCCACGTTCTACGTATGCAACAGCAGGAGCAGCGTCAGCAGCTGCATTTCCGCTTACAATTCCGGCAACCGCGGACAGAACAGCCCGAATTTCTGTGGTTCCATCGCCGGCAGGTGCGAGCTCCGATGCAGCGACCGCGACGTGAGATTTTACTTTGCAGCGCGCGGCATACCTATAGGCACATCCGAACAGGTAATCGTTCTCAGCCAAATAGGCAACGCCTCGTGCCCCGTATTCAACATAGCCGAAATTAACAGACTTCTTGACATATTCCACCAGCTTGATCGTGAGATTTCCATACAGATTATGGAGATAGACGAATTCATACGCCAGAACGGGGAAACCGACACCGCCAACAATGAAACGCTGGACGTGCTCAACGAGGCGCTCCTGATAACAAGGGACCACCTGAATTACATGAACGCAACCATGCAGGAACTTACGGTTGAAAGGGCACAAGAACTGATAGCAACATCCAATTCACGTCTTGATGAGATAAACCGTCTCCTTCGCGGTCTTGTGTCGCCGCTGCGCGTACGCCTCACCGTGAACATGCCTTCAACTATCAGATTCAACAGGACGACTGTTCTGCCTGCGCTCATCACCAAGAGCGGTAATAGGACAGCTTATGCGAGGGTGGCATGCGCCATCACTATGCCGAACACCAGCGTCACGCGCAGCACATCCTCATGCCTCACGCTTGACGGAAACACGACTTTTGATACGCCCTTCATGCCTAGCCTTCTGGGACAATACACTTACAGCTGCACGCTTGCGCGCAGCGTGCGCAGCGACTGCTCCTTCCTGGTGAACCAGACTCCGGTAACGGGCACGTTCAGGGCGCTGCCCGGCTTCGGGACTTACATCACCACAATATCCGGTCCGACAACCGTACTCAGGGGACGGGAGGCAGTTGTCACAGCAACAGTGGCTAATCCCGACGATGTGGAAAAGTTTGGTACCGTGAGATGCGACTTCACGGATCCGTTCGGCTCGCTGAGGAGAAACACCTCGGCATGCACACAGTTTGGGAACGACTTGAACACCGATGTTCAGGTAACCATGATAGCCGACCGCGTTGGCAACTGGTCTGTGAGCAGATGCCAGGTATCGGCAAGCGAATTTTCAGGATGCACCGGCGCAGTGCTGGACAATGTCTCAAGGCAGGTTGTGAACTATACCGTGGCTACGCCAGATGACGTTTTTATCGAATCAATACTTTTACCCACCGCGCCGGTAGTGAACGGAAGCGTTGCGTTCATCACCATGTCCGTAACCAATCCTACATCAAGCGTTGCATACGTCAACGCAACATGCACGCTTGTGCCTTCTTACGGACCGCTAAGAATAGGCACCACTGCAGGCATGGAATCCGGGACAACGAGATTATTTTCAATGAATGTCACCACAGACGCTGCAGGCATCTGGAGCGTCAGCAGCTGCACGACATACAAATCTTCAAGCCCGTCGCTTGTCGAACAAACGCAGACAAACATGGTTGAAAACCCGGGGAGATTCACTGTTATTGCACGCACCAATTTGTCAATCAGCTCCGTAACAGTGCCGCCGCGCGTGAACAACAGGACGAGCGCGACTGTTACGATAATTGCAGATAATCCTTCTGTGGCAAGATACGGGCGCGCGTCATGCGTATTCAGGAGTCCTGCCAACGTCCAGACGACAAACCTGTCGGCTTGCATGCTTGTGGAAGACTCTGCCAGCATTCCCGTAAGCATTTACCTGAACAAGGAGGGCATCTGGAACGTTGAATCGTGCAGCCTTTTCGGCTCAGTGAATCCGGACTGCACTTCCTCTGCGCTGCACGACAGGGTGCTGCAGGCAGGAGCCATTAACTCTACGACAACCGACATAGTGGACAACCCTGTATGCGGCGACGGGCAAGTGGGCGGCACAGAACAATGTGACAATGGACAAAACAACGGACCGTGCAACGCCACGTGCAGCACGTCTTGCACCATCAACAACTGTGGCGGGTGCACTCCCGGGCTTTACCATGCATTCAACGCGACAAACGGCGCCTGCGCAGAATTCAGCAGTGACTGCGTGCCTGCCGGATGGATTAACAGGACTGCCGGACCATGTCCCTCCAACGCCAACAACGTCTATATAAATTCCGTTTCCGTGCCTTCGTCAGGCGTAGTCAATAACACGAACGTGGACATAATTGCCACGGTTACAAACCCGCTCGACGACGACAGGTTCGCTTACATAAGCTGCTTCGTCCGCAACCCCTCAGGCAATTCTGTCCTGCTCACCTCTTCATGCACAGGAATCCAGGCAGGCAGTTCGCGGAATTATGCCATGTCGGTATTTGTCGACGAGACGGGCACATGGAACGTCACGTCATGCAGCGCAAACGCTTCCGTCAGTTGTTCTTCCGCCGTGCGCACACATACATTCAACGCAAGCAGAACCTTCACCGTGGCGCGCGGGCTCAACCTTTCATTCGTTTCGGTTATCCCGCCTTCGAATGTACTCATCAACAACACCGCAGTTGTCAGCGCATCTGTCAGGAACCCGTCCGAAGCTGCGAGATTCGCGCAGGTTACCTGCAATTTCAGGAAACCGAACAACCAGGCTGTTCAGAACTCTACGGGATGTGTTCAGGTAGGCGGAACTTCTGCGCAGAATTTCGATGTAAACATATTTGCAAACGCGGCGGGCACATGGACTGTCACATCCTGCACCGTCCGCGGGGGGCTCTCGGACTGCTCGGCGCTTCAGGACTCGGAAGCCAACATAGGAGCGTTCAACGTCACCGCATTGTCCATACCGGTAATCAGTTCATTTTCTGCAAGTCCGCCGTCAATAAACGAGGGCGGCAGCATAAACCTTTCATGGTCGACGTCAGGCGCGGACTCGGCAAGCATTGACAATGACATAGGAGTTGTTCCTGTTTCCGGTTCATTGATAGTCACGCCTTTCACAAATACCACTTATATGCTGACAGCCACAAATGCCCAGGGATCCGCCAGCAGGAACGCAAGCGTCACTGTCAACGTGACAATTGGAAACCTGAGCGTTGTAAACATAGCGTCGGTATCGGTTCCTGCCGGCGACGTCATAAACAATTCCAACGTGAACATCCACGCGCTTGTCCGCAACCCGCTTGACGACGACAGGTTCGCTTACATAAGCTGCTTCGTAAGAAACCCGGCAGGTGCGGTGCAGCTTGTTACATCACCCTGCGAGGGCATACAGGCCTCAAGCCTGAATACCTATACTGCCAGTGTGTTTACAGGAATAACCGGGAGATGGAACGTGACAACATGCAGCATCAACGCTTCGGCAAGCTGCGCTTCGGCGACCCGGCAGCATTCCATTAACGCGAGCAAAACATTCAACGTCATACGAGGCATCAACCTTTCATTTGCGTCGTTCTCGACTCCGTCAAATACACCACTCAATACAATCGCAGTGCTCACTTCCGGCGTCAGAAACCCTTCGGACGCCGCAAGATTTGCGCGAGTAACATGCAGCTTCAGAAAGCCGAACAACCAGATTGTGTCGAACTCGACAGGCTGCGTGCAGGTGGAAGGCGGCGGCTCTGTAACGCCTTTCGACGTGAACATCTTCGCAAACGCGGCAGGCACATGGTCAATAACCGGCTGCACGCTTAGGGGCTCCCTGTCTGCCGACTGTTCGGCGCTTCAGGACTCGGAAGCCAACATAGGCGCGTTCAACGTCACGCCTGCGCCAACCGTTCCGGTAATCAGCGCATTTTCCGCATTCCCGTCCCTTGTGAACCCGGGAGGCAATGTCAATCTTTCATGGTCTACCACAGGGGCGACATCCGCAACCATTCATGCTTCGACAGCTGACTTTATCCCGTCTGTTCCTGTTTCAGGTTCTATAATAGTAACGCCTATGAGCAACACGACATACACGCTGACAGCGATAAATTCCGAGGGCTCTTCAAACAGGAGCGTCAATGTAACAGTCAACATAACCATATCCGGCCTGACCAACATAAGCATTTTGTCAGTGTCAGTTCCTTCAGGCGACGTGATAAACAACTCTAACATAAACATAAACGTGCTGGCAGCGAACCCGCTTGACGACGACAGATTCGCACTGGTAAGCTGCTCGTTCAGGAATCCTTTCGGCAGCTCAACTCTTCTGTCGTCATCATGCAGCGGCATACAGGCAAATTCCACAAGGACATATAACGTGCCCGCTTTCATTGACGTCGTAGGAAGATGGAATGTGACAACATGTTCAATCAACGCGTCCACAAGCTGCTCAACGGCAACGCAGACGCATTCAATCAATGCCAGCAGGACATTCAACGTGGTACGCGGCATCAACATGTCCTTTGTGTCATTCGTCCTGCCTGCAAACTCTCCGGTTAACAGCAGCGTTCAGCTGACTGCCAATGTAAGGAACCCGTCAGACGCGGCAAGATATGCGCGAGTAACATGCAGCTTCAGGACTCCGTCGAACCAAGTCGTGTCCAATTCAACATCATGCTCGCAAGTAAGCGGCACAACCACAACCGCGCTTGCCGTCAGGATTTTTGCCGACGAAGCAGGCGCCTGGAACGCGGAACAGTGTTCGCTGCGCGCAGGGCTGGCGGACTGCAACAACCTTCACGATGCCGAATCGGGAATAGGAATATTCAACATAACCGCGTCAGCTCAGCCCCTGCCGCTCCTTGGACTTTATATTTCAAACATAAGCGCCCCTGCCACAGCTGTCAACAACAGCCAGATAAACGTCATAGTGTTTGGAAGAAACCCGAACCCTGCAAATAGCTCCTATGCCCTTGCCGGATGTTCATTCACAAACCCGTCAGGCTCCTTGTCAAGACATGCATCCAGCTGCCTTCAGCTGACTGCAAACAGCACCCAGCAGTTCATGGTATCGAATCTGGCTGACATTCAAGGCCCGTGGACTGTGGCGAACTGCTTCATCAACGCATCGGGCGATAATTGCGCGACTTCGCTGCTGCACAACGTCTCGCCTGAAACAAGAACTGTGAATGTAATACTCCCCCCTGACCTATACATAACGAGCGTAACCGCACAGGAAGAAGCGGTAAACAACACAAACGTGCCGATAGACGTTTACGTAAGCAACCCTCTCAACGACGACAGGTACGGGCAGGTGTCGTGCATAATCGAGAATCCCGTCGGTGCGAACCAGACAAAGCAGACGGCATGCAGCCTGATAACGCGGCAGAACAGCAGGCGCTACAACACGTCCGTATTTGCCAACACAGTCGGCACATGGAACGTGAGGAACTGCACGGTTTCGGCATCATCAAGCTCGTCATGTTCGGGCGCCCAGGCAACCAGCAGCATGATAAACGGCGACGCATTCCGGGTGATACGCGGCTACAACCTTACAATATCAAACATCGCAATCTCAAGCCCGGCTTACACGTTCACCCCCGTGTTCGTGTCTTACACTCTAAGGAACCCGTCGGCAACTGAAAGGTTCGGACGGGTAACCTGCACGTTCACGAAAGGCGTGCAAATAGTCAACCGTTCGGCATGCTTCACCCTGCCTGCCGAGTCATTTGTCGACTCAAGAGGCAACCTTACCACTGAACAGGCCGGGACATGGACAGTGAACTGCAATGCAGAACGCAGCGCAGACAGTTCATGTTCCTCAGTGGAAGTCCATGACAGCGAATCACTGACATTCAACATCTCAAACCCGCCGGACATTTACATACAGTCGGTTGATATGTCTGCGCTTGCACCGCTCAGCAACCTTTCAGTTGCCACGCTGAGGATAAGAAACACGGCGCTCACCCCCCTCTACGGCTTCGCAGGATGCACATTCAAGAACAGGCTTAACGAGACGTTCAGGAACGTATCGCAGTGCGATGAGATGTCTTCCGACACAAACAACGTAGCCATCGGGATTGTGCCTGAACTGCGCGGCAACTGGTCGGTTTCCGGATGCTTCGTGAACGCATCGCGCTCCCAAGGATGCGGCGGCAACAGAACCCATAATATTTCAACCGTGTCCAAATCTTTCAGCGTAACCGCGCCGCTGCTGAGAATAGAACAGGTATACCTGACGTCAGCGAACCTTCTCGTGGGCGAGATTGCAGACATTTCAGTTGACGTGAAGAACATCGGCGAACGCGAGTACACTGGCTTCGTCAACTGCACAATGTTCAACCCGTACAATACAACAATCAGGCTCACCACCCCGAACCAGAGCATACCGCTCGGTGAGATAAGAACATTCAACCCGCAATACATAGTTGACGTGCCGGGAAGATGGCGCGTGAGCTCGTGCTCCATATACAGGCTGGGCAGCATAATACTCGAGGACTCTGAGAACGTGAACAAGCCCTTCAACGTCACCTACCAGCCTCCCGATGAGGAGTGCAACAATAACGTTCCGTGCGAGACGGGCTACGTGTGCGACAACGGATTTTGCGTCCCCGAGCCCGTAAGCTGCTCCGCGAGCAATTGTCCCGGCGTGAAGGACGCGTGCTACTGTTCCAGCAACCAGTGCATAGCGTGCGGCTCCGGGTATGCATGTTCATCAGGCAGTTGCGTACCGGAGATACCTGTCGGCGCATGCAACTCGAACAGCCAGTGTCCTGCGGAACAGATATGCGTGAACAGCGTCTGCCAGCAACGGCCTCCGGAATGCTACCAGAACAGCGATTGTCCTGCTTCACAGGAATGTGAAAACGGCAGATGCACCGCTTCTGAACCGGTAAGCAGGGATATTATAGTGCTTCTGATAATAATCCTTGCGGTAATCATGGTGCCGCTCATACTTTTCATATATATCAAGAGGTCATTATAGTAATTCATGAGTAGTGTGCAGGAGAACCAAGTATTTGTCGATTAAAACCTGAAATAAAACATTATAGACAAACATCATGTTAGCGTATGGAAATGTGAAATACCATGAAAAATAAAAAAGGGCTTGCTGTGTCGCTGAACGTGGTCATAGTGGTAGCCATAGGACTCCTCACCATCGCTTCCCTGTCTGTGTTCTTCTTCAGCAGCTCCTTCAGCCAGATATCCGAAGCCGACGCGCAGCGAATTTTCTCTTCGGGGTGCGCAAGATACTGCCAGCCCGACCTTTACCAGACATTCAGGAATGCCTACACGGCGTCGCAAAATGACGAAAATTTTGTGCGGGCATGCGAACGCTTGAATTACGGCGACAGGAATCATGTCAACAGGTGCTTTGAGCGGTGTGCCAACTGCAACCTTGACGTGAACGAGGGCGACATAAACACGGGCTACGACAACCTGCTCGCGCTGACGGAGCGCGGCTAAGCTTAATAAGGAAGGAGAAATAATAGTAATTCAATAGTGATGCAGTGAAATATTTTTGAGGTGATAAGATAATGGCGAAAAAATCAAAGAAGGCGAGAGCCAGTGCGAAACAGATAGTTCACCCCCCGTCGAAGCTCACCCGCGAGGAGTTCTTCCTCAACAAGCACGACGAGGAGAAGGTGCTGCTGTTTGTAACCGGGCTGGTCTTCGGCATGGGTGTCGTGGCATCCATCCTTGACAAGTTCTTTTACGGCGGCATAGCAATGCTGGTTGTCGGACTCGTACTGCTGCTCATGGAACTGAACGTTGAGGAAAGGCACTACAAAGTTTAGGATTTTTATTTTTTCTCCCAATGATTTTATTTTTTGAGAAGAGTTAATATCTTCTCCGCAACTTTTTCCGGATTTTTGTTTTCGGCGTTAATTACAGTTCCATGATCGAATTTGAAAACAAGCTTATAGACAGCCGATGCAGACTCTTTTCCATAGCTGAGCTTTCTTTTCTTGTCTCTGTCAATGCAAACATTGAGGGAAGCTTTCAACGTAAATACTCTTACCTTACCTAATTTCCTTTTCAAGTCACTGATCTGACTTTTATAATAAAAGTTCCCGTCTATGATAAGCGGCTTTCCGGGATATTTTTTGGCTATGATTTCATTCGCCCTGATGAAGTTTCTCAGGGGAATGTTTCCATCTTTTACATTGTCTAAATTGTTTCTCCGCAGAATCTCGTCAACAGAAACATACTTCCGCCCTGTTCTTTCTGCAATACGTTTTGCTATTGTTGTCTCCCCGACTCCCAAAGGACCCCGCACGATAATACAGTATGTCATAATAACATTGAGAACTTTGATTAATAAATTGATTGTCAAAGTTCACAATAAGGGCTTTGCACAAAAGACATATTATTCAAACCCTCCATTCTTGATTTTCAGCTTAAAAACCATCGCTTTCAAATAATCTATTATGACGCAGATAGAAGTCACATTCCTTGGAACGACGGCGGGCGTTCCGACTCCCCACCGCAATCATGCTTCGCTTTACATACGCTACCAGAGCGAGAACGAGCATTGCTTTCTCTTTGACTGCGGCGAGGGCACGCAGAGGCAGATATTCGCTTCGGGCGAGAATTTCATGCGAATCAATGACATTTTTATTACTCACTGGCATGCTGACCATTTTGCAGGGCTTCTCGGACTCATGGAAACGATGAACCTTGAGAAGCGGACTAAGCCGCTTTACATATATGGCCCGGAGGCGGACCGGTTCGTCGAGACGTTGCTTGACCTCGGCTACGCGTCGAAGAAATATGACGTTGTTGCGAGACCCGTGCCGTTCGAAGGCAGCGAAATAACAACATTGCTCGAGACGGACGAGTTCAGGATATGCTCGATACCCGCGAAGCACGGGATACCGGCTGTCGCCTATGCTTTCTTCGAGAAGGACAGGGTGAAGATAGACAAGGCGAAAGCGAAACATCTCGGGCTTCCTGAGAAGGGACTGATATTCAAGAAACTAAAAAGCAGCGGCTCGGCAGAATGGCACGGGAAAAAAATCTCGCTTGAAGACATAGCGCTCATCGAGCCCGGCAAGAAATTTGTCTACTCAGGCGACACGCTTCCCTGCAGGAACGTAATCAAGCTCTCCGAAGGAGCGGACGTGCTCGCTCACGACTCCACGTTCTTCGAGGAGATAGACTCAAGACATTCGAACGTCGACGAGGTTCTGAAACTTGCCGAGGAAGCGGGCGTGAAACAGCTCATACTCACCCACATAAGCAGACGATATCAGGATATAGAAGAGATGAAGGAGAAGATATCGGGGCACGGCAACGTGAAGATTGCGAAAGATTTGATGAAGATCGTGATAAAATAGTTATTTCGTAACAGAGCCGTAAACAGAAAACCCCCTTTTGGTGTCCCAACTTCCTACCAGCCTTACGGGACCGATGACTTTGCCTCCGCTGATCTTATGGCTTGTTATTTCCTTGTCTGCTTTTCGCGAATGCTCGAATCCGTACCCTCCTATGAAACTGTCGTGCATGCAGAACCCTTCTGCGCTGTACATAGCAGTCCTTGTTTCTTCGTTCCTTGAGAATCTCGGTGAAAATGCACACGCTCCCTGTTCGCTCAGGTGAGTGTTCTGCGGGGGAAGTATTGGGTGGTACGTCCAGTATCTCGAGTGCACTATGGGCTGCTGAAGGAAATCGAACCTGTCGGCATCGAACGCGCCCCTCGTGTAGGGAAGATAGCGCCCGCCCAGTCTGACGAACCCGAAAAGCGACTGAAGATTCCCGTCATTTGCATAAAAGAATTTTGCCAGGCCGTCCCTTGAATAGTAAAGCAGCACCTGATTTTTCTCACTGAACGGTATTTTCAGCTCCTTGCCGAGGTTGTCCGTTCTTTTTGCAAGGCCTGCAGCGACATGATTCCTTCCAACATCCGACATTCCGCCGACGGTTACTGTCGATATGCCATTTGTATTTCCGTAACCGGCGAAAGCAGCATGATTCTTACTGATGTTGATTTTCGCATGTACCTCTGCCGACAAGCCTCCATTGAGATGCTCCGCCCCGGTTCCCATCAGCAAAGGACCCTTTTCCTGTGTGAAATATATGCCCTGTTCTTCGATGTCTCCCGTGTTGCCTGCCGCTATTTTCAGCTTGCTCTTTGAAAGCGGTATGAACGTGCCAAACGTGAATTTATCATCGCCTTCGTAGCATAACCTGATACGCGGATTCGGATTCCAGTAGCTTGCGCAAACGTATTTCTGACCGTCGGAATAATTTGTCGTTAGTTTTCCTGATTGGGCAGCTGCGGCAGCAGGAACCAAGCTTATTGCAAGAGCACCAAGGAGTTTCTTGAACTTCATTGAAGTTTCTTGTACAACCGGCATTTAAACAAGACGAACTCATTTTTGAAATAATAAGATTAGTGGTGGTATATCAACACCACAACTTTATAAATAACCAAACTAATTAGGTTCCATGGCAGACCTTACAAATATTGGGCTTTCTGAGAATGAGTCGAAGATCTATATGGCGCTTCTTGACAACGGAGCGTTGCCTGTAAGCAGAATACACGAAGAGACGGGAATTGACAGAAGAAATATTTATGACGTATTAAACAAGCTCATTTCCAAAGGACTTGTTACTTTCGCAATAGAGGATAAAAAAAGAACATTTCAAGTCACTTCTCCAAAACGTATAATGCTTTTTCTGGAGGAGCAGAAGCAGATAATAAATGAAAAGAAGAAAATTGCAAAGAAAATACTCTCAAGACTGGAGAGTAAATTTGAAACAAGAACGTCTTCTGTTGAAGCTGAGATATACAGAGGATATGAGGGCATAAAAACTATATGGGAAGACACGCTGAATTATAAAGAGGCAATGATGATAGGCGCCGGCGGATTCGGCCATGACAGGATGCCGCGATACTGGATATCATTCAACAGAAAAAGGATAAAGCGCGGCATAAGATGGAAGGAGCTTGTTATAGACCGGATGAGGAATCACCCAATGCTAAAAGAAAAACTCATAGAATCCAAGTTCCTGCCGAAAGAACTGACAGGGCCGCCAAATGTGATATGGATATATGGGAATAAAGTGACAAATATACTATGGCTGGAAACAACGCCCATAGCATTCGTTGTCCATGACAAACAAATCGCTGAAAGCTACAGGAAATACTTCAATTTCCTCTGGAACAAAGTGGCAAAATGGTGAATTCATGAAGCTAAAACAAACCATAGGCAAAAAAACCCTCCTCATACTCATCCTGAACTCCATACTTGGTACTGGAATATTCTTTCTTCCTGCAGTAGGCGCAGCATATTCAGGCAGCGGCTCGCTGCTCGCTTGGCTGGCGATGTCGGTTGTTGCCATAGTGATATCGCTCTATTTTGCCGAAATCGCCTCTGTAGGTTCAACATACGACTTCGTCAAGAACGCCTTCGGCAAATCAACTGGCTTTCTTTTCGGATGGATGTCGTGGATTGCGTCCAGCATAACCATATCTATGCTGATAGTCGGCTCACTCATCTACATATTCCCAGACGCTGGCATACTGCTGAAAATTTTTGCCGCACTGTTCTTCATCATACTCTTCAATTTTGTCAATTACCGTGGCATAGACTTTGCCTCGAAGATGCTCCTGATATTCGGTATTCTAACAGTTGCTGCACTACTTGCGCTTATAATCCCAGGGATCCCTACAACAGACACGTCACGTTTTGCCGGGATGTTTTCAACGCCGCTGCCCGTGATATTGCTCACAATATATTTCATATCCGAAACATTTTTTGGATGGGAAACGGCAACCTACCTTTCGGAGGAAATAAAGGACTCAAAGAAAGTGCTTCCGAAAATGCTGGTGTTGTCGACGGCAATAATCGCCGCGATCTCCATTCTTCTGGTTTTTGTTTCCATAGGGAACGTCGGAGCAGACGCCTTCGGGGCGCAGAATGCGCCGCTGGCGTTCCTCGCCGACAGGCTTTTCGGCAGTGGAGTTGGTGCCGTATTTGCATTCATAATATTTGTGCCTTTGATAGGCACAGCCGCGTCATGGATGGTTTCCTCACCTCGTCTTCTCTACTCGATGTCCAGGGACAAGGTGCTGGTGCCGCGCTTTGCCCGTATTCATAAGAAATACAGGACGCCGCATGTCGCCATACTTTTCCAGACAATAGTCATAGGCGTACTCACAGTCCTTGCATTCGGGAATTTCCTCTTCCTTTTATCGCTGCTTGTGCCGCTGGTTATAGTCATGTACTCGATTGTGATGCTGTCGGTGGTTAAACTCAGAATGTCCAAGCCAAAAATGAGGAGAGAATTCAACGCCCCGTTCCCGAAAACCGGCCCGGTTGCGATAGTCATATTCAACATAATGCTGCTTTACATATGGCTTTCACACGTGACGGGTGCAGTGTACATATTCTCCATGGGAATCATACTTGTGATACTTGGGCTGCCGCTGTATGTTGCAATCCGCCTCAGCGTCGACAAGAAATTCACGGAGAAATTCTACGACAGGATAGCTTTCTTCTGGGACAAGTTCTTCCATATATGGTACGGGGAAAAGGAGGCTGAAAAAATCCTGAAGTACCTCAGACTCAACGACAATTCAAAAGCGCTTGATTTCGGCTGCGGTTCCGGGAACACGACTCTGTTTGTCTCGAGAAGGCTGAGGAAGGGCACGGTGGTTGCCGTGGACCTCAGCGAAAAACAGCTGGAACACGCGGTGAAAAAAATAAAGAAATATCATCTCCATAATGTCATATTCGTCAAGGGAAGCTTCAAGCCTCCAAAGAACACTTTCGACGCCGTAACTGCCGTAGGCGTGCTCGAACATCTTGACAGGCCGCACAAATACGTGGCGCAACTGGTCAATTCCCTAAAGAAAGGCGGGCGATTCTATTTTCTGTCTTTTGGCAAGAGCCTCGGCATACCGGGACCCGAATTCCTTGAGAACGACAAAAAAATAAAAGAACTTTTCAAAGGAACAAAAACAGAGATACGCATAGAAAGAAAGAAGAAAAGGCTTGTTGAGTACGTCTCGATTTACGGCGTGAAGAAATAAGCCCCTTTCTTTTCAAAAAAGAAAGGCCCTTGGATTCAACTCGAGATTGAACAAGTTCAATCTGAGTTCCCGAAAGCAATCATGCTTTCGAGGAAAGAAAATTATTACGAATTTGGCTCACTGCAAGCATGAAGAAATCAAATCCGAAGGACACAAAGCGTCAGTCAATAGGAAAGGAAGAAAGTTCTTAATATCATCATTGTCCGCCGCCGCGCCCTCTCCCCTGCGCAGGCTGCGGCATCCTCAGCATTTCTCCGACAGCCCTGCCTCCCTGGCTTATTCCCTGGTTAATCATCTGCCTGCTCCTTTCTGCGCCCTGCATTATGCCCTGCTGTGTAGCCCTGTCCATCTGCCCCGCGCTTTCGCGGATTGTCTGCGGCGGCGGGCGGCTGTTCAGGTACCTCGGATCTCCAGGCACATCAACAGGATTGAACGTGCGGGAGCTTCCGCTGCCTGACTGCGACGACCAGCTCCCGTAATTGGAAGAGTCCCCGCTTCCTCTTGCAGGTATTTTATCCTCCCTGACAACATTGTTTCGCGCGCTCCACAGTTCCTCTTCTGTCTGCGGATAGCGCCCTGTTGCATTCATGTGCGCCGCTATGAATCCGCTTTTATTCTGCGCGCGGTTCCACAAATCCATGTGGCGCTCCCAGTCGCTCCTCCCAAGCCTCTTCAATGTCATTACAAGCGATGCGCCGACGACGGATTTAGGATTTGAAATGTCAAGAAATACCGGTTCTGAAGAACGGCTATAAACTGCCTTGAAGAAGCCGCCGGGATCATCGGCATAGCGCGTCAGTGCGCGTTCACCCATCCCGGGATTTGTCCTTTCGACTTCCATTGCGTACTGCCTTACGTATTCGACATATTCGCTGCCCGTAGGCATTGTAAAGCCCGGCGGCGCCTGAGCCTGGAGGAATGCGCGCAATGCATTGTCTGTGCCTATTGTTTTTTCAAGTTCCCCGAGAAGCCTGCTTGTTTCTCCCGGATTCCTGTTGTCAAAGGACGATCGTATACTGTCGGCAACGGGCGGCAAAAATTCCGGCATAAAAAAGCTGTCACCTGTTGAGAATCTTTGTCCATCCCATGAGTATTCAACAACCATGTCTATGAACCCGCCTCCCGGCAGGTAATGTTTTCTGATGTCAGAAACTACGGGCTTACCATTCACAGTTCTGCGCGATATACTGTCTATATGAGTGTCAAGAATTTCCACATAGCCGGAGCCGTTGTTCTGATAAATTCTTCCGGAACATCCTCCGCTGCCGCATCCTTCCTGCAAATAGATCTCCTCGGCTCCGTCCCCTTCTATGTCAAATGCGAATGCGCCCGCGCCCAAGCCGTCGCCAAGCGGCGGCAAGCCCTCAGGGACGGGTATTTGCCTCATGTCACTCCCGGCAATCCGGCGGCTACTCCTGAAGTCTTCATGCCTTTCTTCTGACTGCCTTTGGTATTCATTGAATGCCGCTGTGTTGATATTCAAATTCATTCGCGGAGGCGTATTCGAACCGCCAGCTTGCCCGGTTGCATAAGCCTGTTCATTCTTTGGCGGGGAATAAAACCTGCCAAAAAAGTTGCCATTATATGCTCCGATCAGAATAGTGGCTGCTGTTAAACCGAGAAACAATCCTTTTATTGGAAGATGATGGTTTACTGATGGATGCCCGGTTTCCCCTCTATGCACGTTGTCCCCGGTTGGCACATATAACTTACTGCGCGGTTCCTCCGGCGGCGCGGCACGTCTTGGCACCGGTTCCCATCCGAAACTTGCAGTCCTGAACGCGTCCTGCCCGTCGTCGCTTGTATCATGTCCCCGATAAGAATTCGTTTCACGGTCGTATACAATCCTTCTCCTGTCCGTGATTTTTAACGGCACTTCTTCTCCGCTCATAATACTCCTTTCTCCTGCAAAGTTCTTATAGTGAACCCAGAAAATAAACAGGATATGAATTCTGGGTTCACAGATAGTTCCCAAGGAAATAATACAAGAAAGAACGAAGTTCTTTCTGTACGGCAAGAATCTTTGATTCTTGCTCGTATCCAGATTGTTTCCTTGGAGAACTATAAACGAACTCCGAATTTAAGGTTTTCCAGGCAACTGACATGTAAGAAAAGAGGCCGGTGTATGCCCTACCAATGGATTCAGCGGTTTTAGCGGAGAACGCATCATGCTTAGGCATTTTTCTATTTCTCAGAGCTTTTAATTGGCAAATCCATAATAATCAAAGGAGTGGATTGACATCGCAATGAAAGTGACGCCCTGGGAAGTTTCCGGGCGCATAGACTACGAGAAGCTGATAAAGGAGTTCGGCACGAGCCATATCACCCAGCCGCTGTTGAAGAGAATGGAGAAGCTCGCGGGCGAAAGCCATTTCATGCTGGAGCGCAAGATTTTTTTCAGCCACCGCGATCTGGACTGGCTGCTTGACCGCTATGAGCGCGGCGAGCAGTTCGCATTGTACACGGGGCGAAAGCCGTCCCTGGGAATACACATAGGACACCTGCTTCCCTGGATGTTCTCAAAGTGGATTCAGGATAAATTCGATGCAGACCTTTATTTTCAGATGGTGGACGACGAGGGATTCCTTGCCAAAGAGGACATGGAGCTCCCTGAATCGACGCGCGTCGGCTACGAGAACGCGCTGGACGTAATAGCGCTGGGATTCGACCCGGACAAGACATCAATCATAATAGACACGGAGAACATCAAGCCCCTCTATAAAATCGCTCTTCAGGTTGCGAAGCGGACGACGTTCTCCACGGCAAAGGCTGTCTTCGGCTTTGACAACAGCACGAACGTCGGCCTGCCATTTTATACTTCAATCCAGGCAGCCCCGTGTTTCCTCCCGAGCTACCTGAAAAAGATGAACGTCCCGGTGCTCATACCCGCGGGAATAGACCAGGATCCCTATTGGAGAATAACGAGGGATATAGCTCCCAAGCTCGGCTACTACAAGCCCGCCGCCATTCATAATACGTTCCTCCCGGGTCTCGAAGGGCCGGAAGGAAAGATGAGCTCGAGCAAGCCGGAGACGACAATATTCACGACAGACTCAGCCGAGCAGGTGAAGAAGAAAATACAGCGCGCGTTCAGCGGCGGCGGCGCGACGATGAAGGAGCACAAGGAGAAGGGAGGCAACCCGGACATAGACGCGGCTTGCCAGTACCTCTACTATATGTTCGAGCCTGACAACGACAAGATAAAGGAAATATTCGACGGATACAGGTCCGGAGCGATAAGCACCGGCGAAGTAAAAGACATGCTCACGAAGAAAATAGTCGCATTCCTGACCGAACACCAGAAGAAGAGGGAGCAGGCACGCAAGCACATAGACAAGTTTTTGCTCAAAGATTGACATGAAAATAAATTTGCAAGGGAAGATGAAAGCGATAAAGAAAGCTTGGACTCCGATAGACGTGGCTAAGTTCAATGACCAGGCTGTCAGGATGGCGCTGTTCAAGGGCGAATATCACTGGCATGTCCATAAGGAAGATGAACTTTTCTACGTGCTAAAGGGACACATGACAATTCAGACAAAAGCAAAAGACATCAAATTAGCCAAAGGTGAAATGGCGACGGTTCCAAAGGGCATGAAGCATTGCACAAAGAGCGAAAAAGGCGCTTATGTTTTAATGTTTGAGCCGTCTGTCCTGAAAAGCAAAGGCAATTAGAAAGGGTTGATATGCTAACGAACAAATTCCATCATAGAGTGACGATAACATCGGCAATTCCGTACGTTAACGGCGTGAAGCATCTCGGCAACCTTGTCGGTTCCATATTGCCGGCTGACATATTCCACCGTTTCTTGGACATCTTTTGCGTAGACAACATATTCATCTGCGGCACCGACGAACACGGCACAGCTGTAGAGCTTGCTGCGCTGGAAGAAGGATTGACGCCGGAGAAATACTCGGAGAAGTATTACAAGATACAGAAGGACATATACGCAAAGTGGAATTTTGACTTCACGTTCTTCGGGCGCTCGTCGTCGGAGAGCAACCATCAAATCACACGGGACCTTTTCCTCTCCGGTTACGAGAACGGCTACATCAAGGAAGACATCATCATTGTTCCTTTCTGCAGGCATGATAAACGCTTCCTTCCTGACAGATACATAATCGGCACATGCCCCGTCTGTGGATACGATTCCGCAAGGGGCGACCAGTGCGAGAAATGCAGCACCGTGCTGGACCCGGAACAGCTGCAGAATCCCAGATGCAACGTGTGCAAAAAGCAGGAGATAGAGTTCAGAAAGGAGAAGCACCTTTTTCTCAACCTGCCTCTTCTTGAAGACAGGCTGAAGGAATGGATTTTGCAGCAAAGCCACTGGCCCGACAACACGAGAAACCTCGCCCTGGGCTGGCTCAAGACGGGATTAAAACAGAGATGCATAACACGCAACCTGAAGTGGGGCGTACAGGTGCCGCTCAAAGGGTACGAGCATCTTATATTTTATGTCTGGTACGACGCGCCCACGGCATATATTTCTATGACAAAGGATGCGCATGACGCAAAAATAATCGGAGATTGGAAGAGCTACTGGAAAGACTCGCGAATTTATCAGTTCATGGGAAAGGACAACATACCTTTTCACTCAATAATATGGCCGGCTATCTTATTGGCGGCGCGTGATTCAGAGCATCGCGACACAAATTACAGCCTTGTGCATCACCTCGCCGGCTATGAATACCTCAACTGGAACGGCGAGAAATTCTCCACGAGCAAAGGAGTCGGGCTCTTCAGCGACGAGGCTCTCGAGCTGTTTCCGGCTGATTACTGGCGGTTCTACCTTGCATCTATCCTGCCGGAGTCAAAGGATTCCAACTTCGACTGGAATGATTTTCAGAGCCGCGTGAACGGCGAGCTTATAGGCAACTACGGCAACCTCTTCTACCGGACAACCTACTTCATAGAGAAGTATTTCGGCGGGGCTGTGCCAACCCCCGCATTGGGCGAGGCGGAGCGCAATCTCCAATGGAACCTGGAAAAGACAATAAGCAAAGTGGAAGAACTGGTAGAGCAAGTCAAGTTAAGGGAGGCGCTGAAAGAGACGCTGGCTTTTGCCTCTCTGGTGAACAAGTACTTTCAGGACAGCAAGCCGTGGGAGACCGTGAATACCGATAGGGAGAAAGCAGCGACCGCTCTTTATACTGCCGTGAACCTACTTAGACCTATATCAGTATTGCTATCGTCCTATATACCGGAAAGCGCACAGAAAGCTTTGGACTGCCTAGGAGGCGGAGCCGAACTAAATGACAAGTTCACAATAGCTCCAGGCAGCCCCGTAAGGGCGGAAATCCTTTTCAGGAAGATAGAGGACAGCGAGATAGAAAAGGTAAAGAAGTACAGGACGAAATATATTAAATCCGGGGACGTCCCGAAAGAAACCGCGGACGACTCGATAACTATTGTTGATGATATGCTTCCATACAAAGAATTCCAGAAAGTTGACATGAGAGTGGGTACTATCACCGACGTGAAGGAGCATCCCAACGCGGAAAAGCTCTACATACTCAAGGTTGACATGGGCGACAGCCAGCGCCAGGTTGTGGCAGGGCTCCGCCAGCGCTACACAAAGGAACAGCTGGAGGGGCAGCAGATAATCGTACTGGTCAATCTAGAGCCCCGCGAATTAAGGGGAGTGCTAAGCGAGGGAATGCTACTGGCTGCCGAGGACGGCACCATACTTGAGCCTGCATCCGGCGTCCAGAACGGGTCGCGGATAATGTGACGCGCCGTTTTTTGTGAGAAAACTGTCTTTCCAAAAGCCCATTACCGCCTTTAAGCGGTAGTTTTCAATGAATCCGGGATAAAAAGAACTCCGTTTTTTGAATCATTCTTTTTAATGCGAAGTCTTAACATTCCACCTATCTTCAGATGGTGGTATTATGTGTGGAATGTTGGACATAAAAAACACTGCGATTATATCAGTGGCATCTTATTCAAAAACTTCAGGATGCCACTGCCTTCAGGCAGTGGTTTTTCACGCAAATAAAAGGCAATGATATCATAAATTTGCTTCACTTAAACCGTTCCGAGTCATGGTATTCAAACCTTTTCTTTGAACACTTTATATATCGGGAAATCCAAATATCATTTCAATGGAATCGGGGAAATTTGTAGGCTTAGTTATATTGGCCGCCTTGATTATGGTTAGCGTTCCGCTACCTACTATTGGAGCTGGTGTGGTCAATGCCGTCGATTTCCCAAGGGCCTTTGGCAGCCCCCCCGCAGACGGGGGCACATGCCTGTCTCGCGATTTCGAGAACAGGTGCATACTCAAAGGCGGCAGATATGGCGTTGGCAGATGCGTAGGAGCATTTTCATATTCCTGGCACGTTGAACAGACATTGTATCTTACTGACATACCCACCCAGACTTCCCTAAGCGCCTGCTATGACTATTGCAAAAACAATTATGCGCAGACCTGCAGGGAACCTTACATAGATTCTTCTTCCACTGTGGCTGACGGAACGAACGTTCCTGTGGGACAGACGGTCACTGTTACTTATTCCAGGAACCCCAACCTGCAGAACAGTGTCATAGGACAGCCCCTCAAAATAACGTTTAAACTGAGTAACGAGCCTACATCGTATGTTGATTCGTGCCAGTCGGCATCATGCCAGAAACCATTCATTGTCGGCAACAACCTCGGGCTCGATGTGAAGGCCGGAGATACTTTGCATTACTGGATAGACATGAGCCTTACAGACGGCACATACATAAGGTCGCCGGCTTCTGGAGTGCATTCTTTCACTTTTGCATCAGGCGCAACGCCGCCAACGAACCCGCCTGCGCAGGGCAAACAGCGGCTCGCAGTGACTAAAACAGGCACAGGCACTGTAACCAGCAACCCACCCGGCATAAATTGCGGCAATACATGTACATTTGATTTCAACACAGGCACCCCGGTAACGCTTACGGCGAACCCCGACACAGGCCAGACATTTTCCGGCTGGAGCGGCGGCTGCACCGGCACAGGAATATGCCAGGTGATTATGAACGGACAAAAAAATGTTGCTGCCGCATTCAGCAGCACCACCCCGCCCGGCACGACGGGCACAATAACAATGGAGGTTCTTGGACAGACAGTTGTCGGCGGCTCTGTGATGCTCAGGTTCAGGGACTTGCCTGCCAATGCCGATCCCGGAAGATCGCAGCTTGAGATTCGTGATCCAGGCGGGTTAAGAGTTTACAACAGTTTCCTGACTTCGACATTGACTCAGGGCGAATTTGACGCAAGGATAGCTTTTACGCCGAGAACCCAGGGCGAACATTCTGTTATCCTGGTTGTAAACAACAACGCAGGGCAAAGGCTGGGAGAACTGCGCGACCAGAAATTCACAGTTGCAGCTGCAGGCACGACACCAGCCGGCCAGTGCAATAGCGCATGCATAGGCGACGGATTCGGTTCCGGCAGGTGCGAGAACACGCCGCTGTCAAATCCCCAAGCGACTTCGTCGGCAGGAGGATACGGCTGTCCATCAACCCAGTATTGCAATTGTTATTCAACTAGTGCTCCGCCCGGCACGCCTGGCGCAGGATGCTGCGCGGTGAAAGAAGTCAATACTTACAATTCAGAAAATAGCATACGCACAAGGGATGAATGCTCGCGCCAAGGCGGAGTATGGGGCAGCACCTGCGACCAGGCACATAACAGTGCGTGCAACCAATTCTGCTCGGGCAACGGCTACGGCACCGCCGGCACTTGCAATCCCGCCGGCACGTCATCGTTCACCAACATCTGCCTAAACCCAACCACACCGTGCGTATGTACAGGCACCGGACAGCTTCGTAATACAAACATCCCGTGCAGGCAGGCGTGCAGCACTGATACAAGGGTATCGAGTGGCTATGGATACGGCGGCTATGGATATCCCGGCTACAGCTCTCCAGTGGTGCAGTCACAAGCTGCGCAGATTCCGTTCGGGCAGTGCACTAACAACCCCGAAGCTCTGCGCTTCGCATGGATGGCAAGCACACAAACAACCGGTACATCCGGACAGTATGTGCGCGAGCCGTTCCCGCTGTCACAGATTCCGGGACAATACCAATGCGGTGACGACGAGTTCTGCGTCTGTACTTTTCTCAGCCTGAGCTCTTTCAGCGCGACTAATCCTTCTCCCGTGAGAAACACGCCGGGGAGCATACAATGGGATGCACCCGATGCCATACCCAACCCGCCGGTAAAGCAGCCGAACCAGCGCGACTGCACAGTGGCGGCGAACGCGACAATCACGGCGATGTTCGCAGGCAACCAGACGGTGGGCGCCGGCGCAGCTTCACCTACGCGACTGATTCAGGCAGGCGACTCGGTTACCATAACAGGCAACGTGGGCAAATTGTCGGATAGTTGCGAAGGCTACACGTACACATGCAGGAAAGAAAAGATAATCCCTTGCGATACGCACAACCGCGTTTTGTGGACGTCATTAAGCGCCGAAGACTGCCCGGCGGGAACAACACTGGTGAATGACCCGCAGGAAGGCAGGACAGCGAATTGGCGCACTATCGTAGGAATCGCGCTTATAGCTGCGAGCTTTACCCCGTGCGACGGGGCGTGCATGAGTGCAGGAATATCAAGTATAATAGACGGCGCGGTGGCAGGATTGAATTGCGACAGCGGACGGACACCGCAGAGCAACGCGCTTTTATATTACTCGATGCTGCAGCAGGTTCAGGAAAGGAGCAGTCAAAATAATCCCAATAATCAGGGAGGCGGGGCTAATTTGAACTTCTGTTGCAGCCAGAATGACAATGCCTTCTGCGAGGACAACAGCAAGAGAGGCACGGGATACTGCATAGGTTCGTCGGTAAGCTGCCCGAACAGATATACAAAAAGGACTTGCCCCGGCACGAACACTAATGCAAATCAAAACGCGAACACCGGCGGAAACAATAACGCAGACATAGACTGCGTAAACCCAAGCGAGTATTGTTCTTTGGACGGTAATTGCAACGCCGGCAGTCAGGAAGAATGCTGGATAGGCGGGACGCAGGGAACTTGTTGTAGCTATTCTCCCACCGGCGCTGCCGTCGCCAGCAACGCAGGAACATCAGCAAGTGCGGCAAACAATGCTGCCAAATACAACCCATATGCCATTGCCGCCACTGTGGCGCTCAGCCAGATACCCATTTGTCCTTCAGCGGAAGACCAGCAGGAATGCTTCTCTGTATGCGGCAGCACCTACACGACGAACGTTTCGGCTGCGCCTGTCTGCCAGGGTCCCGTAATCGGATACCAGGATGCAAGGTACAAATGCCTGCCCGGAACATGCGGAGGCTATGATAACAAACAGGTGAAGATTCTGGTTAAGGGGCCCGATGGAAGCACAGCCATAGATGACACAACCACAACGGACAGCAACGGCGACTTCAGTTACACGTTTATTGCGCCGGGCGCCGACGGCGAGTTCACCATCATTGCAAGCGTGCCAAGAAGTTAACTGAGATATACACAAACACTTTGTTAGCGTAAAGGAGCCAAAAATGAGAAAAAAATTCTCACCGAACGCCAAAATGGGAATGGCATCACTTGTACTTCTGGCAATCCTTTTCTCAGCCGTTATTCTTTCACAGCCGTCTTCGGCGTCGCTCACCTTTCAGGGAAGGGCGTGCAACCAGAACAGCATCTGCGACGTGATACGCAACTGCGACTCTAACGGATGCACAAGCCGCTATGAGAACTGCCAGGCTTGCGGCACAACCAGCAAGGTGTGTCCCAACGGGGTGGCTACCGCACCCAATTCTTGTGTCGACTCGGGAACGCCGCGTTGCGTCCCCGGCGTGCCTGTTTGCGGCGCCAGCCAGGGAAGCACCGATCCCCATGTCATTCTCACTTTCACTGTTTTCACCAAGAAGAACCTGATTATGAACGTTTCTCCTGAAAGTCAAACCGCGCTCGCAGGCAAAACCCTGAACTACAAAATCAGCGCAGAAAACAAGAACCCCAAACAGCTGAGCTTCCAGATTAGTCACCAGATACCGGTGAACTGGCAGATAAACATACCGGCCACCGTGTCAATTGCGGCAAACGGAAAAACAGAAATACCTTTCCGGGTAACATCCAATGATTCCGCTTCAGACGCGAGCTACCCGATAGTTGTAGGCTTGTTCAACTCGGAGCTCAACCTTTTCGGCACGGCAACCGCGCAGTACATCGTCGCATCGCGCGGCTCGCCGACAATTTCCGCCAGCCCAAGGAGACAGAGAGGATACCCTGGACAACAGGTTCTCTATAATGTTTCTATAACAAACAACGATCCGACTGATTTCGACCCGTCAACAATAAGCCTGCGCACAAACGCGCCCGCAGGATTCAACGCAGTGTTCACGCCGAACAGCGTGAACCTGCAGCCCGGTGAAACTCGCTATGTGCGCCTTGATGTCACATCTCCAAACAACGCGACAGAGGCTCTATACGGGCTCACAATCAACGCCACCGCCAACAGGCTTACCGCAGTGGAGTTCATAGAATACGAGATAGACTTCTGCGGCGACGGCGTATGCCAGCAGGGCGAGGAAGCAGGTGCTGACGCCTCCGGCGTATCTCGTTTTTGCAGCACGGACTGCCCGGCTGACAGCAATTTCATTTGCAACGGACGCTGCGAGAGGGAGGTGGACGACGGGCTTGAATTTTCGGCAACCGTCACCGTACCTTACACGAAGTTCATCGTATGCAGCAGGAACTCTTCCCTGCAAACCTGCGTTGCGTCCGCCGGAAGGGCGTCGACAAGCCCTTTTCCCGGCATAAATAATACTAACACCTCGGCGAATTGCGGCATAGGCAAGCCGTGCCTGTGCACGTCGCAGCAACCGGCATGCAAGACGCTCTGCGTCGACAACCGCGGAGTATACTATCTTGCCGCTAGCACAGGGAACAGTTCCTTGCGGGGCATAGTGAACTGGAGCTACGCATGTCCATGGGTTGATTTGCCCGAGATAAAGGCACTGAGAGAAAGCTTTTCAAATGCAAGGAATGAATACGAGAAGGCGCAGAGCGCGCTGAGGGAATCTCTGAACGCGCCGAACATGACAGTGCAGCGGAAGGCTGAAATCCGCCCGTGCATTGATGCGCTGTCGACAATAATATCCGACACGACAAACTACGTTTCTTACCTTGACGCTGTCATAGCGTGGCCCGGCATCACCAACACAACCGCCGCGCGGCTCCGCGCATCTTCGCTGCGCGCAACCATAGAATCAACCTATAATGCTTACTGCCGCGGCGCCTCGGGCCTGCTGCAGATTGACAGCATAGTCGCGCCGCAGCTTGAAAAAGGCGAAATCGGACAGGTAGTTGTGTCCGTGAGCAACGTCGGCAACACGCCTTACTACGGCTATGTCCAGTGTGACTTCACAGGCGCCGCGGGCGAACGGACATCAGGCAACGGCACATGCATCGCCATCGCCGGGAGCACGGGATTCGGCTTCGACGTCAATGCCAGCTCGGCAGGCAGGTGGAACGCCCGCTGCCGCACATACGGCTCACTTTTGACCAACTGCACGCTTGCGGCAATTCACAGCGAAGCGTCATCTCAATTCAACGTTTCAACGCGCGAAACCTTCGTGGTTGACGTCTCAGGCACCTGCACAAACACCACTCTAACCTGCAACGTGCGAGGGTCCCAGGCGAATTGTGCGGGATGTGCAGCGCTTGACATCGGAGAGTGTACTTTGACATCTGCCGGGAACGGCACAAATTCCACCAGCAGATTTGACTGTCCAAGAGCCGCATACGGCAACCATACTCTGGTAGGCTATGTCCTCGACAACGCAAGGTGCAAGCCCGTTGCACCGGAACAGAAGAACGTTACTGTGAGATGCACCGGATGCGGCGACGGAATTGTCGATACAAACGAACAATGCGAACTGCCCTACACAAACAACAACCAGCGATGCAGCCAGGCTCAGAGCACCTGCCAGGGGCGGCTGTTCGGCATCCGCGATTCAGCCGGATTCTGCAACACCGACTGTTCATGCAGCCCGGACCAGTATGAATTCTCATGCACACGCGGGCAGTGCGGAGCCGAGTGTGCCGATGGGAACACAAGAACCGTAACCATAAACAAGACTGGCGGAAGCTGCGTATGCACCCAGCAGTGCTCGCCTTCGTGCGGATGGAACGCCTGCGACTGCGAACCGGGCGGCGGTGGAGGAGGAGGCGGAGGTGGAATATTCACGACACCGCCATCTGTCCTGATAAGTCATGCTCCGCAGTCACCGACGTCAACAGGGACAGTTATGCTTACGGCAACAGCAGTCAACGCCACTGAAGTGGAGATATATGTTGACGGCTTCATCGTCAGGAGCTGCCAGTCATCAACCTGCGCGCTTACAGCATCGTACACTCCGGGTGTACACAGTTATTTCGCGCGCGCAGTGAACACGGTTGGCACGGACACAGACCCCGACCAGGGAACGAAGTCATTTACTATTCCTGCATCAGGCGGAGGAGGAAGCACGAATCAAACCGGCAACCAGACTGTCAACGCAAGCGGTATATCTCTTGGAATATCACACTCGCCGCAGAGCCCGACAACAGCAGATACAGTAGCAATAACAGCCACAGCAAGCTCGAACGCCAACAGGATAGAAGTTTATGCCGACGGGCTGTTGTCGACGGTATGCAGCAGCTCCCCGTGCATTTTCGAAAGCACATACACAACAGGCACTCACACATACTTTGCAGTCGCTTATAATTCTGCCGGCAATTCGGTATCAAACCCTGCAAGCGGAACAAGGTCTTTCACTGTGAGGGCTATCAGCACGCCGAACCAGACAACCCCGCCAGGCCAAACACCGCCGAACCAGACAACTCCACCCAACCAGACAACCACTACAAACAACAGCATATCACTAACGGTTTCGCACAACCCCCAGAGCCCGACCACTGCGAACACCGTCACGATAACCGGCGCCGCAAGCGTCAATGCAAACCGCGTAGACATATATGTTGACGGGTTCCTGGCAAGGAGCTGCACCGAGTTCGTATGTTCTTACGCATCGTCCTATGCCGCAGGCAGCCACACTTATTTTGCGCTGGCGTCCGACTCTGCCGGCAACTTCGTCACAAATCCTCTAACAGGCACAAGAAGCTTCACTGTAACACAAACGAACGTTGCCAACGGCACGGGCGGCACCAACGGCACTGGCGGCCTTGGAACTACCAATATTATACTGGATATCAGCCATAACCCTCTTGAAATAACCACGAGAGACGCGGTTACGTTAACGGCTGTCGCGCACGGACCGCGCAGCTTCAGGGAGGTCAATATATTTGTCGACGGCAGCCTCAGGAAAACCTGCACCAACTCGCCGTCGTCACAACCTTGCACTTTCCGCTCCACGTTCCCGGAAGGAAGCCATGAATACTTCGCAACGGCCGTTGACGTGACGAACAGCTCGGCTCGCGACCCGGCGTCTGGCTCGGAAGGCTTCACGGTGTCTGCGCCGGCGCCCATTGAGGAGCCGCCGCCTCCGGGCGGGCCCCCGATAGGAAGCGGGCCTCCGCCGTCGACAGGCGGATCGTCGCAGGGAGCGTGCTTCGCAAAAATCACCGACAGGAACTGCACGTACAACACCGCCACGAGGCGCTATGACTTGCGGATAGCGGCGATGTGGGACAACGGAACTCACGCGCACTGGGAGATTGACAACGGCGGCGAGAGCAAGATGATTTACACGAAGAACTTCACCCACACGGAGCCGCTGTCTGCGCCCGGCATGAAGTCTGTCGAACTGCTAGTGCACAATGTCAACAACTCGCTGCTATGCAAGGACAGTACTGAAGTATATTGCGGGCCCGGCTCGGCAACAGGAAAGGACATTGACATGATAATAGACGTCAAGGACGTCGTGAAAACCGGACTCATAGACGTGCGCGTCATCGTTGCGCCTTACATCAACATCAACGGGCTACGCCTCCTCAGCTACGTGGAGAGCCCGCTGAACGTCACCAACGTACGCATGGAAGGCAACACGAGCCTGTCGAGCATCAGCGTGCCGGCACGCGTGGCCGAGGACAAGTCGTACACTGTCCACACCGCAAGCACGAACCTGCTTGCCGGGAAGAACGTCTCGCTGCTGTACAAGGTGCGCATAGACAACCCCGGCGAATACAAGCTCATGGCTGTCGCCAACTATTCGGGCACAAGCCAGAGAGTTACAAAGACCCTCAAGGCGACGAACTGCCCGCAGGCGTTCCCTGTGCTCGCGGTGTCGCCGAGCGGACTGTGCTTCGAATATGCCACGCCATGCGACAAGCCCGAGGGATGGACAATAGTGGAGAAGTGCCCGGACGCCACGCAGCCGGAGGAATCCAACCCATGGCCGCTTGTCATACTCATAATAATAGTCGTTGTCGCGGCGCTCCTGATATTCAAGAACAGGGAAAGGCTGAGGGGCATTTCTTTGAGAAGAAAGCCGAAAGAGGAGCTGCCGCGGTTCGAGGAAGAATAATACCGATCTTTTTCTTTGGAAGAAAAAGCTAGGTGTCCCAAAAAGAACTATAAGGTGATAAAATGGAACTGCCGCTGAAAATAATTATAATTGTAGCGATACTGGCGCTTGTCCTTGTCCTGCTAAGCACGTACTTCCTGCGCTCGAGCACCGAGTCTATAAGCAGGTCCGAGGCTGAGAGAATCTTCAATTCCGACTGCATCACGTACGCACAACGCGACTGCACATGGGAAGTAACCCGCGAGCCGGAGTTCGAGAACTATCTCAAGGCATGCAGGGTGCTCTACGGACCGTACAGGGAGGCTTATTCCTGCCTCTACTCGCTTTGCAACGGATGTTTTGAGTCAATGGACCTCAAATGCAGCGGACTGTGCAAGATATGCAACGGGCACGATTACGCGAGCGTGGAGAGGGAAAGCTGCTGCCTGCGGTACGGAAGCGAATGTTCCTCGAGCAGCGTCGACTGCACCGCCGCATGCCCTTAGGGGTATTTAAAGTAGTTACTTATAAATAGTGAAAATTGGAATCTTTAAATACACCGCAAGAAGAATACGATAATGATAATCAGCCGGCGGGATTTCTTGACAGGCGCGGCGTGCGCAGCCGCTGTTGGGATAGCGTCAGACGGGCCTGCTTTCACATACGACAGCGCAAGCTGGGAGAATGTCCGGGAAGGGCTTGAATTCTCAAGAATACGCGTTTATGAAAGGGGAAAACCCATCGACACGCTGGCAGTACTCAGGGCAGACCCTGAAAGGAACAAATTCGATTTGTATCATGACAGGAACGGAAGAAAAACGGCAGAAGACTGGAGAAGGCATGTAGGCGCCGATGCAGTTTTCAATGCGGGATTCTACAGGTATGTAAGAGGATACGGACTGTCCACAGAACCTGCTGCCCTTTCCATAAGCGAGGGAAGCATTCTTGGGCCCAGAAACAACAGAAGCGTAAAGGGCGCATTCGTTGCCGAACCAATGAGCGGAAGAAGACCGTACGCAAGGCTCATAGACATGGATCATGAAAAGGGGTATAACCAATACAACTGGAACACTGCGGTTAATTCATGGCCCATGTTAGTTCATGCAAACGGAACTCTTGGAGGCTCCGGCTCCAAAAGCGACAGCCGGACAGCCGTTTGCGAGGACGGGCATGGAAGGATACTGGCGGTCACCACCGAGGACAATAACCTGACGCTTCCCGGCTTTGCCCGTGCACTGCGCGACAGCGGACTTGACGTGAAAAAAGCACTGAATCTGGACGGCGGGCATGCGGCACAAATGTATATCGAGCGCGGCGGGATAAGATATGCGACATACGGAAAGGAACAAAAAATGCTTGGCATACAGTTCTTGGACAGGCTCGTGGAAAGCGTGAAAGTCCCAATACCCGGCGTCATAGGCATTTCGGAGAGGCGATAAAGATGAAGAAATTCCTCGCAGCTGCCGCTGCTTTGACTTATCTTGCACAGCCGGCACAGAACGATGCAACAGCCAGAACAGCGACTGATAATTTCAAGAGTTCGGCTTCGATACTTATTGACAAGAGCGAAAGAAAAGTCATGGTTTACCAGAATGAAGTGCTTGCTTTCTCTTTTCCGGCCGACTTCGGAAAAGACTGCACAGACATGAGGGACAAATCGGACGCAATAGACACTTGCACGCCCGAGGGCTCTTATAAAGTCCTTGAAAAACGCGGGATAAATCGGACAAGACGATACAAGGAACTTCTATTGGATTATCCGACCCAAGACGACCTGTCCGCCGGAGCAAGGGCCGGCGCCGTAGGCTGGCGGGATATTGTGAGGGATCTTTATTACAGGATAAGAAGGGGACATCCTGCTTACGACACGAAGCTTGGCGGACCGTTCGGCATACAGGGCTATGGCGGAACAGGCAAGGACTGGACAGACGGCTATGTCGCCATCAGCAACGAAGCTATGGACAAGATTTTTCCGATTGTCGTGAAAGGCAGCGCCGTGAACATAGTTAAGTAATCAGGCATTAGTTCCAAGATGCAGCGCATCGACATCCGCCGTCACCTGCACCGGATTCTTGCAAAACAAATTTGTGCAATAGAAATTGTAGCTGTTTTTTGTCGCCTGCGCGTATGTCTTTGAGGTTTGTCCGTCTTTGCGCTTCTTGGCTTCAGGAACTATCGCATAGTCCGGCTCCTTTCCGAACTTCCTCTTCCATGCCTTCTTGATTTCCCTATAAACTGTCGTCTGCTCGAACGCCTTCGTCTTCTCCTTTCTCAGCTCGTTGCCAACCTGGATGTTCGTCATCTGGATATTTTGCGCGCTCAGGAAATCCCTTACTACGAGCTCGGTATTGCTTGGCCTGTCGACAGGTTCCGGCGGACACGTATCCTCATAGCTCAGCATGTCGCCGTCGAGCACAAGATTACTGCTCATCAATTCGTTGAGCTGCTTCTGCAGCGCCGCGTTCCTTGAGGAATATTCTCCGGCAGCGTAGTCGCCCGCTATGTACATGAGAGACGCGTCAGTGAAAGCGCCGTTGGGGGCGTATATGCCTGCCAATTCCTCCACGTACTTGTTTCCGTAGAGGAGGCAGCCGTTCATAGTGAGCATGCTGTTGTATATGTCTCCCATCCTCCGGGGCGGCACACCTGTCAGCACCGCAGCCTTGCAAAGCCGTATCTGCATGCATCCCAGCGTCGGGCCTCCCGTGTTCATTCTGAAAAGATCCTGGAACCAATACTGAGTCTTCGCGGCGGCTTCCTTGACGTTGAACGGGTTCGCCTCGAATTTTGATTCCTGTCCAGTGAAAGACGCAATGAGAGAAACATATTCAGGCTTCTTGTATTTCGCAGTATTGACAATTGCGACCGCCCATTCGCGCGCATCCGGTTTTCCGTATTTTTCCTTTATGGATTTCTCAAGCTGCATAATCAAATCCTGGTTCTCTGCCCCCAGGCTGGCGTACTGATAAGAATATTTATCCGGAATATTTTGCGGTATCCGTATCGTGTTTCCTTCGTACTTTTCGATATTTGAATTTTCAACAAGTGAATTAATTTGCGCCGTTAACCACATGTATTCCTCTTTCCTGCTGCCGAAAATCCCGGGCACAACCGAACGCAGCGTGTCACCCTCCTCTATCACCTTTGTTTCAAATGAAGGGTTATAGTTCTCAACTACCCTGTACAGCTTCTCCCGGTTTGGCTTCATTAAAAACCTTATCTTGAAGCTGCTGCCGAATCTTGCCAGAAAATTTTCAAGCGACTCTATTCTTACAGGATCTTCGCTGCTTTTGGGAGGATGAAAAAGATGCGTTATTATGTGCTCTCTGCCGCGCTTTCCGAGGTACATTGCAGCGTGCGTGAAATCAATGTCAGGTGTGTTGCCAAGTTCGCGGCCTTTTTCCTTGTCAGCCCTGTAATCGCTGCCTGAATAATAGAAACCTATTATGTCGCCAGGCTCCATTATGTCGTAGTTGGTAAATATTTCACCGTTCCTCCAGTCAAATTTCGTTGCCGTGCCGCCGTGTTCTTCTATATTCTCCGGCATGTCCCAGGCATTTCCGCCGACGCCCGTAATGAAATGTTTCCCTATGCCGAAAACATATTCATGGACTCTTGTTACATACTGCGCGCAGTTCGCGCCAAGGCAAAGAGGGTCTTTCCTTATGAAGCCTTTGAAACCCCCCATAACCGAGCTGAGTCTTTCCGGAATTGTGCCTGCAGTTTCATAAACCTCTATATCGGTGCATATTTTGTAATTGCTGTTGTATGAGCATCCCAACTTCTCGCAGGAACTCTTTGAACAGCCTGAAATGAAGCCAAAGAGCCCTGAGCCGCATGATGAGCAGTCTTCTGAATTGTCTTTGCATGAGATTGATTTCGGATCCTTCGAACTTATCATGCCTGAAATCGAATTAATCAGCGCGACAAACGCCCTGTTGTAGTCAGATTTCTGGATAGCCGCCTTTATTTCTTCCTTCCCGATTATCCTGTCAATTTCCCCCGTAACGACACCGCATTTTGACGAATGCCCTATCACAAATTTGTTTTCCTTCTTTCCATAGAAAATAACCATGTTAAGAGCCGGCGTCCCAAGAGTTCTCATTTCTCTTTCAGTGAATTTTTTTGACACAAGCAATGCGCTGTCAGCACCGATAGAATTCAAGGTTTCAATAATAATCAGAACATTTTTTCTCTTATAGATATCCGACAGGATTTTTTTAATCTCGGCGTCATTTGTCAGAATATTTGCCCGGTCTTTCAGGTAGTCCGGCGATTCATCGTCAGGATTTGTTTCCTCCCCCATTATGCAGCATTGATTACCGGCAGCGCCCGGGCAGAGCCCTTTGACAGGCGTTCCGCTTTTTGACTTGCACAGTGCGGTGTCCATGCAGTAAAATTCCTCCTTTGGCGACCTGCATCTTGTTGTGCTTATCTCGAAAGTTCCTGCCCTGTGCGTCATGCCAAAAATTCCGCCATTGGACCATACGATGCACTCTCCGGATTCCTTGCAGTCCCCGTCACTTCCTACTCTTATGACAACTTCCGAATCACATTCGATAGATGTCACCTCCCGAGTCCTGACTCCGTTATTCTCAACCCAATATCCGCAATCGGTGTTCCCCTCGATCCTGACAGTGAAGTCCGAGGTTTTTATGACACCCGTAAGCTCCTCACTCCTTGACGGTCCGCAGAACGTGTACTCCCCTTTCAGAATTTTTTCCTTTGTGCCGGTTCCTTCACTGCTCTTCAGATAAGGACCCTCCGGCGTGCCGGGCAGCCCGCACATCTGTATCTTATTCGGGCCCGTACACCATCCCCTTATTTTCTCGAGCCCTGAGGGGCATTCAAAGTTCGCGGCAGACGTGTCAAAGCATGAGTATTTTTGGCACGGCGCCGCCGCATTAATCCCGTAAACGACGGGAAGCATCATGAGGATTAACACAAAATATACAATTTTCATGCCGTGTCCTCCCCGAAAAGATCGATTCCAACTATGTCAAACCCGACCTCTCCATAGACATTTGCTTCCTGGCTGCACAAAGATGCCGGCACGCACGCGCCGCCGGACCACATGCATCCCATCCGCGCGCAGGATTTTTGGCACCCTGACGAGTCGATAATGCTCCCCATGCTTTCAAGAATTCCGGAGCATACAGAGCCGCACTGGACGCTGCTGCTCTTCACTGTGACGCGCGTGCCTGCCGCGACGCTGCCGAATACGCCTGAAATATCGTCGCACTCCGTGTCGTGCATGCCGACGCACTGAAAGCTGCGCTCGTTGTTGTTGATGCCGAGCCAGTAGTTGCCGGCTATATTGCATGACGAAGCCGCACCTTTTGTCGCTTTCTCGGTTATCTCCAGCCTGCCTTCCGGCAGCACGAAGGAATTGTCCTCATTCACAGTCTGCCGGCTAAGGCACGCCTTCCATCTTTGGTAATTTGCCGTGTACCTCGGGTTTTCCCTCTGTCCCATTATGTCCTCGACGAAATTCTCATCTTCCCGCAGGGGGTCGTTCAGACATCGCGCCGGCCAGCCGTTGTAGTAGCGAAGAACAACCTCTTCTATAGTGCCGTATGTTTTGCCCTTGCAGTCGTACACTTTCCTTCCCACGTCTCCTGCCTGCGTCCTTGCAAGGTTAGAGAGGTACTTCACCCCGCAGTCTATTGTTGCGTCAACGTCATGTTCGCGTATTTTCTGCTGGTCACACTCCGGATGCACGGGAACGTTGATTTGCATTATGCCCGTGGACGAGCCGCTCTCTGCATTCTCGTTCCACGCGGACTCCTTGGAGATAAGCGCGGCGACTAATGCCTGAGGACTGTCTGTTAACGTCATACGGTATTTTTCTATCTTCGAGTTGATGACGTCCCTGTAGGCGTTATACTTGTCTATGAAAGTTTGCGGTATGCCTTCGCACTGGCTTGATATGCCGGCGCTTGCCGTGGTTTTGCTAACTGCGGCTTTTATCGGATTGTCGGGCATTCCGTTCCTGCAAAGGTAAACGTCGTTACAATCAAGTTGCACGACGCCTCCGTCGTCATTCGGCGTGTTGCATTTCTCGCCCTTCTTCATCACTACGACTTCTGTGCGCCGCTCGCCCGGGCAGATGTTCTCGCATGCGCCGCCCTGCGGCGCATTGTTGTTCCACATGCATCCGTCAATGCTGACGCATTTCTCCATGCTACAGCCGGGGAATGAGTCGCACTCTGTCCTGCAGTCTTTCACGTCGAACTTCTCGCGGCAGACGTCACCAGAGGCAGATTTTTCTGCGATGACAGCTTCCAGCAATCTCACAAGATTGTTGAATGCCTCGTCGTACTGCTTCAGTTCCGCCTTCTTTCCCACGCTATCGTCGGATATTATCTTCCTGAGCGTAGCCTCCTCGACGCCGCAATTCTCCGAGCCGCGCAGGATGTGCCACTGATTTCTCGCCTTGCCGTAAAGTATTATCATGGTAAGCTTCTTTCCGCTCTGGTGAAGCTTGTACTTGAAATCAAACCTGTTCAGCATGCTCTGTTCCGCATCAGGCGGTATTTCATCAACCATCTCAATTATTATTTTCGCGTCATAGTTCTGGCTTATCAGGTTTAGCCGGTTGTCGATTTCCGACAGTGAAAGCGTGCCTGTTGCGTCGTACGCAAAAGAATCGGACGCCGCGTAGGTTTGCTGGTATATGCAGCATTCGATATTGCTCGGCGCGCTTGGACAGTAAGTTCTGATAGGCGTGCCGCCGGTGGCTGTGCATTCCGCCTTGTCAATGCACTGGCTTGTTGTGTATTTTCTGCACGATCCGTACGCGCCGGACGGGCGGTAGAATGTTATGCTGAATGTCCTGCTCTCCCCGCCGTTTGCAACGGTGCAGACGTTCTCCCCCTCGTCGCGGCAGTCGCCGTTGGGGCCCACCGTTATGGTTACCCACGAGCCGCAAGCCGCGCTGTCACGCTTCGTCTCGACATCCTTGCTCTTCACGGAGTATGTACATGTGCCCGTGCCGTCAAGGAAGAATCTGAAGTCCTGCACCTGCACGTTGGACGGAAGGCTCGTGACGATACCGGGGCCGTAAACGCGCCTGCCAACCGGCGTCCCGGGAGACGCGCAGCACTGGATATCATTCCCGCCAAGGCACCAGCCTCTCACATACGTAAGCCCGTCCTGACATGAATGCCTGTTTATGTCGTAGCATTTGTAAGTGCCGAGAGGCGCATCGCAGTATCCAACATAGCCCAGTCCTGGACCGCCCACCCTCGGCCCTTCGGGAGTGCCTGCAGGCGCGCAGCACTGTATGTTGTTTCCGCCGGGACACCATCCACGCACGTAGGTAAGTCCCTCTCCCGGACAGTAGGGAGTTTCTGTCTTGTCATAGCAATTGTAGGCTGCAGAAGACGAACTCAGCGGATTATCACAATTCCCATATGTTGTTCCCTGCGCCGCGAAGGCGGGAACTGCAAGCAGCAATGCAAACGCGATTAATACCAGTTTCATGTCAGACGCTCCCCGGCCTTGTGTATATGTACAGCGAGTCAGAGCCTGCGTTCACTGCAGACAAGCTCTGCCCCGTTTCGCCGTCGGGCACATAGCAGCCGCACGCTTTCGCGCACTGGGCAGTGTCGCCAAAACCGCTCCTGCCGCATACGAAGCCGAAATTTGCCTCCTCAACGCTGATGCTGTTGACTTCCTTGTGGTCGCAGTCGTGGAAAGCCCGCAAAGATGCGCAGCCTTCGAGGAACAGCTTCTTGTTATTGACGCTGTCGTCGTTGAAGAATCCGAAGAAGAAGCCTCCTATGGCTGCGAGCACCAGCAGCGCTACGGCGACGAATATTATCACGTTAAGAGGGAGTTCCATACCCTTGGGCATAATATTCTATTGTTTTGTGTTATATAACTGCTTTCGAGAGAAAAAAGGGGAAAACCCCGGGAGCCAGAAAAAGACGTTCTCCGAACGTCGTCCTGGACTTCCTCAGGGCTTAGGGGGTGCAACATTTCTTTTTTCAGACCACGTCTTGCCGAACAAACAGACGCACAATGTACGTCATGCATTTACCAGAACATATCCGGGAGGTCTGCTGTAACTATCAATTTCTGCATAAATAGGGCTTTTGGTGCAATCGCTGAAAATTAGTGCATTTTATGAAACGAAGGAAATTTGTCTCATGTGATGACATTTAGTGCAATAAATTTTTACTGTGCAACTGAAATAGCATTTGTGTTACTATGTTGGTATTCACTAAAAAGTAATGAAAATTACATCGCTTTAAGTAGTAGTCAGTAGATGTAAGGTTAGGTGGGAGTCATGAGATACAAAAAAATAAGGATAGAAAGAAGTTCTTCATTGACGCAATCGATATGGCAGATGCAATCCAGATTCTTACCGTTTTATCCTATGCCAAATGTTTGATCTTCGATCAAGGACTGATTTAAAGCGTTCCAAGAAAAAAAATCGAGATACTATACCTTGGAACGCTTTAAGTGAACCAAATTTATAGTATCACGATTTATTATTTGGTTCACATTGATAGGCGGATGACATGGAATCAAGGCTCGTCCGGAGCCGACTGACACAATCCGGCGATTTTGCCGGAAGAGACTCGTATCCTTCCAAGGATAACCTGAAATGCTAATTTGTCATTAACGTGTTTCTGATTCGTTAGCAACGTGGTTTTGGGTTGCAGATTTGGCGTGTACAGTCTTTCTGGAAATTAACAGTAATCTGAATAAAATTTCCGGGATTCAGTCGCCAAAACCATGTTGTCCCTATTGAAATTTTTACCTTTTCAAATTTTACTGAAATTTTTCGATAATGGTGATAGGCATGAAAGTATGCATCGAATGCAACAGAGGGTTTAGTGAGCACAGAAGTTATAATACACGGTGTTTTGACTGCTGGCGAATTGGCTTGAAAGAAAGGAAAGGGTATTACTAATTGAGGATGTGATTTATATGGCAAACAAAATAAGCATGGACTGGTCCAAGATTTCAGTGGTTTCAGTGATAGCGTTTCTGGCTGGCTGGCTTATATTCGGACTTCTTGGAGCTGTAGTATTGGCTATTGTAGCCCTGGCTCTGATGGGAATCCTGAAAATCAGATAACGATTTTATTGAGAGCTCAGTAAGGATTGCAAAGACTCCAGAATGAAAGACATGGAATAACAAAGAATTATAGTTAACCCAGAAAAGATTTCGGACATGAATTCTGGGTTAACAGATAGCTCACAAGAAAGTAATATACTGTTTACTTCCTTGTAGAGCTATAAGGGGGTAATTAAAATGGCAAAAATAAGCAGAGACGGCGGAATGACTGCTGCGAAGACGCGCGCATCAAAGTCAGCCGGCGGCAAAGGTCAAGTAAACGGCCGACCGGCTGGCAAACGAATAATGCGAACTTGAATAAAGTTATGGGGGCGAATTAAAATAAACCCGAAGACTTATAGTAAAAAGTGGGCACGACGTGGAACGCTTTTGAAATCCGTCTGGGTGATACAAATCTGAATATCGGATGGAGTAATAAACCTAGGTAGCGACATTTCTAATATTGACTTCAAGCCTTAAATATTATCTGCGCGAAGTATATCCAGTGATAATATGAAATTCAAAGTTTTAATCGAAAAAGGCGAAGATGGCTATTTCGTAGCTACGGTGCCATCTCTTCCTGGGTGTATTTCACAGGGAAAGACAGAAGCTCAGGCAAAGGAAAACATAAAGGAAGCCATTGAACTGCATCTCGAAGCTTTGGCGGAGGATGGTATACCTATAACTCAGCCAACGCACGGCAAAGTAACAGATGTACAGGTTAAGTTATGAAACTTCCTGTTGTTTCGGGCAAGGAAACAATAAAGGCTCTTTCTAAGATTGGCTATTATATTCGTGACCAGAAAGGCAGTCATGTCCACATGCGGCATCCAATAAAAAGACCGCTTACAGTTCCAATGCACAATGAGATAGACAGAGGAACACTGAGAGCAATACTCAAGGCTGCTGAAATTTCTGAAAAAGAGTTTATTGAATTGCTGTGATAAGAATGGACGAAGAAAAAGACGGTGAAGAATTTTGGACGGAAGGCTCATTTGTGCAATCTATGAGTTCGAAAGATTGGGAGAAGAAGAAACGGACATTCCACATGAAGCATGACGAGGAGATGAATTACAACTGCAAGAAATGCAACAAGAAAATCTCCGCGCACAACAAGGACTGGCATGACGGGATGTGCGACGACTGCTTCAATGAGACATATTTTCGTGAGGAATAATCTCATAGAGTGACCTGAAATTCAGTGGGCCCGACGAGATTCGAACTCGCGACATCCTGCTAACCTTTTTAGAAAAAAGCTTAACCAAAAACTTCTTTCTATATTAAGAGGCAGGCGCTAGCGGCGTATGAAATGCGAAGCATTTCGTGCACTACCAGGCTGAGCTACAGGCCCTTCAACTTGGAAGTATTGTACGTTAGATTTATATTTGTGCGCTTCAGACATTTGACATGTCATTGAAGAGTCCCTGTAAACTTCTTTATCAGATAGTTCATGCTACAAAATACGCAAAAGATGCGACAACCGCTCAGCGGACATGGAGGGCGGACGGGCTCCTGCGCGGCATCGGGCAATACTTATCAGATAACAGCGCAGAATACATGCTAAAATACCCCGAGTATGTGGGTGAGATATCGAAGGCATTAAGGCAGGCCAGAAAACGCGTTTTTTCTCATGAAAGAAGAATCAGAGCCCAGGAAAGAGTGGGCCAATAGAGGACTTTGAATAATTATAGCTTTTTATTTTCCGCTCTTGTGGCGGCCCTGGCGCGCCGTCTTCACTTTCTGGTGCTTGTGCACTATCGTCTTTCTTCCTGAGCGGTTGATCGGCTTCCATTTCCATGAGTCGTGCTTCAGCTTCGCTATCGGATAACCGCACGCGCTGCATTCCTTCTTCTGGATGTGATAACTATGACGGCCGCATCTCCTGCAACGGATATGCGTTATCTTGTTGAATTTTCCCCTTGCTGATGTTCCCTTACTCATCTTCTCAACCCTGCAATTATCTTTTGTTACTTGAAAGACAAAGCTTAAAAAGTATATTTAATCACGGGCGCTAGCGATTCATCTAATAATATGTTTCTTTTTCCCAAGGATTTTTCTTTTCCAAAGAAAAAGGCTTAATTATTCGCTCTTTTCAGGTGAGACGTAGAGTATGTTGTCGCCGCGCACAAGAATAGTTCCGAGCTTCACCTTGTCCTCATCGGACACCTGTTCGGCGCTTTCGAGCCACATGTTCAGGTGAAGGTCCATAGCCTGAAGAATGCCGGAAATTTCCCCGCCCTTCTTCAGCTTTATCAAAACTCTCTTGCCTTTTGCGTTGTTCAAAACGTCTATAGGCCGTTCCATAAAAGTCCTCCAAATTTCAAAAAATTTTACTGATGTTTAATTTCCCGCATATGCTTAAATAGATGTGAGATTTTAAGGTGTGTATGACAAAGTGGCAGCTGCCTCCGAGAAAGAAAACAACCGGCGGCGCGATTAAGAAGCACGGCAAGAAGAACAGGCTCCAGAGGGGCCGCGACTACCTGCCTACGAGAATAGCGGAGCCAAAGATAAAGCAGAAGCGGACTCTTGGCGGAAACACGAAAAGAATAGCGCTTTCCATAAACATCGCCAACGTCTCGGTGGATGGAAAACATCAAAAAGTCAAGATACTTTCCGTTGCAGAGAACAGTGCGGACAGCCAGTTCGTAAGAAGAAACATAATCACGAAAGGCGCAGTCATACAGACGGAACTCGGCAAGGCGCGGGTTACCAGCAGGCCCGGACAGGAAGGAACTGTAAATGCCGTCTTGATTGAGAAGAAATAAAGCATCAGACTGTTTCTACATATAGTGAACCCACAAAAGATTTCGGACATGAATTGTGAGTTCACAGATAGCTCACAAGGAAGTAATACGCTGTTTATTTCCTTGTAGAGCTATAACCTGCGGCGCTCTTTGGTTCTTAGGAAGAAAACATCAACTTCTGTTCAATCAGAAAAAAATGAGCTCGAGGCAGAACAAAAAACGAAACAGAAAGGCGCTCCGACCTGTCAAGAAACGGCTTGCGTCTTTAATAACGGTTTTTGTGCAACCATCGAAAATTGGCGCGCTTACGGAAATTAAGCCTCAATTTTAAAGTCGCCGAGAATTGACATGTCGTAAGACGGCCATTCGTAACCCATCACCACGACGTCTTCGGCAGGCGCGCCGTCTATAACCAGCCCGGGCCTTGCCTTCGGCAGCCTCATGACGGGCCTTGCACCGTGCCTGAGATGCATCTTCACAGCCGCCCTTGTAGCCGGGCTGTAAGTTATCATGAACTCCACGCCGTCGTAATGTGATATGAGGTCCTTGAGAGCGGCATCCGTAAGGTGCGATCCGTTGACGCTTTGATGCCGCAGCGAAGGCTCTACCGTGAACGTCACGAACACAAGTGTGTTGCCTGCAGGATCGTAGTTCATGTACGTCTCGCCGCCGGTAAGCTCTCCCGACGTCTTCGGTATTTCAAGGCTGTTGCCGCCGGACTGAAATCGCATAGTCTGAAGAACAGCCGTCGGCTCGCCGTTGAAATACGCGCCGGCTATGCCGTCTCTTGTCCTCCGCAGGCGCATGCGGAAATCGTGAAAGTCGCTTCCTGCATAATTCCCGAAATACCTTTGATTCAACTCGAAGAAAGGAGACGGGTTTCTTATTCCAGTGCCGAACTCATAGTGCAGCATATCCAGAACATTCTACGTCAAATTTATAAGCCTGCTTCTAGATAATTCCCATATGTCAAGCAAACAGCTGGTTGCGCTTTACCTCGTGCTGATAATCCTCACGGGCGCGTACCTTTTCGCCGTTGAAGGCATTTCAAGCGGCAGATTTTCGCTGGACAGCGGAGGCAGGGACCACAAGATAAGCTTCTTCGACGTGACGCTTTTCCTTGTGCTCATCCTGGCGGCAGGGCTTGCCGTTATATCGTCCATGGCGTACGGCAAGAAGAACAGCCCGCGCCTGTTCTTCGTGTCGCTGGCGTTCTTCCTGTTCACGATAATGGCATGCCTCAGGCTGGTGGACAATTTCCTGCTGGGAGGCTACACGTACATAGGAATCTCGGTGTCCACGCTTGAGTTCCTGATTTTGCTCTCGCTGTTTTACGCGCTCTTCAGGAAATAGCGGATGCGCAAACAACAGGATGTCATGTTAATGAACGGCCATCACTCCCTAGACTTAGACGTCCGCAGGCAGATATACAACTGTATCGCCGAATCACCCGGACTGCATTTCCGCGAGATACAGAGGCGCACGGGGCTCGCGACAGGCTCCATAGACTACCACATCCACTTTCTCCACAAGAACGGGCTCATACGCACCGAGCGCGACAAGAACTATGTGCGCTACTACCCCCTTACCAAGAACTGGAGCGAGGAAGAGAAAGGCGTCCTCAACCTGCTGCGCAACACGAAGATGCGCCACATACTCATATTCCTGCTGGAGAAGAAGCGCTCCACGCCGCTGAAGATTGCCGAAGCCACGGGCATATCGTTCTCGACTCTCTCCTGGTACCTCAAGCAGCTCAAGGAGAAGAACATAATATCCGAAAAGAAGAAGGGGCGCTTCCGCTTCTACAAGATAAACGAGCCGGACATAATTGTAAAATACCTGGTTGCACACAAGTCGAGCTTCCTTGACACCGTTGTGGACAGGTTCATCGAGACCTGGGAGTTCTAATACCGACTTTTTTCTTAAGACGGAGCTTCGCTGTTTTCTTAAATTCAGCCCCGAACTATTATCATGGACGCGTCGTTCCTGATAGGGCTTGTGGTAAGCTTCGGCTACCTTGGCGTTTTTCTTGCCAGCCTGATAGGTTCCGCATCCGTGCTGCTTCCCGTGCCTTCTTTTCTCATCGTTACCGCCGCAGGCACTACGCTGAACCCGATACTTGTCGGCATCGTGGCGGGGCTGGGCTCCGCCATCGGCGAACTTGTCGGCTATCTGATAGGACTGGGGCTGCTTTACGGCAAAAAGAAGATATCCAGGAAAAAAGAGAACAAGTACTCAAAGCTTGTCAAGAAATGGTTCTCCAGGAAGAAAGGGCCCGTCATAATATTCCTGTTCGCGCTCACGCCGCTACCCGATGACATAGTAGGAGTGATATGTGGGGCAATCAAGTATGACGTGAAGAAGTTCTTCGTCGCAACGCTCGCCGGAAAGATACTGCTGCACATCGCCCTTGCCTATGCGGGCTTGTACGGGCTGGAACTGATAAGGATGTTATTTTTTGCGTAATTCAAAGGAATCACATTTTTAAAAATTATTTATACCGCATAAAATAATATTATCGAATGCGTAAAGCGTTTCTGGCGCTTGTTGTGTTCATTGCATTTTCTGCCGTCGTTTATGCAGATTCTTCCACCCTGTCAGTGACGTCGACACCAAGCGGCGCGACCGTGAGCAATATCAACACCGGGCAGGTTTACTGCCAGCAGACGCCGTGCAGCGTTCAGGTCACCGTCCCGCCCAATTCCGTCAACATAAAGATTTCACTGGCTGGATACTATGACTGGACTTATCTTGTTTATCTCTATGCCAACCAGACGACGAACGTGAGCGCTTCGCTGTCCGCGGTTCCGGCAGATCCCTGCGCCAACGTGACTTGCAACGTGCAGCCTATTTCGTTGTGCGAGGACAGCTACCTGAGAACTTATAATTCCACAGGAACCTGCAATAACGGCGTATGTTCTTATTCCTCGTCCACGGCGCTGTGCCCATACGGCTGCTACAACAGCGCATGCGTTTCCCAGAATGCCTGCTCCAACGTGACGTGCAACAGCCCGTACCCTTCTTACTGCAGCGGCACAAATCTCGTGACCTATACTCTTCCCGGGACTTGCAACCTTGGCGTGTGCTCCTACTCGTGGTCAATGGCTAACTGCACAGGCGGCTGCTCCAACGGCGCATGCCTGAACAGCACAAACAGCACTGGTGGAGGTTCAGGAAGCGGCAACAGCACAAACAGCACTGGTGGAGGTTCAGGAAGCGGCAACACAACAGGAAACAGCACAGGAGCGCCGCGGGACAACCAGACTTGTACCGACACGGACAGCGGACTTAATTATTATGCACAGGGAACTATCACAGACGCCGCACACCTCACCCCTCCGACCCGCACCGACTACTGCCTGAAAGACAGTCCCAACGACAATGCCCTGAATTATATCAGCGGATCTCCATACACCTATCTAATAGAAATGTATTGCAACAGCACATACAATTCCGGCATGAGCTATATTTACAACTGCACATACGGCTGCACCAACGGCGCCTGCCTGAACCAGACTGCCGATCCGTGCGCGGGCGTCACTTGCAATAATCCGCCTGCGCCGCACTGCACCAACGGCACCATGATAACGCGATATTTTTCTCCCGGCATATGCTCCGGCGGCGTCTGCTCCTATGTGCCCTACACTAACTGGACATGCTCCGGCGGCTGCTCCAACGGAGTATGCATAAACCAGACAAACGCTTGCGGCAACGCAACATGCAACATTCCACCGTTGCCTTCATGCAACGGCAATATTCTCAATACTTATTATCCGGGCAGCTGCAATGCCACTACCGGCTCGTGTGATTATCCGCTCGTCACCACTGTGTGCATCTACGGGTGTTCAAACGGTTACTGTAACGGAGCGCCTTCGAACGGCTCCGGCGGAGGCGGCGGTTCCAGTGGCGGCGGAGGAGGCGGACCTAGAAGCGCACCGGCGTGCCCGCAAGGCTGCGAGTGCAGGTACGATGTTTATGGAAACATTGCTTCTTCCTACTGCCAGACAGAACAGAGCTGCAACTACAACGGCGTATGCGACAAAGGCGAAGGGACAGACTGCCGCGATTGCATAGGAGCTGAATGCCCCGTAAGCAAGACATGCGGCGACGGCTCACTTGTAAACTGCTACCGGTCCGAATCCGGATGCTCATGCGGAACATGCCCAATACCCGTGCGAAACCTGCCGTTGGGATGCACCCAGGCAACTGAAAACGGCTTTGTGCGCATCATATGCGAGAACCGTGTAATATGTCCGCCCATTCAAAGCGGGGCAAAAGAGAAGTGCATAAACATCGGCGGCAAGCCGTCGGTTATCAGGGGCGCAAACAGCTGTGATATGTTCCAGTGCGACCTGGACGGGCAGGATACTGCATCCTCAATATTTGCCGCACCTGCAGGATGCCCCTCCCCGGATGACATTTCAATGGGGCTTGAAAAATGCAGGAGCCTCAACCTGACGGGCGTCATGGCGTTCGAGGGCGGCTGTAAGATCGGCAAGTGCATTGAAAGAAGCACCGGCTGCAAGCCTCTTGCAAGGGAGTCTGTGGAAGACTGCAGGAACAGGGGCGGCAACATAATAACGTCGGTAGGCGAGAACGGATGCCCGTCGTTCACATGCGCCCGGAAAGAAAGCGAATGTGAAAAAGACCTGCCCAAGGACGCTTACCAGAAGTGCGGGGAAAACGGCGGGCAGCTTGTCGTGAGACATGACGACGACGGATGCGTGTCATTCGCCAGCTGCCTCACGCGCGGAGAGGTCTCGGATTCGTTTGTGGAAGACATAAAGGAAGTGCCAAGCCCGACGGAGATGCTTTCAATTGCATTAAAGCTGGAGAACCTGAGGCTTGAATTTGACAAGCTGGCGAAGAAGACAAATGACATCGCGGACTATTACAAATCCGCCGGCTCCCCTGAGGAGAACCGGTTCAGGCGCGTGTCGGACATGTTCTCTTCGGCGAAAGACAAGGTGGACGAGATAAAGACTAAGATTCGCGACAACCTGGACAGCATTGACGCGGACAAGCTGCTGCAGATAAAGCAGGATGTCAGGTACCTGAAGGACGTTGTCATAAAGGACATATTGTACGTGATGCTGAGCAGCGGCGACGACATCGAACATATCAAGAGCGGGACAACAAAGGACTGCGGAACCGACAACAGCTGCTTTGACCGGGCGATACGGGTATGCCAGCCCGTCACATTCATGCCGGACGGAACGCGCGGCATGCTTGTCGAACTGGACGGACTTGAGGGCGACTCGTGCGTCATGCGCGCCAGCATCCCCGAAAGCAGCCTGAGCGCAAGCGGTATAAACCCGCCGTATGAAATGACGTGCAAGATTCAGAAGTACACCCTTGGCGTGAGCAACCCCGAGAGGGACATATTCCCCTACTGCACCGGCAATTTGCTGCAGGTAATAAAAACAGGCGGAGCAGGCTCGGCTGTGAAACAAACAGCCGGATGAGGCGACTACATGAACAAGAAAACTTTGATACTGATTGCGATCGTACTGGCATCAACGATATTCATAAGCGGATGCGCGCAGAGCTCGATAAAGAACGTGGAAGAAGCGAGCGAGGCTGTGACAAATGTCAGCACTGATATCGACGACGTTGCGGGCACGCTCCAGGACATCGACTCGCAGCTTGGCGGCGGGTAGCTTTTCCTTGCATTATGACAACAGAAAGGCGCCGCGCAGGAAACGTAATTAGAGCCAATCACGGCGCAGGAAAACTTAATATACAGCCCGGAACGATGTTATTAAAATGCGTAAAGCGTTTCTGGCGCTTGTTGTGTTAATCGCAATTTCTACTGTTGTTTATGCAGAAAATGAAACCGCTCCTGTTGACCCGTGCGCTAATGTGCAATGCAACAGCCCGCCGGCAACCGCATGCGAAGGCGGCAGCGTCAAGACATATTCTTCCGCAGGCACATGTTCCGGCGGCACATGTTCATATTCTTCTTCGCTGACAAGCTGCCCGAACGGGTGCGAGAACGGGCAATGCAAGGCGAACTTCTGTGACACAGCTTCGTGCGCTCCCGCCAGCAGAACATGCCCCGACGGGTTCACGGCAAGCTGCACAAACACCTGCGACAGGACAACACAGGCGTGCAGCACGTGTGAACCGAGCTGCGCCGGACATGAGACAGCCCCGACGTCAAACGGAACCTCGGGCGGTTCCGGCGGCGGTGGAGGCGAAGGTTCATCGAACACAAGCGGTTCCGGCGGCACTTCTTCGGACGCTTGCGCCACAATGACGTGCAACACGCCGCCTGCGAATACGTGCAACGATAATTTTGTGAGGATATTCTCGTCGCCAGGCGCATGCAGTAACGGACAATGCAGCTACCCTGAAACGGGATATGCGTGCCAGAACGGATGCTCGAACGGCGCGTGCGTCAGCGGGACGGGCGGAAGCGGAGGCACCACGGATGTTTCTTGCACAGACTCTGATGGCGGAAAAAATTATTTTTCCAGGGGGACCGCCGAATCCAGAAGATCTTCCCAAGACGTTCAGGTGCTCACTGACGGCTGCACCTCATCCAGTACGCTGGCTGAGCAATACTGCGCTTCAGATGGTTTGCGAACGGATTATTATACCTGCCCCGGCGCCTGCAGTGACGGCGCGTGCGTTGAGGGCGGCACGGCCACTAATGGAACAGGTTCGGGAGGCGGCGGGACGACAGGTCAGCATTGCGAGTCAAGACAAACGCTTGGTGTGGACGGCTCAGGCAGGTGTTCATCATTCCCAAGCACGTGCCTACCACCCGGCTGGAGAGTAGTGGAATCCTGCCCGACTGAAGTACAGTGCGATAATGATAATGTTTGTGACAAAGGCGAGGAGTATGGCTGCAATGACTGCATTGGCGCAGATTGTCCCATCAAAAAGCAATGCCCTGACGGAAGCAGCGTCAGGTGCGAAAGGACTGAAAGGGGATGCAACTGCGAGCCCTGCCGGCTGGAAGAAATCCCAGATGACTGCAGGCAGGAAACCGACCAAAGCGGACTAATACGCGTGGTGTGCGACAGGCAGCAGGAATGTCCGCCTGTGCCGCAGGAAGTGCGGCTGAAGTGTGCGGACGAGGGCGGCACGCCGAGATTCAACAAGGACCACCGCGGCTGCAACGTTTTCCAGTGCGACTTCGGCGGAGAGAAAGGCAGCTCACCGGTATTCGCGAGCCGCGCGAACTGTCCGTCGCCTGATGCCGTCATAGCTTCGCTCGAGAAATGCAGGGACTTGGGGCTGCCCGGCGTTATAGGCTTCGAGGGCGGCTGCAAGATAGGCAAGTGCCAGCAGCGCGAGGAGCGGCACGAGTGCCCGAATCCCACCGAGCCCGAGAAAATGGAGATGGAAAAGAAATGCAGAGAGGAGGGACAACAGCTTGTCTTCCAGTTTGACGGACAATGCAACCAGCCGAAGTGCGGACAGCGGAGAGGTAGCCAGTGCGAACGCGACCTGCCGAAGGAGGCTTATGACAGATGCGCCGACGGGGGCGGACAGCTCGTTGTGAGACGAAGCCAGGACGGATGCGTGTCATACTCGAACTGCATCAGAAGAGGAAACGCCGAGGAATCACTTGTCGACGACATTGACGAGATTCCGGACACGACCGAGTTGCTTTCCATAGCATTCAAGCTTGAGGAGCTGAAGCTTGAGTTTGACAAATTGTCCGCAAAAACGAATGACATAGCCGAATATTACAAGTCTACAGGCTCATCTGAAGAGAAGAGGTTCCGCCGGGTGTCGGACATGTTCTCGTCGGCGAAGGACAAGGTCGACGAGGTAAAGACAAAGCTGAAGGACAGGGCGAGGGATATCGACAAGGACGACGTGCTTGAGATAAAGCAGGATCTCAGGTATCTAAAGGACGTCGTGCTCAAGGACATACTGTTTATGATGCTCGGCAGCGGAGAAGAAATCGAAGAGATAAAGAGCGGTTCTGTAAAGAGCTGCGGCACTGACGAGAGCTGCTTCGACAGGGGATTCCGCGTCTGCCAGCCGCTCACGTTCAGGCCTGACGGAAGGGAAGGGCCTGTTGTTGAAGTGACGGGGCTTGACGGCGACGCGTGCGTGATGGAGGTCAAAATGGAAGCGGGACAGGGGCCTCCGGGAGGACCTTACTCAATGACGTGCAAGATTCAGAAGTACACATTGGGCGTGAGCAACCCGGAGACGGATATATTCCCGTACTGCTCCGGCAACCTTCTTGACATGATAAAGAAGTATGGAAACGGGCCTCCGGGCGTTCCGGGAAAGTGCAGCGGCGACGAATGCAAGGACTACTGCGGACGGGGGCCGACAGAGGCAAAGGAATGCCTGCAATACATGAGCGATGTCCTGCCGCCTGAGGCGAAGCAGCACCTGACGGCGCTTGCTGAAGGCAAAAGTCCCGGCGGCTTTGGATTCGGAGGAAGAGATGAATCCGGGGACGACTTCGGCGAGGGCGAGTTCCGCGATGACTTCGGAGGCGATGATTTCAATCAGGGAGAGTTTCAGGACGATTTCAGCGGAGGCGGCGAATTTGAAGGGGAGTTCAACGAAGAATTCGGCGGGCAGCAGCTCTGCCCAGATGGCGACTGCGACGACTTCGAGCAGCGCACGGGCGCGTGTCCGCAGGATTGCGGCGGCTCTTCAGCTTCAGGCGGAGGCGGGGGCGAGTTTGAAAACGAGTTTGAAGGCGGCTTTGAATCAGGAAGTTCAAGCGGCGGAGGCGGCGGCTCCGGCGAATGCAGCGGCTGCCTGAACAATGGAATATGTGATCAGGGCGAATGCAGCGACTGCGGAGACTGCCGAAGAAGATAGGAGGTTATGCAAATGAACAAGAAGGCAATGGTGTTGATAATCCTTGTGCTGACATCCATGGTTTTCATAAGCGGATGCGCGCAGAGCTCGATAAAGAACGTTGAAGAAGCGAGCGAGGCTGTGACGAACGTGTCGACAGACATCGACGACGTTGCGGGCACGCTCCAGGACATCGACTCGCAGCTTGGCGGCGGGTAAATATAAATTGACCGTGCTACTTTCATGCGGAAATATTTCGGGCTAAAGTCTGAAGATATTTATGAAGATATTCGGAAAGACCATGAAGGAATACCTGTGGCCAGTAAAATATCATGTTCTGGTTTCTGTACTGGTTGTTATTTTCCAGTATTATGTTGCAGCTCCACTGTCGGATAGGTATCCTTTTCTCCTGAACCTCACGCAGGCGCTTTGGGCCTTGATTGTCGCGCTTGCGGTGATGAAGCTTGTCAAGGAGCACAATTTTAACATGAAAAACGTGATAGTAGCAGGCATCATTTTCTCGATCATAATTCACGGGCTGAAGGCATTCTTTTTTCGCGCATTCCTGTTTCCATACAGCATCCCCACCGAGCAGGTCCCGGCACAGCTCATGGGGAAATTCCTTTACGGAAGCTCTCTTGTAATGGCCACTGCAATCATCATCGGCGCCGTATTCATCTATGCAAAAAAGAAAAAGCTTCTGTAGAAAAATAAAAGTCAAGTAGTTTTCCGGCTAATTCTATTCATGGACAAGTAACAGCTGCTGCGCGAGCTCATAGAAGGGAAATATCTCAGGACAAGAGTTGTTATAGACGCGTTCAGGAAAGTGCCGCGCGAGAATTTTGTTCTTCCGGAGCAGGGACGCTACGCCTACGCAAACTATCCGCTGCCGATACCCGGGCAGCAGACTATCTCGCAGCCGCTAACAGTGGCGGTCATGACAGAAGCGCTTGAGGCGCGACGCGGCGACAAGATTCTTGAGGTCGGGACAGGCTCAGGATACCAGGCTGCTATATTGTCGGAAATCGTCGGGACGACCGGAAAAATAATCACCACTGAAATAATTCCCGAGCTGTTTGAGTTCGCCAAGAAGAATCTTGCAGGATATGAAAACACGAAAGTGATATGCGCCGACGGCTCAAAAGGCTATCCTCCGGAAAAACCTTACGACGGGATAATCGTAACGGCAAGCGCGCCGAGCGTGCCCGAGCCGCTCACGGAGCAGCTGAAGGAAGGCGGACGGCTGGTCATACCTGTAGGCGACCAGATGATAATTGTGGAAAAGAAAGACGGACTGCAGCAGAAATTCCTCGGCTATTACGCATTCGTGCCGCTCACCGGGAAACACGGACACTAGCGTTCCCATTCATGGCGTCAAACTTGAAGAAGTAAGCGTGTACATCAGGAAATTCTTCTTTCAGTTCCATGTTTGAGTTGTCATCGCAGTAAAATCTTCCATAGCTCTCCGCCCAATGATCGTATGAACCCATCAGGGCTGCAGGCGTGAGGTTTCTAAAACGCGAATTCTGTGACGGGAAACCGTAAGCTTCATCAACCATATGACCTGCTTCGTGCAGTTCCGGAACGGTCATTCCATTTGAGGAGCCGCAGGTTTCGGAGTTCTCGGCGACATAGGCTTTTTTGTTGGCGTAACCTGCGCCTGCAATGCTCAATAGGATAAGCTCCGACCTTCCAAGACCTTCGAGACTTGACACGCGGTCAAATATCACGAACTCCCCTCCGAATCCGTTCAGCTTCGCCCTCATGGGCTCAGGAACCCTTTGTAGATAACGGAGGATTTTCCCAACTTTTCTGCCGTCAGGGTTTTTTGAGACAACTGAATACCTTATTTCTTCAGACATGCGTTCAACAGGGCTGTAAATTGGCGACAGAAGTACAGCTGCAATGCCCAGTGCAGGCAAAAAACGCATGTGAAAACTATAATAAAAGTCTTTATAACATAAATTTCTCATGATAGACGCGCACTGCCACATGGAATACATGGAAGACCCCGACGACATAATATATCATGCCAAGAAGGCAGGAATGAGCGCGATAGTTACCTCCATCGCAGACATCAAGGACAGGGAAAAAGTAATCGCGATGAAGAAGAAGCATCCGGACTTCATATTCATCTGCCTCGGCTTCCACCCCGAGATAATGGGCAAATATGCTTCTGAAGATATTGACGACTATATGGAATTCATCAGGCAGAACAGGAAATTAATATCCGCAATCGGCGAGGTGGGCACCGACTACAACTGGCTGCCAAAAAGCGAGGACCAGGCGAAGTCGCAGATTATTTTTGAAAAATTCATTGATCTTTCAAAGGAGCTCGGACTCCCGCTTGTCGTACACTCGAGAAACGGAAGAGACAACAGGGAAGGCGAGAACGACGGGATAGGGGATGCAATAGAGATCCTGCGAAACAGGGGATGCAAGGACGTGATGATGCACTGCTTCTCCGGAAATGAAGCACAGCTGAAAGACTGCCTGGAGCAGGGCTGGCTGATTTCTTACGCAACCGTTCTCGTGAAGAGCCCCAAACACCAGAAATTAGCTAAAATGACGCCGCCGGAGCAGATGGTTCTCGAGACTGATTCGCCGTGGCTCGACCCGGACAGCAAGGAACTTGTGAACAGGCCGTGGAAAATAGAGAGGAGCGCAGAGATATTAGCCGGCATGATGAATATTGACAAGGATGAAATCCTTCGCACGACAGAGAAAAACGCCAGAAGGTTCTTCAGGATTGGATGAAATGAAAAAGATCATGCTGATTATTATTCTGTTTGCATCTGTTGCATTCGCTTCCCATCTTCCCCAGCCGACGGGATATGTCAGCGATTTCGCCGGCATACTCACCGATACTGCGGGACTTGAAAGCGAACTGCGCGCTTATGAGCAGAACACCACCATAGAGATAGCGGTAGTTACCATAAGCAATCTTCCACCCGACCAGACGCTGTTCAGCTACGGCGTGGAACTGTTCGAGGAGTGGGGCATTGGCAAAAGGGGCGAGGACAACGGGATACTTGTCCTGATCAATAAGGAGAATGCGCCGGGCAACAGGCTCCGCATAGAACTGGGCTACGGCATACAGGGTTATATTACAGGCGCAGAAGCGGGACAGATACTTGACAACGCGCTGCCTTATTATGAGCAGGGCGATTACCAGCTTGCCGCGGAAATAATATTGAACGGCTTGTCCGAGGAGCTTGCCGATTATGTTCCGGGACAGGAACCCCCAGATGATTTTGGACTTTCTTCTGATGTGTACATGTTTGTGATACCGTTCTTCCTTTTATGGCTTGGACTTCCGCTCTTCTCAGCTTACTTCAGCGTAGAAGACAAGAAATGCCGGAAGAGCCTCAGACCGATATTTCTCATACTGCCCGCAGTCATAGCGGTCATTATCGTAAACGTTTTTATCGGATTTTTCCTTGCTATTGCCGTCTTTTTCGCCTTGATAATCTTTATGTCAGGAAGATGCCCGCGCTGCGGCTCCAGAAAAATAAAATGCACCGAACACGGCTGTACGTGCCAGAAATGCGGCAAGAAGTTCAAGTCGAGACGCTCAGGCAGCGGATGGATTCTGGCAGGAGCTGGAGGCTTCAGCGGCGGAGGCGGCGGAGGGGGTTTTGGCGGCGGCGGCTCGGGCGGCGGCGGAGCGGGACGATAAAATCTTTATAATCTTGAACTACAAGGGATAAACAATGGCGCAGCAAAAATCTTTTCCGAAGAAATGGATTGGCATAGGCATAGTCGTGCTTCTTTTTTTGATAGTTGTTGCCACAATCTGGGGTTCGTACAACAGCCTTGTGCGGCTGAATCAGGGCGTTGACAGCAGCTGGGCGAACGTCGAAACGCAGTACCAGAGAAGGATTGATTTGATACCCAACCTCGTGAACGTTGTTGAGAGCTACGCCCAGTTCGAAAGGGAACTTATCACCAACGTGACTGCTATTCGTTCTCAATGGCAGACTGCCCAGACGCCTGAGCAGCAGGTCAATGCCGCAAACCAGTTTGAGTCGGCGATATCGAAACTGCTTTTGATAAGCGAGAACTACCCTGAGCTCAAGGCAAGCGAGCAGTTCAGGGCGCTTCAAGATAACTTGGTTGAGACGGAGAACATGATATCAGTTGCGCGCACGAGATACAACGAGGCAGTGAGGCAGTACAATACCGCGACAAAGGTGTTCCCGTCGAATATGATTGCAGGCTGGTTCGGCTTCTCCGAGAGAACGTACTTCCAGTCAAGGCCGGGCGCGGAGAACGCGCCTGTTGTCGACCTGAATGTTTAATAGTATTTGTTCTAATTAGAATCATGGATTCGAAGGACGCAGTCAAGAAACTGAAGTCCCTTTCTTCTAAGGAAGCGCGCGAAAGCAATGAAAGGTTTGCCATACTTGGCAGTAGCATGCTGGGGGTCAGGGTGCCTGATATCCGCGCTCTTGCAAAGGGGATAGGAAAAGACCATCTTCTAGCCATAGAACTCTGGAAAACTGGCATACATGAGGCGCGAATACTCGCTACCATGATAGACCATCCCGACCACGTTACGGAAGAGCAGATGGACAACTGGACGAAAGATTTCAACTCGTGGGATATCTGCGACCACGCATGTGGCAACCTCTTCGACAAAACAAAATTTGCCTACAAGAAAGCAGTCGAATGGACGAGCCGAGAGCGCGAATATGAGAAGCGCGCCGGCTTTGCACTGATGGCGTACCTTGCCGTGCACGACAAGAAGTCTGATGACAAACGATTTCTCAAGTTCCTGCCTATAATCAGGCGCGAATCAGGCGACGACAGGAACTTCGTGAAGAAAGCCGTCAACTGGGCGCTGCGCGAAATCGGGAAGCGGAGCGCCGCTTTGAACAAGGCGGCGACAGAGACTGCGACGGAGATATGCAACTCGGGAAAGGGAAAATGGGTTGCTTCCGACGCGCTGCGCGAACTCCGGAGCGACGCCGTGCAGAAACGGCTTAAAGCAAAGAAATAATAATTTCTCAGACATTATACCTAAGCAGCGCCCCGACGCCGCCGAGCTCGAGGAACTGCTGCCCTTCGCGCGTGTCCGCGGAGACGGCTGCAACCTTGCTCCCGTAGTTCTCCGCGAGCTCTTCCAGGAAATCAATTATATCCTTTTCGCCTATCAGGTCAAACCTCGGCTCGTTCGGCTTTGTCGCCGAAAAAACTATCTTCTTTTCCTGCGTCTGCGGATCGAGAAGTTCGTACGCTTTCAGCGGAGACGCTTCGCTTACAATTATCTTGTCCACGGCGCCAGCCTCCGTTTTCTTCAGGACGTCTTCGATGCCGTAAGATACCCTGCCGTGGGGCTTCTGAAGTTCGGTGAGAAATTGTGTGAGGAGTTTCTTCTCCTTTGTCACTTCAGCCTCCTTTAACAGTTCATCTGACTTTGCCACTGTTTCCTCGACGCCGAATGCGCCTGTATAGCTTGTGTCTATCATTCCTATTACTTTTTTCTTCACGTCAGCGTGCATATAATCTTCCTTCATGAACATCTCCTTTATTGGTCCAGAGCCGCTCACTATAATACCTATCACCTCATCCTTATGTTCCTCAAAAATTTTGTTCGCAGCCTCCCCGACGTTCTTGAGCCAGTCATTCAGCATGCCTTCGCGGACACGTGAGAAACGCTGGCTGCTCTGTCCACCGGCGCGTGTCTTCCCCGGCACGATTGATTCCTTCTGGAAAATAGTCTCGATTCGCTTGCCTATGAGCAGCGCGATGGTGCCCTCGCTTTTGTCAAGGCAGATTATGCCATAGATTTCTTTTTCCTTCACCATTTCTTGGAGAGGTTCCATGACGAAACGCTGGTCGCACCAGTACATCTTCACCTTGATGTCTTCAGGCGGCTCGACAACCCAGAGTTCTATGTCCGCGACGCCCTCTCGCTCGGAGATGTTGCCGCAGAAAATTGCCATGCCTTTCTCCGGCGTCTTCTTGTACAGCTGCATGTGCCGGATGATTTTGTCCAGCGCCGTTGTAACGTTCTTCCTTACCTGCTTCGACTTGATATTCTCGGCTGTGCTTTCCTCGTTGCGTAGCTGCGCAGCCACCTCGTGCAGGTTGGCGCCTTTGGGTATGTAAACAGTTACAAGCTCGGTATGCCTGCCCTTTATGGCTGCAAGCTGGCGTATCAGTTTTTTCAGCGAAACTTTTGACATCTTCTCACCTAATCTCCAGGTTCCCATAGCTTATTTTTTTCACGGAATGCGTAAGCATGATATCTTTCTCTATTATCCTGAACTTCTCGTCCATAGTAAGCTCTTCAACTTCTGCCTTCAGCGAAAGCCCCTTGTCCTTCTTGTGCTTCCAGATTGCACTGTTCATGTCCATCAGTTCTTCCTTGGTGAACTGCGCAACCGGCACGCCAAGTGGCTGCGGAAACCTTTCCCCGTGGATGTCCTTTTCCGCAAGCTCCTTGTACAACTTTGCCGTCACGAACGGCAGGATGGGCGCCAGGAGCTTGAGCATGTTCTCGAGGCAGTAGTGCAGCGCAAACAATGCGGAAGCCTGCTCGCTCTTGGCGAATTTCTCGTGCTCATTGTACGCGCGGTTCTTGACAAGCTCGAGGTAATGCGACGCGAATGTTTCCCACAAGAAGTTTCTGATGCGCACGGCAGGATTGTGAAAATCGTAGCTCTCGTAGCATTTCCTTGAATAATCAATGAGGCTGTTCATCTCGTTTATTATCCATTCGTCAAGCGGCTGAAGCCTTTCAGGCTTGTTGACGTGCGGGAACATGGAGACAAACTTTGCGACGTTCCACAGCTTCGACAGCGTCTTGCCGGCGCCCTCAATCCTCTGGAAGGAACATTTCATGTCGCCCTCGGTCAGGTTGCCTTCAACAGCGCACCACAGCCTGAAAGGCTCTGCGCCAAAGCGCTGCAATATTTCGTGCGGATCAATGACATTACCGACGCTCTTTGACATTTTTTTGCCGTGGTCGTCCACGATGTGATAATGAATCCATATGTCGCGGAAAGCCGGCTTGCCTGTGAGCAGGTGAACCTTGAGCAGTGTATAGTACAGCCACGTTCTCACGATCTCCTTGCCCTGCGGGCGGAGCGTGCAGGGAGAATGTTTCGCGTAAAAATCGCTTCCCCATTTCATAACGTATAGCGGGCTGTTCGCCGAGTCGAACCATGTGTCGAACACGCGCTCCTCGCCGCGCGCTGTTGAGCCGCACTTGCATTTTTTCTGCTCCTTCCACGGCTGCACGTACCTGCCTTTTTCTCCGAGAATTATTTCCCCGCAGGACTCGCATTTCCAAAGAGGGATTTCAGTGGCATAGTAGCGCCGGCGCGAGATGGGCCAGTCGATTGACACGGATTCAATCCAGTCGAGCAGTATCTGTCGCGAATGCGGCGCGAAGAACCCGCTTTCTTCTGCAATTCTCCTCATCTCTTTCTTGAACTCAACCTGTTTCAGGTAATATTCCGGCATCGAGATAAACTCTATCGGGTGCTTCGAGCGCTCGCATATCGGGGTTCTGTGAACCATCTGGCGCTGCTTCACCAGCAGCTGCCTTGTTTTCAGCTCCCCGATTATTTTTTCCCTCGCTTCCTTGACTTTCAGCCCTTCCAGAAAGCCTGCGTTTTCATTCATCCTGCCGTCAGCGTTGATTGCAATTCTCGGCTCGATTCGCTGCTCACGAAAAAACCGTATGTCAGTCTGGTCGCCGAAAGCGCACATCATCATCAAGCCTGTGCCCTTTTCCATGTCGGCGTAAGGATGAGACTTGATTGGAACCTCCCTTTCGAAGACGGGCGTTACCGCAGTCTTTCCCTCGAGGTGCCTGTACCTCTGGTCTTCGGGATTGAAAATAACCATACCGCACGTGCACACGAGCTCGGGGCGGGTGGTGCCGATTACTATCTTCTCGCCCGTTTCCTTCACGGTAAATATTATGTCATTGAACGCCGACGGCAGCTCGACGTAATCGATTTCCGCGTCGGCTATTGTTGTGCGGCAGCCGGGGCAGTAGTTGTTCGTACGACTATCCTCATAAATCAGCCCTTTCTCCCAAAGGTCGACGAACGTTGCCTGGGTAAGCGCGCGATATTCCGGTGAATCGGTGAAGTAAACGTCGCCCGTTCCCGTGCCCTCCTTCCACGAGTTGAAGCTGATGCCAAGCCTGAGAAAAGAGTCAATCGACGACGCGCTGGACTCCTCCAGAAGCTTCTTGCAAGCCTCGGTGAATTTTTCGCGGGGCGTGGAGACAAATGAAATTCCGAACTTCTTCTCCGCCGCGACTTCTATGGGCAGCCCGTTCCTGTCAAGTCCAAGGGGGAAAAGCACGGATTTCCCGCACATCCTCTGGAAGCGGGCAAACATGTCCATCATGGTGTACGTTGCAGCGTGCCCTATGTGGATGGGCGTGTTGACGTACGGAGGCGGCGTGTCTATCGCAAAAACTTCCTTCCCGGCATGGAATTTGTAATCCTCATTATGCTTCCATTTTTCGAAGATGTCCTGTTCCATCTCCTTTGACCAGTTTTTTTCCTGTATTTTCGATTCCATAGACAATTACCCAGGTTTTACCCTGCCATGATATTGTCAAGAGAAAAAGCAGGGCAAGCTAAACAAGTCTTAATTGCTACTTTACAATTACGTACAGGCTAAAGAGCGAAGCTCTCACCCGACTTGTGCTTTGCATAATTATCATTGAAGCGCGAGGCTTAAAAACCTGATTTTTTCTTCAGCTGGGACGCGGCCAGGGTGGACAAATCAAGCGACATGAAGTCCTCTGCGTGTATCGTCCTCACCTTTGTGGCGTCCTGTATGATTTTCTCCTGTTTCCATAGGTTCGAGCGCAGGAACCAGAAGGAGAAGTGCGTGAGCACAACGAGAGACGGCTTCTGCTTCATCGCGTTCAGCAGCGTTATTATTCCGTCGACGCTCATGTAGCCCGGGCGTTTCGCCTCGCCTCCTTTCGGTATCACCACGTTTATTATGAGCACCCTGCAGCCGTCGTAATGGCGTTCCATGCCCCTGTAGTACTGCCCGTCTGACGTGTAGCCTACGTCGAAAGATTGCATCACACCTTTGGCGTCAGTCTGACTTCCTGAAATCCTGAAGCCCGTTGTCGGTATATAGTGCGAGGCTTTGACTGCGGTGATTTTCACTCCATTGACCTCGGCCGAAGTCCCGTCCTTCATTGCATGCACGCTTGATTTCTCCTGATGGTACGCGGTGACGCACGGATGATAGTCAAAATCAGTCTTTTCTTTTCCACGTTCCAGCGCCCTCTTCTCTATCAGGCAGTGCTCCTCAGCCACGAGGAACGGCGACGTCATGCCGTCAAGATATGCATTGACATCGGAAGCATGGTCCGGATGGAGATGAGAGAGCAGGACGCCGTTCCACTTGTCCGGCTGAAGACCGAGCGAGACTGCATGATAAAGCGAGCCGGGACCGGGGTCGAGGATGAACTTGGTTTTGTCAAAGTCAAAAAACAGCCCGCCGGTCCTGCGTTCCTGCGCAATCATCATGTCGCGCCCTCCGCCCGTGCCAAGAAAAACAATTTTCATGGACTTTACTTCTTTCTCAGAATTATTAAGCTTTCCCTCAGCGTCCCGACTTTTACGGTCCTGTTTTCCAGCGCGAACCGCTTGTTGAGAACGCAGATTTTCTCGACATCGAAGCCGATTTCGCCTGCCATGTGTGCCAGGATGAAGTCCGTTTCAATCTCTTTCTTGATATAAGCATTCCCTATGACAATCGCCGCGTGCGCGCCTGGCTTGCAGACACGATGCATTTCCGAAATCACATCTTTCATGTCATCAAAGTACGCCTCAGCCTGCTCCTGGCTCTCGCGTACCCCCACGAAGGAGCGAAGGGCGGGCACGTGCCTCATCTTCATGAAGAAATCCTCGATTGCGTAAAGCCTCGTGTAATCTATGTTGTTCAGGTACGGCGGGCTTGTGATGACTGCGTCGACTGAATCGTCGTCCAGCGATATCTCGCGCGCATCCTGCTGCAGTACACGGACAGACGCTTCAGAAGGCAGCGACTCCTCAATGTCTTTTATCATCTTATAGACTACCCTCTGGAAGAGCTTGCGCAGCGGCGGCACCGGGTGCTTCTTTATCTTGATTACGCCGCCGTCCTTCCATGCCCAGCTGACCTTTATTGACGCGTTCAGCAGGGCGAGCGTGAAGAAATCCTTGTTCTTCAAGCCGTCTATTATGCTTGAAAAGAAAGCAATGTCGTCAAGCGCGTACTTGTTTATCATGCCCCTCATGATTTTCGGGAACTCCCATTCGAGCTTCCTGAACTTCCTCCTGAACAGTATCTTTGCCTCCTCCCTGAGATCTTCGGTGCTGTAATTAATTGTCTTTACCTGGCTTGCGAAAACAGCCGTGGGCAACACGTCCAATCCTATTGAATTAATATTATTCTGTTTGCAGGCGAGCAGCGTCGTGCCGCTCCCGCAGAAAGGGTCCAGCGCCGTATCGCCTTCCTTCAGCCCGAACATTTCTATAAGTTTTTCAACAAGCTCCTTCGCGAAGCCTTCCTTGTAATAGAACCAGTTGTATATCGGCTGCGTCTTGTTCGGGACGAACGTCGCAAGTTCGCGCCAGTCAAGCTTCTCCTCAACCTTTAGCCGGCTTCTGAATTCCTCGTATTCCATAAGGAAATCTTTTATAGTAGATTTTTAAACGGCACATTACAATTGATATTATGCCGGTAATAGTCATTTCAGGCAAGCCCGGGTGCGGTTCAAGCACTACCGCGAAGCTGCTTGCCAAACGCCTTCAGCTACGCCATTTCTCCCTTGGCGACTACAACAAGAGCCACTCCAGGGCAAAAAAAGAGACTGACAAGAGCCTGGACATGTGGAAAATTAAGGGGCAAAAACTGAAGTCTTTTCACCTGCATTCCGACAAGCTTGCCCGCAGCATCGCGAAGCACGGCGACGTCGTGATAGACGCGAAGCTTGGCATAAGGATGATAAAAGGATTGTACGACTGCGGAATCTGGCTTACGGCTTCCGGTTCCGTCAGGACAAAAAGATACGCGAAGAGGGACAGCATCACCCTTTCGGATGCCGCAAGGAAGCTTCGCGAGAAGGAACTGGCTGAAAGGAAGAACTGGAAAAACATATACGGCTTTGATTATTTCACGCAGGAAAAAGAGGCGGACATAGTCATAGACACGGGAAACAGGACGCCTGAACAGATAGTTGACATGATAATATCAAGGATGAAGAGGGTTTTCATCGTGCACAGATGGAACGCCAATCCGAAAAGCGACTGGTACGTTCACTGCAGGGAAGAACTGGAGAAGAAAGGCTTCATAGCGAGCGTGCCAAGAATGCCCAATACCAGGAAGCCGGCGCTCGCCGAATGGCTGCCGTTCCTCAGGAAAGCGATAGGCGCGCCGACCGGCAACACTTTCCTTGTCGGGCACAGCGCAGGCGTGGCAACCATACTCAGATATCTTGAAACTTTGAAGAAGGGCGAAAAGATAGGCGGCTGCGTGCTGGTGGCGGGCTGGACGGACAACCTTGGATACAAACAGCTCACAAGCTTTGTCAGCAAACCTTTCAACTGGAAGAAAATCAGGAGACACTGCAAAAGCTTTGTTGTGATAGACAGCGACAACGACCCGTACGTGAAGCTTTACCACGGCAAAGCCTTCGAGAAGCAGCTGAAAGCGAAGCTGATAACGGAGCGCGGGAAGGGACATCTTGACGACGATTCCAGGGTAAAGAAGCTGCCCAGCGTGATAAAGACGATAAAAGGAATGACTAAATGAAATCAATACACCGCAAAATCTGGAATCTAGCTCTGCCTTACCAGGACAAGCGGGACGACAAAGGCCATGCCAAGACAGTGGTCAGTTTTGCAATAAAACTTCTGAAAACTGAAAAGGCGGATCCTGATGTTGTTATACCTGCAGCAATCCTCCATGACATAGGATGGAGCAGACTTTCCAAGAAAGAACGCTTCTCTATCTTCAAACCAGAACCTGCTGAAACTGGAAAAACGTTTTCAGGAGACATTGAAATAAGAAAAAAGCATCAGGACGAAGGCGTCAAAATAGCAAGACGCATACTTTCAAAAACAAAGTATAACAAAACCCTTGTTTCTGAAATCCTCGAAATTATATCCGAACACGATACGAGGATCGGCTTTATCTCCAAAAACGAAGGCGTCATGCGCGATGCCGACAAGCTTTGGAGGTTCTCAAGAACAGGGTTCCTGGCCGACAGCAGAAGAAGAAACATGCCGCACTTGGAGAACCTGAGGCGATTGAAGCAAAAAACCCGGATGCATGGCTTCTTCTACTCTAAAACTGCAAAAAAGATAGCTGCAGAAGAGCTTAAGAAAAGAAAGAAGGAATTCAAGCTATAACGGGCTCGTGGTCTAATACAAATCCCTTCTTTGTAAAGAAGGTCTTTGTGAACCCCAAGAAACAGAGGGCTTCGCAAATATTAGGGATTTGTGGAGATTGGAATGACACTACGTTCGCATAACCTTTCCAGACCTCATGAAAACGGAAGGGTTCGAGGCACGTAGAGGCTCCGGGTTCAACTCCCGGCGAGTCCATTTTCAGGCTTCAACTATAGTCTTGAACCCGCCGTAAGCCATGCGCTTCATGTCGAAAGGCATTGGCATGTCCTTCCATTTCGGGTCGCTCATCGACTCTTTCATCACTTTTGTGTTTACCTTGTTGCGGTGGGCTTTCGACTTGAACACTATGAACGAGAACACGACCGTCTCCCCCGGCTTGGGCTTTGCCATCTTCGGGAACGTAGACAGCTTCATGTCGCCCGTGTCAGGGTTGAGGTCGTCGCCGACGCATTCAAAATACCTCAGCGCCCCGTGCTTCTTCCAGAGCTTCGCGCCCATCTGCGCCATCTTCCTGTACTGACCAAGCTTCTTCTTCGGCACAGTAAGAACAAATCCGTCGACATACGCCATGATACCAACCCCCGGTTATTTGTATATACGCAATATATGTCTGCACCTTTGCTAAAACGGCAGCAGATATCCGAAATAATAAAGGATGATTAGCAGAACCACGAACAGCACGATTGCAACAACCACGTTCTTGAGTATCTTGAACGCGATTATTACTACGGCTATCAATACCAGTATAGCCAGAATGCTCTCAAGGACAGCCATTTTCAATCACCGAATCCAACAAAAAAAGCAGCTTATTAAATGTAGTGTTGTAAAGTTATTAAAAACCAATTTGGGGCTCGTGGTCTAAACTGGAAAAGCTTTTCTTTTGGCAGCAATGGAAAAGAACTATTATCCAGAGTGATGCTTCCATGGCATAGAGATTTTCGCCGAAGGAAGAGGCTCCGGGTTCAAATCCCGGCGAGTCCATAAAATACTGACGGTTGGATAACAGGCATTACTTATGGCTCTACAAGGAAACAGTCTGACATTATTTCCTTGTAAGCTACAAGGTGAAGCTATGCTTCACCTGTACGGGAGAACCTTCGGTTCTCCCTGTATCTGCGAACCCAGAATTTATATCGGGATTCTTTTCTGGGTTCACTATAACACTTTTTAATCTGCGCAGCCAATTCTATTTATGCGAATCAGAAAGCTGCGCGAGGACGACATAGGCAACATAGTCGCCATGATACACGACGTCATGGGACCCGACGACGCGAAGAAAGCGCTGCAGGACATAAGGATAAGCCTTGACAAGCACATTTACAAATTCGAGGAATTCTACGTCCTTGAGGTTGACAGCGAAATAGTCGCCGCCGGCGGGTTCTGGTCACTCAAGTACGACCCTGACATAGCGAGGCTTGACTGGTTCGTGGTGCCGAGGAAGCACCAGCGGCGCGGCTTCGGCAGGATGCTGATGAAGCACATAGTCAGCCGCGCAAAAATGCTAAAGCTGAGATTAATCCTTGCCGAAACAAGCGACGGGCAGCAGTACAAGGCGGCGAGGGAGTTCCTGATGAAGAACAGCTTCAAAAAAGCCGCAGTCATAAAGAATTACTGGAACGACGGCTCCTCCGCCGTTTATTTTATAAGACGATTGAAAAAGTGATATCATGAAACTAAGGAAAAAAAAGGCGCGCCTGAACAAGAAAGGCATCAACAGCGTCCTCATTGTTGCCAAGCAGAACAACGTCGGATTGCAGCACGCGAAAAAACTTGAGAAAATGCTGCAGAACAGGGTTCGCGAGGTTCATTTTGACAGGTCCACCGCCATACGCTTCAGGAAAATCGGCCATTCAATAAGGAAGTTCAACGGCGACCTTATAATAACGCTCGGCGGCGACGGAACTTTCCTCTGGACTGCGCACAAGACAGAGGTTCCCGTGCTTCCCGTAAAGCTTGAGGGTCAGGGATTCCTTTGCAGCTGCAATTTCAAGCAGCTCACCGAGAACCTGGAAAGGATACTCAAGAAGGATTTTGCCATAAAGGAGCGCATGAGGCTGCGCTGTTCCAGGATGCCTCTGGGAAAGATACAGAAATACATGAAAACCATACGGCACGGCGACTATCCATTAGCATTGAACGAGATCGCTTTTGCCCGCAAGCGCCCGTCGAAAATACTCAACATAGAGTTCAAGATAGACGGCGTGGTGTTCGACATGATAGGCGACGGCGTGATGTTTTCCACCCCAAGCGGCTCGACGGCATACAGTTCCTCTGCAGGCGGCTCCATGATAGACCCCTCGATGGAAATGGTAAGCATAATACCGCTCTACCCGTTCTTCTCGAAAATCAAGCCGCTCATAGTGCCGAAGGACAAGAAAATAGAGGTGACGGTTGCGGGCGGCGACTGCGCCCTTGTGATAGACGGGCACGGCGGGGATTACATAAAGAAGAACTCAAGCTTTGTCATAGAGACAGCCACGCCGGTAAAGATAGTGTCGCTCTTTGAACAGAACTTCTACGAGAAGATACGGAAGAACCTGATGGGCTGACTATAATTAAAAGACGAACTCAAGATTTTCCCAAGCTTTGCGCCTTTCTTTTGCATCTCCCCGTATCAACTGAATCCACGGCACCAAATATAATTTTCTTAAATACCTCAGACAAAGAAATAGCACAAGCAGGATATTGAGTTTTGCTGTGCTCGGGACGGTAGCTTAGCCTGGTAGAGCACTTGACTGATATCGCATGTCAGAGATCAAGAGGTCGCCAGTTCAAATCTGGTCCGTCCCACTCATTTTTTTCTCCGGAAAAATATCCCAAAAACAATTACAAATGAATTACACGCCCTGACTCCGTCAGGTTTTTAAGCATTTACGGATGAGTAGTAACATGAAAAAGCAGGGCAATGCAAATTCAAGCAAAATGTACGTGCTCCCGATAGCCATACTTTTTGGAATCCTCACGTTCAGCAGCGGACAGTACCAGAGCGGCTCAGGCGCCAACGCAAACCTTTTCCTGCAGCCTACCATGCCGATGTTCTCCAACCCCAGCGGACTGGGTTCATTCTACTTTGCCGCATCGCCGGTGCGCGTGAATCCAACTTACAACATGAACCCGAGCAGCGCGTTCCTCAACATAAACTACAGGTCCAAGCTGCCGACTTCGCCGACATTCTTCTACGCACAGCCGTCGCCAGTGCTTGTGAAATACTCAGCCATAGGAACTCCAGTGCAGCCGATTTACTACACGCCGACGCGCGCGCTTTTCGGAGTGCGCTACACTTATGACAATTTCGGACAGGTTTGGTAAGAGAACGCCTTAATTCTCATGAATTCAAACAGATTAGACGTCTCCGGGATTGCAGCAAACCAGACAGGGTTACTTACCGGAGCATTTGACAGGTTTTTAATAACAAACTATTTTGACGCCATGCAAAAAGGACTGTTTTCAAAAGGTGGAATATACGCGGCTATTGACGGACATGTCCGGAGGCCTGACAGCCTCTATTTTGAAGTTCCCGAAACAAAAGCGCATGACGTAGCAGGTTATATTGGAAGAACACTGCAGCAGCACGGCTCGGCGTATCTGAAGGATGTCACGACAACGGTCGGCGGAGGCTGCGGAGTGATTAAAATCTACGCCGACGACGACCATGTTCACCTGGTTATTCCGCATTCTGCAACGAGAGAAAGAATAGAGAGAAACCTTGGAAGCTTGCACGGCACGGAGGATTTCCTTTACTTTTTTGCGTCACATCATCTTTCAGAAAACCCAAGGAATGTCCGCATTCCAATATTGAGAACAAGAGCGGACCAGCCTGCAGGAAGAATATTCGATGTAATGGCTCGCAGAGTCCTGAACCCGGGCGAATATGCGGTTGAAGCGCCTATAAAAATCCCCCTTTACAACGGGAAGACGTGGGAGGTAAGAAACCTGGTGCAGTGCCCCGGAGGAATACCTTCAGTCACGGCACATTATACAAAAGTGGGCGCGGGAGCGGATTTCAGCAACCTGCTTCTTGGCGGGGAGGCGCACGATTCACTGGAAGTTTTGCGCGAAATTCACAAACACGCCGAAAAACCCGAGTCGGCGGCCCTGGAATACCTGCATGAAAACAAAAGAACGGCGCTTGCGGCGGCGGATGCATTTGTTTCGTACTGCCGCAAACTGGCACTTACACATCTTGAAGGCACGGAAGCTGAACAATTCTATCCAAGAGAATTTTCAGTTGATGTAACAGGAGAGTTTTTTGACGGAACCTTGAGGCCTGTAGTCGGGGAACTGCAATATCCCCTCGGTTTCAACAGCTTTCGCGATTCCCTGCTTGAAGTGGACCCAGTCGCACTTGGAAGATTCGATGAAATTCATGATTTCATGATGCGCCATGACTCCGAACTTTTTCTGAATTTGGCTGCAAGGGCTGAAAAGACGACATCAACCCTTTAAAACATTTAAATACTTTCTTTTTCAAGTTTAGTTTGCTCTCATGACTGGATATATGCCGAACGGTCAGAAATCGTTTGGCTTATTTCTGCAGTTAACTACGTACTAGTCGAGAGACTAGAGTCATGACTCGGGAAAATCGGAAATTAATGCTTAGACAGAGGTACGAGAATGCCCAAGAGAACAAGACCGCGACACGGGTCGCTTCAGTACTGGCCGCGCAAACGCGCGAAGCGCATAGTCACACGGACGCGCCACTGGGCTCCGTCAAAGGACGCAAAGCCGCTGGGCTTTGCCGGATGGAAAGCCGGAATGACGCACGTTCAACTGGTTGACCAGAACAGCAAGTCACCGACTTTCGGCAAGACAATCGTCAAGCCGGTGACGGTCCTGGACGCTCCTTCTCTCTTTGTTGCTGCAATTCGCTTTTACAAAACTTCCTTCAACGGAGACCGCGCCGTCGGCGAAAAATGGTCGAAGCTTCCGAAAGACATCAAGCTGAAGCTCAAGACAGACATCAAGTCAGAAATGCCAAAGGAATTTGATAATATTACTCTCGTGGTTGCCACACAGCCGGCTAAAAGCGGCATGAGGCAGATAAAGAGCGACCTTTTCGAGATAGGAATCGGCGGAACCAGCGACCAGAAGCTTGCCTACGCAGACTCAGTTCTTGGCAAGGAGATAAACGCAAAGGATATTTTCAAGCCGGGAGAGTTTGTTGACGCTTCCGCAGTCACGAAAGCGTTCGGCTTCACGGGCCCTGTAAAGAGGTTCGGCATCAGGATACAAACAAGAAAAGACAAGCAGATGCACCGACATGTTGGAAGCATTGGAAGCACAGTGCCCCGTCACATAGATTGGAGGGTTCCGGCAGCCGGACAACATGGATTTCACACACGTACTGACTTCACAAAAAAATTGATAATGATCGATGACGCTTCGAAAGTTACTCCATCCGGCGGATTTGTCGGCTATGGCTTGCCGAAATCAGTAATACTTATAGAGGGTTCAGTTCCCGGGCCAAGAAAAAGGCTGGTAAGGATAAGGAAGGCTGCAAGGGACTCGAGAACAATCCCGATTGACGTAAAGTACATCTCAGTCGAGAGCAAGCAGGGGAAATAATCATGTCAGAATTAATGGGCGATTTGTGGTGCGGAATGGGCAACGGAAAAAGGTTCGTCATAGGCACCGTTCCTGTCGACATGCCGGTCGGCTATCACAGAAAAGGCGCAGTGAAAATAGGCATGGTAGTTTACGGGTCATCGGACACTGACGTGAAACAAAAAATCGGCAGGAAATATCCGGCAGCAGAAATTGCAGAGTGATAATCATGAAAGCAAAAGTTTACGACATGAAAGGGACACAGACGTCGGAAGTGGAACTGCCCGGCGTATTCAGCACGCCTTACAGGCCGGACGTCATAAAGCGCGCAGTGCTCGCGCAGCAGTCGGCGAAGCGCCAACCTTACGGCACAGACCCGCTCGCAGGTCTGCGCTCCTCAGCCCACTACCACGGCTCGCGGCACTACAGATACGCCATGATGAACAAGGAGATGTCAAGGATGCCCCGAATACACGGCAAGGTAGGCTACATGGCGTGGAGGGCGCGCGTTGCTCCGCAGGCAGTGAAGGGGCGAAGAGCGCACCCGCCAAAGGCGCAGAAGATATGGCTCCAGAAGATAAATCAACAGGAACGCAATCTTGCCATCCGGTCCGCCCTTGCAGCCTCAACCAGCCCGGAACTGCTGAAGATGAGGGGACACACCCACAAGTCGCCGATAATATTTACAGATGATTTTGACAACGTGAAAAGCACGAAGGAAGTGTACGGACTGCTGGAGAAGGTTGCGGGCGCGGAACTCGAGAGGGCTGAGAAGAGGAAGGTTCGCGCAGGCAAGGGGAAGATGAGAGGCAGGCGGTACCAGCAAAAGAAAGGACCGCTAGTGATACTTCCGAAAACCTGCCCCGCAATAAAGGCGTCAAGGAACATACCCGGAATCGACGCAATCTCGGTGAGCAACATCAACGTCGAGCTGCTCGCGCCGGGCACGCAGGCGGGAAGGCTTATAATCACAACGAAGTCCGCCATTGAAGCGCTTCAAAAAAGATTTGGTGAATGATAATGGCAAAAGAAAACGACAAAAAAGCCGAAGAGAAGACAAAGCTGCCTGCAAAGGAAGCGAAGCCGAAAGAGGTAAAAAGCGCCAAGCCTGCAAAGAAAAAGCAGGAAAAGGAGATACCGAAGGCGGACGCAAAAGCTGTGTCGGACGCTTTCGACATCGTAAAGTTCGTGCTGATGACTGAAAAGTCAATCAGGATGGTTGAGAGCCAGAACAAGCTCGTATTCATAGTGAACCGGTCGTCAAAAAGGAACCAGATAAGGAAGTCAATAGAACACGCGTTCGGCTCACCCGTGTCCGGCATCTCGATTGTCATAGACCAGTCGGGAAGGAAGAAGGCGTTCGTGAAGTTCAGCAACCCGGGCGCCGCGGGCGACATCGCGATAAAATTGGGAGTCATATAAAGTAATAATCACGAAGACCAAAGGTCGAGTCTGAACCCTTTCTTGGGGTTAAGACCTAGACCTTCTTTCGGGAAAGAAGGGATTGGTAATGGGAAAGAATCTTAGACAGCAGAGAAGGGGCAAGGGAAGCCCAAGATACAGCGCACATTCGCACAGGTACGACGGCAAAACCAGATACTCCGACGTTCAGGGCGAAGGCGTAGTCGTCGACATAGTCCACTCGCCCGGCAGGAGAGTGCCGGCTGCCGTTGTAGATTACAAGCATACAGACGCCAAAGGCGTCATCAGCTGGCGAAAAAGTCTGATGCTCCCGGCCGAGGGTTTGTTCGTCGGGCAAAAAATATCCAACACAAACGAGACTGGAAACATCACGCACCTCAAAAACCTCCCGGAAGGAACCAAGATATTCAATATTGAACTTCATCCCGGGGACGGCGGCAGGCTCTGCAGGGCGTCCGGGAGCTTTGCCACTATAATTTCAAAAGATGTAAACAACTGCACGGTGCTTATGCCGTCGAGGGAGAAAAAAGTCATATCCACAGACTGCCGCGCGACTGTCGGCATCGGCGCATCCTCGGGACGCACCGAGAAGCCGTTCATGAAGGCGGGAACGAAGCACTACTCAATGAAGGCGCTCGGCAAGCTCTATCCTCACGTGCAGGGCGTATCGATGAACGCATGCAACCACCCGTTCGGCGGACAAACAAGGCCGGGCAAGCCGAAGACGGTGTCGCGCCACATGCCTCCCGGCAAGAAAGTCGGAAGCATATCGCCGAAGAGAACCGGCAAGAGAAAGAAGTGATGAATAATGGCAAAGATTTACAAATTCCGGGGCAAGACGCAGGAAGAACTCGAAGCGATGAGCCTTGAGGAGTTCTCCGGGCTGCTCAAATCAAGGCAGCGAAGGGCGCTGAGGAGAGGGCTTCCGAAGCAGCAGAAGAAGCTCCTTGAAAAGATAAGGAAGCAGAAAGGCAAGGACAAGCTGATCAGGACGCACTCGCGGGAAATGATAATACTTCCGGAGATGGTAGGCGCCAAGCTCGGGATTCACAACGGAAGGGAATTCGTCATGGTTGTAATAGACTCAAGCATGCTGGGACACAGGCTCGGCGAGTTCAGCCAGACAAGGAAGAAGGTGCAGCACAGCGCACCCGGACTGGGAGCAACACGCTCGTCCAAGTTCGTGCCGCTGAAGTAAGTGAGCTTTTCTTTGGAAAAGAAAATCTCAATCAAAAGAAACATAATAATATGATGGTGGAATAAGATGACAACAAAGCAAAAAACAAGCCCGGGGCAGACTTTCGTGCCTGGACATAACTATGCAAGGGCTTTCGGCACAAGCATGAGGATATCGCAGAAGTCCGCCTCGATCGTGTGCAAGGCAATAAAGAACAAGCCGCTCACGCGCGCGAAGCGCCTGCTGGAAGACCTCAAGGCGGAAAGGCGTACGCTGGGCGGGAAATATTATTCCAAGGCTGTAAAGAACATGCTCATGCTGCTCAACAGCTGCGAGAAGAACGCGGAGTTCAAAGGACTTGACGCCGACAGGCTTTTCGTCCACGCGTCGGCGCACAAGGGCGCCAACGTTCGAAGGCGCAGGAGAAAGGGCGCGTTCGGCTCGACCATGAAGAACACCAACATGGAGATACTGCTCATAGAGCGCGGGAAGGAGCGCAAGGACAAGGTTTCGAAGAAGAAAGTGAAGGAACAGATGACAAAGAAGCCGACGGCTGCCGAGCAGGAAATCCGCGCGGAGAAGGAAGAAACAAAGAGGGAACTTGAGAGGCTGAAGGAAGAACAGAAAGAGCTGCTGAAGGATGTGGAAGAGGCTGAAATGAAATCGGCTGCAAAAGAGTGATAATCATGAAAGAAAGACTTTTCATAGCAAAATCGAAGGAACACGTCAAGCTTGAGGAATTCGTAAGAAAGCAGTTTGCCCAGGCGAAGTGCGGTTCCATTGAGGTGCAGTACACGCCCGTCGTGACGAGGATAATACTCCACACCACCACGCCCGGGCTCATAATCGGCAGCGGCGGGGAACGAATAAAGGAGACGGTCGAACTCATCAAGAAGGAGTTCAAGATAGACAATCCCCAGATTGACGTGCAGAGAATAGAGGACCCGGACATCGACCCGATAATAATCGCGCAAACCCTCGCGGCGTCAATAGAGAGCGGGGTGAACTTCAAGAAGCTCGGGAACTTCTACCTCCAGCGCATAATGGAAGCGGGCGCAATCGGCTGCGAGATAGTGCTTTCAGGAAAGATCAGCGGGCAGCGCGGAAGGCGGGAAAGATTCGTAGCAGGATACCTGAAGAAGTGCGGCGAGCCGGCAAAGCGCGATGTGCTGAAGGGCTTCGCGGTGGCAAACCCAAAGCTCGGGAACATAGGAATAACGGTGAAAATCATGCTGAAGAGGACGGAACTTTCGATGAACATAAAAAAGCCCGAAGCTCCCAAGGAAGAGCCGAAGGCTGAGAAGGAAGCGCCTCCGAAAGAACCTTCAAAAGAAGAGCCTGCCACAGAGCAGACAGAACAGATAGTGAACGAAGAGGGAACAGAGGAATAATCATGGCGATACTCAAGGCAAAGAAGATCCGGGAAATGAACGAGAAGGACATAGCGGAAAAAATGAAGGAGCTCCACCTGGAACTGTCAAAGGAAATGGCGTCCAGTGAGATAGGAAGCTCGGTGAAAAACCCGGGAAGAATCCATGAGATAAAGAGAACGATTGCAAGGATAAAGACGATTGAAGGAAAAAAAGCGGTTAAACAATAATGAGGTGATTGAAGATAGCAGTTTGTCCCAAATGCGGATTGCCAATGGAACTGTGCGTATGCCAGACCATAGCAAAGGAGGCGCAGAAGATACGCGTCGAGATGGTACAGAAGCGCTATGGAAAGAGCATGACGATCATCAGGGGAATAGACACGGGCAAGATTGATGTCAGGGACCTGATGAAGAAGCTGAAGTCGAAGCTGGCTTGCGGCGGAACGTACAAGAACAACGAAATAGAGCTCCAGGGCGATCACCGCGACCAGGTCAGGGAGATACTCGTGAAGGAAGGATTCCCGAGGGACATAATAGAGGTTTCGTAAATGAGGAACGCCGGCAACATACTCCGCCACGAGCTGATAGGGCTGAGATGCAAAGTGGTAAAGTCGAAGAACGCCACCCAGGCGGGCATTGAAGGAAAGATCGTTGACGAGACCATGAAAACTGTTATAATTGACGGCAAAAGGGTCCAGAAGAAGGGCAGCGTATTCAGCGTGGCGCTTGGCGCGAAGCGCGTCGAGATTGACGGGAATTACCTGCTATCGCGCCCCGAGGACCGGATAAAGAAGAAGATATCAAAATGGTAAAGTGATGATAATGGCAAAGAAAAAGAAAACAATCGGAATCGAGGCGAAGCAGCCGAAGGAAGACTGCGGCAGCGGGAAGTGCCCGTGGCACGGACACACGAAGATACGCGGCAGAGTGTTTATCGGCAAGGTCGTGTCCTCAAAAGCTGCGAACACCGCCATCGTTCAGTGGGACTACTACACGCTGGTGCCGAAGTACGAGCGGTACGAGAGGAGAAAGACGAGGATAGCCGCGCACAACCCGAAATGCATCTCGGCAAAAACCGGCGACATGGTGCGCATAGGGGAATGCCGCCCGCTGTCTAAGTCAAAAGCGTTTGTAATATTTGAGAAGGTGACTGAGTAATGGCAATATGCAGATACGTTGGAAAATTTGCCGGAGACGGAACAAGGGTTACAAGAAGAGAACTGAGAAGAGCGTACCAAAGGCATGAAGAGTACCTAAGAATGCTATACGGAAACGACATTGGAAACATAAACCAGCCCAAACCCAGAAGTTCCTATCCGCGACACGAAACTCAGAGGCAGTGATAATCATGAAAGGATTAACTTCAAAGATGACGAGGCCGCTTCCGCTGGGAGCCAGGCTTGTTTGCGCCGACAATTCGGGCGCGAAGGAGCTTGCAATCATAGCCGTGAAAGGCTATCACGGACGCATCAGGAGACTGCCCCGCGCCGGAGTCGGCGACGTCGTTATCTGCTCGGTGAAAAAAGGGAAGGAAAAGGTCAGGCATACCGTCGTGCATGCCGTGATCGTCCGCCAGAAGAAAGAGTACATGAGATACGACGGCACGCGCGTGAAGTTCAGCGACAACGCGGCAGTGGTGGTCAACCCGAAGACGTACGAGCCGACCGGTACTGAGGTGCGGAGCGTTATCGCTAAGGAAGTCGTGGAAAGATTCACGGTAATAGGAAAAATCGCAAGCATGGTGTTGTAATTATGAAAGAATTTTCAGTAAAATGGATCTCGAGCAAGCAGCCCAGGAAGCAGAGAAAATACCGTTATAACGCTCCGATGCACGTCAGGCAGCGGCTCGTGAGCGCGCATCTCGAGAAAATGCTCCGCAAAGAATACGGCAAGAGGTCGCTTACCGTGAGGAAGGGCGACGAAGTCAGGATAATGACCGGGCAGTTCCGCGGCACGCGCGGCAAAGTATCGCGCGTGGACATGAAGGCGCTGAAGGTTTACGTCGAGAACGCAAAGATGAAGAAGGTCTCCGGGCAGGAAGTGGAAGTTGCAATAGACCCGAGCAACATAATGATAACAAAGCTGAACTTCGACGACAAGAGAAGAAGGAAGTTCATAATCAGGAAAGGCAAGAAGCAGGAAACGAAAGAAACCGGAGGAAAGGCAAAGGGAAAATAATATCCGAAACCGAAGGTTGAGTCAAACCCTTCTTTGGGGTAAGACCTAGACCTTTCTTCGGAAGAAAGGGATTGGTATGGCAGTAACAAAAAGATACAACGCACCGAAATTCTGGGCAGTGAAGACGAAGGAAAAGAAATACGTAGTCACGCCGGCATCGGGCCCGCACAGCAAGTTCGAGTGCATACCTCTCGGCATAACTCTGAGGGACATACTCGGGCACGCGAGGACGATGAACGAGTCCAGGAGCATACTGCTCTCTGGCACCGTTAAGGTTAACAACATTGTCAGGAAAGAACACAACTTCCCGGTCGGACTAATGGACACGCTTGACATTGGCGGGGACTTTTACAGGGTGGTGCCATCAAAGAAGGGGCTCATGATACTCAAGATTGACGGCGACGCGGACATCAAGCTCGCGAAAATCGACAACAAAACTTCGGTGAGCGGTGGCAAAACCCAGCTCAACTTCCACGACGGAACCAACATGCTTGTGGAGAAGGGCGACTACAAGACTTCGGACGTCGTCGCAATAGACACCCGCCACAGCAAAATCACGGAGACAATAAAGTTCGAGAAGGGCAGCTTCGCCGTGGTAACGGGCGGCAACAACACGGGCTTCAAGGGAACAATAGAGTTCATTGACAGAGTCCTCAAGACTGTCGTGATGGCAGCCGGCGACACCAAGCTTCTGGTCCCGATAAGGTACGTGTTCGTTGTTGGAAAAACGTCGCCTCTTGTAAACATCGGATGAACTTTGCAGCAGAAAAATAATGAAAGGTGAAACAAAAACGGAAAATAAGGGATTGATATGGGAATGAGAGACATCAGGATTGAAAAGGTAACACTGAACATAGGATGCGGGACGAAGACCCCGCTGGAAACTGCGAAGACAGTCCTAAAGAACGTTTCCGGCGGAAAGGTCGTGCTTACCAAGACGAAGAAGCGAAGCACGTTCAACGTCCCCAAGAACAAGGCAATCGGCTGCAAGATCACGCTCAGGAAGAACACGGAAAGCTTCCTGAAGAGGCTGTTCGAAGCCAAGGAGAACAGGCTCCGCGCGACGAACTTCGACAACACTGGCAACTTTTCCTTTGGCATAAGGGAATACATAGACGTGCCGGGAATGGAGTACGACCCGAAGATGGGCGTGCTCGGGTTTGACGTATGCGTCACGCTCGAGAGGCCGGGATACCGAATAAAGCGCAAGCGCCTGCCGAGAAAGCTCGGGAAGGAGCACACAATAAAGAAGGAGGATGCCATGGAATTTGCAAAGCGGAAATTCGGCATCACGATCGAGGAGTGATACCGATACTTTTCTTTGAAAAAGAAAAGTCTAGGTATCGTCAAAAGAAATATATTATAAAAATGAAGGGGTTTGATAATGACAAGAAAAAAGGCTGTCAAGAGAAAATACGGAAAGGGCTCGCGCGTATGCTTCCGCTGCGGCTCGAGCAAGGGAGTCATAAAGAAATACAGGCTTTATTACTGCCGCAGGTGCTTCCGTGAGGTCGCGCAGGACCTTGGGTTCAACAAATTCAGGTGATAATAATGAGACACGACTTGCTTTCGGACGTGATGTACGTCATAAACAACGCGGAGAACATAGGCAGGAAAAGCGTAGACATACCTGCGTCAAAGCTTGTGAAAGACGTGCTGATTGTAATACAGCGCGCTGGCTACATCGGCAGCTTCGAGTTCATCGACGACAGGAAGTCCGGCAGGTTCAACGTGGAACTCATCGGGAAGATAAACAAGTCCCGCGCCGTGAGGCCCAGGTTCCCGATAGCCAAGGACGAGTTCGAGAAGTGGGAGATAAGGCACCTGCCCGCCAAGGGCTTCGGTATCCTGATAATTTCAACATCGAAGGGCGTGATGAGCCAGAAGGAAGCTGCCGAGCTCGGCGTCGGCGGAAGACTGCTTGGATATGTATATTGAGCCTTTTTCTTTGAGGAAAGAAAAAGCCTCAAGGGAAAAAGAAAATATTAACGGTGGCGAACTGGCGTTCGCAAAAATAAAAACGGAGTGAAAAAAGAAAAATAATATTTGAAGACAAGGTCTAGAGGAACCCATGTTCTTTTGGGGTGAAATCTAGACCTTTTCTTTGTAAGAAAAGGGATCGATAATGGAGAAGAAAGTTCAGGTACCGGACGGCGTGGAAGTCAGGGTAGACGGCATGCGCGTCACTGTAAAGGGCCCGCTTGGCGAGCTTTCGAAGGACTTTGACGATCCCAGGTTCAACAGGCTTGTGAAGCTGGAGAAGAAGGACAACGAAGTGCACGTCTCGAACCTTGACGAGGGCAGGAAAATAACCGCCATGGTGGGAACAATCGCAGCGCACGTCAAGAACATGATACTCGGGACAAGCGTCGGGTTCAGGTACGACATGAAGGTTATGTACACCCACTTCCCGATAACCGTGACGCAGACAGGGACGGAAATCCAAGTAAAGAACTTCTTCGGCGAGAAGGGCGCCAGGTCTGCCACGGTAGTTGGGGACACGGAAGTCAAGATAGACAAGGAGAACATAACGCTCACGGGGATCAACGTGGAAGACGTGGGGCAGACTGCGGCGAACATAGAACGCTCGTGCAAGCTGACCGGGCGCGACAGGAGAATATTCCAGGACGGGATATTCCTTACAGGAAGGCACCTGAAGAACGGGGAGAAAGTTTAGGAGTAATGGTGATTTAGATGTCAAAGAAGTTCAAGGCGCAGGATTATTTCAGGTATCCAAAGCTTGGAAAGAAATGGAGAAAACCGAGAGGCTTGCAGAGCAAGCTCCGCCTCAGGAAGGGCGGCAGCGGAATGCACGTTGCGGTGGGCTACGGCAAGAGATACACACCGCAGCCGCTTCTTGTCAGGTGCGCAAAGGACCTGGAGAACTGCCCGAACGGAGTGATATTTTCGTCGGGACTCGGCTCAAGAAAGACCGCAATGCTCACGCTGAAAGCGAAGGAGAAAGGCATCAGGATATTCAACATGAGGAAGGTCAAACGCGCCGCGCGCCTTGAAGCTGCGCTGAAGAAAAGGTCCGCGGAAAAAAAGAAAGAGGCAAAAATAGAGAAGAAGATGGGCTTCTTCGAAGAGGTGGTTCCGCAGGTGCTGGAGAAGGGAAAGACAAAAACTTACAGGCTCCGCGACCACGGATTAAAGGCGGGGGACACGGTTGCTTTCGAGAACACGCAGAAGAAGGAGGTTTTCGGGCACGCAAAAATAACCAACGTGGAGAAGACAACCGTCGGGAAACTCGACCTGAAAGATCCCGGACACCACAGAGTTTATGACAAGGTGGACGAACTGGTGGAGGCATTCAAGAGGCATTATCCTGACAAGGATGTTACAACCGAGACGGACGCGTGGGTTTACACCTATGAGTTCACGCCTGCAAAGAAGCCGGCGGCTAAAAAGGAGAAGAAATAATGTTTGTCAACTTCGGAAGCGGAAAGTGCCCGGTATGCGGCGACTTCGGCAGAACCATGGAGAAGAACGTCTTCCACTGCTCGAAGTGCCAGATAGCGTTCAATGACTTTTACATATCGAACTTCCACGAACTGAAGGACTACGAGAGCAAGTACTGGAACTGAGCCTTTTTCTTTGAGGAAAGAAAAAGCCTCAAGGGAAAAAGAAAATATTAATGGTGGCACGCTTGCGCGAGCAGGAGAAAAACAGAAAGTAATATTCGAAGACAAAGTTTACAGGATCGCCTGTTCTTTTGGCGAGACGTAGACTTTTCTTACAAGAAAAGGATCCGTATGACATCACAACGAACGATGGCTGCGAAGATAATGAAGTGCGGCGAGAGCCGCATATGGCTGGACCCGACGAGGCTTGCCGACATAGAGGAAGCCATAACTTCCGCGGACGTAAGGCGCCTGATAAAGGACGGCGTGATAGCGCGCAAGCCGAAGCAGGGACTCAGCAGCTTCCGCAAGAACAAGATAGCTGCGCAGAAAAAGAAGGGGAGAAGACGCAACCGCGGCTCCGTGAAGGGAAAGAAGGGAACCAGGCTGCACAAGAAGAAGACATGGATGAAGACCATACGCTCGCTCAGGAAGCTCATGGTCGAGCTGAAGGCGACGGGCAAGGTAGACAACAAGACGTACAGGGATCTTTACACAAAATCAAAGAGCGGCTACTTCCGAAGCAAGTCGCACATAATGATATACCTCGAGAGAAACAACCTGTTAAGGAAAGACGTCAGACCCGAAGCGAAGTGATGAATATGCTGAAAAGAAGAAGAACGATGAAGACAGACTACGTGCAAAGGCTTGCCTTGCTCAAGTCAGGCAAGCCCAGGCTAGTCATTAAAAGGTCGCTCAACAACATACACGTTCAGGTTATATCCTTCGAAAACAACGCCGACAAAACCAACGTTGATGTTTTTTCAAAAGCCCTGAGGAAGCACGGGTGGAAGGGACACTGCGGCAACATCTCCGCGGCATACCTCACAGGCTACCTTGCAGGACTGATGGCGGTGAAGCGGGGGATAAAGGAGGCAAACGTCGACATCGGCTTGCAGTCTTCCAGAAGCTCGGCGCTGTTCGCGGTGGCTGCCGGCGCAAGGGACGCAGGCGTCAGGATAGCCATAGGGAAGGAAATACTCCCGGGCATGGACAGGATAAAGGGGAAGCATGTGGCTGACTATGCGGCAAAACTGAAGGGCACCGACAAGTACCAGAAGCAGTTCTCCGCTTACCTGAAAGCGGGACTTGCTCCGGAAGACCTTCCAAAGCATTTCGAGGAGACAAAGGAAAAGCTCAGCGCGGAATTCAACGTAAAAATCGCAAAGGCGGCAGAATAAAACTGGAAGATAGAATAAATATATGGATAGAAAGGGATCGACATGGATTGGATACCAAGAACTGAACTCGGGAAGCAGGTTGCTGAGGGCAAGATAACCCTTGACGAAATATTTGCGCTGGGCAAGAAAATCAAGGAGCCCCAGATAATCGACAGGCTCATGCCAAGCCTGCAGAGCGAAATCATATTCATAGGCGGCTCTCCCGGAAAGGGAGGTGGCATAAAGAGAACGCCAACCAGAAGGACGACGCGCATGCACCGTTCCGGAAGGCGATACAGGATATCCGCCATGGTGGTAATCGGCAACGGCAACGGCTACTTCGGAATCGGAAAGGCGGTCGCGTCGGAGAACAGGGTTGCGATAGAGAAGGCGACAATCAACGCCAAGCTCAACGTGATGCCCGTCAAGAGGGGCTGCGGCTCCTGGGAATGCGCGTGCGGCACGGAACACAGCATACCCGTCCAGATTGAAGGAAAGTCCGGAAGCGTGCGCGTGCAGCTGATACCCGCCCCGAAAGGCGTGGGACTCTGCGTCAACAAGGAGTCGAAGAAGATAATGCGCCTCGCGGGGCTGCACGACGTGTGGTCGCAGTGCTTCGGAGAATCGAAGACAAGAAACAATTATGCTCTTGCGGTTGTGGACGCGTTCAGGAGAATGAACCGGATGCGCCTTGACTCGAGGCCCGTCACGAAGGAAGTTGAAGAGGGCTACGAAGAGGTAGAAGCGGAAACATCCGAGTAGGTAGAGCAAAATGAGCAAGATACTTGTCATAAGGATGCGCGGCGAAATCGGAACGAACAGGGGAGTCATAGACACGTTCAAGATGCTCGGCATGAAGAGGATGTACTCGTTCGCCATAATCGAGAACACGCCGTCCAACCTCGGCATGGTAAGAAGGATAGACAGCTTCGTCTCATGGGGCGAGCCGACCGCGGAAACGGAGAAGATGCTGGAGGGAATAGGCGTCAAGACGAGAGTCGGGGTAACGGGCGGGCTGAAATCCCCAAGAGGCGGATTCAAGTCGAAAAAGCTCCGCTATCCGCGCGGGAATTTAGGAAACTGCGGGCCGACAATAAACGACATGATCAAGAAGATGATATAAATGCCAGTAAAGTTCAAGCAGAAAACAAGAAAGTGGAGGGGCAGGACGAGCCACGGATGGGGAATGAAGAAGAAGCACCGCGGCGGAGGAAGCCAGGGCGGGCGCGGACTCGGCGGCAGCCACAAGCACAAATTCTCATATGTCACGTCAAAAGAGCCTGACCGCTACGGCTACAAGGGATTCTACTCGAAAAAGAAGAGGCCAAAGGCGATAAACATCGACGAGCTCGCGAAGCTTGACGGAAACGCTTTTGATTTGAAAAAGCTCGGATACGGCAAGCTCCTCGGAAAAGGGACGATAACCCGCGCGGTGACTGTCACCGTGACCGAGGTGTCCAAGCAGGCGAAAGAAAAGATAGAAAAAGCGGGCGGAAATGTCCAGCTGAACGCCAAAAAAGTTCATCCTGTTACAAAGTCGTTCAAGAAGAGTGTTCAGAAAGTCGCGAAGCCTGCAAAAGAGCCCGAAGCCAATGAAAGCGAATAGGTGTTTGCATGGACGCTTGCCTTAGAGCTGCATGCAGTGGAAATTCATACAATCCGGCAGGCTTGCTCTATACTTTAACATATCATCTTAGATTCATTGAAAATACACGACTTTAGCCGTGAATATAAGGAAGATTTGATTTCCAGGGCTTTTAAAAATTCAAAGCTAAGTGATGTAGAATGGGCGTACTAGACAAGATAACGGGGATACTGCCGGGCATATCCGAGCCGAAAACGCACCTGTCCTTCAAGTCGCGGCTGAAGTGGACAGGCATAATCCTTCTGCTTTTCCTGATTCTCGGACAGATCTCGCTTTACGGCATCTCGCCAGTATCAAAGGAACGTTTCCAGTTCTTCGAGCTTGTGCTTGGCTCGTCCATAGGCTCGCTGATGACGCTGGGCATCGGGCCTATTGTCACCGCATCTATAATATTGCAGCTTCTGGTAGGCTCCAAGATACTTCCTTGGGATCTCAAGACGCCGGAAGGAAAACGCAAGTTCCAGGGAATGCAAAAACTTGCCGTCATATTCTTCTGTATTTTTGAAGCGTACGCATATGTCAGCTTTGGCGCGATATCGCCTTCATCTAACGACTCGGGGCTTTTCATATTCCTGATAGCGCAGCTCGCTTTCGGCGGATTCCTTGTCCTGCTTATGGACGAGGTAATATCCAAATGGGGCATAGGCTCGGGAGTAAGCTTGTTCATCGCCGCGAACGTCACTACCACGATATTTGTCCGCGCGTTCAACCCGCTGACGCCGCCCGGGGAGACGATACCTGCCGGCATACTGCCGCAGTTCGTGGCGCTTCTGGGATTGGGAGAGGTTTTCCAGGCGTTCGCCGCGCTGCTTCCGCTTATAGCAACAATAATTGTGTTCCTGATGGTGGTTTACATCCAGGCAATCAAGGTGGAGATTCCGCTCGCTTTCGGCTCCATCCGCGGCTTCTCGCGAAGGTGGCCGCTGAACCTCATCTACACTAGCAACATCCCTGTCATACTCATAGCAGCGCTCTTAGCAAACCTGCAGCTACTCGGCAACCTGAGCGCCAAGACGGTGACGGAAGCGGGAACGCGCTGCGGGCTGTTCGGATGCTTCGACACCAACGGCGCGGCAGTGTCCGGCATCGCATTGTTCTTCAACCCGCCGGTGACGCTGCCGGTGCAGATATTCTTTATCACGATAATGATAGTCGTGTTCCTCGCCGCATTCCTGGCTTTCTACTTCAAATACCAGCGAGTATACCGCGTGATTTTCGCCTCCATAATAGCAGGAGTGGCGCTGGCATTTGTGATATCAATGCTCACAGTAGGACTGCCTACGGGCGAGGAAGGGCTGCGCATACTGTCCTACATGCTCATACTGACAGGCGGCTCTGTGATATTCTCGATATTCTGGGTGTCAACCAGCGGCATGGACGCGCGAAGCGTGGCCGAGCAGATAGAGGGAATGGGAATGCAGATACCGGGATTTCGAAGAGACCCGAGAATCGTGGAAGAAGTATTGCAGAGGTACATCCCGACGATAACGATACTGTCAGGCTTATTCATAGGAGTGCTAGCGTCGGTCGCGGACTTCACGGGAGCGCTGGGAACAGGAACGGGAATACTGCTGACAGTGATGATAATCTACAACCTGTACGAGAACATCGCAACCCGCTATGTCGAGGACATGCATCCTTCTCTGCGCAAGTTCTTCGGTTGAGCTTTTTTCATCATGAAGCGAAGCTTCATGTGCGTCGTAAAGCAAGCTTTACAACGTCTTCAGAAGAAAAAAATCTCAATCAAAAAAGAATTATTACAAGGTAGCTCACTGGCGTTCGCTATAAAAACATTAACTCACAGGTAATATCTGAATATAAAGTCTATAGGATCATCAGTTCTTTCTCGCAGAAGCCTCTAGGCTTCTAGAGACTCAGGTTGAATAAAGCTCAACCTCGAGTTGGCGAGACGTAGACTTAAACCAACTGACGCCAAAGGCGTCTTACGATACCAAGAAAAGGATCCGTTATGAAACCAACTCCATGGTGGCCGAGATTCTGGGCGTGGCTCATCGACGTCATAATACTCTGGATAGTCACCGGTGTGCTCTTTTCATTCTGGTTTGACATGGACTTCCGCCGATACCTGGTTCACGGCGTAATAGGACTCGTCTACTGGAGCGTGCTAGAGAGCGAGGGCAGGCAGAGCATAGGCAAGAGGGCGCTCAACATAAAACTTGTGGACATGAAGGGCAAAAACGCAACGCTGGGCGCGGCAGCAGGCAGCGCATTCGGAAAAGCATTCCTTCTGCCACTAGACATGATAATCGGGGTGTTGGCGCGACCGGGCAAGAAGCAGCGGCTGTTCAATATTGCCAGTGATACTACTGTTATAAATGTTAAGTGAATGCGTCCGCCGGGATTTGAACCCGGATCATCAGCTTGGAAGGCTGAGGTCCTGCCGTTAGACTACAGACGCTTTTGAGTAATACTTGACGGTTGACTATAAAAATTAAGCGTTTGTATTCATAGACGTACAGAAAACGAAGCTGTTACCGGGCTTTTGACGCTACAATTTTATCTTTACGCTGCTTCTCGCGAAGGGATGCTCCTGCTCCACGTGGTATTCCAGCTCTATGCGGTTCTCGAAGGCGGAGTCGCACCATATGCAGGTTTCCATCAAACCACCTTGCTATACATGAATGGAAAAATTCTTGACGCCATAATTACGGAGAAATCACCATTCCGGAGTGGCAATAGCTTAAATCCATTCGGGACATGGAGTTATCATGAAGAAGCCAGTTTTGGTTGAATATTCAAAACAGGCAGACTGGATAATACGCAGCTTTGTCGAGGAGCGCAACTGCCTTAACGGCGGGCGGAACATAGCAAACGACATATGGACATACAATACCGATTACCGTAAGGGTCTTCTTGCAGCGCTAAGGGACGAACCTTATGTCTCGCGTGCATGGATTGGAACTATTCCATAGGCACATTTATCACGAGAACTTTCGAGTCTTTCAGCGCCTTTATCGTGAAGCTTTTCGTGTCCGTTATTTCTGCCGCGTCGCATTCCTCCAGCTGTCGCTTTGCTATTTCTATGCTGCCGCTTATCACGAAGACGTACGCGCCATGCCCATGGCTGACTTGATGTTCCAGGCTCGCGCTTTTTTCCAGTTTGCCAAGATGGAATGAGGCGTCCTGGTGTATCTTGAGCCAAGGCGAAATGACGCTCTCCGAGCGTCCGTCCAACTTCGCGCCAACTATCTCTGTCAGCACGTTGTCTTTCAGCTTGAACTGCTTCTGTTCATACCCGGGCTTTATGCCCTCCTCTGCCGTGTCCACCCATATCTGCAGCAGGCGCACCGGCTTGTCGGAATTGTTGAACTCGCTGTGATAGATGCCGTGTCCCGCTGACATCGCCTGCACCTCCCCCGGCTTTATCACGCCCTCGCCGCCCGAGCTGTCCTTGTGGTGCAGCGCACCTTCCAGGACGATTGTGACGATTTCCATGTTGTCGTGGTGGTGCGTGGGGAAACCGCTTCCGGGCTCGATGACGTCGTCGTTGAGCACGCGCAGCTTGCCGAAACCCATCCTTGCAGGATTGAAGTAGTTCCCGAAAGAGAAAGAGTGACGGCTGTTGAGCCAGGTTGTGCGCGTCATTCCACGGTCGGCTGACTTCTGGATGTCTATGTTCATGATAATAACTGGACTGGTAAAAATTAAAACGACTCTTTACAAGCTACCAAAAAGAACATATACAACTCACAACAATACATTTTCATGAAAGGCATTACGCCCGTAATCGCTGTGATACTTCTTCTGCTCATAACAATATCAATGGTGGGCTTCTCGATGGTGTTCTTCCAGCGTACAGCCGAGACTGCGACGCGCTCGGGCGACGAGCAGCTTGCCCAGCAGCTCACGCAGTTCGCCTCGCAGCCGAGGATAGAGTCAGTGGCAGGCGACAATATCAGCATACGCAACGCTGGCTCAGTGCCGCTCTCGCTCTCCTCCCTCGTTTTTCTTGCTGACGGCGAGAGCAAGACTCCTTCTGGCGGGCTCGCCACTCTCCAGCCGGGGCAGATTAGCACTTACACGCTTGCGGGCTTCAACGCGGAAGCTGCCAGCGTGATAAAGGTTTCCAGCGGCGGATTCTCTGACACGATGACTGAGCAGCCGAGATCGTGCAAGGGAATAATGGCTGTAGGCAGAAGCGCAGGAAGCGGCGTTTACATGATATATTCCGGAGACGACGCGCTCTCAGTATATTGTGATATGACCACTGACGGGGGAGGGTGGACAAAAGTATGGCAGCCTGCAAGTACGAACGAGGCGTTCACGACACAAACTTACTTTACAGGTACAGAATCCCTGGTTGCCAACGCAAAAGATATGATGATGGCATTTACCACAAGCTCGAACTCACTGAGCCAGTCGTGGAAATTCAACATACCAAATTTACTTAGAAGCAACAATCCCGTTGGCTTGCCATGCAATTCCGACACGGTGACAGCGACAAGGATAAGCGACGGATTGCAGGTGACAGACACACTTATATGGGGCACCGGGAGCTTCGGGTCGCAGTGTTCTGATGGATGCTCAGGAACATGGGGAAGAACATGCCTCAGAAGAAGCGGATATGCAGGCGCATACGATTTCCCGTTCTACGCAACATATTCTGTGACCAATCCAGACCACTGCAGCAACTCTGACCAAGGTTACAGCACTACACCGTGCTCGAACGAAAGGCTCTTTGTGATCTATGTAAGATAATTCTTGCAAATCAGTTAAAAACGCTATTCGATATTGACGTTTTCCCAGGACTCAATCCGCAGGTACGGGCGTACGTTTGACAGATTCTCGCCGTGCAGGCGGAAGCCTATCGTCACCTCTATCTTGCCCTGCGTGATTTTGCCTTCCTTTATTCCCTTCATCAAGTCCGTGCTTCCCCGCGCCTCCATTGACATCCTGTTGTCGAATGTGATGAGGAACTCGGCGAATCCGCCGGACACCTTGAGCTGGGATATCGTTCCCTTCACTTCCACGTAATCGTTCGGATAGCGCAGGCGATTCTCGTCAAATTCTACCATACCTTTTCTATGAACACTGCGCTTAAAAGGTTTTTCGAAATCATTTTTTTGTCATGACAGGATTTACAAACGACTACGAGAGACGGGTTCAAGGGGCTTATTCCAGATTTGGTCCCGGCAGTAATGTATGGGGCAGTGCTGAATGGGGAGGCCACACCATAAACATATACACGAATCATGAATTCATACATTACCTTTTTACGCAGCCGTTTCTTGATTCACAGCCGAAAGACGGCGCAGTGCTGGCAGATTTTGGCTCGTCTGACGGATATGTGGCTGACACGGTTTCGAGCCAGTTAAGGAGAAGCGGGCACCGCGTTCTGCCTGTAGGCATTGATATGAACCACATGTATCTCATAGCGATGGAAGGCAGGCATCCGAAAGTCAGACGGTTAAGAGCTGATTTGCTCAACATGCCGCTGCCTGACGACTCAGTCGATTTTGGCATATTGAGATTCGTACTTCCATATTTTAGCAGGGAACAGCATTCCCGCGTTCTTGGTGAGATACACAGGGCGATGAAAAAAGGAGGCAGGTTCGTAGCCTATAATGACGGCGGATTTGACGAGCAAACGGGAAAATTATATAATCAATTCTTTGCCGAAAGTGCCGCTGCATTAGGCGGCTGGGACGTGGAGACGATCAAGGCTAGCAGGAATTACCCTTCATGCGAAACGTTGCAAGAAACAGCGAGGCAGGATGGTTTTGATGTCCGCCATGCAAAGGACCTGACTGGCGAGGTTGTTGGATTTCTTTCTCCTGAGATTTATGCTTCAAGATTTGTCATGGACAGAAATCAGAAACGAAGACTAACGAATGTTTTCAGGCGCTGGAAGAAGAGCGGCAAACTGCCTTTTGACGATGGGTTGAGGCTGCGACGTGCCACGTATACAGTCATTCTTGAAAAACAATCTTTTTAACACGGCTTGTGCAATTGTAATTCATGCGGAACACGAAGCAGCTTACGATGTTCGACGTGGTCAACCTTGTGGTCGGAGCAATCGTCGGGGCTGACATCTACATTGCGGCGACCTTCGGCACAGGCTTGCTCGGTCCTGCTTCGCTCCTTGCATGGGTGACTGCAGGCATATTTGCCATCATCATTGCGCTGACATTCGGCAGGTGCGCTGAAGTGGTGAAACAGGTCGGCGGTCCGTACGCTTACGCCAAGCACGCGTTCGGGCATTTCCAGGGATTCATGACAGGATGGTCGCTGTGGCTTGCGGAAATCAGCGCGCTGTCAGTTTTCCCAATTGCATTCATAACGTACCTTTCATTCTTCTTCCAGGTCCCGCTGCTGCTCAAGGTGATTGTTACAGCCCTGTTCATCTTCTTCCTCTTCGCAACCAACTACTTCGGCATCAAGAACGCGGCGCGGACCAACGACATACTCACGGTGGTAAAGCTCGCGCCGCTGTTCCTGCTGATTATTGTAGGGCTGCTCTGGATGTTCTCCAAGCCTGCGGAAGTGGTGCAAAACCTGACGCCATTCGCGCCGCTCGGGTTCGAGAACTTCGGACTCGCAGTGGTAATAATCTTCTGGGCATATGCAGGCTTCGAATATGCGACTGTCGTGAGCTCGGACATAAAGAACGCAAGGAAGATACTGCCGAGAGCGATATTATTCGGCATGCTGATAGTCACCGCCTTCTACCTGCTCACAAACCTTGTCATTGTGAGCGTCGCGGATCACAGCCAGCTGATGCAGCAAAACACTCCCCTCACTTACGTATCCTTCCTGCTCATGGGAGGCGTGGGCGCGGCCATAATGGCAATAGGCGCAATGATATCGCTTTCAGGCTCGAATGAGTCGGGATTGATGGGCTCTACGCGCCTTGCTTATGCCATGGCGGCGGACGGATATTTTCCGAGAAGGATGGCGAACGTGCGCAACAAATACTCCACGCCTCATGTGGCATTGGGCGTGCACTGCATAATTATGTTCTTCGCAGCTACATTTTTCACGGCACAGATGCTGATAACGTTTGTCGTGTTCAACTTAGCATTCGCCTACATAATGGTGGCTCTGTCATCGATGAAGCTCAGGAAGGACAAGATTACAAGGCTGCTGGCTGTATCGAGCCTGCTGATAGCATTTTTTCTGATAAGCCAGAACACGCTCTTTGTCATAATCGGCGGAATCCTGATACTGCTTGCAGGAATTCCGATATACATATTCTTCGCGCCGAAGTCAGAGCTCAAGCATGCCAAACGGCTCATGTACAAGGAGGAAACCAAGCTAAGACACAGGGCTGAAAAAGAGGAAGTCTTCCTGGCGCACGTCGTGAAACATGTCAAGCTCCACCTCCGGGAAAGGGAACGGTTCTACAGACAAAATAAGAAGCGAAAGTAATCATTCAGCCGCCATTGTAACCGGACTGATAGGAATTGCATCGCCGACAGTATGATAATATGCAGCTTCGGGCTTTGACGGGTCGAATTTTGGAACACCATGAAGGTGAAAGAGCTCGTCAGGCGCCCTGCCCGTGAACTCTTCTCCGTCAAAACAGAAGTTCGCCACTAGAACCGGTTCGTCGATTGCAACGCCGTTTACGTATGTATTATGAATTAAATCGCCGTTTTCGAAGAAGCGAAATACATTGGCTTCTTTCTTCTGCATCCTGTAGAACGACCCAGCTTCCCATACCTCGCGCACCGCTTCCCCATACACTTCGGGTTCTTCCATATCTCCCGGCAGTTTCACTGCAAGAATGTCTATATAGTTAGGATCAATGGAACGGACCTGGACATATCGTCCCTCGTCATCTGACCAGACGGCTCCCACGTGCTTTTCCCTCGGTTCGCCATAAAATGTAACGAGCCATAAGGGAGATGCCCTTTCCAAGGAATACTGAACTACTGACGGAAGGAACTGCGGCACGCCGTTCATGTAAGCGGCAAAATTCCCCACCAGCCTTGCGTCAGGCTCCGACTCAAAAAGCCTCCTGAGAAACTGCCGTGTTTCCGCCTGATGCCACGCTTCCGGCACAAGATGCGACATATCCAGACGTTTTCAGAAAAGCATAAAAAGCCTAGACACCCAGCACGCCGAAGCTCTCCATAACCATAAGCACGGTGAGCACGCCGATTATGTCCGCGGTGCCCGTCACTATCGGGATTGTCACGTTGTCGGGATTGATTTTGTACTTGAACGCTATTATCGAGACGAAGAACGACACAAACACCACTATCGTCGTCAGAATCAGCCCGGCGATTGTTGCCGTGAACATCAGCTTCGCGAGCGACATGCCGCCGATGCCTATCACTCCGCCGAACACATAAACGAGAAGACTGACTATCGGGAATATCATCAGCGAGAGTATGTACGAATTGACTATCTCATGCTTTATTTCATTGTCTATTTCGAATTTGGCAGCGAGCTGTCCCGTGTGAAGCTTTGTTGCCATCCGCGACGAGAGGATGTTGCCGATGTTGCCGCCCTCCTCAAGGAAAGCCGGTATCAGCGTGATTATGATCGGAACGGTAAGCAGCAAACCGAGGTTGAATTCAAGGAAGAGCCCGGACATCGCGCTGAGCGTGCCTGCAAAGAGCATGACGATGACGGACTGCAGGACTATGTTCTTGTAGCTGCCCTCGCGCAGCACCAGCGCGTCCTGGCTGGACTCGGAAACGAACACTATCACGAGGTTTATGACTGCGAGCGCCATAAGCAGCACCGACATCACCATGATGTAGAAGTTCGGCACGCCGAGTATGAAGGACGCCGCGAACGCCAGGCACGGTATGGTGAAGAAGTCGCCCAATGCAGTGATTAGAGGCGAGGTGACGTTGTCGGGATCCCATTTTTTCTTCTCTGCGACGAAAGCGATGCCGAACGTGATTACAAGAAGCAGCATGCCGGAGATGAAGCCGCCGATGAAAGAAACAAGCACCAGATGGAGCACGCCGGCGCTGGTCACGCCTGCCATCAGCAGCAGCGCCCGGGCTATGAAGCCGAGCGCTATGGAAGTGAATATTGTGAGCGTTATGGAAGAGTAGACGTTGTTGCGCACATACTTGCTCTTCATGTCGAACCCGTCTATGCGCTTCATGTGGAGCGCGCTGCCCAGACGCGAGCCCAGGGCGCCGAATATGTTGCCGCGCATCGACATCGCGCCGGGTATGAGGACTATGAGTCCGGGAAGCAGAAGCAGCGTCTCCTCCAGCTTGCCGAGGAACAGTCCGGCGAGAACGTCAGTTATTATGGAGAGAAATATCGCGCCGAAGCTCTGCTTGAGGTTTGACTGCCCCCGCATGTACAAAATGAAGTTCCTGACCGTGCCCTTTATGGAATCAAGGACCGTGCCCTCACCCTCGAAGTCCCAATCATCGCTGTTCATGGCTTTCACTAATTGAATCCGGATTATAAAAAAGTTTTAGAAATTCTTTTCCTTCGTTATCTGCCCGTCTTTGAGCCACACGCCGCGGTCCGCCATCGCGCCAAGCGACTCCTCGTGCGTTATCACTATGACCGTGTGTCCCAGCTTCTCGTTCAGCTGCCTTATCGAATTGAAAACGTTCGCCGCGGACTTGGAGTCGAGCGCGGCAGTCGGCTCGTCTGCAAGAAGTATCTCGGGGCTGTTGACAATCGCCCTGGCTATGCTCACCCTCTGCTGTTCTCCCCCGGAAAGCTGGTGCGGATAGTTCATTGTCCTGTGTTCCAGCCCGAGCATTCCCAGAACCTCCAGGGCGTTCTTCCTCAGCTCGTGGTTTTTCTTTCCCATCAACATCTGGGGTATGAAGACGTTCTCGAGCGCATTGAGCTCCGGAAGCAGCGAATAGAACTGGAAGACGAAGCCCAGTTCCCTCAGGCGGAACCTCGTCTTCATGTCCTCGTCCATCTTCGAGACTTCCCTGCCCTTTATTTCTATCGAGCCTTTCGTGGGATCGTCGAGCAGCCCCATCATGTGAAGCATGGTGCTCTTGCCCGAGCCCGACGGCCCCATTATGGAAACGAACTCGCCCTTTTTCACGCTGAAATCAATCCCGTTCAGGGCGTTCACGCGGAGCTCTCCCATCCTGTAGGTCTTGTGGACTCCTTTCATTTTTATTATGTCTGGCATTTTATCACTCAACTGTCTTTATCGATTCGAGTATCTTCTGCTTTGACGCCGAGCGCGCCGGCACGTACCCCGCTATCACTGCAGACATGACTATCATGACTGCCGCGCCAACCACGGATTCCAGCGGCAGTATCAGGCGCAGCTCGCCTATCGGAAGCCGTATCGGATTCGAATTCGTATAGGAACTTACGGCCTCGAATATGCCGACACCGAGCAGCATGCCCGCCGTTCCCAGCAGCACCGACTGCAGCAGGAATACCAGGAGCACTTCCCTGCTGCTCATGCCGATGGCTTTCAGAACTCCTATTATACGCTTCTTGCGGGACGTGTTGATGAAAATCACTATGCCGATGGTGACAAGGACTATTATGATGCCGACCAGTGACGTGGCAAAAATCACTATGCCGAATGTAGAATTTATCGCGCCAACGAAGCTTGACGCTTCCTCCCATGTCTTGACCTCGACGTTCTTGATTCCCTGCTCCAGTATGAACTGCTTGACACTGTCAGCCTTGTAACGGTCGTTCAGCCTCACAAGTATGCTGGTGGCCTGGTCATCCAAGCCGAGAACGCTGCGCACCTCCTCGTCCGTGAGCATGACGTCCTGCGAAACGCTTGAAAAGCCTTCGGCGCTGAGCACTCCGCGCACCTTGTAGTCTTTCTGCACGCCGTTGCCGTATTTTATCGTAACCACTTCGCCCACGCTGACGCCCAGGCCTTCTATGAGCTGCCCGAACTGCTCGCGCCCTATCGTGTCCTCCAGCCTCTCGCCCGCTATGAACCTTCCCATCACAACCTCGTCGTTGCTGGCGTCGCTAAGGTAGCTTCCCGACACGACGAAACCTGACGTTGTGGTCACGAGCGAATCGTCGGAAGGCTTTATGCCGGTTGCGCTCACCGTCGACTGCTTCTCGCCGAAAATTATCGTAATCGGGACGCTTATGCGCGCAGAAGTGGCTACGACCTCGCTGTTGAGTTCTATCTTCTTGCGGATGAGCGAGACGTCGGGGATGTATTTTCCGCTCGAAGGCGTTATTATCACGTGGGAGGTTGAGGTGTCGATGACGCTCTCCTGGAACGTGTTGCCCAGCCCGTTCAGGAACGCCGCGAAGAAAGTTATGTTGATGTAGGAAAACGCAAGCAGGAAGATAACAAGCATGGCTATTTTCTTGTCCCTCTTCAGGTCCTTGACCGCAAGAAACGACGCTGTGCGAACTGACATGATTATCACTTTGCAACCCGGTGCGGTTGATTGAAGTTCTCAATATAGTATCGGACAATACTATTTGGAAATATTATTGGTTGTCCGTACTATCTGTGAAGACATAACCATAATATCACTCTAAATTGTTATGTCTTTCACTATAATCAGGAACGAATATCGTCAACCTAGTCTTCCTTCTTCTTTCTCCGCTTCCTGATTAAAAAATAATACGCAAGCCCCAGAATTACCAGCAGGATTATTATCTGCATCACCGGCGGCTCGGGATTCTTCAGGTATATGTCGAACCTGTTCGTTACCGTGTGGCTGCCCAGGTCGTCCGAATAGCTTGTAGTCATCGTGCACCCATAACGTCCGCCGGACTGAATTGTAATGTCAAACACCGCCGGCGCGTCCTCGTCGCGCTTCAGCTGCCCCAGGAAGGATTTGGATGACTGTCCGTTGCATGTCAGTTCAGATTCTATCGCGTCCATCGTGCCCTTGCCGGTGTTTTCTATGCGCACTATGACCGAGACGGGAGAGCCCGCGACTGCGTCGCCGAATGCCGACGAAACCTTGATGTTCTGGATGCTGATTTTTCCCATGTTCACCACGCGCGCCCCTACGTTCTGGGTTGAGTTGTAGGACGTCCCTGACTCGTCAACATAGCCAATCTCGAAAGGAAGGTTGTACGCGCCCGCCTTGAGCTCGCTGCCGACCGACATGAGGAATGAAACCTTTGAGACGTTTCCCGGCGCAATGCCCGCGACAGTCATGACGGAGCTTCCAAGGGAGACGAAGTCTGAGGATTTTGAAACTATTTTCAGCTGCCTGGCGGCGCCCGTGCCTATGTTTTCAGCCTGCACCTCCATCATGAACACGGACGACGGCGTCGTGTTTGTCACTGCGGCCGAAGAAAGCACGATGTTCGGCTTTCCCCTGACTGTGACGTTGATGGTCCTTACGGATTCGCTGCCCGACTGGACGGCGCGCACAAATATCGGGTAAACCCCCGAACCGGCTGCTGAGTCGACATGTATGAAATAAGTGTTGGTGCGGGAACAGTGGGCGCACAGCTCGAAGCCGTTCTCAAATGATTCGGTGGAGGTTTTCAGCGAGAAAGGATATCTCAGGTCGAGCCTTGCCGTTGACAGCGTGAAATCGCTGTCCACGTTGCTGTAAGTGATGCGCACGGTGAGGTCGTTCCCGGGCTCAACCGGCTGCGGCGACACGTCGTTGACTATGATTTTTATGGCTGCCGCATTGACCATGGAAGACATCAGCACGACTGCCAACGCCGCGAATAGAAGCGCTTTTTTCATGAAAACCAGATAAAAAGTGGCGCAAATCTTTTTAATCGCATGAAAAAGCTTCCTGAAATTACAAAGACATTACAAAGCTGGGAGGGAGAGTCGAACTCCCCTTTCGGGCTCTGCAGGCCCGCGCATGGCCGATCTGCCATCCCAGCAGCAAGTTTAACTTTATTGTCCAAGGCTTTATAGCTCTACAAGGAATCAAACAAGATATTACTTCCTTGTGAGCTATATGTGAACCCAGTAAGATCATATCACGAATCTTTACTGGGTTAACTATAAAATTCGATTTTTAAGGATTTTGAACATTCTTCTGAAATGCCAAAAAAGACGCGCAAACCAAAAAAGAAGGAAATCGTCCCGGCAGCACGAAAAAACCCGGGCTGGCTCAGGCATGCAGCCGTAGCAACCGCCGCCCTGGGCACAATCTCAGCTGCCGCATGGAATTATGCAAGCTCTCATTATGAAAGAAAATGGTCTGAACTTTACAAAACTTACGAATCTAACCTCACCGTCACTGACAGAAGAGCAAACATAGAATTCAGCGGTTTATACGACAAGCTTTCCAGAGTGAGAAGGCTTCATTCCCTGGGCTTGGAATTTGAATCTGACACCAAGGACGAAAATTCCAGGTTCCTTGTTTTTCTGAAGAACCACCACGGCGAAATAGCTGAAATGGCGAACACCGACTTTGAATTCGGCGGCTATCTCATGAGAAACGGCGACGGTTTTCGTATAGCGAAATATTCCCATCTTCAGCGCGTCGAAATAATGCCTTACTCAAGAGAAGTCCTGAATGGTAATTTCTCGAATGCTGCGAGGCTGAAAGAACATATACGCACATATAGTGGAAGCCTCGGGCTGGACAAAAAAACTGAAAACATAGCCCTATTGGCTGTTGATTATTTTCAGTCAAGGCAATTCAACAAAGAGCTCGATGAAAGCTACAGGACGATTCTGGAAAGCGTTGCTGGATTGGTACAATACCAGACCCCGCATTTTCCAGAAGATACAATGAAGACGGAGTTTTTCGCGGGATGGCACATACACCCCAGGAACATACCGCACATTCCAAAGTCTCCTGACCCGGATGTTGCAAATACATTTATCATAGGACCGGAAGTTATTTTTCAGATAAACGACAGCACGCTCCAAGTTTATGGGATAAATCAGGGGCGCGTAAAGGAAATCTATCGGGTTAGAATAAACTAAATCTTCTCAATCTCGGCTTTCTTCAGCGCTTTTTTGACGAGCGCGTCGATTTTCAGCCTGCGCTCTATTTTCTTGACGACTTTCAGCTCCGCGCGCGTCGCCGGATGCTTGCCCACCAGCACCGAACAGCAGTCCGTGTACGGCACGATGGAAGTCTTGTACGTTCCTATTTCCTCCGCCGTCCTGATTATGTCCTGCTTGTGCGTGCCTATCAGCGGCGAGAGGATTGGCAGCTTTACCGGCTCGTAGACGACGTTAAGGTTCTGAAGCGTTTGTGAAGCCACCTGCGCCACGCTGTCGCCCGTTACCAAGCCAAGCGCATGTTCGCGCTTTGCTATCTGTTCCGCCATCTTCATCATCAGCCTGCGGTAAAGGAGCATCCTGTATTCGCCGCCTTCCTTCATCGTACCCTTGATGATTTTCTGCTGCACTTCCTTGAACGGCACGAAGTAAACCTTGGATTTTCCCTGGTATTCCGACAGATGGCTGACTAATTTTCTTATCTTGTCCATGAACGGGTCGTAATTGTGAAAATGCACGAAGATAATCCTGCAGCCGCGGGACATCATCCGATAAGCTGCCACGGGCGAGTCTATGCCTCCCGACAGCAAACAGACAAGACGTCCGGCCGTTCCCACGGGCAGCCCTCCCACGCTTTGCTGCTTCTCGCTGTAGACGTACGCCTTGTCCGCTATCTCGACAAATATCTCAAGTTCCGGGTTGTGCAGTTCAACCTTCTTCTTAGTGGCTTTCCACACAACGCCGCCGAGCAGCCTGTTGAGCTCCGGAGAGGTGTGCTTGAACTGCTTGTTCGAACGGCTTGCCGTGATGCGGAATGTTTTTGCCGGGGATTTCTTTGCCACTGCCGCGACAGCTTTTGCCAGCGACGGCATGGTAAGCGCCACTTCCTCGGCAATAGAGAAGCTGGATATTCCGGCAATCTTCCTCAGCTTCGGAATCTCCTTCGCCTTCACATCCTTCAATATTATTCTTCCCCGCTTCCTCTCAACCTTCGCCCCGGTGAAGTTCTTTATGTTCTCCACGAGCTTCTTCTCGAAGAAACGGCGGTTGCCGCCCTTGATGCCTATCTCGCTGTAATGAACCAATATACGTTTCATACCTATCCCTTTCTTTGTAAGAAGGGTCTACAGCATTAAGCGAAGCTTAATGCGTACAGGTGAAACTTAGTTTCACCTTGTATGGCTCACCCCAAAGAACTTGGGTTCCTGTAGACCTTGCCTTCACTATTATCTATTACTCTAACCTGATGTTTGCCTATTTTGCTATCAAGATAAATGACATAGACAAACGACTACCCGATTCTAGACTTCTAAACATGCTTAAATATCGTATATGCACAATAGGATATTAGTGCACGTAATTTATCCGTAAGGTGAACATATGTCATTCGTAACCATGACCCCGATGCAGATTGTATGGTCGATTTTTGTCGTAGCCGTCATAGTGCTCCTTTTCACTCTCTACCACATGCATCTTGAGAAAAAAACCGGGAAACAAAAAAGATGATTCGCTTTTATAAAGATAGACTTTTTCTTTGATTGCATGAAAGTCGTGCCACTTGGTGAACAGCCTGAAGGCTCCAGATATCTAGACCTTAGTGGACCTGACATTGACGAAAGAGCATATTCCGGGCAGGATTCGACTGTGTACAGGGACACGAGGACTGACCGGGCAATACATGTTTACCACTTTCTTCCGTTAGACGGCGTAGCGAAATATGCCCGGTGCATGAATGCCGCTGCGTTATCGCTTCATGCGTTCCCTTTCACAGAAACAATAAGGTTCGGTAGCGAGAACTACACGTCAGAGGCACACGCCAATCCCGTTGAGGAAGCAGGAAAAAAGCTGTTCAGCTTCATGGGGGAAGAAAGGAAACATGCCTATACAATCAGCCCTTTCATAGATGCGCTCTCATTGTGCTGGCCTAATCAAACCGATGACGAGCATCAACGAACTGTTGCTAAATGTTTTGACATGCTGTTTTATGACAGAGTCAACGACTGGATAGAACGCCAGAGCAGCGTACGCGGCGTGGACATCAACCCGGTGAATGTAAAGTTTGTTGTCGACAGAGAGCGGCAAAGAATACAACTAATGATTACCGACCTCGCAAAAAATATTGGCGATGTACGCCTCATCTGAAAAGCTTGCGGAATTCCCGGACGTCTCTCTTCATTTGTTCTTCTTCTTTGAGTTCATTGCTGTGGAATACGCCGCTTTTTACAAAATCACCCTTGAATCTTGGAAGGATATGAACGTGGCAATGTTCCACAGTCTGCCCGGCTGCATCCCCTTCGTTGATTCCGTAGTTGAAGCCGTCCGGGTTAAGATGACGCTTCAGCTTTTCCGCTACGAGCCGGACCGTGCTGAAAAGGCTTGAAATCTCGCCGTCGCCAAGCTCCCGTATGCCGGAAACATGGCGTTTTGGCATGACAAGGCAGTGCCCTTTGCCGGCGGGATAAAGATTGTACAGGACTAATTCAGAGACGTTTTCGAAGATTTTCTGCCTTTCTATATTTTCCCTGCTGCAAAACGGACATTGCATGCGAATTACGTCTTACAAAAATCTTTATATACAGCTTTTCAACATAGAAAAAGTATAACATTGTAAGTTTTTCATTTTCTCGTTGAGTGGTGCGGGCAGAGCGAGTGATTAAGTTTGGGAAGAAACGGTGCAATGGTTCTTGTATTAATGTTCTTCTTATTCAGCTCTGTCTCTTTTGCTTATGAGATGTCTTTCTTTACTGATAATTACTTCTACAGCACAGGCGAGATGATATACGCCAAGGGCATCGTGAAGCAGAATTCCACTGCAGTATCAAATGTCACCGTAGCTTTTCAGGCGAAGGACGTTTCGGGCACCATCGTTAACTCAACCTCATTAACTTCTAATTCAACAGGCGAATTCAACTACACCTTCTCACTGTCTTCTGTTGGCAATTATACCCTCATTGCCAACGCTTCCGGCGACTATGTTGCACATTTCATAAAAGTAAAGAGTTATTCACAGATACTTCAGACAACTGACAAGCCGACTTACACCGGAGGGACGAACGGTACGCTCTCGATAAAGGTCGTGGATTCCCAAGGAAACGGCGTGGCAAGTCAGCTCGTTACCAACAACCTCAGGTATGCGTCCAATAATACCCTCATCCGCAACCTTAGCGCGTGCACCACCAGCACTCTCGGCGAATGCAGCATAAACTTCACTGCCCCCTCCGTGGACGGACTGTACATGATAGAAAGCAATAATTTCGAGGACATCGTGACATTTGCTGTGGGCGGTTTCGACGCAGTCATGAAGATATCGCCGAACGTTATGGGACTCAACAGCGAAGTAACCATAAAAGTGATAGTCAAGAACGCTAATGGCAACGGCGTGACTGCTTCGACAAGACAGCTGGTGATAACATTCCCGAACGCCACGGAATACACGATAACCAGCATGACGCAGGCAGTAGACAGCTCAGGAATCAGCTTGACAGGCGTATATGAAGACAGATATAACGTCACGGGCGAGGGCGCCTACAAGGTCAAAGCGACAATAGTGGGCCAGGGTTCCAATATTACTAGGGAGCTTGCAGGGTCATTTGACGTGCGCGGTTATGTTATGGATATAGTGCCTTGGACCGGGCAGTCTGTTTTCTATCCTGGCTCTTCAATTGCATTGGGAATCAAGCTCAGGAACGCTTCGAGCAACGAGTTTATATCAGGCAAGACTTCTGCTTTGCTGACGGGCGCGTCCGTCCTTGATTCTTCTGACCAGCCCGTTGTCGTAAACATTTCCATTTCCGAGTTCTCCGCGCTGAGCAGCTACCGTGTTGACTTCGTCATGCCTTCAACGGCTACAACCGGCTCCTACAAATTCAAGATTTCAATCAACGACACGCTTGGCACGGGTTCAGGCACAGGCTACTTCAGCGTTCAGCAGGTCAAGGCATCTGCAAGCACGCTTGATGCATTCCCGAATGGCACGTCCAAGACGACATTCCTGGCGGCGCAGCCCCTTGTTATAAAGTTCACTGCGAGTAACGCGTCGGGTTCTGTTACAGTTAACTCAGTCAGCACTTATACCATAAGGGATGAGAACGGCGACGACAAGACTGCTCTGTTCGGCACGGGCGTGAATTTCACCTCGGGCGGAGCCGGCTATATCAATCTGAGCACGCCTAACAGGGGCGGAGACTACAGAATAAAGGGGAGGATAAACACCAGCGCCGGAATGGCAGATGCTGAGGGTTCCATATTCGTGGATGTTCTTGACATCGAGGCAAAACCCGCCAGCATAGGCGGAGGTGGTGGAGGTCCCGGCGGGTTCATGCCTTTCGGCGGCCCGGGTTTCATGTTTGCTTTCAGGCCAAATGATACTATAGCCCTGAATGTCACTGTCAACACTGCAAGCGAGAAACAGGAAGGCGACGAGTTCATGGGGAGCTTCGGCGGCGCTTCCGGCTCGGGCACGTCAGGCGGAATCGGACTCTTCGGAATAGGCGGCGGCTCGGCTGTCCAGGGAGCCCAGGTCCAGGTTGTGAAGGTTATCAACATCAACACCGACGAGGACATGACATCATCTGTTTCAGGAACGCTTTCATGTGTGACAGCAACAGACGGCAAGTGCACAGTCAAGCTGCAGCCGACCACAAACGGCAACAACTGGACAGGCGGCTTTTATGTGGTGTTCCTTAACGCTTCAACCAACAACAACCAGTCTGACAACGGGCAGGGATTCTTCGAAGTGAGAAGATATTTCGTTGACGTGCGCACCACATCGGCAGTCACCGACAACGCGAGCTCGCTTGGATTTGCCAGCTTCAGCAGCTGGAACATAGGGCCGAACGACAACGTCAACGTGACAGTGTCAATAAGAGAACCGGGGACGTGGAATACCATATCCTCGACGTTCAACGTAACCGTCCTTGGCATGTATTACGGCGGCAAGATCGGTGAATTCATATTCCCACCCAAGCTCATCGATGGCACGACCAAGAGCTACCTCACCAGCCAGGCAGGCAGCGTAATAATAAATGCGCCAAGCGGCGGCTGGAAGTCAGGCTTCTATGAAGTAAAGGTCTCCGTCAATACGACCGGCCAGGTGGACAGCGGACAGGGCTTCATGATGTCTCGCATATACGAAGGGTTCGGGATGCCCGTCAATCCGACGACACTGCAGCAGGACTTCACCTCACAGTCGTCTGAGAACGTCACCCTGAGGATAAGCGTCTACGACGTCCAGCAGCACAGACCCGCAGCCAACCTCACAGTTACCAAGAACAAGATAATGTCTTTTTCATCGTTCCCGCCTTCCGACCTGTCGAGCTACGACAAGAACGTCACGCAGGGCACAACCGACGCGAACGGAGTTGTGCTAATGACACTGCCGGTGCCTACAGGCGGCTGGCCGAAGGGTAGCTATCTTGCAGTCTTTGATGTTACGAACGGCTCAGCAACAGACAGCGTCGAGGGATTCTTCCAGGTAAAGAATTTCTTTGCTGAACTCAGCAGTGGTAAGTGGTCGTTCGCGGCAAACGAATCTGTCGCCTTCAACGTAACGATTTCCTCTGACCCTTCGTGGATGAGAAACATGTTTGGAGGCTGCCCGGCAGGCGATCCCGGATGCACCGGAGGTGGAGGAGGGGGAGGTGGACCTGGTCCTGGTTCTGGCGGCAGCGGAGGCGGAGGATTTGCCGAACCAAACAATTTGGTTGTGGACTATGGCACTCCTAACAGCATAGACGGTGACAGCATACCTGATTTGGTTGTCACAGCCAATCCGGACGGCACTGTCAATCTGACGCTTGCAGGAAACCTGACCCTTGGTAACTTGTCCGGCGACACTGTAGGCGGAGGCGGCGAACTTTCAACGAGAAACCTTTCCGTTTCCAGAACAGTATGGTGCAGCGGCAGCGGCTGCTCCAGCAGCGCAACCAACGCACCCAGCTGGTTTGAGAGCGTTTCCTGCTCAGGGCAGCTCAACCAGAGCGATTTCAACTACAGAAACATAACTGTCAACTTTAGCGGCCCTGCCATAGCTTGCGTACAGACATCCAGGAACCTTACATACAAAGTGGGCGCCGGGCCAAGCACCGCCTCGAATTTCACGCTTCAATATATTCAGGAAGTTGCGGGCTCGATAGGCGGCTCGAGCGGAGTGAGCGTCAGCAACAGCAGCGGGCTGTCTTACCTTAACGCGACTCTCAAGTCCATCAGGGTTTCGCGCGTTGACTTTGCTTCCGGTGAAACTGTGCTGACTCATGGCGTCAATTACAACGTTACCAGCGCGAACGGCGTTGTCGTGGGTGCAGGCAACATAACAATTCCCGGCATCGGCGGCATAAAGCTGAAGCCGATTGGCACATGGTCCAACGGATTCTACCGTGTGGTTGCCGATTTCAACAACAGCCAGGGTACTGAAACGGCACAAAGCGGATTCCAGGTTGACACTTATATAGCAAACTGCTACAGGCTCGTTTACAGCTCGCTCCAGTCCAGCGGTGCACTTTCAATGATGTGCTACGTCAACAGTCCCAGCGGAGGTATATACCCCAACAGGGTTGACATAGCGGTTGAAAGAATCAAAAACACCGCAACGCAGACCGACATGGACACGTCCCTGTGGTCGTCAAGCGGGAACTATACGAGGTCTGATTCCAACGGCATTGGGGTACTTGTAAACCAGACGCTGCCGACAGGCTTTTATGAGGCGGTTATCAAGCTCAACGAGAGCACAGACATCAAGAGGCAATCCGTCTGGTTCGACGTAAAAGACTTCGATGCGCAATTCTACACGTCCAAGTGGTCGTACTCTTCAAGCGAAACAGTGTCCCTGATTTCCAGGGGCACGCTGGACTCCCAGCAGGTCAGGGTCAACGTTTCGGGCACGCCGACAGTCTACAGGTACGACAAGGGAACGTGGGCGCAAAGCACAGTATCCGGCGTCACAGTAACCACACAGATTGTAAACGTTTCTGAAATCAACAACTTCACCCTGATAAACCTGTCCAAATCAGGCGGCTGGGACGAGGGACAATACCAGGTTGTCCTCAACCTTACACGGATAAACGCAACCAACGCACCCCAGGGCGGCAACACAACGGTTTCCGCATGGTTCAACGTCGAGCTTTTCAATGTTTATGCTTATACGAGCCAGTGGTCTTACCATCCGAAGGACAACGTGACAGTAAATGTCTTTGTCGGGACTTCCGGAGGATACAACCAGCTTTATGGAAGCAGTGTTGACGTAAACGTAACGGAGGTAAAGAACACGGTTACAGGAGCTGTGCTGACGAAAAACACTCATTACACTGTCGTGGACAACACCACCGTTCCTTCCTCTTCAGGCACGCCCATTGCGAAAATCATTCCCGTGACTACGCTCCCCACAGGAAACTACAGGGCGACAATTAATGTAAAAGACTCGGTGAGCGGCAGGACAGTGAAAGCCGAGGCGTATTTCCAGGTCATCGCGTTCTACCTGTCTTCATGGGCTGACCCGTATGAGGTAGGAGCAGGCGAGAACGTTTCAATTTCCATTTACACGTCGTCCCCGAGCGGCAGCGGCGTGAACGTGTCCGATGCGGTCATAACTTCGATGACATTTTGCAATGTCAATTATACATGCACAGCCAAGGCTCTTGCTTCTTTCAACTACACTTTCAACAAGGCGCCTTCGAAAATTGCCCTGAATACGACGGGCTTCGGAGAAGGATACTACAATGCCGTACTGACGGTAAATGATACGCAAAATTCGAATGCATCTTCCACAGCGTATTTCAGAGTCAAGTCTTTCGCAATGTCGGGCTTCATACCTTCAACAACGGGAAGCAGGAGCGGCTACGGCTACCAGATAAATGAAACGATGCCGCTAAATGTTACGGCAACTACCGGCGTCAACATAACCAATGCAACTTTCGCTTATTACGACTGTACGAGCTCGGGATGCACTTACAAGTCGTTCGTTGTCCAGATCGGCTACAATATGACAGCGAAGAACGCTGTGTTGAACCTGAGATCTGCTAACATAACGCCTGCGGCGCTTAACAACACATGGCCCGTCAACGAATATGCCTTCTACAGCGTCCTCGTCAAGGGTATCAAGGACGGAGCAGAGGCATCGTTCTACACATACGTTAATACTTACTTCCCGAGAGCCAGCGTGTCAGGACCTTCGTCAGTTTCCACAGGCGGCAGCATAGGCGCCAACATAACAACCTATGTTGAACCGCTCACCAGCCAGAACCTGTCCGGTGCCAATATAACAGTCACTGACGTCCTTCAGGACACGGGATTCAGTCTTACCTCGCTCAGTGGCTGGAATGTCTCTTCCAAGATAACGAACTCATCCGGTATTGCTGAAATCAATGTGACACGGACATCTAACTGGCCTTCCGGCAACCTGAGGGTGAGATACAGCGTAGTTTACGGCAACGCATCCACAAAGGCAGAATTCACGACAAGTGCGTCATCGCCGTCGCTCGGTGTGAGCAAGTCGCTGATAAACCGCACCGGCGGAACGGCGGCTAACGCAACGCTCGGAGAACAGTTCAATCTTTCAATTGTGCTGCAGAATACTCAGTCAAGCAACGCCGACGACACTGTTGTAACTCTTACTCTGCCGCTTATGTCCAACGGCACCGCAGCGACTAATCTCAGTGCACTGAGCCGGACCGTTAGCATCGCTGCTGGAAGCGTAGCCAACCTTAATTATACTTTCAACGCAGCCGGAGGGCGCGGCAACTACACAACCCAGATAAGCGTAACGCCTCCATCTCCATTCTTGTCCGTGGCGACGTCACATACGATAACAGTCAGCTGACCAAAAAACCCAGAGGAACAAAAATATGAAGAAATTAAAATGCCTGCCTTTGATGGCTTTCGTAGCAACATTACTTCTGCTCCCCATGACCGGGTTTGCGGCATGCAGTTCTGCGTGTAGCAGCGACCAGTACACGTGCAGTCTTACGACATCTACCATGGCAAAGAGCACAAGCGGGACGCTTACGGTGTCGGTGACGAACCAGCAGTCAAATTCGCAGTCAAGCGTTGCCACCACCCTTCAGGACTTGGGCTGGTTTACCGGCACGACAACAACTTCAACCATCTCCAGCATCAATGCCGGCGCATCAGCTTCTCTTGATTACAGCATAACACCAACAAGCGACGGAGCACAGGATGTCTGTGTAAGAATGGGCAGCACATGCACTGCAGACTGCGGGTCGATAACAATAACATCGCCTGCGGCGCTCAGCATAACTTCGCTGACAACGGCGTCAAGCAGCATTTCTACCAGCGCAACCACAACTGCGTCCGCGAGCATATACAATTCCGGCACTGAGACGGCGGGAAGCACAACAGGCGTTACTGCGACGCTGTCGAGCAGTAGCGGCTGCACGGTTTCTTCCGGGACAAAGACAGTCGGCACAATCTCGGGCAAGGAGACCAATTCACAGAGCTGGACGGTGACAGCGGGCTCTTCCGCCGCCACATGCACGCTGACTTTGTCTGTCAGCGGCACTGACGGAGGCTCCGACAGCACGACAACGACATTGACTGTGAGCGCTTCCTCGTCATCAAACAGCTCGTCAAGCAGCTCGAGCGGCGGCTCGGGCAGCAACAGCACTAGCAACGCCACCAAGGAAACAAAGCTTTTCTCCACGTCAGCGGGAGTTAGCAAGCTTCTTACATTTACACAGACGACAACCGGCATCACTGACATAGAATTGAAAACGGTGACTGCGAAAACAAGCATACAGGTTGTCGTGGATACGGCAAACAAGCCGTCGGGCGCGTCCAACCCGGCAGTTTCTGTCTACAAATACATGGAGATAACGTCAACTGCAGGCAACAGCGACTTCTCCATGATAAAGATAAAATTCAAGGTGCCGAAGAGCTGGGTAACATCGAACAGCGTGGACGCCTCAACAATTGCCCTTTACAGGTACGTTAACGGATGGAACAAGCTTACGACTGCCGAGGCATCTGCACCGGACGGTTTATATTATTATTTCGAGGCGACCTCGCCCGGATTCTCCACGTTCGCAGTTGCGGCTGATAAAGGAAACGCGACCGTCCCGTCTGAAACGCCTTCGACACCCTCGACGCCGTCAACGCCTAGCACACCATCAACACTCGACAACGAAACAGGCAGCTCACCGGAAACAGCTCCAAGCACGCCTTCAGTGCCCGGCGGTTCAACCGATTCCAACGTCATTGTCGGTATAGCTGTGCTCATACTGGCAATAGGGTTTGCAGCCGTGTATTATTTCTTCCTCAAGGGCGGCAAGTACAGGCACACGCCGCTCAGGGAAGTCTATTCTTCAAGCCCCAGAAAAAAGGAAGAAAAACCGAAATATGAATACAGGTCAGGCAGGAAATAATACACTCTTTTTCTAATGTACCGGGAGCGCACATGCTCTTTTTGGCAGGAAACTAAAAGCGCGAAGGAGTTTATCTAAGAATGCATTGAACACTGACTTCAGGAATCAGATGAAACCCAATGCATTCTGGATACTATGTTTCCATAATACACTGGGCTTTACGAGGAGAATCAAAGATTCTCCTGTACAGGTAAAGCTTTGCTTTACCTTGTAGCCTAGAGATATTAGAAACATATTATTTAAGCGCTGCAACCAAAGAAAAATAATGTTCATCCTGTACAACACGCTCGCGCGAAAAAAACAGGTATTCAAGCCCATTGGCAACACTGTTACCATGTATACATGCGGGCTCACCGTGTACGACTACGCTCACATCGGAAACCTGCGCTCGTTTCTCTTTGAGGACCTCCTGAAGAGAACCCTACTCCTCAACGGCTTCAAGGTGAAGCACGTTCAAAACTTTACGGACGTGGGGCATCTTGTCTCGGACAGTGACGAAGGCGAGGACAAGATGGAGGTCGGCGCAACAAGAGAGAAGAAAACAGCCTGGGAGATAGCTGATTTTTACATAAACGCGTTCAAGGAGGACTTCAAGGCGCTCAGAATGAAGGAGCCTGACCATTGGGTAAGGGCAACCGACCACATCCGGGAAATGATAGAACTCGTGAAGAAGATAGAGGAAAAAGGCTACACTTACCTTACGGAAGACGGGGTTTATTTCAACACGCTGCGGATGAAGGGCTACGGGAAGCTTGCAAGGCTCAAGGCAAAGGGGCTGAAAGCAGGCGCAAGGGTGGAGATGAAAGGAAAGCGCGCGCCGACTGACTTTGCCTTGTGGAAGTGCTCGCCGCTTGACCGCAAACGCGACATGGAGTGGGCGTCGCCATGGTGCACGGGATTTCCTGGCTGGCACATAGAATGCAGTGCGATGGCAATCAAATATCTCGGGGAGACAATAGACATACACTGCGGCGGCGTGGACCACATACCAGTGCATCATACGAATGAAATAGCCCAAAGCGAGACAGCCACCGGCAAGAAGTTTGCCAACTATTGGATGCACAACGAGTTCATGCTTGTTGACGGGAAGAAGATGTCAAAGTCCCTTGGAAACTTCTACACCCTCAAGGACATCACGTCCAAAGGTTTCCCGCCCACCGCGTTCCGATACTTGTGCCTTTCCGTTCATTACCGCAGCCAGATGAACTTTACCCTTGACTCGCTCAGGGATGCCGAGAATGCCGTGAAGTCTATCAACGACTTTGTCTTCAGGCTTGGACAGACAAGGCAGGAAAACGGCACGACGCATGAAATGCGTCATTCTATCCCAAGAAGCAAAAAAATAGAGTCCGCGCTCAAAAACGCAAAGGAGGATTTCATGAAATCCATCAATAACGACCTGGACACACCGAACGCGCTGGCGGCCCTGTTCAAACTGATGAAAACCGTTAACAAGGAGATTGATTCGGGGAAAGCCGACAGGAAGAGCGCTGACGCCGTGCGCGAGTTCTTCAACGACGTGAACGAAATTTTTGACATATTTGAAAAGGAAGAAAAACCCCTCACGCCCGAGGAGAAGAAGCTCATAGATTTGCGGGAATCGTTCCGTCACCAAAAAGATTTCAAGGCAGCCGACGAGATCCGCGAACAGCTAAAGGGAAAAGGCATAATACTTGAGGACACGCCCGAAGGAATCAGGTGGCGGAGAATCATGAAAGATGGAGCGAAGGTTTGAACCTTTCCCCCGACATGTGCTCAATCAGTCCGATCCTTATTTTCTCGCGTTCATAGCCCATTCTTTTTCCGGCGGCATACACATCAGGTATCTGCGGGGACGAACCGCCCTTCCTATAGCTCTCTATAAACTCCCTGACGAATGTTCTCGGTTCTTTCAAATAAACATGTTTTCTTGGCATCGGCTAGAATTTTTCTCAAACCTTCTTAAGCAGGATTTTTTACCGCCTGTTTAAATATGTCAGATGCTTAGCTTTTTTAATGCACATCAATTATTCACTGAAAACAAGAGCCGGCGGGAGAAGAACAGAGCAATTCAGACCAACAGATGCAATTCCTTTCGGAAAATTAAGGTCCGATCACATGTTCCTGATGGACTATGCCGACGGAGAATGGTCCCATGCCAGGATTGTCCCTTACGGATCTTTGCATAATCTTATGCCGGGCGCAATATGCCTCCATTACGGGCAAGGAATATTCGAAGGACTGAAAGCTCACAAGCACCCAGATGGAGAATTGTACACTTTCAGGGCTGACCAGAACGCGTCCAGGCTGAACAGGTCCGCTGACATAATGTGCATGCCTCATGTCCCGGAAGATGCTTTTCTAGAGTCAATTGATGCCCTTCTAGACATTGACAGGCTGTGGTATCCAGAACAAGAGGAAGCTTCCATGTATGTAAGGCCCTGTATGATAGGAACTGAGGATTCAATTGGCGTTCATCCAAGCGCGAAATACACTTTTTGCTTATTTCTTTCTCCAAGCGGTCCATATTATCCTGGAGGCTTCACAAAACCTATCGATCTTCTGATAAGCAAAAAGTTCCACAGAGCAGCCCCGGGTGGCACGGGCTCTGCAAAGGCAGCCGGAAACTACGGCGGCTCCCTTCGCGCAGGAAAATTTGCTGAAAACCTCCACTGCAAGCAGGTATTGTATCTTGACGTTTATAACGAACATGTTGAAGAAGCAGGCGCGATGAACCATTTTCATGTGACAAAAGACGGGAAAATAGTCATACCGGAATTCACAGATACGATACTGCGCTCTATTACTGCTATGTCTTTGTTGGAGACTGAAAAAGGACGCGTATGTCAAGAACCTGTTCCGATTCAGGCTTTCATTGACGATGTGCGCGACGGAAGAATAACTGAGGCAGGCGGATGCGGAACTGCGGCAGTCATAACAGCCGTAGGCAGCTATCATTTTGACGACTGCACGCCGCCATTGCGAATCGGCAATGGGGAAATTGGTCCCGTGACAAGAGAGATGTATGAAAAACTTACTGCAATTCAGACAGGAAGAGCTGAAGCCCCATCGGGGTGGCTTCGGAAGGTGCAGAGAAGAAGCCCTGCGCACCCTTTGCAAGTGTCGGTTTCTTAAGCCCTGTAAGATTAATAAATATTCATGCCCGAGCGCTCAAGAAACAAGCCCGAGTGGCAGATAAGGATTGCAAAGGAACGGATAGACATACTGTTCAGCGAGGCTGTAAAGACAAAAGATACACATCTCCGGAAACGCTACATGAGACTTGCAAAGAAAATAGGCATGCGGTACAACGTGCGGCTGGGCGAAAAGAAAAGACTTTTCTGCAGTCACTGCTTCCACTACTTTGGCGCCGAAGCGAAGCGCAGGCTGAAGAACGGAAAAATAGTCATTGCATGTCCCGGGTGCAAGCGCATTGCGCGGCAGGTTTATAAATAATAAGAAATGACGAAGCCACAACTACACTAACCCGACATTAACAGGAAAAACAACGCAGTCAATCAAGGTTCTATAATATTTTTACAATTTTAAGTTTTTTGTCCTTCGTAACAGGACTCGTTTCCGCGCCTGTTACTTGTGTTTACATAAATATAGACATATATCAGTGTATGAATATATAAAGTTTGTTAACATTAATGTTTACATGGTAAGTACAGAAAAACCAAAGACAATAACTATTACATTAGGTGACAGGAAAGAAGGGAGATATAAGAGTTTTGTTGTTTATGGAGAAACACTGGAAGATTTAGAAAAGAAGATTAAAAAATCTCTAAAAGAATTAGAATAAGAAAATCCTTATTCTAAAAGAAACATAAATATTAGAATAAGAAAATCCTTATTCTAAAATGGTATGATGTTATTGAGTGTGTGACAATGAACATTAAGCGCTTCAAAAATCCAAGTGGAAAGCTAGTGGATAGTAAAGATGTTTACAATGGAGAGTGTTATCATTGCTTTATTCCAAATTCCTTGCCGCCTACAAAATTAGAAAATTTCGACAGGTCTTTGGTGGCTTTACTATCGGAAGCTGATACTAATTTTAATCGACTTGTAGGTATGGGCGAACAATTACCAAATCCTTACATATTGCTTCATTCGTACATTAAAAAAGAGGCTGTATTGAGTTCCAAAATAGAAGGCACTCAGGCATCTTTAACTGACTTATTCCTTTACGAATTGGAGAAAAATAAATCAAAAGATGATAGACTTGGGCTAAAAGAAATATCTAATTATGTAATTGCTACAGAACGTGCCATGAAACATATTAGGAAAAAGAGGAAAATATCTCTAGTATTGATTAAGCATATTCATAAGATATTACTTACAGGAGTTAGAGGCGAAGATAAAAATCCTGGCACTTTTCGCGTAACCCAAAATGCTATTGTACCTTACAAGAATTGTCCATTAGATGAAATTAGACTTATACCACCACCGCCAAAATATGTGAATAATTTAATGCTCAATTTACAATCGTTTATTGATAATCCACCAAAAGATATTCCCATCTTAATTCAAGCAGCAATTATTCACTATCAATTTGAAACTATACACCCATTTAACGATGGAAATGGAAGAATAGGAAGATTACTAATTCCACTTTATTTGTGCGAAAAAGGTAATATTCGTCATGCTCTTATTTATCTGAGCGCATTCTTTGAAAAATACGATAAGGAATATAGAGAACGTCTTTTACAAGTTAGCCAGAATAGCGATTGGAATAGATGGTTCAAGTATTTTTTAACTGCAATTTCAGAACAATCAAAAGCATCGATGCAAAGTGTTGAAAATTTAATTAGGTTAAAAAGGAGCTACGATACTACATTAAGGAGAACTAAGGCAAGTAAGAACGTTGAAAGAGTTATGGAATCTCTTTTTGTAAATCCATACACAACTCCTAATAACATTATGACATATTTGAATGTTAGTTATCAAACAGCCGTTAATGTCATAAATACACTAGCAAAACTGGAAATAATTAAAAAATATGATGAAAGAAAGAGAAATAAGGTGTATATTGCACCCAGAATATTGAAAATTATAGATAATGCTTAAATTCTGTAATGACATTTTAAAGCCCTTTGTTTTACAACCTTTCTAAGGCCCGTAAATGTTATAATACCAGATTCAGGTCATGCTTGAAAGGTTTATAAGTGTAGTTTTCCAATGAAATTTGATACTTATGGTTTCGGCAAGAGAAGCAGACCAGCAGAAGCTTGTAACAAAGATGTCTGTCCAGATAAAGGACCATGTTCAGATGCCTGAATGGGCAAAATTCGTCAAGACAGGCATGTCCCGCGAAAGGCAGCCGGAACAGGCAGACTGGTATTACCTGCGCTCTGCCAGCGTGCTCCGTAAGATATACAACGACGGGCCTGTTGGTGTTGAAAAACTTCGCAGCTATTACGGCGGACTGCACCGAAGAGGACACAAACCGGCGAGGTTCGCGAAGGGCGGCGGAAAGCTGCTTCGTACCATACTCCAGCAGCTCGAGACGGCAGGATATGTGACAAAGGAAAAGAAGGGACGCCTGATAACGCCGAAGGGGCAGAAATTCGTTGACGGCGCTGCAAAACTTACAAAATAATTTTTTCTCAGAATGTTTTGATAATTTGTCCATGCCTAGAAAATAACATGAGGGGATTATGATAAAGGTTCGGGATATACTGTCAAGATATGAAAGCGCCAGAGTATCCTACCAGGGCGGAACGACACCAGAAAGCGCCCATACATATGGTTCAGAAGAATTTTTTATCCGAGAATGCATTGAAAACTGTCGCATGAATGCGGAAGTTGAAACTCAATGCATTCTGGATGCTATGCTCTCATGAAACCCGCACCTTTAGGTGCGGGATATTAGGAGCATTTCATAACTGCCGGTTCAAACCTGAATGATTTTACAAAAGGGTATTCGGAACATCTAAAAATCGGCGTTTCAAGATTCGGCAATCCGCCGGTTGCGAAAAGGCTTTTTATAGACAATAACAGAGCTAAGAAATGATAACATGGCTTCAGAAGAAGAAATCAAGAAACGACTGCAGCAGAGAATGCAGGCGCAGATGCAGTCCTCCATGCAGGAGCAGGCACAGTCGCAGGCACAGCAGCAGCAAATGGAAGAGATGCTGAAAACTGTCATGAGCCAGATTCTTGACAGGAAGGCACAGGAAAGACTTTCCAACCTGAAGCTTGTGAAGCCGGAGCTTGCAATGCAGCTCGGTGTTTATCTTGCCCAGCTCTTCCAGTCGGGACAGCTGCGCGAGCGCATAACAGACGAACAGCTAGTGACTATACTTCGCAAGCTGACGGAAAAGCGGGAAACCAAGATACGGAGAAAATAAAACCAGAGTCGCTAAAACAAACACTTTAATACCTAACCGTCCAAGATAACAAAGGTATCAATCCATGGCGGCTTTCTCAGGAAGAAACCTGCACCAAAGAAATGTGAATTGAATATGGCATCAAGAAAACCACTTGGGAAAAAAATAAAGCTCATCGCCTGTCGCACGCAGAGCGCGCCGCGCTGGGCTGACATCAAGAAATTCTCGCTGAAAAGGGCCAGGACCCGCAGGATACGCGTCACTACGAAGCACTGGAGACGCGGCAGAAACAAGGTGTAACCCTTTTCTTTTGGGAAAAGAAAAGCCCTACAAGGTTAAGCTTGCTTAACCTGTACAGGTGAAATGAAATTTCACCTCGTACTGGAAAAGAAAAATATTATAAAAGGTGAAAAGTAATGGCAGAAGAAAAGATATTTACAATCCCGCTGAGGGAGGCGTACAAGAAGGCGGAAGAGAAGAGAGTGCCTTACGCCGCGCGACTTGTAAGGAGCTACCTGCAGACGCACATGAAATCGGACAACGTAAAGCTGGGAAACAAACTTAATGAACAGCTGTGGAACCGCAGCATCTCGCGCCCGCCGAGGCAGATACGTGTAAAGGCGTTCAAGGAAGACGGCGTAGTGAAAGCCGAGCTTATGGGATATGATTATGTTGACTTCAAGGCAGCGCCGAAAAAAGAGCGCAAAGACATGAAGGAAAAGCTCATGGAAAGGCTCGGGCCAAAGGCTCTCAAGAACGAGGAAGAGGAGCAGAAAGTCGAATCTGCCGGAAAGGCGCCCGAAAAAGCGAAGCCGGTGGAAAGGCACGAAGTCGGCGAGAACGCTTAATTACAGAATTATTTTTTTAAGTTCTTCTATTTCATTGAATTGTTTGTCTACAGTGACCAGCGTCAAGTTATTTTCTATTGCATGACTCGCTATCAAAAGATCAGCCAGAGAGAAAGAATTTCCTTTTTTGTCGTAATTATGCTTGAGGTCGCTTAATATGTGAGCCGTTTCTTTCGTCGTATGAATGCACTGGAATTTGTTGAGAAATATCAGTGCGCTTTCCTTGTTCTTTGGTGATTTCGCTTCCAGTCCGTGATAGAATTCAAAATAACTCATGAATGGTATCACAGCAGGCGCCGAATCCTTTTTTGTTATCTCAGAAATGCGTCTCATGACAGCTTTATCTTTTTTTTCCAAACGTATCAGAATGGATGTGTCAAAAGCAAGCGTCATCTGAATCCTTTCTCCTTCCTAAGTTTTTTTACGAAAGACTCCATTTCGTCGGCTTCTTTGTCGCTTAGTATTTTTTCCCCATGAAGTATATCGTCCCAGAATCGTCTGTTCCTTTCTTCGTAATCATCAGTGATTTTTTTGATGATCTTTCCCATGGTTGCGTCATGTTCTGCGGAAAGCATCTTCAGTTTCCTCCACGTTTCTTCGTCAACATCCTTTATTGTTTTTGTAGCCATATGGGTATTATAGTAATACAAGTATTTAAGTATTACTTTTGTGAAAATCATGATTCTTAACCCTTGATTTCCAAGTATATTCCAATGCGCGTCAGGGGAGAGGTGTTCTCTGGCGCACTTCGCGGGACCCCTCTCATAGAAAAATACTACCCGAGACTCGTCGGCCTGGTCGGGTTTCGGCCGTTCAAGGGAACCATGGACGTGAAGCTTGAACGAAGTATCGATATCAGGCCGTTTAGTTCTAAGACTATGGAACATGTGCTGACCAACGGCAGGAAAATAATAACGGCGCACCTGGCGCATGTGAGGATACGAAAATTCTCGGCTGTTTACCAGATAATGGAGCTGCGCACAAAACAGAAGGAAATGATCGAGCACGCCAAAAAGATGGAGGATTCCGCGGAGCGCTTTTCAATAAAAACCTCCCACGAGATTGACGAGCCTTTCTACGACTGCTGGGCAATGCAGTTCATGAACGGCATATACGGCAAAGACATCGTGGAGCTGATTGCGCCGGAAATGATAAAGGAAAAACTGGAGCTCGGCGACAACGACACCGTTGAAATAGAATTCACAGAAATAAAGGAGCCTCATACAAACAGGCTGCCGGAGCCCGGGGGCATAAAGGAGTCCTCTGAATCGTCCCCCGCAAACCGCGGCAATGTCTGAATTCTAGGATTCAATATCAATGAAACTTAGCGGAAATAGGATTGCTCTAGTCGCAACAGTAATTATGCTATTTGCTCTTCTGCCGAGCTATGCAATGTCTAACGTATCCTGTGATACTGATCTTGAAGACGCCCCAAACTACCGCCTTCAGGCGGTATGTATTAAGGGCGTCTTCGGGATCCCATCTTCCAACAAACCCACGACTTCAGTCGTGGGTATACAAGGAAGATGTGATTTCAATATATATTCTGTGGCAAGCTATTGCGCTTCAAATTCTGACATGAATTTCTCTATTTAAGTCATTTTATCAAAAAGATGATTCATGCAAAACATACTCAGGACGAACTTCGACGGCGACCCCAACATCGGGCTGTACGGCTTCGCATCGGACAGCTACTGCTTCACCGGCGCCGGCAGGTACGTAACAAAGCTGAAGGACACCCTTAAAGTGCCCGTGCACGTCGTTCACTTCCTCAATATGGACCTTGCCAAGATATTCTGCGCCGGAAATTCAAGCGGCGTTGCGGTGCCGAAGATAATAGATGATTTTGACAGGGAAGAAACCGAAAAGCTCAGGGAGCACACAAGGGTGATTTCAATCGACACGAACTACTCATCGCTCGGCAACCTCATACTCATGAATAACAACGGAATCGTGCTGTCCCCGCTGCTCAAAAAGCACAGGAAACAGCTGGAAAGCTTTTTTGGCGTGCCCTGCGAGATTTCAAAGATAGCGGGCATGAGCATAGTGGGCAGCCTCGGCTTCGCCACAAACAAGGGATGCCTGCTGCACCCGAAAGTTCGCGAAAAGGAGAAGCGGATGATAGAAAAAATCCTTCAGGTTGACGCGGACATAACAACGGTGAATTTCGGCTCGCCGTACCCCGGAGCCGGACTCATCGCCAACAGCAACGGCTTTGCAGTTTCCGAAGTCACCAGCGGACCCGAACTCGGGCGCGTGACCGACGTTCTTGGATTTCTTTAGAATGAGGTATTGAGAACTTTGATTAAGCCTTTGGTTGTCAAAGTTCACAATAAGGACTTTGTACGAAAGACATATTATTCAAAGTCCTCTATTTATTTCAGGAAGCCTGAATATAATCAATGATTCTTGAAGGCAAGGTATTTTCAGGCGTGAACCGCGGGAAAGAGCTCATCAAAAAATACGAGCCGAGAATCATAGGCATACTTGGCTTGCGCCCTTTTCCCGGCACGCTGAACGTGAAGATGGAACGGGAGACTGACGTAAAAAGCCATTCAACAAAGACAATAGATTTTCTACTCACGGACGGGAAGAGGAAAATCGATGCTTATCTCGCTCCCGTTGCCATGAAACCTTCCCAGAAAACCCTGAGGGGCGTGCTGATAGAAGGGGACGAGACCGTTTCCACTTACAAATGGAAGGGCAAGGACGCGTTTTCCCTGAGAAAATCGGGAAAGATTGCAACATGGGACATAATACGAAGCGACGCAGACCGCGAACTTATCGAATACCTGAAAAACCGCAAAGAGAATGCGCAAAAGCCTGAATGCAAGGGCTGGGCAATCCAGTTCGTTTCAGGCCCGCACAATTACGCGCACCTTGAAATCATTTCCGGCGTTAACATAAAAGAGAGCCTGAAAATAAAAGACGATGACAAGATTCGTATAGAATTTTTGGCGTGAACCGAATGAAAAGACTGAACGACAGGGAGTGGAAGCGGCTCTGGAAAGCAAAGCCGACCGCCTCGTCAGACTGCGTTGTCGTCAGGGGAGACGAGGTGGCTCTTGTAAAAAGAGACACAAAACCGTTCAGGGGATACTGGACGCTGCCCGGCGGACTGATGGACAACGGAGAGTCAATAGAACAAACCGCCCTGAGGGAAGTGAAGGAAGAAACCGGAATTAAAGGAAGAATAATCAGTCTCATAGGCGTTTATTCCTCACCCGGCAGGGATCCAAGAGGCACTTCTCTGTCTGTCGCGTTCCTGATAAAATTTGTCAAGTTTGCAGGCAAGCCTGATCTGGAAAACTCTGAAGTAAGATTCTTTCCCATGAACAAGATTCCGAAGAAGCTTGGGTTCGACCATTTGTTGATTGTTAAAGATGCCTTACGGTGCTACAAGAAAATGAAGAATAAGTAGTTTTCTTGCGCACAGTGCTGTTATCCAAGCCCGTTTTTCCATTTAGATAACATTAAAGCTCTTGCGGAAAAGTAAGAAGAGATAATCATGCCAAAACCAGCAAAGGAAAAAAAGTCCGCCTCAAAGAAGCAGGACAGGCAGGAACTCCAGGAGAAGTACCTGGAACTGCAGGTTCTCAAGCAGCAGATATCCAATTATGTCGAGCAGAAGCAGGCTGTTGACGCGAAAATCAACGAGCTCAACGCCAGCATAGAGGCGCTTAAGGCGCTGCCGAACGTCAAGAAAGGCGAGGAGATGTGGTCCTCCCTGGGCAGCGGCACGTTCGTAAGGAGCGACATAAAGGACGTGGAAAAGGTTCTCGTGGCAATAGGCGCCGGCGTGGTAACGAAGGAAACGCTGCCAAAAGCGATAGAAATACTCGAATCACGCGTGAAGGAGTTCAGCGACATCAACGATGAAATCATAAGGCAGGCAAACACCATGGTTGAGCGGATAAACCAGCTTGAGCCTGAAGTCGAGGAGTTCGCCGAACAGGAAAATTAGGCAGTTGCCGGTATGTTCATGTCATAGTAGTTTATGTGGAACCTGTCGTATTTGCACCTGCTGCAGAAAAATCCCCCGCCGGCTTCCCTGTCGTATTCTGTTGTGATTTTATCCCATACATCCCTGCTGAGCTGAACATAAATTTTTGTGCTTCTCCTCAATCCCGCATTCGGCGGCCAGCACTGCATATGGAACCCGGATTCTTCCATGAAACCTCTTTTTTCAACATTTTTCACGACCCTTAGAAACAGGCGGGGCTTCTTGTACTGGCCAATTGTGCATTCGTGACGGACGTTTTCCCTGTCGTTAGAGCCAGCTACGACGCTCAAGCCGGTCGCGCCGATGTAAGCTCTCATGAAAAAAATATCGCAGGTGCTTTCTTATAGGAATAAAAACCCCGAATACAATCTACTAAGTGATAATCATGTTTGGTTCTCTAAAGAAAAAACTCCAGGAAGCTGTCGAAAAGGTTTCGAAGTCCATAAAGGACGAGCCGAAACCGCAGGAAATGCCTGCATACGTCGAGGAACCCCGTGTACGAACGGATACGGAAAAGCCCAAAGAAGGGCTTCCTGAACCGGAGCTAGCCGCAGACGAAATGCACGAACAGCAAAAAATGGAAAAGCCAAAGGAGACTGCGGAGGCGATAGAGACGCCTATAAAACATACCGCAAGAGCCGCATCTGAAACCAAAACCGAACCTGAAGAATCCCGAGCCGCCGTTCAAAGCCTTGATAAAATAATAGAGGAGACAAAACCGGATTTCGAATCCCAGATACAGAAGAAAATCGAGGAGCTCGAGGATCTCAGGGAAAAGGTTGCAGAGGAAAAACTGCCTGCCGAAATCGCCGAGAGCAGGGTGGAGACGGAGCAAATAGTCCGCGAGGAGAAGCGCTCGCTGCTTGGGAAGATAACAGAGAAAAAGCTCACCGAAGGCGAGATAGAGAAGATACTCAGGGAGATTAGCATCGCGCTGCTGGAAAACGACGTCGCGGTGGAGGTTGCCGAGAGGATATCAGACGACGTGAAGCGGGAACTTGCAGGCGCCGTCGTGAAACGCGGGCGCGTAGAGGATACGATAAATGATGCGCTGAGGCACGCGATGCTCGGCGTGATGAAGCAGGAAGAAATTGACATTGACGAACGGATAAGGAACAAGGACGGGCCTTTCACGATAATGATGGTGGGATTCAACGGAACCGGCAAAACAACCACGCTCGCCAAGCTTGCGCACAGGCTGAAAGAATACAATCCCATACTAGCGGCGGCAGACACGTTCCGCGCGGCGAGCATAGAACAGCTCGAGGAGCACGGAAAGAGGCTCGGGCTCCGCGTTGTCAAGCACACTTACGGCGCGGATTCGGCTGCTGTAATATTCGATGCAAAAAAGCACGCGGCTGCCGCGGGCAGCAGGCTCGTGCTTGCGGACACCGCCGGCAGGAGCCACAGCAACGTCAACCTGATGGACGAGCTGAAAAAAGTGGCGCGGGTGAACAATCCAGACCTGAAAATCCTTGTCCTTGACTCGGTAACCGGCAACGACATATACGACCAGTGCAACCTCTTCAATGAGGCGGTAGGAGTAGACGCGATAATACTCACGAAGGCGGACGTCTATGAGAAAGGCGGCGCGGCGCTCAGCGCAGCGTACACGCTCAAGAAGCCTATATTATTTATCGGAACTGGTCAGGAATACGACGATTTGAAAGAATTCAAGCCTGACGAGATCGTGAAGAATCTTCTTGGATGAATTCAAATTCCTCGGGCTCCTACCGGGCATTAAGTCCCGCGGCATTGAGTTGTGAAGCGTATTCATGGTAGTTGTCCCAAGCGATCGCGTCGTTGATCACCACTGACTTCAATTTTTTCCTGAAAATTCTTGACAGATAAAGCCCGAGTGCCGTGCTTATAAAATCAGACGAACTGTCCAAGCCGCTGTACCATGCATATGCAAAAGGCATGATGACTGCAATCAATGCGGGGGGCGCGTAATCTGACAGACTTGGCATACTGACATGCGTTTCTGAAAGCGCTCTCATGGTTCTTGCGCTAAAAACAGTCTTGTCAACAGCCCTGTAACTGTCGGTAAAATAGAAGTCAAAAGAATGAAGCTCATTGTCCGCGTACCTCTCTACTACATGGAGAACGTGTTTTCCCTGCCGTTCAAGCTCCCCGGTGATGCTTTGCTTTTTCCATTCCGCCTGGCGACGTGACTCAAATTCTTGCACAAAATCACCCAAAACCGGCGCAGTTATTCAAAAAATAGAATAAATTTATTCTGCCGCTTCTTCAACAAGGCGTCTGACAGCATCACGAACAGCTTCGCTCCTGTTGGGATAAACCCCTTTCTTGACGAGAGTCTCGATGTTCCTTATCTGCTTGTCTGTCAGCCTTATCTGCACTGTTTCCATTACCATTTTTCGCACCTCATTTTGTTCTAACAACAAAGTATTAATTGTCGTACGCGACGTGCATTACCCTTGTTGCACGTGGAGCGTTCAATCACTTAACAGTAGTACTACAAACGAAGCCTTTAAAAAGCTTTTAACTACGCTGCAGTCACGAAAATTTAAACAGTAAACCCTATTATTTTTATGAAAGTCCTGAAAATGCATACTGACGGCCTCGGAACCCGAACCCTGCATTACTCTCCGGGGCTTGCGAGAGTCGTCGACCGCCTGCCGGACGGCTACCATTATGCGGGCGATTTTTACGACGCTGTTAAGGCGGTTTGCTGCATGGAAAACGGGGTATCACTCACGGATTCAGACGAGGAGCACCACATATATCTTCAGGAAAGCCGGGGCGCCGGCAGCCTCCGGGAAGCCGAGGCTCTGGGGGATTATTTGTGCGCCGGAGGATGGTACGCATTCGGCGTGACGCGGACCGCATTGCGATTCTCCCGTGCGGATTTGATGAAGCCCTATCAAACCGGGGACGAGATACCTGTGGAAATCATAGTGACGGAAATTCCGGAAGACGTCAGAAGACAGATAGCCGATCCCAAATTCACGCGCGACAATTTCAGGGATGTCGTAGGCAGGATAAACAGGAAAGTTGCGGAAAGGACAATAAAATATGCAAGGGGAGAGGTAATAGCCGAGGTCGACCGGCTCGGCATTTGGACGGAGATAATGCCCGGAACCGCGCATGAAGAGCCGTACGCCCTGCACGCGTGGCTGAGGGAGGGCCTCAGCATCTCGAAAGATCCGATTTCCGGCGAATATGACGTCGTTGTCGGGCGCAGGCATCGCACGCATCGGATGTACCCGGACAAAAAATGCCTCAGCATCGATGCTACATCCAGGCGAACACATTCGGAATTATGGGTTGGCTTTCGTCCTGTGATTCGCTCCGTATAATTCCGAATAAATATCTTCTCCTTCAATTATGCGCATGCTAGGAGCACTTTCCAATAAACTGCGCGACGCGATGGACAAGCTCACGGGAAAAGGAAACATCGACAAGGCTGCCATTGACGACCTTACAAGGGATATACAGCGCGCCATGCTCAGCGCGGACGTAGATGTTGCCTTAGTCCTGGAACTGACTGAGCGCATCCGCAAGCGCGCGTCCGGCGAACTTCCCCCGGGGCTCACAAGAAAGGAGCACATCGTCAAGGTTGTATACGAGGAACTGACGGATATAATGGGGAAAGCCAAGTCGATAATTGAACTGAAGCCCAAGAAGATACTCCTGTGCGGACTCTACGGCTCCGGAAAAACCAGCACAGCCGCGAAGCTCGCTAGATTCTACCAGAAGAAAGGGCTCAAGCCGTTCCTTATATGCTGCGACACCGTGAGACCTGCCGCATACGAACAGCTGGAACAGCTGGCAAAGAAGATAGACGTGCCGTTCTACGGGGAGAAGGGCGAGAAAGACCCTTCCCGCGTGCTGAAGAACGCGCTAAAGAAAGCCGGCGGGGACGTGATAATTGTCGACTCTTCGGGGAGGAACGCGCTTGACAGCGGGCTTATAGACGAGATAAAGGACATCAACAAGATCCTCGGCGCTGACGAGAGAATACTTGTCATACCTTCAGACATAGGACAGGCGGCGAAGCAGCAGGCAACCGCTTTCCACGAGGCTCTCGGAATAAGCGACGTGATAGTCACAAAGCTTGACGCGACGGCGAAGGGCGGCGGCGCGCTCACCGCGTGCTACCTGACAGGAGCCCGTGTTAAATTCATCGGCGTGGGCGAGACGCCGGAAGACCTCCAGCAATATGATCCGGAAAAATTCGTCTCGCGCCTGATAGGGTTCGCGGATTTGGAGACGCTGCTGGAAAAAGCAAGGAGTGTAGTGGACGAAAAATCGGCAAAGAACATCATGAAGGGCGACTTCACAATGGACGATTTTCTGATGCAGCTGGAGTCCATAAACAAGATGGGCTCGATGTCGCAGATACTTGACATGGCGGGACTCGGGAAGACCGTGGCAAAGAAGGGCAACGTCAACGAGCAGGAAGCGAAGATGAAAAAATGGAAGTTCGCCATACAGTCAATGACGCGCGCCGAGCGCAGCGACCCTGAAATGATAAATTCGTCGCGGGTGAGGCGGATTGCGGCGGGCTCGGGACTGAAAGAAAGCGACGTGCGCGAGCTGCTCGCGAACTACTCCAAGATAAAGAAGATGATGAAGCAGTTCTCGCCCGGCAAGATGAAGCGCGGCGGATTCGGCGCGCTCTTCAAGCAGTTCGGGATGTAGCAACGGTGGCTTCTTTTAAGCTTTTTCATTACTATAAGGTTGTGAGTTAATACGACAAAAAAATCCCATACCACCAGAGACGTTGCTGCAGTCGTTCCAATAGGCGGCGACGGAACGAGGTTCTACCCGGCAAGCCTTGACACAAGGAAGCATCTGATTTACATTGCGAACCACCCCGTTCTGGGCGCATCTCTTCACCACTGGATATACGAAGGCGTCAGGGACATAGTTTTCGGCGCAACCGGCTATGAGAACAGGGTCCAGACCAAGCGATTCTTCGGCGGCGGCGGAAGATATTCAAAACTCTCCGCAGACGTGACGCTGTCTTTTTGCAACTATGACGACCGCGAGTTCCTGAAAAAAGGCAGCGCAGATGTCTTCATGTGGGCAATTGATGAATACGCGGAAATGATGGGTGAGAGGGATATACTTCTGATAAACGGTGACAACCTGTCAACCACGAACCTTGACGAGTTCTACCAGGCGCATCATGAGAGGAATGCAATAATGACACTTGGCGTCAAGGGTTTCAACATCAACGACCCGAGAATACGCCAGCTCGGAACAGTTGTGTTCGACGGGCAGAGGAGGATAACTGATTTTGCAGAAAAGGCTGAGACACCCATATCAAAATACGTGAACACTGCGATATGCCTTTTCTCTCCCAAGATACGCGACTTATTGAAGTCTCATGATTTTCGCAAGATGCTGGAAGAAAGGCGCGCAGGCGGAAGGCTTGACGTCGGCGGACATCTGCTCCCTGCGCTTGTAGAGCATCAGGCTCCCGCATATGCCCACGTTCTCACAGGTCCATGGGCGGACATAGGAACACCCGACAGCTTCACAGAAACTACGAGCGATATACTGCACGGTAAATATCCCAACCTCAGGTATCCTGATCATCATCATGCAGGCAATTCACAAGTACACAGCGAAACATTTTCAAGAATAAGGGGTAAGAATGTTGCGTTTGAGGGATATTCAATTGTTGACCGCCAGACAAGATTCGGAGAATGTGTTAGGGTGAAGGATTCCGTGGTGGGAGAAAACGTCGTCATCGGGGACAATGTTGCCATAGATGACACAACTACGCTATTTCCGTTCTCGCGCGTTGATGACGGCGCCGAGCTCAGACAGGCAATAGTAGGCAGCTATACGACGATTGGCAGGGATTGCGTCATCGAGCCCGGCGCATTCCTTGGCGACAACCTTCACCTGCCTCAGGGAACAGTCATAACTGCGGACATGAGAGTGGCAGGCAATCACCACAGGAAAAAAGTAGAGGACGCCAGAATAAATGAAAAACCTATGTACCAGATTGTTGCAGATTTCGACTTTGACGCTTTCGGCTTCAAGGAAGTCCCCAGCGAGTAAATGTTTTTAAGAATTCCGCACAATCAGTAGCCTATGATATCATATCAGGATTTTGACAAGGTGGACATACGCGTCGGCAAAATAATAAGCGTTGAGAACTTCCCGGAGGCAAAAAAACCGGCGTACAAGCTCACAATCGACATGGGGCCTCTTGGCTTGAAGCGCAGCAGCGCGCAGATTTCTCACTACAGCAAAGAAGAGCTGCCGGGCAAACTTGTGCTTTGCGTCGTAAACTTCCCGCCGAAGCAGGTTGCAAACTTCGTCTCGGAAGTCCTCACGCTCGGCGTCCCGGACGAGAAAGGCAGATGGACGCTCATTCAGCCCGACTCTGATGTGCCGCCGGGCGGGCGGATGGCGTAGATGCTTTGATCCTGCGGATTCTATAGCTTACCGATACGTTTCTCATTTCAAACGGTCCGAATCTGTATACTCTTTCAGAGGTCATAGTTTCAAGCGAACCGTCCGGATTTGTTCTTGCGTCGAAAACGAACGGCATCAGGAGGAACCTAATGTCTTTTGTAGGTACGCCTGTGATCTCGCCGAGCAGCCTGTCGCTGTAGTAGTGCCTATCAGGCGAATAAGAAACAAGCCTTGAGATTGCCGCATCCTGTATCCTGAATGCCCCGAACAGCGTATAATGCGACACCACCATCATAAAATTTTCAAGTTAACGCTTATAAACTCTTTGCGACAATACAGGGATAGAAAAAATGCTCAATGACGCTTCAGTTCGTCAGGGAGCGACTTTCTGCGACGCCATCCCATTGCGGAGCATCGCACACTCGAATTGCAAACCGCATACTTGCGATCGTTGTTTTCGAAAAAGGTGATAAAAATGGAAATACAGCCTCCAATGAAACAAATGGGTTACGACCGAGCTATAGTTGTGTTCTCTCCAGAGGGGAGAATGTACCAGGTGGAATACGCGAGGAAAGCGGTTGAAAAAGCATCCACCGTGGTGGGCGCCACGTTTACAAATGGAGTCGTGCTTACGGCAGCGCGCTCTATCCAGAAGCTTCTCGTGCCGGAAAGCGTCGAGAAAATATCCAAGGTGGACGACCACATCGGCATAGCGTCATGCGGAATCCTTGCAGACAGCAGGATTCTTGTTGATTACGCAAGGGTCAAGAGTCAGGTGAACCGCATCACTTACAGCGAACCGATAGAGATATCCGCGCTGGTAAAGGACATCTGCGACAGGAAGCAAAGATTTACGCAGATGGGCGGCATAAGGCCGTACGGTGTCACGCTCCTGGTTGCGGGAATGGACGGAACGCCTCATTTATATGAGACAGATCCGTCCGGCACCATGCGCGAGTGGAGGGCACACGCAGTTGGCAGGGGCAGCAAGGACGCGAGGAAAGTCCTCATGGAAGAATACAAAGACGGGCTGACAAAGGAAAAAGCCACCGAACTCGCGCTCAAGGCATTAAAGTCAGGAGAAAAGAAGCTGACGCTCCGCTCTGTCGAGGTCGGGTTTGTCGAGAACGGCAAGTTCAAGCTGATGGACAAGAACGAGCTGAAAGAGGTTATGAAGAAGTTCATTTAACCCTTTTTCTTTGAAAAAGAAAAAGCGCTACCGGAAAAAGAAAATATTATTGGGCGGCTCGCTGGCGCTTCGCTCTTTCTTTAAGAACTTTTTTATTTTATCTTTGAGAATGCCTGAAGAAGTAGCGATCCAAATGACGCTCGTAGAGAACGGACTTGGGCAAAGGGCTGTTCCTATTTATTTTGCCTCCTTTCACGTCCCGCTAGAATTATATAACGACGACGCTGCCAACAGGGGAGCTTTTTCACGAATGAGTGACGCACAAAACGCCGACGTTGAAAGCTCTTTCGTTTACCACTTTACTGACAAGAACTACGGCAGAGAAGTCTTCTACGTATCGTCACCTGATGAGTTGCATACTGCCAGCATTGCAGGCGCGATTCTCCAAGGATTCGGCGTTGAGCATAGGATTGCGCCAAAAACTGCTCACTGATGTTCAACCTTGCCTTTGACCTTCATTAAACCTTGTTTTTTATTTTGGCTAAATCCATTTAGACTTTTTGCGCTACAAAGAAATCACGCTTATAATAGCTGTCATCAGGCAGCCTGAATTCATGTTCCCTGTACCCAAGAGCTTCAAAGCTCCTTTGACTTGGAGAAAAATCTGAAGGTAAATCCTCACAATTGTTGCTGCATGCGAAAAAAACACCGTCGGGCTTGAGGACTTTCAGCATTTCTCGTCCTACGTACTGGATGAACCTTGCCTTGTCTTCCCGGCGCATTGAAACCGCAGGTTCTTCGTGATATGATGTTCCAAAAGGGTGAGCCCGACAAAACTGTCCGCCTTCCTGTGGGTTTGGATACATAAATTGAATATAAATCACATCGGCGCTATTTTCAGGGAGATACGCCGCTATATTTTCCCATTTATCTTGCAAAAACCTGACTCCGCTTTTCTCAATCACATGCCTTGGCGGCGTCATTGTATGATCAATAGCTGTAGTTCTTACACCTTTCGAACCCATGTATGAAAGGGCTGCTATCCCATATATGCCTGTTCCAACTTCAACTACTTGCGCGCCTCTTGGTTCAACAAATGTGGAAAGGAATGAAATTACCGGAGCGTAAAATCCTATTGGAAGCCACGGATTATCAGACTGCCAGTCAAGATACCTGTTCATTTTCAGGAAACATTCTATTTCATGTTCATAGTGCTCCCTGGTTTCCCGATCGAGACCTAGCGTTTTCATGGCTTTGTTTAAAAAGTAGCTCTTGTTTAATAAGTAGGAAAAGTGTTTAAAAAGTCAGTTGTAGGTTATCGATTCTAATTTTTAAAGGCTATATACAATCTGTCAATATGGTCACAAAGGATGAGGCAAAAAAGGAAATTAGGCGTTTAGTTGAACTATATCTTAAGGATAAGGAAAAGTGGCAAAGAATAAAGGAAACCGAAACCCGTTCTAAATTCATAGACCAGATGTTAAAGGCGTTGGGATGGGATTTTGATTCTTTAGATGAAGTCCAGATGGAAGAAAGTGTATCTAATGAGTCAACAAAAAAGAGGGCAGATTATACTTTCAGACTTAATGGAGTTATTCGACTTATAGTAGAAGCAAAGGCAATCAGAGAAGATTTATCGAAGAAAGACTACATAGACCAAGCGATTGGTTACGCTTACAATAAATCATGTTCGTGGGCTGTTCTAACGCATTTTGAAGGCATAAAGATTTTCTTTGTAGATGAGGAAGGTGTACCATTTAGAGACATTGTTTTAGACGATATTAGCAGATTTGACGAGAACTTTGATAATTTATGGCTCATTTCAAGAGAGAGTTTTGTATCAAATACCATAGATAAAAAAGCCGAAGACGAGGGCAGGAAAAAGAGAAAAATAAGAATAGATGAGCAACTTTTTCAAGACTTGAATGTCTGGAGAGGACATCTATACAAGGATATTAAAGCGAATCATGGCACAAAGTATAAAGATGAAGAAATAGAGGAAATTGTCCAGAAAATCATAGACCGACTTATTTTCATACGTAAGATTGAAGACTTGCAAATAACAGAACCAATATTGAAAAGTTTGGTAAGGCAAAACAGACCAAATACTTACAAGGAATTAAAGCTCATTTTCAAAAAATTCAACGAAGATTACAACAGCAAACTATTTGGCGAATCAGAAAAAGACGAACATGAAGCAGATAAAATAGAAGTCGGAAATAAGGCAATCTCACAAGTCATTGAAGGGATGTATAAGCCGTCTGGAAGAACAGTAGAATACAATTTTGCCGTTATTGATGCTGATATTTTGGGTAACATTTATGAGAGGTATCTTGGTTACATTCTGAAAAAACATAAGATAGTAGAAGGTCAAGCACACAGAAAAGAGCAAGGAATTTACTATACGCCAACCTATATTGTTAATTACATTGTAAAGAATACATTGGGCGAATTGCTTAAAGACAAGAAATTAAATCCAGAAAAAATTAGAATTTTAGACCCTGCTTGTGGTTCTGGTTCATTTTTGATTAAGTCGTTTGATTATCTGAATAATTATTGGACAAAGAAAGAAGGCAAAATAGCTCAAACTACGCTGGACTTGGAAGCTGGTATTACATTCACAAGAAAGGCACAGATTGTGAAAGAAAACATATTTGGCGTAGATTTAGATTCAAAGGCTGTGGAAATTGCACAGTTGAATCTTTTGCTTAAACTTGCTGAAAAAAAGCATAGGCTTCCTACATTAAGAAATAATATCAAAATTGGCAATAGCTTGATAGATGATGAGAAAATCTCAAACAAGGCTTTTAAATGGGAAAGCGAATTCAAAGAAATTATAGCGGGGGGGGGGCTTTGATGTCGTTATTGGTAATCCTCCTTGGAGTGCAAAGATATCCTCTGACCTCAATAAAACATTAGCTAAAAAGTATGGAATAAGCGAAAAAAACATCAATATATGTGCATTGTTCGTTTTGGAGGCTCTAAAGAAAGTTAAACCAAATGGCTATTTTGGATTTCTTTTGCCAAAAGTTTTGATTAAAAACGGAGCATACTATCACGTTAGAAAGGAGATTTTAGAAAACTACAAAATAAAACAGATAATTGATTTTGGTCAATTCCCTGAAGTTGCTTCTGATGCAATAGGATTAATTATTAAGAAGACAAAAGACAAATCTGAAACAGATATATTTTTGTTTGAAGATAATTCAATTAAAAAAGAAAATACAATAAATCAAGATATCTTTACCAAAAGCCAATCTCTTGTTTTTTCGTTAGGTATTAATTCAAATATACAGAAAATCATTGACAAGATAAAAAATAACACAAAAGCACTTGGAGAGATTTTTGAAATTAAAAGAGGTATAGAATTGGGTCAAAAAGCCCTAATAATAGAATGTAATAAATGTGGAACTTACAATGAAGCGCAAACAAAATATTATGGGTCTATAGAAAAGAAATGTAAAAAGTGTAAAAATAAGCTTGTAATTACAGAGCAAAATACAATACAAATCAGCTCAGATAAAAAGGACAATAAATACACACAAGAATGCATTTCGGGGAATCAACTTAAAAGATATTCAATAGTGGATTCATACTTCATCAGAGCAGGACTGAAAGGTATAGATTACAAAGAAGAGGCTTTTAATTGTCCAAAGATTTTGATAAAGAGAATTTCAACAAAAATTGAAGGAACATTTATAGATAAGAAACTCTTGGCATTTAATACTGTATATTCTATTTACAACAAAAACTTCAAAAGGAATTATTTACTTTATACGTTAGGTATATTGAATTCTAAACTAATACATTTCTTTTATGAACACTCATACAACGTAGGCATGAACTTAACAACACAAGTAACTATAGACTTCTTGTCAAAAATTCCAATAATGACTGTTACAGAGTCTCAACAACAAAATTTAATTAATCTTGTAGGAAAAAATATTTTGTTACAAGAGCAATTAAATCAAATTAGGGACAAAGACACAGATGAAAAGAAGAATTTAGAACAAAAAACTATGGAAGTAAGTAAGGAAATAGACAATATAGTGTATGCCATTTATAAAATAACAAATGAAGAAAAAAATATAATAGAAGATAGTTTGAAGTGATATTCATGGGAAGAGCGAGAATGTATGCAAAAACAAGAGAAAAATATATACGCAAAATGTCTGATAAATCCTTAATTGAAAAGCAATATCAAGAAGTTCCTAACAAGAATATAACAACTTCTGAAGTGATTTGTAAAAAATGCGGATTCAAAGCAAGATATAAATTCTTCAGATGTCCAGAATGTAATGAGCCTCAATAGAACTATTCATTTACATCATCGGATTCTTTGCTTTCAGGATGGTGTTTCTTTTTTTCTGTTTCTGGTCTATGCTTTTCTGGGGACTCAAGAGATAGTTTTTTCATAACTCTATTGACCAGTCCAATTAATTCATCTTTTTGTCCTTTTTTTTCTAAAATAAATTCTGAAAGAAGCTTTAATGATTCATCATTTGTGGCATTTAGTTTTTCCGCTACTGTTTCGGCTAATGTTTCTATCTCATTATGCGAAGCTGGATGAAGGGCATATTTTAATTGAAATAAATGTAGTGCAATATCTTTCGATGGTTCTATTATTGGTTTATCATGATACGTTACTTTTCCTTGCGTTTTTATAATTTGTAGACCTTCAAAATATCTTTTTGTAGCCTCTTTTGAATTGACGCCTTTGAAGTGTTTTTTGACGTAATTTTGAATAACGCTTTCCGTTACATTTCTATTTCCAAAATGCGTATGTAATTCTTTAAACATAGAGTTTGATATAAACATTTCTTTTAAAGATTCTGAATTATTAACTGCTACGCCTTTTCCAATATTTGTTAATATCCATTCTCCAGAATCGGTCTTTTCAACCAATTTATAAGCATCTCTAAGGGCATTTAAAATTCTGACAACTTTCTTTTCATGAAATCCTGTATATTGAACAATATCATCAAAAGACATATCACTACCCTGTGCCTCTTTCCAGAATTTCTTTGCGTAATCTAATGCCTGTGTAAATGTAGTAAAAGGTAACTTATTCTTAGTGCCTTTTGGTCTCCCTGTTTTTCTTTTTTTCTCTTTAACTTTTTGTTTATCTTTCATATCAATTCTTTATTATAGTAGAGTTTTTAAACGTATCGTTGCCATCTTCATTCATGGGAAATCTATAGAGTTCCATATAGCAAAATGGAAGTAAATACTATTCCCATATATTCACATGGGAATTGAGAAAGGCTTAAAAAGACTTGTGTCATATATTTAGAAGTAGAAAATGAGGGTGGCGTTACCCGCAACCTACACGAGTTCCCAAGAAGTTGATATCAGCAGGCTACAACCTGCACGACAACCGATAGGATGGCTTGAGGTGACTGTGAATAGGAAGCCGCCACCTGATTCTACTATTATTATACTCACAAAATTATTAATTCTTTCTCAGGCTGATGAAGGCTGTTTTCCCTTAGCCGTTTTAAGCTCTTTTCTGAGCAGATTTTCAAGCATATCAGATATGTCCATGTCCTTGTCAATGCAGTATTTCTTTACCTCTTTCCATAAGTCTGGGTTAATTTTGATGCTTGTGGTCTTCCTGACTACTTTTGTCTTTTCTTCTGTCATATATCAGTATTATAGTATTATAGCTTTAAATACTTTTGCAGGGACATATAGTATTACATAATACAATAATACTTATGAAGGTGATAAACGTGAAACAAGAAAATGAAATAAGGAAACAGAAGGGCTTGGAAATACTACAAACGTGCCGAATAATGCACAGAGATAAAGGCGGATATGTAGTCCCTTCGCAAAGTGGTAGCGGAGCTTATATAGTCCAATACAAAGACTTCAAGCCTGTCTGTGAATGTCCTGACTTTGAGAAGCATGGAACTTTAGGAATTAAATGCAAACATATCTGGGCTGTTGAACTCACGATAAATAAGCAGAAAAACCCTGACGGCTCAACGACAATAACAAAGTCAGTAAGAGTGACATATGGTCAGGATTGGTCTTCTTACAATCAAGCCCAGACCAATGAAAAGCACTTATTTCAAAGATTCCTTTATGATTTGTGCGGAGAAGTAAGAAATCCTGTTCATACATTTGGAAGACCTTCTCTGCCTTTAGCTGATATGGTTTTTGCCTCTGCTTTGAAAGTCTATACGACCTTTTCATGCAGACGCTTTGTTTCGGATATGAGAGAAGCGAAAGAAAACAACCTCATAGACAAGGTATGCAGTTATTCAAGCGTAAGCAATTACATGCGGAACGAAGAATTAACGCCTGTTCTTTTAGACCTCATAGAGAAGTCAGCAAAGCCATTGAAAGCCATAGAAACAGATTTTGCCATAGACAGCTCTGGATTCGGAACTTCAAGATTTGACAGATGGTTTTCCTTCAAGTATGGTAAAAATCTTGAAAGCCGAATATGGATTAAGGCTCATATAATAAATGGCGTGAAGACGCATATAATTTCTGGAATAAAGATAACAGAAGCATATTCGCATGACAGCAAAGAGTTCATAGAACTTGTAGATAAAACAGCAAAAACTTTCCAGATAAACGAAGTTTCAGCCGACAAAGCCTATTCTTCAAGAGCCAACATAGAAGCCGTGGAAAGCGTAGGCGGGACAGCCTTTATCCCGTTCAAATCAAACACAAGCGGAAAGCAGAGAGGCTCTATGCTCTGGAAGAAAATGTATCACTACTTCATGTATAACAAGGAAGACTTCTTACAGCATTACCACAAAAGAAGTAATGCCGAAACAGTCTTTCACATGATAAAGGCAAAATTTGGAGATTTCGTAAGAAGCAAAGAGTGGACTGCACAGGTAAACGAAGTTCTTTTGAAAGTGCTTTGTCATAACGTCTGTGTAGTCATACAGGAAACTTACGAACTTGGAATACAGCCAAATTTCTGTTTAGAAAGTAAGGAGAGTGTTTAATATGTCAGCATGAAAATTGATTATTTAAACAAAGCTCGTTTTCATTGCATCTTCATATGCCTTTTCACGAATATCCCTGGGAATTTCGTCTTCCCAATATCCGGGCACATGCGGGATATCTTTCATCTTTAGAGAATAGAAACTGTCTTTAAAAGTCAGATTTTCCGCAATATCTCAACCATCTTGACCGCAGCCTCGACGGCAGCGGCGCCGCAGTCCAGCCTTTTGAGGGCCTGTTCCTCCGTGGCGCCCGGTCCTATTATTCCCATGCCTACCGGCTTGCTGTACTGCAGCTCGAGCTTTTTGAGGGCTTTGCTCACTACCAGCCCCATCTGCTCGCCGTGGAGCGTTTCGCCCTTCTCTATGAAGCCTGACACTGCAACGCAATCAACATCGGCACGCCCGAGAAGCTTCTTCACGACAACCGGCGCCTCGTAGCTTCCCGGAACCTCGACAACCTCTGCGATGTCAGCGTCCAGCTCCTCGGCTTTCTCTCTCACCCTCGCGAGCATTTCCTCTGCTATCTGCCTGTGGAACTTACCAATCACAATTGCGATGCGAATTTTTTGCATATCCATGTCAAATACCATACTTTATCATGATATAGACGTATTTATCCCTTCATGACCGAAGAATATTCGGTGCAGACGTGGAAGTTATATTCTTCATTCTTACGCTGGTCGGACTCGCCCTTTTCGAGATAGTAAGCAGCATCGACAATGCCGTGATAAATGCCGATGTGCTCTCCACGATGTCCAAGAGGGCTCGGCGATGGTTCCTTCTCTGGGGAATACTTTTCGCCGTTTTCGTGGTGCGCGGGCTTCTGCCGTTCATTATAGTCTACTCGCTCAACCCGTCGCTCGGCTTCTGGGGCGTCATCAACGCGACAATAAGCGGCGACACAGCCGTGATACAGGCTATAGAAGCGTCAGCCCCGCCGCTCCTTGTTGGTGGAGGCGTTTTCCTGATTTTCCTTTTCTTCCACTGGATTTTCATGGAGCCGAAGAACTACGGGCTTTTCGGCGAAAGTTACATACACAAGAGGGGCGTATGGTTCTACGCAATCGTCTCCATAATACTTTCAGTAATTATCTGGCTTTCGATTCATGTCAACCCGACAATGGCTTTCGGCGCGGCAATGGGTTCCACCGCTTTTTTCATCACTCACGGCTTCAAGCAGAATGCAGAACAGAAAGAAAAGGAAATGCTGTCAAAGGAAAGCCACATGAGCGACTGGGCGAAGATAGCATACCTCGAGGTCATTGACACCACATTCTCCATAGACGGCGTGCTCGGCGCGTTCGCGTTCACGCTGTTCGTTCCGCTCATACTGCTGGGCAACGGCGTAGGGGCGGTTGTGGTGCGGCAAATCACCGTGAGCAACATCGAGAACGTCAAGAAGTACAAGTACCTGAAGAACGGCGCGATGTACTCCGTTGCTTTCCTCGGCATCATAATGGTGCTTGACGCGTTCGGCGCGCACATCCCGTCGTACGTGTCGCCAATAATTACAGTCCTGATAATTGCATACTTCTTCCTTAAGTCAAAGAGGGCGCTTGCTATCGAGAACAAGGTGCGGATCGTGACAATCAAGAAATAGTTACAGCACTTTCCTCATTATCTCTATCGTATGGCTGCAGAGGCTGATTACCCTTATAGTGCGGAAGGATATGTCACCTTCCCTGTGCTCATACAAACCCGGATTTTCCGAGCACACTGCACGCATCGCAGCTTCTGCTTCTGTCCTGGCTTTGTACGACGGCAGCAGCCCCGGACTGTCAAAGGTTGTCCCATTTGGATATACGAAAGCCTCGTGCTCCGGTCTCTGTTCCCTGCCGTCTACTACCCTGCAGACGCTCTGCTGAACGTAAAAGCCGGGCTCCAATTCATGCTTCATCAGGAAAAAATGCGCTGAGATTATTTAAGATTGATTTTCGCTTAAATACTTTCCCCTCCAAATTTGCAGTAATACAACTGTTCAATGCACGATACGATTACTTGCAGAGGACAGTATTTACAAGGTGAACAGATGGTTACAGTCGATGAGGCGATTATCGCCAAACTGGGAAAAGACGGAAAACATTTCGAGATTCTGGTTGATTCTGACATAGCTTACGACCTGAAGGAAGGCAAAACTGTTTCTGTTTCAAGAATGCTTGCCGTCAATGAAGTGTTTGTAGACGCAAAGAAAGCAAACCGCGCCGCGCCGTCGGACGTCCAGAAGGCTTTCGGCACAAATGACATTGAAAAAATAGCCGTGGAAATGGTCAGGCACGGAGAAATACAGCTGACTACTGAATTCAGAAGGCGCAAGATAGAGGAAAAGAAGAAGCAGATTGCCGCGTTCATAAGCAAGAACGCAATCAACCCGCAAACCAAGCTGCCCCACCCGCCCGAGCGCGTGATGGCGGCGATGGAACAGGCTCATATTTCCATAGACCCTTTCAAGCCCACAGACCAGCAGGTCGAGGACGTGATAAAGGCGGTGAAGACGGTGATGCCGATTTCTGTTGAAGAGACATCGCTGACGGTGGAGATCCCCGCAAAGCACAGCGCCCGCGCTTACGGAGTGCTGAAGGAATTCGGGATGCAGCAGGAGAAGTGGCTGTCTGACGGAAGCCTTGTGGCGAAGATAACCATACCGGCGGGCGCAAGGGAGAGCGTGTTCAGGCGGCTGGGCGCGGCGACTGAAGGAAGCGCGAAGATAGAAGAGGGAAAATAATATTTACAAAATTGGAGTGATAAAACATGAGAAACAAAATAAATTTTGTTTGTATATCGAAAACAAAAAACGCGGGTGTTTTCAATGAGTGAAAGAAAACTTGCGATACCGGGCGATTTCCTCGGCGAGGGACGCGCCGGACACGGGGCGTACGAGGAAGACTCGAAGGTGTTTTCCTGCTGCATAGGACTTGCAGAGGAGAAGAACGGGATGCATTTCGTAATCCCGCTCAGCGGAATATACAACCCGAAGCGCGGCGACGGAGTCATAGGCAAGATTGAGGATGTCGCTTTTTCAAGATGGATTGTCGACGTCAACTCGCCTTATGAGGCTGTTTTGCCGCTGGCGGAGGCTACCGAGGAGTTCATAGATTTGACGAAGAATGACATGACGAAATACTTCAATTTTGGCGACCTTATATTCGTCGAGATTTCTTCCGTCTCGCAGACCAAGAACGTCCAGCTTTCCATGAGGAACAGGAAATGCCGAAAACTTCGCGGAGGCAGGCTGATCAAGGTCACCCCGGCGAAAGTGCCGCGCATCATAGGAAAAGCGGGCTCGATGGTCGAGATGGTGAAGCAGATGACCAACACGCAGATAGTGGTCGGACAGAACGGCATAGTCTGGGTAAAGGGCGACCACGAGGACATCGCCATGGACGTAATCTCGATGATAGAAAGAAAATCGCATGTTCACGGGCTCACCGACCATGTGCGGGCTTACCTGGAGGATAAGATGAAGGACGCCCCGAAGGTTGAAAGGAGAAAATACCAAGAAGACGAAGAGGAAGAGCATTTTGACGAAGGCGGCGGCGAATTCCAGCCATAATTACAGGAGATGAAAAAATGGAACTAATAACAAACGGAATAAGAATTGACGGGCGCAAACTAGACGAACTGAGACCGATATACGCAGCCGTGGGCGTCCTGAAGAATGCCAACGGCTCTGCAATGTTCAAGCTCGGGAACACGACAGCAATAGCCGGCGTTTTCGGGCCAAGAAAGGTCTTCCCGAAGCACCAGGAAGAGGCTGAAAGGGCAATAATACGAACCAAGTACAACATGGCGCCTTTCGCAACAACCGAACGCAACAGGCCCGGCACGAACAGGCGAAGCACGGAAATATCCATGGTAACCAGGCAGGCTCTCAGGCCGCTGCTGTTCCTGGACGAATTTCCGAAGACGGCAATAGACGTGCACATAGAGGTTCTCCAGGCTGACGCGTCAACCAGATGCGTCGGAATCAACGCGGCGGCGCTGGCGCTGGCTGATGCCGGCATACCGATGCGCGACCTCGTATCTAGCTGTTCTGCAGGAAAAGTCGGCGAAAACGTCGTCCTTGACGTGGCAGGAAAAGAGGACACCGAAGGCGAGCTTGACCTTCCGATAGCCTACTACCCGAAGAAGAAGCAGATAACGCTTCTTCAGATGGACGGGGTTACCGACAGCAAAGAGGTAAAGGAAATCATAAAACTTGCCATGAAGGGCTGCGAAAAAATATACGAGGAGCAAAAACGTGCCCTCAGAAACAAGTACAAGCTCGAGGAGGGCGAATAATATGAAGCAAGAAAATCTTGAAATAGCTTCTTTCGAAAACCGGAGGTTTTCAAAATGATAGAAATAGACCCATTATTGGTAAGAGAAGTGATAGAAGGCGGAAAGCGCGTGGATTCGCGGCAGCATGATCAATACAGGGAAATCAGCGTTGAAACTAACGTTGTTCCCTCCGCCGAAGGCTCGGCAAGAGTGCGCCTTGGCGACACCGAAGTGCTCGCAGGCGTCAAGATTGACGTAGGCACGCCCTTTGGAGACACTCCCGACGAGGGCGTTCTCATGGTGGGCACGGAATTCGTGCCTCTCGCTTCGCCGGAATTCGAGAGCGGACCTCCGGGCGAGGAAGCCATAGAAGTGGCACGGGTGGTTGACCGCGCAATTCGCGAGTCGAAATCCATAGACGTGAAGAAGCTTTGCATCACGCCAAAGGAAAAGGTGTGGATGGTGTACGTGGACATAGACGTGCTGGACGACCACGGCAACCTTATCGATGCGTGCTCGCTGGCTGCTCTGGCTGCGCTCATGACGTCGAAGCTGCCTGTGCTTGATGAGGACGGACGCGTAGACCACGACAAGAAAGGCACTGAGCCGCTTCCCATTGAGGGCAAGCCGATTTGCACGACTTTCGTCAAGATAGGCGACCAGATAATAGCCGACCCTTCGCTGTCGGAAATCCGCGCGATGGACGCGAGGCTGACTGTCGGAACGTTCGAGAAGGCCGGGCAAGTAAAGCTTTGCTCGATGCAGAAGGGCGGGACGGCAGGCATGACGCTCGACGAGATTGACAGAATAATCCATCTTGCCGAGCAGAAGGGCGCAGAGCTGAGAAAGCACATCAAGTAGCCCTTTCACCTATTTCTTTCTTTTTTATCATCTATTTTCCAGAATATACTGGGTTAATAAACGGTACAACCTAATAAGGCTGCCGCCCTAAGAGACAGCCATGAGAGTTTTCATGGCGGGAACGGGCGCCGTCGCTTCTGTAATGCTGCGTTTTCTGGCCAGGGAGCGCTATATTGACGAGATTATATGCGCCTCCAACAGGCCCCAGGAGGCAAAATTCCTCCCAAAAAGCGCCAAAATAAAGGTAAGGGCGGTCAACCTTGCAAACAGGCGCGAGATACTGGAACACGCGAAGGGTGCAGAGTGCATAATAAACGCGAGCCTGCCTGATTTCAACGAGGCGCTGATGGAAGCCGCCCTGAAAATTGGCTCGAACTACCAGGATCTCTGCTCCTTCCTTTATGACCTGAAAACCACGGAGCAGCTCAGGTTCCACAAGAGGTTCGCGAAGAAAGGGCTTGTGGGCATGATAAACACGGGCGTGTCGCCTGGCGTCACGAACGTCCTTGTTGCGAATGCCGCCGACAGGCTGGATTCCGTGTCTGAAGTAAAAATACGGGTTTTCGAGGACCAGCAGTCGGAAGAGATACTGTTCTCATGGTCGCCCCATGTAATAATAAACGAGGCGATATCCCCGCCGCTCGTGTACCGCAACAGGAAGCTGGCTTTCGAGAAGCCGTTCGGGGCTGTCGAAACCTACGAGTTTCCCAAGCCGATAGGCAAGAGAAAGGTTGTTGCGCTTTATGGCGACGAGGTGTCAACATTGTGCACGAACATAGGAGCGAGGAACATAAACTACAAGGCGGCAGGCTCGGACATCGAGGTGCTGAAGGCATTCTACAAGCTCGGGATGTTCAAAACCGAATACGTCAGGGTGAAGAAGAAAAAAGTGGTGCCTGCCGACGTTTTTCAGAAGCTGGCGCCGGCAATTCCCGACCCGACAATGATGATCAAGCTTCTCAAGGAAGGCACCATAGAGAACGCCGTGCTTGCGTGCTCCACCGAAGTGAGCGGCAGGAAGGACGGCAGGAAAGTGAGCATAAGGAGCAGCATAGTCTACCCGACAATAAGGCAGATATCGAAGGAGTTTCCGGGCGCCACCTACGTGTCATATCCCACCGCAATATCAGCATTTGCGTTCTACAAGTCAATGCACCTTGTCGACAGCAACGGAGTTTTTGCCCCTGAATCGCTGTCAAAATCCGTGAGAGAGAACATCCTGCAGGAACTGAAGAATGCCAGGATAAACGTACTGAACAGCCTTAGAAAAGGCTAGACTACTTTTTTGCGGCAAGCGACACTGCCTTCTTTTCGTTTCTATACGGCAGAGACGTTTGCCTTTGTGCACGCAAGGAGTTTCGCTCCCTGCCGTACAATATGTTAAGCATGAACGGCGTGGCAATTGTCGTAAGGAATGCCATGAAAACTATCGCCGAATAGACACTGTTTGTTATCACGCCAAGCGTTATGCCGTACAAGCCTATGATGAGAGCAACTTCTCCGCGCGGCATCATTCCCACGCCGACTATCTTTGCGTCGCCCGACGAGAAGCCGAGCCTCTTCGCAACGTACCCGCAGCCGATTATTTTTGACAGCGCAGCCACGACAGTCAGCGCTATTATGAAGGGCCAGACGGCGAGGGCGTCGGACAGGCTGACTATTATTCCCAGCGAAACGAAGAATATCGACGTGAAGATTGCCTCAAGATACTCCGTGCCGGCGTAAAACAGTTTCACGTTCCTGCTGCGCGCCAGCGACACGCCCGCGAGGAACGCGCCGACTATTGCCGACAAGCCGATGTACTCTGCAATAAAGCTGTAGGCGAAAGCCAGTCCCATTGCGAGCATGAATGTTGTCTTGGGAGAATGAACTCCTATTACATGATAATCGAAGAAATCGACAAGGCGGGACAGCAGCTTGTCTCCCACAAGTATTGCCACAATCACGAAGACAAGCGCCTTTATCACAGTCAGCGCCACGCCTGCAACCTGCAAGCCTCCCGGCACAGAAGCAACCACCGACAGCACTATCAAGCCTAATATGTCGTCTATGACAGCCGCGCCGATGATGAGTTTCGCGGTTTCGCTGTTGATTTTGCCGAGCTCCTTCAATACCGCGGCGGTTATGCCTATGCTTGTTGCCGAGATTGCCGCGGCGATGAAAAGAGACGACACTGAATCGAGGCCGAATGCCAGCGCGGTGAGATAACCTGCAACAAAAGGCACGGCAACGCCGGCGAGCGCGACCTGGAACGCTTTTCTTGTATAAATCTCGCGAAAATTGGATTCCAGCCCCACCAGGAAAAGCAGTATTATGCCGCCGATTTGGGCGAGTATGGAAACGTCCGCATAATCAACAAGGGAGAATACGCTCGGCCCGATGGCGATGCCGACGATTATGAGCCCGATGCTCACGGGCTGCCTGATGCTGCGGGAGAAAAGGTAGCCGACAAGCGCGGCAAACAGCACTATGGAAAGTTCGAACCAGATGAGTTCCATAAACAGGAATTATTCTTTGGGTGCATAAAAAGATGCCGCATCCGGATAGTCAGGCGACGCCTCTATGTCGTATCTCAAATCTTTTGCCTTGCGTCCAATGAAATCCCTGAATTCCGGAAGATGCTTCTCGTCTCCAAGCTCGAAGTCAAAATTGATGTGTCTTCTGTCGTGTATCACATGCGTATGACGGCCGTATTTGTTGTGTTGAAAAGAATGAACAAGGTGTGTGACGCGGTTAGAGTCGTTCTCCGCCCTTCTCAAAGTTAACCTGTATATCGGCATGAATAGAAATTATCATGACTTTACTTATATTCGCGCCAGGTGTGCTTGCATTTTACGCACTTGAAGAACTGGGTTGGCGGTTCATCAGCAGAGCGCGTCTGGATTAGCCAGTAGTACGCCTCCTTTCCGCCGCACTTCTTGCATTCCTTCGTCGTCGTCGGGAGGTCGGGCGTGTTGTCCTCTATGACAGCCATGCCTTCTTTCTCGGATTTTGTGGTTATCTTTATGTTAACCTTGCTAGAGCTCTTCTTTCCGCATTTCCTGCAGACAGAACCCGAAGAAGACGGCACGAGCAGCCCGCCGCATTCGCAAAATTGCATCTCAAACAATTGCAAAGTTAAGCTTAAAAGGATAGGCGCGTTCCATCTGTAATGCAAATCGAACAACTTGTTGCAGAAATAAAGAAATCGGGCGCAAAGAAAGTTATGGTGCAGCTGCCGATGGGACTGAGGACAAGGACTGCAGAGATGGCGGGTGCGCTTGAAAAAGAAAACATATCTGCGATTTTCTCGCTCAACCCGTGCTACGGTGCGTGCGACACGGCTGACGAGGAGGCAAAGCAGGCGGGCTGCGAGCTGCTGATACACGTCGGGCACAGCAAGTTCTACAGAAACTTCGACACGGCGGTTCCGGTTATATATTTTCCGTGGACTTCTGAAATCGCCTTCGGCAGCATAGATTTCTCGCCGATGAAAGAGAAACGAATCGGGCTGCTTACGACTATACAACACCTTTCCGCGCTCTCAGGCGTGAAAGAAATGCTTGAGAAGGAAGGAAAAGAGGCTGTCATTGGCGGGCAGGTTCTCGGATGCTGGTTTGCGAACGCGGACAAGATAGCGGACCGCGTGGACGCGTTCCTGTACGTCGGCTCGGGAAGATTTCACCCGCTTGGCATAGGAAACCGGAAGATTTATGCGCTTGACATAGAAACGATGAAGGTTGAGGAAGTTGATACGATGCACCTCGAAAAGAGGAGGTATGCGAACATCTACAATGCAAAGGATGCAAAAACTTTTGCAATACTTGTGACAACGAAGAAGGGGCAGAACAACCTCCTCGGCGCGGCGGAAACAGTCAGGGAAAGGCTCGAACAGGCGGGAAAGAGAGCCTTCGTCGTTGTGATGAACGAGATTAACGACGCGGCGCTGACGGGAATAAAGGCGGACGCTTTCATCAATACAGCCTGCCCGAGAATCGTAGAAGACAGCTTTTCAAAGCCGATAATAAACGTGGAAGACGTCGAGAAGATTTTTGAGTGCTAACCGATTTTTTTCTTTCGAAAAGAAAAAACTAGGTATTCAAAAAAGAAACATATTACAAATATAGATATTCTTAAAGTTTATCCCTCTACTTCTTCTATGTTTTCAGGAATCGTGCAGGCGTGCGTGTCCATAACAAAGATTGAGAAGAAGAAAGGATTGTCAAGGATGACTCTTGACATTGGCAGCCTGGCAAAAGGCGTCAGGAAAGGCACCAGCGTATCCGTGGCGGGCGTCTGCCTCACTGCAGTCGAAGTGAGCGGCAAAAAGATTTCTTTTGAACTCATGAACGAGACACTTGACAGGACTACTCTTGGTGCAGCAAGGGAGGGAAATAGAGTCAACGTTGAACGCTCCGTGCGCCTGGGTGACGAGATTGGCGGGCACATAGTATCCGGACACGTCGACGGTACGGCTGCAATCACCAAGATAGAAAAGCCGGAGAACAACCACATAATCACTTTCGAGTGTCCCGACTTACTGGGCTACATATTTCCCAAAGGGTTCATAGCGCTTGACGGCACCAGCCTTACGGTGGTTGACGTTAACAGGAAAACAGGCACGTTCACGGTGCATTTCATACCAGAGACGCTGAAAGTCACAACATTCGGCTCCAGGAAAGAAGGAGACAGGGTCAACGTGGAAGTTGACAGGATGACTATGGCTGTCGTTGAGACGATTCGCGCTACCCAAAAGTGAACGTGTAAAGCTCGAAGCCCGGTTCCGCGTCTATCTCCAGCGTGTGCACCTCATAATCGTTTCCTTCCGCTATGTTGTACAGGCGGTGGCTGCTTATACTTCCGCTGCCGTCTTTCACATCCACGCCATTCGAAGGCACTCCGTCAACAAACACGTCTATAGTGGAATTACCCCCCGCTACAATGTTCACATTCTTTGCCTTGTAAACTAAGAAAAGGCGCGACGGGCCGTATGCTACCATTCTGTCCTGTTCGTTCTTCCATACTCCCGACAGGTAGATTGTGTTTGCCCGGGTTATATTTGCTATCCTGTAGTTCACCACGTTGCCCGGCTGGAAGCCTTCGGGATTTCCGAGAGGGGCGCGCGCGAACAGGTAGCCGAGATAAAGCTCCGGAGTTCCGATGCCTGAAAAGTCAACGGATGAAACGTTCGACATTTCCCTTGAGACACCAAGCAGCGACTGGATTGCTTTCTCCGTTTCCTCGTAGCTGCCCTCGCCGATATGGTCGTATCTTATGTTTCCTTCCCTGTCAATGAGATATTTCCTCGGCCAGTAGAGGTTTCCAAAAGCTTTCCATGTTTCGCGGTCATTATCCTGCGCTATCGCGTACTTCAAGCCATATTTTTCCACGGCCGATTTCACGTTATTGTAATCCTTCTCAAATTCAAACTCGGGCGTGTGCACCCCTATTATAACAAGTTCGGGATACTTCTCGTGCCATTCCTCAAGGTATGGCAGTGTGCGAATGCAATTTATGCAGCTGTATGTCCAAAAATCAATCAAAACCACTTTGCCTCTCTGGCTAGATATGTTCGTGGGCACGGAATTTATCCATCCTGAAATGCCGGCGAGCTCGGGCGCGGCGCCAAGATTCTGCAGGGTTGAATTCACCTGATTGACTGCGGGAACAGCTACGAACAGGCTGGCAGTATGACGATGAACGCTATTATCCCGAATACGACGAGTTCAACCTTGATGCAAATCAATCCTTTTTCACTTCATTAGCAGTGGTTCCTGCCATGTAAGAGAAGAATGCCGGCAGAAGCGGCAGTATGCACGGCGAAACAAACGTGACTATCCCGGCAATGAAGGCGATGAAGAAGTTAAGCTGCCCGGCAACCATCACGCTTTCGCTGCCAACAAGGAAGCTCGCAAGAATTCCTATGTAGTTGAACAAAACCAGCGCGCCTATTGCCATGAGCAGCAACCCGCCTATGATATTGAAGTACTTCAGGAATCTTCCGGACTTTTCGAGGAAGCCGGATATGCGGCTTGTAAATAACCCCGCAATCAGGAAAGGAACGCCGATGCCGAGCGAGTATGCAAAGAGCAGTATGAAGCCGAGCCCGGGCGAGACTGCCGCGAGCGTGTATATCGCGCCCAGGATGGCGCCCACGCAGGGAGTCCAGCCGATTGCAAAAGCGACGCCGAAGACAAAGGAGGATATGTAGCTGCTGCTGAATCTCCTCACTTTTATCTTGTGCTCGCGCGCAAAGAAAGGTATGCTGTACTTGAGCGAGGCTATCAGCAGGAGCCCGAACAGCAGTATTATCACGCCGCCCGCAGAGCGGAGTATGTTCACAGCGTCGAACGCAACGCCTGAAAGAAGAGTCTGCAGGAGCACACCAACAAGCGAAAACACGAGAGTGAACCCTATTACGAACGCCACTGAATTAAGAAATATTGTTGTTCTCCTGTTCACTGAAATCCCTCACGGCATGCTCAATGCCTTGTTAATCTCGAACAGGTAGCGGTTCTTGTTCCAGGACTCCGTTGACTTCAGCTGCACCTGCCCGTTCTTTACAATCACTTTTGTGTGCTGGTACGGCACGCCGAATAACCTTGCCATTTCAACCTCGTTTGAGTCTGTCTGGTCGTCATTGAAATTCACCCTGAATGCAATCGCACGGGCGTCATTAACCTCGCTAAACGCAGAGTACATCTCAGGCACCTCCGCGCGGCACACGGGACACCAGTTTGCGTAGAAATACAGCAGTATTATCTTATTGGAGCCGGCTGCTGCCTGGTAATCGTTCATGTTGAATTCAATCACCGGCGAGACTGAACCTGCAAGCACCGTTCCTGAATAGCCGCTTTCCAGGATGTCAGGCCGGCTTGCACCTGTAGCGACATTAGCGCTCTGGTTGGTATAGTCGTTCCGGACCGTTTCATTGGACTGATTGGCAGTCTGCATTGACGCGCATCCTGATATCAACACAACAAGAAAAAGCGCTGCCGCAAGCTTCATGCTAAAATCTGGCTACAACTGTATTAAAGCCTTTCTGTGCAAATTAATCGAATGAAAATCGAAGTTCTTGAAAACGAGAAGGACAAGCTGAAAGTTGAAATCCACGACAATGTAACGCTCGTGGGCGTGATTAACGAGAACCTGTGGCAGCAGAAGGTTGACGCGGCGGCATTCAAGCTGGATCATCCTTACCTGTCCAAGCCTGTGCTGATGGTGAGATCAAAGAACCCAAAGAAGTCGCTGATTGACGCCACCGAGCAGGTTGTTGTGGACGTAAAGGACCTTCGCAAGAAGTTCCAGGCAGAGTTAAAATAGATTTTTTCTGAATCCTTCCCCTGAAATCTTTAATTATTGCACAAGTCAACACTTAGGATAGACGTTGTTTTTGCGGTGAATAAATGCCAAAGAAGAAAAAAAGCTTCAGACGCGAAGTAATAGAGGTGATAGCCGCGTTCTTCATAGCGTGGCTTGCCTACCAGGTTATTTCAGCCGTCGCGGGCACGCCGCTCCCGATTGTATCCGTGGTTTCCGACTCAATGTATCACGGGCCGAACAACTACGGAACGATGTGCGGCACAACGCCCGGCGCGGTGAGCGGATTTGAAGACTACTGGAGCATATGCGGCGGCTATTATGACAACATCGGCATAACCGGCGACGAGTTCAGGCGATTCACAAATCCAAACGGGCTCTCGCGGGGAGACCTGCTTTTCGTGATGAGACCTGACAATCCAAGAACAGGAGACATACTGATTTACAGAAAATCCGGCTCGGATTTCACAATAGTCCACAGACTGATCGAGACTAACGACGGCTTCTACATAACAAAAGGCGACAACAACAACGTTGCCGATCCGCCCGTTGCAAAGAACTACGTGGTAGGAAAAGTGGTGTTCGCGGTGCCAATCCTCGGCTATCCGCGGCTTCTGCTGCATCTGATTGGAATCTAGCTTTATAAAAACCGGTTATATTTTCAGCTCAAATTCGGACAGTTGCCTTATTGGGGAGGCGCGTCCTCCAATGGCATTTCTCTGCGTTCATGCAGATTCTGTAAAATCTCATCCGCGGTCAGCATGGTGAATGTGTCGGCAATGAGGAGTCTGAAATCATCCGGAGATATATACCCTCTCCTAATTGCTTCCTCAGCGGCTTCCCCCACCTGAAGAATTCCGTTTGTCAGTGCACTCTCCTTTACAGCCAATACTTTACGCTGATAAATATTTCTTTTATTGAGGCGATCGCCTGACCTGTATGTGTAGGAAGTCACATCCCTGCCTATGCCGGTGAGGTACGCACCTATTATGTTTGCCGGGCCTACACCTGCCGGATATATGCCGTATATAGCTATGCCTATTTCCGGACTTGCATAAGCCCTTAATTTTTCCAGATTTTCGGGGCGCTTGATTGACATCAGCGCGTCCGCTCTTGCTTTTGCAATAGGATCTAACATGGGCATTTCATTCACCGCTTGCTATCTCTTCAATAAGATTTTCATCCGTTGTTGCCGGCCGTCTTTGTGGTACTCTCGATGCTTTTAACATTCTTAAGCCTAATTTCCGGCCGATTTTTGCAAGATAGCCTGCACTTTCCGGCCCGATTTCACGATCACCGACCGGATACTCTATCTCGGTGTCCGGTTCATGCTCACTTATCTGCTCAAGCATACCGAGTTCTTGGAGGTCCAGAAATGTGGCGGGTGTTATGCTTCTTGCATGATTCCTGACACCGACGTATCTCTTAAACTGCCGCCTGGCTGCAAAGTTTGATAATCCCAGTGTATCGCCTTCTGTTGTTATCAGATAAACAATTGCATGTCCTTTTCCCGGAATTCGCATGTTAGCCATTCCATATAAGATTCCTATTGGTCCGCTTATTGCACTCCTTCCGGTGTGAATTGCCGTATTTTCTACAGCTATGAAAGCATCAACCTGGTTGCCGCCGTTATAATGCCTAAGACCCCTGATAGGCCTGAATTCTCCAAATTTTCTGTCATGCCTGTCATCCATGCCTACGCCGCTGGAAGTGAGTCTGAAGCTGGGTTCTGTATATTTATGCAAGGCTTCAATAAATTTGTTCATCTCTCTTTGTCCGCTATAATCTATCCCAAAAAGATGGACTGTTTGACCTTTAAAATACTCGTTCACTTCAAAAGACAGGTTTTTCATTTGATACGAATTATTTTTCATACAGTTCACTCTAAAAATCTTATATCATCTATTATTCCATCGCCGTCCTTATCCAGGCCTTCCACAATTTTTGTTATTGAGCTTCCGTTTTCTTGCAGCTTATTCGTATATTGCGTAATTGCTATCACCGATGCCTGAACACCCCTAATTCCTATCCCGGAAATTATGAGTATTTTCTTGTTTTTATTCCATGGATTCTCGCATTTGATGACAATTCCTGTGCGCGGGGCGTCGTATGCCGAACCTGTTGCATTAGAAACAATTTCATAACCCTTTTCGTAATCAAAGTAAACGGGGAGTTTTGGATTTATTTTGTCTATTATAGTATTCACTTTTGGCTCCCCGAATAGAATAAGGTTCTCCTTCAACTCGCTCGTATCGATGTTTGTATCAAATTTATAACTTATAAGACTCTTATCGTTAACGAATTTTCCCATCAAAAAAATGAGGTCTATGATGTGTGCTCCATCCCGGGCTCCCATATCGAATTTTCCGTGAGGATACGGGTCGCCGACTATTATTTTTGCATTTAGCTTTCCATCAACTACAAACGGTTTCAGAAATTCTTCGATTTTTGGATCTTTTATGTGATTCAATAAATTAGCATCATATCCTTCGTCATACAGCTTTGTGGCGATGACAGGCGAAACAAGCTGAAATATCTTCGCCGTCATGCCATAGCGTTGTTCAGTGCCGTTCAGCTTCACTATGCCCGCAGCCTTCATTTTCCTGAGGTGATAATAGATTTTCTGCTCGTTTTCCTTGAGACGCTTGGATACGTCCATTGCGCACAGCGGCTGCTTTGCCAGCTCGCGTATTATCCTGACTGCAAGGTCGCTTGAGAATATACCCAGATGGCGCGGGTTAAGCAGCAGGGAGTCGTAAACCCTCTGCTTGTTCTCTATGTTTTCCACGAAAACTGTTTTCATGCGCTCACACCCTAAATTGCGAGGCGTCATTCAAACGCCTTCCCTTTACAGAAGCTCCACTTTTCCCTGAAGGACTATAATGCTGCAAACTTCTTAAAGTCTATTTTGATTGAATTTTTAATATAACGAAAATAACCTCAATAATACTTATAAACAAAATCGAAACCCTCGCTGTTTTTTGGCTCATTTTCAACGGAATTTTGCAAAGTTCCTTATAAGGTTTGTTTCTTCTAGAGTACTCAACCGGCGGAAACCGCTTCGGAGAACCTGCTTCCGGGTGAGCGCCCATGGAGAACGAAAAATTCAGCGAAATGCTAAGGAATGCGAGGCTTATGAGGACAACTGATTCCAATTTTGCCGTTGAAAAACTGATAGATTTCAACGAACTGGACGACGAGCAGAAATCTCAGGTGGAAAAGGAGTTCAAAAAGAAGATATGGATGGAGAACTCGCTTTTCTACAATTATTACGAGAACGATTCATTTTGAGCCGGCTGAGCGAAAGAAAAAATTTCATTGGCTGAACAGAAAGAAAAATATAACGGGGTGAAATTGAATGAAACATGGAACATGTCCAGAGTGCGGGTCGGAGAAGTTTTCAAAAGTTAGCAACCGATCGTACTGCAACGGATGTGGCTACTACGAATAAGGGCGTGACAGAAATGACGACTACTCATACGAAGGCGCCGGAGTGCTGCGGGCAGCAGATGACTGTCAGGACTGACATGGGAAAATTTTTGGAGGTTTTCTGCGAAGCCTGCAAGGATTCGATATACGTAAAGAAGCAGGACACAACCAAGCCGCAGATGATTGACGACTGATCTTGAATGCGCCCCAAAATACCGTCTTTAGTCAGTATGTATTAAGGGCGCATTCGGGATCCCATCTTCCCTACAAACCCACGACTGAAGTCGTGGGTATATCGGAAGATGTGATTTTCATAACCCGATAAAAATCTATTAAAAGATGATTTCACATGAATATTGAGAACTTTGCATACAACGGTTACAAAATTTGCAATTTGCACGAACCAAAGATTCAATACACCATAATCAGGAGCTGAACGAATGGCAAAGAAAAAACTGCAAAAGAAAACAAAAAACCCCCGGAAGAAAGCAAACAGCCAGGAAAAGTTCAGAAGCGAGAAGAAGCAAAAGTCGTCCATCGAGTTCTGCGAGAAATGCGGCTCCATAATGGTTCCAATAAAGAAGGGAAAAACCTCGTATGTCAAGTGCAGGCACTGCGGGAAGGAAATGAAGAAAGAAATGAAGGGCATGAAGATAGTCGAGGAGAAAATCAACCACAAAGGCGTGGTGGTTATTGAGAAAGATACGACTCTGCTCCCGCTGACTGACAAGGAATGCCCGAAATGCGAGTACGGCAGGGCATACTGGTGGATGCAGCAGACCAGGAGCGCGGATGAGCCGCCGACCCAGTTCTTCCGCTGCGAGAAATGCAAGCATACCTGGCGCGAATACAAGTGAGCCTTTCTTCTTGTTCTTGGACGGACTGGCGTCCTATCATATAGACAAGAAGAAATCCTCACAAGCAAGAGCTTTGCTCTTGCTGTGCAGCATTTCGAACGAAATGCTTGCAAGGGAAAGAAGAAAAATATTATTGCCTTCGCTTTTTCTTCGTTTTTCTGACAGGTTTCTTCGCTTTCCTTGCTCTTTTCTTATTTTTCAGCTCGCTTCGGAAGCCCTCAATGAATGCGCCGCTGAACGCTCCCGCTTCCTTTGCAGTCATCTGGGCTGTTTCGATGATTTCCCGCGTGGTTTTGCCCATCGCTCTTCCCATGTCCGTCCCTGTTTTTCTTGAATTCCTTCTTGTCATAGGCATCATCAGATAATATGTATGCGCTGGAAAGATACTTAATTGCTGGAATCTAATATTTATGAATGAGGTTGAGACTGGAAAAACTTTCGCGTAAGAACAAGACACAAATAATAAAAATTTCCCTGCTTTGCTTCGGAAAAGCTTACACAAATAAGGAAGTTAACAAATGGCTTGAAATAAGACTTGGCAAGCGCTACGAATCAATAGACGATGTTCTGGAATATTTCTTGGTGTTCAGCGAAAAAAAGGTGGTTGGAATAACAGGATTTTACAGAATTAAAGGTGAATCCACTTTCTGGCTTGGCTATTTTGCCGTTGTCAAGCAGGCACGCAGGAGAGGCTTGGGTTCTATGATGCTTCAGCAAACTCTCGCCAGAGCAAAATCTCTCGGATGTGAAAAATTCGGAGTCTGGACAACAAGCAAGCGCGCATCAGAATTCTACAGAAAAAACGAATTCAACAAGGGTAAAAAAGAGAGAACCATTGTAGCTGACGGAAAAGTCACCTACAGGTATCCCAAGGATTCTGTTTTCTATTACAAGAATATTTAATACCGTCTTCGAGGCGGACCCCTGCCGTAGCCACTTCTTTGCGGGCGCCTGAAGCCGCCTCTTTCCTGCCTTTGGGCGCGCAGCGGTATGAATTTCGGCGTGAAACCCTCGGGCGTTAGTTTTTCTATTTCAAACCTTCCGAAGATTTTCCTGAACGGCTCATGGTCGTGGCTCGCGAGAAGCGAGATTGCTTTTCCTTCTTTTCCAATGCGGGCGGTTCTCCCTATCCTGTGCGTGTATTCGTCGACAGTTTTGGGGATGTCAAAATTGAAAACGTGGCTGACGTTCTTTATGTCCAGGCCCCGCGCAGCCACGTCCGTCGCCACAAGTATGTGAGGGCGCCCGCGATGGAAACCTTCCAAAACATTGGTGCGGCGGCTTTGAGTCAGGCCCCCGTGGATTGCCTTTGCCTCTACCCCGTTCTGCTCAAGATGGTTCGCCACTATGTCAGTTGTCGTCCTTGTCGAGCAGAATATTATCGCAAGGCTCGGTTTTTCCTTTTCAATCAGGTGGAGCATCAGCGACACCTTGTACTCGCTCTTCACATCGTAATATACCTGCTTCAGCTTGTGCTTCTCCACATGCCTCTGCGCCATTATTTTCACCGGTTCGTTCATGTACCGCTTCGCTATGTACATAATTTCGTCCGGCATCGTGGCAGAAAACAGCATCGTCTGGCGCCTTTTCGGGAGCGCGTGTATGATGTCCTTGATGTCGTCGATGAACCCCATGTCCAGCATGCGGTCCGCCTCGTCAAGAACAAGCATCTTCAGCCCGGCAAAGTTTATAGTGCCGCGTCTCATGTGGTCGAGTATCCTGCCCGGCGTGCCTATTACAATCTCTGCTGTCCTGAGGTCGCGGATCTGCGGCTCGATTGAAACCCCGCCAAACACCTCACAGACGCGGATTTTCCTGTATTTTGACAGCTTCCTGAACTCGGTGGATATCTGATTCGCGAGTTCGCGGGTTGGTGCAAGCACAAGTGCCTGTACCCCTTTCCCGTGCTGCATGTACTGTATGATAGGAATTGCAAACACGACTGTCTTGCCGGAGCCCGTCATGGACATGGCTATAATGTCCTTGCCAAGCAGCGCCGGCGGCAGCGCTTTCTGCTGTATTTCCGTGGGCTCGCTGAACTTCATGTCCCTTATAGCTTCCAATATCTCCTTGTCTATTTTCATTTCTTCAAAACTCATTCTATGCACCTCTATGGCAAAATGGAGAACCAGCAATGCCGAACCTTTGGAATGGCAGAAAGAACAACAAACACCAGCGCTTGTGCGCTGCGACAATTCTTCTTTCAATGCGGGTGCTCCGCTTATAGTATACAACCGTTTTACGCCTGTATCTGTATTATCTATAAATGTGAGCTTTAAAAATGCGAAACCCTTAGACGTATAGTATGCTTCATATGACCGTAGGAATCTTTGGCAACAATGAGCCCGCGCAAGCGCTGCTCAAAAAGCTCGGCAAGTCGGGCACAGTCAACGACCTTGCCATTTACAACCACGGAAGCTCCGAAGGGGTTTTCACTTATGTTTCGCCCAATTCCGACAAGATACAGACGCTTCTCCAGGCTCTCAACATGGCTGAAATCCCTGCAATAGTGATAAGCGAGATAACGGCGGCCCTCGGCGAACAACTGATAGCCATAAGCGAATTCGGGTTCGAAACCGGCTTCATGATACTTGACGGGACGTCACGCGAACAAATCATGCCGCTTGTGAAGGACACGTGCATCGAGAAATTCGCGATAGTGAAGGACGGCACGGAACTTGTGGAACAGCTGAAGAAGCTTAGCCTGAAAAGAGGCGACAGCCCGCTGGTTCAGATTGACAACTATTTCAACGTCAAGAGCGTCGGAACGGTGATACTTGGCATAATGAAATCCGGCTCGCTGAAGAAATACGACAAAGTAATGATACAGCCGCTTGAAAAGGAAGTCATGATAAAGGGCATACAGTCCCAGGACAAGGACTTCGAACAGACGGAGCCCGGCATGCGGGTGGGACTGAACCTGAAGGGCATAGAAGCCGACGAACTCAGGCGCGGATATGTGATAGGCGGCCTGGACAAGTCGAAAACCTTCAGGCTGAACCTGCAAAAGAGCAGATACTCGAAAGAGCAACTCAGGGAGAACGACACGGTTTTCCTCTCGGCAGGGCTCCAGGTTGCCGCCGCAAGGGTCAAAAAAACAAATCCGCTGGAACTTGAATGCGAGCAGCCGCTGTGCTATTCCCGCGACACGAAATTCCTCGTTGCGACAACCAAGCAGGCTCCGCCGCGCATAATCGGGCACGCAACATTGCTTTAGAAAATTCCGCCGCTCAGAGCGACTTCTCAAGCCCTTCCTCAAACGAAATTGGGTTCACGCCGAGTTCTCTTATCATTGGGGTTACGTCCTCTATCCTGTCCTGCGCGATGCCGAGAATCACCGTTTGTGTAAGCTTTGGGTTCTTCTTCAGCTTCATCGCTTTCGCCGCAAGAAGCAGTAACCATACCGGCAAATGAACTTTTCGCTTGCTGATTCCAAGCTTTGCCATTATCATGTCAACCATGCGGTTGAACTCTATCGGTTCGCGGCTCGCAACCACGTAGGTTTTGCCTATTGCTTTCTCAGACAGCGCGCGAAAAAAAACCCTACAGACATCGTCAATATGCACCGGCTGGCGCCTGTATGCGCCGTCTCCCGGAATTGGAATCATTTTGCCGCCCCTTATGACATTAACAAGCGTGTTGAAGCCCCTGCCGTCTTTGCCGTAAATGAAATCCGGCTTTAGTATGGTCACGTCAAGCCCTGACTGCGCGAAAATCTCGTCAGCCATGGCTTTTGTAGTTCCGTAATCGCTCTTCCTTTCTGCAAGCGTCGCCACGGTGCTTGCAACGACAATGCGCCTCACCCCGTTTGACTTGCATGCGGCAACAAGATTTTTCGCGCCGCTTACGTGAACGTCGTAGTTCTCCCTGTACGTGGAGGCGCCGAACGCGGCAACAAGATGTATAACAGCTTCGACGCCTTTTGTCGCCTCCAGAAGGGAGCCGGGATCGGTTATATCACCCTCAACCAGCTCGCACCCTTCCAAGCCTGCCGTGTCGCTTGATTTCCTCACAAGGCACCTCACGTTGCTCCTTGGGTTAAGGCGTCTAACGAGATTTCTTCCGACGAAGCCGCTTGCTCCGGTAATCAGTATCATGCTACTGGTTAGTTATCTAATATTCTTATAGTGAACCCAAAAAATATGTGCATGCTGGGTTCACAGATAGCTCACAAGGAAGTATATATATCCAGATTGTTTCCTTGTAGAGCTATAAAATCTTGGACGACAGCTACGCCTGACATTCACTTGAGAAAGTCCGCCCGCCCGAACCCGTAACTCAGCTGCCATGTGTCTCCTGATTCCCTGACATCGAACCAGAACGCATTTGCATCGCCATGGCAGGCAGACTCCTACTTCTTTCGTATAAGCCTTAATGCCTCTTCCCTTTCAGGCTCTCTTTCTAAAGTATCCCTGTAGTTCATGACAAGCCTGTAATTTATCATCGGGGCGCTGTCTGAGGCGCGAAACCTGCACCCGGAACAGAATACGACTTCAGATAGGTGGTCAAAACCCATGATAACTAATGGATGCTAGAAATAAAAGAGTCTGTGCAAAGCGCAGCGCCATGCCGTCCAATAACGCATGTAATGCGGCGTGGAAGTCCCTGATTTTTCCTTGCCTTATATTTAAAAATTCTCGATGCCTCCAGGACCAGTATTGCTTAAATTCCGGGAAAGCAAACTCTACTTATCAATCAAAAAGAGGTGTGAGAACATGGCGAAGAAAAAAGCAAAAGCTAAACCCAAGACAAAAGTTTCAAAGCCCAAGGCAAAGGGCATGTGCTCCTGCGGCTCCGGAATGAAGTCTTCTGACTGCTGCGGATGCTGAACTGAACCAAAAGGTTCATTAGCACTGAGACATTTTTTCCTTTTTAATAAATTACACAGGCTCTACTTAGATATGACGGAATTGTTCTGCCCGTTCTGCAAGAAGCCGGTGAAACGCGATTACGAGGCTACTGCCGGATGCGAGAATTGCGCCGAAGACTGGCGTGTTAACGAACAGGTTGACCATCAGGCTGGTTAATCGAGAGATGCCTATTGAGAACTTTGATTGACCATTTTACTATCAAAGTTCACAATAAGGACTTTGTACAAAAGACATATTATTCAAAGTCCTCTATTCCTGCTCTTCATTGTCCTGCTCGGAAAGCTTTTCTTCTTCCGTGACAAGATCCGGCTCGCTTTTTGTGACAACCTCGACTGTCATGCCCTCGCCTTCGGGGCTTTTTGCCACAAGGTATTCGGTGCCGCACGTCTCGCAGGAAACAGGGCGCGGCTCGCTCTGCACTTTCTCCACCTTTATGCGCTCGTTGCACTCGACGCAGCGAAAGGCGTTATCGTCAGTCTCAAAGGAATAGTTTTGCATTATAGTAATTGCCTGGAAATCTTATATATAAGTGGGGTACGAGAAAAGTTTTCGGCACGGCGCAGAACTACCAATCCGGTCCGTCCCTAGAAGTTTCAGGAGGTCGCTGTCTGTTCCTTTCAAGAACTTGCTGGAAGACCCAGCTGTCCTGGCGCCCTGTCAATTCCCTGCCATTGACATAAGCCTTGAAATCGATTCCGCCATCGCTGCTTCTTATTTCATAACTTACAAAAAACTTGCGGCCCCTGTAAGGCTCGTCTACCCTGCTGTCGCTGGGAAAGTGAATATCTATCCATTCCATCAAAAATCTATGGCAGGAATGCTAAAAAGCTTATATGGTTCTTAAAAAACTTCGCTACAAGATATGCTGATGACAGAAGCGCTCTACATGACGGACAGCTACCTGAAGGAATTTGACGCCAAAGTGATAGAAGTCGAAGGCGACTCGGTAATACTTGACAGGACCGCTTTCTACCCCCAGGGCGGCGGGGTGCTTTGCGACACAGGCGCGCTTGAAAAAGACGGGAAGAGCACAGAGGTCGTTGAAGTAACAAAATCGGCCGGACGCATACTGCATAAAGCACCGAACCACGCTCTTTCAGTCGGCGACAGCGTGTGCGGAAAGATAGACTGGGAGAGGCGCTACGCGCTCATGCGCAACCACACCAGCGCGCACCTCCTTTCATCCATTTTTTACACCCGGCTCGGCGTCCTTGTGACAGGAAACCAGATAGGAACGGAACAGAGCCGGATAGACTATTCGATGGAAACCATGGACATGGACGCGATAAACAAGGCGTTCGAAAATGCGAACGAGGAAATCAAAAAGGACAAAGCCGTGAAAATCTATTCGCTTGCAAGGGAAGAGGCGATGAAGATACCGGGCGTGGTAAAGCTGGCGAACGCGCTCCCGCCAAGCGTTGACATGCTCCGCATAGTGGAGATAGACGGAGTGGATATACAGGCGGACGGCGGATGCCATGTAAGGAGCCTGAAGGAAATAGGAGAAATATGTTTTCTCAAGGCAGAGAACAAGGGAAAGAACAACAGGCGGATTTATTATACCCTTAGGAACTGAGCTGCAAAAGGAAGAAACCGCCCTTCTTAAGAAAATTTTTGATTAACAGAAGGGCAAATCATGTCAAATAAGGATGTGTTTAAGAATTACTTCTTCTTCTTTTTCTTTGCTGCCATTTTTCACACCTCCGGTTTCTATAGTATATATAGATGTTCCCTATTAATAAAGTTTTTTGACATAGTTCTACAAGAAAATAAAAATTTTTCGGCGATTCCATGAAGAAAATCCACACAATTTTGCTCGTTTTTCTCGCATTTTTCATCGGCGTGAATGCCGGCGGATATTTCTACCAGCCTCCGTACATCCAGGAGATTTTCAGCGCGTCAAACTACGCGTCCACTGAAGGGCTTGTGGAGATAGAGGCAAGCATCAATTCAACAACCATACATCTGACGGGCGAATGCTATGAAATCACCTTCGACGTCACGCAGGACCAGGCTTACTCGATCGGGCGTGGGCTGGAGAAGTCTATTGGGGAACGTCCTCTTACCCATGACATAATGAAAGACATGCTTGACATTTTCGGAATCCAGGTGCTTCAGGTAAAGGTAGACAGGTACATCAGCGACATCTACTATGCCACCATAATATTGAACCAGGGTAACCGCATCCTTGAGCTGGACGCGCGTCCGAGCGACTCGATCGCGCTGGCTGCAAGAACCGGAAGCAAGCTCTACATCAAGCGGAACATACTCGAGATGAACGGGGACTATCTCTGTTAAGCCCCTTTCTTTTTGCGGAAGACATGAAGTCTTCCGAGAAATCCAAGAAGCAAAGCTTCTTCGGATTTGAAAAAAGAAAGTCCCTTGGGTTCAAAGAAAGCATATTATGAAAGGCGGCTTGCTTGCGCAAGCTGAAAAACAAGAACGAAGGAATCAACATGGCAAAAACAATCAAGGTAAAGAAAAGCGAGATTGCATTCACTATAGCCGTCATGTTCCTTGTAGGCTTCATCGCAGGCATGCAGTTTGTGCCTCGCGAAGTCCAACTCAACCAGCCCAACCTTGATGGCGAGGTTGTTGTTAGCATGACGCTGCCGGCGGTTGACAATGAAGGAAGCGGAGTGGCAGGAATGCTGTACACGACGGTAAAGCCGGGTACGGGCAAGATACTTGTCGACACTAGCAGGGTGCTGAACTACATAGACACCCAGCTCTCTGCGCGCACAGCCGCAAAAGCCGCAAGCAACTATGCAAAGGTGGACTTGAACGGGCTTGACATAATCTACGTCATAAAGGTGAACGCATCAATCATCGAAGGGCCGTCTGCAGGCGCCTCGATGGCGCTGTCCGTGCTGCTTGCCCTCGAGAACAAAACCAGCGGCAACATAACCATCACGGGCACAATCAGCCCCGACGGCACCATAGGCAAGGTGGGCTCAATACTCGAGAAGGGGCTTGCGGCAAAGGCCAACGGCGCAAGAACCTTCCTTGTGCCGAAAGGACAGGCAACAGCGGAAAAAACCACAAGGAACACAACATGCAGCAGGCTCGGCAGCATGGACGTATGCAAAGTCAACTATCTGGCGGAAAACATCAACATAGAGTCATATCTTGGCATAGAAGTGCACGAAGTGGCGAACCTCGAAGAGGCGTACCGCTACTTCAACCAGAGCAGTTTGCCTTAAATATTTAGATTACAAGCCAAAAGAATGCTGGAAGGAATTGAAGGCGTCAATGATTATGTCATTCAGTCAAGAAAGGTAAACGGCTATCAAATAACAAGACCTGTCAGGACAATCGGGTTCAGAATGGAAAGCTGGAATCCCGGGTTTCATCTTCAGTATGAATTCAGGGCGCTAGGGCAGTCAATGGGCGTTGTCGGCTGCGATTATGCAGACGCAGAACAGAAGTTATGCGATGCTTTGGTTGCCTTGTATTCAGACCTGACCAGAATAGATGACAGTCATGCCAGCGAAAAGCAGCGGATATTCAATTCAATAGGCAGAGCGGACCTAAGCACATTTATAATGCCTGTCTGCCTGCCTTCGCATCACTGACAGTATTTATTTCTATCGCGTCCTCTATATTAAAGATATGCGTCTACTGCCTGGTATTGCCTTTCTAATTCTTCTAGCTGCCGCTGTCAATGCAGTTTCTATAGATTCCGGAGTGCTGACGGAGCTTCAGGACAGCAACGAAGTCTCCGTCATTGTCATGCTGGAAGAAGACGCAAGCCTTGCTGACGTGTTAATAGAAAAAGAACACGAGTTCGGCGAGATGAACGGGTTTTCAGGGACTGTTTCAAGGGAGAGCCTTGGAAACCTGCTTAACAACGTGGATGTTGCAGGCATCCAGCTCAACAAGCCCGTGAGCATACTCATGACACAGGGCGCGCCGCTAATCAACGCAACGCAGGCGTGGGCGCTTACATTGAACGGGACAAACATAACAGGCAGGGGAGAAACAGTATGCGTAATCGACACGGGCATAGATTACAACCATACCTCGCTAGGCGGAAGCTGGGGCAGCCGGGTACTGAGCGGATACAACTACTGCGCCAACGACGCATGTTCCCAGGAAAGCGGCGACCCGTACGACAACCACGGACACGGCACCCATGTCGCCGGCATAATCGCGTCTAACGACAGCACGAACCGCGGCATAGCACCTGACGCCAACCTGATTGCAATAAAGGCTCTCAACAGCGCCGGGAGCGGAACAGACGATGACGTGATTGCAGGTATAAACTGGTGCATAGCAAACGCCACAGCCTACAACATCTCGGTTATCAGCATGAGCATCGGGAGCGGGTCTTCAACAGGCTACTGTGACAGCAGCGAGTCCGCATACAGCACAGCGATAAACTCTGCTGTTGCCAAGAACATCTCGGTTGTAATAGCTTCCGGGAACGACGCGAGCAATACCAGCATAAGCGTGCCGGGATGCATAGAAAACGCCACGACTGTCGGGGCGGTTTACGACGCGGACATCGGTGCTTATGGTTCAGATTCGACCACGTTCGCGGACAAGATTACTTATTACACCAACAGGAACAGCAGGCTTGACTTCCTCGCGCCCGGCTCGCGAATCACCTCAACACTGGCAACCGTCGAAGGAGGAGGGTTCGGGAACAAGCATGGCACGTCGATGGCAACACCAATGGTTTCAGGGGCGTTCGCACTACTTCACCAATACAAAAAGCTTGACAACGGCACCATACTCAACCCGAGCCAGATAGAGAACACATTCAGGCTTACGGGAGTGAACGTGAGCGACTCCCGCACCGGGCTGAATTTCACAAGAATAAGCGCATACGCAGCAATCCGCTCGATAGACACGTTCAGGCCTTTACTTACCATGCTTTCACCGCTCAATGCAACATACAATACTACGAACATCTCGCTAAGCTATTCTGCAAGCGACAACATAGCCATTGACGCATGCACGTTCACGAACACTACAGGCTCAACAGAAACGCTTTTCGGCTGCTCCAACACGACGTTCCTTGCGGCTGAAAACCAGCAAAACAACATAACGCTGTCAATAAATGACTCCAACGGAAACACCAACTCCAGCCAGATATTTTTCTTCGTTGACACTGCACTGCCGCTGCTTTCCGTCTTCCAGCCCCAGAATGCGACATACAACACGACAAACATATCCCTCCAGTACGGCGCTTCCGACGGCAACAGCATTGACAGGTGCTGGTTCGTGAACATCACAGGCGCGAGCAGCTTCCTGAACAATCCGCGCGGAACATGTAACAACATAACATTTACCGCACAGCAGAATGCGCTGAACAATATAACCGTTTACATGAACGACACGGGAGGAAGCCAGAATTCAACGCAGATATTCTTCACGGTCGACCTCAACATCCCCTCCCTTGCGGTGCAGGAGCCGAGGAACGCGTCATATACGGTTACCAACATAAGCGTAAACTACACGTCAAACGGTACAGCGTGCTGGCTGGTAAACACGACGGGCGATACAATAACACTTCCGGGATGCAGCAACGCCACCATACTTGCGGCGCCGGGCGCAAATAACATCACGATTGCGGCGAACAACTCCGCCGGAAACGTCAATTCTACCCGGATATTCTTCACAGTGGACACAATATCACCTTTCGTGAATTTCACCGCGTCAACCGCCAACAATGAGACATTTGCTTCAACAAACGACATAATCATCAATGCAACCTCTGACGAATTCCTTGACAAAGCCCTTCTCGAGTGGAACGGCGCCAACCTAACAATGAATAAGTCCGACTCGCTTGCCTGGTACAGTCACGCAAATCTCCCTGACGGCAATTATACGTTCAGAATTTTGTCCAACGACACGGCGGGAAACATCAACGTGACAGCGTTCAGGTGGGTGTACATCAACGCAACGCGCAATTTCACGTCTTTCGTCAACAGCATGAACACCTCCCTCAGCACAGGCAGCGTGACATTCGTACTGCTCAACACCAGCGGAACCGGCGACGCCTCGCAAGTGTTTGTGGACGTCAACTACACGTTCAGGTTCAATGCAAGCGGCATAATCGCCGAAATCGCCAACTTCTCATGGCTCGCCGCGAACACCTCAAACATCGTTAACGTCACGAGAAACATAACGCTCGACAACATATCCGCCGCGTTCAATTCATCCGGAGGACTCCTGGACAACTATGTCTGGATAGACGTCAACAATTTCACGGACAATTATACGCCGCGGGTTACGTTCACGGGGATGTTCAGACTGAATTACTACATCAACGGAACCAGGGAAAGCCCCGACACGCGCGTCATCAACGATACCTGCAATAACGGCTTCTCCAATACACCGTGCTACTCGCTCTCCGGCAACACAACAATAATAGCCTTGTTATCATTCTCCGGCGCTGCTGTAGGCAACGACACGCAGCCGCCATCCATCTCCATATCATCACCAACAGGCACATATTCCGGCTCAAACGTCTCGCTAAACTACTCAGCCAGCGACAATGTGGGGCTTGACAAATGCTCCTTCAGCCTTAACGGAGCCGCGAATGTCACCCCGGAAAACTGCAGCAACACGACGTTCACAGCCGCATCAGGATCCAACACGCTCACGCTTTATGCAAACGATACAAGCGGGAACTCCAACTCAACGTCCGTGACGTTCACATATAGCGCGCCAGCGCAGCAGACAAGCAGTAGCAGTGGAGGAGGTGGGGGAGGCGGCGGGGGAAGCACTACAACAATATCTTCGGTTTTCAAGAAATCCTGGGACGTAATAAGCGGCTCTGCAAGCTCCAATATCTCGATTAACTCGCTTGCCGTGAAGTCAATTGTCATCAATGTCAACTCCACTGCAAGAAGCGCCTCCATATCAATCTCGCCGGAAAAAACCGTTCCCGCGCCGCTTGAGAATGCATACCAGTACTTCTCGGTCAATACAACAAACCTTGGCGCGCTGCAATCTGCAGAGATAAGATTCGCCGTCAACAAGTCGTGGGTTGACTTTAACGAATATGACAAGGGCAAAGTTGCGCTTAACCGCTTCAGCAACGGATGGATGGCGCTGCCTACGCTGCTAATCGCGGAGAACTCGACGCACCTGGAATATGTTTCGACAACCACCGGCTTCTCGTATTTCGCGGTAACAGGCGAACGCACTTCGCCTCCCGCCACGAACCAGACAGAACCGGAAGCTGAAGTGCCGGCATGCATACAGATGATTCAGCCGGCAACAAAGGACGGCGTTTGCGTGAATTACCCGACGCCCTGCGACGTCCCGGAAGGCTGGACTAAAGTAAGCGAATGTCAATTTGAAACAAACCGGAATCAAACTACGAGGGATGTCGAGAGAAACGTCTCCTCTTCAATGCTGACGATTATCCTCACCTCAATACTGGCGGTGATACTCGTTATAGCCGCCTACAAGCTTTTCTTCAAGAAGAAGATGAAAAAGAGAATATAATGATGAAAATTGATGTATAATTATGAAAATTAACTACAGGAACAAATACTCTCAAGTTGCGGATTTATACGACTTGTACACTAATACGGATTTTGATATAAACTTCTGGATAAAAGAGTGCAGTAAAGATAAAGAAGTCCTGGAGCTTGCATGCGGCACCGGCAGAATAACCATACGCCTTGCAAAAGCGGGCATAAAAGTTACTGCAATAGACATTTCAAGAGAATTTATCAAAAAACTCAAAGCTAAATGCAAAAAAGAAAAATTAGGCATCAATATTCACGAAGCTGACATGAGAAGCTTTTCCCTTAAAAAGAAGTTTCCATTAATTATAATCCCGTTTCAATCGATTCAGGAACTGGTAGACCCCAAAGATCATGAAGCTACTTTCACCCATGTTTATAATCACCTCGATGATAAAGGGAGATTTATTGTCACTACGCATAATACAGATATAGTTGATAAGAAAGCCCTGGGCGTGATAAAATTGATAACGGAATTTGTCAACCCAAGAACTAAAAATAAGATGAAATTCTTGATGTCAAGAAGCTTCAACCCTAAAACGCATATTGGGACGGCACATCAAGTTTATGAAGAATATGATAAAAATAACCGCCTGATATCAAAGAAACTTTTCAAGAACTCCCATTATGTGTTTGAGGACAGGGAAATCGAGGCTCTGGCAAAGAAAACAGGGTTTAATGTCAGAAAAATTTACGGCGATTATTCGCATTCTAAACTTACTAAGAAAAGCCCGTTCAGGATATATGAATTTGTCAAGAAAGTATAGTCCGAGCTATCACATCCACTCGTCTTCCCAGGCATTAAATTCCTCGTCTTTCAGCATGTTCTGCTTCTTTTCCCTTTTCTGCGCGGGTTCGCGCAGGGCAAGCCCGATAACTGCGCCGGCTGCGAGCCCCGCTATGTGCGCCGCGTTTGCCACGTTGGACGGAAAGAAAAGCCCTGCCATGTCGAGAAGGAGATAGAAGCCTGCGGCTGCTATCATCGGCATGGGCACGCCGTATGTCCACACAATCATCCTTGGACGTATGACTGCGAGCGCGCCAAGAATCCCGTATACCGCGCCGGATGCGCCAAGCGACGCCGGATACATGAACGCGGCGGCTGCGCTTGCTATTACGCCCGCCGTGAAGAAAATAACCAGGAATTTTTTCGAGCCTACAAACCTTTCCAGCATCAATCCGAACAAAACAAGCGCGAACATGTTGAAAATGAGGTGCGACGCGGAGCCGTGCAGGAAGATTGAGGTGAGAAGAGTCCATGGGCGTTCCGCGAGGAGCGACGAGTCCAGCAGGAACTCTTCCGTGAAGCCTGGAACCATTGACTGCACTGCAAACAGAGCCACTGCTACCGCCGCTATAATCAGCGAATAGTATTTCATCCGAGGTTCCATGCATAACATTCGGGGAAAAATCTTTAATAACAGGCTCCTGACAAGACATTATTATCTACAACCATCATTGTGTTAGGGTATTACTATGATGATTGGGGATACAAGGATACCACAAATAAGATGGTATCTTGTTATTGAAGAATCTAAAAATAGGTGGTATCCTTAGTATGGTTAACCTCAAGCGGGACCTTACGCTGTTTGACCTGATTTTTTACGGCGTCGGCATAATCCTCGGCGCGGGCATTTACGTCCTTGTCGGCCATGCCGCGGCGGAAGCCGGCAACGCCGTGTGGATGTCTTTCGTGATAGCGGCAGTCATAGCATCGTTCACCGGACTGAGCTATGCGGAACTCTCGTCGATGTACCCCAAGGACGCTGCGGAGTACACTTTTGTCAAAACCGCGTTCAAGGACACCACGGTAGGATTCGTAGTGGGCTGGCTGACATTCGTCATGACTATCATCGCCGGCGCCGCCGTGTCGCTCGGCTTCGGACAATACCTGAACAGCCTCACCGGAGTAGGCACGGTGACGGGAGCGGCGGGGCTGATAATACTGTTCGCCATTCTCAATTATACTGGAATCAAGATTTCATCCAGGATAAACATCGTCCTGACGTCGCTTACTGTTCTCGGGCTTCTGATTATAATTGCAATCGGGCTGCCTCATATCGGTTCAGTCGACTATTTTGAAACCCCGACGGGATTCGTGGGAATATTCGGGGCTGCGGCGATAGTCTTCTTCGCCTATCTTGGCTTTGACGAGATTGTGAACGTTTCCGAGGAGGCAAAGAGCGCCAGGAAGAACGTACCAAAGGCGATAGTCATATCAGTCGTGATAACCACCGTCATCTACATCCTTGTAGCGCTTTCCGCCGTAAGCGTGGTCCCGTGGCAGCAGCTGGGACAATCAGGAACGCCCATGGCGCTGGTGGCAGAACAGGGAGTCGGGGCTTTCGGCGGCATGATGCTTGGGATATTTGCCTTGTTTGCCACGGCAAGCACGGTGCTGATACTCATGATAGCCGCGTCAAGGATGCTTTTTGGAATGGCTGAGGACAAGGCTATGCCGAAAGCATTGCTAAAGGTTGGCAAGAGAAAAACGCCCTACGTCTGCATACTTCTGATAACAGCCGTCTCGCTCGTGTTTGTAATGTATACAGGGATAAAAGATATCGCGCTGCTTGTTGACTTCTCGGCGTTCTTCGTGTTTGCGATGATAAACCTTTCGGCACTGATTCTTCGGTTCACCCAGCCCAACATGAAGAGGCAGTTCAAGGTGCCGCTGAACATAGGACGGGTGCCGCTGCTCCCGCTGCTCGGTTTCCTTATATCATCGTACATGATATTCAACTTCGCCATTTCCCTGATATGGTACGGGATAATGGTCATGGTTGCCGGCTATGTCTTCTACAAGTTCCAGGAAAGCGAAAATGGAAAACGTGCCTAGCTTTTTAAGAGCATCTAAGATAGCTGAACTATGCAGAAAATAACAGCAGCAGGCAGGGAATACAGGTTCAATCCTCATGGGCTCTCTGAAGAGGAACAGCAATGTGTCCGTGATGTAGCAGAAGAAACAATAAGAGAAACTGCAAAGATAAGCGGCGGATTTGTCGAAAGATGCCATTTTTTTAGCAGCGTTGGCTACCGTTTCCTTTCAGCCGCTGTTGCGCGGACAGGGATGAGAAGCCCGAGAATATTGGGCGATGACGCCAATTGCTTTGACCAGCACTACTGGCTAGCGTTCGATGTTCCTTCAGGACTTGTATATGTTGATCCCGTCGGGAGTTACGTCGGGCTGGGAGAGCATGCATCGGATGTCCTGAATACCGACTCAGAAAGGGATCGCATAATTGCCGGTTATTATATGAGAGGGCGGATAAGGGTTGTTGACCCGCACAAGACGAGGGACAAAGGCGGCGTGTTGCTCAATACAATGGGCATCTGAAAGAGAGATATGGCTTTGTTCAGCGATGAGGACAACCGGGCCAGCAACAAGGCCGGCGTTTTCCTTCAACAAGTTCCGCACACGCCCGTTCGATATGCTGTTTTCTTGTTTCCGGCTTCTTTACCGATGTAATCCAGCATATCCACTCATTGCGTGCAAGCGGTGTAAGGCTGTTCCAAGCTTTTCGCGCAAGCGGTTTAGAAACAAGGGCTTTCTGCAAATCCGCGGGTACACTATGCGTCACGCCTGCTGAGATTTCTTTCTTTGTCATATATTTTTCTCCAGCGACAGCTTGCACAGAACTAGCGCTTCCTGTAGACAAGCTTGATAAGTATGGGGGCTATAATCGTGGTTGTGACTATTGCAAAAACCAGCGAGGTGTACACGGCGGTTGTTATCACCCCAAGAAGCAGGACTATCTGCAGTATGACTATGTTCTCGTCGCCCCTCGGCATCATTGACACGCCGATGAGCTTCATCTCGTCGCGGCTGGCGCCAATGAACCACGAAAAGAGCCCGCACCCGATGAGCTTCCCGAGGAGCGCGGCTATCATTATGGCCACCACGAGCATCACGTTCAGGTTGGCAAATATAAGCAGCGTGCCGATTGACGCGTAGAACAGCGGCACTAGGAACCCTTTTGCCATCACGTTCACCTTCTGCGTGATAATCGGCTCGGCGAACTGGCTGTTTGACATCGCCATGCCTGCCAGGAACGCGCCGGTTGCGACACTGAGCCCAAGGTTGTTGGTGACATAGGCAAGTATGAAGGCAATTGCTATGGGGACTGCGAACAATACCTGCTCATCCCTGAACATGTTTATCTTGTCAAGGAATTTTCCTATCTTCTTCGCGCCGAACTCAAGAACCACGACGTAGAATCCTATGCTCACCAGGAAAATTATGAACATCTGCGAAAGCGCTATTGCCTGGTGGACATACATATTGAAGAATGAAAGCGCCAGTATCCCGACGATATCGTCAGCGATGGTTATGGCAATTATCATCTTTCCCGTGCGCGAATCGAACTCACCGCTTCGCATCAGCAAGAGGAACAGCGCGCCGTTGCTTGTTGATATCATGACGGTGCCGATTGCCATGGCTATCAGCATGCTGTTGAAGAAAACCATACCAACTATGAAGCCGAACAGGAAAGAGATAAGCCCGCCTGCTGCGGCAAGGAAACTGGCACGATAAGTATATTTCTTTATCTCCTCAAACTTCACCTCAAGCCCCGCTATGAAGAGCAGGAAGATGACGCCGAATGTCAAAAAACCCTGCAAAAAGTCGCCGATAACCACCCACCCGAGCACTGGGCCGAGTATCATGCCCGCGGCTATCTCGCCGACAAGCGAAGCCACGCCGACGCGCTCCACAAGCTCGCCGAGCAGCTTCGCAACGAGAAGCATGACGCCCATGGCAAGAAGAATCTGTTCAACCATACGTATCCTTTTCTTGTAAGAAAAGCCTACGTATCACCAAAAGAACGAGTGATCTTGCAGGCTTGTCTTCAAGTATTACTTGAAACGGCTGAAAATAAAGATTTTGCCAATTACCAGAAGGCTACGAGATTTGAATTAAATAAATTTTGCACCCTTAATCTAATGGGTGTGTATGCGTCCGGTGCTTATTGCTGTCGTGCTGATAGGACTTCTTGCGCTAGCCGGCACGTCGCATGCGTTCTATTTCAGCACATTCGGCGGCTATGGAGGCTATAGCGGATACTCCTACAGCAATTACGGATATGGCTATTCCGGATATTCTAACAGCTTCTACTCGCCTGGCTTCAGGACGGGATACTACTCGAACCCGTTCGGCTCGTACGGCGGTTACGGCTACTCAAGGAGCAGCGCGAGCTTCCTCTTCCGCAGCTGGTAGTTCAATTTTTGCCCTAAATTAAGTATAAAAGTCTAACTATGTATATTGTCCGATATGTCTATAGAGCGACATACGCCTCACAGGTCTGCGCCGCCCTCGGAAAAGGAGATATTCGGCGAGCGCGAGTTCAGCGAGATAGAACTCGGGCTGCTCCAGATGCAAATTCTGTGGCTGCTTTCGCGGAAGAGCACGCACGGCTACGACATAATGAAGATGCTCGGCGAAATAAAAAAGACAAAAGTGACGCAGGGCACGCTCTACCCAACGCTGCAGTCCTTGGAAAAACGCGCCCTCATAAAGAGGCACGACGAGGACAGGAAAAGCGTGTACAGCATAACGCTCAAGGGGAGAAAAGTCATGAACGAGACATGCCTTGACTTTTCGCGCACATTCTTCGGAATATTCCAAAACTTCGTCTGCGAGAAATGCGTCGGGCACGACGAGCACGCGGACAAACACAGACACGACTTGGTGAACATAGGTGATAAAAAATGAACAAACTGGAAATTAAAAACCTGCACGTATCCATTGGAGAAAAGGAAATAATCAAGGGATTCAACCTCACCATAAAAGAAGGCGAAATCCACGCGGTGATGGGCCCCAACGGCTCCGGCAAGTCCACGCTGAGCTATGCCATAATGGGTCACCCGCGTTACACAGTAACAGAAGGCGAAATACTTTTCAACGACAAGAACATAAACGAGATGTCCACCGACGAGCGCGCAAAGCTCGGACTTTTCCTGTGTTTCCAGTATCCAATGGAGGTTCACGGCGTCCAGGTTTCCAATTTCCTGAGGCTTGCTTCCAACAGCGTGCAGGGAGCGGAGGAGCCCGTGAGCGAATTCAGAAAAAGGCTCAAGGAGAACATGGCTTCGTTGAAAATGAGCGACCAATTTGCAAGCCGCTACCTCAACGACGGATTTTCGGGGGGCGAAAAAAAGCGCGGAGAGATACTCCAGATGTCAGTTCTCAAGCCGAAATTTGCCATACTCGACGAGGCGGACTCGGGGCTTGACATAGACGCGCTGAAAATAGTGGCGGAAGGCGTGAACAATTCAATGAATACAACGCCGCTCGGAGTCCTGATAATAACGCACTACCAGAGGATACTCAACTTCATCAAGCCGAACTTCGTCCACATAGTGGTTGACGGAAAGATAGTGCAGTCCGGCGGACCCGAACTTGCCGAGCGTCTTGACGGAGAGGGATACGGCTGGGCTTACGAAAAAGAAGAAGCGGTGATATAAATGACGGAACAAAAGACTGAACAAAACCAGCAGCTTCATGACATACGCTCGAACTATGACGAACAGTTCGGGTTCAATGTAGACACGCCTACAATCAGGCAGACAAAGAAAGGGCTTTCACCCGAGATAGTAAGAGAGATTTCTGAGCTGAAGGGCGAGCCTCAGTGGATGCTGGACTTCAGGCTGAAGGCGCTTGAAACTTTCATGAGAAAGCCCATGCCAAAATGGGGGCCTGACCTCAGCATAATTAATTTTGACAATATCACATACTACCTTTCTGCATCAAAAAACAAGGCAAAGAGCTGGGACGACGTTCCGGAGGGAATCAAGAACACCTTCGACAGGCTCGGGATTCCCGAAGCCGAGAAGAAATTCCTCGCAGGTGTGGAGGCGCAGTTCGATTCTGAAGTTGTTTACAGCAAAGTCAGGGAAGACCTGGAGAAACTGGGCGTCATATTCTGCTCGACAGACCAGGCGCTGAAGGAGCATCCGGAACTGTTCAGGGAATTCTTCGGCACCGTCATACCGTCGGAGGACAACAAGTTTTCCGCTTTGAACAGCGCATTCTGGTCAGGCGGCTCTTTCGTTTATGTGCCGAAAGGCGTGGATGTTCCAATACCTTTGCAGGCGTACTTCAGGATAAACACAAAGGAACTCGGGCAGTTCGAGAGAACACTGATAATTGCAGACGAAGGCAGCAAGGTGCATTATATCGAGGGCTGTACCGCACCGAGCTATTCCACTGACAGTCTGCATGCGGCGGTTGTCGAAGTCATCGCAATGCCCGGCGCCCACGTGAGGTACACGACGCTGCAGAACTGGTCAAACAACGTCTACAACCTTGTCACGAAGCGCGCTTTTGCCCACAAGAACGCCATAGTCGAATGGCTCGACGCCAACATAGGCAGCAAGATCACGATGAAGTTCCCGAGCGTCTACCTGCTCGGCGAGAATGCGAAAGCGGACATGATGTCAATAGCTTTTGCCGGAAAAGGACAGCTGCAGGACACCGGTGCCAAGGCAGTTCACCTAGCGCCGAACACGACATCGAGCATAATAAGCAAGTCAATAAGCAAGGACGGCGGACGCACAACCTACAGGGGGCTTGTGCGCGTCAACAAAGGGTGCACGGGCGTGAAATCAAACGTGCGCTGCGACGCGCTCCTAATGGACGACAAGTCGACGTCCGATACGGTGCCGTACATAGAGATTGACGAGAAAAAAGTGTCCATAGGGCACGAAGCATCCGTGGGAAAAATCGGCGAGGAACAGCTTTTCTATCTTATGTCGCGGGGACTTAGCGAGCAGGAGGCGACGGGACTGATAGTCCGCGGCTTCTTCGACTGCTTCACGAAACAGCTCCCGCTTGAGTATGCCGTTGAATTCAACCGACTCATCGAGATGGAGATGGAAGGAAGCGTCGGGTGAGAAAATGTACGTTTCTGTCAATGCACAAACACGAAGAGAGGCAGCTCTAAGGGCTGAAAGCGCCGCCATTTCGAGAGGATATGACGGAGAGTCGCTAAGAGTGGAGCTTGGAGGACTGACAGCAAACGGCAGCGCCTATCGCATTATGTCAGACCGTCCCGACAGCCATATTGTCCTGCGTGCAATCAAGGAAGCAATGGAGAGCTAATAATTATGCAATCAATGATACAGGAGCCAAACTGGCTTGAAGAAATAAGAAGAAACGCCCTGCAAAAGTTCTCGCAGCTACCGCTGCCCCAGGAAAGGGAAGAGGAATGGAGGTACACGGACCTGAGAAGCTTCGGCATAGAGTTCAAGTCGGGCGACAGCGAGATAGCGATGGACGGCAAAACGGACGGGATTTTCACTGACTTGATAAGCGCGGCAAGGAACCATCCCGACATCCTCAGAAAACATCTCGGCACCGCCGTGAAGATAACGGACAAGTTCTCCGCTTTCCACTATGCGAACATAACCAACGGAATATTGATATATTTGCCGGACAACAAGACTGCCAGGCTCAACTCGAAGATAACAGGCGGCGGACACACAATAATAATCACCGGCAGGAACAGCAGGCTTGACTACATGGAAGAATACGCCGGAGGCGGGATGAGCACGGATGCCCTTGAGATATTCGCAGGCGAGAACAGCATAATCAACATCGCGTCAGTGCAGAGGTGCAACCCGGACGCGAAAATATTCTCCTTCAAGGAAGCGGTACTTGACAAGAACGCGACAGTTAACATGATATTCGGCTCCTTCGGGGGCGGCTTCCACAGGCTCAAATCAGGAACATTCCTTGGCGGAGAAGGCGCGAGCAGCGAGGTGCTTTGCGGCTTCAAGGGAAAAAACAACCAGCACATCGATTTCACGGTCAACTGCAACCATGCCGTGCCGCACACCAGAAACAATATTTTTGCCAAAGGCACCGTCACAGACGCCTCGACATCCGTATTCCGCGGCATGATAAAGGTTGAGAAAGACGCGCAGCAGACTGACTCGTACCTGTCGGACCATACTCTGATACTCAGCGACAATGCGCTCGCGAACAGCATTCCCGGGCTGCAGATAGAGGCGAATGACGTCAAGGCAAGCCACGGCGCCACCGTGGGGCAGATAGACGAGGAACAGCTTTTCTACCTCATGGCAAGGGGGCTCTCAAGAAGCGGGGCGGAACAGCTGATTGTGTCCGGATTTTTTGAGCAGCTTATTGAGAAGATTTCAGACGCCGAATACAAGGAGATGTTCAGGGCGGCAGTCCAGTAATTTTTTCTGAACAGGTGATTTATATAACAGATTTCAGCAAAATACGCAATGATTTTCCGATACTGAAAAGGAAGGTGAACGGGAAACAGCTGGTGTACCTGGACAACGCTGCAACCACGCAGAAGCCGAGGCAGGTTATAGACAGGATAACCGATTACTACATGAATCATAACGCCAATATACACCGCGGAATTCACAAGTTAAGCGAGGAAGCGACTGAAGAGTACGAAGGCGCAAGGGAGCGCACTGCAAAATTTATCAGCGCAAGCGCAAGGGAAATTATATTCACGAAGAACACCACGGAAAGCCTGAACATACTTGCCTACTGGGCGCTGCGCACGCTCGGCAAAGGCGACGAGGTTGTAGTGAGCGTCATGGAACACCACAGCAACATCGTGCCGTGGCAGATGCTTGTTGAGAAAGGAATCACACTGAAAATAGCGGGAATAAAAAAAGACGGCTCGCTTGACATGGATCATCTCAATAAATTAGTCACAAAAAAGACGAAAATCGTTTCCATAGCTCACGCGTCAAATGTGCTCGGTACCATAAATCCGATAAAAGAAATAGCAAAGCTCGCGCACGACGCAGGCGCATTAATGATAGTTGATGGCGCGCAGAGCGTCCCGCATATGCCCGTTGACGTAAAAAATCTGGACGTCGATTTCCTCGCGTTTTCCAGCCACAAGATGCTGGGGCCGACGGGAATAGGCGTGCTCTTCGGAAAAGAGGAACTGTTGAAGAAAGCAACGCCATTCCTGCGCGGCGGGGACATGATAAAGGAAGTTTTTCAGCAGACCGCCACATGGAATGAAATCCCGTGGAAATTCGAGGCAGGCACGCCGAACATTGCCGACGTCATCGGATTCGGCGCGGCGATAGACTACCTGAATAAAATCGGGATGAAGAACATCAGGGAGCATGAGATTGAACTTACAAAATATGCGATGAAAAAACTCGGGGCGATGAAAGGCGTCACGCTCCACGGCACTGCCAAGGACAAAGGCGGCGCGGTTTCCTTCAGTATAGACGGCGTGCATCCCCATGACACGGCAACCATACTTGACAGCGAAGGCATAGCGATACGCTCCGGCCACCTTTGCGCGCAGCCGCTGATGGAGCGATTGGGCGTGCCGGCAGTGGGCAGGGCAAGCTTCTACGTCTACAACACAAAGGGAGAGGTAGACAAGCTCGTGGCTGGCGTGGAAAAAGTGAAAAAGACTTTCAAAGTCATTTAACCGGTGATTGCATGGACATGTACGCGGAGACGATACTGGAACACTACAGGCATCCGCATAATCATGGAAAGCTTGCAGGAAACGTCGAGCACAGGGAGAGCAACCCGCTTTGCGGCGACGTGATTACAATCTACCTCATGATAGAAAACAACAAGGTGAAAGACGTGAAATTCGTCGGCAAGGGATGCGCCATAAGCCAGGCGGCAACATCGCTGCTCACGGATGAGATAAAAGGCAAGTCGCTCGATGAGATAAAGAATCTTGACAAACAATTTGCCCTGGAGCTTCTTGGCGTGGAGATAAGCGCGGCACGCATGAAGTGCGCATTGCTCGGGATAAAGGCATTAAAGCTCACGGTTTATGATTATCTCACCAGGCAGGACAAAACATTGAAGGAGAAAGAGTTCGAGGTTGAAGACGCATAATAATATGAAAAAGTCTAGTAATATTCCAAAGTTCTTTTGGGGTAAAACCTAGACCTTTTCTTTCAAGAAAAGGGATTGGTAATGAACGTAGACGAACTTGACCAGGTAATCCGCGGGATGACAGGCAGCAAGGAGACGAAGCAGCCGATGCGCGTGATATCACACTGGATTAAGCGCATAAAAGATTCCAAGAACAGCGAGTACATAATGTACGACGAGGTTGAGTTGAACAGCCTGCTGAAGCTGCAGGAACTCAAGTTGATAACCATAACAGAAGGCGGAAAGGACGAAAAGATAGGCGTAGTGCATGTCAAATTGACAGACTCGGGCAGTGAACTATACAAGGACTTCTTCAAGACGGGATATTTTTTGAAAGCGTGAATATGACAGATATTGATTTTGAAAAAGAAGGCAGACAAATAAGCAATAAAGTCCAGTGCGCATATCTTGATGTCATATATGGAGGATTTGGGGATAAAATGTCTCTTCGGATGGAATGCCACAATCTTCTATGCGGCCCAATGCATGGCTGCTGTTTTTACGAAGAAGGGAAATGCGATTATCGTTCACAAGAGGCAAAACCTGAACTTACATATAATCCAGACGGGTGGTTGGACGAATGAAATGCGAAATCTGTCACAAGGAACTGACCAAGCAGAACACTACGATGATGGAAGATGTCTGCGACGAATGCGCAGGCAGCCACGCTAAGTCTATGTTCTTCTAATTCACTTTTCTCCAAATATCAAAATCACATTCTCCTACGGCGTTCTCTATGGCAGCTTGATACTCTTCAATGGTGCCGAACCTGAATGGCCTTCCTGTGGCTGTCTGATAGAAAAGGACGTTGCACCCGTGTAGCACTCCCAACAAGACCGCCGCGTCGTGCATCTCGTGATCTCTGTCACGGAACGTAACAACATCGCCTGGCATGGTTTCCCCACTGATTCTTGCAAAACTATTCCCGTACTGAAGAAAATCCTGCATAAATGCCGGGGACACAAAACCGGGACGATTTAATTCCAGCCGGGGAAAGGCAATATAACTTTCACCATCAGGGCTTTTTTGCCGGGCTCTTTCAGGGGTCCAATAATCCTTGATTCCGTCTTCCGTTCTGCTGACGTAGGCGATTGTTCCACAACAATTTGAAAAAGCGCCGCCTGAACGGTACCTATGTGTTGCATATCTAAAGGGCGGATCAAAGCATCTAACAGCCAGCAAAGGATTCCTGTCAAGTCTCAATATTGCTTCCGCATACGGCGTTTGTTCTGCAAGCCTCCTTCCTTCTGTCGTGCTTATGACTTTCATATAGAAAAATTTTCAGGAATCTTTAAGAATCTCCAAGCATACCTAATTATCTGGTGTTCTAATGGTGGAATTCGACGGCTTCGGACCCGAGAAAATAATACAGGTTTATCATCCCAAATCAGGAATGAAAGGGGTTCTCGTTATCGACTCGACGGCGCTCGGGCCGGGCAAGGGTGGCATAAGAATGACACCGTCGGTGAGCGTCGAGGAAGTTGCAAAACTGGCAAGGGCGATGACGTGGAAGAACGCAATGGCGGAGTTGCCTTTCGGCGGGGCGAAAGCCGGCATAATGGCAGATACTAAGAAACTATCCGAGCAGCACAAGAAGGAAATTGTTGCTGCATTCTCCGACGCGCTGCGCCCGGTTTGTCCCGACATGTACGTGGCTGCGCCGGACATGTACTTCGCCGAGGAAGAAGTGAGGACATTCGTCGAGACGAACGGCTCCATGAAGGCAGCCACAGGAAAGCCGAAAGACATGGGTGGGCTGCCCCACGAACTGGGTTCTACAGGGTTTGGCGTTTTTCATTCAGTCCTTGTTGCGGCGGAACACATAGGACTGGAAATAAAAGGCGCAACGTTCGCGGTTGAAGGATTCGGAAACGTCGGCGAGTTTGTGGCAAAATTCCTCACAGAAAGAGGAGCGAAGCTTGTGGGCGTCTCAGACTCAAAAGGGTGCCTGTACAACGAGGACGGAATCGGCTACCAGAAACTTGACGAGATAAAGAAAACTACCGGCTCCGTAACAAATTACCCCGGGAAGGTGCTTCCAAACAAGGACATCATAAAGCTTGACGCTGACATACTCATCCCCGCAGCCGTGCCGAACCTTATAATTGCCGGCGATATTGACAGCGTAAAAGCAAAACTTATAGTGGAAGGCTCGAACATACCAATGGACGCCCAAACCGAAACATTGTTGCACAGGAAAGGCGTCACTGTGATACCGGATTTTGTCGCCAATGCAGGCGGCGTAATAAGCAGCTATATCGAGTACATAGGCGGAACCGAGAAGGAAATGTTCAGAATGGTGGAAGAAAAAATATCAAAGAACACGAAAATGATTCTCAAGAAAAGCGGCAAAAGCAAGACCCCAAGGGACGCCGCGATGGAAACGGCGATGGAACGCGTTCTCAAGGAATGCAAAATCTGCAAGATTGACAAGTGATGCACACGAAACCGAACAGACAGAACGACATCGACAGGTACGTGGACAGCATAGTTGTTTACAGGGGACGTTCACGCTTCCTCAGGCACGACGAAGCGGGTTTTTACGTCGATGCAGCGCACCTAACCCGCAAAGGATATGCTCCAACAGGCGAAGTACACAGGCTTGCACCGGGCGACATGATAGTGGTGCACGGGAAGAAAACGCTGCATCTTAACGTATGAAATTGGAGCAATTCGGGGAATATTTTTCCGCTTTCGCTATATATAAAACTTTCCCGCGCATGCAGCGGTTTTTTCGTTAATATACGGCTTCTCTGCATAGAAATTTCTGAGGTGACAACCGATGAACAACCAGAGAGGAAAATTGTTTGAGTGCAAGAAGTGCACAAAGGAGCTGCTAATAACAAGAGAGGGAAAGAACCCCGGACCTCCGATGTGCTGCGGAAACACGATGTTCGAGATAAAAGCTCGGTTCTAAACTTCGTATTCGCATAACGAATACGAATTTCTCAATGACTCATGAAATGTTCCTAATATCTCTGGACTAAAGCCCAGAGTATCATGGGAACATGGCATCCAGAATGCATACAGAAAACAAAGTTTTCTGTAGCATCAGTTAGCTTCGCTAACTGCTTGCATTGAGTTTTATCTGCAACCTAAAGGTTGCAGTATTCAATGCATTCTTAGATAAATTTACATGTTAAGTCATTGAAATCACACACGTAATTCCTGCGAGATTCGTCGGATTTTCTGTTTTTCTTTTAATAGATGAATTTACAAGTACGGCTAAATGAGACAAAAACTGGGTGTCGGAATAACTGTTTATGGCTCAAGAGAAGCCGCTGTTGTTGATGCACTCCTAAGAAGCCCTAATTATGATGTCTCTGTATTTGCAGCGGACAAACAGAGAAACCCTTTTGTTGAAAGGTATGCAAAAAAGCATGAAGTCGTAAAAGGTTTCGGCAAACCAGAGGGCATACCTCACATGGTCGATTTCTTTCGGACTTATGAGGACAAAATAGACATTGTTCTCGCACCATGCGAGGGTCCTGTAATCAGCGGCTTAAGAAATGAACTGGAGAATCGGGGAACAAAAATCAAATATATTTTATGCCCGACATCCGAAGCGGCAATAGAATCAGACAAGATTGCACAACGACTGCTATTGCAGGCGTGCTACAGTCAGGCAAACCCGCGCTGGAGGTACTTTGACCCTGCGGATGGATCTGTCGAAACGCAGAGAAATAATGTCCATAGATGGTACGAAAAATTAACAGGCGGCGCTGTCGTGAAGCCCAGAGGCACGTCATTCGGGAAAGGCGTTGGCGTCGAAGGTGACCACTTCAACGGCTTTGACGAGATGTGGCCGTTTTTTGCATCGAATTTCGAATCCGGTCCTGTTATAATTGAAGAAAGAGAGAAAGGCGAGGAGTTCAGCACGCAGTATTTCTGGGACGGCGCCCATCTAGTATCTACAGGGGAGGTAAGGGATTACAAGCGGGCAAGGCAAGGAGACAAGGGCAAAAATACGGGCGGCATAGGCAGCTATACTGACAGGCACGGCTCACTGCCGTTCCTGAATATAGGACATAACGATGTCTGGGAAGCTGACTTCATAGCCAGACAGTTCTTTGAACAGATGAGACTCCAATACGGCAATCGCGCACTGCTTGGCATGCCTATGTATCAGGGCATGATGGCAACAAAAAAAGGGGTGAAGCTGCTTGAGAACAATTCCAGGCCGGGCGACCCCGAGTTCATAAACGTCCTGGCAAGGACAATTGACTTTGCGGATGTCTGCGTGAGAATGGCAGAGGGAAGACTGACTCGTATACCGATGAATGACAAAGCGGTTGTCCTTATCTACAAAGTCCCGCCGCATTACACCGAAGAGGGCCCTGAACCGGCTGACAAAACAGTGGATTTGAGCGGGGCTGAACGCCTCGTAGAAGCTTACAACGGAAGGCTTCTTGTATATCCGGGATCCATGGAACTCAGGGATGGGAATACTTATTCGATGGGCTCAAGAACCGTATGCGCAGTTGGAATAGCTGACGACACAGAAGAGGCAAGATTGATAGCACAGGATGGGCTTCGCGTCATTAGAGGAGATCTCATACAACGTCCGGATATTGCAACAGAAGGGCATATCCATGCATCGGTTGAACACATGAAAAAACTTAGAACAGTCTAGTTCCCGACTATCTTGGCAGCAAGCGCCTTGACCTCGCGCGGCGAGTACGCTCCCTGCACCAGCATCCTGTTTTTGAAGAGCGAAATCACATGTTTATTGTGGCTTATGCGAACCACATGCAACCCCTTTGTAACCTTGAAGTCCCTGTTCTTTTCGAGCCTTCCTGAAACCTCTGACAGGTTTATTTCCTTCCCGAACAGGAACTGGTGCGTGCCGCCGCAGAGTTCCGTTATTTTTTGGACAGGCTTTTCCAGAAACTCATATTTGCCTTTACATGCCGGGCAGTCCTTTTTTCCCGGTATATCGATTGTTTCGTAAAGATTTTTGTAAATATCCATGTGAAGAATTTTTCCCTTTAATGTGTCTTTTCCAATAATGTGCTTGATCGCTTCTGCCGCGGACAGCACCCCGACCATGCCGACAACAGGACCAAGCACGCCGGCTGTTTCGCAGGTGTCTTTGCCTGCGGAGTGCACAAAGCACCTGAGACAAGGCGTTTCGCCCGGGACTATCAAAGCAACCAGTCCCTCGCTCTTGACTGCTGCGGCGTACGTGAAAGGGATTCTGTTCTTGAGGCAGAAGTCGTTGAGGAGGAACCTTGTCTCCATGTTGTCGGTGCCGTCAAGTATGATGTCGGGCTCTGACAAAAGCTTTTCAATATTTGAGGAATTCAAATCTTCAGAAACGGCTTCTATCCGCGTTTCGCTGTTCGCCTCTTCAAGTCGCTCTTTCAGCGCCTCGGCTTTCGGCGTGCCAACGTCCTCTTCGCTGAACAGCTGGCGGTGAAGATTCGTCATGTCAACAATATCGCGGTCGACGAGCAGAAGGTTAACGCCGGCACGTACAAGATACTCGGCAGCCGCGCTTCCCGTGCCGCCGCAGCCAACGATTACGACAAGCGACTTCTTCAGGTGCTTCTGCGCCGCTTTTCCGATGAATGCTTCCTGTCTTGAGTAGCGCATATTAATCAAACAAATTGCTGGCTGCTATGATATCGAATGCCTCAACATCGGAGCCTGTTATCAGACCGCGGTATGCATTGAGCCCTCTGAAAGCCCTTTCGTAATCGACCTCACCTGCCTGTGACTTGTGCTGGCCTAGCGCTCTGTATTTTACATCCATAAATTCTGAAACATCCTCAAGATATGTCGGCGTCTGAATAAGCCCGCCAAGTTCGCCTGCAAGCGACATTCCTACTGTCCATTTTTGCCCGCCTGCACCGTGCGAATACGGCTCGGAAGCCCTAAACAGCGCTTCCTTTAATATTGCATTGGTTGCCCTGTGATCGGAATGCCTGTCTACACCATAATGCGTGTAAACCACATTCGGCATGTAACGCCTTATCAGCCCGACGACGCGAGATATGCTACCCTGATCGCACACGAGTCCTCCGTCAGGATATCGAAGAAACCCAACGCTTGCAACACCCAGCACGGAGCCGCTATTCCTAGCTTCCAACTCCCTTATCTCGCGCATCTCTTCCGGAGACTGGGTAGTGCCGCCGGCTTCCCCTGAAGTCATGAAAAAAAGCATCACATCGTTTCCAAGGCTTGCATGCTTGGCCAGGCTGCCACCGGCAATAATTGCCTCGTCATCAGGATGCGCAAAGAACCCGGCAACTCTTTTCATGAAAATAGGATATGAAAAATCTTTTTAAGAGCATCACAGCCACTTAGCGCTGGTAGGTATCTCCCCGTAGCATTTGTCGCGGTACTCGCAGTACTTGCACATCCACACTGTTTTCTTGTCTTCCCTCGCTTCGGGGTCCGGCGGCACTCCAGCTTTCAGGAACTTGTGCAGTGCCCTGAAACGGTTTATTATCTTGACGGCTTCTTCCTCGCTGTAGGGCACAGAAAACACCTTGCTCTTGAGATTGCGCTTGTCGACATAAAGCAGGATGCCGTTGTGAATGCCCGTGACGTGCATGTAGAGCTGCAGCTGCACCACGTTGTGCGGCATCGCGTCCTCGACGAAGTCAACGTTGCCTGTGGACTTCACCTCAACAAGGATGCTCTTGCCGCTGGCTTTCACAATTATGATGTTGTCAATCCTGCCTGAAACGAGAAAGTCGTCATATTCCTGCTTGAAAGGCAGCTCGGTGCTTACCAGTTCCACGTCCGGGTTCTTTTCGCTTTGCAGCACCTTCACGACAAAGTCATGGAGGATGTTGCCAAGCTCGAATATCTTGACAAGCTCGGGCGAGGTCTCCATGGGGAACTTGTACGAGTACCACACCTTCCGCAGGCAGCTCCCTATCTGGCTGGGATAATACCTGCCTATTTCCTTGGGCTTGTTCTCCTTGTAGAGGTGGTTGTCTATCATCTTGTCAAAGTCAATCATAAATTTCACCTGACTTCGATTCTTGAAGAAGCTTTGCTTCTGTCAAGATGTCAAAATCAATCATACAATCAGTCCCTCACAAGCTCGAACGAATGCCGGGCTATCCTGAGCCTGCTCACGTCATTCACGCGTATCTCAAACGGGACGCCGCTGCCTATTGCTTCAGAATACCTTTTGACAGGTTCCGTGCTCATCCAGTAGAGTTCCAGAAGCTTCCTTAACTGTTCAGGATTCGAATAATCTTCCATGAGTTTCACTTGACTGCAAGAGGTTAAAAGTCTATATAATGAACCCACAAAAGATTTTCGCGCAAGTGAGTTCATAGATAGTGCACAAGGAAGTAATATTATTCAGATTATTTCCTTGTAGCACTATAAAAACTGCTCCCATGAATAAATAAAATATGTCCAAGCGTGAGAAACTTCACAAAGCCAGCAGCACAGGCAACAACCTGCGCGACATAATTCTCGGCGGACAGGACGGGCTGGTAAACGTGCTGGGCGTCATACTTGCCGTTGCCACCGCGGTCAGCGACGTGAGAGTCGTGCTCATCGCGGGACTGGCAGCCACATTCGCCGAATCCATATCCATGGCGGCTGTTGCATATACGTCAACAAAGGCGGCGCGCGACTTCTACAAGGCAGAACTCCGAAGAGAGAAGAGAGAGATGAAGGACATACCTGACATGGAACGCAAAGAAATCAGGATGATATATGCGAGAAAAGGCTTCTCCGGCGCGCTCCTCAACTCGATTGTCAAAAAAATCACGTCCAACAAGAGGCTGTGGCTCAAGACAATGATGGAGGAGGAGCTTCACTTATACCCCGACGAGTACAATCACCCCGCCAAGGACGCCATAATAGTCGGCATAGCTGCGCTGATAGGCTCGCTCGTGCCGCTTATATCATTCATTTTCCTGCCGATACAAACGGCGATAATCGGCTCGATAGTTCTGTCGGTTGCAGTGCTTTTCATAACAGGCTACATCAAGGGCATGCTCACCATAAATCCGCTGAGAAGCGGCATAGAAATAGCGGTCATCGGCATAACTGCAGCGCTGGTGGGATATGTCATCGGCGCCGTGCTCGGCGTTGCGCTTTACGCAGCCTAGTTCAGTAGACTATTGCCAGTGTGACGGCGCCAAGAAGTGCCAGCAGAAGACCAAATTTCTGGTGCGTGAGCAGTTTCTCCTTATTGACTATTATGCCGAGAAGAGCCGCCAATGCTATGTAGCTTTCCGAGATGCCAACCGCTATCGCTATTGGCGTCAGTGTGAGGGCGGCAGCAAAAAATATCCATGCAATATTATCAAAGATACTTACGGTAACGAGGAGTCTTTTGTTTTCGTTGAGATGCTGAACGAGCTTGTGGGTGCGTTTATGCATTATTATGTAGAAGGCGCATACCAACGCTATGAAAAGGCTCATGAACCAGTTAGTTATAAGGAAGCTTGTCTCGCGAGACGCAATGCCAACCATGAAATTGGTGGTTCCCTGAAAAAGCGCGGCGAGAGCGGCGAGAGCGGCGCCTTTCTCGAGCCACACTCTCCTTGAAAAATGGCGGGATCTCATGGAAACCATAAGGATTCCTATCATCAGTGTCACAACCAGCGCAGTATGCAGCGGCTCAAGAACCTCGCCAATCACAACAAATGCAAGCAGGGCAGAAACCGGGACTTCCAGGGAATATACCGGCTCAACCACAGCTATTTTTCCTATTCTAAGCGCCTCGAAGTCTATTATTGCTGTCAGAAATATGACGAAAGATGCACCAAGGAGCACCAAAAAACTGTAATCGCTTGCGAGAACAAGGCTGTGAATTTCCCCGTACACGAAAGGCGTCAGTGCCACGGCACCGAAAGCAGTTATTATGAGCAGCGGCTCCCAGTCTCCCAGTTTGCGAACCGAACGTTGTATAAGAAAGTCGCCGAAGCCCCAGCCAATAAGAGCACCGAGCGCGAAGAGCACCCCAATCTCAAATGCCATAAAACTATTTGTTTCCCTGTATAAAAACAGGCCAGAAATGCGGCAGATGCCCGCCGAATTATACGTTCAATTATATGTCAAGAACAACATGGCATTTCCAGTCCTTTGTCTTCTCCACTTTGAACAAGTGCCATGTCACAGCCTTGACGTCGACAAGCATATCGTGCTTCTTTGCGTCAATCTTGTCGCCCGAGAGTGTTGCTACCATTGAATAGGGCTGACCGGGCTTCTTTGGTTCCTTTATCTTCACGCCGACCTTCGAGAAAAGCAGCAAGTCCTTGTCCTTCCAGAAGACAAATTCCTGGAGGAAGTTGAAGAGCAGCTTCTCGACATCTTTATTCTCCAGCTTTATTGTTTTCCTTATTCCGGGCTTCACCGACCTGAGATTCTTCACCATCACGTTTGTAACTGCCAGCCCCGCCGACTCGAACATCCCGTCAAGAGTTTTGCCTGTCGCCTCGAACGCCACGTCAGCAATCGACACGTCTTCAAGATATTTGTAAGCCACACCAGTCACATCCTGCCTATTTCGCATTTCCTCAGTTCATCCAATATCTTTTCATGCCGATCCATGTTCCTGCCTATGAACACCAGCTCGGTTTTTTCTGCCGAAAATTCCTCGAAATCAAACCTGCCAAAGACGAAATTCATCAGGAAGCTGCCTGACTCTGTTACAACGAAGCCCTTGGCACGGACGATATCTGAAGGGAGGTTATAGAGCAGGTTTTCCAGCTTCTCCCTGTCCATGCTCCCGCCCCTGTAAACAAAGTGGCTGAGCTTGGATTCTTCTATGTGGTGATTGTGCTCCCGCTCCCCGACAACTTTTTCCACGTTCATATCCAGTATCAGCTCTGCATCCACCAGGCAGTTTGTCGTCCTGATTATTCCCGCCCTCGGGTTTATGCCCTTTATCAAGTTCTCTATTTTCGTGAGTTCCCCGTCGTCCACAAGGTCCGTCTTGTTCAGTATGATTGCATCAGCCATTTCGATTTGCACGCGCCCAGTGAAGCCGAGTGAGGGGAACCTCTTCATCGCGTCGGCGTCAACCACGGTGACTGTTGCGTCAAGCCTCACGCCCTCGAGAGTCGACAGGTCGTCTATGATTGCATCGGGTTCTGCCACGCCCGTTGTTTCTATTATGATAAGCTCCGGGTCAATCTTTTCCTTTATCTCCTTTATTGCAGCCTCGAACTCTCCGGTGAGCGAACAGCATACGCACCCGCCCTTCAATTCAATCATGTCAACATTTTTGCCTTTGACAACTTTGCTGTCTATAGCTATCTTGCCAAACTCGTTCATCAGCACCGCTATCTTCCTGTCTGCATTGTCAAGGATGTTGCGCAGCAGGGTGGTTTTGCCTGCTCCGAGATAGCCTGTGATAAGCGTAATTGGGGTTCTTGCTTTCATGAGAATCACTCTATAAGAGAATTTGGATTAAACCTGTTATGACAGCAACTATAATGCCTACTACAATAGTTAATTTTGTTAAAAAGCTATTTTCTTTTTGTTTTTTTTCATCTTGTACGTTTTTTTTGTAATTTTCAAAATCACACCTTAACTGATTTAATAGTGTCTCCAAACTTCTTATTCTTTCCTCATTTCTTACAGAAATTTCACGAGTAGAATCAAATTTAGCCATAAAATCATCTAATTGCTAGAGTTACATAAGATTCTACAAAATTTAGTAAATCAAGAAATTCTTCATTTTTATTCGTGCTTATAACTGTTGTTAAATTAGGTATTTTCATAACAAACGTAACCTTAACATTTGTAGGTTTTCTTTCTACAATCGGTGTTCCCAAATCAGAAAGAGGTGTATAGTCATATCTTAAGGCATCTGAACCTACCTTTAATTCAATTAAAAATTTTGTAGTAATAATATCAATTTGTATTGGTGTATCACTCCAAGCTCCATAATTTTCGTTTGTATATGAAATAAAAAAGTTAATAATTTTATTCTCATCAACTTTACTCTTTATAGTTTCCATAATTTCATTTATTCTTTGTTCTGTTATAGTAAAGTTTATTTTAGAAATTAGCTTTTGCCTTATCTTATCTAACATTCTGATACCTTATAGATTATTTACTTAAATCAACCTTTCACGTTGCCGACAGGAACGAATTTGCAGACTTTGCTGGATATACCTGCCTTGTGCACGGCGTCTATCACTTCGTCTATGTCCTTGTAGGCGCTTCCCGCTTCCTCTGCGAGCCCCGCGAAGCTTGTTGTGCGCACGTATATTCCGCGCTTCTCCATGTCGCGCTGAAGGCTGTCTCCCCTGTAAAGCTGCCTCGCCCTCGTGCGCGACATCGTCCTTCCCGAGCCGTGAGCGGTGCTGCCGAAGGTTTCCTTCATACCCTTTTCCGTTCCCACCAGCAAATATGAGCCTGTCTCCATCGAGCCGCCTATGATTACCGGCTGCCCTATGTCACGATATATTTTTGGCACTTCCTCGCGCCCGGGACCGAATGCACGCGTTGCGCCTTTCCTGTGAACCAGCACCTGCTGCCTTTTCCCGTTGACATCATGCTCCTCAAGCTTCGCCGTGTTGTGTGCCACGTCATAGACGCAGTTCATCTCCATCGACTCTGCCGACTGCCCCATCACCTTTGAGAAGCACTCCCGTATCCTGTGTAATATAACCTGGCGGTTGGCAAAACTCATGTTGATGCCGCATTTCATCGCCGTGAAGTAATCCTGGCCCTCTTTGCTCTGGAAAGGCGCGCATGCAAGCTCGCGGTCCAGTATCTTTATTCCGTACTTGGATTCCATAACTTCGAGGAAGACGTTGAGATAATCCGTGGCAACCTGGTGCCCGAAGCCGCGGCTCCCGCAGTGGAACATAACCACTACCTGGTTGGGAAAGATTCCCATCCGTTTTGCGATTTCCTTATCGACTATGTTCTCAGGCTTCACCACCTGTATCTCAAGATAGTGGTTGCCGCTGCCGAGCGTCCCAATCTGGTCCATGCCGCGCTCGATTGCCTTTGAGCTGACTTTTGATGCGTCACCTTCCATCTTACCGTTCTCTTCTATCCGCTCGAGGTCCTCTTCCCAGCCGTAACCTTGCTTCACAGCCCATTCCGCGCCGCCCACGATAGCCTCGCGGAAGGTATTCTTGTTAAGCTTGACAAACCCCTTGCTGCCCACACCGGCGGGGACGCGCTCGAACAACAAATCCACAAGCTGCTTCAGCTTCGGCTTGACGTCCTTGTAGGTAAGATTGGTTGTCAGAAGGCGCATTCCGCAGTTATGAGAAACTATGCAATTCGCTATGAAATTATGATGGCGGCTAGGCATTGTGAAATCATAGACATATCCGTCATATTCGATATTTTTAATTTCCGAAACCTCATCTTTGATAAACTCGGAATTTGGAATCTCAACCGTTCTACAAAATTCTTGGAATGTGGGGAAACTCCCTGAAATTCTCACGCCTTTATAGGTCTTATATTTTCTTGCTCTTACTCTGCTCTTCATGTCTGAAATTTCAATTTCATTGCACTCGATCATCTTCTCCAGATTTTTCAGATATTCACGCTTGAAATTCAGATAAGAAAGCGCAAGCATGGAAAGCCTTCTCCGTTCTGCGCAATATTCATAGCCAATGTTACCCCATAATCTACTCAAATTTTCAGGCTTTGCTGATAATCTGAGTGCAAGCTTGTGGGTTGGCTCTCCGAATGTATTAATTGCAATCCTTTGCCTGTATATTTTATTGGCAACAACCCCAAATTCCAGAAGGAGATTTGTTATTTCCAGAATGAAGTTCATATTATCCTTTTCAAGACTGTCTATCTTGTTCTGGCTAAAACTAGGCTCAGTGAAGCTCGTCAATTCGCTCTTCCTCTGACATGGCTTATTAAGCTCTGCACCAAAGAGCCCGGCAAGATAAAGCCTTTTTATCCACTTTGGAGCTTTTCCAATCCATTTCGGAACAGATGTTTTTGTCCGAGATTTATTGCCTTTTGGAACACCAAGAGCATGGAGCAAAACACTCAATGCCTGGGAATTAATATGGTATTGCGTGCTTTTTCCTATTATTTCCTGTTTAGAGCCGGATCCAGTTGTGATCGTGCTTGAATAATCCAATGTCCTGATATGTGTTGCCTTGAATCCAAGCTCGAAAATGTCCTCTTTAATTTCTTCAAGATCTTCCTGTTTTCCTATAATTCTAGTAGACCAAATATCCATGCTTCTTTTTTTGGAAAAGTATGATCCTACCCATCCATCGCCTGTTATGAAACCAACAAGCTTTGCCAATATAGGTAATTTTGCAGAATTGTATCTCAATGGCAGGAGAGATTTTTCTTTAAGCTCTTTCACTATATTTTCCCTATTGCCTACAATGGATCGAATAGCATTTTCATCTAAGATTATATCACTAGACGGCTCCTCATATTCTATCCCATTAAATGGATGAATAATGATTTTTTGACCCTCTCTCATTTCGCTTGCTTCTATGAACTCGCTGCCCGTATACAGAGGATGATCAGAAGAAAGGATGATTTCATGACCGGTTTTTGTAGTTATTTTCAGGACTGGCTTGTCTGATTCCTTTGCCAAAAATATTACAGGCTTGTCATGCAGTTTATTGCTATTTTCAGTATCAATATAGCTAACTGTATCTGTGCATTTCTCCATTTCTTTTATTTTTCTGAAATATCCAAAGCGTGTAAGTATTCTTGTCTCCGGATGCAAGCAGTTGATGTCGAATCCTATTCCGCCGGGAGAAATGACGCCTTTCTCGACGTCCATCGCCGCGACGCCGCCTATCGGAAATCCGTACCCGGAGTGCCCGTCAGACATGCAATAAGCATAATTGATGATACCCGGCAGCGTGGCTACATTGGTTATCTGGTCATAAACCTGCATGTCCATCTGGGCGACTATTCCCTCGGTGCCTATAATCTTCGCAGGCACGTGCATGCCCGGCTTGTAAGTCTTCGGGATAACCCATTCAGTTTCGCTGACTTTCTGCAAAAAGTTTGGTACTGCCAAGTTTCTTCACCTCCATTTTGTCTTACAGTTGTAAATCCTAAGCTATGATAATTATACTAACGGGCGAGAAAAAATCTTCTTCTCACACACGCCTTTTATCTGTTGAAAGACTCTTACTTCTTCCAATCGTGACAGGCATGCATGTTTTAGTTACTTTAGAAACAGGCTATTTAAAGTCGTTCTTTGACAGCTATCCTTATGCGCTGCAAAGCAGTTATGTTCGCAAGAACTGCCAGCAGGACAAGCACATAAGTCAGGTAAGCCGCATTGAAATAAGCGAGCAGTATGCCGATGAACACAATAATCATCCTTTCAGGCCTCTCCAGCAAGCCGCCGCTTATCTCCCTGTTCAACTTTTCCTTGGCTGCGGCCTTGACATAAGTCACTGTCATCGAGCCGAAAAGGTACAGGGCTGCCCAGAAATAAGACGGCAGGTAGAATGGAGGAAGCGGAACCAGCAGGATAACAAGCGCGATTATACCTTCCATGTACCTGTCTGAAACCGTGTCAAAGTACGCGCCGCGTGCGCTGGCTGATTTCCTGTAACGCGCAACAGCGCCGTCCACAGCGTCAAGGAAGGCACCGGCAGCAAAAAATACGGCGGCGCAGATGAAGTTCTGAACCAGAAGAAAGTAAGCAGCAATGAACGCAGCCAGCAAAGCGAGGACTGTGTAGGCGTTTGCGCTGCCGAAACGTCCAAATGCTTTGCCTACAGATGCCGAAAAACCGGAGAATTTCTTGCGTCTCTTGTAAAGTGTCATTGAATAGAATTGAAAAATAACGCTTAAAAGCAGCTTACAGCTTGTTCCAGCCTTTTTTCTTGAACTTGCGGTGCACGCCCTTCTTGTAACCCTTGTACTTCTTCTTGTTGCGCTCGAACGATTCCACTTCCGCCATGCCTGTCACCAAAAGTCATCTGCTATAATTATAATCCCGCTCCTGATTTAAATCCAGCCGTCTATCGCGTGCCATTCCCTGTTGTCTCTGTCAAAAGCCCATCTTATCGTCTCATAAGCCGTCCGGTCGCCGCCATCCTGCGCTGCAGTCTGGAAGCCCTGCATGAAATATCTCAGTTTCCTCCGCGCGCCGGGCGGGTATCTTTCTTTCCACACGGTTTTTGCGGGGTTTTCCAGCTTGCCGGCGAACGCCAAAAATACCTGCAGCATTTTATCATGTCCATACTGCTTAAAGCCCGGCGCCATTTCCCTGTACGTGGCGGCGCCAAGGCTCCTCAATGAATTTGCATCTCTCAGCAATGGCTCCAGTTGCCGGTCATTTTCAGGAAGCTCGATCTCTCTGTATCTTGTTTTGTACGGCATATTCAATCTATCAAGAAAAAGCTTAAGTTACGAATCACAGGTCGCTGCAGTCGCGCTTGTATCCGCACGCTCTGCATATAAGCTTGCAGTGCTTCTCCTCAAGCATTGTTGAGCCGCAAACCTCGCACTGCATGAAAGAATTTTGGCTGTTCCAAGATATAATTCTTTAAATTCCTATAATTCAAGTAGTATAGTGAAAAGCAAAATTGACAGGCAGGTTAGAATGGAGGCTTTCGACGCGTTAGATAAGCTAAGAAAAGATAATCTACCAAGAAAGGAAATTATAGAAATAATAAACAAAAAGTTTGGCATACCTTCAGGAAACCTATATGATTGGTACAGTAACAAGCACATTCCATATGGACGTAAAGGGAAGCTAAAAAATATCCCAGAGTTATTTTATGTAATTGGAGCACTTCTTGGTGATGGCTGTCTATACAGATGGAGGTTGACAAATAATTTTGTACTCTTAATGGGCGATAAAAGATTTGCAGAAAAATATGCAAGACTAGTTACGCTTTGCACAAATAAGAAATCAAAAGCCTACATAAACAGAAATCAGAACATATGGTTTGTCAAGTCCAACAATTTTGAATTGTATTCTTTCTTCAAGAAATCACGCGAAGATTTGAGTTATCTTACAAATTTATTAAAAAATAGTGACAGGAAATGCTCTATACTGTTTATCGAAGGGCTTTTTGATGCCGAAGGCTGTGTCAAAATTATTAAAGAAAAGGCGCGAAAAACTCCTAAGATATGTTTAGATATAACAAACACAAATTTTGAACTTCTAGAAGTTTTTAAGAATTTGTTAAAAATCAGCTTTGAAATAGAAGCCAATTACTCAATCCAGAAGCCATTTGTTGGCAAAGACGGTTCAACAAGGAAAAAATCTTATCATCTTAGAATTTACAAAAAAGATGATATAAGAAAATTTCTAAAGAATATCAATACAACAAAACTAAAAGAAGAAAAAATTCCTTACGTCAATAACTGGTTAAATAACGGCAAATAACTATTTCATAGCAGCTCTGAAATGTCTATTGATTTCTTCCCAGTTGACAACATTCCACCAAGTTGCAATGTAATCGGTGCGCTTGTTTTGCCATTTTAAATAATAACTATGTTCCCACAAGTCGATACCAAGAACAGGAATTCTGTGTTGGCTTATTGGATTATCCTGGTTCGGCGTAGTCATGATTTCCAGCTGGCCTTGATTCAACACCAGCCATGCCCAGCCACTGCCAAAATGATTCGCAGCGGCTGCGGAGAACTGCTCCTTGAACTTGTCAAATGAGCCGAACTTTTCCTCAATTGCGCCGACAACCTCGCCTTCCGGGCTCGGCGCGTCCATTATCATAAGCGGCCAGAAGAAGCTGTGATTCAAATGTCCGCCGCCGTGATTGCGCACCGCCGTGCGAATTGCGTCCGGCACACCGGCGAGATTAGTCAGAAGCTCCTCGACGCTCTTGCCGTGCAGCTCCTTGTGAGGCTCGAGCGCCGCGTTCAATTTGTCAACATATGCCTGGTGATGCTTCGTATGATGTATTTTCATTGTCTGCTCGTCCATGTGCGGCTCGAGAGCGTTGTAATCATACGGAAGCTGCGGAAGTTTGAACGGGTACGTCATTTTATCATCTCCTTCTCAGGTTTTTACTTAAGGCTTTCAACAAAAGCGAAGCCCAAGGCCGTGCCGACCCAAAGAGCATGCCATGCAAGATATGCACAGGCAGGTCCCGGTGTCTCGTATTTCTCCGTCTTTTTCCGGATGCTTTGTTCGGCGAAATCCATGCCGTTTCTGAAATCATACAAGAATGCACCCGGAATGAAATCCCTTGGCGTGAATCCGTTGTTCATGAATATCATTTCAATTTCTCAACAGCTTCCAATATCTCGCTATTGTCAAGCTTCTCGGCGGGCTTCTGCATCACGTGCTTCCATGCTACCTTTCCAGTTTCGTCAATAAGCAGATAAGCGCGCTCGCTGAAGCCTTCCGGACGCAGCAGTCCGTAGCTGCGCGACACCTCACGGGAAAAATCGCTGAGTATAGGAAAATCAATCCCAAGCTGCTGAGCCCATGCCTTATGGCTCCATATAGAATCGACGCTTATGCCAAGCACGTTGATGCCCAACCCTTTTAGCTCGCCCATATCGTCCTTGAAGCACGTCATCTCAGGACCGCAAACCGGGCTCCAGTCTGCAACGTAGAAAGCAAGGAGCACTTTTCTTCCCTGAAAATCGCTAAGGCGCACATCATTGTCATGCTGGTCCTTCATAACGAAATCCGGCGCATGCTCTCCGACATTAATCATCTTAGGATACCACCTTAATGTGACAAAGGACACCAACTTGTGGTATCCTAGATCCCAACTGCTGCATTCATATAAACTATAGACAGCAGTTGTCGATAACATTGTAATAGGATGTTCATCTTTTTAAGCGCATGTGAAATAAATCCTCAGAAACAGAAAGAAGCCAGAACATTCGCTATATTTTTCCGACCAAATCTAATCCTGGTTTGAGAGTCTTGCCGCCGGGCTTCCAGCTCGCGGGGCATACCATTCCCTTGTTCTCCGCAACGAATTTTGCAGCATGAACCTTCCTAAGAAGTTCGTGCGCGTTCCTTCCTATGTTGTTTGCATTTATCTCAACTGACTGCAAGACGCCGTTGGGGTCTATTATGAAAGTGCCGCGCAGCGAGAGTCCCTCGCCTTCTATGTAGGTGTCGAATTCCCTGCAGAGATTTCCCGTCGGGTCGGCGAGCATCGGGAATTTTACCTTTTTTATCGCCGGCGAATTGTCATGCCACGCCTTGTGGACGAAGACTGTGTCGGTGCTCACCGACATCACTTCGGCACCGGCTTTGCCGAATTCCTCGTAAAGCTCAGCCGCTTCCTCAAGCTCCGTCGGGCAGATAAACGTGAAATCAGCAGGGTAGAAAATCAATACAAGCCATTTGCCCGGCATCGGAATCCTGACGGTTTTTTCCTCGCCGTCGTGATATGCCTTCAGCGCAAAATCAGGAACCTTTTCGCCTATTCGTACCATAAAATCACAGTACTATAGAAACAGCCATCTATAAAAACTCCTCCGGCGCGGCGGCGCCATTTTCGCGCCAAATCTTATATAAATATGACACGCCCAATTTATAATAAACACAAAACGGAGGATGAAAAAATGGGACTAGTAGTTGCATCAGCTGCGAAAGACGTAATCAAGAAGGCGGAAATGAACTGCGGCGGCGACTTTGTGGACGCTTTGGACAAGAAAGTCGAGGCTCTCATAAACGACGCCGTTGCGCGCGCAAAGAGCAATGATCGCAAGACAGTAAGATCTGGCGATCTGTAAAAGCGGTTTTCCGATTTTTTTAATTTAACAATTTACCTATTTTTTAAAAACAATCAGAAATCAGATCTTCCTAATATCCCACGACTTTAGTTGTGGATTTGCAAGGATGACTCAAAGAGTCATCCTGCACGGAAGGAACTTCGTTCCTTCCTGTGTTGGAAGATAGGATTCAGATTCATTGTGTTTCACAAGGACTTCGAAGAAATCCTGTGCAGGAAAAGCAAAGCTTTTCCTCGCATCACGCGACTAAAGTCGCGTGTTTTCAATGAATCTAGAATAATCAAATAAGAAAAAAAGAAAATAACAATTTTCTCAGCCCTTGCTCGAGAGTTTCTTTCCTTTGACGAATGCCCACAATTTCTTGGTCATTTCGCTTGGTGCAATCGGCTTGCTTCCAAACACGTCTTCAACAGTTTCTTTCCTGCCTTTGAAGTTGATGGAATATCCGCCAAAAGCTGGTTTCTTTGCTGCCATTTAATATTCCTCCTATATTCACATCATGAATGCGAGAGAAATCCACGACTGCCCGAGAATTGCGCCGAAAGCCGAAGCAATCAATACCACAAGCCCAAGCAATGCCAAATCCCTGCTTTTCATGCTATGTATACCTTGAATTAAGGCGATTTATATAGATTTTACGGAGAGAAGATTCACTCCTGAGTAGTCAAATTTTGCTTAAATAAACCATATTCAATGGGATAGCATGTTTGATTTAAACTACAAAGGAATGAAGTGGGGATTTTACTCCTTGAAGACTGATTCAAGGCTGACTCCTGAACAAAGACTTGACATTTCATACAGGGCTATAAGCATGCATCACATAACTGGTGAAACGTCCCGGAGTTTCGCAGACACTGAGCTGGAGTATGAAGGCAGAATAACAACAGGAGGCGAATTCGGTTCATTGGGCGGCGGGTTATGGGGACAGATATACGATGCAGAAGTTGATGCAAAATTTGGGAAAGCAAAGATAAGGTTCATGATAAGTGAGCAAACAATGGGCTCCAGAACTTCTGTATCCAACAATTGATTCTACGCAGTTCCCGCCGGTGCCGGAGCTTCGTCGCGGTTTATCTTCACCGAGGACGGCGTGATGAGAAGCCATTCGTCGCCAACGCCCGCCAGGTCGCCCTGAAAGACTGCCGCGGACGTCTTTATCTTGGAGATGCAGTGCTTGAGCTCGTCTACGTTCTGTTCCTTGAGCTCCTTTATCCTTGCAATTACAATGCTGCCGGTCCGGACCTTCTTTATTACTCGGTCGGCGTCCGACAAGCCCTCGATTTTCTCTATTATGACCTTCATCTTCTCCGAAGGCTCGACATCAATCGGCAATTCAGTGAAATCTTCCACTTTTTCCTCTATCATAGGCTGCCTTTTCCTGAAGAATCTGCTGAAAACTGACATTTTATAGTCTCCCTTATTTTGTTAATCTTTCCCTGATCATTGAGGACTTTGAATAAAATATGCAATCCAAAGTCTTCTATTCTAGATAATAATTTCATCTACTTAAAGCTTTCAAGAATTTTGCCGAATAATGGCGTAATTTTAACGTGATTGAAACGTGGTTGACAGTTTTGCATAAGAAAGAAAAATATCCGCAAAACATCCTAAAGAAGTTTGCCCGTCATACTTGTCGCATGGCAATTACAAACATCTCAGTCAAATCCGAGCAGAGAAAGTGCATAATGTGCGAAGGCAGCCTTGAAAAATCGAATATGGGCATGATATGCAACGACTGCAGGGACAAGATGAGGAAATAATGCCGAGGAAGGAAAATGGCTGGCGAGCTTTGCTCGCATTCGGCTGCTTCCTAAGGCTTTACCATCCTTAGGTCGCTACGCCCCTTTTATAGCGAACCAAGTTATGAAATGCTCCTAATAACCCGCACCTAAAGGTGCGGGTTTCATGGGAGCATAGCATCCAGAATGCATTGAGTTTCATCTGCCGCATAAATGCGGCAGTTTTCAATGCATTCTCGGATAATATCCAGATTCTTTACTTGGTCAGCTATATTCAACTCTTCTAGAAAAAATTCAGCAGCAGCTTCGAGCGGCTGCGGCCGATGCCGAATTTTTCCTGCATATATTCGGCGCGTTTTTTCATCGCATCCTCAGTCTTCCCTGTAATCAAGAGGAAAGCTGCATCGTTCCTGAGACTCTCCAAGTACTTTTCAAAATCATGCCTGCTGTGCGTCATGACAAAATGAATCGCGCCTTTCAGCTGGCTGTCCGAAAGAAAGCCCTGGCTTCGCCACCGCTTGAACAGAAAGAGGGAATTCTTGCCCTTTTCATCCGTGAGATAATCCGTCTCGTCCTCGCTTTCAGCATTACTGATGTTTTCATCGAGTCCGTCCATTATAGCCGTCGCGCGCCTCTCGCCGAGCACCGAATTCAATAAGCTAAGCGCGTCGAACTCAAATATTTTCTCCTCGTCAGCTGACGCGTGGCGTTCTTGCTCCACCAGTCTCACGATTTTCACGTCAAGCCCGACAAGCCTGGAAAGGAGCAGGAACATTTTCTGGCTTGGCGAAAGTTCGTCATAAAGCACGTACGCCAGGTTCCACTTCCCGTTTTTCAGCAGCACCAGGTCAGGGAAGCCTGGGTCGCCGGTATACGAGCAGAACCTGCAGAGCGTCAGCAGAAGTTTCACGTCAGCTTCCGGAACGATACCGAGCAAGTCAGTGCAGTATTCGCGCTTCGCTTCGGTTATGACAGATTTTCCGAGCTTCACCTTGATGTACTCGTCGCAGAAGAGCCTGTCGGTGTCATAAAAAAACATGCAGAAATTATCCTCGAAATCCGCCCCCTCATAGACTGCAAAGCCGAGAGACTCGAAAGAGCGCTTCGCCAGTCGCACGGCTGAAAAAGCTGAGAAGTTGTCTATCAGTGTGATGTCCACCGAGGGCGTTATAGTTTTTACCGGAAAACAAAGCTTCTCCGTGAGACTGATTTCCATATGTGATTTTCTAAATTACAGTTTTTAATGCTTGACTCTGCGTCGCAATTCTCTTGCAAGTGCTGCAATCTCCGCCGGGGTTTTCACGGAGTCAATCAAAAAATTAATTCCTGTATCAGACGGCTGTTCCATCGCATAAACCCGGAGGTTTTTTCCGCAGGCGTATCCAATATCAATGGCGCTGTTTGTGCCGACATAACCCCCAGGATTCACCACGTAAGCAATATCAGCCATGGATATTCTGATAAGGTGTGTTTCTGTATTATGGCGCTCGCTGATATCTTGTGCACGCGTCTCCCAGAAAGCGTCGTAAAGCCTTGGATTGGCAGGGTCCCTGAAATAAGGCCATGGGACCAAACCATGCACATCGGACCTTCCAAATTCCTCATATATTTCGAGCATTTTTTCATAGAACCTTAAGCTACCTATCAGAACAACTTTTGTCCAACCGCTTCTGGAAACGGCTGTTTCTGCCAAATGTGGCGGTACATGACTTCCTGTCATAAAAGGCTTTTGATGCAAAATTTCTTATAGACTCTGACCTAGCTCTTCTTCAGCTTAATCCTGTATTCCAGCTTCTTCACGCTGCCTTCCAGCTCCTGCTTTACCTTCACAGGATACCTGAACGTGAAGAACAGCGTGTTTTTCACGCCGTGCGCAGGCTCCACCGCCATGCTCTGCCAGAAGACGTACCTGATGGGCGCGAGTGCCGTCTGCTTGACGTCGATTTCCCTTATCTTGGGCAGTATGGAAAGCACAGCCAGCCTCAGCAGGAAAGATATCAGGAACAAAATCTGCAGGCCTGTCAGCCATCCAAACTGCGCCGACACCAGGCTTTCCGCCAATACGCCCCCCGCAAGCGCGCCAAGGATTGTTCCCCAGCCGGCGAAGAAGTTGTTGTTCGCAACATACTGCGGCCTCTTGTTTGCGGGAGTTATGTCAAGAAGGTAGTTGAACACCACCAGGTCCATGCCCGCCCAGATGAACCCGTCGAACATCTTGAGCAGCGTTATCTGCCAGACGTTCGAGACAAAGAGCCAGAAAAGCGGGGTGAAGCATGCAAAGAATCCGGTTACGACAAGGATCTTCCTTGACCCGAACTTGTCGTTCAGGCGGCCCCAGTAGCGAAACGCGAATATGCGCGTGAGCGCGCCAATTACGGTTATGACTGCAAACCAGAAGTAGCTTATGTTGAGGTCCTTTAGCATGTATACTGTATAGAATGGCGACGCCACCTCGACGGCGAAGTTCATGAAGAAAAGGTACACGGTGAATATTACCAGGGCCTTGTTCACTGAAAGCGACCGCCTCCATTCGCGGGGCTTGAGGTTGATTTCATGCCTGTAATGGAAAACCCCCCTGAACTGCGGCTCGTACATGCGGATGAAAAAAAAGACTGATATTATGCTCAGCAACACTGCCGCCGCGAAAATCACCGGAAACCCGTACTCGGCAACCATTATGCCCGCTACTATTGTGGCAGCTATTCCGGCGACGCCCGTTATCATGTTACGCATGCCAAAATATTTCCCGCGTATGCTGAGCGGCACAAGGTCGCCCATCAGGCTTGCCCATGCAGGCGAGCGGAGCCCTGAGAAAAAGGCGATGACTGCCATCAGAACAATTAGAACCGTCACAGGGCTGTCCAGCGGGAGAAATGGAAGGAAGATGATGGGCACCCACAATATAATCTTGCTCATCAGCTGCGAGAGCATCCAGATGCCCTTCCTGGAATAGCGTTCCGTCATGCGTGCGCCGGGAATCTGCGCCACCGTGTGCGCAAGGCTTTGCACGGCGGACAGCACGCCTATCTCCGAGTTTGTAGCTTTCAGCGCGAGCGCCAGCGGCGTCACGAACGTGCTTGTTATGCTTGTTGAAGCGGCATTGAACATGCCTTCGCTGGTTGAAGCGCGAAGGCTTCTTGACACCAGCTTCTCATGAAGCTGTTTTTTTGAAATCCTGGGCTTTGCCGGCGGCTTTTTTGACAGTTTAGCCGATTTTGTGGGAAAATATGACTTGAAAGCAGGCTGCTTTGACGGCTGCGCCTTATGGGGCGATTTGGCAGCGAATCCCGGGGGCTTGATTATCAATCCAGTCTTCCTGTCGATGATTCGCTTGTCTTTCGTTTCTGCCATACGAGGTTATAGATTATTCCCGAGCTAATAAAGATTTGGAATTAATTAACTTTATGCCTCTGATTTTTGTCTATGTCACAAACCCGAACAGGAAGGAAGCAAAAAAACTTGCAGTCCACCTGATAAAGAAAAAACTGGCGGCGTGCGCAAACATCTTTCCTATTGACAGCGTATATCCATGGAAGGGAAAAATAGCGGAAGAGAAGGAATTCGTTCTGGTTCTCAAGACGAAAAACAGAAACTATGCGAAGATTGCAAGGGAAGTCGAGAACATGCATTCTTACGACATTCCGTGCATCATCAAGATACCAATAAAAGCCAATAAAAAATACGGAGAATGGCTGGAAAGCTGTCTAAAGCAATAAATATCCTGGGCTAAAGCTTGATGTATTTTGTGCGAAGCAATAAATAATAGCAAAACAAATAATCGACAATGAAAATACTCCCAGTAGCGTTCGCTTTTATCCTTCTTTCATCCATGGCGCTTGCCCAGCAAGTCGACAAAGCCATCCTTGTTTCAGACACGACTTCTGCGGACATGCTCATCGCAAAAGTGGCAAGCCAGAAATCAGGCGCTCCGGTATTCGTGCTTGAGAACGGCACGCTTACAGACGACGTCAGGACGGAGCTTGCCGGACTTGACATAAAAACCGTAATATTAATCGGCGGCCCGGCCGTAATCGGCAATTCAACTGAAGCGGAGCTTGAACGAACCTACACTGTAATCAGGCTGTGGGGGCACGAAAGAACCGGAACTGCCGTGGAAGTCGCCAAATATTTCTGGACGGAAGCGCAATGCGCGGTCCTGGCTGACGACACAAAAGACAGCGAGGCGGACACGGAGCTGCAGACAGATGCGGTGCAAATGGCTGTCACAGACGGCTGCATATTTATTCCGGTTCCAGCCGGAAGAATACCGTCCGAAACCGCCGCGCTAATCGGCGACCTCGGGGTTGGCCGCGCGACGTTTGTCGGGCTCTCTAACAGCGAATTCAGGTCGAAATTCTCCCAGATGGAGAGAAGAGAAATAAGCGACAGGGCTGCGCGTCAGGCGGCGGTGCTTGAAAAGCTGAGAAACAAAACAACGGAGCTGCGGCTGATTATAATAGCAGCCCCTCACTGGAAGCATGTCTTGAGCTATGGAAGCGACGGGAAGCGGCATGCGCTAGTCCGTATCGTTTCATCGGAGAACACTCAGAATCTTGTTGAACTGATAAATGAACAGAACATCACGGATGTCCGCGTGCTCGGGCATCCCGCCCTTGCGGCATCAATAACTGCAAACCTGCAGGCAGCCGGCATTAATGCGACGAAGATTTCAGGCGAGCGGGCGAGCGAGGTTGCGATAAACGCCACCAGGGAAAGCTGGAGCGAATGGCAGCAGCGAAGAAAAGAGGCTTTTGACAACGAGACAAACGTGTTCGCAAAGAGCAAAATCAAAAGACAAGTCAACGCTTTGCTTACCAGGCTGGAGCGCGAACTGAACCGTCTTGAAGCAAACAACAACAGCGCGAACCAGACGGCTGCGGCGCTGCTGCAAAAAAGGATAGACAGCGCACAGAGCCAATTAGGCGCGGTGCGCGATTACATAAACAATGATAATCTTGACACGGCAAAAAGAAGAATAGCAAGGCTTTACAGCGATGTCATGAAGATAAGATGGCTTTACAGGATGCAGCTGAACGTTGACTCGAGAAGCGAGGTTGCTGCAGAGGAAAGCTGAAACTATTTCTTATCGGGCTTTTCAGGGACAAAAGTGAACAGCACACAGTCCTTGCCGTGAGGCATCGCTTTTCCGTAGAATACTCCCGCAGGCTTATAGCCCATGTCCGCAAGCCTTGCCTCAACAAATGTTGCGTCAGAATATCTGCTTGGCATCCTGAGGTAAGTTTCTCCATCTATAATGTAAGGAGAGAAATCATCCGGTCTCTTATATTCTATAAAATCCTCAGGCTTCTCGAACACGAGAGCTACCGGTATCCTGCGCCTCCCGGAAGCCTGCACTATAGCGTCCAAAACTTCATCAGTGTCCGCAAGAATCCAATCTTCAATTATCACCGGATTTGCCTTAAGCCCGTCAGCATCCATAGAGAAAATTTTGTCGTGAAGCTTAAATGCTGCCGTCTGAAGACCGGTGTAATTATTTGCTTAAAAACTATTTTCCAAGAACCCTTCTCGTGGTCCTGAAGTGGCGCTTCGCTACAAAATCGAGCACATCCCCGCCGTGCTTTGCGACGAGATGCTTCGCCGACTCTTCCACATGAGTTGCGCCCTTCGGCAAAGAGTAGCCGATTTCCATCGACAGCATCTTGAGCGTGCGCAGGAATTCGGCTCTTGCCAGCACTGACGCTGCTGCCACAGCCGGGTCGCTTTCCGCGCGAATTTTCTGGATTATCTTCGCCTTTCTGCCGTTCTCGAAAAGCGTCTTCTTGAGGAAGCTTTCCTCGCCGAACTTGTCGGTCACCACGAAATCAACCCGGTTTTTTTGCAGCATGTTTTCTATCACCCTTGCATGGCCCCAGGCTAGCATCTTGTTCAGGCTCTTGAATTTCTTGTAGAGAGAATTGTATTTCTCGGGCGAGATTCTGACTATGTCGAACTTGCAGATTTTTTTAATTTTTGTGGCGAGCCTGGCCGCTGCCGAATCTGATAAAACTTTCGAGTCCTTCACGCCAAGCTCCCTCAGCTTTGCCGCTGTCACGTCGTCAGCTATGACCGCCGCGACCACGAGGTACCCGAAATAATCCCCCTTTCCGGACTCGTCAACGCCCATCCATTTCATAAATAATAATTGTGCATCTTACTACTAAAATCTGCCTGCGCCTGCACTTAATCCATCTGTTTCACACACAGATATGGCTAAATACAAGGCAAACACAACGTCTCCGTTCAACCTTTTTATTGTTCAAAGAAAATAGCTTATCTATGGGACTTGTTAATTTCATACTCAGGAGGCGCGACGCATACTCGCTGAGGAAAGAGTATGACAGGCTGAGGGAACACACCGACAAAATACACAAGATAGACCAGCGGCTTGAGATACTGCGTATGCTGGATCAGGTGGAGCCGTCGATAATATCCCTTGAGGAGCACCACATGTCCAATTACGAGAAGAAGAAAATCTTCAGCTATGTCAGCGCGCAGCTCAGGAAGGCAAAATTCATGATAAACGAGACGAAAAAATCAAAGCGACAAGACGCAGAGCGTCATTCACCAGATGAGTTTAAAAATTTTAAAGACGAAGAACATAGAAGTTTACATTGATTTTTGTAACGTTAATAATGATGAAGCTCCTCATAGGTCGCTGTTCCCAGTGCAAGAAGATAAGGCTGGTCGACAGGTCAAAGGGAAACAACGTCTGCTTTGCGTGCAAGCAGAAAAGAAAGAAGAAGGTATGATTCTACGTGCGCGGTTCCTGATTTTTAGATGATGTTTTTACAGTTCGTCTGGTCTCGAAATTGTAAACGCGGTATTCATTGACGCCCCAGGGACCCCGTACCAGTTCCGCATCATAGGTTTTTGAGATGGCATTGATGTCGCTATCTGTCATGGGTGTGGTTTTTCTCATTACCATCTTTTTGTCGACATAAATGAGATTTACAAAATCCATCTTTACCAATGTTTCATGTAAAACCCTCTATTTTAACATTTGCTTAGCTGTGTTATTGGGGATCACATTGTTATCTTGATATCACATCTTCTTTGTTAGAAGATGGGACCCCGAATGCGCCTCTAATACATGATGAAGCTTCGCTTCACCTGTACAGAAAGAACTTCGTTCTTTCATGTGCATGCCGTCTAAAGACGGCAGTTTCAGGCACATTCAAGATAATTATCAGGGTCAAAATGTGCCACTTTAAAGTTATAAAAGTTTTTCGATGTCAATTATTCTCATGAAAAAGCGAAATGTATGCATCGGCACAACAGCCTTAATGGCAATGAGCCTTTTCTCACCAATTGTCGAGGCGCAAAACAGAGCACCTCAGGGACGTGCAGTACCTAGAGCAGGAAACGCGGCTGTACCGAGGACTGCACCGCCTGCTCAGCACGCAGTTCCAAGAAGCGGCTGGGAACGGTTTGCCGTTGATGCAGGTTCAAGGGAATTCCAGCTGCACGTACGCTACGAGCGCGGCATGCCTTATTTCAATAACACATGGGGATTTTTCTATTATTCCGGTCCTACAAGATTCTGGGTTCCAAACTGGTGCTTTCCGGGCATAAGCTATGGAGAGGCTGTATCCAGGCAGTTCGTAAACGTATCAAGGCGTGGATATCCGGTCGGCGCAGGAAAAATGCGCGTGCCGGGCGGGAGTTATGTTTACAATGCATGGGGGCAGATGGTTCCGGCAGAGCCTGCAATACATGCGGGAGACCAGAGTCCGGTAAACAACAGCGGAACTGTCATTTACAACAATCTTGAGGAAACAGCGCGACTTAGCGGCGAGAACGAAACACTCAGGAGGGAAAACGCAGAACTGAGGGAAAAGGAAGCAGAACGCAGAGGGTACGAACTTGGACTTGCTGAGTCGCAGCGTGGGGCGACAACACAGCAACCTCCTGTGACGCAACAGGCGCCGCCACAGGCAGCCGAACCGGTATCGCAACCAAAAAATACTGAGCAGAGAATTACCGTCAGTCAAAGGTACGGCGGAAAGATAGACAAAGGACAATATGATGATGAAGGAATTACCACACTGAACGGAATGTTTGATGCAATGCGAATGCTTACGGACGGGCGGATCAACCTTTATCCTTTTGACATAGGCGGCGAACGGCTCGAAATAAGAGACGGAAACGACAAGTTTTCAAGGCGCGGTGTCATAGACATGTCAAGATATGCGAACTGCATGGAACCTTCATCACTCCAGAACCTTTTGTTCTCCGACTTGACAAGGGCGGTCGATATGAGCAACTATCCCGGCATTGTAACAAGAGCAAGGGCGGCGCTTGATTTTCAAGTTGCAAGAGACAGCAACGGCAATGTATATACCGCCTCAACCTGCAGGTAATTATCAGAAATACGAATTGCTCGAGGATTTCATGTTCATGAAACAATCCTCGACACGTGCTCTTCCTTGTACACTTTTATGACATTGTCCACGAACGTGTCTATTTTCGGCTCGTGAGAGACAAGTATTATCTGCTTCAGCTGCAGCTCGGCTATTATGTCGCGTATCCTGTCAAGCTGCTCGCTGCTGAACCCGTCGGTAGGCTCGTCAAGTATAAGCATGTCCCTGGTCTTGATTGTTTCTATCATCGAGTTGATTACGCGGTTCAGCGCGAGACGGTAGGCAAGAGCCACGGCAGTTTTCTCGCCTCCTGAAAGATTAGTGTATTCAGTGACGTAGCCGTTCTGCTCTATCACCGGCGAGAAGTTCTCGTCGATGCGCACGGAAAACTGGTCACCCATTATTATCCCGAACCATTTCTGGAAATAGTCATTAAAGGCGGACTGAAGAGCAGCCATTACATGCTTCTCGATTACGTCCATCAGGGCGGTGAAATATGAATCCATCCAGTTCATGAGCTCGTTTATGCAGAGAATCTTCTCCTTCGCTTTCCGCTTTTCCAGTATCTCGCGCTCTGCAGACTTGAGAAAGCCGTCTATATCATACAGCTGCTGCTCGCATCGCGCCTTCTCTTTTTCCGCGACAACCTTCGAGCGGTTTATGACCGATATCTCCTCCTGCACCCGCGAGAAAACTTTTGCAACCTCATCCTCGCTGCCTGCCTGATTTGCAAGCATATCCAGTTCGCCGTGAAGGACGGCTATTTCGGAAGAAAGCGACTGCTTCTCGCCTTCCAGAGAAATCTGCTGGCGCCTGTACTCATCCAGCAAGCGGCGCTCGTACTGGAGCTTCTCGCCCCTTGACAGGTCGGACCTAAGCCCCGCCACGCTTGCAGTGATGAAATCCATGTTCCTCTTCAGTTCCTGCATGACGCGCAAGCGCTCGTCAAGGCGCTTCTGGAAGTCGCCCTTTGAAACAGGCTGGTTGCAGAAGCTGCAAACCCCGTCCTTCATGATGCCTTCAAGACGGCGGAATTCGCTGGATACAACCGCATTTTCCCTGATAATTTTTTCCTTCTTCTCCTCCATCTCATCAATCCGGCGCTTCAGCGAAACGACGTCGACTGTTTCACCGCTCCCAGGAGCCGATGACATTTTTTCCGCTATGTCGGCAAGGTCGCGGACAACCTTTGCCTCCCTTTGCAGCTTGGCTTTCAATTCCGACTCAACCCGCGCAATCGCTTTCCGAACGGAACTAATCTCGTCCATCTTTTTTCTTACGTCCTCGAAATATTCCTGCTTCTCCGCAAGCGCCGCGTCAATCGCCGAAATATCAACAGACTGTTTGTCAAGCAGCACAAGCAACCGCTCTTTTTCCGTTTCCTTCTCCTCCTTCTCGGCAAGCTTAGCCTCGAGATCCCGGGAAACCGCTTCATTCTCCCGCTTCATGCTTCGAAGCTCCGTGACAAAAATTTTCGCATTCGACTTTATCACCCCGTATTTGTCCGTGGCAAATATTTTCCTGAGGGTGGAAAGCCTCGTGTCCGCATCAAACAATATGTCCTTCATCTTCTCCTGCGGCGTGTAAACGGTATAGCGGAAGATGGGGCGGTTTTTCTTGAGAATTTCCTGTGAATACCCGAACAGCTCGAGGATTTTCGACTTCAGTTCCACGGGCATCAATTCCTGAACCTTTCCGTCAATTATCAGGGTGCCGCTGTCCTGGCTCGCGGAGTCCTTGGTGCGCTTCAGCGTCCTCGTTATCTCAACCTCCCTGCCGTCAATCTCGAATATCAGCGTGACGCTCCCGCGGTCCTTGCCATGGCGCAGCAAATCAGTCCCTTCAAGCTCCCCCTTCCTCAAACCGAACAGCCCGAAGTCCATCGCAAGAAGTATTGTTGATTTTCCGCAGCCGACATCACCGGACAACAGCGTGCTGCCAAGAGGGAAGTCAATCTCCTGGTCAAGATAGCTCCTTATGTTCTGCAACCGTATTGATTTCAGCAGCATTTTTTCACCTACAAATCAAGCAGCTTCTTCGCGTTCTCCCTGATTTTCTCCTCGAACGTGGCATTGGTTTCATCTTCCCCTTTTTCTTCTTTCAGGACGTTCATAAGCGAGAATATCAGCCGTCCCATATCCTCACGGTTGAAAAGCTTCATGCGGTCGGCGTGCTTTGCTATGAGTTGCCTTTCCAGGTCGTCTATATTCGTTATATTCTCCACCTGCGCCTCTTCCATCGACTCTGAAGAGAGCTTGCTTATATTCTTCTTCAGGCAGATGGCGCCCAGCGACTCGGCTTTTGCGGCAATCGATTTGAAGTCTATGTCGGACGGCTTTCCATTAAGCGTGCCGCGCAGACGCAGCAGAAGCGCGGTGTTTTCAAGGGATTCCGGCAGCATGTCCATTATCATGTTCTCAACTTCCCCGGGCGTTTTTCCCGTAACCTCCCTGTCAACAAGAAGCGTCTCAAACATTTTCACAGGCACGTCCTTTATGCTGATTCCGCCGCCGCATTCCACAATATAGAATCCGCTGTCATAATGCTCCAGTTCGTCGAAGCTTGTGGGGAAGAGAGGACCTGGGAAGGCAACGCTCCCGCGAACTGTGTCATAAATGTGCCTCACATGTATGTGACCTGTCGCGTAGTAATCGAAGCCTTCCGGTAGGAGAGAGATTGGAACGGAACTCATGCCCTGCATGCTCCGGTGCTCGTCTATGCCGCAGTGGAACACAAAGATCTTAGTTCCATCCTCCTTCGGGATTTCAATGCGGGAGAAAGATTCCACCTCAAGCGAGCCTTTCCTGCCGAATATGCCTGCCAGTTTGCAGCCTGTCCTGGCGTCAACGGTGAATTCGAGCATAATGCGTCCATTATTCTCGGTGTATTTCGCAACGTCAACAATCAAGCCCGCATTCTCGAAGACAGAGAGCATAGTCTTGCCTGTCGGGGAGTAGTCGTGGGAGCCTGCGACCATGTAGACAGGCACTCCGGCTTCCCTGCATCGGCGAAAGCTGCTTACCGCGCGCTTGAGCACGTCTATGCCGGGCAGCGACGTGTCAAGCAGGTCGCCGGCAATGATTATGAAATCAACATTTTCAGAAAGGCAGCGGTCAATGGCAGTCTCGAAAGCGCGAATGGCGAACTCTTTCATCTCCGGATGATTGGACCAGCTTCCGAGATGGCAGTCGGACATGTGGGCGAAACGCATGGGTAGGATATGTAATGAATTTATTTATTGCAATGAATCAGGCAGTCTAAAAGACAAACGCCAGAATATGCAGCGATTACTGCCATTTTTTCCTATTTGGCGTTTTATGGCGGTATTTTTGTCATTTTAAAGGGATAAAAATTGGCGTCACAGGCTATTTAAGAATCGCTTCTTATTCACTTCCTACGGTATCTTGTGTTGTCTTGCGATACTACAGCTTTAAATATTAATTGTTACTACTATATAGTAACTTAATTAAAGGTGTTGTTATGCCATACGAACCAGCTGAAAAGAAGAACAAGGAGAAATACGGGGCATCTTCCATAGACTCCAGAAGCTACAGGGAAAAAACCGGCTACAAAGAAGAAAGGGAGCCGCTGTCACATCACCTGAAAGACACGAGAGCCGACTACAGTCCTCTCCGCGTGAAGGAAGAGACAGTCATCTCATCCCGCCTTGTGCCGCGCGTAGAGGATGACAAGATAAAGCCGCTACGCCTGGTTAGCAGCGAAGTTATAGGTGGAATATTCGACCGTGTGCATTTCCTTGAAAAGAGAATCAGCGAGCTTAGGGAAAACGTAAGTCTCCGCACGACAATCCACGACCAGATATCAGCGGAAATCGAAAAAGACATAGAGGACAGGATGCAGTTCCTTCTCGCGATTTCTGACATTAATGAGCGGCGTAATCTTAAGCTGGACATTTCCGTGCTCAGGAAAGAAAGGCGCGGCGAGAACGTGCAGTACTGGCGCGATTTGGTGGAGCTGAACACGGAACTTCGAAAGCTGGAAGAGGAACATGAAATCGAGAAGAAGATTGCAGGAATATTCGGGGATGGTAACTGATGGTGCACACTCACTTCGTATATAACACCGGAACGCTCAACACACTCATAGAAAAGGACAGGGTGAAAGCGATACTTCTGCACGAATTCAGCAGGTATTCTCCCGTACAGACGGCAATATCCCTTTACCTGGCTGAATATTTACCCCGGAAAATAACAAAAGACCCCGAATGGAGCAGGGATCATGCAATTATACACAGATGCGTAGACGACTTTCACGACGAAAATTACTGGAGATTTCAAGGGACAAATTAGGCGATAATATGAAATTATACTGGGCTGCCGCAGTAAACTTCGGGAACAGAGTTGAACTCTACAAAGAGCGGGTCAACTCGAATGATTTCAGCAGACATTCGGACACGTTTGCAATCCGTCCATTTTACAGCGACGGCGCTCCTGGATACGTGAGCCACATGGCATTCGGCAGAACGGAAGAAGATGCGGCAAGAAATCTTGACAATCTAAATTGGCGGGAATATGCTGCAGATGTGAGGGACAGCAAGTATCGCGCAGAAACAATTCGCAGCAGCACACAAAGAGCCCGCCAGGTAAAAAGGTGACAATAATGATAGAGATAAAAGAAAGAATCTTCACGGACGAGATAAAACGGCTGTCCCCGATACTCAGCAAGCAGACAGCCGAACGGCTTTCGAAAGCTTACCTGCTCGGCGACGAGACTACAAGGAAGCGCATCATAGAGATGCTCGACATCATGAAGGCTTCCGTGCTTGCGGATCCCGAGCTTTCCGGGGCACCGCTCCTTGAGCCGCCTTCGGTGGACGGGGATATTGAGATAGGCAGCATGCTGTACGGCCGCAAGAACGTCGGACCGCTTCTCTGGGACAAGAACAGCTTCATGACGCACGTCGGCATATTTGGCTCAAGCGGGTATGGAAAAACAAACCTCTCCTACCTGATGATAAAATCCCTTTCCGACAAGGGCGTGCCCGTCGTGATTTTTGACTTTTCCAAAAAGAACTACCGCGATTTGATGCAGACGGATTTGCGCGACAGAGTTACCGTGTACACCGTCGGCAGCAACGTCTCGCCGCTGCGGTTCAATCCGCTGAAGCCGCCCGTCGGCGTCAGCAAGACGCAATGGGCGAAAGAGTTCGCGGAAATATTCGACCACGCATACTGGCTGCTCGGAGGAGGAAGACATATCATAATGAAGGCGCTTGGAGAACTGTACGAGACAAGCGACAAGCCGATACTGGACGACCTGAAGAAATACATAGAGGCGATGTCGTCGGGCACTTCGCGCGAGCGCAACTGGGTATCAACGTCAATGCGTCCGTTAGAAAGCCTTTGCATGAAGGAAACCGGCGAGATATTCTCGCTGGCTGACGGCGTGAAGCCTTCGGCGTTCTTCGAGCCGGGGAGAATCACCGTGCTTGAGATGGACACGCTGTCAACAAACGACAAAACATTCTTCATAGAGATAACGCTCCAGTGGGTACGCGACTGGCTGCTCATAAACGGAACAAGGGAGGAGCTTCACGGAGTAATCATACTGGAAGAAGCTCACCACATACTCAACAGGGAGAAGTCAAAGAAAATCGGGAGCGAAACTGTCATGGATCTCGTGTTCAGGGAGATGAGAGAGCTCGGGCTTGGAATAGTTTACCTGGATCAGCATCCCTCGATGATGTCTTATCCGGCGCTCGGCAACACGTCGACGCATATATACATGAACCTGGGTCTTGACACGCGCTACAGCAGCGACGTGCAGGACGCTGTGAGCATGCTGGGATTGGACGACGACTACAAGGATCACATGAGGCAGTTACCGGTCGGGCACGCGCTCGTGCTTATGAGGCGCTCGGCATGGACGAAACCGTTCTCCGCAAGCTTTCCGCTTATTGAGATAAAGAAAGGGACGACGAAGGACGCCGACGTAAGCCGCATCATGAACCAGAAGATCGGAATAGTCACTGAAGACCCACAGGAACTTGACGACGTCCAGCTGGAAATAATAAACTCAATCGGCTCAGGCAAAGGCGTGTTCACGTCGCAGCTCTACAAGCCGCTGAAGCTCTCGGGCACGGCGTTCAAGGAGAAGATGTCGACGCTGCTCCGCAACGGGACAATCGGCGTGCGCGAGGTTCGCATAGAAAAGACAAAAGCGAATTACTATTATCTGACTGCAAAGGGCGAAAAAATATTCTCTGAAAAATTCGGGTTGAAGAGCAAAAGATTTGACATAGAGAACAAGGCAAAAAGCGTATTCGGTTCTCTCGGATGGAAATACAGGCAGGACAAAAACGAGTTCATAATAGACAACGGAAAAAACATACGGCTCGTGCTGCTGCAGAACCTTGACAGGAATGAAATAGAAAGCCTGGTGAACGGCGAGACATACTATCTTTGCGCGACGCCTGAAATCAGAAATATTCTTCTTCAGAGCGCGGCAAAACTTCTTGATTCAAAAATAACCAAGATTTCCGTGGCGATGTTCGATAGCTTTCCGGAGTCCGGCTTCATGGACTTTGTTTTCTGAGGCGGTAGCATGAAACAAGATATAATCAGCCGAAGGGATTTCTTCAAAAGAACCGGAGCGGCAGGAATTGCAATTGCATCCTTCACTGCAGGAGTTGATGCACATTCCTTCATAACATATTTATTCTCTGAGCAACGGGCGCCTGCATCAGACACTTACGCAAACACATGGTTTGACGCATTTCCCGATTCGCTGCCGGGCGCGTACAAGATAGAAAAATCTGCAAGGACGCCCGGCGCAACATACGCCCTCGTGCATGTCAGGCAAAGGCATTACAGACCTGAAGCAACCGAGGCAGATCTGGCGAAAATACAGGAAGTGCAGGATGACATTTACAAAACACTATCAAGCCTCCTGGAAAAAGGCCTGATCAAGGGCGTTTATGACGAAGGCACTGAACCATTTGGCGCACAGATGATGAAAGAAATGAGAGACTTAAGGAAAAGACTGAAAACGGACATGCAAAGGTTCGAGAGAGAGCCTTTTGATGTCTATGGCATGATGATTAATTCCCAAAGGGAAATGATAGAGAGATACAGGGCAATGCTTAAGGACGAAAAGGACCCAGTACGCATAGACAGAATAAAAGAAGAAATCAGGAAAGTAGAGGCAAACATATCTGAAGGCGAAAAACTGAGAGAGCAGCAAATTGAGCTGCAGGCCAGAACAAAAGAAACAACTCAAAAGATACAGCGCGATATGGAAAAGATGGACCGGGAATCGGAGCGCACAGGCGGCGCAGTGGCAAAACTTCACAATGAAGGAAGGGTGGAAGTTTTTGCGGCAGAAACCTACGAGGCCAATCTCAGGGCGCAAATAGCAAGCAACAGGCAGTTTATAGAATTATACAACCAGGCAATGGCGGGCGGACAGATTCCATCTGAGATACAGCTGCCGCCGGAAGTTACAGAGATGAGGGAAGACATCCTGCTTGATTTTGTTCACAAAGCTGAAGACAGAACAGCAGTGACCGTCTATGGCGGAGCGCACGACTGGGTAAACAATGTGAAACAATGGAATGGCAAAAACCCGAATGACAAATTCTCGCTCATAGTTATAACGCCCGATGCGTATGAACGCCTGGAAAGGGAGAAGAGGCGATAAATATGGTGTTCTACAATCCGTTCACGACCAGAATTTCCGGCATTAGCAACGAGCCTATCCCGGCGATAGTTTATCCAAGCCTAGGCGCAGAAAAGGTTTTCAGCCGCAAAGAAAGAGGATGCCTGGAGAGGTACCTTCAGCAGGCGCTTGTCATCAACAAACAAAACGTTCCTTCAGACACAGAATACATGATAAGCGTTTTGTGGGAAGACAATAATAGCAAGATGGCAGATGTCAGGCTGAGCCGACAGGTGCAAAGCTACGGATTCGGGCCGCTAAACTTCATCGCTCTTTTCAGGAATCTTGAGCCGTACACGCCTGACCCAACCAAGCCCGAGGGTCATACGTGCGGCAACGAAGATGTGATAATCGGCCGCGAGGAAGAACACAGAGTGCGTGCGGGAGAAGACAACCTTCAGGAATACCTTTTCGGCAGGCGCCCCGCGCTTCCTAAAAGGCTAAGAGTCGGAAAAAGCTTCTATCTTGTTCGATGATTACCCGAACCTTCTCACCCATTTGATGATAGTCCATCTTGAAACTTTCACCCCGCGCGACTCGAGCTGGCGTTTTACTTTTGAAGACGAAGAGCCGGACTTGTAAAGCCTCACAGCGTGCATGACGTCGCTTCGGTGAAAGCGCATCTTCGGCCAGTCTGTCGTGAATTTGCGCCCGCATTTTGTGCAAAGGTAAAGCTGCTTTTTTCCAAGGTTCGTGCGTCGAAGTCCGCGCTTCACGCCTCGTCCCGTGCAATGGGGGCATTTCATAGATATGTATTTGGAGCGGCACTATTAATTTTTATACGTGCGCATCATTGTAAAATTTCATCACATCTTCTTTGTATACCCACGACTTTAGTCGTGGGTTTGTTAGAAGATGGGATCCCGAATGCGCCTCTAATTAAACATGATGAAGCTTCGCTTCACCTGTACAGAAAGAACTTCGTTCTTTCATGTACATGCCGTCTAAAGACGGCAGTTTCAGGCACATTCAAGATGAGAATCAGCACGAAAGGCCTCAGGAAAGAGGAAGGCTACAGCTTCGAAGATGTCAGGCGCGCGCTGATAGACTGGCACATACCTTACGAGGTTACGCGCCGCCCGGCAAGAGCGGACACGTATTTCAGGAGCTCGGCAGTGATCCTTTGCGAAAGCGACCCTGAGAAAAGGCAGGGGCACATATCGAGGGTGATGGAAAGGTTCAATGCGCGTCAATCGGACGGCTATCTTTCATGCCATGCGTACTACAGAATTACGCCAGAGTTTGACTTATCCGTGCTGAACGGGCATCCAAAATTCTTGAATGGCATGCTTGTCGAAATTACATTAATAGGATGATGGAATCTGAGCCCGTCAAGTAACTTTCGTCACTTGTAACAGATCGAAGACCTGTAATCCAGAGGCAGAGCCTCAAGTCTGGGATGCTCTTCCATACGATATCCTATGTGTGCCGGATTACTAAAATTTATCCTAAAACGCCAAATTCTGCATTTAAAACCTCTCTCTACAGAGAATTCCTAGTTCTTAAGCGACATCACATATCGAAATGCTTTAAAAGCTTTCTATAATTACCACTTGTTGATAGTGACAAATAATATACTGTAAGTGATGCCTGAGCACCACGGAAGTAAAGGAACGGTAATATTCAACCCTACAAACATCACAGCGACAATTTTGCTTCCGCAAAATTGCACAAAAGCGTCCACGCGATGCAACAAGCTGCTCCAGCTCCATGCAAAACCTCCCGGCAAGCCCGCGAGGAATGGAGAGTCCACGAGGACAGGAACGGCTAGAAAGCTGTCTGCGCATGCATAGCGTGAGCTTTATTCAGCTGTGATTTTTCTTCAAACTCAATTCTTCCGCAAGTCTCGCACGACTTGCGTTCGTCAACCTAGACAGCCATTCCATTGGAGGACGTGCCATGTGGATACTCTGGTCAACGCTGGCTGGCATGTTCCTCGTGCCATTCTATATCAGCACACGTAAGCTGATGTGGAGCCACAATCTCGACTACGGACTGTTCATGATGAACAGGTTCCTGTTTACGCTCCCGTTCGCGGTAGTCTTCGTCGCCACTTACCCTGCTACCGGCATCGAATGGTTCGTGGTTGCCACTGGATGCCTGTACGGTTTCTCCGGAATACCCTTCCAGATGAGCTACAAGTACACCACCGAGTTCGTCGCGGCGGTGGCGAGCGAGATGATCCCGGTTTTCGCCGCGATCATCGGATGGTTGGCGCTGAATGAACGCATGACTCCCGGAGAAATCATTGCGTTCGTTACGGTGCTGACGGGCTCGGCGTTCGTCGTGATGAGCACATCGAACGGCAGGAAGAACGCCCTCAACGGCTACGGACTTTTCCTGCTCGCGACAATGATGGCGGGTGCGTACAACGCTGGAACGAAGTACGCGAAGAATCTTGCCGATTTCAGCGGCTTCGAACTCCTTGTGCTCCATCGCACAGGCGTGTTCATCTCAATGATCGCGCTGCTCGCGACACCGCTGAGAAAACGCATGCTACGATTCTTCACTCTCCCAGGCGCCGAGAAACTGAAGTTCGCGCGCAACGAACTGGTTTTCCTCGGATTCGCCGCCTCATTCGCGCTTGCGATGGCGATGCAACCGCAGGCGAGAAGCAATGGATTGATAGGCGTGATTTACTTCGGCGTGCTGCAGATAGGGCTTTTCTTGCGCGCCGTGGCAATCAGCGAAAAACACCTAGCGCGCAAGGCAGTCGGCGCCATAATCGCGTCAGCGGGACTCGTTTATCTCGCTACGCACTGAGGAGATGAGATGAATCCGAAAACCGCACTTATCGTAATTGTTCTCGGTATGCTCGCTCTCGGAGCATGGGTCGCACGGCGGGGAGAAAAGCGACGGGGAGCAAAGGTCAGCGCACAGGCGCGCTTCCAGACACGGAATCCCCAAACAGCAGCGATGCTCGGTCCGTTGTTCCCGAAGAGTTCGCTGCGCATCGATGAAGGAAAGATACTCTTCGGCATCTACATCATCGCCGCCGGTACGTACACCTTGTTGTCGGTGATGCTGCCGCAGGACACCATCTGGCTGCTCGTCTTCGGCGCACTGACATTCTGCGGCGTCGGGATCTCAATCATAGGACCTGACAAGGAATCGGACTTTGTGGGTCTGATGCTTGCAACGATGGGTGCCGCAACTGTGCTCGCAACGCTAGCCGGAATCTTTCCATAAATAACATTACCATTTTCGTCAACTCGGAAACATGCAGCGCACTGACGCTTGCATTAACGGAAGGAGAAGGTTCCACAATGAGTAGGAGAAGAAACCGTCTGCCGCGTACAATGGGGAAGCGATACGTGCCGCGGGCCGACAGAATCGGGCTTACGATTGGCGACAGGTCGTGGACATGGCGTCAGCTCGGCGACATGGACATCTACAACCCCCGGGCGCCATGGCTTCTTGAGTTCACGCTTGACAGGCTGGGTGTCGACACGTTCGGAAAGTTCATCCGAATGGATCCGGTGGAAATCTCGATGTACGCCGGCGATGAAACAGGCTTCGTCGCAATGATGGTGTACATGCACACGACCCACAAGGACCCGGACGACTGGGTCTCCAGAGAAGAGAAACCTGTCAGGTGGAGCACTCACAAACGCCGCCTGAAGAAGAGGAAGAGACAGCAACGCTAACCAGCATCAGGGGGAACAGAGAATTATGGAGCCTCCGCACCGCAATACAAAGAAAGGAGACGGCTGTGTATACAGAACAGGAAGTCAGGACAATCGCCGTGTTCGCGCTGCTGGCGATCGTCATTGGCAGGAACGCGCGTTCGCGCGCGGCGTTCTTCACGCTTGCCATGTTCGGCGGCGTCATGACATTCAGTGCCCTGATGAACGCCATCGTGCCGGTGCTCAACAAGACTCTGGACAGGGACGCCATGGGAATCACAGCGCTGCTCGCTGCATTCGTCCTCTCGATGCTGCTCGCTGTCGCAACTCTGTATGCGAGCATGCGCAGCAAGGTCCCGAAGGAACCATCCCGCAACTCCGGCGCATGGACTGCGTTCGCCGTAACGCTCATCATCGTCGGCGCCGTCGCGAACATGTACAGCGCCGTTCTCGCAAGAGTGCTGATGGCGCTCGGCGTCTGCGTCTTCTTCGGAAGGCAGCTGATGAAAAGGGGTGCAGTCATCCTGCTTGCGGTCCTGATGTCAGGGTGCAGCGGCAACGGTGATAGTTCGCTCTGGGCAGTCGTCCTGCTGGGAGTGTTTGCCCTGCTTCGTGCGCTCTCGCCCGGAATTGTCGGCGCAGCAACGGGAGAACGCAGTGTCGACGAAGACGACGGCGCGCACTGCACGGACTGCAACGCCTACTCTTCGAAGTCCTGCGCCAAGTGCAGCACGCCGTTCTGTGAGAACTGCGCGAAGCGCACGCTGAACAATCAGCACATGTGCGCACAGTGTTCGGGTGAAGCGGAAGTCGCTTGCCCGAGGTGCGGATACGCGACGACGATCTCGCACATGGAGGACGTCTGTCCGGTGTGTGCAGGGAGTGAACCGTGAGAACATTTCTCGTTGTCGTTGTCATCGCGCTGGTGCTGGACTTCGTACTTTTCGGCGGCGCGTTCACGATGCTCGTCATCGGGTTCGGCATCACACTGGTGGCGCTGCTCTTCGGGTTCGCAACCGGAATCGTCAAGCTCGTGCTGGGCACGGCTGCGATGTTACTTGGCATGGCGATTCCATTAGCTGCGCTGCTCGTCGTCGGGTTCGCGATTTGGTTTTTCGTTTTTCGCCGTTAACGCGCTATGCGCAAAGGAGACTCTATGATCTGGTGGTTCACTCTCGCTCTGCTCGTCGGGGTCGGCATGTTCACGTTCGCGAAGTGGAACGTCCTCTCGGACAACAACAGGAAGACGGCACTCGTTGGTGACGCAGTCCTATTGATTGCGCTGTTCACCGGCAGTTTGCTCTGGTGGCTCTGGCTCGTGGCGTTCGTGTTCAGCGCCGTGCATCTCGGAGTCAACTGGAAGAGGATGTCGTTTGACGGCAGGCTCGGCGCGTGCATCCTGCTGGCCGTCCTCGCGATGTTGCTGTTTGCCACCAAGGGCTTCTACTGGTGGCTGGCGCTCGTCGTGCTGATCATCACCGGCATCGTCGGCGCGTTCGTCTGGCGCGGAGCATCGCCCCGATCCCGCGCGGGACTTGCCGGAGTCGCCGCCCTGCTCTTGCTGCTGCTATTCCTGCTGTACGACGCGAAGCAGCCGCTGAACTTCATGGGCGGCGAAGCCCAGGCTGCACCGACAACGCTCGGCGACCAGGCGCAGCACACCGTCGTGCGTGGCGACTGGCTGCGGAACATCGCGCCGCGCTACAAGAACGTCGGGTGGGAATCCCTGCTGCTGCGCAACGAGCCGTTCCTGCAGGCGAAGTACGAAGAAGTCTGCGGGAAGCTGAACGAGCGGTACACGAACAACCCGAAGCGTCACGGCACGTTCTGCAACGAACGGTACAACCGCCCGTACGGCAACACGCTCGTGCCGGGATGGGTGCTGGCGATTCCGTCGGGCAGTGCGCCGCAGCAAATTCAGGACGCTGTCATCACGTCGACAGGGCAGAAGGTTGCGCTTGTCATTGACGACAGCGGGTCGATGAACGATGATCGCACGCGCGTTGCGTTGATGTACGACGCCGCGCTGCGGAAGCACGGCAAGAACCTCATCGGCGTGTGGCTGTACGCCGACGGCCAGGTTCGTCACTACAGCGAGGGCAATGTGGAGCTGCACACCACCGGTAACGTCGAGAACACGTGGAATGCGTTATCCGAGGCGGCGAAGGAGAAGCCCGACACCATCATCCTCGTCACGGATGAGGTCGGCGACGACTGGCCGGCTGACCTCAAGAAGGCGGGCACCGGCTGGTTCACAAAGATGCCGCCCGTCGTGGCAACGTGCCTGCCGCCGTACGAGTGTGAAGTGACGCTCAACGCGCTCGTCAACGCGTTCGGCGGGAAGTACGTCCGGTACGGGCAGTAGAAGTTCACCGGGCCGTGTTGTAAAGAACACGTGTAGTGTTCTTACACAGGGCATGCCGGATAACTCAAAGGTATGCCCTTGTGTCAACACGGTCCACAATATCAACAACTTTTCAGGAGACAAAGCGATGAAGCGAATCCTCATCATGCTCGCGCTGCTCGTTGCGGCAAGCGCGTGCAGCAACAAGAAAGAAGAACCGCAGCAAGCCCGGCAGTCACCTCAGGCACAACCCACGCAGACAGCGGTGGCACAGCCTGAGACGCCAAAACAACTCGCGCCCGCGAAGACTGAAGAAGACGTGATGAAGGAGTGGCGCGATGAGAAGGGCATCCCGACGCTCGACTCCATCACCATCGAGAGCGTGCGGCAGCTCGCTAATACGGTAATGGAGAAGGATCCGTACAGCGAACACTTCACTATCGACGGCCATGTCAGTGAGGGTTTCGGAAACGGCGTCGATACGCTCTTCGTCGCGCAGCTGATCGCGCGCCAGAACCGTTACCTCGAAAGTGTGTTCAACAAGATGCCGGTGCTGCAACGCCGTGAAGTCGTCCAGCAGGCGGCGAACATCGTTGCGTCGCATGCTACCAGCTACCTGCACCCGAACGACCTGCGTGCGTGGCTGGTGAACTACGAATGGAAGCGCGACATCGAGCCGGTCAATCCCGACTGGTATCAGGGCACGAAATGGCCGGAGAATCGTCTCGAGCCCGTGGAGCCCACGCTGAGCAGTGACAACGAGAGCGGGCGCATCAAGGATCCGAAGGCGAAGGGTTTCAAGCTCTCGAAGGTGGATCTCTGGTGGCGGATGTTCTGGAAGCGCCGCGGGGAAATCATCTTCAACGCAGCGAAGTCGGCTGCTGCTGCGGAGCTCGCGAAGAAGCGATGAACAACAAGAAAGGCAAACCAGGCAGGGCGAAGCGAAGCCTTTCCGCTGCAAGAAGTCCTGTAAAATCAGAGAGGGTGCCATGAAGATTGAGGGGTTCGATTCGGAAGTAATAAGGGAGCTTGTCAGGCGGGGTGTAGAAGCCCGGCTTCACGAGCTGAAGAGTGTGCTGGCCGAGGTGGAGAAGATTCGCCGCCTCTTTCCAGACATCTATCAGCGAGTCGTCAACGAACCGAGCGTGCCGTTGAAGACGAGCGGCAAGAAGCGCACAAGTGGAGCGAAGCCGCGGAAGGACATCGGGGTTCCGCAGAAGAAGCGCGGCAGTAAGCGGCGCGGAATGTCGGCGGCTGAGCGCAAGGCGGTCGGGGAGCGCATGAGGAAGTACTGGGCGGAGCGGCGCAAGGAGAAGGAAAAGTAGCGTCAGGACAGGGCGCGGCTCTACAGCGCGGCGAAGGCCATGAAGAAGGGACTCGTCTGGGACTTCGTCTGTTCACAGAGGGGTTTCTGCGTGGCGATGAACGTGCCGCCAAGCTTCTACACCAACTCGAAGGTGTCGTCGGCGCCGACCCTCGAGCTCCCGTCCATCGGCGAACTGGCGATGGCGCTCGAAGAGGAATTCGACGTCGAGATATATGAGGACGAGGCGGAGAAGATGACGAGAGTCAAGGACGCCGTCGAACTCGTCGAACGAAAGCTTCGCGAGAAGAAGAGCAGCGAGGCACCGAAGCGCCGCGAAGACGAGGAGTGAACATGAGAGTACTGATTCTCATTGCAGGATTCCTGATTGCGTTCGCTGCGGGCTTCACGGTACACACATTCTTTCCTGACAAGCCGTTCTGGAACGCAGGACTCCAGCTCGGCATCGGGATGGTATTCGTGTACTGGGCCGGGCGCGCGTCGAAGAAGTAGCACGAAAAAAGAAAAGGGGACGCAATGGCTGACGCTACGCGGCAGAACTCCTTTTCTTTTTGTTCGTCTTGTCAACTTATAGGGATACATTAAATAAATCGTCATGCTACTTAACCATTCGCCTTCAATCTCATTTCATGACCGCTGAAAAAGAAATGTCATTCGTTATAGGGACATTGAAAAAACATCGCAGCGAATTCGTTGCGCCGGCTCTCACCGAGATAGCAAAGGAGCGAAATCCCTACAAGGTTCTTATATCATGCATACTTTCCCTTCGGACACGCGACGAGACTACGGCGCGCGTGAGCGAGTCTCTCTACAAAGTTGCCGACAATCCCAAAGATATTGCAAACCTCCCACTCAAAAAATTATCAGCTATCATCCGTCCCGTCAACTATTACAAGACCAAGGCGGTGCGTATCAGGGAAATGTCAAGAATAATACATGGAAATAGCGATAAGGTGCCGGACACTATGGAAGGGCTGCTTGCATTGAAAGGCGTCGGAAGGAAAACGGCAAACATCGTTCTTGTTTACGGCTTCAATTATCACGGCATTCCCGTCGATACCCACGTGCACCGCGTGAGCAACCGCCTTGGATGGACAACCACCAAGACGCCTGAGAAAACAGAAGCTGAACTCAGGAGAATTCTTCCAAAAAAATACTGGATGGACCTGAACGATCTGTTCGTGCAGTTCGGACAAAACATATGCGCGCCGCAGCGCCCGAAATGCGAGAAGTGCCCGCTCACCAAGCATTGCAAATACTACAAATACAAAAATAAACGATGATTATGTTTCCTATCAAATCAGTTTCCGACCTTGAAAAGATATCTGCCGCTGTCAAGTGGCAGTATTTCGAGAAGCTTACGGCGTTCATCTTCGAGGAGAACGGCTTCGACGCAAAACAGAACGTAATAGTCAAGGACGAGCATTACAAGCGCCAGTTCGACGTAATCGCGAAGCGCTTTGATGCAACATGGCTCGTCGAATGCAAGAAATGGAAAAGCAGAAAACAGCGGGCCGGCGCGATGAAGAGCGCCGCAGCAAAGCATCTTGAAAGATGCGCACTGTACGAAACGGTTGCAAAGCCCGGGCGCATAATGCCCCTCATCGTCACGCTTATTGAAGAGGAAGTCGTGCAGCACGACGGGATTTTCATAGTCCCCGTCACGAAACTGAACTGGTTCGTAAACAATTTCGAGTCGTTCGAATAACGGAAACTGAAGTAAAAACAAAAAGAAAGGATGGACTAGACAATTTTTATCATGCCTGCCGTGTAACACAGCGGACATTTCATGGTCCTGTAAGACCATTCAAACGAACAGTCCTTGCATTTCCATGTTTCTATGTGCGTTTTTACGTACTTGCTCTTCTTTTTTCTTGCCACTTTTTACAAACCTCGTAAAGAAATCAATTCAGTAATCTATTATATATGTTGAAGTAGTATATATAGCTTTACCGTATTTTTCAAGAGACAAAAGTATCTGCAAATCGGAAGAAAGAAGATATTTTTCACTCACTGTTGGGTATACACTAATTAATCCACTGTGATATTAATAGATTTTTTCAAAAAGCGCGCAAAAAATGCTTTTATATTTTGGCATGTACTTGTTGAGTCAATGAATAAACATCTGCAATATACTTCTTCTTTCCTTATTCTCAAATCTCGCAAAAATTGTGGTGAACCATGAAAGTAATAGTGGTAGTCGGCGGAGTAATATCGGGCGTCGGAAAGGGAATAGTCACCGCATCAATCGGCAAGATACTGCAGCAGTACGGATTCACGACCACGGCTGTCAAGATCGACCCTTACATAAACGTGGACGCCGGAACTCTGAGACCGACGGAGCATGGCGAGGTGTGGGTAACAGACGACGGCGGCGAGATAGACCAGGACCTCGGAAACTACGAAAGGTTTCTGGGATATGACATCCCGAAAAGAAACAACATGACAACCGGGCAGATTTACAAGGAACTCATCGACAAGGAAAGGCGGGGGGAATTCCTGGGGCAGACGGTGGAAGTCATTCCTGAAGTGCCAAATGAAATAAAGCGCAGGATAAGGGAAGCCTCCAAAAAACCGGACGGAAGCGAGTATGATTTTGTTCTTGTCGAGGTGGGAGGCACCATAGGCGACTACCAGAACATGCCATATCTCTTCGCCACAAAGAGCCTTGAGATAGAGATGGGGTGGGAGAATGTCGCGCACGTTCTTGTCACGTACCTTCCCGTGCCTGACAACATAGGCGAGATGAAGACAAAGCCGACTCAGCAGGCGATACACATGCTCAACGAAACCGGAATATTCCCCGACTTCGTGCTCTGCCGCGCAATCAAGCCGTTGGACGAGCCAAGAAAGCGAAAGATACAGCAGAACGCGAACGTCGACGCCGACAATATAATATCGGCGCCGGACATCAAGACAATCTACCGCGTCCCGCTTAACCTTGAGCGCGACGACCTGGGGAAGAAAATACTCCATAGGATGAAGATGCAGCCGAAGAAAACTCCGGACTGGACAAAGTGGAAAAACCTTGTGGAGAAGATAGAATCACCGGCGAGGGAAATAAAAGTGGCGATGGTTGGCAAGTACGTCGACATCGGGGATTTCTCGCTGACCGACTCGTACATTTCCGTAAACGAGGCTCTGAAGCACGCCGGCGCGCACAACAACGCAAGCGTGAAGATAGAATGGATCGACTCAAAGCAGTTCGAAAAAGATTCCTCAAGCCTTGAGAAACTCTCGGGATACAGCGGCATAATAGTCCCGGGGGGCTTCGGCTCGAGCGGCATAGAAGGGAAGATTTCTGCGATAAAGTACGCAAGGGAGAACAAGATCCCTTTCCTTGGATTATGTTATGGACTGCAGCTTGCAGTCGTTGAATACGCGAGGCATGTATGCAAACTGCAGGATGCCAACTCAACAGAAGTCAATCCGCAAACCAAGAATCCCGTGATAGACATTATAATCACACAGAAGGAGATACTCGAGAAAGGGCAATACGGAGGCACTATGAGGCTCGGGGCGTATGCGGCGGTGCTCAGGGAAAACACAAAAGTCCTGGAGCTTTACAAACGCACGGGAAGGATGGAGAAGGACAGGGCGAAGATGAGCAGCCTGAAGGATTTCCAGAAAGGCGTGCTGCACGGGAGCAACCTTGTACTTGAAAGACATCGCCATCGCTTCGAGGTAAACCCGAGATTCGTGGAACAGATTGAAACGGCGGGTTTTGTTTTCTCCGGTCACCATGAAAGGCTGGACGGTACCATGCTGATGGAATTCGGCGAACTTCCCGGCCACCCGTTCTTCGTCGGCACGCAGGCTCATCCCGAATTCAAGAGCAGCCTTGAAGACCCGAGCCCGCTTTTCTTCGGATTCATCGAGGCGTGCGCCAGGCGCGCCGGGGCGTAATGCATTCCGGCACTTCTGGCTAACTTTAAATACTTGCCGTTTGGAATGAAGAAACAAGAAATCAGATGCGCGAACGGTAAACGCCAGGTGCGTTATGCACTGTTGCGCCCAAGTTAACGTTAAAGAGAGGTGAAAACCGTGAGACAATGGTACGGAGATGACGAAGAAGACGACGAAGACGACGAATGGGAAGACGACGAGGATGAAGAAGGCGGAGACGGCGACGGCGATTGGGACGAATAGATCCCATCAGCATTTCATACCCAACTAAATAAAATAAATTTTTCCATCGGCTGCTTCTATTTTTTATTCCCACTGATTACGAGCGCGCAAACGAATTTTTCCTGTAAAAATTTCGGGCAGTAATTCATGAAAGAAAACACCGTTATCATAGCATCAACCTATATAGTGAACCCACAAAAGAATCTGGATGTGTTTGTGGGTTCACAAATAGCTCACAAGTAAGTAATTATATCCGGATTGTTTTCTTGTAGAGCTATAAATACAGTGAAGGTCAAAAATGATTTGAAAAATAACCCGGGCTTCTCGCCGCCTGAAAAGTGACCGATTATGAAAATAAAGTCAAGATGCCAGAGGTGTGGATTCGAAAAACAGTCGAACTATGACAACGAGAAGTGCCCGACGTGCGGCGCTTTCCTGCGCGCGGTGCCCGTAGTAATAAACGGGAAATATTTCTAGCAGCGCCGTGAGTTAACTTTATATACTACTTTAGAGTAACTAATTATAAGGTGTGAATATGTATAGTCAACCGACACGCAGGGATATATACCTCGCAGGCAGCTCCCAAGGCGGACGCCCGTCCAGGATTTCAAAGCCGCGATATGCAAACCTTGTAGCAGAAAAAATAGCAGCCGAATATTCTGATTCATTTTGCGGACTTCAGAAATCCAGCATTGCAAGAGCAATAGCCGAAGGTGAAAATTTGTCAGGATGTTTCACCTCCGTCGAAGACGCTATATTCGGTATGCTGAGGAAGCTTGAAAGAACTTTTACAAAAGACGAGCTTCATTACATGACAAAGATGAGAAAATACACCACGCAGAGGCGAGTATTTGATGATTTGCCAGACAGAGTACGACAAAATACAACTCATCCTCATGAAACTCGGTATGACGACTCCGACACCACAGAGAGGAAAAGACACGAACTTGCCGTATATTTTGCAGAAAGACGTGCGACAAGACTGAACGGGAGAGAAGATGTCACAACTACAGTAAATAATGAGATACGTGCGATGCGCACGAAAACGTCAGAACAAGTACTGGCAATGTATAAAAAATATTTCGGATCACCATCAGGCACGCTGCTGCTGTTTTAAATAATTTCAATCTATTTTTCAAGCATGGAAGAATTTCGCTACAAAAGGCTCCCTGCCGCCCTGAAAGCCATAGCTGGCATAAACCCCGAAAAAGACGTGCGTGTGCGCATACTCGGCAAGATAGTGGACAGGCAGGACGGCATGATAATAGTTGACGACGGCACAACAACTGCGCAGATAATCACCGACGCAGGAGCAATTGACGCCAAAGGCGCCGTAAGCCCTTGCGAGACTGGCGACCTCGTCTGCGTGTTCGCCCGCGTGCTGCCTCTCGAGGACGGCTACGAACTCCGCGGGGAGATAGTGCAGAACAAGAACGGCATGGACATGAATCTTCACAAGAAAATCTACGGGTAATCTTATTAGGAATGCGACGCAACGCTTCACATGCCCGGCACACGAGTTTATATTTTTAACAGGGATGGTATTTGCAGAGGCTTGATGCCGGCACAGACAATCCCACAGGAACGGCTGAAACGGAACGTAAACGGTGCAAAACATGTTCGAAGCAAAGCTTGACGACATTTCTCTTCTCAGGGACAGCATAGCCACCGTGGCGGAGCTTATTGACGAGACAGAACTTCACATTAAAGAATATGGAATCCAGCTTATCGCCTCGGACCGCGCCGTCGTCGTGGTGGTGGACTTCTACCTTGCCCGTGACGTCTTCACGGAATACAAGTACACAGACGACGCGCGCATTGGCATAAACCTCCAAAACCTGCTCCAGATACTGAAGAGGGCGGGCGAAGGCGACTCGCTCACCATAAAAATGGCGGATGGAAAGCTCGACCTGACGCTGAAGGGTGTTTCAACGAGAAAGTTCGTGCTCCCGCTGATAGACATCTCGAGGGAAGAAACGCCGCCGATAGACAAGCTTGACTTCTCCAGCTCGCTCACGGTGGACAGCGAAATCCTGAGCAGCGGCATCGAGGACGCGGAACTAATCACCGATTCCGTAATATTTACCGTAAGAAAGGACCAGCTAACCATGAAGGGCGAGTCCGACTCCTCATTCACGCAGCTAGATTTGATGAAAGGCGACGGAAATCTTCGCATAACGGACATGAACGAGCCTGTGAGGGCAAGATATTCTCTCGACTATTTGAAGAAAATCATAAAGGCGAAGAAGCTGTCACCTTCTGCGAAGATATCGATGTCCAACGACTATCCGATGAAGATACAGTTCGAGGTGCCCGGCAAGATGCAGCTCGGATTCATACTCGCGCCGCGCGTTGAAGAGTGATAAAATGACGCTGCCTGAAGACATACTGAACAGGATTCATCTTGCAAGAGAACTGCTTAGCGGGGTTCCCGTGCGCGATATTCGCGAATACGAAGCCTACATAGGCGGCTGCGTCCCGAAAACGTACCGTCCCATAGACCAAAGGCTATCGGGATATACGCCGGCAGAGAAATCTGTACTTGTAAGAGAGATGCTCCAAGCGAATGAATGGCAATAAAACGGATTTTTGCCCATTTTTCCGCAGTTTATTTATCTATAATTTTATTACACGGACAGCAGGCAATAGATGATGCTAATGGCACAAATAATCAATATGCCCAATTACAAGAAGCATGACACAGTTGAAAAACACGGCCCTGCACGGGTTTATTCGTTCGAAACATTTGAGAATTACAGGACATTCAGGCAGCCGACAGAAAGCTCAAGAAGGAAATTAAGCACCATGCTTGGCACCGCTGCGGCGGCCGTTCTCATATCCATAGGGCCCGCGTATTACCACATGCCCTTCATCAGGAGCAGAACTCCGTATGAGGACATGCCCGCAACTACTTACGCGTCCGGAAGCTGTTGAATTACATTTTTTGACAGGTCGAACCTTTATTTACCCGAAAAATCAATTAATCAGCAAGGACGCATCATCTAAATCCTCAATTGTGCGTCGGCATATCATATTAAATGGAGGTGCAGAAATGGCAGCAGCTAAATCGGCAGCAAGACCGGCATCGAAATCTGGCAAATGCAATTGCAACCTGGGCCTTATGGTAGTGGCCTGGATCCTGTTCGCGCTCGGGCTTTGGGCACTCGTGGGCGGATTCGCAACGCAGTTTGCAAGCGGAATGCCTACGGCAATCAACGGTGCAGTGCTCGGCTGGTACTTCCTTGGCATCCTGCTCGTCGGAGTGGGAAAAATGGTCAAGTGGAAGTCGTGCGGGAATTGCACAGTTCACACGATGAGATAAGGCATATCAGCTTTTGATGCCGCTTGGTTTTTGCGGCACATTCTTTTCTTTTTCACAACATGCAACTGTCAATGACCACCGCATTTATGCGGTGGCTTGCTGAAATTGGCAAATCATTGAGCAATTCGCATTCATTGCTTTTGAATAATTTCTTGAAGGCAATGGAATGCGAAGTTTTAAGGTTGTCATGACAAATCTATTTTATGAAATTGCTTCTTGCGGCATTCGCCCTGTTGCTGCTGCTCGGGCTTGCCGGCGCAATGACAACCCAGTGCAGCCAGTTCACGTCCGAAACAGGCTGCGAGAACTCGGGATGCTCATGGTGCGACAGGTGCGTCGGAAAGGAAATCAATCCCTACGGCTGGGACAGGTGCGTGGAGAGCAGCCTCAGCTGTACATACAACTGCTCGCGCACATGCGGAGCCAACTGCACTGCAGACAACGACTGTTCAGTCAACCTGACAGACACGACATGCTTCTACGCCGGCACGTGCGGAGCGTGCAGCTGCAATTACCGGAATGCCACATGCCCGCAGAACGGCACCATTATCGAACAGTACGGAGATCAGGTATGCTACTTCGGGGCGCGCTACTGCACGTCGGGGGGCTGCTCTATCAATAGCTGTGTCCTACGGACAAACACAATCTGCGACCCGGTTGATGGCTGCGTTTCCTGCCAGGATGACTGCAAACAGAATGACGCTTCAGCGTCGTACAGCTCCGACGAGTACATAATCGATAAAAAATGTCAGGACGGCGACGTATTCGGCAGGCAGGTAACCTATGACTGCACATACAACGGCCAATGCAATGTGACGAGGACAGATGTGCTTGTCGAAAAGTGCAAGGCGGACTGTTCCGAGACATTCGTCAACGGAATCAATCGCCCCAAATGCAACGACGAGCTATGCAATATAGACGGTTTAAAGGTGGATTGCAACCGCTACGACGGCTTCTACGGGGACAGCTACTGCGCGGGCAACGACATATACCAGGGATACAGGGATTACAAGTGCGGCAACAACGAGTGCGCCTACGATAACATGCCCACAAAGAAGGGTTCCTGCAACAAAAGCGGCACGACGCCTTCGGCGTCAGTCAGTTTGTGCCAGAACGGGAGGTGCCATGATTCAGGAACCGTAATAATTGTGAATAGAAGCGAAAGCCCCGGCGGGCAAGAGCCGGCGCCGCCTTCGGCAAACGTCCTGACAAACATGACTGTGGCGGGCGGGCGGGTATACAGCGGGGTTCTTTTTGGACAAAATGACATAACAGTGCCGGCAAACGGGAGAAGCGGGAAGATAAGCTTCAGAATTACGAGGACTAACGGGCTGGGAACGCTTACAATAAATCAAGAAACGACCAACACTTTGCGTCATACATATAGCCAAACCGTATTCAGCACCAGAAGCGCCGGGAGCTACGAGGTTTCCTTCAACGGCAGCCTCAGGATGCAGACGACAGGTTCAGGCTGGCTGTTCTTTATGCCCGCTGTCTACGACGTTGGCACGATTCTGGTACTGTACGATTAACCTATCTTTTTATTTATGCCAAGTTACTTTATTCAGAAAACAGGGGTCATAGTATAAAGAGCTCCAGTAAAGCTCGTAAAACCTGGTAGAACGTCAGTCTCCAAAACTGATTATGGGGGTTCGAATCCCTCTGACCCCATCAGGATTGCTTCGATTAAGTTTTGCTTAATCGAGCCGCCAGTTGAACTACGTTCAACTGAGCGCGAACCTTGGGTTCGTCTGCGAATGAACTTTGTTCATTCGAGAGCTCAGTGTCAAGAAACTGCAGCAATCCCTCTGACCCCATTGGGATTTTATGTTCAGAAAAAGTTCTGGGTTATGTGTGCAAAATCCCCGGCAAATGTCACGCCGATGCCTTCCCTCTGGTAATGCCTTCTCAGGATATTTTCCCTGTGCCCCGGACTGTTCATCCAGCCCCCGACTGTCTTGGCTGCCAGCTCCTGCTGGGTGTACCAGCTGTATTCCCTTCTCCTGCCTGTAACCTGCCTAATGCCGCCGGGATACTCTATGAAGCTCGTAACCTCCCTGCAAGACTCGTGAAGCGGTATTTTAGCGATATTTTCGCCTATTCCTTCATAAATTGCGCTTCCTACAGTCTTTCTGACCGGATACCCTGCAATCCTTGCCCTGTCTACCGGCATCCTGCCCTCGGGCGTGCCGTGACTGAAGTATCCCCTGAATGTCATGTCGCTGCTGTGGTAGCGGGCTACGCCGGACAAAGCGGGGTCTAATCCGAGCTCGGGAAGCGCATATGTACGCCTTTGGGCGTTTATCATCTCATGGATGGAACGCTCCAAAGACACGGGAATTATGAGAGGTTTGGCGTCCTGGGGCATAGAAATCATCATAAATTGTTATTACTATCCAGTGATTGCCTTCCAAAACATACTTAAAGCTATGCTTCGGACGTAATGCTTATATACTACCGGAAAACTAAGGTTGGTTAGGGTGTAACAAAATGAAAAGTTCAAAAGCGGGAGAATGGGCATATCTAGTGTCCGTTGTCATCGCAGTATTGGCAGGTATTGCCGCTGCTGCGGGCTTCGGAGCATCCAGCTGGGTAGCTGTGTTGCTTGTAATACTAGGTGCTGTTGTCGGTCTCCTGAACATTTCCGAGAAAGAAACTACGGCTTTCTTGGTTGCCACAGTAGCTTTGGTAGTTGCCAGCTTGGGCGCTAACGTATCGGGCACTGCAGGCACATTCAGCGTGCTGAATGTCGTTCCTGGCCTCGGTACATTGATTAACGCCATAGTTGCCAACATAGCGATATTCGCCGCTCCGGCTGCGATAATCGTCGCTGTCAAGGCTATTATGAACTTGGCAGGCAAGAAGTAAGCTCTTCAGTCCCGCTTAGGCGGGCGGAAGCGGTTTACGGAATGCTGATGTCAGACCGATAATTTAGTCCTATTTCTTTTTTCTTTCTCTATCATTTTCACTTCTCTGTTGTTTTGTAGGTTAATTACATCTTCTTGTGTAAGAAGATGGAATCCAGAACTCATCCCTTCATCCCATGGCTAAAGCCATGGGTTTTCAGATGAATTCTTAGATAATTCCAAAATTTTGGGAAATTATAGTATCGGACAATCCTATTTGGGAATATTATTGGTTGTCCGTACTACAAGGTTGAGCGCAGCTCAACCTGTACAGGTGAGACGAAGTTTCACCTTGTATATGTGAAGACATAATCATAATATCACTCTAAATTGTTATGTCTTGCACTATATTCCAATTCCGGAATTCTATTTGTAGAATAAGCGCGTGGCTACGGTTGTATAGAGCACAGTACCCAGTATGACTATGAACACAAGGTCGGAAAATATCGCCGCATCCGGTATGCCGTAAGCCACAGGGAGCTGGGCGAGCACCGCAGCTGCCAGTCCGCGCGGCACCATGGTGCGCATCATGTTCTTCTCCGAGCCTGTTAGGTGCATCTTGTACATGGTTATCTGGGCTGCCACAAGGCGCGCCAGTATAAGGGCGCCGCAAATCGCAAGCCCGTATATCAGGTAGGTCGTGTTGACGCTGACGATTATGCCCAGATAGACGAAGAAAAACGCCCGGATAAAGAAGGACACCTCGTTCTGGAAGGTGCGAAGCAGCTTGGAGAAGCCGAATCGCCTCTTCATGCGGAGCATCGTGGAGAAAGCGCCGCCGTTGCCAAGCACCAAGCCGAAGGCGAGGGCTGCTATGGCTCCGCTTCCCGAGGCTGATTCCACGAAAACATAAAGCAGGAAAAGCACCGCCAAGGTGAGCATATAGTCGAACGGCCTGCCCTTGAGCTTGTCAAGCACGAAAAGCCATATCAGTCCCGCGATCAGTCCGATGACTGCGCCGATGGAGAAAGCGGAAAGAACGCCCTGAACCGGCGAGATTTGCGCGGCGCTGTGAGAGATGAGGTTGAGCATCACGATGGCACCGACAATCACAAGCGGGTCGGTGAGTATGGATTCTAGGGTGACTATCATCTTGGGGCTTTCGCGCATGTGCAGCCTCTTGACTATCGTTATGGCTATCTCGGACGAGGTGCTGCCGACTATGATTCCCAGCAATACAGAGTAGAGGAGGCTCAGCCCTATGAAATAATACGACACGGCGGCAACCGCAGTCACGGAAATCGCTATTCCGACAACGGCAAGCGCGATGCTCCGGGGGAAGGAGCGCAGCATCTTGTAGAAATCCATGTTTATGCCGGCGTCGAACAATATAATGAGCAAAGCCAGCGCGGCGAGAAAGGGGGATATGGACACGAAAAGCGCCCGGTCGACGAGGTTGAACACGGGCCCTATAAGCAGCCCGAATATTATTAGCCAGAAAACATCGGGTATCCGGGTTTTGTCAAAGAACAGGTAGCCGACGTAGCCGACTATTATGGTGATGCCGAACAAAGCCAGAATGCTAAAAGAGTCCAGAACCATGACTTAATTTGGCTCCACTCAGTATATATTATTTTGGTAAAATTTTTAGGAAAGGCGGAAAGAAAATCCGGGCATTGGACATAACTTTTTAAGTTGCCGCGAGAAAACACTTCAGGCTGCCAACGTAGCTCAATCTGGCAGAGCATCTCACAGCCCTTTTCTCGCTTCGCTCCAAAAGCGCTGGCGGAAAAGAACGAGAAATTGTATCTCATCTTTAGAGACGCGCCTTCGGCGCCGTCAGTGATAGAAAGAGATGAGAAGGTTGGGGGTTCGATTCCTCCCGTTGGCTTTCATTTGCAGTAATCACTGTTCTTGCCGGACACTCCGTCAGTTGCCGGCAGGCTCCTTACTATCTGCTCCTGGTCCGCCGGCAGGTAATCAAGCCAGCAGACGGCGTAATACGCCTGGGACATCTCGTCCTTGTGCGCCTCGCGGAAGGCAGGGTTTTGCGCCGCCGCGTTCTCCTTCCTTAAATCATACACGCCCCAGTCGAAGCCGGCG